>JAESGG010000008.1_pt1 | contig 508021 bp, 471 predicted proteins | sample 9266231 | NCBI WGS metagenome assembly JAESGG01 (sample SAMN14515337, study PRJNA621664) | algae metagenome | isolation source: Aphanocapsa sp. GSE-SYN-MK-11-07L and co-occurring heterotrophs from wet... | place: USA: Grand Staircase Escalante National Monument, Utah | collected 2006-04-16 | reverse complement strand
TTTTTTATACTGATAACTTGCTCCAAATCAAGACAATCATTAACGCCTGAATTGCACAGCCTTGCAATCCAGAACAACTACCACCATACTGTCTTTATATTAAATTACGTACACAATTGAGTACCTGAGGTGTTACATGGCATCACATGCTATTTTGGCGGAAAAGGCGGTGTCGGTATCAGAAGCCCGTAAAAACTTAAGCCAGTATTTTATTGATGAGCCAGTGGCAGTGCTGTCTAATAACAAGCCAACCGGTTATATGCTAAGTGCAGAGCTATATGAAAAAATGCTGCGGATTATCGAAGCTTCTGGTGCAGTGGAGCCTGGACTATTTCGCCCTGCAGCCGCCAGACTGCAAGAAATCAGCCGAGTCTGTGAGCAGTTATTAGTAGAAGCTGATATAACTAAGTTGAGCGAATTTAACGAGTGATTCGGATATTCACCAGCACGCTCCTGGATGAAGCACTCACACCAGCTGAGCGAACGGTGTTAATTCAGGATTTTAAGCACTACAAGATGGGAGTATTACCAGCCCTGTTTGGCAAAGATGTAGCGTACGACCATCCTTTTAACCTTAACATCATCAAACAAGAACAGGTCAGGCATATTCACCTGGCGACAACTGACACTGCGTTTCCTGTTTTTGTCACTCAAGCGAAAAGAACCAGCGATACTCATTTGGTGTATTGCCGCGGTTTTAACAATGAGCACCATTATCTGCTAATGGCCATTCTGCGGCCCAATGCGCACGACCTCGCTAGGTCGAACCAATTGATGTACAAACTCGGATTGATGGCTGAGGCGTTCAGACAAAAGTTTTAATTCAAGGTTCTAAGTCGCTCAAGTATAGGCAGGTCATTTCCGTCACTAAACACAAGCTCTCCAATAAAAGAAGGCGGGACTGGTTCCCGCCTTTTTTTACTCTGCTAATCAGTTGCCGCTAGTTCTTCACCGACAACATATAAAGCGCGACGGCCTGACGGGTTTCTTCGTCCAGATAATCCTGTTTTGGCATAGCCGGAAAGTCTTCGCGTTTTTTAATAGGGTTAGCGATGTAATCAGCTAAAGCTTTCGGGTCGTCCATATACAAGGACTGGATCACTTGCACTGGCGGGCCAATCAGACGGCCTGTGTAAGCATGACAGCCTGTGCAAATCCCCAGATAGGCATATTTACCTTTGTCTTCAACAGCAACTGAACGGGGCGCTGCAGGTTCATCCAGCAAATAATTCACTATGGTATCCGTATTGCTAAAAGCACAGGCTGGCCAGTTACTGACTCCGGCGCTGATATACTGCTGCGGGTTATTGATACAGCTGTTATTGCTCCCCCCCACCCGCACTATATCCGGATTGCCTTGTTTCAGCTCAGTGGCCAGTAATACCTTTGCTTCAGGTACAGTGTCGTAGCCATTGTTATACATCAGGTTATTTAAAATCATGATTTCATCAGGTGTCGGATCTGACTCCGGATCCAAAGTGGTATTAGGCGCATTCTGATGGTCGGTAATAATGATGGCTGCCGTTTTATTACCCAGGATCAGGTTGTCTTCAATAATCACCTTGTCGGCGGCCATAATCAGAATACCGGTACCAGCCGGAATACCAGCCACCATAGAGCCTTCAGCACCAAAGTTTTTGGTGTTGTTATTGCTGATCCAGTTATTGCGGATAATCACATCCACAGTGTCTTTAATTGGCAGACCAGGAGTGACAAATGCCAGAATGCCGCCTGTGTTGTTATGTACAAAGTTATTTTCCACTATGGCATGACGGCTGTTTTCAATTTCAATACCAGCCACACTGTCGAATACTTCGTTGTTAGCCACATGAATATGATCGCTCATGCCGACATAAATGGCGGCATCTTCAATGCCGGACACCACGTTATGTTCGACAATGCCATTTTCGCCCAACTGTGGGAAAATGCCATAAACCCCGGTATCTTCGATAATGTTATTACGGATTTCGAAGTTATTACCGGCCTGGCCCATAATGCCGTTGCCTTTGTATTTAGTGATCAAAAAATTCTCAATCACTATGTTATTGCCTGAATACAAAATGGCGTCGTTTAAATGACCATCACCAAATAAACGTGGTCGTTTACCTTCAACGATCACACCGCTTAAACGGATATTGTCTTTGTCGATATACACAGTTTCAGTGTAATTGCCGGGCCAGACCTGGATCACATCACCCGGCTGGGCGGCTTTGACTGCATCCATAATCAACTGACCGTCTTTGACCGCATGAATAGTGCCTGTCGCCATGCTATTGAGTACTGACTTTTTGGCATTGCCACTGGCCGCTGTACCGCCGCTATAGCTGACTTCTGCTGTATAAACCGGAGCGACAGGGCCGGTGGCTGTCAGGTAATAGCCGGCGAAAAATGCCAGCGGAACCAAAGCGACTAAGGTGAGCGTACTTTTATTCATTCTGTGCTTCCTTTGTGGTGTGGTGCGGCGAGCTCTGCAGGTAAAGGCAAAGCCGACGGTAATTGCGCAGGTATAACAGGCATCAGGCTTTCATCGGTCAGGGTATTCAGAAAAACCGCCAGTTGCTGAATTTCTTCCGGGCTGAGTTTAGGCTCCCAGATATGCCAGTGCAGTAGTAGCTTTTCGCCCTTGGGCACCGCATGCCCCCGGCCTTTCGTGTAAAAATCTGCAGCTTCTTCTAAGGTGGCAAAACGGCCTGAGTGCATATACGGCGCAGTAAGGGCGACATTGCGCAGGCTCGGTACTTTAAAGCCACCTCTTAACTTACTGAGCTCAGGGCTAGTGCCAACGCCAGGGTCAAAGGCCATACCTTCAGGCTCTGGCGTGCCTATCACAGCAATCTGTTGATTAGTAAAAAGTGGTGGCGTATGACACTCGGCGCAGCGGGCTACAAAAGAACGAAATACATTTAAGCCTTTGATTTCCTGCTCATTCAGCGCCTGCTGATAACCATGAGCGTAGTGATCGTATCTGCTATTGAGTGAAATGAGCGAACTCTGAAAGGCAGCTAATGCGGTCGCCACCTGACTCAGCTCCAGCTCTGTACTTAAAGGAAAGGCTTGCCGGAACAGTTGAGGGTATTGCGCGCTACTGGCCAAATCAGCCAGCACTTGCTCTGCTGTATTGGCCATTTCGTGCGGAGCAAATAGCGGGATCAAGGCCTGTTGCTCCAGCGTATCAGCGCGGCCATCCCAGAATAGCTTTTTCAGGAAACCGACATTCCACAAACCCGGCGCACTGCGGGTGCCTATATCGCCATTGCTTCCAGTGCTGAGTGCTTTGCCATCACTAAAACCATGGGCTGGCTGATGGCAGCTGGCACAAGCTTGTTTGTGATTGGCAGATAACAAAGGATCAAAAAACAGATAACGGCCTAAATCAATTTGTTGTGGGCTGAAGCCATCTCTGGCCTTGGGTAATGCGGTTTTGGTACCGCCAACCCCTTTGTTATGCAACGAATCGTAGTGATCATAACGGGTCACCAACAGGCACTGATTCTGTGGCGTCAGCTCAAAACTGGGGGGACACTGGTTGTTCAGACTAATGACAGCAGTGTTCAGAGCTAAAGCGGCCGCAAGACTAAACATCATGGTAAACCCGCCCCAATGTAAGCCACCACAGCCTGCCTGTCCGCTTCGGTCAAAGTGCGGCTCATCATTGCCATTTGTCGGCCCGGTTTATCATTCGCGCTGTTGCCCCTGACACCTGTCTGAAAGTGCTGCAATTGCAGCGACAGGTAATCCCGGCTTAACAGTTGTAAGGCCGGAGCTTTTAACTCAAGGTTTCCCTGCGCTTTATTGCCATGACAAGCCCCACAAGAGCCGATATAAATCCGCCGACCTTTATCGAGTAACACAGCGTCAATCTGTGGTGCTGCGGGAACTGAGAGTGGCAAAGCACTAAAATAGGTTGATAACTGATCGATATCGTCAGCACTGAGTGGCTTCGCCATAGCAGCCATCACCTGCCCCATGCTGTCCTCTGCTACCGCACCACGTTCAGCACTCTGAAACTGCAGCAGCTGCTTTTTCAGGTACTGCTGTTGTTGCCCAGCCAAGGCAGGCGCTTTGCTCGCCAGCTGATTTTCAGCAGCATGGCAGGCATTACAACTGCTGACTTTTTCCGGCGAAGCTGCCTGAGCCGCTGCGGTATACAGCGTGATCAGAGCTATGAATAAACGACAGTTTAAGAACATAACAGGGCCATTTTTTTGTAATAAGCAAGCGCTCGTGTTGGCCTAAGAGTGCGTTTTCACAGGCCAGGGTTCAAACCTAAAAGTGTACAAAATTGTCCAGTTCGCTTTATTTAGTGCCAAGCACAGTTACTATCGAATGCAGCGAGATCCGTCTTTGAGTTGCTGTTGCTGTGTTTGCTGAAGTATCAGAGCCCGGTCCCGACACCACAGAAAAAAAACAAAAATCAGGGAGACTGTTATGTCGCAACAGCACACTAAATCCGGCATGAAATTACAGCCACTGGCATGGCTTATTGCAGCAGCATTAAGCGGGTACAGCCCAATTTTAACGGCAGAACAAAATGAAAACGAAACAGAAAACACCGAACCAGCGATAGAAACCATCACAGTGACAGCACAAAAACGGCTGCAAAATCTGATGGACGTGCCTGTTGCTATCGACAGTATTTCAGCCACAGATTTAAAAGAAACCAACTCAGTGTTGCTCGGTGATATTGCCGACTACACACCGGGCTTTAAATTCAGCAAAGATGCCGTAGTGCAAGCCACTGCTACGATGCGAGGAGTGTCCAGCAGCAATATCAGTACAGGCGGCGACCCTTCTGTCGCGATTTTCTTTGATGATTTTTATCTGCCAAGGGCAGCACAAAGCGTGATGTTCTCGGACATGCAGCGCATTGAAATCCTCAAAGGCCCTCAAGGTACTTTGTTTGGTAAAAATGCCGCTGCCGGTGTGGTGAATCTTATTCCCAATGCTCCGGAGCAAAGCGACGAAGGTTTTATCAAAGCCACGCTGGGTGATTATTCACTGCAACGTTATGAGGCTATGGCGAATAAAGCGCTGAGCGACACGTTTGCAGTGCGATTGAATCTGATGAGCAATCAGCGCGATTCTTACGTCAATAACGTCTATCCGGACTATCAGGGCGAAGAGCTGGGCAATACCAACCACCAGGCCGCGCGACTTGCCGCCTTATGGCAAGCCAGCGCCGATACCAAAGTGCAATTCAGTTACGACTGGGATGATTTGGATCAGGGGTATGCAGCTTCTATTGGCCTGAGCCCCTATGCCTACAGCATGAACCCGCTGGACAGAACCATAGAAAATGATGTGATAGACGGCCACGAACGCCGTGATATGAGCGCCTTCTCGTTAAAAATCATGCATGACTTTAACGATCAGTGGTCAGGAAAACTCATTAGCAGCAAAAGACAATGGGAAGTCTCAGGACGGGATGACACAGACGGCACTGCAGATAAAACCCGTTATCTGGATACCATCAACTTTGAAGACTCGGATATTTTCTACAACGAACTGCAGCTGAATTACCATCAGGACCAACTAAGTTATGTCGGCGGTATCACCTACAGCAAAGAGAAGGTGTATCAGAAAACCAGTCTGAATATTATGGCGGACACTGTAGCACGCCTGACCACGGCCAATTTAAACGGCACACTGATTTCAGCCTTAATGGAGGCTGGTGTGCCGGAAGAAATAATTAGCGGCATGGGTTTACCTGCAGATCACATCTGGAACTCGCAAAACTGGGCCAGTATTTTAAGTGTGATGGCGATGGTCGACCCCAGTGTAGGTGCTTTGCTGGAACAATTAGGCGCAGCGCCTTTCAGCCCGGAACTGGTTGGAGCAATAGAGGCTACGGGCGACTTAACCTATGACGCCATAGGTGCAGGCCTTGGCATTAACGAAATTTTTGGCCCTTCAGTGGCTGGCCAGCTTTGGAGTGAAGACATTATCAATACCGGGGATTTCACCTCTTATGGGGTGTACTCGGATATGGATTATCAGCTCAACGAGCGCTGGGGTTTTACTGCGGGTCTGCGTTACAGCAGGGACGAAAAAGATTTCAGCTGGGAAATTAAAGAACGCTCCTTTGGACAGCCAATGCCTGGCTTAACCGACTTTTTATTTCCGCTAATGCCACGGCTCGACGCCAATAACAGCTGGAGCAAATGGACGGGCCGCGCTGTCACCCGTTATCACCTGAACGATAACAACATGATCTATTTGTCCTACTCCACAGGCTATAAATCCGGTGGTTATGACTCTTTGGATCCAGGATCGTCCATCCGGCCTTTTGCACCAGAAGAAGTGAAAAACCTCGAACTGGGGTACAAAGCCGATTTATGGGATCAGGTACGACTGCAACTGGTGGGTTTTGATATGGATCTGACCAACCGCCAGCGTTCGGTCAGCAGCAAAACTCCGGATTCAGGCGTGGCTATCCCTATTGTCATTAATGGCGATCAGGACATTCGTGGTATGGAGATGATACTGGACTGGCAAGCCACACAGCAGCTGAAACTGGGCCTGGTGACTGAATACCGTAAAACTGAATCCAAGTGGCAGGAGTTTTACAATGCCGATGGCGACCTGGTCACAGATGTAGATAAAGCCTCAACTGCCGACGCTTATACGCTGACCGCCGATTGGACTGCTGCTCAGCAATGGGCTGGTGGCTACTGGAAGTTACATCTGGATTATGTCTATGAAGAAAATACCAGAGCGGACGATCCGGATTTACTGGAGATTGCTAAGTCTATTCCTGTGTACTTTGCCGATACCAAAAATATCAATGCGCGCTTAAGCTGGAATAGCAGCGACGACCAGTGGGAACTGGCGCTCTGGGGCAAAAACCTGGCTGACCACGAAACTAGTGGCGGCATAGGTGGTTTTGCCGCTGATACGCTGGGCACGCCAATCACCTCATTAAATGCGCCACGCACTTATGGCGTTGAAGTGAAATACCAGTTCTGACGAAGTTGGGCTTTGTTTTTTCACAAAGCCCCGCTTTACCAAAACAGCTTTTCACTGCACTATCAATAGAGAAAAACCCACCGGACAGATGCGGGAATAGTGATGGCAGTTCGTACTTTAGCTTTGCTCTTATTGCTCTGTGGTTTTGTATCTGGCGCTGATGCAGCTGACTTTAGTCTGCAACCCAGACTCTGCCTGCATCATACCCATGAAGTCTGTGTGCTGAAATTAAAGGTCAGTTGGCAGCAGGACAATAAGGTCTGCCTGTATAAAAAAGCCGACCCCACCCCTTTGCTTTGTGCCAACAGCATCAGCCAACAGCTGCAGCTGGAACTGACGGAGCACACCAGTTTTGAGCTGCGAAACTCAGCGACCGGCGAGTTACTGGCAGAACGCAGGGTTAAAGTACTGCAGGTAGATCTGAATGCCAGTGATCAGTTGCTGAAACGCAGCCGCAACAGTTGGGGCAATCCCTGATGCAGCAAATTTTGCTGATCGAAGATGATCTGGAATTATCACGCCTTGTGGTCGACTTTTTACAGTCAGAAGGCTATCAGGTTAGTAGTTGTGGTAATGCGCTCAAAGCCAAAAAGCTGATACTGGCACAACGTTTTGATTTAATTGTCTGTGACGTGATGTTACCCGGCAGCAGTGGTTTTGATTTAGTGAAACAAATCCGCCAGCAATTTAAAGGCCCTATTTTGTTTATGACGGCACAAACCTCTGTCGGTTCGGTGTTGCAAGGGCTGGAATTGGGCGCACAGGACTATCTGCTAAAACCACTGGATCCCCGTATTTTATTAGCCAAAATCCGTATCTTTTTACCCCCGGAACACGCCAGTGCCGATCCACAACCTTTGCTGAAACAGCACAATCTAACAGTAGACAGAGTGTCAGGCCATGTTGTGCTGGCAGGGCAAGATATTTGCCTGACCAATGCAGAATTACAATTGCTGCTGACCTTACTGGATAACTATGGCGTAGCTGTCAGCCGCGAACGTTTGTTCCGTGAGCAGCTAACCCGCGAATATGACGGCACAGACAGAACCATGGACGGCCGCGCCTCGCGGCTGCGTCGCAAACTGCAGGCCGTAGATGAACGCTGGAATGTGCAGGTGGTTTGGGGCCGGGGTTATCGCATCAGTTACGCCGAAGCCACGGAGTCACAACCATGAGTTATACCCTGTTGCGCTTTTACCTTGGCATAGTGCTGGTGGTCTTGCTGTTATTTTTCAGCCTGAATCAGCTGTACAGCTGGGTCTATCAACGGGATGATTTAGCCGACGCTGCCCAGACCATGCTGCAACATGTGCATCAGTTCAGTCAGCAAGACAAACTGAATTGCCGTCTATCAGAAACAGACGACTGCACCGACAGCTTGTTTATTACCTATCCGGCAGGCATGTGGCAACCTCAGCCGAATTTTATTTATGCCGTCGAAGTAATGAGGGACCAGCAAGGCAATGCCTCTATGTGCAGTGAAATGCCTGGAGGCGAATTATTGTGCTTAAGCCAGCTGAATTTACCTGACGGTACAGACTTCAGTATTGACCTGGCCCATGTGTTTATTTTGTTGCTGTTGCTTTGTTTATTCTGGCTGAGCCGCAACCTGTTCCGCGATGTCGAAACCTTAAGAATGAATGCCTTGCAGGAAATAAAACTCGGTCATCTGCCCGCTTTTCAGCTGAGCCCTAAGTCTTACCTGCAACCTCTGGCACAGTCGCTGACCCGGATGAATCAAACCATAGCAGATTTAAATTCGCTGCAACGCGAGATGGCCGATACTGTTTGCCATGACATCAAAACCCCGCTGGCCCGGATGCGTTTTATTATGCTCAGTCTGGAATCAAATATCAGCGCAGCTCATTATGCCCAGATATGCCGTAACCTGTTGGAAATAGAGGATAATGTCTACGATTATTTGCGTCTGGCGCAACAGGACTTCCGCTCCGATCTGCAGCTGAGTCAGGTGCCGCTGTCACAGTTGTTACAGCAAATGATCGATAAGTTTTCCGCTAACACTGAGCATCAGATTGAGCTGATTGCAGGGCCTGCGATCACTATTCAGGCCGATGAAAAACTGCTGCAGCGGGCTTTATCCAATCTTTTGAGCAATGCGTTGCGTTATTGCCATACCAAAGTCTGGATTGAATTGAGCTTACAGGACAATGATTGTCTGATTGATATCTGCGACGATGGCGCCGGCTGGCATAGCAACCAGCAACCCAGCCCGAATCACAGCCCGGATGGTTTGTCGCATCACGGTATTGGTCTGGCGATAGTCACCAGAGTAGCGAATCAACATGGCGGTTCGTTTTTGCGCATCAGCAGAGCCAAAGGCGGAGCTGTAGCACGGCTGAAACTGCCTGTAGGTTCAACAGCAACAGCTGATGCTTAAGGCTTGGCTAATGATCCTAATTGCGGTGATAAAGGCAGGTTTTCTACTTCACGTTGTGAGAACTGCACTGAAGTCACCACTAAGGCGGTGACCACTAAGACAGACGAAACAGCACCAGTCCAGCCTAACCAGCGTATCAGTTGTGGTTGTTGTCTTTTGGTACGCAGCCAGTGCATCCAGAGCCCGCCTGCGACTAAAAAGGTAAAACCCAACCCAAACACAAAATACAGTAGCTTGACGCCAAGCCCGGCAAAGTTACCAAAATGCAGTGGGTCCGCCATATCTGAGATATAGGCCACAGGTTTTAATTCACCGCCTTTTTGTAGTTTCAGCACTTGCGCTGTCACCGTATGCAGGTAAATGCGGTTGGCTCTGTCACGCACCAGCAGCGTATCATCCTGACCAGTCACCACCACAGGCGCTTTGTCAGACTGTGGATAATTCAACGCTCTGATATCCAGTTCAGGTCTGGCCTTTTGTGCAGCCTGCATCAATTCGGTTAAAGACAAAGCTTTGTGAGTGATGGCCTGCTCCAGCTTTGGTGCTTTTGGATAATGATCCACTTTAAACTTCAGTAAGAAGTGTTCGGTGAAGTACCAAAAACCAGTCAGGAACATCAGCAGAATAAAACCCCAACACCAGACGCCTGTCCATTTATGCCAGTCAGACCAAAAAGTACGGCTGGAAGCTTTAGCCCCTGAAGGCAACTGAAAGCCTTTACGCCACCACTGCCGGTAGACATAAAAACTGCTGACCAAAATAATCAGCAGTAAAAAACTTAAACTGGTCACCACAATTTTGCCGGTAGAACCCAGCGACAGGTACATATGAATATTACGTAAAAACCGTGACACTGTGCCCCACTGGCCTTCGCCTGTTAAAGCTCCGGAAGCGGGATCAAAATAAACAAATTTAAATTCAGAGCCTGCATTCAGGCTAACGGCACCCGCCAGATACCACTGCTCTGGCACATTAAGGTTGCTGATTTGATAGTCCGGATAAGCTTTGGCTAAATTTTGCTCCAGCACCTGCCAGGGCACAGGGCCCTGTCGTTCAGACAAGGCCCGGTATTTTTGATCTGACAGATACTGAATTTCATGACTGACCACAGCCAGAGTGCCGGTCAGACAAACCAGCAACATCAGAATGCCAAAGGCAAAGCCAGCAAAGGAATGTAGCTTAAACCAACCCTTATTAGACATCTGTGCGCTCTATCAGAACTTATAACTGGCGGTCACTATTAACCGGCGTGGTTCACCAGGAAAGTGCCCGGTCCGTTCAATAAAACCAGCAGTGGCGTAAGTTTTATCAAACAGATTTTTCACATTGGCCTGAAACATCCACTGCTGCCAGCGGGTTTGCCAGCTCATATCAAAGACGGTGTAGGATTTTACATGCTGACCATCAATGCTTAGCTGATCGCTGACGTAATCCATACCAGCGGCTATAGCTGAGTTGATGCTATCCAGCTCATAACGACTCCAAACACCAATCTGATGTTGCGGCGCATTAGCAAATTTGTCACCTACCGCATTAGTAATAGCACTGGTGCTTTCAACAATACGGGTATCGTTGTAAGCGTAATTAACATTCAGCACCCAGGAGTCGGTTAAATCCCCCAGCAGATCCACTTCCACGCCTTTACTTTTTACTTCACCCAAAGCGATTAGATCGTCACGGCCATCACCGCCGACATCACCACGAGGGTCAGCCTGCAGTATGTTATTTCTAATCATTTCATAGGTAGCCACATTCAGGCGAACAGCATCATTCAGTAAGGAAAAACGCGCACCAGCTTCGACAATACTGGACTGCTCTGCTTCAAAAGGACCACCTACTTCAGGCACCTGAGATGCAGTAGCCTGTGGGCTGAAGCCTGTGCCTTTGACGGCATACAAACGCACCCAGTCCGTCAGCTGATAGGTAGTGCCCACACGCCACGAGCTGTCGCTGCCATCTACTTTGGATGACGCCATATTGTTTTTATCTTCATAACTATCCCAGCGCACACCCAGCAACAGATTCCAGCTGGCGGTTAAATCCAGTTGGTCCTGCAGATAAAAACCCTGGCGCACAGCTGTAGTATCGGTAGGAGTGGATTTGATGCTGTCGATATCATAATCAGCAGCTGAGGTCAGACCATACACAGGATTCGTCAGGCTGATACCTAAAGCCTTACCGCCCTGCTCTATCGGCGCTACGTTGCGGCCTAAAAAGTAGGAGTCTTGCGTCATCGTATCAGCACCAATTAACAACTGATGATTCAAACCCGCAGTACTGAACTCCACTATGTTGTTCCAGGTCACACTGTCTGCCGTATTTTCGCGGCGCTGATCCCTGAACTGACGGCGGCAATAATCCACTACACCATCCCCATCAGTGTCATAGCTGCAGAAAGGTTCGTGATAGTTTTGCAGTTCGGTATTTTCATAATGGCGCCAGGTCAGATCGGTGCGCCAGTTGCTGTTAAATTCATGATCGGCCCGAACCTGCCAAACGTCAGCTTCTAAGGACTGGAAATCTGTGGCCTCGTTATGGTTCCAGGCTCTGTCGCCGAGGAAATTGCCCTGATCATCTGTAGGTACACCCCGTAAACGGGCGCCCTGATAATCCTGAGTTACCGTATTGTATTGCAGCGTCAGACTGGTGCTGTCGGTCAGATCAATCAGATACCCCAGATCCAGAATTTCGTTTTCAACTTTGGTGTTCCAGCGAAACGGCTGCTCAGAATCACGGTAATAACCAAAACGATAAGCTTGCTGTTCCGTGAGTGGACCACTCAATTCCAGCGAACCTTGCCAATACTCATCATTACCTAAACCTAATTCCAGCTGGTTTTTTGCGGTGCGTTGTGGCTTTTTAGTGACGTAGTTAATTAAACCACCAGGAGCGCTGCTGCCATATAAAGCACCGCTGCTGCCTTTGAGGATCTGTACTTCCTGCACGTTAAACAGCTGAGGTACAGCAAAACCATTAAATGGATCGCCTCTTACGCCATCATATAAAATTTCGTCCTGACGGAAACCACGAAAGGTGACACCTGAGTAACTAAAAGCACTGACACCACTCATGCTGCGGTATAAGTCTGTGACCTGACGTGCGGCCTGATCGCGGATCAAGGCTTCTGGCAACACCTGAATACTCTGAGGCACCAGTTCTAAATCTGTATCTGTTCTTGTGCCTACACTGCTTTGAGAAGCCCGGTATAAGGTTTGAGCGCGGCCTTTGACCTCTATCACTTCCAGATCGTTGTCAGCTTGCTGCTTATCTGAATGTTCTTGATCTGACTGCTGGGCATAAGCAGGAATTGAATTCAAAGCAGTAAGAACTGCAATAGCTAATAGCGAAGGAGAGCGTAAGGACAACATAACAGCCTCAAAGCAACAACAAAGGCGCACAGACTAAACAGGAATGATTCGCAATTCAAGTGAATTTATTTAATCAATTGTTGTCAGTGCGCTTTTCTTCTTACCTCTTCTTACCCGCTCTGCTCACATAAACTTAGCTGGTACAGACCAGGCAAGCCGCACTGGTACTGTTGATTCAGAATCCAGCTCCAGGCAGGTTAAAGAAGCCTTTTTCAGTTCCAGAAAAGTTTTATCCAGCCCTAATAATTCATTCACAAGCAATGCCAGCTCTGGTTCATGCCCCACCAGCAGTACAGCTTCATTATCCTGTAACTGGCTGAATAAATACGCTTTTGCTTCAGCTGCAGCAACTGCTGGCAATAAACAGGGCCACTCTTCAACCTGTACTTTTAACCCTGAATCTTTACGCACTAAAGCAGCCGTTTGTACAGCTTTAGTGTGTGGGCTACAAAAAATACGATCCGGTATTAAGCCTTGTTTTTGCATAAAATCAGCGACACGGCGTGCCTGCAATCTGCCTTTTTCATTCAGGCAACGATCGGCCTCGTCCACCAGCGAAGTTCGAATATCAGCCGTGGCATGACGCATCAGATAAAGTACAGCTTTCATCCTTTTCACCTTTACTGCAGAAAATGCTGGCAGACTATAGCGAACCTATTACAGATATATGACTTTCCCCTTTGTAATTGACGCCGCAGCTTTGTTGACTACGTTCTCTCGCCCCGGTCGCATAGTGATCTATGCTCGCGGGATCTCACTCACTTGTCGCCGCGCCGCAACGCCACTTACTGTGGGAAATCCCCTTTGTAATTGACGCCGCTGCTTTGTTGATTGCAGCAGTGCGACCTTTTGCCACATTGCGAAGCGCCAAGAACCAGACCAGAATGACTGTGACTTCCGCCAGATGACAAGGTGTTCCCACTCCTATAATCTGAGTTGTCAGTTTTTTGCAACGGCTGCTCTGCAGCCGCTTTTTTTGAGACGCTATGAATTCCACTTTTAACCGCAAAGAAGTTAAGGCTGATCATCCCATTCAGCAGCTGCAGCGTTTTCGCTGGGTTTTGATTGCCTTAGAACTACTCGCCAGCCTGATAGGTTATCTGTTTGAGTATCCTATCCACAGCTGGAGCCTGCTGTGTTTTGTTATTGCTGTGCATGTATTTACCAATATCAGCCTGAAACTCTGGCGCGGCGACAAAGGCTCTGAACAACGTTTTATCGCCATCAGTATTCTGATTGATCTCTTTATGATCACAGCGCTGCTGGCGATGACAGGAGGCGCCAGCAATGGCTTTGTCGCTATTTTATTGTTGCCTGTGGCTGTCACTGCTGTACTGTTTTCTGCCCTCCCCAGCTACCTGATGGCGATACTGGCTATTGGCTGTTATAGCCTGTTGCTGCAAGTTCCACTTACCACTGATGCCCATGCAATGCACCAACATCATAGTACTGCGTCAGCAGGCACAGAGCCTTTTAGTCAGCATATCAGCCAGATGTGGTGGGCTTTTAGCTTTAGCGCTTTTATCGTTAGCTGGTTTATCAGCGCCCAAACTCAACGCATTCGTACCACTTCAGCACAACTGACTAAGCTGCAACAAAAACAACTACAGCATGAACAAGTACTGGCTGTCGCTACTTATGCCGCCAATGCGGCTCATGATTTAGCCACGCCATTGCAAAATCTGGTGCTGCTGACTGACGAGCTGACCGAACAACAACAAGACCCTGTTTTAGCTGGCGATCTGCGTCAGCAATTGCAACTATGTCAGCAGATAGTGCAGCAACTTCGCAGCAATGCCCAGCAACTACGTAAAGGTGAACTGCAGTCCCAGCCTTTGTATGACGCTATAGAACACAGTATTCAGCTCTGGCTGGTCAGCAGGCCTGAAATCAGCACGGAACAGCACTTCAGCAGCGATCACTCGCCTTTAACAGTCTCCGACAGCATCAGTCTGGCAGCCGCTTTATTTAATATTCTGGATAATGCAGCTGATGCCAGTTTGCAAAATAAAGAGCCAAAGTTAAGCCTGACCATGCAGCAACATAACAGCCAGTTGGAGCTACAAATCCGCGATTTTGGCCCAGGTTTACCGGATAAAGATTTGGCGCAGTTGGGCAAAAGGCCACACCAAAGTGAACAAGGTTTAGGTTTAGGCCAATTTCTGGCGAATGTGTCTATTGATAGTTTAGGTGGCAAAGTGGAACGGGAGAATTGTGCAGATATGGGCGTATTAACCCGCATTATTTTTACTGGACCTAAGCTATGAAACTGGTGTTACTGGATGATGATGTCACCTTAACCCGCACTTTAAGTCGCAGGCTTGAAGCTTTAGGACATCAGCTAAAAAGCTATAACGAGGCCGTAAGCCCGGACTTATTGGTGGCAGAACAAGCCGATTGTTACCTGCTGGATTTACGTTTTGGCACGGCTTCGGGCCTGGATTATGTGGCGCCGTTACGACAACAACTGCCCAAATGTCGCATCGTATTACTGACCGGCTACGCCAGCATAACCACAGCAGTACAAGCGGTAAAAGCCGGCGCCGATGACTACCTGACCAAGCCTGTGGATTTCGCCACTTTAACTCAGGCCTTAAGTGGCCACGTCAGCCCAACAATGCCAAATGAAGCCGATGTTTTATCGACAGATCAGCTGGAATGGGAGCATATTCAACGGGTTCTGGAACAGCATCAGGGCAATATATCCAAGACTGCCAAAGCACTTGCGATGCACAGGCGAACCTTGCAGCGTAAACTACAAAAACACAGGCCCTGAATTCGCTTTACTTTTTCCTATCAGCGGCTACAATACGCGCCGCTCTTTTGACTGTTCTTTATACAATAAGGTAATCGTTATGCATCCGATGTTAAACATCGCAATTCGTGCTGCCCGCAGCGCAGGTAATGTCATCGCTAAAGCTTGTGGTCAGATGGACTTAGTTCAGACGACTCAGAAAGGCACCAATGACTTTGTGACCAACATCGATAAAGAAGCAGAACAGGCCATAGTGCATGTTTTACGTAAGTCATTCCCGGATCACGATATTATCGGTGAAGAGAACGGCGAATATGGCAACAACAATAGCGATTACCAGTGGATCATCGACCCGCTTGATGGCACCACAAACTTTATCAAAGGCATTCCTCACTTTGCTGTATCCATAGCTCTGCGTCATCAGGGCAGATTGGATCAAGCCGTGGTTTTTGACCCATTACGTGGTGAAGTATTCACAGCATCCCGTGGTGCAGGCGCTCAGTTAAACGGCCGTCGTATCCGTACCACCAATTTACCTGAATTAAGCGGTGCTATTCTGGCGACAGGTTTCCCGTTTAAACATAAACACCATTTAGACGCTTACACCGAAACTTTTAAAACTCTGATGACTCAGGCAGCAGACGTACGTCGCACTGGTTCAGCAGCGCTGGATTTATGTTATGTCGCAGCAGGCCGTTTTGATGGTTTCTGGGAAATTGGTTTAAAGCCGTGGGATTTTGCTGCAGGCGAGCTGATTTTACGTGAAGCTGGTGGCTTAATCAGTGACTTCGCTGGTGGTAACAACTACCTGCGCAGCGGCAACATAGTTGCAGGCAGTCCAAAAGTATTAGGTGCCATGTTAAAAGGCATGCGCCCACATTTAACAGAATCTCTGTTGAAGTAAATCGCACGTAGGGGACGGGTTTATCCCGTCCCGTCTTGCGTTCTAATCCAAACTCTGTGGGTTTATCCCGTCCCGCTTTGTTCATTACAGCTGCGGCTTAGTCAAAGGCAAACCTGCATTGACCCAAGCTGTATAACCACCCGCCAAACTCCAGACATCCTGATAACCCATTTTCTGCAGCATATCGCCTGCTAACGCCGAACGAAACCCACCACCACAATACAAAATCAGCGTTTGCTGTTTATCCTGCACTGCTTTTTCCACATCCCGCTCAATCACACCTTTACCCAAATGAATAGCCGCAGGCAAATGCCCGGCCAGCCACTCTAGATCTTCCCGCACATCAACCAGCACATAAGGTGTCGGAAACTGCTGTAAATCAGCAATAGTCAGCTCTTTCACCCTACTTTTGGCGTCTTCAACCACAGCCAGAAAACCCGGGGAATGTTGTTTGCTCATAAGTAAATCCTTTCTAAAATCAGTACCTTTATGTTACGCGCCTTGTCTGGGTTGTAAAAGAGGTCGTTAGTGAATACAGATCCACACCAACTGACAGGGCTCTGCACCGACTTTAATCTGCAACTCCCCCGCCTCGTCCGTGCATAATAAGCTTTGCCCTGCGTCCAGTTGATAACTTTGCTCTTTGAAACTCACCTGAAGCTGACCAGACGCCAGATATAACAATAATTCATTGGCCAGAGTTAAAGATAAGGGTTCAGTCACAGACAGCACCTGCAAACTAGCGTTCACATCAGGGCGCCTGCTCATCAGATTAAAATCCCGCACTGGCCCGTCTATTAAGCTGCAGTCAATGGCCGTTTCACCGGCAAAAGCAAAAGGTACTAAGGCTTTATTCAGCACTACAGCGTGCTCTGCAGCTCCATGCAAACAAAAGCCATTCCCTTGTAGCAGCATAATAATGCGGTCGATTTGTTCGAAGCGGGAAAAAGGACCATCACTGGCGACTTCGGCGATGGAAACACGCCAGCGCATGCCGGCATTGTCGTCAGAACGGGCGAGCTGATGGGTAATGCCGCCGCCATTTTTCCAGGCCTGAGTGTGCCACTGGTTGGGGAAGATAAGTTGTAGCGCCATAGGGAGAACTTAAAAACTATTCAAAGTGGCTTATCTTAGGCGCTAAGCTATTGTGGCAAAAGAGCCTGACCATAAATAAAAAACGCTCCTTTGCAGCGAGGCGAAAATGCAGGGGCGTCCTTTATGGTCATATCCGATCTAATCCAACGAGCTTATTGCCCTAAGTAATTGGAGTTGCAGCGAGGCGACAAGGCTTCGAGACCCCAGGAGCATAGTAGTCCTATGTGACTGGGGCGAGAATACGAAGTCAACAAAGCTGCGGCTTCAAGTACGACGGGCAATCAACAACAGGCGCTAATACAATCCCTGCCTTCTGATTTAGCCCGATACAAAGCCGTATCGGCAGCACATAACATGGCAAAGGAGGTGCGGAACTGGCCGTTGATTTCACTGGCAATGCCCTGACTGACGCTAACGCATAAATCTTCCGGCAGGCCTTGTTCACAGAAATTCAGTTGCCGCACATAGTGCTGCACTCTTAACGCCACAGCTTTGGCCATGGCTTCGTCGTGGTAAGGCAGAATCAGCGCAAACTCTTCACCACCATAACGGGCCGCTAAACCCTGGCCACGGGGAACAGCCAATGAAATTGCAGCGGCAATACGGCGTAAACATTCATCGCCCTGAATATGGCCGTACTGATCGTTAAACTGCTTAAAGTGATCCACATCCACAATCAGCACACTGACAGGGTTTTGTTTCCGGCTGCATTCGTCCCAGTACTGCTGCAACATCTCTTCAAAATGACGACGATTGGCCAAAGCAGTTAATGGGTCAGTAGAAGCCAACGTATGCAACTTGTAACATTCGGCTTTGTAAGAGGATAAATCACGTATAACAATCACCAGCAATGGATCATCTGAAGGCAAATAAGACACAGACAGCTCAATATCTTTTACATCACCATTGGCACAAATAATGGCCATTTCAGCCGGGGATTGCTGCTGCGACAATAAACCACGACGGCCCATGTCCACCAGGCTGTGATAATGTTGCTGATAACGTTTCACTAAAAAGTCCGGCCAGCAGTGCCCCCGTAATGCGCCTTGGGTATGGCCCAAAAACTGCGCTGCTTTGCTGTTGATACACACAATATTGCCGCTGGAATTGACCACTAACACAGCTTCAGACAAATACTCAATCAGGGCAGGTAAAGACTCAAGGTGAGGCACCGCATAACCACCAGCACCAGAAAAATCGATCCGGCTTACATCGTTGCGGTTATAAAGCGAAGGGTTCAACTCAGCTGAGCGGCCATTCGCTTCACTTACTGGTGCAGAGGTTAAGTATAATCTTTTAGGTTGTGCTGAACGTGTCATAGGTCTGTGCTCCATAAGCCCTTGTACCGACGCATTACTGCGTTTACTGAGCATGACTTTAGAACTTATGAAAAAAACAAACCTTCCGGCAACCTTCCGATTTAAGTTACTGAATTAAAATGGAATAAAATTTCTTAATAAACTAAAAAAGCCCCAATAGGGGCTTTTAGACGAAGAGTTATTTACTGCTATAGGTGTTAAATACTTAATTAGACCCAGCGTTTAGCACCAAATAACAAGAACCAGTATTAGTACTTAGGAGGTTCAATATTTTTGTTTACAACTTGAGGATCTGGACTTAGCAGCAGCAGGCTGTTGGTTGTATTAGTAAAAATTAACTGGAATTTTGTTGTACCAGCCACATTATCTTCATCCACCAGCACCAGTTCCTGACCATCAGCAGAAACCTGCACAGCATCAATAATATTGTCATAAGGGGTTAAAAAGCCTGCGCCCATAAAAGCATAACCAGCTGAATTAACTAATTTATAGGTAATATCTTCACCACAAGTCACCACCACATTACCAGTGCAAACTTCACCCTCCTGCAGATAAGTGACTTTAGGTTCCTGATTGGCATTCAGTGTGATCATGACCTCAATAACCGGGCCCTGAATTAAGTTTGTAGCATTCATAAATTTTCCTTGGTTTGGGTTAGCTAAAAATTAAAAAGTAGTAAGTACGATAGCCGATTTTTGCAAAAGCTGTTGCAGTTCGGGGTGTTGCTCCAGCTCATTGAGACAACTTAAAGCTCTGGCATAAGGTTGAATATAATCGGGAGTTTTATCTTTTATCTGTAAAGGCTCAAGTAAAGCCCTAACCCTAGCGCAAGACTTATGACTATTATCATCTTCTGATTGCATTTTGTAGTGCATAGCCTGCAATAAGCTGGCTTCTGCCAAAGCAAGAATCAATCCCTGGTTGCCCAAATCATCAATATACAATTTGTCATAATAGGCTATAGCAGCAGCGGTAAACTCTGAACTTTTCAGTGATAGGCCTAGAACTTGGTAGTAACGAGCAGACTCCAAAAGCCAGTTATTGTATGCGCGTAGATAGCGCTGCTCACTGCCAAACTCTTCTTTTTTTCTATCAAGCTCTTGTTTCAGTGCTTCTGGAGTGTAAGTTACTCGGGGATCTCGTAATAGTGCATTCAATCGCATTAAACGAACCTTTTGATGAAGTAAATTGCCCTGCCACCCCTTATTGCTTGGGTCCTGTTTTGCAGCCTTCTTCAGCAGTTCGTGCGCCTGGAACTCCAGTTCAAAAGCCTTCTTGGTTAACCCCTGATAGTTATAGATAGCAGCCAATATGGAGTAACTGCTGAAAACCTTATCTAGCAAATAAGCATCAGCCTCACCGTCTTTATTCTGGCTTTCAAAATCTACCTGAATTTGCTTATGCGCAGCTATAGCTTTATAAATATCCCCTTTAGCTAAAGCAGCGCTAGCCAACCAGGAACGTGTATCTGCTATATCCGCAATCAAGGCGGTATTGGCAGGGTCTTTCGCTTTTGCTAATAACTTAAGATTTAACGATTCATCAAAAAAAGCTGCGGCTTGCTCAAACTCTTGCAATTTCATCGCCAGTGAACCTAAAGAATTAGTAGCGTAGGATAATTCCATTAAGGCATCTGCGCTGTCTGGCGCTATTTTGTACATAGCCTGGCTATAGCTGTAATACAGCTCAAATTCTGGCTTAACGGCCAGCCAGTTTTTAGCGTCGTACTGAATTTGCCCTAACCAAAAGGCATTGGCGCCTAAGGTTTTTAGCAGCTCTAAATTATCTGGCTGCTCTTTAAGTACTGGTGCCAGTTTTTCTCTGGCTGCTAATAAGGCCGTTTTGGCTTCATCAATTTTGTTACGTGAATAGGCCACTTCGCCCATAGCTTCCAGCGTTTGGCCATGTTGCAAACGGGCCTGGGTGCTTAGGTATTGGTCTTTTTCCGCATCAGAAAAGTCACTGAAATACTCCAGCGCTTTATTACTGATACCGTCTAATAAATCCATCCGGCCTATGCTGCGTAATTTGTCGGCAAAATCACCCACCATAAAACCTAATAAACTTTCGGCGGCTAAACGTTTTTGCTGCGCTTGTTTTTCGGCTTCAAAACTTCGGAAACTCATTAATACTGCGGTAAAAGTCAGCACACAGAGTAAAACAAAGGTGAAGCGCCTGCTGGTACGTACTAGTTTGGATCTTTTGCCTGAGGCCTGAATAAAAGCTTGTTCGTTGGCATCCAGCGTGAAAAAGCCATTTTTCGCCAGCTGTTGTGCTTCAGCTAAAGGTTTGCCGTCGGCCAATAAATAGGCGCTGTGTTTATCTTCGGCCAGCCAGCGTTTGCTTAAATGCTGCACGCGGCTTTTTACACTTAAACTTTGATGATGTTCTGCAATCCAGGCTGTTGCCCTTGGCCAGCGCCTTAATAAAGCTTCGTGCGCAATACTGAAACAAGGCACAGCATTTTGCAGGTGGGAGACAAATAAACGATGCTCCACCATAGCTTGTACCAAAAATCGCTCAGCGTCATTTTGTAATTGTTGCCACAAGGCCGTGCGGCTGGTGATGGACTGTTCGTCTTCGCGTAACGTCACCAGTAAAGATAACACCCTGGGTAAACTGTCTTTTTCTGCTGTGCTTAACTGCGCTATGGCCTGCTCGGCATTTTTCCCTATAGCGCCTTCAATACCCCCTAAGTTTTTATAGACAGAAAACAGCAGCTGATTGCTGTCGCTGCGCTGTAAATACAATTCCTGCAAAGTATATTGCAGCATAGGTAAAGCATCGGGATTGCTGGCCGCTTCGCTGCATAACAGCTCATCCAGCGGCACTGCGGTGTTTGGGTCTAAGTCCCAACTTAAATTGGCGGCTATGGCGGGTAAGCGGATCATTTGTAACAAATCGGCTCTGCTTGGCGGTGCTAAGTCAAAATGCGCACCACGGGCTTTGCCTGCCATTAAACTGGGGTAAGTAACTAGTAAAGGATAAAATTCGTTACGACAGGCACTTAATACCACTACAGAACCTGAAGTTGCCAGTTGTTCCATCCGGTCGATAAACAGCAGCCGTTCGTCTTCACTAAACAGCGGCGAAGATAACAGCACTTCAAGCCGGTCAATAAAAATGGCAAAACGGGATTTGCTTTCATTTTGACTTTGCAGCGCTTTTTTACAGCTTTGCAGCACCCAGTCCATTTGATGTTGTAGTTTATCTGCGAGCTGTTCGGCACTGCAGCCGTCAAATACAGGCTGGTCTGCAAGGTCCCAGTCGAGCAAAGCACTGGCCAGCTGTATCAATAATTGGCCTGGGGTCAGATCGGCTAAATCCAGGCTGCTGTACGACTCCACCTTGACGCCGTTGTAGCCGCTGTTTTGCATCAGATTCGGCATCACGCCAGCATTGATTAACGAGGACTTGCCGCTGCCGCTAGGGCCTAAGACTAAACAAAAAGCTCTGCCGTATTGCACTTGCTGCGCGATACGTTCCAATAAGGTATCAATTTGACTGCCACGGCCAAAAAACACTTTGGCATAACGCGCATCGTAAGCCTGTAACCCCGGAAAAGGCGAACCGCCCTGCCAGCTTTGTGGTGTGGCGCTTTCTTCCTGACCCAGCGGAAAAGTGACCTGAGCCAGAGTGCGGTAACCGCGTTTGCGGATGGTTTCAATATAAGAAGAGGAGGTAGCGCTGTCGCCGAGGGCTTTACGAATTTGGGTGATAATTTTATGCAGTGGGTTATCGCCCACTTCGGTCTGAGGCCAGCAAATGCTTACAATCTCGTCGCTGCTAAGTACTTCTCCGGCCTTTTGGCATAACAACACCAGTACATCCATAGCTTTAGGTTCAAGCTGGATCAGCTGTTTGCCAAGCCTCAGCGTATTAGCACTGGGATCAACCTGCCACTCACCAAAAAAGAAAGTACCGATCATAACCGCAGCCGTAAGTTAACTATATGTTTAATATATAGTTGTGAGGTGCATTATGAAAGCACTGATTTTTTACCCTTCGTTCTTTACCCGTCGTTCTTGAAGCTGTAGCGGCGTTGGCTGCGCTGCTCGCCCCAGTCACATAGGACTACTATGCTCCTGGGGTCTCGTTCACTTGCCGCCTTGCCACAACTCCAATTACTTAGGGTAAACATCAAAGTGGGGGCAAGCTTACACCCATAAAAAAAGGCACCCTAGGTGCCTTTTTTGACTGATGCCTGAAATTACTTGGCGCCCAGTACTGCGAAACGTTTTTTGAAGCGGTCAACACGGCCGCCTACGTCTAACACTTTCTGCTTACCAGTATAGAATGGGTGGCAAGCTGAGCAAACGTCCAAGTGGATGTCTTTGCACAGTGTAGAGTGAGTTTTGAAAGCATTACCGCAAGTACAAGTTGCAGTGATCTCTTTGTATTCCGGGTGGATACTTGGTTTCATGGGTTACCTCGTTAGGCCGTATCGCTATCTGATCAACTTTTGTCAGACACCATACGCAATTTCAGTTAAATTAGGGCGCGTAGTTTAATTGGTAAGGCTCAAAGTTTCAACAAATTGACCAATTTATTTTTAATGGCTTTGTTGTTCCCCAATCATTAAACTAATTGATTGATAAAACAGGGGGATTTTGGCTGTGATGGTGATTCGGGTAGCGTTGCCCATTCCTCTTCGGGTGCATTTTGATTACCTTTGTGACAAAGAGGTAAGCCCAGGTTGTCGTGTTTTAGTGCCTTTTGGTAAACGCGAGCTGATAGGTATTGTCTGGCAACTGAATCCCACCGACAGTTACGATGCAGCTCAACTAAAAGCTGTGACCGAAGTATTGGATCAAACGCCAGTATTAGCAGCCCCTATTCGCCAGTTACTCAGTTTTGCAGCAGATTATTACCATCATCCGTTAGGCGATGTTTTGACCAGTGCCCTGCCCGCTTTATTACGCGACGGTAAAAATGCCGATCCGGTCAAAGGCCATAGTTATAGCCTGACCGAAGCTGGCCAGCATTTAACTGCAGAGCAATTTAAAGCAGCGAAAAAACGGCTGGCGTTGTGGCAACAACTGCAACAACCCCAAACCGAAACGCAGTTACTGGAACATTTTCAGCGTAAAGAGCTGCAGTATTTTATCGAACAAGGTTGGGTTCAAGTTACACCACTCTTATACGGCCCTTATCAGACGGCTGATGAACAACAAAAATCTTTGCCACTGAATCCGGCGCAGGCTTTGGCCGTTACTGCTGTACAACAAGCTTTAGGCAGTTTTAGCTGTTTTTTACTGGAAGGGGTGACAGGCTCGGGCAAAACCGAAGTCTATCTACAGGCGATAAGTCCTGTGGTCAAACAAGGTGGCCAGGTGCTGGTGTTGGTGCCGGAAATTGGTTTAACACCACAAACTTTAGCCCGATTTGAACAACGATTTGGTGTGCCTGTTGGCGTCTGGCATTCCAATATGACAGATCTGGAGCGCTTTACCGTGTGGCAACGCTGCCAAACCGGTGATTTAGCTATTGTGATTGGCACCCGCTCTGCATTGTTTTTACCTTTCCTTAAGCTTGATTTACTGATTATTGATGAAGAACACGACAACTCCTTCAAGCAGCAGGATGGCTTTCGGTATCACGCTCGCGACTTAGCCATTAAACGCGCATCAATTCAGGGCTGCCCTATTTTATTGGGTTCAGCCACCCCCAGCTTAGAAAGCCTGGCCAATGTGCAGCAAGGCCGTTTCGCTCATCTGGAATTACCCGACCGTGCCGCAGGCCAGTTGATGCCAACAGTTGAGCTGGTGGATTTAAAACAACAGCAAATGATGCATGGCATGGCAGGTTTAACCCGCCAGCGTATCGAACAACATTTAAAACTCGGCCAGCAAGTACTGTTGTTTTTAAATCGCCGTGGTTTTGCCCCAGCTCTTATTTGTCATGAATGTGGCTGGATGACCGAATGCCACAGATGCAGTGCTTTTACCACCTTTCATAAACAAAGCCGTCAGCTGGTGTGCCACCATTGTGGGGCGACTAAAGGTGTGCCGCATCAATGTGGTGGTTGTGGCAGCACTCAATTAGCGCCTGTAGGTCAGGGCACAGAACAGCTGGAAGAACAACTGCAGCAACTATTCCCAACTCATACAGTCACCCGACTGGACAGAGACAGCATCAGGCGCAAAGGCAGTTTGCAGAAGGCTTTGGACCAGATATTACAGGGCGAACCTCAGCTTATTTTAGGCACTCAGATGCTGGCCAAAGGCCATCATTTCCCAAATGTAGGTCTTGTGGTGATTATTGATGTCGACTCTGCTTTATATAGCAATGATTTCAGAGCACCTGAACAGTTAGCTCAGTTGTTAACTCAAGTGTCGGGACGGGCCGGACGAGGTTCGCAGCCAGGAAAAGTGCTGCTGCAAACCCATTATCCGGGCCATGCCTTGTTACAGGACGTGATCCAGAATGGTTACGCCTCTTTTGCCCGCAGTGCATTAAAAGAGCGACAACAAACCTTTTTACCACCTTTTATGTTCCTGACCTTGTTTAGAGTGGAAGCGCATCAACTGGAACTCTGTAAAGAATGGCTGCAAAAAGTGGCTGACCATTACAAAAACTGGCCGCAAGTGCAGCTCCTGGGGCCATTGGCTTGCCCTATGGAACGTAAGGCGGGTAAATACCGCTGGCAAATTCAGCTGTTTGCCAAAGACAGAAAACAATTACACCAAAGTCTGGACTCAGTGCTGGCGGAAATCAGCCGCTGGTCCTTAAGCCGTAAGGTAAAATGGCAGCTGGATGTAGACCCACAAGACCTGAATTAATCATTTCTTTTTAACAAAACTGCAGTAGAATGCGGACATCAGGCCAGTTGTCCTTAGTTGTGAAGATGCCACAAAAAGATTATGTCAAAGCAGGTCGGGCCGCGCCCAGACCAAGAAAAAATACGAAAACAGTAAAACCTTTCCCTTGGCCTTTAGTGATAACGGTAGGTGTGTTAGTGATTGGTTTTGCCTGGTTTTTATATCATTTATCGCAAAAAACTCCAGTGGACGATCCGGTAACGCCAGTCATATCCGCGAAAAAAGACGATTTGCCACCTAAGCCAGCCAAAGAGCCTTACCAGTATATTGAAGAGCTGGAAAATAAAGAAATTCAGGTGACGGTGGAGGAGCTGGCTGCCAAAGGGCCATTTTTAATGTTTTGTGGTACTTACCGTGCTATCGAAACTGCTCATCAAATGAAAGCCAAAGTCGCTTTTGCCGGTTACCCTTCGGAAGTGCGGCGAATTGAAGGCAAAAACGGCGTGTTTTTCCGTGTGACCCTGGGGCCTTACACCAGTAAACGTCAGGCTGAAAGTGACAGAAGCCGGTTGATGCGACAAAAAGTGGTGGAGTGCCGCATCGCCACCGCCACTTAAACGTCTTCCATATTTATACCCAAAGTAATTGGAGTTGCAGGGAGGCGACAAGAGCGTGAGACCCCAGGAGCATAGTCGTCCTATGTGACTGGGGCGAGAGCGCGTAGTCAACAAAGCTGCAGCTTCAAGTACAAAGGGTATTGAAAATCTGCATTCCCACCCTTATCTCCTTGGTATTCCGTTTTCCTCAGCCAAAAAGGGCTTCTGATGACCACTATTGTTTCTGTACGCCGCAACGGCCATGTTGCCATTGCCGGTGACGGCCAGGTCTCACTGGGTAATACCGTCATGAAGGGCAATGCCCGCAAAGTTCGCCGTTTGTATCACGGCAAAGTATTAGCAGGTTTTGCCGGCGGCACAGCCGATGCTTTTACCTTATTTGAACGCTTTGAAGCCAAACTCGAAATGCATCAGGGCCATTTAATGCGCGCTGCTGTGGAGCTGGCCAAAGACTGGCGCACCGACCGCATGCTGCGAAAGCTCGAAGCCTTATTAGCTGTGGCTGATGCCAATTGTTCGCTGATCATCACAGGCAACGGTGATGTGATCCAGCCAGAACACGATTTAATTGCCATAGGCAGCGGCGGACCTTTTGCTCAGGCGGCTGCCACTGCACTTTTAGCCAACACTGACCTAAGCGCTCGTGAAATTGCTGAAAAAAGCTTAACCATAGCTGGTGATATTTGTGTGTACACCAACCATCACCAGACCATTGAAGAATTGTAAGGGTAAATTGAATGTCTGATATGACCCCAAGAGAGATAGTCCACGAGCTGGATCGCCATATTATTGGTCAGGCTAATGCTAAACGTGCTGTAGCCATTGCTCTGCGTAACAGATGGCGCCGGATGCAACTCGCCCCGGCTTTGCGTCAGGAAATCACGCCAAAAAACATTTTGATGATAGGCCCAACAGGTGTAGGTAAAACTGAAATAGCCCGTCGTTTGGCTAAATTGGCCAACGCACCTTTTATTAAAGTCGAAGCCACTAAGTTCACTGAAGTAGGTTATGTCGGTAAAGAAGTGGAAAGTATTATCCGCGACTTGACCGACAGCGCAGTAAAAATGTTCCGCGAGCAGGAAGTGGCAAAAAATAAATTCCGGGCGGAAGAAGCTGCAGAAGAACGTATTCTGGACGCCTTATTGCCACCAGCCCGTGATGCCTGGGGTAAAGCTGAAACCAGCGAATCGGACAGCAGCACCCGCCAAACCTTCCGTAAAAAATTACGTGAAGGTCAGCTGGATGACAAAGAAATTGAAATCGATTTAGCCGCACCTGTAATGGGTGTGGAGATTATGGCACCGCCAGGTATGGAAGAAATGACATCCCAGCTGCAGTCTATGTTTCAGAACTTAGGTTCAGACAAGAAAAAAAGCCGTAAGCTGAAAATCAAAGATGCCTTTAAGCAACTGGTAGAAGAAGAAGCAGCCCGTCTGGTGAATCCGGAAGAGCTGAAGCTGAAAGCTCTGGAAGCTGTGGAGCAAACAGGTATCGTCTTTATTGATGAAATCGACAAAATTTGTAAGCGCGGCGAAACCAGTGGCCCTGATGTGTCGCGTGAAGGTGTGCAACGTGATTTGCTGCCACTTATAGAAGGCTGTACCGTTACCACTAAACACGGCATGGTTAAAACAGACCATATTCTGTTTATTGCCAGTGGTGCATTTCAGATGGCAAAACCGTCGGATTTAGTACCTGAGCTGCAAGGTCGTTTACCAATACGGGTTGAGTTGGACGCCTTATCAGCCAACGATTTTGAACGTATTCTGACTGAGCCGAAAGCCTCGCTGACGGAACAAAGCGTGGCCATGCTTGCTACCGAAGGTGTACAAATCAGTTTTGCTGAAGATGGCATTAAACGTATTGCCAATGCGGCCTGGCAAGTGAATGAGCGCACAGAAAATATCGGCGCACGTCGCTTATATACTGTGATGGAAAAATTGCTGGAAGACCTGTCCTTTGATGCTGCTGATCATAGTGGTAAGCAAATTTTGATCGATGCGACTTATGTTGATTCACACCTGGACGCATTAGTGCAGGACGAAGATTTAAGCCGTTTTATTTTATAACTTTTGGTAAAGGCCATAGCATGACAGCACAGACTTCTGTTCCAGCATCAGCTGCAAAAACCTCACAGGTGTCTGTGCTGCATTACCATCGATTCAGCAAAATGCTGGACGTTAAATTTTCTGACGGACAAGTTTTTCACTTTAGCGCTGAATTTTTACGGGTATTTTCGCCTTCGGCCGAAGTGCGCGGTCATGGTAAACCACAATTGGTCAGCCATAAAAAAGCGGTAGCAATCAGCCAGATTGTGCCGGTGGGGCAATATGCGGTGAAACTGGTGTTTGATGATGGCCATCAGACGGGTTTGTATAGCTGGGCTTATCTGGCAAAACTGGCGGCAGAGCAGGACCAACTTTGGGCGGATTATCTGCAGCGTTTAAAGCAAGCCAACAGCAACCGTGACAGTCAGCTGATAATCAAACAAGTACATTGATCATCAGCTGTGTTCACAACTCCAGCCTTTATTAAGCCTTAAATTTATCTACTGTCATGTGCAACATGCTGGCCTGACTGGCCACTTCTTCACTGATCTGGGCGTTGTGTTTAGAAATACTCAACGAATCCTCAGAAATATCGCGAATACGCACCACATTTTTATTCACGTCGGCTGCCACTAAACTTTGCTCTTCCACAGCAGTCGCAATTTGTGTGGTCATATCCATGATCAAGCCCACATCATTGGTGATTTGCCGCAATAACTCGATAGTAGAGCCTGCCTGGCTGGCGCTTTCTTTGCCCTGGGCCTGACAGTTTTGCATCACAGCAACAATATTCTTCGTGCGTTGCTGTAAGCCGGAAATAATCTTTTCTATCTGACCGGTCGACTCCTGAGTGCGCTGCGCCAGGCTACGGACTTCATCAGCCACTACCGCAAAACCCCGGCCTTGCTCACCTGCCCTCGCCGCTTCAATAGCAGCATTCAGCGCCAGCAAATTAGTTTGTTCGGCAATGCCCCGGATCACATCCAGCACAGAACCAATAGTCGCACTGTCTTTCTCCAGCTCAGCCAGAACAACTGAAGCTTGCTGTAATTCCTGTGATAAACCATTGATCCGATTTACTGTTTGTTCAACTTCTTTTAAGCCTGACAGCGCATTGGCGTTGGTGTCCTGAGCTTTGGTTGCAGTATTTTCAGTATTGACTGCAATTTCATCCACTGTAGCGCCCATTTCTGTGACAGCTGTTGCCACCATATCGCTTTCCATTTGCTGCTGCGCCATGCCTTTACTGGTTTCTGCAGTAGACTTCGCCAGTTCATGAGTTGCGACATCCAGCATTTCCAGTGCCTGGTTCACATTGCGTACCAGCTCCTGCACATCAGATAGCATATGATTAAAATCTTTGGCCAAAGTGGTCATTTCATCCTGCCCTTCTTCAGCAACACGCAAGCGGAAGTCGTTGTCTTTACGCACTAAACCTATGGTAGCGCACACTTTTTGGATTGGTTGCAAAATACTGTTGCTGGTCATCAGCACCAGCGCTATCACCAGCACCAAGACTAAAACAAACAAGCTGATAGCCAAGGTTTGGCTGGCTGAACTGGCTTGATTCACCGCCTCTTCGGTGCGTTTTGACATTAACTCCAGACTTTCTTCGGTTTGATGGATAGCTTCGCGCATTTGTCCCATCAGGCCTTGATCGTGCGCCAGACCAATTTTTTGTTCGCCTTCCACTAAACGGGCAAAGGCAACACTATATGCATCAGCCAATTGCTGCATTTTCAGCGCTTGGGTTGCGTCACTGATGTTGCTTTGAATTTGGTTACGGAATTCGGCAAAACCTTTGTTAAAACTCTCGAGGTATTTCATGTCCAGCCGCAGCATAAAATCTTTCTCTGCACGGCGTAATTGCAACAACTGAGTAGTCAGTAACAAATCGTTGGTGTCTTTAAAAGCTTGTTCCAGTTCGTGAGCTTTTGCTCGTAACTCGCCATATAAACCAGATTGCGGGTCCAAACCTACCTGATCGGATAACTGTACCAGTTGATTAAATAAATCCTGATAACTTTTGGTAAATGCCGTGAAAGAGGCCAAGGGTGTGACGTCGATATCCTGCGCCGCCAAGCCTTCAGATAACAGAGCGGCCTTTTGATTCAGTTCAGTCGCGGTTTGATTAAACTTCTGCTGATATTCCAAATCGGAGCGTAATAAGAAGTCCTTTTCACTGCGCCTCAGTTGCAACACATTCAGGTTGAGTTGCTCCACCTCTAGCCGAAGCCCAGCCAAAGCAGTCAGTTGACTGCTCTGAAACAGCAGCAACCCCAGCATAATTAACATCGACACTGCGACTGTAATAGCATTCAGCAGTAAGCGCTGACGTATTGAGAACTGTCGTAAAAAGGCCATAGAAGATACTCCAAAAAATACTGCTTAAGCAGTTGAATCAGCGGGGGATATGAAAATTACTATTAATTATAGAGAGGGAATGCAAAGGCAGAGGACTTTTACCGGGCGAAATATGAAATATTTAGTAAAAATTGCAGAATTAATGCAGGATTTGTTGTGCAACCAAACAACTGGAAACCCCCAAAGAAGAACCAGCTAAAATATCCAGTGGAAAATGTACCCCTAACAGGATACGCGACAAGCCAATCAATCCTGCCCAACTAAAAGCCAACCAGGCCCACTCTGGATAAAAGCACAACAAAGTACTGGCGACTACAAAGGCGGCAGCTGTGTGACCGGACGGTAAACTGAATTTATCTGAAGCCTCGATATGGGCTTGCATCATACCCGCCATTAACTGATAAGGACGCTGGCGACGAATTGAGTTTTTCAGCAGCAGATACAAAGGCAATTCGATAGCAAAACTCAGTAGCAGTAATTCGGTAAAGGCGCTGGCGTGAGTGAGTTCCAAAGCAAACAACAAAGCAACCAACAGCAGATATAAAGGACCGTCTCCGGTTTTTGAACACCAGAAACTAAATTGATGGATCCGCTTGCGTTCGCTTTTGCTAAACAGTGCAACAAAACAGCGCTGATCCCATAATCCGAGCCTTTGTAACCACATAAGCCACCCGCCGCATTACTTTGACTGGTTCTAGCTTAAAGTGGCTTGGTGACAAAAACATGACAAAAAATAATCAACTATCGGGATAAAACACAGCCATTCAGCAAAGCCAAAGCCTCTGCTTCGGGTAGAGGTTTAGCCAATAAATAGCCTTGAATAGCATCGCAAGCCAAAGTACGCAGCAACTGCAGCTGAGTTTCAGTTTCAACCCCTTCAGCCAGAATACGTTTGCCTAAACCATGGGCCAGCGTGATCATGGTTTTGACTATCATCATATCGGAATCATTAGCCGCCATATCTGTGACAAAACTGCGGTCAATTTTAATTTTGTCGATCGGCATTTTACGTAAATACCCTAAAGACGAGTAGCCTGTGCCAAAGTCATCAATAGAAACCCGTATACCCATTTGCTGCAACTCGTTGATGTAGTTAGAGCCTTTTTCCATATCACCCATAGCGGTGTTTTCCGTGATCTCCAGCTCAAGCACGGCTGGCGACACCTGATACTTCAACAGTAATTGCTGAATTCGACTTTTTAAGCCATCAACCTGAAAATGTACAGGCGACATATTCACCGCCAACGGAATATGAATGCCTTGTTTTTTCCACTCAGCTAAAGTGCAGACTGCTTTTTCCAGCAATAACAGATCCAGTTCTTTACTTAACCCCACCTGCTCTACAAGCGGTAAAAACTGCCCCGGCATTAACAAGCCTTTTTGTGGATGTTCCCAGCGAACTAAGGCCTCATAAGCTTCAATTTTTTGCTCGCGAAGATCCCATTGCGGCTGGAAATAAAAAATAAACTGATCCTGTTCTAAAGCCAGCAGTAAGTCTTTCTCCAGACTGAGCAGGCGTGCTGATTCTTCTTCCATGCCCGGCTGATAAAAGGTGCAACGTTGTTGCTGGCGTTTGCAATGGTGAAACGCAATATTGGCTTTTTGCAGCAACATATCAGCTTCAAGAGCATGCTGTGGCGCACAAGCCAGGCCTATACTGGCGGTCAGCTTAATCAGGCCATGGTCTGTGGTGAAAGGCTTTTCGATGAGTTGCTCCAAATGCTGTAAGGCAAACAGCTTTTGTCTGTCCGTTGTGCAGTCTTCCAGCACCAAAGCAAAAATATCCCCACCGGTTCGGGCTATTAATCGGGGTTTAACAATAGAAGACTCAAAACGGCGGTTTACCTCTCTTAAGATGCGGTCTCCCTGCTTTAAGCCCACGGATTCGTTTACCACTTTAAAGCTATCCAGGCCAATCATCAGCAAAGTGAGTGATTTATCAGCCTGCAACAACAGCGATAACTGCCGCAGCAGCGCATCACGGTTTAAGGCTCCGGTTAGAGGGTCGTGGCTATCCAGATATTGAGTTTTAGCTGTCAGTTGCTGATTGGTGCTGCGCTCGTCCTCCTGCAACCAAATGATCAAACCTAAACCTAAGATCACCTGAACCAGCAACTCCAGATGCTTAAAATAAAGCACGATCTGGATAGGTTCATCCTGCGCATCATGCAACAGCATGGAGCCCGCACTGGCCAAAAAGAGTATTCCCCAGGCTAACATGGCACTGGCGACCACTTTAGTTGCAAAAATTCGCTTGGTTAAACTCCATAACCAGAACCCCGCCACACATAAAGCAACGCCTATCAGCACTAAGCGCATATAAAATTGCAGGTACAAGGTCATATCTTGCCACTGCGGCAACAACAAAAACAAAGTGACTGAGAGGAAAGAAATGCCTGTCACCAACAACAAGAGTTGGTTAACGGTTCGGGCTGCAAGCCGCTGCTGTTTCACAGCTTCATAGACCCCAACCAAAATCCAGACCGCAAAAGCGTAACAAAAACTGATATACAAAAACTTGACGCCTAAGCCTAAAAATTCAGCAGCAAATACAGGTCGCCAAAATGCCTCAACCAAAATAAAGGCTGCGTAAGCCGTAAAACAACTGAAAGCTATAGCCCAGGATTTCAGGTAATTACGTTGATACACTTTGAAGAAATACCAAAGCAAAGCGGTAAGGGTAAAAGCAAACCCTATCTGCGTCAGGTGTAACAAGGTACGGGCTAACAGCTCTGGACTCAAAGGCAAGATCCTGATTAAACAACTTCAGTGAAAGTAGCAAAGTCACCTTAACACTGGCAATACAGAGTCACAATCAAGCAGCAAAAAGAATAGTAAAAATAGCAGGAGGAGCCACGTTGACAAAAGATCCACAGCTGAGCTGACTATTTCACAGTTGACCCGTCAACGGAGCGAATGAGCGCAGTCAACGACCTTGCAGCCTCAGGTGAGACGGGTTATTAGCCTAAGCAACTGGAGTTGCAACGATGCGACAAGCAAATGAGTCCCCATGAGCATAGGCCACTATGTGATTGGGGCGAATGAGCGCAGTCAACGACCTTGCAGCTTCAGGTGAGACGGGTATACTGTGTTTTTGATCAAAGACTTAAAGTTTGGAGCACCAAATGGAATATAACACTTCGGAATTATGTGACCTTTACGCCGACATGATCGATGTGGTTGAGCCCATATTCGCCAACTACGGTGGCCGCCGTTCTTTTGGTGGCACAATCCAGACCATTAAATGCTTTGAAGACAACGGTTTAATTCGTCAGGCTTTAGCTGAACCAGGCGTAGGCAAAGTGTTATTAATTGACGGTGGTGGTTCTGCCCGTCGCGCTTTGATTGATGGCGAGTTAGCTTCTATAGCTGCAGCCAATGGTTGGGAAGGCATTGTCTGTTACGGCAGTGTGCGTGATGTCGACACACTGGAAGACTTTGATATTGGTATTCAGGCAGTCAACGCTATTCCTGTCGGTGCTGATGATCGTGGTTTTGGTGAACACGAAATTCCAGTGAACTTTGGTGGTGTGACCTTTTTACCTGGTGACCATTTGTATGCCGACAACACAGGTATTATTTTGTCCCCTGAGCCTTTAGATCTGGAATAACAGATGAGTGATGCTCTAATCCGCTATCAGGCCGCCTCTCTGGCGGCCTTTCAACAGCTGCGCGAAGGTGAAACCCGCTTGGGTCAGGTGCTGCATTATGCCGATCCTGTTTTGCCTGTAGCTGAAGCTTTAACTGCAGCTAAACAACAAGGCTGTGCTTTTGTGTTGTTGGGAGTGCCTGAAGATATAGGCCCGCGCGCCAATTTGGGTCAGGGTGGTTCTGATCTCGGCTGGCAGGCCTTTATCCGTAAGTTTATTAACTTGCAGCACAACGAATTTTTAGACGGATCACAGATACTATTGTTGGGTGAGCTGAACTGCGCCGACCTGCAACAGCAAAGTCAAAATGCCGATGTCGCGACTTTACGCAGCCTCTGTGCAGAGATTGATTTACGTTTAGAGCCTGTATTGTCGGCTATTTTTGCTGCAGACTTAATGCCTATAGTGATAGGAGGCGGTCATAACAACAGTTTGCCGTTGTTAAGTGCTTTAGCCAAAAATCAGCAGCAGGCCGTCAACTGCATCAACCTCGACCCTCATGCCGATTTCCGTTTGCTGGAAGGCCGCCATAGCGGCAATGGTTTTAGTTACGCCAAAGCTCAGGGGCATCTGCAGCATTATCTGGTGATGGGTTTGCATGAGCTGAAAAACTCTGCCAGTTCCTTAGCGCAAATTAAAACGGCTGGTGTGGATGTGTTGAGTTATCAGCAGCTGTTTGTCCGCGAGCAAGCAGCTTGGCCAGAACTACTGAAACTCTGGTTAAGCCAGCGTGATCCACAGCAAGTCTTTGGCATAGAGTTGGATACAGACGCTATTACCGGTATGCCGGTCAGTGCGTACAATAGCTGTGGCGTATCAGTGCAACAAGCTGAGCATTTTGTATATTTGCTGGCAAGCCAAGCTCAAAGTCGTTACTTACACCTGGCTGAAGCAGCTCCGGCTCAGCACCCTGCTGGTTTAGCTGCTGGTATGAACGATGCGGGTCAAATTTTAACGGCTTTAGTCTGTGCCTTTTTGTTTGCTAAGGCGCAGCTTTAATACGTCGCCTTGCTGTAGCTCCACTGCTTGACCCACTCAGGAAAAGCATCCAATGCAAAGGGCTTGGCATATAAAAAGCCCTGCCCTCTGGCACAGCCCATAGCTATTAGTTTTTGCTCGACTTCAGGTTGTTCAATGCCTTCGGCCACCACCATAAAATTCATGTTTTTTGCCATATCAATAATGGCGCCGGTAATAGCGGTGTGGGTATCTGAACGGTGCAAGTCAAAGATAAAGGAGCAGTCCACTTTCACCTGACTGATAGGCAGCTCACGTAAATAAGCCAGCGATGAAAATCCGGTGCCAAAATCGTCCAGCGCCAGCTCTACTCCAAGTTGTGCCAGATGTTTTAGCATACGCATCGCTTTCGCTGGTTCTGCTACCAACGCACTTTCTTTGAGTTCCAGCACCAGCTGCGCTGGCTGCACTTTATGTCGTTTCAATAACAGCTCTAAGCTATCAACCAACTCATCCTGCAATAAATCTTTACTGGAAATGTTTACCGCTATTTTGCAGTGGATCTCTTGTTGTGCCAGTTCAGCAAGGGTCATCACTGCTTTTTCCAGTACCCATTGCGTCAAGGGGTAAATCACTCCCATTTGTTCAGCCAGTTCTAAAAACTCTGCGGGTCCCAACAAACCACGGCGCGGATGATGCCAGCGCACCAATACTTCACCAGCCACAACCTGGCGCGAACTTAAGGCAATTTGTGGCTGAATATGCAGTTTTAATTGTTGTTGGCTAATGGCATGACGCAACTCGGCCATTAAGCCCAGTTTGTCATTGTTATAACTGATCAGATCCGGATGAAAGACTTGTGAACTGCTCTGGGTCCATTGTCGGTTTTGCATCGCAAGATGGGCCCGGTCTATTAAATCAGATAACAATTCACCATGCTGCGGATAATGGGCAATGCCACTTTTTAGTTGATACTCCACAGCACAGCCATGAATAAGTAAGGCTTCAGGCACATTGTGCTCAAGCCGGCGGGCAATTTGCTCTGCTGCATGTTGGCGGGTATTCGCATCTACCCAAAGCACAAAATCTACCCCACCTAAGTGAGCAACTTTACTGCTTTGTTTGCCTTGTTGCTCCAGCACCAGCAATTCCTGATCCTGCTGTACAGCGGCGTTAATGCGCTGAGCTATCTGTAACAACACCAGATTGGCATTCTGGTGCCCCAACGCCTGATTCACTCGTTCGAAGTTTTGAATTTTTAATAACAGCAAGGAGGCTTTTTGATTAAGATGGCTGCGACACCAGAGCTCAAACTGCTGCTGTAACTGCAGTTTATTCGGCAAACCGCTGGTGTCATCATGCAAAGATAAAAAGGACAAGTCGTTGGATTTGGCTTCTTTCTGCGCCGGTTTTTGTACTGTCTGGCGTTTTTTCAACACCACGACCCAGCCAGCCAATAGCAGCACTAACAGGGTTAATAGTACCACTGCATAAAATAAAGGCTGGCCCACCAGACTCTGGGCCAAAGCTGGAGCAGAGCTGGTCAGCAGTACAGCAGACAAAACAGACCGAAAAAATAACGACACAGCCAACACTCAAAAGATCAGATAAGATCTTAAGATTACTCTGTTTTTCTACCTTGTAAAGTTAGCTCAGTCCACGCAGATTGACTTCGCGCCCTGCTTTAACCAATTGGGTTAAGGCGCTGACACCAAACTGATAACACAATTCTGCTGGCTGGCTGATTTGATAAAGTCCGAAATCAGCCTGCTGACCCACTGCCAAAGTACCTCTGTCGGCCATACCTAAAGCTGCGGCCGCATGTCGTGTCACTCCAGCTATGGCCTCTTGTGGTGTAAAACGGAATAAAGTACAGGCCATATTTAGCATTAAAGGCAAATTACAAAAAGGTGAAGTACCAGGGTTTAAATCGGTAGAAATCGCCATAGGCACCTGATGTTGGCGCAACAAATCAAAAGGTGGCAGTTTGGTTTCGCGTAAAAAGTAAAAAGCACCCGGCAAAACCACAGCCACTGTACCGGCAGCTTTCATCGCCAACACGTCTTGTTCTTGCAGATATTCAATATGATCAGCAGATAAACCACTGAATTCGGCCACTAAACTGGCACCACCTAAATGCGATAACTGCTCAGCATGAGCTTTGACAGGCAAACCTAGGGCTTTGGCTTTTTCAAACAATAAGCGGCTTTGAGCTACCGAAAAACCTATGCCTTCACAAAATACATCGACAGCATCGACCAGCCCTTGCTGATGTAATTGTGGCAGCATGTCATTGACCACCAGCTGCATATAGTCATCGGATCTTCCAGTGTATTCCAGCGGCAAGGCATGGGCACCTAAAAAGGTTTTCTGAATATCCATCGGATGAGTACGGTTTAGCTCTGCTGCGACTTCCAGAATTTTTTGCTCTGTCTCTAAATCCAAACCATAACCTGATTTGATTTCAACAGTGGTCACGCCCTGACTCAACAGGGCATTTAAGCGCTGTTTACTCAATACAAATAATTCTTCATGGCTGGCTGCGCGGGTCGCCGCCACAGTGGATTTAATACCACCGCCCGCTTCTGCAATTTGCTGATAAGTAGCACCATTTAAGCGCATTTCAAATTCATTAGCGCGACTACCTGCGTACACCAAATGGGTATGGCAGTCGATAAATCCCGGTAATAACCACTGGCCTTTGCCATCATACAAAGGGGTAGATAACAAGTCAGTTTCTGGCAATTCGGCTTTAGGGCCGAGCCAGGCAATGCGGCCATCTTTAATGGCTAAAGCAGCATTGGTAATAGCACCATAAGGCTGACCATTATCAGTCATAGTAGCTAAATTGACATTAATCCAAATTGCATCAAAGACTTGCATTTCATTCCCCCGCACGGCTTTTGGCCTGTTTTTTAGCGCTGAAATTAATTCTACCCGAACAACTTGTATATACAACCAAATTCAGCTATTTTTCTTTGCATTCAAACTCAGGCGTTAAAGCAGTCATGGACAATAGTTCTGGGCAAAAGAAGTTTGCCGCTATCAAAGATTATATTTTGAGTCAGGTAGAAACTGCGGCCTGGCCTGAGCATAGCCGTATTCCATCGGAAAACGAGCTGGCTACTCAGTTTGCCGTCAGCCGCATGACTGCACGTCGTGCTTTGCAGGAACTAACCGAACAAGGCGTTTTGTATCGCACTCAGGGCGTTGGCAGTTTTGTCGCCTCGCCTAAGTCACAATCATCTTTGCTGGAAATTCGTAATATTGCCGATGAGATCCAGCGCCGTGGCCATTTTCATAAAGCTGAATTAGTGCAACTGACCAGCTTACCTTGCCCCGGTGTTGTCGCTACAGCTTTAGGTTTAAGCCGTAATGCGCCGGTGTTTTTTTCATTGATCGTGCATTATGAAAACCAGCAGCCACTGCAACTGGAAGCCCGTTATGTCAATCCGGAGCAAGTGCCTGATTATTTAGCGCAGGACTTTGTACTGCAAACCCCCCATGAATACTTAAGTGCTGTGGCGCCTTTAACAGACGCCGAGCACATAGTGGAAGCCGTATTGCCGGATGAACTGACCCGTCAGCATTTGAAGATACCAGCTTCAGAACCTTGTTTACGCCTGACACGACGCACCTTCAGCCGGGGTGGCGCTGTCAGTTTTGCCTATCTGACCTCTGCAGGCAGCCGCTATCGTTTAGGCGGGCACCTGAATATCAAACCTAAGACTTAAAGAGATAACCCTATGAGCAATCCACGTTTAGACCCAAGCCGTGTGATCCGCGCCGCCCGCGGCAGCGAAATTACCGCCAAGAGCTGGCAGACCGAAGCCGCCAAACGTATGTTGATGAATAACCTCGACCCTGAAGTGGCCGAGCACCCCACTTCTTTAGTGGTGTACGGCGGCATAGGCCGTGCAGCACGTGATTGGGCTTGTTACGATAAAATTGTCGAAGTATTGGACAGATTAAACGACGACCAGACCTTATTGATCCAAAGCGGTAAACCTGTAGGTGTGTTCCCGACTCACCCGGACGCACCTCGTGTGTTACTGGCCAACTCTAACCTGGTGCCAAACTGGGCGAACTGGGAACACTTTAACGAGTTGGATAAACAAGGCCTGATGATGTACGGTCAGATGACCGCTGGCTCCTGGATCTACATTGGTACTCAGGGCATAGTTCAGGGCACCTACGAGACTTTTGTTGCCATCGCCAAACAACATTTTGCCGGTGAGCCAAATGGCAAATGGGTATTAACAGGTGGTTTAGGTGGTATGGGCGGTGCTCAGCCATTAGCTGCGACCATGGCTGGTTTTCATATGATTGCCTGCGAAGTCGACGAATCCCGTATCGATTTCCGTCTGCGCACTGGTTACGTTGATCAAAAAGCCTACAACCTGGATGAAGCTTTAGCTCAGCTTGAAGTGGCCAAAGCTTCAGGTAAACCCACTTCTATCGGTTTGTTAGGCAATGCTGCTGATATCTTCGCTGAACTGGTGAAACGCAATATCATTCCTGATGTAGTGACTGACCAAACTTCTGCGCACGACCCGTTAAATGGTTACCTGCCACAAGGCTGGACCATGGAACAAGCCAAAGTGCGTCGTCTTGAAGATGAAACTGCGGTAGTACAAGCCGCTAAAGCCTCAATGGCCATTCAGGTGCAAGCTACTTTAGATATGCAAAGCAAAGGCGCAGTTGCTGTGGATTACGGCAATAATATCCGCCAGATGGCTTTGGATATGGGTGTTGCTAACGCTTTTGATTATCCGGGTTTTGTGCCGGCTTACATCCGTCCACTGTTTTGTGAAGGCATAGGCCCATTCCGCTGGGTGGCTTTATCTGGCGATCCGGAAGATATCTACAAAACCGACGCTAAAGTCAAAGAGCTGATCCCGGATAATCCGCATTTACACCGCTGGCTGGATATGGCGCGTGAACGGATTAAGTTCCAGGGTTTACCAGCCCGTATTTGCTGGATTGGCTTAAAAGACCGTGCCCGTATTGCCTTAGCTTTTAACGAAATGGTGAAAAACGGCGAATTAAAAGCGCCGATCATCATTGGCCGTGACCATTTAGACTCAGGTTCTGTCGCCAGTCCAAACCGTGAAACCGAAGCCATGATGGATGGTTCAGACGCTGTGTCTGACTGGCCATTATTAAATGCACTTTTGAACACAGCAGGCGGCGCAACCTGGGTGTCTTTGCACCACGGTGGTGGCGTAGGTATGGGTTACAGCCAGCATTCTGGCGTGGTGATTTTAGCCGATGGTACAGAGGCAGCAGCCCGTCGTTTAGGCCGCGTATTGTGGAATGACCCGGGCACTGGTGTGATGCGTCACGCCGACGCAGGTTATGACATAGCGAAAAACTGCGCCCGCGAACAAGGCCTTGATCTGCCAATGATCAACCAGAACTAATTTGAAGGATAAGACTATGACTTACGCTTTAACCATCACCCCCGGTGAACTGACTCTGGCGCAACTGCGTCAGGTGCAACAACATGCCGTGACTGTGACTTTAGACCCGGCCGCTTTGCCTGCTATTGAAGCATCCGCTGCTACTGTAGCGAAAATTGTCGCGGAAAACCGCACTGTGTACGGCATCAATACCGGCTTTGGTTTACTGGCCAATACCAAAATTGAAAAAGACAAACTGGAAACGCTGCAGCGTTCTATCGTTCTATCGCACGCTGCTGGTTTTGGCGATCTGATGGACGACAGCACAGTACGTTTAATGCTGGTACTGAAAATTAACTCTTTGGCCCGTGGTTATTCAGGTGTACGTCCACTGGTGATCAACGCGCTGATCCAACTGGTCAATGCAGGTGTCTATCCTTGTATTCCGAAAAAAGGCTCTGTCGGCGCTTCAGGCGATTTAGCCCCTTTATCTCATATGGTGTTGCCTTTAATAGGTGAAGGCGAGGTCTGTATCGCAGGTCAGATTTATTCTGCCAAAGAAGGTTTAGCCATAGCAGGTTTAGAGCCTATTACTTTAGCGGCCAAAGAAGGTTTAGCTTTATTAAATGGTACTCAGGCGTCTACTGCTTTTGCTTTGGAAGGTTTATTCCGTGCAGAAGACTTATATGCAGCAGGTTCTGTGATTGGCGCTATGAGTGTGGAAGCCGCTATGGGCAGCCGTTCGCCTTTTGACGCCCGTATTCATGCAGTGCGTGGTCAGCAAGGCCAGATAGATGCAGCGCTGATTTACCGTCATTTATTAGGCGAAAGCTCAGAAATTGCCGAGTCACATATCGACTGTGAAAAAGTACAAGACCCATACAGCTTACGTTGCCAGCCTCAGGTGATGGGTGCCTGTTTAGCTCAAATCCGTTTTGCTGCTTCTGTGTTATTAGTAGAAGCCAATGGCGTGACCGACAACCCGCTGGTGTTTGCTGCTGAAGATGACATTATCTCTGGTGGTAACTTCCATGCTGAACCTGTGGCTATGGCAGCCGATAATCTGGCTTTAGCTATTGCTGAAATTGGTTCTATTTCAGAGCGTCGTATGGCACTTTTAATCGACTCACATTTAAGCAAGTTACCGGCCTTTTTAGTCAATAACGGTGGTGTAAACAGCGGCTTTATGATTGCTCAGGTGACAGCTGCAGCTTTAGCTTCTGAAAATAAATCTCTGGCGCATCCGGCTTCTGTCGACAGCTTACCTACGTCAGCCAATCAGGAAGACCATGTGTCTATGGCCACTTTTGCCGCCCGTCGTTTAGCTGATATGGCAGAAAATACCTTAGGCGTATTGGCTGTTGAGTATCTGGCAGCAGCTCAGGGTATCGACTTCCGTGCACCACTAAAAGGCGCTGCAGCAGTAGAACAAGCCAAGGCAATCTTACGTCAGCAAGTCAGCTTTTATGATGTCGACCGCTACTTTGCACCTGATATCGAAAAAGCAGCCGAACTGTTACGTCATGGCAGTTTAAATTCTTTAGTACCGGCTAATTTACTATCTAGCTTCTAAGCAGCTGGTTTTATTAGACTTTGCAACAAGGAGCACCAAAATGGTGCTCTTTTTTTATCTGCTACAAATAAATTTGCACCAATCTGGCTAGACCAGTTAAAAAAACTTTGTTAGTTTCAGCTGCGTACATACCTAATGCCTTATTTCTAACCAATACTAAAACCATAACAGCTGTTGGAATTTGTCTATGAAACTTCGTGTTGCACATAAAATTTATCTGGGCTTTGGCTTTATTGCCTTGCTGTTATTAGTCGCCAGTTTATCGTCGCTTTGGAGTTTTGCTGTAGTAAACAGTACCAGCAGCCGGATGAATGAAACCGCAGTGCCGGTGCAACAACAAAGCAATATGGCGCAAATTCAGTTACTTAAACTCGCCAAGTTATCAGCCTTGGGTTATACAGCTGAAGACGCTGGCAAAATTAAGACCTATCAAAACGAATTTAGCCAGACATCCGACATATTCCGCAGCAGAATGGACACTCTGACGCCTTTAGTAACCAAAGAACCCGCTTTACAAAAACCTTTAGCAGAAGCCCAACAAACCTCTTTGGCCTATCAGCAAGCCGTTGAGCAGTTATTTAAAGCCCGCTTAGAAGCTATAACTCAGGGTGACAAAGCCGCCGCAGAGTTGAAAGAGCTGGAAAATCTGATCGACACAGCAGGTGCAACGCTGGTGGATATTTCCTTTTTAGAGGCTCCGGGCAAAGCGAGCCAAATGGAATTATTAGAAGGCGCAGCGGGCCGGATGGATGGTCAGCTGTTGGGTTTACTGAAAACTGTGCGTGAAATAGCTGCGATGACAGATCCGGCACAACTGGCAAGCAGTCAGGAAAACCTGGAGTTTGCCTTTAGTGATATGCAAGGCAACCTGGATTACATTGCCAATATAGTGAAGCAAGTGGGTGCTGATGATTTATGGCAGGATTTTCTGACGCAACTGAACGAAGCCAAAAGCCGGATTGAAGGCGCAAACAACCTGGTGAGTATTAAATTACTACAGGTAAAGCAACTACAAACAGCAAGGCAACAACTGGAACTGTCTGAACAACAAGTGACACAGGCTGTGGCCGCGTTGGATCAAATGATCGGTCAGGCGGACAGCCAGTTTAATTCGTTACAACAAGATTTATCCTCCGCCTTAAATTCCGGCACTATCCGCGCTGTCATTATGCTGATTGTGTTGGTGGGCCTGGCGATAGGCGCTGCTTACCTGACGATTAAAGCCATGATCACCCCTTTATCTGGTATCAACAGAGTACTGGACCGTATAGCTCAGGGCGATTTAAGTCGTGAGCTAACCATTAATTCAGACGATGAATTTGGTGAGTTATCTGCCAATGTAAATACGCTGATTAAGGCCTTGCGACAACTGATTGAACAAATTCAGCAAGGGGTACTGGAACTGAATCAAAGCGCTCGCTTCTCCAGCCAGGAAGTCAGTGCTATTCATCAGGCTTTAAGTACCCAGCATCATCAGGTCGCTGAAGTGAATGGTATTACCCAGCAGTTGGCGACCAATACACATCAAATCGCAGAGCAAGCCGATATAGCGCAGCAGCAAATGCAGCAGGCTTTAACCCAAAGCCAGCAAATTGATCAGGTATCAGCGGCCAATAACAAACTGATCCAGGAACTGGCGCAGCAACTGAACGATACCAGCAATACCATGCAGGCGGTGAATACCGAGTCAAACAACATAGGCGGCATTCTGACCACTATTCGTGGCATAGCTGAGCAAACCAACCTGCTGGCGTTAAACGCGGCTATAGAAGCAGCCAGAGCCGGAGAACAAGGCCGTGGTTTTGCTGTAGTCGCAGATGAAGTCCGTTCTTTAGCAGTGCGCAGTCAGCAAGCGACAGATGAAATCCGCACTATGATTGGCAGTTTGCAGCAACAAAGTATGCATGCAGTAAAATCTATCGAAAAAGGCCAAACCGATGCCAATAACTGTGTAGCGCAAAACGGCCAGCTAATGACAGCTTTAGCTGAAATTAACCATGCTATCGAGGCAATGCATCAAATCAGCGATAACATTGCTACCACTACGTCCAGCCAGTTACAGCTCGGAACTGCTATAGAGCAGAGCATGCACAGCATGGTGGATTTGGCAGAACAAAGTACTGAAAGAGCCACTTCCACTCTGGAACAAAGTGCACAGGTAGCGACAGCGGCAGGCACACTGGAAAACGCAGTGCGCAGCTTCAAGTTACATTAATCCCTCTTTTAACCAAACCATCAGCCAGCGCAATTGCTCTGGCTTTTTTTATCACAAGTTGTTGTCCATCAGGCACGTTCAGATCCCTTTTAGCCAGTCGGGAAGTATCTAAGCAGCTTCTTTTGCGATGAAAGTTTATGTAACGCGGAACCGAAGACAGTAAAGTGTATAACTCGAAAAAGCTGGTAAAAGTGATTCCGTGGACCTGTAGTTAAACCTCAGCAGAGGTGCAGAATAAAACTCAGCGCAGGTCAGTGTGGAGGTTAAAAAAATGGCCAGACAGTGTCTGGCCAGGCAGGAAGTGTGTAATCCGTTATCTTTATTCCATTCCATGTCTAACATTCGTAAACGCTTGATCATCATGACAAATTTAGCGAAAAAAACATGACGAAAGCTTTATATAGCTTGATAACAGCCTTATATCAGCGCTAATTGGTCGAAATTTTCAGCATTTATGTATTTTTTCAGTCGTTGCTGATCAAAAAGTTCAATACCGGCTTCTGCAGCAAACAGCCTGACCTGACTATTAATTTTCTGGTAACTGACGATTAAGCCCCGTTGGCAGTTCAGCGATAACATTTGTTGAAACACAGTACGAACCTGAGCAACTGTCAACGCATGATCTAATTCAGGTTGGATGTAAAGTAATAAAGCCTGTTGTTGACGGCGAATTAAAAAGTGGGACTCACAGTCTTCGACCGATTCCATTTCACGGCCAAAAAATTGCAATAAGAGTTGAGTGTTCTCTTTAAACTGTTGTTGCTGCCGCCCAAGTTTATTGCCTTGCGGCCACCACATAGGATTCAGCACTTCTTCCTGGCGTTCAAGCTCCAGAAAAGCAAGAATATTAAACAGCAAAGCCAGCAGAAACATGGACATAAACAGCCATAACATCACGCTGGACCACGTGGAGCTTAACACCCAACTTTGACTGCCGGACAAAACTGAATACTCAGAAAATAACAGGTAAGTTGCCCCTGCAACTATTCCTGCGGCTGTCGCAATGCATGAGCTGATCAACCATTTGTTATTCATCACAGGTTCTCCTGACGGACTTGATAGCTGAAGTATCAAATTCCGCAGAGTTTTTTACCTGAATGAACCCTGATATTTGCTTTATATCTGTTTAACCTGCGTATTTAAAGCTGCAGCTTTGTTGGCTGCACGTTCCCGCCTAGTATGCTTTTTTTGGTAACACAGCAAAGCGGCCCTCAAACACAGCGACTTGTATATCATCACAAAAAATACCGACTGTGATATCCAGCTTAGCTTTGCGATCTTGTGCCAATGCTGAAAAATTCGGCTGACATTGGTGTCGCCAGCAACGACCTTCAGCACGGCCAGTGACAGGTTTCAGATACCGGATATGAGCATCAGCCAATACAATGTCACCATCCAGCTGCTGATCTTTTAACAGCAGCCAGACCATTCCCCAGCCAGTTAAGGTGCCTAAGGTATAAATGCTGCCAGCAAACATGGTCTGATGTAAGTTGATATTGGGCTCGAGCGGAGCAGCACAGCAAATCTTTTGCCTATCCACATGCTGCACTTTTAATTGCATATAAGAAGAAAGCGGAATTTTTTGCCAGAAGGTTTGCTGTAACTCTGGCACCCATTGTTGCAGTTCCTGTGCAGATGCAGAAAAGGCTAAGGTTTTCACATAACGATGATGGGCTATACCAAATAAAGCATTGGCAGGTTCCAGATACTGATAGCCCGCTTTTTGGTAAAAACCAGAAGCCGTATCACGGGCATTAAGAATGATGCGTTGCATGCCCTGCTCCAGCGCCACCTGCTCCAACTGCTGCAGCACCATAGCGCCTAGGCCATGGCCCTGCCATTGACCCGACACCGCCATGTAACGCACCTGAGCTGTATTTTCGTCTACCTTATGTAAACGTCCAACTGCCACAATTTCACCGTCTTCGGTGCAAACCATACGATGAAAAGACTCTGCTTCCAACTCATCCTGTTCAGAGCCTTTCGGTTGATCCCAGGGAGCACGCAGCACCTGCCAGCGTAATTGATAGTAAGCTAACCATTGAGCTTCAGTTTGTGGGGCGCTAAGCTGCCAGTTCACGTTGTCGTCCTGTAGTCCGTTGATTTGAGGGTATTGTGAAACAAAAACCTGACGCTATACAACAGTTAGTCTGGTTTCAGGCGGGACCACCCCGGCTGGAGCTAACGGAAGAAGGTTGTTTTTTATGCCTTTATCTGGATGGCATCATGCAAAGTAAGATGAACCAGTTAGCGCCAGCTGCAACACTTTCAGAGCATTTGGTGCCCATTCTGCGATCTTTACAACAGCTTAAACCAGAATCAGTGTTGCAATTGGGTTTAGGGGGCGGTGATATCAATAGGTTTATCACGACGATTTTGCCTAAATCTCAACTTGTGACTGTTGAATTAAATCAGGCGGTGATCGACGCCTATCAGCGTTTTTTTTGTCTGAAGGGAAAAGAAAAAGTACTGGCGTTATCCGCTCAGGATTTTCTGCAGAACAATCAACAGCAATGGCCTTTTGTACTTTGGGATATTTACCCACTTTTTGAAGGCTGGCAGCAAGCTATGCAAAAAACCTTAGAGCAGAATGGCACCATTTGGATCAATCTGTCACAACCTGAATATCAGCAGGAACTGGAGGCTTTATTGACAGAACGCTGTTATCAATGCCACCACATTGATCACCATCTGAATCTGATTTATGAAATTAGCTCTCAAGCAGAAAAGTAACAGGGCCATTATTGACCAACGCCACCTGCATATCAGCACCAAACTGACCTGTAGCGACCTCAATACCCACACTTCTGCAGTAAGTAACAAAATCCTGATACAGCTTCAATGCGTTATCAGGATGAGCTGCGGTAGAAAAACTGGGTCTTAAGCCCGAATTGGTATCAGCCGCTAAAGTAAATTGTGATACCACCAACAAAGCACCACCAGCTTGTTGCACATTCAGATTCATTTTGCCGTTTTCATCGGAAAACACTCTGTATTTAAGTACTTTCTCTGCCAATTTTTTGAGATGCTGCTCTGTGTCATCTTTTTCTACACCAAGCAGCACCAATAAACCTGTATGAATAGCGCCAACAACCTGTTGATCCACTGTCACACTGGCGGAACTAACCCGCTGAATAAGGGCTTTCATACCACGGCTTCCACTTTCTCTGTCCGCACTGTCCTCGCCATCACCAGGCTGGCTTGATACAAAGCCTTTGTTATACCCGTTTCTGATGCGGAGTGACCCGCATCCACCACCCAGTTCAGCTGTGCACCAGGCCAAAGTGACGCCAGACTAAAAGCATTTTCGGCTTTACAGATCATATCGTAACGACCATGCACTATCTGACAGGGTAAATGCTTGATTTTATGTATGTTATTCAGCAGCTGATCGGGTTCAAAAAAACACTGATGCTGAAAATAATGGTGCTCAATCAGCGCCAAAGCTAAAGCTGACTGTGTATCCATTTCGCCACTGCGGGCAAATTCGTTGGGAAGCATTGTGGCAATACGGGATTCCCAGATACTCCAGGCCAAAGCGGCCTCCACACGGACAGCTTCATCCTTATGATGCAGCTGTAACTGGTAGGCCTGCAGAACATCAAGTTGTGAAAGATGAGCGATTGGTTTGATAAAATCCTGATAATAATCAGGAAATACCTGACTGGCACCAAAACCGTTGCGATATAACCAATCAATATCCTGCTCTCGCCCAAGGAAAATACCACGCAAAATAAAACCTAAACAATGCTGTGGATAGTGTTGACCATAGGCCAAAGCCAGGGTACTGCCCCAGGACCCTCCAGCTACAACCCAGCTTGGGATCTGCAGATGCTGTCGGATCAACTCCATGTCCGCGATCAGATGTTGAGTACTGTTGCTTTCCAGCTGCAAAGCAGGAACAGATAAACCACAGCCTCGCTGGTCAAAAATAATAATATGGTACAAGGCCGGGTCAAATAACTGACGATGAAAAGGCGAGCTGCCACCACCAGGACCACCATGGCAATAAATCACCGGAATACCATCAGGATTACCACTTTGTTCCAGATAAATCTGCTGATGGTCAGGAGTCTGAAGCCATTCAGTGGCAAAGGGGTCTAGAGAGGCTGCTGTATTCATGCGGTGTTGTCCTTTTCGGCTAACTTTTCAGCCTCAGAGGCTGCCTGCAGATAAAGCTCTTCCAACAAAGCAGTTAACTCAGCGCCTAATAACACCACCAGCCACACCAGATAGATCCATAAAAATAAGATCGGCACTAAAGCCAAAGCACCATAAATGGCCTGATACGACGGGAAATGAGTGATATAAAGGGCAAAACCTTTTTTTAATAATTCAAACATGACGCTGGCTGTTACTGCTCCAATTAATGCATGGCGATACTGCACTTTGGCATTAGGCACCACCAGATACAGCAGAAAAAATGCCAGAATAGAAAACACATAAGGCGTCAATGTCAGTAATACAGTGCTTAACCCCGGAGTGTAACCATCAGCCAGACTGGATAAAGACAAAATGTAAGAAGTGACTGCAATGGAAGCGCCAAGCAGAATAGGCCCAAAGGTCAGCACCATCCAATAAATAGAAAACGAAATAATCAGCCGTGGCCGTTTTTTAATACGGAATATGCTATTGATAGTTTTATCGATATTGTGGATCAGCATCAGCGCCACAACCACCAAAGCACCAATACCTACAGCTGTCATTTTGCCAATATTTTCAACGAATCCGGCAATATACAAGCGTAAGTCATCGCCTTTTGCAGGCGCCACATTGGCATATAAAAAAGCTTCCAGCTGATCGCGCAATTCACCAAACATCGGAAAAGCACCCATCACCGAAAACATCACCGCAATAAAAGGCACCAGAGACAATAACGAGATATAGGCCAAATACCCACCAATCACATTGATCTGGTCGTTTTGGCAACGCTTAAGATACAAATTTAAAAAATCATTGCTCTTTGAGCGCCACAACTGCAACTTCTCTTTGTCCCATCCTTGTGCCATCAGGTTTTACTCCACGAAGCTGAAGGCTGTACCTGAAGATAGAGCTTCAGTTAAAGCTTTGCTTGGCTTTTCAATAAAATCAGCACCTTGCTGATCAATAAATAACACGGGTAACTTCAGTTCATCCGCTACTTTCAGTCCTTGCTCGCTACCCATACATAAAAATGCAGTCGACCAGGCGTCGCCCCAGGTTGGGTCAGCAATTAAGATAGTGGTCGACACTGTAGCATGAGTCACAGGTGTTCCGGTGCGAGCATCAAGTACATGACTGTAACGTACACCATCCTGATCATAAAAGTGACGGTAAGTACCTGATGTCATAATAGATAAAGGCTCATCCTGCTGCACACTGATGATTTTTTGTAATTTTTGTGAGTCAGGTAAAGGTTTTTCAATAGCCACTCGCCAGGCTTTTGCTTCCGGCTTTTTACCTTTACTGACCAGCTCGCCGCCTACTTCCACCAGATAGTTTTGAATACCTGCTTTATCAAGAATTTTTGCCAGTTGGCCTACAGTGTAACCCTGAGCAATAGAGGACACATCAACTCTCAACGCCTGGTTGAGTTTGGTCAGACTGGTGTCAGTACTCTTTAGCTTGTCTAAACCAATAGTTTGCTTTAACGCCTGAATTTGCTCAGCACTGGGTTTAGTGAGTTTATCACCACGAAAACCCCACAGCTCGAAATAAGGTTTTACCGTTAAATCGTAACAACCTTCACTGTAAGTCGATACTTGTCTGGCAATCTCCACCAACTGCACCAGCTCGTCACCTACTTCAACAGGGTTCTGGCTCTGTTGAGCATTAAAAGCCTCAATCACAGAGTCCGGTCTGTAATTCGACATCAGCAAATCGATGCGATCCAATTCATCTTTTAACTGAGTTTCTAAGCTACTTTTATCCAGCTCTTGTTCGCTCCAAAAGCTAACAGTAAAAGTAGAACCTTGAGCAGGTCCTGAAATGCGTTGAATGGGGTCGGGTTGACTACAGGCGGTTAAACCAACAAAAAGAAAGGCAAAAACACTCAGGCGTTTTAACAACATAAGGCGCTACAGACAAAAGAATGGATGGCGCCAGTGTAAACAAAACAAGGCATAAAATCCAGCCACTAAGGCCGTAGTTACTGGCTTACAGCGGAACAAGCGAACAGACTGGACGCTTAAATTCAGGTTTTGGTCGCTGGCAAATTGTGCAATCACCTGACTCAGGTTAGTTTGTTTACTGTCTTATCAGAAGAGGTTTACCAATGAAAAAGCCCCTGGCCTTAGCGCCTTTTATTTACTCCTGCATCGCAAGTGCCACTTTGCTCTGTGCTTTACCCGTTTTTGCTTCGGATGCAACAAGCCAGTACTTTGAATCTGAAGATATTTTTGCGCTGGAATATGCCAACGATCCGCAAGTATCGCCAGATGGCAAACAGGTGGTTTACGTGCGTAACAGCAACGATATTATGACCGACGGTACCCACAGCAGTTTATGGTTACTGGATGTAAAAACCGGCCATCAAAGTCCTTTATTTGTCGATCAGTTTAACTACGGTAGTCCACGCTGGTCTGAAGATGGCAGCCGCATTGCTTTTATCTCTGATCGCTCAGGTTCGCGCCAAATCCATGTGCATTACGTCAAAGAAAACAAAACCGCTTTAGTCAGTCAGCTGTCCAAAAGCCCGGGCAATTTAAACTGGTCACCAGATGGTGAACAACTGGCATTCACCATGAATGTACCGGCTCAACCGACCAAACTGGCTAAAGCCACCAAAATGCCGAAGAAACCTGAAGGCGCTAAGTGGTCTGAACCTGCAGTGCTGATTGAACGGGCTCAGTATCAGGCCGACGGCCAGGGCTTTTTAAAATCAGAGTTTCGCCATGTGTTTGTTTTACCTTCCACAGGGGGTAAAGAACGCAAGCTGACTGAAGGTGACTTTAACTACGGCTCAGACTTAAGCTGGACACCGGACGGCAAAGCACTGATATTTTCGGCCAATACCAGCAAAGACTGGGAATACCAGCCACGCGACAGCGACTTATACCAGTTCACGCTAGCCAACAGTCAGTTAAAGCAGCTGACCAGTATGCCAGGTCAGGAAACATCGGCAGTATTTTCACCCGACGGCAAATACCTGGCTTTTGTCTGGGGTAATAATGAAAAAGTACCTTATACCAACGGCAAACTAAAACTGATGGACTGGCGCTCAGGCGAAATTAAAGATCTGACCAAAGAGCTGGATAGAGACGTCGAAAACCCACAATGGCTGGATAACAGCAGTCTGGTGATCCAGTTTGATGACAAAGGCAAACGCACCCTTTCCTCCGTGTCTTTATCCGGCAAGTTAGAGCAGTTAACGGATCAACTATCCGGCGCTGGTTTACCTCAGCCTTATTTAAGCGGCGAGTACAGTGTTGCCAATGAAGTGATTGCCTTTACTCAGGGCAATGCACAACGTCCAGCCGATGTCGCCGTGATTGTTGATGGCAAAACCCGCACTTTAACAGCGTTAAATGAAGATGTGCTTGGTCATAAAAAACTGGGGCAAGTGCATGAAATTAATTACAAATCATCTTTTGATGGCGAACCCATCCAAGGCTGGTATATCACACCACCGGATTTTGACCCGAAGAAAAAATACCCCATGATGCTGGAAATTCACGGCGGCCCACATTTAGCCTATGGCCCACATTTCAGTGCTGAGATGCAACGTTTTGCCACAGAAGGTTATGTAGTGTTTTACGATAATCACAGAGGCAGCTCGTCTTATGGCGAACGTTTTGCCATGTTATTACATGGTAAATACAGCTCGCCTGAAGATTACGCCGACCACGATTCAGGCGTCAATGCGATGATAGATTTGGGTTTTGTTGATAAAGATAACCTCTTTATCGCTGGCGGTTCTGCCGGCGGCATAGCCACAGCTTATGCAGTGGGTTTAACTCAGCGCTACAAAGCAGCAGCAGTGGTAAAACCTATTATCAACTGGCTGAGTAAAGTACTGACAGGCGACAGCTATTTGTATCAAACCTTCCATCAGTTCCCTGGTGTGCCTTGGGAAAACGTTGAGCATTATTGGAAACGTTCGCCTTTGTCGCTGGTGGGTAATGTGACCACTCCTACTATGTTGATGACTGGCGAGGCTGACAGACGCACGCCAATCAGCGAATCTGAGCAATTTTATCAGGCGCTGAAAATCCGCAAAGTCGACACTGTGATGGTGCGTATTCCTGGCTCACCCCACGGTATTGCTAATAAACCCAGCCGGATGATCACCAAGATTGAGTACATTCTGGCCTGGTTTAATCAATACAAAACCAGTTCAAACTAGCAATGCAAAAGCCCGGTTCTCCGGGCTTTTTTTCGCCTGCACGACAAGCTTCAGACAAGCTGAGCATCAGGCTTGTATATAAGTGCAATTTTGTTAGTCTTGTTTCAGGCAATCAGTTCAGACAACCCTACGGGAAATAACAGATGGCACAGTGGCTTAGCGGTACAGTAACGGCAAATACACACTGGACTGACACTTTATTCAGCCTGCGGGTACAGACAGAACCTTTTGATTTTATCGCCGGTCAGTTTGTCCGGTTGGCTCTGGATACAGCGGATGGTAAAGTGCAGCGTGCCTATTCACTGCTGAATAGTCCGGGCGACACAGAGCAGGAGTTTTTAATCAGCACAGTAGCCGATGGTTTGCTAACCCCTCTGCTACAGCAGCTTAAAGCTGGTGATACAGTGCAAATCAGTCAGCCTGCCAGTGGTTTTTTTATTCTGGATGAAGTGCCTGATGGTGATAACCTGTGGCTGATTTCTACAGGTACAGGCATTGGGCCTTATTTGTCCATGTTAGGCACACAAACCCCATGGCAGCGTTTTTCTTCTATAGTGCTGCTGCACAGTGTGCGTTTTGCTGCAGAATTGGCTTATCAGCCGCTGATTAGCCAATTTCAACAGCGTTATGGTAAACAGCTGCATTATCAGCCCATAGTCACAAGAGAAGCTTACGCTGGTGCTTTGCAGCAACGTATTCCGGAATTAATCAGCAACGGCACGTTGCAACAGGCCTGTAACCAGACACTTGATCCCCGTTCTCAAGTGCTGCTATGCGGCAATCCGCAAATGATTACCGAAACCAAAGCGGTGTTGGAAAGCCTTGGGCTGAAAAAGAATTTACGCCGCGATCCGGGTCAGATCACAGTGGAGCAGTATTGGAAATGACGATACTGGAAAGAACAGGTTGGAAATTTAACACTGAGTCACAGGTAAAGTCAGTGAACCTTTTACCGCTTGCTGCTGATGAATTTCAACCAGACACAACTGACTGGCCACAGCCTCAGAACTGATTTTCAGATCAGATACAGTTTTGCCTTTGATCTTCAGTTCAACCTGTTTGTCCTTCGCCAATTGATTCAGGCTATGCACCACACAAATGTTGTTGGCTAATCGGTGATTCAGCGCTAAATCCAAATCACCTACACCAGCGACCCGGCTTAAATCCCTGTCCAGATTAATACGCAAATCAGGCTTATGATCGGCAGTAAAACCTGCAAACTCCAAATTAAACACCAGCACATCTTCAAAAGCTAAATTGTCTTGTTCAGACTGAGGGAATTCCATCGTCAGCTGTTGCACTGCACCCAAGGAGGCGGGCTTAATTAACGCTTCATCATCTGGCCAAACCGCCTGCACTAATTGCTCTGACCAGGTAGGGCCATACACCCAACGATATAAAGCGGTATGAGGTTCGCGACTTGCTTGCTGATACCAGGTGTTTTGCAACGCAGCAATTTTTTCAGCTTTCAGGTAATAACGCAGCGCCGTATCTTCCGGGCAAGAGGCCACAGAAAGCATAGGCTTTTTGCCAAGCGCTATCACCTGGGTGTTATTTGGATCCTGTTTTGTTTGCCACCATTCAGTTGCCAACACAGGACAAGCAATTAAAGCCAGAACTAATACTGCCGAAAATTTCATCACTACCCTCCAGTTGCCGCGCCATTGTAGGAGAACAACACCGTTTTGCAACCATTCATATTGTCTGGTTCGCCTGACTGGCTGCTGAATTCCGGATAATTTCGTACTCAAGGCCAGCGCAGTCAACTCAGATTAAGGAATTCAGAAATAGTTTCAGTACTCAGGCAACAAGATACAAGCGGACTTGAATCTCAGTGGGGAAGCTTCGAGGCTGGTTTTTTTTGACGTTCATGGTAACGCATAATTGCCTGATTTAATTTTGGCATTATGTCTGGATTGCGGGCTATATAAGCTTTGCTGATGTAAATACCAAAAGGCAACTGCACCTCCAGTTGCATCGAGTACAGGTTTGGATCCAGCTTTTCTTGTTGCATCACGGCTTTTGCGGTCAGTTCTGGTAGCAGAATGGCATCCACCCGACGCGAATTTAACAAGGTAAATAGCATCCGTATATTGTTTGGTGCTCCTGCCACTTTGTATTGCTGCTTCAACAACCACAAATAGGTATTGCTGTTCAACTGCGCGGAAACTATAGATTTTTGTTTAAATTCAGCAGATCCCGGATCCAATTGGCTGTGTTGTTTTAACCAAACCCAGGTCCAGCCGGTGTAAGTCACGGCGGCAGAAAACTCAGCCACTGTGTTTCGTTCTGCGTTTTCAGAGGCCAGAAACAAACCATCCACAACCTGATTCTTCATATCCTTTACTGCCCTGCCGTAATTCGGTTCAGGCACAATGGTAAACTCCTGCTGCAGATCAGCCATGACACTGACAAAAGCTTCATAACCAAAGCCATGATAGCTACCATCCTGTATATAGGTGTACGGCGGATAGTCCGGCATAGCCATCCGCAATGTCTCTTTTGCCTGTAATGCTATTGGCAGGAAAAAACAGCACAGTATAAAAAACCGCAGCGTTTTACTTAGGCTGTGAATCATAGGCTTTAGCCTGATAACGACGTATAGCCGCATTTAACTGCTGCATAAATTGCGGATGATTTTTCAGGTAGGTTTTATTGATGTAAATCGCAAAAGGCAGACTAATCTCTTGCTGAAAACTAAACAAAGCAGCATCTGTATCTTGTTCCACCATCAGTGCTTTTGCCGTCAGTTCAGGTAACAAAATAGCGTCCACTCGTTTGAATTTCAGCAAATTTAATAATCCCCTGATATCTGTCGTGCCTGCCGTCACCTGATAGTGCTGCTCCTTCAACCACCGGAACGCATTACTGCTTGTTTGTGCTGACACTTGTGCTTTGTGTTTAAAACTGGCTGAACCGGGTAACAAGTCCGTACGCTGCTTTAACCAAACCCAGGTCCACTGGATCCTTAGCACAGGCTCAGAGAATTCAGCGATTTGATTGCGCTCGGCACTTTCAGTGGCAAGAAAAAAACCATCTACAGCGTCGTGCTGCAACTCTACAATAGCGCGGCCAAAATGAGGCACTAACTGCACAGAAAACGGCTGCTGTATATCCGCCATAATAGCGGCTACAGCTTCATAGCCAATACCCTGATTACGCCCACTTTCCTGATAGGTGTAAGGCGGATAGTCGGGCATCAGAAATCGCAAACTTTCCTTAGCAACCGCATTTTCAGTGACCAACCAGCAGATGACAATACAGACTAAAAACCTGAACATAAGTAACTACCATCAAAAAGAGCTGCTGATACAAGCTTAACTCTAGCAGCAATAATGAAATCCCGGCGATAAAACAACAAAGCGACAGCACCCACTGCCCCGCTTATGCTGGCAATATGGCTTTGTGAATCAAATCATTAGCTAAGTGACAAATGTCGGCAGGACTGTAAAATACTTCACTCTGATGTTTAGTTTTTCCTTGATAACTAGGGATAAAGCACCGCATGCTAAAAGTGACACTGGAACAATGGCGAATGTTTAAAGTAGTGGCCGATCACGGCGGCTTTAATCAGGCATCTGCCGTGATCCATAAAAGCCAGTCCAGTATTCATACTGCAGTGCAAAAAATAGAAGCCAGCTTAGGCGTAGCGTTGTTCAGGGTAGAAGGCCGTAAGACGCTGTTGACCGAAGAAGGCGAAATGATTCTGCGCCGGGTCAATTATCTGCTGGATGAAGCCTCGCGGGTTGAAGATATAGGCCTGACACTGGCCGAAGGTATAGAAACTAAATTACGTATAGCTGTGGATGAAATATTCCCGCAGCATTTATTGTACAAAGCGCTGGAAAATACCTCCGCGGCTTACCCTATGCTACGGATTGAGTTGAGTGAATCCATTTTATCCGGAGCTAAAGAGCTGCTGGAAACCTTTCAGGTGGATCTTGCAGTATCGCCGCTGACCATCAAAGATATTTTCAGTGAAGAGTTATGCCAGATAGAATTTATGGCTGTCGCCTGCCCCAGTCACCCACTGTTTGCCATAGAACGAGACCTGACCATTGAAGATTTAAAATCCTATCGGCAAATAGTTGTACGAGACTCTGCGATTTCACGACGCAATGACGAAGGTTGGCTCGGCGCTAACCAACGCTGGACTGTCAGTCATATGCGCACCTCGATAGATATGATTAAAAAAGGTCTGGGTTTTGCGTGGTTACCTTTAACTTCTATAGTGGACGACTTAGAACTAGGTTTGCTAAAACCTCTGCCACTTTGTAATGGCCGAACCCGTAAAGTGAATCTGCATTTACTGTTTTTAGACGCCGACAAACTAGGCCCTGCCGCCCGTACTTTTTTAGGTGAATTGCGTTATCAGAGTATGGATTTACCTACGTCAGACGATATGTAAAAACAAATCACCACCTGCATTCAGGTGGTGGTTTCTGTGACTCAAAACTTATTGATTTACCGGCGACCAGGCTGGCAATGCTGCTTCAGGCTTTTTATACAAAGCTGGATAAGCACTTTGGCTGGCGTACTGCACTTCACCATCTACTACTGTCAGTTCTGCTTCAGTCTGCAATAACTTCTCTTCTGATACCTTTAAAATATCCTGATTCAGCACCACAAAGTCAGCATACATACCAGGCTGAATTTGACCTTTTACCAGCTCTTCCCCTGAAAAATAGGCACTGCCAGAGGTAAAGACTTTTAAGGCTGTCAGTCTGTCCAAGGTATTTTCTTTACCATATAAACGAGTGCCGCCAACAGTTTTACCCGATACAGCCCAGTAATAGGTTGCCCAAGGGTTGAAGCTGGCTACACGGGTGCCGTCTGTACCAAAACCTACCGGAATACCCAGCTCCAGCATCTTTTTAAAAGGCGGGCTTTGTTCTGTTTTGGCTTTGCCATAACGCTGTAAAAAATCTTCGCCGGCAAAAGCCATCCGGCCCTGCACTGCAATAGCACCACCTAAAGCTTTGACACGTTTCAGATTTTTATCTGAAATAGTTTCAGCGTGGTCGATAATCCAACGTACTTTATTCAGTGGCTGAGTTTGGTTAATAGTTTCAAACACCGTCAGCATACGTTCAATAGACTCATCGTACGTGGCGTGAATACGGAAAGGCCAACCTTGCACTAAATGTAATCTTACGATTTGCTCTAATTCAGGATCGGCATCGGCATCCAGTTCTGGCCGTGCTGACATAAAATTTTCGTAGTCAGAGGCTTTCCACGCTAACAACTCGCCGCCGCCTTCCACTACATACCCATTATCCATATGCAAGTGCAGGTTCTGATTGTTTTTGTAGTTACTCATCCACTGACTGAAGCTGCTCAACTCCTTGCCCGGAGTTTGTGGGAATAAATAGTTCGACACCCGGATTGGCAATTTACCAGTCACAGCCAATACGGTCGAAGCCTCATAGTTTTCAGGAAAGTCATGACCACCGCCGCCGGCGTCCACCACACTGGTCACACCTAAACTCAGCAGCTTGCTGTAAAACTGTTTGCTGGAATTCAGTTGGTCGTCCTGCGACAACTGCGGCAGCGCAGCTATGGTTTTGTACAAAATGGTTGGGTTAGGGTCGGCAATTAAGCGGCCTGTTAATTCACCCTGGGCATCTTTTTCATAATAACTGTCTTTCGGTGCCACTGAATCTTTGCTGATCCCCAGCACTTGCATGGCTTTTTTATTCAGTACAGCACCAGAGTATAAATGCAGCACAAAGACCGGCGTGTTGGGTGCTATCTCTGTCAGCTCTGCCGATGTAGGTAAACGCTTTTCTTTAAACTGATAAGGGCTAAAACCACCCACAACCCGGGCCCACTGGCCTTCTGGTGTCACTTCAACATTTTTTTTCAGCAAAGCTAACGCATCTGTTAATGAGGTTAACCCTTCCCAACGGGTTTCTAAATTGTAAAAGCGACCACCACGCACCACATGCAGGTGAGAATCGTTGATGCCAGGGATCACCCGACGCCCTTTTGCATCTATCAGTTGGGTCTTGGCTGTTTTTTGCGCCAGCAGGCTTTGGCTGTCTGTAGTTAATTGTTCAAAACGGCCATTGGTAACAGAAAATGCCGAGTATTCTTTGCCATCAAAGGTTTGAATTTTTGCGTTGTAGACTATTAAATCAGCCGCCATCAGGCTGAATGACAAACCAGAGGCCACTGCCGCTGCTACGAGTTGTTTAACCAGTTTCATAAAATTTTCCTTTTAATTCAGTGTTCGACTACAACCCAGCGGCTTGTTTGCCACTTTGAGATGAAAAAAATACCGCAAGAGCTTCAATATCCTGATCCGATAGCACACTGGCATTAGCCTGCATGATAAAAGCCAAACCGCCTTTACGTTTACCGTCGCGATAGGCCTTTAAGGCGTACTGCAAATACTCTTTATTTTGTCCGGCCAGATTAGGGTTGGTGGCCACAGGAGCTATACCAAATTCACCATGACAACCTAAACACTGTTGAGATAACACCTGACCTTTGGCATACAACTGCTCGCTGCTGGCTGCAGAGTGTTGACTGAATGTAGCTGCGACTATCAGTAAAGCTAAAGCTGTTAAAGTCTTCATCTTCGCCTCCTTCCTCTTTTGATAAAAAGGCCACTTATCGTGGCCTTCTGCTCAAGTTGCCTTAGAATTACTGACCTTCTTTGGCATTAAACATTTCAGTAGCGTAAATCAAACCTAAGCCATAACCACCTGCATGTTCTTTGGCAATATCAGTCACAGCTTCGTAAGAGGCAGTGCGTGCCCAGTCACGTTGCAGCTCTAACATATATTGCAACCAGGTCACAGGACGGGCACCAGCCTGGATCATCCGTAACACCGCCATATCGTGCGCTTCTTTGCTGACACCACCTGAGGCATCAGTGACAAAATACACTTCGTAGCCTTCATCTATGGCCGACAGCACAGGGCCTACACCACATACTTCAGTCCATAAGGCAGAAATTACAATTTTGTTCTTTTTGAATTTCTTCACCAGATCCGTCACCCGTTTGTCTTCCCAGGTATTCATGGTGGTGCGGTCTATCGGAGTTTGCTCTGGAAATACTTTTTGCAATTCAGGGAAAATCGGACCGCTAAACGACTTAGCCGCCACTGTCGTCAGAATAGTTGGTACTTCAAAAGCCTTGGCCGCTTTCGCTAAACCTGTGACGTTATTACGCACCTCTTCAATGGTATGAGAACGTGTTGCAAAAGCCATTTGTGGTTGGTGGTCGATCAAAATCAGCGTGTGGTTGGTTGGCGTTAACAGCGTCTTGCCAGGCTCACCCGCTAAAGCAGGAGCACTGATAGCAGCAAACAGAGAAACACCAGCGATAACAGATTGTAAGGTTTTGTTTAATTTGAACATTTTAAAATTCCTTCTGGATGATTGAGTTTAGTTTTTTTAATGGACGACTGCGTAACCAGTCCATGAGTCATATAATAGAGGAATAAAAAAGAATGAAAATTAGTGAAAAAAGCAACTTTCATTCTGTTTTTCGGAATTTTAAAATAAGAAAAATAAGCTAATAGACAGAATTCATTTTGACATTGCTTTCACATTCGCTGCCTTAGGCTTTGCACCACGATACGGTTCTCCGTTTCATCTAACAGGACAAAGTTATGGCACAAACAAAAGGAAAAAAGACAATGTTGACTATTGGTGTTGTGGTCGCTGGAGTAGCTGCGCTTTGGTATGGCGTATTTGGTTTAAAACCTTATAGCTTAAGCACAGAAGAGCTGAGCGCACGTTACGCTTATAGTATGAAACAACAGGTGCAACTGGAGCTCAAAGAACTAACCCCACAAAGTTTTGAGTTCACTTACCAGAGCTTTGATGGCGTGACTGTGAATGGTCGTATTAGCTACCCACAAGATCCAAAAGCCATTCAGAGGCCTGTACCAGTGCTGATTGGCGCTCATGCTATGGGACGCAGTCAAATTCGCTGGTGGCAAGATAGTTTTAAAGACAGAGCTACCTTTGAGCAAACCGACAAAATCACAGCTATGGCGCTGGCGAAAGGCTATGCGGTAGTCGCCATAGACGCCCGTCATCATGGTTCACGTAAAGACCCGGATCTGAGCGTAGTAGATATTATTGATAATTTGCACTGGTGGGGAGAACGTGAGCCGTACGAAGCAATGCTGGTGGATACAGTTCGGGATCATCGTGTGTTGCTGGATTGGTTGGTACAGCAACCTATGCTTGATAAAAACAACATTAAACTGGCCGGTTACAGCATGGGCGCACAAATCAGCTTGTTATTAGCTGGAGTCGACTCTCGTATTCAGAGCGTTGCTGCCATAGTACCGCCCCATATGAACAGCACTACCGCAGTGGTGGCGCCGCTTAACGTGATGGCAGGCCTTTCGGATAATCAGGTCTGGCTTTTCACTGCCGATGACGATGAATACACCAGCATCAAACAGAATCAACAGCTGTTTGATGCATTACCAAACCCAGATAAAAAGCTATTCCGTTTCGACAGTGGTCATCTGTTGCCAGCAGATTATGTAAATGACCTCGAGCCCTGGCTATAAACCAAAGCTCGAACCCACTAGTGGCTAAACTGCAAAGCCGCCAAACGGGCATACAACTCACTGCTTTGCAACAATTCGGTATGAGTGCCCTGAGCTACTATTCGCCCCGCTTCCAGCACCACAATACGATCGGCTGCCAATACTGTTGCCAGCCGGTGCGCTATCACTAAGGTAGTACGGTTTTGTGCGGCGTTATCCAAAGCTTGCTGCACTTGCCGCTCGCTTTCAGCATCCAAAGCGCTGGTGGCTTCATCCAACAACAACACCGAAGGGTTACTTAAGATGGCTCGTGCTATGGAAATGCGCTGACGCTGACCACCGGATAAACGCACACCACGCTCGCCTAAATAGGTGTTATAGCCTTCAGGTAAAGCCAGAATAAAGTCATGAGCTGCAGCCATTTTTGCTGCATCCTGCACTTCTTGCTCTGAAGCTTCAGGGCGGGCATAACGAATATTATCCAGCACAGAACCGGCAAATATCACAGTGTCCTGCAGCACTATGCCAAAAGGCTGACGGGCATCTGTTAAACGTAGATCTTTTAAATCCATGCCGTTAAATTTCACCTGGCCACTTTGTGGATCGTAAAAGCGCAGCAACAGCTGGAACAAGGTGGTTTTGCCTGCCCCTGAAGGGCCAACTAAAGCTATATGTTCACCGGGTTTAATCTGCAGTGAAAAGTCCTGCAAGGCCAAGGTATCTGGCCTTGATGGGTAGCTGAAATTAACGCCGTTAAACTCAATACCAGTGCCTGCCAGATTATGTTCAGGCAACACAAAAGGCGGAGGATCTGCTCTTTCGATGACAGGAGACTGCACATTTAACAACTGCATTAAGCGCTCGGCCGCACCGGCAGCACGTTGTAAATCGCCCCAAACTTCGGCAATAGCGCCAATAGCACCAGCTGTTAATACCGCATATAAAATAAACTGCGACAACTCGCCGCCTGTCATTTCATTGGCCAGCACCGCCTGAGCACCTAACCAAAGCACAAAAGAGATAGCGCCAAATACCAGTACTATCGCCACTAAAGTCAGCATAGAGCGGGCACGAATACGGGATAAGGCTGTGGTAAAGGCATTTTCTACCGATTCAGTAAAACGCAGCGTTTCGCGCTGTTCCTGCCTGTACGACTGCACTGTTGGAATAGCGTTTAACACTTCACCTGCTACAGCGCTGGCATCAGCAATACGATCCTGACTGTCGCGTGACAGCTTACGTACTTTGCGGCCAAATAAGAAAATCGGCAAAATCACCAGTACTAAGGTCAGCAGAATATAAGCGGCTAATTTGACGCTGGTGACAAATAACATGACCAGTCCGCCGAGCAACAAGAAGGTATTGCGTAAACCCATCGACAAACTGGTGCCCACCACAGCCTGAATTAAGGTGGTATCAGTGGTTAAACGCGACAATACTTCGCCGGTTTTAGTCAGCTCAAAAAACTGCGGACTCATTTTCACCACGTGGGCATAGACAGCACTGCGTAAATCCGCTGTGACCCGTTCACCCAGCCAGGACACATAATAAAACCGCAAAGCAGTGGCGACAGCCAGAACTACAGAAAGGCCAAATAACGCCAGAAAATATTTGTCGATATGACCAGCCTGATCGGTAGAAAATCCTGCATCAATCAGATACCGAAAAGCCACAGGCAACGTCAGAGTGGCCACAGCAGCTACTGTTAAAGCGACAAAAGTCAGCAACCAGCGGCTGGCATAAGGAGTTAAAAATGGAATTAAGCTAAAAAGCGGACCAATTTTTTTGGCCGGAGCCTGAACTTCAGTATCAGGCTCCGCTTCGGCAGTAAGGGATGTGCTGCTCATGACTTATAGACCAGCCATCATACGCAGCACTATGCCAACGGCTGCACCTATCATCAGCACCAGCAAGGCGACAAAACCAATCATAAAACCAGGACCACGGCTTTTTGCGTCTTTGATATAACTAACAGCGTAATACAAACGCCCCACCAACCAGACAAAGCCAACAAGCCCGGCCCAGACTGGACTGACATATTCACTGAATAACCAAAGCGCAGGCAAAAACAGCACCAGATGTTCCAGCGTATTCATTTGCACACGAAATATGCGCTCAAAATCCAGATTACCTGTAGTCGCAGGAGCAGCAACACCATATTTTATCCGCGCCATACCCACAGCCAGACAACTGTATAAAAACAAAAAAAGTGCCAGCAAAGTGACAATAGCAGGAAGATGTAAAGCCATGATAAACCTTCAGTAAGGTAAGGCGGATTGCCTTTGGAGGTTATGGGGATGCTGCATAAGGAATTCAATTGCCTATTAAAAAGGCGGTTGAATGTTTCAGCCGCCTTTTATCTGCCGTCCACTGCGCTTAAGTGCGGAACTGAGCCAATAACCCGGCTAAATTACTCATTTCTTTATCCAGTCTGTTGCTGCTTTCACGTGCATGCTGCCCCGTACTTTCATTGGTTTTGGCCTGCGATACTATGGCTTCCACACTGCCATGAATTTGCTGCATCTCTTGCTGTTCTGAGCGGGCAGACTCTTTAATGTCCTCGTTGACCGAGCGGATTTTCCCCACCACAGTCACTATGGATGAAAAGGCTGTTGTGGTGTCGGCAATACGCTCGGTAATTAACAAGGCTTTTTGCTGGGCACCCGCCATCACTTTCACCGCCATACCAGAGCCATTAGTCAGGTTATTGATAATGCTCTCAATTTGTTTAGTCGAATCCTGAGTACGGGACGCCAGGCTGCGTACTTCATCAGCCACTACCGCAAAACCACGGCCCGACTCACCAGCCCGCGCCGCTTCAATAGCAGCATTCAGAGCCAGCAGGTTCGTTTGCTCGGCAATACTGCGGATCACTTCCAGCATAGTGCTGATATTTTTACTGTCTTCCACTAATGCGCTGATCACTTTACTGGCATTATCAATTTCATCCGCGACCTCGCTCACCCCCAAGCGGGCAGCATCCACCACTTGCTCACCCTGAGCCGTAATACCTGAAGCCTCGCTGGATGCTGCATCGGCTCTTTGTACCGCCAGGCCTATATGATCAACAGCTTTAGATAAATGATGAATAGCATCAGCCACTTGTATAGTTTCTTTTAACTGTATCGTCACGCCATTAGCACTTTGCTCTATAGCTGCAGAAATATCGTGGTGGGCATTACTTAACGAATGGTGGCTTTGTTTAGCCGACTGCATCAGCTGCTGTAACTGCTCAATAAAAAGGTTAAAAGCCACAGCCAAATCTTTCACTTCGGTGTCTGCCCCTGTCACATTGAGCCGGGCTGTTAAGTCACCTGAACCACGACCTAAATCCACTAAATGTGCTTTTAATCTGGCCAGCGGAGCCAGAATAATGGACTGGGCAACGATAAAAATAAGTGCAGCAATAATGATACTGATGGTTAAGCCTAAACCCAGATTCCAACGGGCCGAGCTTTGCAACGAATCCACATGGGCAGTTTCCGATTCCACCGCAGAATCAGCTTCTTCCTCCATAGTGCCCACAAAATCCAACAAACTGGCGACTGAAGCCTGAAAGCTTTGATACAAGTCTTTGGGTTGCTGCCCTGTTTTTAGTTGCTGGTATAGGGCATCGCGGTTTTGCTGATACTGCTGCCACAACTGTTCAAACTCTTGAATGGTGCCAGCTTTAAGCAAACCGCTGTTTTTCATCCTGCTTAGTGCTTCATTAGCCATAGCACCAGCATCTGCTAACTGACCATCGGCCTGCTCTGCAGAAATTTCGGCATGGTAAAGCCGCTGCATACTGATAATTTCCTGCTGTATGCCAATTTGTCCTTCCATAGCGCCATCTGCAGTATCCCAGGCTGGTCCGCCTAAATACTCCAGCATTTGGCCAAGCTTATTGGTGGCTTGCATGCCAATGTAGCTATTCATCACTACCACCAGTAAAAAGCTCGCCACACCCACTGTAATCGCCATTTTAATTTTCATAGTTGATCCCTGTTATTCCAAAGAGAACATAAGCCGGAATCCCACTGCAAATGCGTTGTCCAGCGTTGGATCCATCGAAGGATTATTCACATAGTAAGCACTGCCCTGCAGTGTGATGCTGTTATGAACTGGCATGGCATAACTCAGCTCCCATGCCGTTTCTTTTTGCTCTGCTGCCCTATTTTGCTGTAAAAATTCATCGCCATTCTGAGCCTGAGCTACAGCTAAACCCAAGGCATCACCAGATAACCACAGATCAGTATAGACGCCACCCAAGCCGTAATAATTTTCCAGCTGATTCACATCCTGATCGGCAAAACCTGCCTGCAGAAAAAAAGTAAGATGTTCCAGCCATTGATATTCTGCAATCAGATACAGACCTTTATTGTCGCGATGCATCTCTGAATTCACCGGGTTTTCCACTAAAGCATTATGCTGCCAAACCCCAACACCTATTTTATAAGCCTCTGTGTTCATGCCTACTTCACCAGCACGAAACACGCCCTCACCTTCTTCAAACCGAATATAACTGCCACGCCGTCCATCCGGATGCCCTGGTACACCGTCATACACCGCCAGATGTGCATAGTAGTTATCCACCTCAACCGATAACAGCGCTGCCACAGCTGTGGTTGGAAAAATTGAAGGCACAGCCTGTGAAGTATCAGGGCCTATACCAAAGGAGGGATGAGTAAAAAGCGCAGCGCTGTCGAGACTGTAAAACACTGCGTTGTAATCATGTAAACCCAACAGCGTTTTTAGCTGGCCATCCAAAAAACTATGCTGATACCACAGCTCATAAAGTTTGGTTTCGTCTTCAGCGGCAATATTGGACATGCCCTGCACGTCCCCCACCAGTTCGGAAGGATCGCCGCCATAGTTCGCCAGCAAATAACCAAAAAACTCGCCACCTTGCCATAAACCAGCTTCGGCTGTGTCTGCAGTTACAGTGAAATCGGCGCTGGCTAAACTACGTGAACCTTGATCAACACCGCCATCCAGATTGCGAACATGTTCCAGCGTCAGGGCAAAGGCCGGAGTGATGGCATTTAGGGCTTGTACTGTAGAAGGTAGAAACGATAAAAATGCGAGGGTGAAAACCTTAAGCTTTAGCATAAGCTTACCGCAATTTAAGGAACTGGACTTGAGTATAACGGAGTTTTTAAAAGCTGCTTTTTAGTGAATGAAACAGGTGAAAACTTCAGATTGCCTGCTGTATTCAGGCAGGCAATCTGAGCTATGAATTAAGCAAACTGCTTTAACCTGAGCAAATCCCTGACCACTTCATAACCTGGGAAACAGGCGGTGATCAACAGGCCATACGTGAAGCCATTTTCCAGCTGCAGTACTGTAAACAAGCTATTCAGCTCAGCTGGACCGGCCTGCAACAGTGGACCACTAAAAGCCAACACCACTAAAAACGCCGCAAAAGCTGCATTCACCACAATACTGCTCAGCAGCAAAGTGCGGGTCCAAATCCGTTGCTGCAACTGCCATAAACTCAGCAGCACAGACAGCACAATCACCGGACTAAACCATTGCAGCATCAATAGAGCCGTATCAGTAAAAGTAACGCTTCGGGCTGCAAACTCTGCCGGACTCATCCATAGCGGATACCAAATAACAATGAGCAGAAAGATACAGGTTGCCAGATCGGTGAAGATGTCGGTCAGGCCAATATGCTGCCAGCCCAAATCTGCTTTAGGTAACTCTTTAGGCGACCAGTCTTTACCCGGGCAATTGCCTAGCTTATGCCCTGTGCCATTCACTGCGGCAAAACTCAGTACTATGGCTGTAAAAGCAAAGCAGGCGTCAGCCATAAAACCAGCGGCCAGCTGCAACATAAAGCGAATTAAATTGCCATCACTGCTGCCCATCCAATGGGTCGTAGCGCCTATCACCTGCAATACAAAAAGCACACCCAACACCATATACAAAGTGTGTTTTAGCAAAGGCATATCTTCGGCTGCAACTAAAGCTTTTGGCGGAATAAACTGATAAGCCACCACTCTTGGCCGACCCATTTGCTTCAACACCGCTGCCACATCATCTTCTGATAACTGGCCCTGTTGTTCTTTAAGCGCATCGAGCTGGTCCATAATATTGGCATTCAGTTCACGGCCTATTTCCTGTCTTTTCGATTCAGGTAACTCGCGCTGCACTGCAGCGACATAACGTTCTACCAGTTCCATTATTCTGTCTCCCCGCTTTGATTGTGATCGAAGCTTTGGCTAAGTTCTTCACTTGCAGTGAGCAAAGGAGTCAAAGCTGAATTTAGTTGTAACCATTCGTCGGTCAGTTGCAGTAGCAGCTCTTTGCCTTGCTCTGACAACAAGTAATAACGCCGCTCGCGGCCTTCGGCCTGCTGCCATTCGCTGTCCAGCAAACCTTGTTCAGCTAAACGCCGTACCAGCGGATACAAAGTGCCCTCGTCTATATCGATGCCTCTGTCCTGCAATTGTTTGCGCAGCGAATAGCCATAATGTGGCTGCTTCAACGAGGCCAATACGGCCAGCACCAGCACACCACGGCGCAGTTCCAGTCGCATTTTGTCCAGCTGTGATGAGGTCATAAGAAATCCTGTGTTGTGATATACCCTTCGTACTTAAAGCCGCTGCTTTGTTGACTGCGCCCTCTCGCCCCAGTCACATAGGTGAACTATGCTCCAGGGGTCTCACTGGCTTGTCGCCTCGCCGCAATTTCAAGGTACTTGGGTATAAATCATCGATACTGTGTCACGCACACTGTGCGACACACAGCAGATACTAGGTGATACACAGCATAGACGCAAGCTCGTTTTTTGAACAAAATGTAAGTAATTGAAAATAAAATATTTTTAATCCGGATCTAGAGAAAAATAGCAGATAAAGAACAGCAAAAAGCAGAAGTTGAAAAGGAAAAAACACTGGAACAGACTTTAGCAGTACTCTGCCAAAGTCTGTTTTTATAAAAGTTATGCTTCCAGATACATCTGGCGTAACTGTTGTAGTTTGCTTTGATCCAGCCCCAGTTTTTGCTGTAAATACGCATCGACTGAGCCGTAATCTTTTTCCAGTTGATCAAACATGGCACGGATCAAAGCCGGATCTGTACCCATCATTACCTGGATCACTTCTGGTTTCATCGACTGCATAAACTGATTATGTGGCGAGTCTTTTTTATCTCCTGCTTTGGCGCGTTTTTGCATTTCCCGCAAACCAAAGTTGTAGACCTTTTCCGACATAGCATAGTCGTCCACCACCAGTTGGCGAGGTACATTCAGTGCCGACAAAATCAACGCAGACGCCATGCCTGTTCTGTCTTTCCCTGCAGAACAGTTCACCGCCAGCGGCGCTTTACCTGCCAGTAACTGTTCAAACATTTGCTTAAACTGCTCAGCAAAACGTTCAGGCCCTTGCCGGTAAAAGCCGGAAAACACTTCGATGGCCTGCTCTTTGCTGCTTATTTTGCCAAAAGCCTGCATATTGCTGCCTGCCATCATCTCCTGCATTGAATAATCCCGACTTAACATGGCGGCTTCAGGCGCAAAATTTTTGTATAGAGTAGGTTCAGTAGCCAGCTCTTCACGGGCACGAAAATCACAAAAAGTACGAATGTTCAAAGCACTCAGATACTGATAATCGGCAGAGGTTAAATCCGTCATGGTGCCGCTGCGGAACAACTTACCCCAGATGACAGAGCCACCGCTCTGGCTTGGATAACCGCCCAAATCACGGAAATTCACCCCACCCTGCAGCGGTAATATCCGCTCAGCCACCCAATGTCCAGGTTGATCTTTTGGTTTTACATAGACATAAGGCCGGCTTAGGGTAGGCTGCTGGATCAGGTAGCTATTTCCTTTTACATCAGACGCAATCTTTTTCATCACTTTTGTATCCGCTTTATCTGCTACAAAAATATCCACAACAGCAGCCTCTGCAGTCCAGTGCACCAGCAAAGCATCAGGTAACAACGCCTGAGTCTGGCGCACCAGGTAAACAGCAGGCGCAGACTGTTGCACTACTGACGGGGTGGTCGCTGCCGACAGGGGCAGAGCACAAGTAAATAATTGGCTCATCACCAATACAGTAGCTAAAGCAGTTTTTTGTATATGTTTCATTGTCATTCGTCCTTATCTGTTAAAAGTTAGCCCGTACGCCCATCAGGAAACGGCGGCCATAGCCTTCCACTTCAACCGGCTTGTTTTCGCTGCCCTGGAATCGTACGCCCAGTTCATCCGTCATATTGTTCAGGTCGGCATACACCGAAAACGTGTCGTTTAGCTGGTAACGCAGCGACAAATCCAGCCGCTCGCTGTCTTGCCAATACAGATCGCCACTGGAGTCAGGCGAAATATCATCCAGCCATTGATCACGCCATTGCCAGTTCAACCGTACAGACCAGCCATGGTTTTCATAAAATAACGAGGAGTTAATCACACGATCCGAGGTGCCGGGTAAAGCCACAGTGCGGCCGTCCGGTGTGGTAAATTCACTATCCAGAAAGGCCATATTAAATTGCAGACCAAAACCGCGGATAGATTCGGGCAGGAAATCCCATTGCTGGATATAACTGAATTCCAGCCCTGTCAGCTTGCCGTTATCGCCGTTTAACGTGGTGTTGTAGTCATAACCAGAGCGGTCAAAACCCGGCGTATCAAAACGGTTGTCGCCCACTTCGGTGACAGAATCAAACAACACATTGTCCACTTTGCGCTGGAAGAAATTCACCGAAGCCAAAGCAGCATCGGCGAAATACCATTCCAATGAAGAATCCACACCCACAGCGGTTTCGGCTTTTAGGTTCGGGTTGCCGCCTGATACAGCATTGTCGGTATCATTAACCGAAGCACCTGAACGCAGCTGACTAAAATAAGGCCGGCTGGATCCTGTCACACCAGACAAACGGAACTTTAGATCTTCGGTCAGATCCACATTCCAATGCAGACTGGGGAATAGATCGGTATTACTTTGGGCTACATCCAATGGCGTAGTGCCATCACTTTGTTTTAAATAGCCCTGACTCAGAATATCGACCCGCTCTGCCCGCACACCCAGCAGGATCTGATGTTGATCCCAGGTCCAGGTATTCATCGCATACAAACTGGTAATTTCTTCCGTTACTTCGTACCAGTTTTCAACAGCGCTGAAACTGCTTGGGTCAATTAAACCTGCACCGATCAGAGCCGCCACTGCTGTATCAATTTGGGCACGAGCCGCGGCATTGTCAAAGTAGTTGGCGGTAAAACCATAATTTTGATCCGAGTCCCACGGCTTATTGGTATTAAAAGCATCGGGAGTGAACTCAATGCCGGCAGCTCCCGCCAGAGGACCCAGCATAATAAAAGGGCTGTTCATGCCAGGCGAAGTGGCTTTGCGATCATCGTACTGCGCCCCCAGTTGTAAGCGGGCGTCAGCTCCTGCCGATTGCCAGTTATATGCGGCATCCGTTTTTAAGGTAAAAGCTTGTGTTTCCGCCTCACCTTTGTAGTTAATCAGGCCATCAAACCCAAAGCCGGACTGATTCAGCACTGATGTTGCTTCACCGCGGGACAAACTGCCATCTGCATTCGCGATGGTGCTGTACAACTGCACTTTTGGGATCAGCGGATTAGACAAGTCATAACTTAAGGAATGGAACTGGCGCGGGTCTGTCTGACTACGTCTTAAGATCGGCAGGTCGGTTAAACTTTCAGTTTCGGTGTAATTCAGATCCCAGGCCAGCTCCCAATCGGACAGTTCGTGTTGACCTGACAAGGTATTCACAAAAGTGGAATTCTCATACTGACCATCCTGAAACATCGCCATCACAGGCACACCGATCAGTTCTCCACTTTGTTCACCTCTAGTGCCACGGCCTTTGCTTAAATCCAGCTGAAACTGGTTACGCAGCTCGTGATCAACAAACTCGGTGTATAAACTGGTTAGGGCAAATTTATGTTCTGGCTGGGGTGCAAATTCAAATTTAACGATGGCCGAGTTGGTTTCGCGTTCTAACAAATAACTACGAAAATCAAACTGCTCAGGTGCACCATCAGCATCGTACGTACGCTCGTTATTGTCGGTAACCTGTTCCATTTTAAAACCGGACAGAGCCCCCATCACGCCTACCACACCATCAGACCAGGACAAACGGCCGGAATACCTGTGTTGTTCGCCATCGCCTAACTGCAATTGCCCTAAACCTAAATCGAGATCGGTATGAAATCCTGGCTTGGATAAAGGCGAGTAGGTTTTAATGTCTACCCGACCAGCCAAAGCTTCGGATGGCATATCAGGTGTCAGAGTTTTAGAGACATCAACGGCACTCATTACAGCGGCAGGCACAGAGTCAAAACGGAACACCCGCTCTTCAGCTCCTAACACGTTAACGCCATCAAAAGACACTGCAGTCCAACGAGCCGGAGCGCCGCGCACCTGAATATAACGTTCCTGCCCCTGATCCCGTTGCACCGCCACAGCTGGCAAACGCGATAAAGCAGCGGCTGCCGTTTGATCCGGAAAACGGCCAATATCATCTGCAGCTATCACGTTCACCACATTGGTGGCTTCACGCTGCAACATAATGGATTCTTCCTGACTGTCGCGGATAGGGCTGGCTGTTACAGCGATACGTTCAATGCTTTTTTCTGCCGCTGTATTTGCTACGGCATCGGCCAAAGCTGTTGTTGAGGTGAACGCGCAACAACAAAGCGCAAGTACACTTAGTTTAAAAGGCAGACCGGAGTAATTCCCCTGTGCCGCCATTAATTCTGAGGTTTTCATTTTTATCCCTTCACACAATCTGACTGGCTGTTGATGGCCCCTGTATCTGAGGCAAGTTAAAGGTAGGTTTGGCCAATGAAAGATTTATGAATTAGATAACTACAGGCATTTCAGAGATGTCTCTGTCCGATCCAGATGGGTTACTTTGCTCTAAAACCACCAGTTCAGGAGTTGTCATCAAACGGTAACTAAAGCGGCCAGTTCTTACACTTTTTTGACTGTCGAATAAATAGGGATGAGCAAGCTCAGCGCCGAGAACAGACACCAGTTCATCTCTGATTTTGCTGCGGTTTTGATCCAGAGTTTTGGCTTTTAAGCCTTGCTCCTGTAAATCCTGAATGGCTTTTTTATGGCCCTGCCACTGCTCCATCAGCACAATAATGTCTTGTGCCAACAGTTGATCAGGCTTATTACTGGCCGGATTTAACACCCAGCCTTCAGCCGTTTTCAGGCGTTGGCTTGCATACCAGTAGTAATACAACAACGGAGTGCGGGGTAATTCAATCTTCATCCCATGCACCACAATGCAGGAGTCTGACAACTGAAACTCCAGCACAGCAGGAGCTTTGGCAATCTGAAAAGCTTTAGCACAATCTGTCGGATAGGTCTGCCAGCCAAGCTTAAGCCACTGCAAATCACAGTGCGGATCCCAATGCTCTGAACTACACAACGCCAGCGCCATCGCATCGGCAAAGCTAAAGTGCTGTTGCAGCAGCTGACTTAAAAACAGCAATCGCTGTTCAGCGACAACGCCTTGCAGTGGCACAGACAGCGCTAAAGCTTCCGCAATATCAGCGCCTGATTGCACAGCTTTAGCGATAAATTTTTCACGCTGCATACTCACAGGAGCTGGCACGAACCAAAGCAGCCCCACCAAAAGCAACATAACCAAAGTGGCAATCACAGCAATACCAGCGCTGTTCACTGTACATTGCAGCTCAACACTGGCAAAACGCTGATGAGTGCCTGAGAGCCACTGCATAGCCTGACTGTCCTTTGGAGCTGCACCTTCGCCAATCTGGCTGAGAGCTGCACTGCAATGACTGATCAAAAGCGACGCGGGCTGAATGGGGATCAAAGCTAAGTCGGCATTCAGCTGTTCCAGCAGATAAGGCACCACCTTTTGCTGAAAACCATGATGGTCTTCCAGTGCTTTATTCACCACCTCAGGCAGCTGATGTTTCAGCTCAGTTCCCAGCTTTTGCAAAGCCGTCAAATAGGCCAGAGCCACAAGCAGCAGCAGGCCAAGCCACAGACCTCCCGCCAGCAACCAATATGAGCTTGGCATCTTAAACTTCACAATGTAAATCCACTATGGTGGGTTTTAACATCTCATCCAAAGCCAGTAAGCTCTGCTGCAGCAGACAGCTTTTATCCTCGAGACTTTTATGCAAAAACCAGCTGCCGCCATTACTATAACCAGGGATCAGCAGCCGCTGTTCTGGCAATACTTTGCTGCCTGACAGCGTATAAAGCAGCTCGTCTTTTGGCTGTTGTACCACTTGTTGGTTTTGGTCCAGCAGCACACTGGAATAGATAGTGATTTCACCTCGCTCAAAGGCAGCCAACAAGGTTGTCCAGTCATCATACTGCCGATAATCGATATCGGCCAACGTCAGGCCTTCCCGCTGCAACAAAGCCACAGGCAACTGAAAACCGCTGTAACTATTCACATCAGTGAGAAAACCAAAACGCTGCTGAGTTAAAAAAGCTTTATTCAACTGAAAAGACGGGCTTTTACTGACGAAATACACCGGATATTTAGGGAAAATCAGAATTTCTCTGTAATAGGCGTGCAAGTTATGCAAAGCGCCGGCTAACACCTCGCGCCTGGACCACAACAGCTGATACTGGCCTGAAATCAGCGCATCGGCTGTCAGTTCAGTACGCTTGGGCCAGCTGACTTTCACGCGGCCAAAGTGTGCGGCCAGCTCAGTTTTATCACACAGTTGTTTACCCAGGCTAAAAGAGTTCACCGGAGAACCAACGACTGACAACACCGGCCCTTCTGCTGCAGAATCAATCCGGCATTCCATACTGTTGTAGTCAGTTAATTGCAATCTGGGGGTTGGCCACAAGGCCAAAATAAGCAGACAGCAGAGCAAGACCAGAGCCACAAGGGCCAGTCCCAGATGGTACTGCCTGATTGTCAGGTAAAATCTCACTGGCTGTTCTCCATGCTTTGGCAAAAGAGTAGCCAGCAGCTGTGACAACTGTATGACAATCAGATGACTACAGCTCAATTCGCCAGCACCAGCATGCTATTGCTCAACCTGAGGTTTCAAGCTAGGGTAATCTTCTTTATCTGTTTGAAGAATAATTAAAAATGTTTGAAGCGCTAACCCAGATTGGTTTACCCATAGCACTGATACTGATTATGACTGGCGTTGGTATGACGCTGCGGCCTGCCAACTTTAAGGAGGTTGCCCGTCAGCCCAAAGCATTTTTTGTAGGAGCTTTAGCGCAGTTATTACTCTTACCTGTTACGGCTTTACTGGTAATCTATCTTTTTGATCTGCAAGGTGAACTGGCTGTAGGTTTGTTTATTCTGGCCTTGTGTCCGGGTGGCACTACGTCCAATTTGTACAGCTACTTAGCCAAAGCCGATGTGGGGTTGTCGGTCGCTTTAACAGCACTGGTTGGATTTATCACGCCATTTTCGTTGCCACTGCTGGCCGCATGGGCGATAGAACACTTCCTTGGTGAAAACACTTCGTTTCAGTTGCCGCTGTTAAAAACCTGGCTGACCTTGATGATTGTCAGTGTGTTGCCTGTATTGCTTGGTATGTGGTTTAACTTTAAATGGCCGGAACGCTCAGCTCGTCTTCAACCCTTTATCAGCCGCTTTTCTGTGATTGTATTGGTGTTATTGATCATTAGCATAGCAACCGATCTGGGTTCAGATCTTTGGCTGTTTTTAGAAAAAACCGGACCAGCCACTTTAGCTTTAAATCTGCTGACCATGGTTGCAGGTTATTGGTTAGGCCGGTTTTTACTACAGCAGGAAAAACAAGCCAGAACCATTTGCCTTGAAGTCGGCCTGCAAAATGGCACGCTCGCTTTGATGATCACCACTGGTATTTTACAAAACACCGCCATGTCGATAGCCCCCAGCGTCTATAGCTTGCTGATGTTTATGACGGCCAGTTTGTTTACGGTGTGGGTGTTACGCAAAGATAAAACCTAGGGCCGCAGCCTTGTTTAGAATCGATTTAGATTGAAGACGGGCGACCATAAAGGTCGCCCCTACGATCCGCTGTCATACAACAACAGAGTTTAAGGCTTTCTGCCAGCCGCTTAGCAACTGCTGGCGTTTATCAGCTGACATCGCAGGTAAAAACTGTTGTGCATCAGAGCTGAACTGCACATCGGCCAGACTTTCAAACCAACCCAGCTGCACAGCTGCCAATACTGAAGCGCCATAAGCTGAAGCTTCGTTTTGGCTGGGTTTGAGTACAGGCACATTCAGCACATCAGCCAGATGCTGGCATAACCAGTTGTTCGCCACCATACCGCCATCTATTTGCAATTGCTCTGCCTTGGCACCATCAGCCAGCATCGCAGCCAATAAATAAGCCGTCTGATACACCACAGCTTCCAAAGCAGCACGGGCGAGATGTGCTTTGCCTGTGCCCAGAGTCATACCAACCAAAGCAGCACGAGCTTCAGGTTGCCAATGTGGTGCGCCTAAACCGGTAAAAGCCGGTACTAAATAGACACCACCGTTATCCGGCAGGCTTTGCGCCAAAGCTTCAGTGTCACTGGCTTGTTGAATAACACCCAGCTGATCCCGCAGCCATTTGACTGCTGCACCAGCAACAAAAATAGCGCCTTCCAGCGCATAAAAAGTTTGGCCTTGCACAGTAAAAGCCACAGTAGTCAGTAATCTGTGTTTGGAAAATAACGGGCTGCAGCCGGTATTTAATAAGGCAAAACAGCCCGTGCCGTACGTGCTTTTTAACGAACCAGCACTGATACACCCCTGACCTAAAGCCGCAGCTTGTTGATCGCCCATCAGCGCCAGCACAGGCAAGGCCAAACCAAATAAGCGGGTATCACACAAGCCATAGCTATCAGAACTTTGTTTGACCTGCGGCAGTATCTGCTCCGGCACATCAAACAACTGCAGCAGTTCTTGATCCCAATTTAAGCTTTGGATATTCAGCAATAAAGTACGGCTGGCGTTGGTGGTGTCTGTAGCGTGCACCCGACCTGATGTGAGACGCCAGAGTAAAAAACTATCGATGGTGCCAAAGGCGAGTTCGTTATCGGCCAGCGCCAGCTGCACTTCGGCATTGTTGCGCAGTAACCACTGAATTTTGCTGGCAGAAAAATAAGGGTCCAGCAGCAAACCGGTTTTTTGCTGCACCCACTCTTCATGGCCCTGATCTTTAAGCCGCTGGCAATAATCCGCTGTACGCCTGTCCTGCCAGACAATAGCAGGTGCCAGCACTTGATCTTTGGCTTTATGCCAAAGCACAGTAGTTTCGCGCTGATTGCTGATGCTCACGCCCAGGACTTCAATACCCAGCTGCACAGCCTGCGCCAACACCTGCCGACAGACCTTCAGCACAGACAACCAAATCAGCTCTGCGTCTTGCTCTACCCAGCCCTGCTCCGGATAGACACAATCCAGCTCCTGCTGCGCTACAGCCAATACCTTGCCATCGCGGTTAAATAACAAAGCCCGGCTGGATGAGGTGCCCTGGTCTATAGATAAAATGGCTTGCTGGCGCATAGATGGCTCTTAGAATAGTGTGGATAGCTCTAGCCTAGCTGGGCCTGATGCAGTTGGGAAGAGGTAAGAATGGGCGGTTCTAGCATTCCCGAAGATGAGCTGTCATAGTTTGTGGCAATAGAACTGACTCATAGCTTCTTTCTGGTGACGACTATGCACACCCTAAGTATCAATCAATTCAGAGATCATATTAATACCCATATTGATCAAGTGATCGATAGTCACAACCCAATCAAAGTGACTCTTGATTGCGGTAAAGCCTTTGTGATGCTCAGTGCTGACGACTGGGAGCGCGAACAAGAAACACTTTATGTAATGCAGAACAAGAGCTTAATGGCACAAATTGTGGACTCTGCAGCCAGCCATAAAAGAAGTAAGTAGTGAAGACAGTTGTAAACACGGCGACCCAAAGGCCGCCGCAGTTTTATTTTCATAATTTACCCAACAACAGCGCTATTACATAGTTAGATCAAACCTATCCAGCGTCATCACTTTGGTCCAGGCAGCGACAAAGTCTTTAGTGAACTTCGCCTTACCATCATTAGCGGCATAGATCTCGGCAACGGCACGCAGTTCTGAATGCGAACCAAACACCAGATCCACCGGGGTTGCTGTCCATTTCAGTTTGCCGGTTTTACGATCCACACCTTCGTATAGGCCTTCAGTTTTAGCCGACTTGCGCCACTCTGTGGACATATCCAACAAATTGACAAAGAAGTCGTTGCTTAAAGTTCCTGGTTTGCTGGTAAATACGCCCTGTTTCGCGCCGCCTGTATTGGCATCCAGCGCACGTAAACCACCGATCAGCACTGTCATTTCAGGCACGCTTAAGGTCAGCAGATTGGCTTTATCCACCAAAGCTTCAGCAGGCGATAACAATGCATCTTTGCTGTAGTAGTTGCGGAAACCGTCTGCAGCAGGCTCCAGCACAGCAAAAGAGGCTACATCGGTTTGCGCCTGACTAGCATCAGTGCGACCCGGTGTAAATGGCACTTCCACTGTGATGCCCCCCGCTTTAGCGGCTTGCTCTACTGCAGCACTGCCAGAGAGTACAATCAAATCGGCCAACGAGACTTTTTTGCCACCCCTTTGGGCTTTATTAAAGTCCTGCTGAATACCCTGCAGTTTTTTCAGTACCTTGGCCACTTCAGCCGGATTATTTACCGCCCAGTCTTTTTGGGGTGCTAAGGCCAAACGAGCACCGTTGGCACCGCCCCGTAAATCAGTACCACGGAAGCTGGCGGCTGCAGCCCAACTGGTGCGCACCAGCTCTGGCACTGTTAAACCCGATGACAACACCTTGGCTTTCAGCGCTTTGATATCCTCAGCGTTGACCAATTCATGATCCACAGCTGGCACAGCGTCCTGCCAAATCAGCGTTTCAGCTGGCACTTCAGAGCCTAAATAACGCACTTTAGGCCCCATATCGCGGTGGGTTAATTTAAACCAGGCTTTGGCAAACGCCAGTTCAAACTCCTTCGGGTTTTCTTTAAAGCGTGTGGTGATTTTGCGGTATTCAGGATCTTCCTTCAGCGCCAGGTCTGTGGTGAACATAATAGGCGCATGGCGTTTGGTTTTATCATGTGCATCCGGCACTAAATTCGCCGCCTGACCATCTTTCGGGATCCACTGGGTGGCGCCAGCCGGGCTTTTGGTTTTAACCCAGTCAAAGGCATACAGGTTATCCAGATACTGAGTGGTCCAGGCTATGGGGTTGACTGTCCAGGCGCCTTCTAAACCCGAAGTGACTGTATCTTCCGAATGGCCTTTGCCGCATTTGTTTTTCCAGCCAAAGCCTTGCTCTTCCAAACCAGCAGCAGCTGGCTCTTTACCGACACAGTCTTCAGGTTTATGCGCACCGTGCGCTTTACCAAAAGTATGACCACCCGCTATTAAGGCCACTGTTTCTTCGTCGTTCATCGCCATACGGCCAAAGGTTTCGCGAATATCTTTGGCGGCAAGTAAAGGGTCAGGATTGCCATTTGGTCCTTCAGGATTGACGTAAATCAGGCCCATTTGCACAGCAGCCAAAGGTTTTTGCAGCTTGCGATCGCCGCTATAGCGCTTGTCATCCAGCCACTTGGTTTCAGGCCCCCAATAGACAATATCGGCTTCCCAATCATCAGTGCGGCCACCGGCAAAACCAAAGGTTTTAAAGCCCATAGACTCCAGCGCCACATTACCTGTTAACACCATCAAATCGGCCCAAGAAATCTGACGACCATATTTTTGCTTAATAGGCCAAAGCAAACGCCGCGCTTTATCTAAATTGACGTTATCAGGCCAGCTATTTAAAGGCTCAAACCGCTGCTGCCCACCACCAGCCCCACCCCGACCATCAGACACTCGATAAGTACCAGCACTATGCCAGGCCATACGAATAAAAAAGGGCCCATAATGGCCATAATCTGGCGGCCACCAGTCTTGTGGTGTGGTCATCAGCTTGGTGATATCTGCTTTGACTGCTTTTAAATCCAGCTTTTTAAATTCTTCGGCATAGTTAAAGCCTTGATCCATAGGGCTGGATTCCACCCCATGCTGACGCAAAGGCGCCAGATTCAGTTGTTCAGGCCACCAGAACTGGTTGCCCTTATTCATGCTTTCTGCACTGGCGATATGGGTAGTTAAAGCTAACGAAACGGCGACTGCTAAAGCCGATAGTAATGTTGTTTTCCGTTGAAGCATTTGCGCTCCCTCCATTGGTTAAAGTTCAACCTGCACCGCGATAAACACTAGACCAACAGAATAGAAAATTCGTTTCTAATCAATTTAAGTGATTGATTGAAATTCAAGCAATCCGTAAAGAATTAGGGACGGGGTTGGGAATTAGGTGGTGGGCTGTGTTTGGTGTGGCGGTAATTTGTACTCGGAGCAAAGATAGGTTGCACTCGACGCACAGGTAGGTTGCATTCGGAGCGCAGCGACAATGCGACAAGCCAACAAGGCTATTTTTATAAACACAGATTCTGCCAACCCCAACTTTGAGCTACCATCAGCAGGCACAACTATCAGGGCTTGCCGATGAACAACAAAACCTCATTCAGCGTGGATGAAAAACCAGAATTCGGAATAATGGATGAATAGGATATGGGGACTGTACTGGCGATATTTGATCTCTATAAGTGCATCTGTTTTTCTTCTGGCATTCTTCGATAGCCAATTCGAGCTAATGAATAACATCGGCAATACAGGGCTGTGGCCATCGGTTTTCTGGGGAATTATCAGCTTAGTTTTGCTGGTTGTTGCAGCTTTTCAGCCTAATGGCGTGGCCTACATTATTTTTGGCAAAAGGCTTCAACTTACAGACCTTGTGTGGCGACAGTTCAACCTGATTTTGCTAACCATTTTTGTCAATTTGGTTTGGTTGGGCTTCGCAGCAAGCCAACTTTTTAGCCCTGAGCTTTGGTCAATCTATAAGCTTTTTGTACAGCCTGCGATTTTATTGGTGATGCCTTTGTTGGGGGCGTTTTGGGTGAACCAGAAGGTAAAACTCTTTAGCGGCCGCTAAGTATTCTAGAGATTTCGATGACACGATGTTGGACTCAGCTAGAGGCTGGTTGTTTTAGCCCCTAATGCCGCTGCTGCACCGCAGCCTAAACTTCAGCAACTGATGTTACCTTGCTCGGAAAAAAGGACTCTGTTTAAGTTATGTCCTTGTTATTACTAATCACGGACACATTGCAAGAACTGACGCCAGTGTTGTTCTGGACAAAATGACTTAAATCATCACAAACTAAAGAAAATCTGATTTTTGGATAGCTTGTAGTGACAAAAGAAAAGGATATTACTCAGCACTTAAACGTACTGAAATCTGCATTAACGTCTTTAAAACCAAGCGGTACAGATGGCTTTGAGGGCTTTATACGCATAGTCTTAACTGAATTGACTGGTATTCCTTTCCGATTGGCTGCAAGTGGTTTACAAGGCGGGATTGATGGTGATGCCCTATTCCCTAAAGATGCAGTAAGTTTTGAGGCTAAACGATATTCTGAAAGTACTTTAAATAGGAATGATGTCCTAACTAAGATTGCTGATTTTGCACGTAATGGTGTTGTAGCTGATAGGCTTTGGGTACTGGCTGCAACAACTGAAGTCAGCACTCAGCTTTCGGGAGCAGTGAGACATGATTGCACGCAGCAAGCCATTTTCCCACTTATTCTGGATTGGTGCGAATATCCTTTGCCACTTCTTGCTGTAGCCGCTGTAGCTGCTGGTAGTCCTGCAATAGATTTTATGATCGCCAACGGTGATGCAGAACTTAGTAGAGACGAGATTGACGGCATCTTTAATTTAATCTCTAAGCACCCTCATTTTTATAGCCTTCTAACCAAACTAAAAGATGAACTAGATGTTTCTCAGTTAGCAACGGCTCGTTCTGTCGAATGTAATCAAAAATGGCGTGAACAGTGTTTCCGAGATAACCAAACATCAAAGATAAGGCTTGGACAATCACTTGGCATTGCTGCTTGCGAAGAAATGCCAACAATGCGCTCTGCGGTTCAACAAACAATCAGAGAGTCCTTGATCGCAGGGACTGTAACAGTGCTCATTGGCGACGAAGGTCGTGGTAAGTCGTGGCTTGCAGCACAAATTTGCTATGAACATCAGGGGATTTCACTTTTCATCAGCGCAGAAGCATTCAATGAAATCAAAGCAAATGACGTTGATGAATTTATAATCAAACAGCTTATCCAACAAACTAATGATTTACCAAGTTTAACCCTAGAACAGACATGGAGGCATCGTATTAACTTTTGGAAGGAGCAGCCTTCCTGCCAGCCCTTACTTGTCATTGTTGATGGAATAAATCAAAGGCATAACCTTAGATGGAGCCGTCTTCTAAATCACCTAAACGAGTTTCTGAAATCAATTCAAGGTCGATTACTCATCACTGCGCGCCCCTTATTTTGGCAGGAGATTGTTGCACGAGGCATCAGCTTCGAACCAAAAAAAATCGACATTCCGGAATGGACCGACGAGGAAAGAGACAAACTACTTATTTACTACGGTATAAATATCTATTGGCTCGACACTACAACACTACAGACCTTAAAAAACCCTCGTTTATTGGGTGTAGCGGTAAACACTTTACCACATCACGATTCATATGCTTGGAAGGGGTTAACCACTGACAGGTTGTTGTTTGAACACCTCAGAATGTCTCAAAGAGAGTGTTTTGAAGAACAGACTGTAAAGGAATTAACTAGCAGGTTAAGTAATATTGCGAAACAAGTTTTAGCCAAAGTTCGCGAGGATGGGGAGCTTTTGCCTGAGCACTTCGAATCAGAATCTGAAGCTGTTATTGAAACTCGTTTTTTCAAAACTTTGCCAGGTCTGGATGGTCATTACGAACTCAGAAGTGAGGGACTACCACTTGCTCTTGCTTATGCTGTGATTAACCAACTTTTACAGGCTCATCGCAGAAAACAATCGTTACATGAGCATTTGGCACATCTCATTGAACCTATTCGAGCTATGGACAGAACTGTCGATGTTGTCTTTGCTGCAATGATGGTTTGTGCTCTTGACGATTTAGATACTGAATTTGTTATTTTTGACCTGTTGCTTGATGCATTTTCCGACTTGCAAAATGTCAATGACCGCAGATACGAAGAGTTTATTAGCTTAGTTGAAAAACGTCCCAAATCTCTTTTCAAGGCTTTACGGCAGTTCTTGCTTGAGAGCAGACATAGGCTTAATCGTGATTGGTTTATTCACGCTGCATTTGAATTTTCAGCCACTGAGCATGGCTCGTTGGTAGTTAAAGAGGTAATCCATAGTTGGCTTCATCTTTATAACGACGATGCAGTAGAACAAATGGATAGATTTCCAGTAACTAACCAAGAGGAGCATACAAAACGTGTTCAAACTCGAGGCGAGGAAATCCTTAAAATTCGTTCTTGTTTATCTGATTATGAGCAAAGCATTTTGGCAACAATGAGTAAAGTCTCTGGTGAGGTTGATCAGCTTTATGAATGTGCACTTGAACTGCTTGCTGGTCATTCAATCGCTGAATTCACAGATAGTTTTATAGCATTAGGGTATGGTTTTTCTTTTGACAACAGAGTTTGGAGTTCTAAGAAAGCATTTCAACAACTTACTATGTTTAACAGAGCAGACCCGAGTGAGATGCGGGAATCGTTTATCAATAATGTTATTCCATTGAGGTCAGAAGGCACCTCGAATGCGGGACTTTGGACTTTAGTTAGAATGCTCTATGCGTCAGGCGATTATAACGCAGCAGAAGAAGCCTCAGAAATCGCAGATAAGCTACGAAATACTAATGAGCTTTATGAATTTCCAGCTGAAAATCATTGGCGCAGATGTTTAGTTGCAAATCCCGATGTTATGGTGCCTTCAGATCTCGTTGAAACGTTACAAAAGTTCAGAGAAATCCCAACAGACAAACTCATGCAAGATATATGGGCAGCCTCAGAAGATAGTTTTTTTAAAGATTTTCTGCCCGTCGTATGCAAATTTAGACAAACAGACGCAATAGAAAAAGCTCGTTCTTTGATCTTCAGCCTATTGACGCGAGAAGGATTTCCATTACGACAGTTGATGTTGAATGGCAGAGAATACTCAATCCTTATAGATAGAGAGTTCGCGTTAAAGTTAAAAGAGTATGTGACTCAAACGCGCATGAGCGATGTTTTGTGGAAGGAAGATCAAAATACTCAAAGAATGTTTCTGTTCGAATATATCGCTCCTTTTTTGACCTCTGAAGAACAGCTAGATTGCATGATTGATCCTGCATTTGGAACAGGTTACCTACTCAGTGTTATTCCAAATATAAAACAACAATCGGAACAAACAATTATAAACGTATTGGTAACTGCGATTAGGCAAAATAATGAACAAGCGATATATGGAACACTAACCGCTGCGCGTTTTGGTAATGTATCAATTTCTAATGAATTAGAGTCTCAGATTTTAGAATGTTTGAATTTTGACTCGTCTCGCGTTAGGGCCATTTGCTTTGAATTAGCTCATTTTAAAAAACTTCGGAGTATTATCCTTACAGTCGCCCATAGCTCATGGAACTGGAAAGATGCTACAGAAAACACTCATGAGGATTGGTTTGGATCATTACTTCTTGTCCAAGCCAGCGCTCTTGGAGAAATAGAAATTGATGCAATGCTTCAACGGGTTAAACCCAGGGTATGGTTTAATGCGGTTAAGCTTATTGGTGAAGACATATCTCATTTATTAGCCAAAATGTTTTTACATCGAATCCAAAACTCGATCCAAGAAAGCAAATCGCTCAGCTTTCCCGATATCGATTTTGAACTCTCGGGGAATGAGATAGACCGACTTCCATTATTGGATATCAAAGAATCAAATCGATCTGAAGGGCGCTTCCATCCACACAAAAGTTTAAGCGATTCCATGAAAGGCTTTACAGACTACCAATCAAAGAGGGAACGTCTTCGTGAAATTTCCAGTTCTTTCTTAAAAGGATTAGAAGGCTTTGATTCTCGTATTTTTTTCGAATGGATCACTATTGATAATTTAAAAACGCTTACAGACTTTGTTCCTGATTTGCTATCTGAATTGGTAGGCAAATTGGTTCTTGTGAGTGAAAAAGAATTTACACTTTTAAAAAATATCGCGCTAGCTGCAGGAAATCTTGTCTCAGGGGAAAAGCCAGAACTAGCCGTTCAACTTTTTCAACGAGCTATGGATAGTGGGAACTTTGTAAGTCATGGTTATGGGGATGGTTTAACACTTGAGCACAAAGCTATATGGTCTGCAGTTCCTTCGCTTTCAATGTATTCACTTTGGAAAAAACGTATTTTGAGGGCTCTTAACGACGATGAATTAGCAAAAGAAGTGCTTGCAGCCGAACGATATGGTGCAAAGCAGTTCATCTACGATTATGTAATGGAGTTAAAAAGCAGCAGATTAGCCTTGGATAGGGCATATGCTATTACAATTGTTGGATTTTCCCGAGAGCTTAAGCAATTTTCTGATCTTATAGAAACCCATCTGAATGAAGAAGGGATCTCTGGATACGCTGCTAAAAAAGCGAAAATAGCCTTGGATTTGGCATTGTGGGCCGAAGGTTGGGTTCAAGACATGTGGAACTCAGAGTCACAGGATGAGTTCTTTTGCAGATTGGTTATCGCAAAAACATGCATTGACGCTCGTATTGAACCTAAGCCGCTTGAAAGTACCGCATGGAAACATTTTGCGCCAATATTTTGGAGAGCCAGAGATTCAGTAATAAAAAAACAGACCGAGTCGCGTAAAAAGACCCTTTTGGGACAAGAAGCCCCAGAGAAAATTTTCCTAATTGGGTATAGATGAAATTTCTATTTATGAAGTATGTATGAGTTTGGTTATGTCATCTTCAAGCTTAAAGTCATCTATGAGCTATTGGTCTGACGAGGACTAATAAGAACGTAATCCTGTAGTGATTGAGGACTCGGATAACAATTTGGGACCAGAGCATATTTACTTCACAAATTTTCACCGAAACTTTGCGGTTTGCCCACTTCAAAACCCACTATCCCTATAAACAGAAAACCCGGCATAAGCCGGGTTTTCCTTTAAGAAACAATGACGTAACTAAGTTACATCATGCCTCCCATTCCACCCATGCCGCCCATATCTGGCATTGATGGAGCATCTTTCTTCGGCAGTTCTGTGACCATAGCTTCGGTGGTGATCATCAGAGAACCAACAGAAGCTGCGAACTGCAGAGCAGAACGAGTTACTTTGGTTGGATCCAGGATACCCATTTCCAGCATATCGCCGTACACGCCAGTTGCAGCGTTGTAACCGTAGTTGCCTGAACCGTTTTTCACGTTGTTAACTACAACTGATGGCTCTTCACCGGCGTTATCAACGATTTGACGCAGAGGTGCTTCCATCGCACGCAGTGCGATTTTGATACCGTGGTTCTGGTCTTCGTTGATGCCACGCAGATCAACCAGCTTGGCAGCTACACGTACTAAAGCCACACCACCGCCAGGTACTACGCCTTCTTCAACGGCAGCACGAGTTGCGTGCAGCGCGTCTTCTACGCGGTGTTTTTTCTCTTTCATTTCGATTTCAGTGGCAGCGCCCACTTTAATCACAGCAACACCACCAGCTAACTTAGCCAGGCGCTCTTGCAGTTTTTCTTTATCGTAATCTGAAGTGGCGTCTTCCACTTGTTGACGGATTTGCTTCACGCGACCGTCAATGGCTTCCTGCTCACCAGCACCATCAATGATAGTGGTGTTGTCTTTAGTGATCACAACACGTTTAGCAGTACCTAAATCTTCCAGAGTAGCTTTTTCCAGCTCTAAGCCGATTTCTTCAGAAATCACTACACCGCCAGTTAATACAGCGATGTCTTGCAGCATAGCTTTACGACGGTCACCGAAACCTGGGGCTTTCACCGCAGACACTTTCACGATACCGCGCATGTTGTTCACAACCAGCGTAGCTAAAGCTTCGCCTTCTAAATCTTCAGCGATGATCAGCAGTGGTTTGCCTGACTTGGCCACGCCTTCTAATACCGGCAGTAATTCACGGATGTTGCTGATTTTTTTATCAACAGTCAGGATGAACGGGTTGTCCAGTTCTACCTGGCCAGCTTCCGGGTTGTTGATGAAGTACGGAGACAGGTAACCACGGTCAAACTGCATACCTTCAACCACAGCCAGCTCGTTGGCTAAGCCCTGGCCTTCTTCAACAGTGATCACGCCTTCTTTGCCTACTTTATCCATGGCATTGGCAATGATTTGGCCAATTTCATCGTCAGAGTTTGCAGAGATAGTACCCACCTGAGCGATAGCTTTGGTGTCGGCACATGGCTGAGATAATAATTTCAGTTCAGCAACAGCAGCGATAACCGCTTTGTCGATACCACGTTTTAAATCCATTGGATTCATACCGGCAGCAACAGCTTTTACGCCTTCGTTGATAATGTTTTGTGCTAACACAGTGGCAGTAGTAGTACCGTCACCGGCTTCGTCATTGGCTTTAGAAGCAACTTCTTTCACCATTTGCGCGCCCATGTTTTCGAACTTGTCTTCCAGCTCGATTTCTTTGGCAACAGATACACCGTCTTTGGTGATCATTGGCGAACCAAATGACTTGTCCAGAATGACGTTACGGCCTTTAGGGCCTAAAGTAACGCGCACTGCGTTTGCTAAAATGTTGACGCCTTTGAGCATCTTGTTACGGGCGTCATCGCCAAAACGTACTTCTTTTGCAGCCATTTTAAAAATTCCTCTGAATACTTTGAAATTAAATTAGAAAGTTCGGTTTAATTATTCGGTGATCACGCCAAGGATGTTGTCTTCTTTCGTGATGACATATTCCTGGCCTTCGATTTTTTCAGTGCGTTCTACGTAAGCACCAAAGATCACTTTGTCGCCGACTTTCACATCTAAAGGACGGACTGTGCCGTTTTCTAAAATGCGGCCGTTGCCTACAGCAATAACTTCACCACGAGTAGATTTTTCAGCAGAAGCGCCAGTCAGCACAATACCACCAGCGGATTTGCTTTCAGCTTCTAAACGCTTGATGATGACGCGATCGTGTAATGGACGAATATTCATGCTTTTTTATCTCCTAAAAGCGATTTGGGTTTAACATTGATTGTTAAATTGACTGTCAGCTATATGGGGCAATCTCCTTATGAACCCAAGGGCTACTTTTTAAAAATTTTGCGCTTTCGAGTGTTTCTGCTTAGTTTTTGTGCAAACACAGTATTTTGTGCAACAAAACCAGTACTTCGCAGGTCTTGTTTGCCGTGACAAAGAGGATTCGACCATGATGATGGAACTGATTTTATGCAATTGTCCTGATTTACAGGTGGCAGAGCGCATAACTCAGCAGCTGCTGGAGCGAAAACTGGCGGCTTGTGTTAACGTTTTGCCTGCGGTGCAATCGCATTATGTCTGGCAGGGCAAACTTGAACAAAGCACTGAAATTCCGTTGTTAATTAAAGCCAGAAAAGAAGATTTTATCGAAATTGAACAGGCTATTTGTGCTTTACACCCGTATCAAGTGCCTGAAATTATTGCCATTGCCGCGCAACAAGTATTCGCCCCCTATTTGCAGTGGGTTCAAGAGGTAACAAGTCGTGATTAAGAGTTTTTTATTTAGCCTGCTGTTAAGTCTCTCTTTTATAAGCCAGGCCCAAAGTACCAATGCGCTGGCCGCCTTGCAGCAAGGTTCACAGTTTCTGCCGGTAGAGCAGGCTTTTGTGATGGATTTCCGCCAGCAAGAAAACAAATTACAAGTCAGCTTTACCATAGCGGACGGCTACTACTTATATAAGGATAAGTTTAAGTTTGCAGGCGTCGATACGGCCTTTTCTCATCCGCAGTATCCAAAAGGTGTGATGATTAAAGATGAATACTTCGGTGAGTCCGAAGTGTATTTCCATCAGGTGGTGCTGGATATTCCACTAAGTCAGATTGGTACCGAAGCTGTATTAAAGCTACGTTATCAGGGCTGTGCCGAAGCAGGTTTATGTTATCCGGTGCAAACGCTGGATATCCCATTAATAGCGCCAGCCGCTGACGAAGGCCCGGCGGCGAGTGCCAGCACTGCAGATGCTGCAGCAGCTTTAGGTATAGTTGATAACTCTACAGCGAATACTTCAACAACCTCTACAGCTCCTGTGTCAGAACAGCTGCAACTGTTAGACAAATTACAAACCGACAGCACCCTCAAAGCTTTGTTTTTGTTTTTCCTGTTGGGTTTAGGTTTGGCTTTTACGCCTTGTGTATTCCCTATGTATCCCATTTTAACCAGCATTATTGTTGGCCAAGGCCAGCAGTTATCCGGTAAACGTGCTTTTAGTTTGTCGATGGCTTATGTGCAGGGTATGGCGGTCAGCTACTCCTTATTGGGTTTATTGGTCGCAAGCTTAGGTTTGCAGTTCCAGACCTACTTTCAGCACCCTATTGTCTTAGTTGCCATCAGCATTTTATTTGTCGCTTTGGCTTTGGCTATGTTTGGCGTCTTCAACTTAAGCCTGCCGGAAAAATGGCAAAACAAGGTCAACAGCTTAAGCAACAAACAACAAGGTGGTAGCATTAAAGGTGCGGCTTTGATGGGGTTGTTATCAGGTTTAGTCGCCTCCCCTTGCACCACAGCACCACTGACAGCAGCACTTTTGTATGTGGCTCAGTCCGGCGATTTAGCCTTGGGCGCTTTAACGCTGTATATCTTAAGTATGGGTATGGGCTTGCCTTTGCTGATTTTAGGCAGCACGGGCGGTAAGTTTTTACCTAAAGCCGGCGCCTGGATGGATGTAGTTAAAGCCAGTTTTGGTTTCCTGTTATTAGCAGTACCAGTCTGGTTACTCAGCCGTTTCCTGCCTGCTTATGTGGTGGTGATTGCCGCAACTTTAGTTTTGTTAATGCTGGCCGTGTATTTACACCGCTTATCGCAGCAGCTCTCTGCAGGCACAACAGGCCAAAGTATCAGCTGGATGCTGGCCTTAGTGATAGTGCTTGGCACTACTGGCGCGAACTTATGGTATTGGTTGCCAGGCACTACAGTGACAACGACCCAAACCACTCAAACACAAAACACCGAATTTAAGCTGGTGAAAACTTTGGATGAGCTGCAACAGGAAGTGAAAAAATCAGCCGAAGCAGGTAAACCTGTGCTGGTAGATTTGTTCGCCGAATGGTGTGTGGCCTGCAAAGAGTTTGAGCACATCACTTTTGCCGATGGCGAAGTGAAAAACTTAATGGCGCAGTTCACCTTAATTAAGGTTGATGTAACCCATGCCACCGATCAGGATCAGCAATTGTTGGATCATTTTCAGGTTTTAGGTTTGCCAACTTTGCTGTTATTTGACAAAAACGGCAGCGAATTAACGCAATCTCGCATCACTGGCTTCATGGGACCAAAAGATTTTAGTGCCCATTTAGGCCCAATACTGCAGTAAAAATTTCCGAGCTACTCACGGCAAAGTCAGACTGGCTCTGACTTTGCCTGAATTTCCAGACTTCATTTTCAACTTCGTAAAAAAGTTCCGTTCTGCTGATAAGACCAGTATTTTGCTGCCATTTGCAACGATTTCACTATAATAAGCGGCAAATCTGCAGCGACAGCTGGTCGCTGAACAAAAAAGATGCAATTGCTTTATGCCTTTGGCAAGATAGTTAGCAATTAAACAAGATGACGGGAAATTCGCGCTATATGTCGACAAACTTACGTATTTTGCTGCTCAACGGCCCTAACTTAAATATGTTAGGCAAACGTGAGCCTCAAATTTATGGCGCCGCCACTTTACCGCAAATTGTTGATGGCTTAACTGCCCATGCCAAAGAGCTGAATGCCACTTTGACTCATCTGCAATCTAACGCCGAACATGAGCTCATCAACGCTATTCAGCAAAGTTTAGGACAACAGGACTTTATTATTATCAACCCGGGCGCATATACCCATACCAGCGTGGCGATTCGTGATGCGCTGCTGGCCGTGGCTATCCCTTTTATTGAAGTGCATTTGTCCAATGTACATGCGCGGGAAGAATTCCGTCGTCACTCGTATTTATCCGATATCGCCAAAGGTGTGATTTGTGGTTTAGGGGCCAAAGGCTACCACTACGCACTGGAATCGGCGGTGTCGTCCTTATCAACCATTCCATCAAATTAATTAGGCAACTACGTCATGGATATCAGAAAAATTAAAAAATTGATCGAACTGCTGGAAGAATCAGGCATTAACGAGCTTGAAATTACTGAAGGCGAAGAATCCGTTCGTATCAGCCGCAATGGCCCAATGCAGCAATATGCTCCAATGCACTATGCTGCTGCGCCAATGCAACAGGCTCCTGCTGCAGCACCAGTTGCTGCCGCTCCTGCTGAAGCTGCCAAGCCAGTTGTTACAGGCCACCAGATGCGTTCACCTATGGTAGGTTCGTTCTACCGCGCTGCATCTCCTACTTCTAAATCTTTTGTTGAAGTGGGCCAGAGCGTTAAAGTGGGTGACACTCTGTGTATTATCGAAGCGATGAAAATGATGAACCAGATCCAGTCTGACAAGGCCGGTGTGGTGACACAAATTCTGGTAGAAAACGGCGAGCCGGTTGAGTTTGACCAGCCATTATTTGTGATCGAATAAGTTAAAAGGCAGACTCATGCTAGAAAAAGTACTGATCGCCAACCGGGGTGAAATTGCACTGCGTATTTTACGTGCGTGTAAAGAACTCGGTATCAAAACGGTAGCTGTGCATTCCACAGTAGACCGTAATCTGAAACACGTGCTGCTGGCCGACGAGACCATTTGTATTGGTCCTGCGCCGTCACCACAAAGTTACTTAAATATTCCTGCGCTGATTGCCGCAGCTGAAGTGACCAATGCCCAGGCTATTCACCCGGGTTATGGTTTCTTAGCTGAACGTGCTGACTTTGCACAGCAAGTGGAAGAAAGTGGTCTGGTGTTTATCGGCCCACGTCCTGAGTCTATCCGTTTAATGGGTGACAAAGTTTCTGCCATTGAAGCGATGAAAAAAGCCGGCGTACCTTGTGTACCAGGTTCTGACGGCGCTGTAGGCGACGACGACGAAGTCAACAAAGCTATTGCTAAACGTATCGGTTATCCGATTATCGTTAAAGCTGCCGGTGGTGGTGGTGGTCGTGGTATGCGTGTAGTGCGCAGCGAAGACGAATTGGTTGAATCTATTGCGATGACCAAAAACGAAGCAGGCACTGCTTTTGGTAATGACATGGTGTACATGGAGAAATTCCTGGAAAACCCACGTCATATCGAAATTCAGGTGCTGGCTGATGGTCAGGGTAATGCCATTCACTTAGGTGAACGTGACTGCTCTATGCAACGTCGTCACCAGAAAGTAGTGGAAGAAGCGCCAGCTCCAGGTATTACAACTGAACTGCGTAACTTTATCGGTGCCCGTTGTGTGCAGGCTTGTATCGACCTGAACTACCGTGGTGCTGGTACTTTCGAATTCCTGTTTGAAGACGGCGAGTTTTATTTCATCGAAATGAACACCCGTATTCAGGTAGAACACCCTGTGACTGAAATGATCACAGGTGTGGATCTGATTAAAGAGCAGCTGCGCATCGCCTCCGGCATGCCACTGAGCATTAAGCAGTCAGACATTGTGATCCGTGGTCATGCCGTGGAATGCCGTATCAACGCAGAAGATGCCAAGACCTTTATTCCGTCGCCAGGCACCATCACCCGCTTCCACCCACCAGGTGGCAACGGTGTGCGTTGGGATTCGCATATTTACGCTGATTACACAGTGCCGCCAAACTACGATTCAATGGTTGGCAAGCTGATCACTTACGGTGAAAACCGTGATATCGCCATAGCCCGTATGCGGAATGCATTAAGCGAACTGCTGGTCGGTGGTATTAAAACCAATATCGAACTGCACAAGCTGATTATGACAGACGAGAACTTCAATAAAGGTGGAACTAACATCCACTATTTGGAACATAAACTCGGTCTGAAATAAATCCCCTTCGTATTTGAAGCTGCAGCGTTGTTGACTTCAAGCTCTCGCCCCAGTTGCATAGGCAACTATGCTCCTGGGGTCTCAAGCCCTTGTCGCCTAGCTGCAACATCAATTACTTTGGGTATTGATCTTGCCGGCGTACTTGAAGCCGCAGCGTTGTAGTAAGTCAAAGCCACCTTCACGGTGGCTTTGCTTTTTGCACCACCGAAGCGCTGATTTTACGCCGCCAAACTGCTACAATCCGCGTCCAATTCCAGAGAGTGAAGAGCAAAGCCATGCCGTGGATCCAATTACGCGTAAACAGCACTGAAAAACAAGCCGAGCAGGTCAGCGATATGCTGATGAGCTGGGGCGCGCAAGCTGTCAGTTTTGTTGACGCCAAAGACACCCCTATTTACGAACCTCTACCGGGTGAAGTCTTGTATTGGGAAAATACGGTGGTGGTGGGTTTGTTTGATGCAGAACACAAAATGGATAAAGTGGTGCGCCAGCTGGAAAAAGCCGCCATTTTCAAAAACGGTGTGCAGTACAAGCTGGAACAACTGGAAGACAAAGACTGGGAACGTGAATGGATGGATAACTTCCACCCTATCCGTTTTGGTAACCGTTTATGGGTCTGCCCAAGCTGGCGTGATATTCCGGACCCAACCGCAGTGAACGTGATGCTCGACCCAGGCTTGGCTTTTGGTACCGGCACACACCCGACTACAGCACTTTGTATGGAATGGCTGGATGCACAGGAATTGTCGCAAAGCCTGGTGGTCGATTTTGGCTGTGGCTCAGGTATTTTAGGTATTGCCGCCTTAAAGCTGGGCGCTAAGCGTGTGGTAGGTATCGATATTGACCCTCAAGCTATTGAATCCAGCCTCGCCAACGCCACCCGTAACGGCGTAGAGCAACAAATAGAGCTGTATTTACCGAAGGATCAACCTGCATCATTACAAGCCGATGTAGTAGTAGCAAATATTCTGGCCGGCCCATTAGCTCAGCTTTCCGGCATTATCAGCGCTTATGTCAAACCAGGCGGTTTACTGGCGCTGTCCGGTATTCTGGAAAGTCAGGCTCAGTCGGTGATCGATGCTTATGCGGCGGAATTTGAGTTTGACCCGGTAGCGGTCAAAGAAGAATGGGTGCGCTTAACGGCACGGAAGAACGTTTAAAGCCTTATCTATAGCCTAAGTAGTTGGAGTTGCAGGGCGGCGACAAGTTGTGAGTCCCCATGAGCATAGTAGTTCCTATGTGATTGGGGCGAGCGACGCAGTCAACAAAGCTGCAGCTTCAAATACGACGGCTATACAGGCGACCTGCCCGGTCGCCTGTTTTTGACGCCGTCATATTAGTACACCCAGCGTTCTGGCAGTATTAAAGCAGCTGCGATATAAGCTACTACTACAGCAACCGGAAAACAGAACGCCAGCAATACCACAACTGCGCGGACTAACCAGATTGGCTGGTCATAAAAAGCCGCAAAACCTGCACAAACACCTGAAATTTTACGTTTGGCCTTGTTTACAAACCAGGCGTTTTTGTCTCTACCTATACTCATGTTATTACTCCCCAACCTTATTAATTACAGCTTTATCCAGCTTCCACATCAAACCAGCTAAAGCCCAGACCACGACAATGTTGATAATAATTAATGACATGTCCTGTTCCTCCCTAAACCGGCTAAACCAATTCAGACTTCGTCTGCAGCCCAGCTGCCAACAATACCGAACCATGCTAATACAACCATCAGTGCTGCTATTTCCATTTTGACTCTCCTAACCTTTGTTTATGTTTTTTTGCTTTTGCTGATACTCACCAGCGCTGTGTTATTTAGACTTCGTCTGCAGCCCAGCTGCCAACAATGCCAAACCAAGCTAATACAACCATCAGTGCTACTATTTCCATTTTGACTCTCCTCAATCTTAGTTAGTGGTTTAATTCATCATCAGTTCATCTGTTGATATCTATGTATTGCAGCTGTTATGCCAACTTAAAAATAAATTTTAAACCATTGTTTTAATTGCATATTTTAAGAACTCAAACAACAATCCCATATAGTTCAAATTTTATTCAAAACACAAAAATAGTATTTTTAACCACTTTTTAGTTGATTTTGAAAAAGACAATTATGGCTATATTCAGGCGTGCAAATGCAGCAGGATGTCACTGCAGAAGAGTTTGAAAATTGGCAGATATAAAGGGATCGACAGATACAAACAGGAAAGCGGGAGGACTTAAAAAAACAAAACCCGGTACTACTTAAAACCGGGTTGAAGAAGGAATATCGAACGGCGGTAATAACCAATGCCAGATCACAGACACCAGGCCAACACTAACTACGGGCAATAAAAACAGACCCAACAACCCTAATGTTAAGCTCAGCATCCTTAATCCACCTTAGCTACTGCAATCACTGGTTCTTTTTCAGTTTCAGCAGATTTCACTAAAGTGATTTCAAGCTCAGCTATAGCCTTTTGGCTTTGCTCCAGAATGGCCATCTTTAATTCAGCCATTTGCTGGCTCATCAGTTCAGCAGCAAAAGCGCTGACAGCTTGAGTATTGACTGCAGGTAAGCTCAGTTCGTTGGCTTGTACTGATGGGGTAGCAGCAAAAACTGCTGTGGTAACAAGAACTAACGTAGCAAGTGTTTTCATGGTCGTGCTCCTTAATGAGTAGTGAAGTTCACTATGTCTATTTCAAGGTGCGTGCCATACTGGAATTAATTTTTAAGATATTGATAAATATAGATTTAAAATAAAATTACCTTATTTATAAAAAACACACGAAAGGGGTAAAAACAAAAAAGTGGTGAAATTCACCACTTTTTTAAAGTTTGATATTCACACGACTAAAGCTGTGGCACCTTTTTCAGCGCGTCCAACATGACTTGTGGGCCACTGGTCGGCAAGTGACCTATTTCACTTAAATGCCGGCGCCATAAACGGGCACCTGGCACACCCTGAAACAGCCCAAGCATATGCCGTGCTATATGCCAGAAGCGTGCGCCCTGCGCCATTTGACGCTCAATATAAGGCAACATCAGCTCAACCACTTGGTGCGGCGTTGGCACAGCTCGTGGGTTGTTATAAATAGCCGCATCAATTTGTGCCAGCATCAACGGATTGCTGTAGGCCTCACGGCCCACCATTACACCATCTACATGCTGTAAGTGAGTCAAGCAATCCTGTAGCGTTTTAACGCCACCATTGATGGAGATATCTAACTGCGGGAAATCTTTTTTTAACTGATACACCCGTTCGTAATCCAGAGGCGGAATTTCACGGTTCTCTTTAGGGCTTAAACCACTTAGCCATGCTTTACGGGCATGCACGATAAACTGGTTACAGCCGGATTCAGCAATAGTGCCGATAAAATCCACTAAAAACTGATAGCTGTCGTGATCATCAATACCTATACGGCTTTTTACTGTGACAGGAATATCTACTACAGAACGCATTTCATGGATACAGGCAGCCACCAATTCAGGTTTGGCCATCAGGCACGCGCCAAACATACCGTTTTGCACTCTGTCCGATGGACAACCGACGTTGATATTAATGGCGTCGTAACCCCGATCCTGACAAAGCTTAGCGCTATGCGCCATATCTTTAGGATCAGAACCTCCCAACTGCACTACAACAGGATGCTCTTCTTCATTAAAAGCCAGATAATCGCCCTGACCATAAATGATCGCACCTGTGGTGACCATCTCGGTATAAAGCACCGCATGTTCAGACAACAACCGATGGAAATAACGACAATGTCTGTCAGTCCAATCCAGCATAGGGGCAATGGAGAAACGGTGATCCATAATCACAGGCTTTGAACGGGAAGTATTCGAACTGGTCATAAAACGGCTGCCATCTGGTTAATCTGCTGCTTTCTATAGCTCTGAATCCGGATTATGCATACAGAGTGTAGAAAAATCGCGCGAGTATATACCCAAGTGACCTCAAGATGCGAGTGTATGTGCTGCCGGGTGCTTGTAATACAAGACAGCCCAGCGAAGCAATATCGTCTGCCTTTTGAAGCTGGCTAACACCGCAGTAATAACCCGGGCAACAAGGCATTTCTGTGTGAAACTAAGCACAAAGAAGCTGTGTCACTGTTCAGGCTGGTGACTTAACCAGTAGCAAGCTATAGCGCGAACTCAACTCAAAGAAGGCAATTTTCCTTTCGCCCTTTTTTAGGGGTAACTCTCCGGTACGAACTTTATTGCGCTTTAAACGTAGCAACTGATAACCCGCCAGATAAACCAGCAGTTTTCTGCTGTATTCCTCAAACCAGGAACCGTTAAAGTGGTGGATACTGAAATTTTCTTTGCCTGCTTCTGGCGTGCAGAAGTAATGACTTGGATAGATAAAAGCATCTGCTGAAAGTTGACGAACCTGGTCTCCGGAATAGGGTTTGTGCAGCCCAAAGTTGCGGGCGAATATATCACTGAAAAGTCCGGTATTAGGCGTCAAGTCTTCTGAACCATCAGCTTTATAAAAGGATTTGTTGTCATAGGCACTCAACAGATTTTGCACAACGACATGACCAGGAGTTGCCCCCATCATCGCCGAAAGCGGCGCTGTACGTCCTTTGAAGTTTTCAAAGCCAGTGACAAAACCGTGCTGACGGAATAGCTCCAGATCAGCGGTCAGCTCTAAATCGGTATCAAAATAAAATCCGCCCATTTGATGTAAAGCATACAGACGCAGATAATCCGACACAAAGGCCCATTTCTTAGCGGCAAAAGCTTCCAGCGCGTAACGGTTATCTACAGAGGCAAGCTGTTCATTACCCCATTCAATGATTTCATAATCAGGCAAAAACTTTTTCCAACTGGCAATACAGCGTAAAGCCAGTTCTGTTTTTGGGGCATGACCAACCCAGACGTAATGAATAACTTTTGGAATAACCATAGGATGCTGTTTCAACATGCAGATTTGCTCATTAGTTTATGCTTACACTCACAACTGACTGTAATTGTTTGTAACCCTTTGGTAACAATTAGAATTCAGAGGCGCGGCATGTTAGTTGTGTTCGCACACAATAACAAGTGTTTCATTAACCATAAATTAACGCCGAATAAAAAGCAGGCGAAATGCAGCTGAAATTCAGACAGAGCTTTTACAGTCTACTTACAACTTAACTTTTGTTTTGTATAAGGAATTCCCAATACAAGGGCTGGAGCAAACACACTTATGTGATAAACTGCCGCCATTGCTACCGGAGTGAGCTGCGTTATGTCGATTGAATCTTTGGTCACCAGAGCCCGCCATATTTGTGATGTCAATGGCGCACGCTTTACCAGCATTCGTGAAAAGGTGTTCCGTTTATTGGCGGAAACTCACGGAGGTATTGGTGCCTATGAATTACTGGAACAGTTAAAAGCCAGCGAACCTGCGGCTAAGCCAGCCACTATTTACCGGGCTTTGGATTTCCTGACTGAGCAGGGTTTTATTCATAAAATTGAATCCACCAATGCGTTTTTACTCTGCCATCACTTTGAACAGCATCATCCGGCACAGCTGTTGATCTGTGATCAGTGTGGTCATGTAGAAGAGCTACACTCGTCGCCGCTACAGCAGGAATTTGTTAAATTAGCCTCTGAAAAAGGCTTTTTAATTCAAAGACAAACTGTGGAAGCTCACGGAAGTTGCCAAAGCTGTCTGAAAAAAGCGTCAAACGATTGAATCCGCTTGACGCCTTCTGGTCACAGTGGCTATTTTAGTGACCAGAACTGAACAAATTTGTAAAGAACTTAGAAAAATTCATACCAAAACAATAAGCTAGACTTGTGTTATATGACATAGCCACCTAATCTTGAAGTTGGCAATGCGATCAGGTCCAGACTCCGAACAGGCTAATTAAATGAATGTTGAGTATGTAAATCCGTTTCTCTCTTCGTTAGTCAATGTGTTAGGTACCATGGCCAATACTAAAATTGTGCCAGGACAGCCACGATTAAAGAAAGACGAACAGGCTCGCGGTGAAGTATCAGGTTTGATTGGTATGATTGGCCCGACAACAAAAGGCTCATTCTCCGTCACTTTTGAAGAATCTTTAGCGCTGGAAATCATGTCCAGAATGTTAGGTGAAAAACCTGACAAAATTAATGAAGACGTCACTGATATGGTTGGCGAAATCACCAATATGGTCACCGGTGGAGCTAAACGGATTCTTGGTGAAAAAGGCCATGAATTCAGTATGGCAACTCCTGTTGTCGTATCAGGTAAAGGCCATACCATCACTCATAAAACCACTGGCGCGAAAATTCTGATGCCATTTGATTCAGACTTCGGCAAAGTGTTTATTGAAGTCAGCTTCGACGAATAATCTGATCTGTGCTTACAAAAAAGCCGACTTCAGTCGGCTTTTTGCTATTTAGGATTCTGCATTTAGATAGCGGAATTCGACCCTGCTGGTGATATTACAGAGCAACTCGTAAGGAATAGTTTGTACCTGCTCTGCAATTTCTTCGACAGCTAAATCGGCGCCCCATAACAACACTTCATCACCAATCTGCACATCAGCATTACCAATGTCGACTGTGGTCATATCCATAGAGACCCGTCCAACTATTGGATAACGTTGTCCTTTAATCAGTACAGGACAGCCATTACTGGCTGCCCTAGGGTAACCATCACCATAACCTACAGCCACCACGGCTAAACGGGTATCAGCTGGTGCAGTCCAGGTGCCACCGTAACCCACTTTATCGCCTTGCTTCACATCACGCACTGCAATAACGCTGCTGCTAAAGCTCATCACAGCTTTTAATTGATGTTGCTCTGCCCTGCCCTGCTCAATAGGCGAAACGCCGTATAAAGCTAAACCAGGGCGGATCCAATGGCCATGGCTTTGTGGCCAGGCAAGAGTACCAGCAGAATTAGCCAGACAAAGCTCGCCTGTTAAACCTTCAACAGTTTTCATAAAAAGATCGATCTGCTGTTGGGTGCTATCAACCGTCAGTTCATCAGCGCTGGCAAAATGAGTCATCAGCCGCATTGGCTGGATCACATTTGGGCTTTGGCACAACTGTTGATAAGCCTGCAGAAATTCTTCCGGCAATAAACCTAAGCGGTGCATACCGCTGTCCATTTTCAGCCAGACATGGACAGGTGAATCCAGTTGAGCAGAAACTAATGCTTCAACCTGACTTGGATGATGCACCACCACCTGTAGGTTACTGGCAACCACCTGTGGCAATTCGTCCGCATGGAAAAAACCTTCCAGCAGCACTATAGGTTTGACTATACCACCAGCGCGCAGCATCAAAGCTTCATCGATGCGGGCCACACCAAAAGCACTGGCCTCTTTTAGCTGTTCAGCCACTTTCAATAAACCATGGCCATAAGCGTTGGCTTTTAATACCGCCAGCACTTTGCTGTTGGGAGCCGCAGCGCGGACTTGTTTTAGATTATGCAATAAGGCCGCTAAATCAATACGGGCCTGTGGACGGCGACTCATTAATACTCGTCCTCAAAACGGGCAGTACCTGCGTAATTATCGAAACGTGAATACCGGCCATGGAAGGTCAGGCGAATACGCCCTATAGGGCCGTTACGCTGTTTACCTATAATAACCTCGGCCGTGCCTTTATCCGGGCTATCGTCGTGATATACCTCATCACGGTAGATAAACATGATTAAGTCGGCATCCTGCTCAATAGAACCGGATTCCCTTAAGTCGGAGTTCACAGGGCGCTTGTCGGCCCTTTGCTCCAAACTACGGTTTAGCTGTGATAAGGCAACCACAGGCACTTTCAGCTCTTTCGCCAAAGCTTTGAGTGAACGCGAAATTTCGGCGATTTCTAAAGTACGGTTTTCCGATAAACCCGGCACTGTCATCAGCTGCAGGTAGTCGACCATGATCATACTCAGGCCACCATGCTCACGCGCCACACGACGGGCACGGGAACGCACTTCAGTCGGTGTTAAACCTGAGGCATCATCGATATACATTTTGCCTTTGCTGTTGAGAAGTTCGATGGCGGACGATAAACGCGCCCAATCCTCGTCGTCCAGCTGACCTGTCCGCACTTTGGTTTGGTCAATACGGCCTAAAGACGCCAGCATCCTCATCATAATTTGTTCGGACGGCATCTCTAAGCTGAAAATAAGCACGGGTTTGTCGCTGGTAATAGCGGCGTGTTCACACAGGTTCATCGCAAAAGTGGTTTTACCCATAGAAGGACGGGCCGCAACAATGATCAGATCCGACGGCTGCATACCGTTGGTCATTTTATCCAGATCCATATAACCCGTGGAGACACCGGTTAAACCACCAGCGCTTGGGTTACGGAACAGCTCGTCTATTTTATCTATGGTTTTCGACAGAATGCTATTGATAGGCTCAGGGCCTTCATTCGAGTTGGCGCGCTGTTCAGCAATTTTAAATACTTTAGTCTCAGCGAAGTCTAAAAGCTCAGCACTGTTTCGACCTTGTGGGTCGTAACCAGCGTCGGCAATATCATGCGCCACTGAAATCATATCCCGCACCACGGCGCGCTCACGCACTATGTCGGCATAAGCCAGAATATTGGCAGCACTTGGGGTATTTTTGGCAATTTCGCCAAGATAAGCAAAACCACCAACATCAGCTAATTGCTGACTGCGTTCTAAGGTTTCGGAAACAGTAATTAAGTCGATCGGCTGGTTAGCTTCAGCCACCCGCGACATAGCGGAAAAAATAAAGCGGTGCGAACGTAAATAGAAGTCTTGCTCTACCACCTTTTCTGAGACTTTGTCCCAGGCATCATTGTCCAGCATCAAGCCGCCTAAGACGGATTGCTCGGCTTCAATGGAATGTGGCGGCATTTTTACCGCAGCGACTTGTTTATCTCTTTGCTTATTGTCCATAACACCAGAAGTTCTAGAAATTGCGACAGGCTTGTATACCCAAGGTATAGCAGCTCTGCATGGGAGCGATAGCCTACCATTAAAGCATGTATGAAGGTTTGGAAAAATCAGTAAAGCGGAATTTTTTTAGTGCAAAGCGAAGGTCAAGCGGGAAGGGATTGGGCACACAAAACTGTGTGCCCAAAAGGCTTATTAAGCCTCAGCAACCACTACTACTTTGATAGTAGCTGTTACTTCTGCGTGTAACTGCAGTGCGATGTCGAATTCGCCAGTTTCACGGATAGTACCGTTAGGTAACTTCACTTCTGCTTTCGTTACTGCAACACCTGCAGCAGTGATAGCATCAGCGATATCACGTGTACCAACTGAACCGAACAATTTGCCTTCGTCACCAGCTTTAGAAGCAACTGTTACTTCAGCCAGAGCAGCGATCTTCTCAGCGCGAGCTTGAGAAGTTGCTAAAGTCTCAGCCAGTTTGGCTTCTAACTCAGCACGACGCTGTTCAAATTTTTCGATGTTAGCCTTGGTCGCTGGAACTGCTTTTCCTTGTGGGAATAAGAAGTTACGAGCATAACCAGATTTAACAGTTACGTTGTCGCCTAAACCACCAAGGTTAGCGACTTTGTCCAACAGAATAATTTCCATTGTAATACCCTCTCTGTATACGGTTTAACCAGTCGCTGCTTAGCTGTGTGAATCGCTGTATGGTAACAAGGCCAGGTAGCGGGCGCGTTTGATAGCGCGTGCTAATTGACGTTGATACTTAGCGCTGGTACCAGTGATACGGCTTGGGACAATTTTGCCACTTTCAGTGACATAATTTTTTAACGTAGCTGTATCTTTGTAATCGATCTCAATCACGCCTTCTGCAGAGAAACGGCAGAATTTACGGCGACGGAAATAACGAGCCATGAAATTTCTCCTAACTTAATATTTCAATCTGTTGGGCATGCAGCACCAGTTTAGACTGACCGCTGCGGCTCTGATGGCGGTTTAAAAAACCTGTCACCCGAACTTTGTTTCCCAGTTTCAAATTGTGAGTTTGTTGCGCTAACCCGGCTCCTGCACAAACTACTTGTAGTCTGACATAAACCTGACGGTTAAAACCGGCTTCCTGCTGCACCGATTGGTGCTCAATTACTAAATAACTGTGAGGAATACCGGCCGGACTTTCGCTGTGGTCGACCTGACGGCATAGAGTGCCAGTCACAACCAGGCTATTGTCCATCTGCAAATTACTCGTCGTTTGCTACCAGCTCATCTGAATCACGAGGAGCACGGTCACGACGTTCTTCACGTACCTTGGCCATTGGTGATGGCTCAGTCACGGCAGTGTTAGTGCGCATGATCAGGTTACGCAATACAGCGTCGTTGAAGCGGAAGTTAGTTTCCAGCTCGTCAATTACTGCCTGTGGCGCTTCTACGTTCATCAGAACATAGTGAGCTTTGTGCAGCTTTTCGATTGGATAAGCTAATTGACGACGGCCCCAGTCTTCTAAGCGGTGAATTGAACCACCAGCTTCTTTGATCGCGCCAGTGTAACGCTCGATCATTCCTGGAACTTGTTCACTTTGATCTGGGTGAACCATAAACACGATTTCGTAATGACGCATTGTAGCTCCTTACGGTTAGTTAGCCTCGGGTGAGCTCGACCAGACTCGCATAGAGGCAAGGAACGTTCTGGATGGTCGAAGGGGCGGTATTCTAGGGGTTTCTCGCTGCTAAAACAAGCAGCAACACGGATTTTTATCAGCTATAGCGCCAATTCCCCGGGGATATTGCTATTTTACGGAAAAGCCCCCATAACAAAAGTAGTTGAACAGAAAATGGACAAGGTATTGGCTATGAGTTTCAGAATAGAACGCGACAGTATGGGTGAAGTGCAATTACCGGTAGAAGCCTTGTATCAGGCGCAAACCCAACGCGCTTTGGATAACTTTCAAATCAGTAACCTGACGATGCCTCCGGCATTTATTAAAGCTGTACTTCGAGTCAAACAAGCTGCTGCTGCCGCCAATCTTGAGTTGAAATTACTGGAACCACAGATTGCTTCGGCGATTAATTCGGCTGCAGAGCAACAACTGCTCGAGCTGGATATGGCGCACTACCCTATCGACCTGTTTCAGACGGGCTCTGGCACCAGCACCAATATGAATGTGAATGAAGTACTGGCGACTTTATCCGGCAAAAGTTCAGGTCTGGCTATCAGTCCTAATGATCATATTAATCTGGGCCAAAGCAGCAATGATGTGATCCCAACCGCTATTCATTTAAGTGCTGCTGTTGCCAACCATCAGTTGATAGCAGAGCTGATTAAACTGGAAGCTGTAATAGCTACTAAAGCTCGAGAGGTTGGGCATATAGTCAAAACAGGCCGCACTCATTTAATGGATGCGATGCCAGTGACTTTTGCTCAGGTGTTATCCGGCTGGCAGGCCCAAATTGCCCATGCCCGGCAGCAACTGGAGTTTGCTCAGCAACAGGTATTGGCTTTAGCTCAGGGCGGCACAGCTGTAGGCACTGGTATTAATGCCCATCCGGATTTTGCTGCTTTGTTTTGTCAGAAGCTCAGTAGCCAGACAGGTTTAAAATTCAAACCCAGCTCCAACTTCTTTTTAAGTTTAGGCTCGCAAGACTCTATTGTGGCTTTATCAGGTGCGACCAAAGTGCTGGCTGTGGCTTTAATGAAAATTGCCAATGACTTACGCTGGATGAACTCTGGCCCATTAGCAGGTTTAGGCGAAATTGCGCTGCCTGCGCTGCAACCCGGCTCTTCCATTATGCCGGGCAAAGTGAACCCGGTGATCCCTGAAGCTGTGGCCATGGTGGCGGCTCAGGTGATTGGCAACGATGCCACTATTACAGTGGCTGGCCAGTCGGGTAACTTTGAGCTGAATGTAATGTTGCCCGTCATAGCCCATAACATCTTACAAAGCCTGGAGCTATTAAGTTCGGCAAGCTCTGCTTTAGGCGAAAAAGCCATAGCGGGTTTTACAGTGCAAAAAGACAAGATTGATGAGGCTTTATCGCGTAACCCAATTCTGGTGACTGCACTCAATCCATTGATTGGCTATTTAAAAGCAGCAGATATTGCCAAGCAGGCGTATAAAGAAAAACGACCTGTGATTGATGTGGCAGTAGAACAAACCAGTTACAGCAGAGCAGAGTTAGAGAAGTTGTTAGACCCAGCCCTTTTAAGTCAGGGTTAAGAGCAAACCAAGGTTAAAAGCAGGCAAAGGGCAGAGCAAAGACTCTGCCCTTTCAGTTTTTTACTGGCGCTGACGCACAGCTTCAAATAAGCAGATACCAGTTGCGACCGATACGTTTAAGCTAGACACAGAACCAAACATTGGGATCTTCATCAGCGAATCACAATGCTCTCGGGTCAGACGGCGTAAACCATCGCCTTCAGCGCCCAAAGCTATGGCCAGAGGGCCATTTAGCTTGGTTTGATAAATAGTGGTGTCGGTTTCACCGGCAGCACCTACCACCCAAATACCAGCGTCTTTTAACTCACGAATAGTGCGGGCTAAGTTAGTCACCGTAATAAAAGGCACTACTTCAGCAGCACCACAAGCCACTTTACGCACCACAGGAGTCACTTTGACTGAACGGTCTTTAGGAGCGACCACTGCATGCACTCCAGCCGCATCAGCACTACGTAAAATAGCACCTAAGTTATGTGGGTCGGTAATGCCATCTAAAATCAGAATAAAAGGACTAGATTGCTCAGCGATAATACGGGCTAAATCCTGTTCGGTGCCGGTTTGCTGAGCGCGGGCTCTTGCCACCACGCCCTGATGCTGCGCGCCATTCACCTTTTCATCCAAAGCTCTGCGGTTGCAGTACTGTACTGATACGCCAAAATCACGGGCGAATTTCAGCAACGGCTGTAAACGCTGATCGTCTTTGTCTTTTAAGATAAAAAGTTCAAGAACATCTTCCGGCGCACGTTCAAATAACGCACTAACCGCATGAATACCAAATACAAAATCTGCGCTCATCGCAACCTCTTTAAAAATGACCGAGCCCGGCAACACCGGGCTCAGTTTAACTGTCGGCTAGTGTAGCAAAAACACCAGCCTATTGCTTTTGCTACTTACGCTTACGCGGTGCTTTACCTGGCCTTGGACCTGCAGGGCTTTTCGCTGCAGGACTTTTGGCCGCTGGTTTGCTACCCGCTGGCTTTTTCGCAGCAGGCTTTTTACCTGCTGGCTTTCTACCCGCGTTACCCGGAGCTGTTTGCTCAACACCGGCTTTACGGGCACCTTTTTTGCGCATTGAGGCTTTTTCTTCCGCTGGTGTCATGGCCGCTTTTTTACTGGCACTGACTTTGCGATTGGACGTAGTGCGTTTTTCCATACCCACTATGCCTAAATCAATTTTGCGCGCTTCCAGGTTCACCGCCAGCACTTTAACTTCAATCAGATCGCCCATACGGTACTGCACATTACTGTGCTCACCTTTCAGCACCTGACGTTCAGTATCAAAGTGGTAATAGTCGTTTTGCAACGAAGTGACATGCACCAAACCTTCGATATACAAGTCGCTGATGCGGACGAACAAACCAAAGTTAGTGACGGTAGAGACCACACCTTTGAAGCTGTCGCCAATGTGATCCTGCATATACTCACATTTCAGCCAGTCTGCTACTTCACGGGTTGCATCGTCAGCGCGGCGCTCCGTCATCGAACATTGTTCACCCAAAGGATGAATTTGTTTTTCAGTGTAGCCTTTAGGCCCTGTCACTTTCTGACCCTGAGTTTGCAAAATGGCTTTAATAGCGCGGTGCAACACCAGATCCGGATAACGACGAATAGGCGAGGTAAAGTGTGCATAAGCTTCTAACGCCAGACCAAAGTGACCTAAGTTATCGCCCTGATACACAGCCTGCTTCATCGAACGCAGCATAGTGGTTTCAATCAGCTCTTTATCCGGTCTGTCCTGCAATTTTTGCAAAGTCAGCATCAGATCCAAAGGCGTAGGTTCCACCGGCAGATTGGCTTCAATACCTAATTCAGCCAGAAAACGTCTGAAGTTGGCAAAACGATCGCCATCCGGGCGCTCATGCACACGGAACAAGGCAAAAGCTTCATGTTTTTCAATCAGCTTAGCTGCTGAAACGTTGGCTAAAATCATACATTCTTCAATGATCTTATGCGCTTCGTTACGGTGAATTGGCACTATCTGTTCAATTTTACGATGGCTGTTAAAGATAAAACGGGTTTCGACCGTTTCAAATTCAATGGCACCACGTTCGGCCCGTACTTTCGCCATTTGTTTATACAGCGAATACAGGTTATCGATATTGGTTAAGTTGGCTTCATACTGCTGACGTAACTTCGGATCGCCTTCTAAAATGGCATGCACTTTGTTGTACGTCAGACGTGCACTGGAGTGCATCACGGCTTCATAAAACTGATAACCATCCAGTTTGCCTTGTTTGCTGATATGCATTTCAGCAACAAAACAAAGCCGGTCTGTATGCGGGTTCAGAGAACATAAACCGTTGGATAACACTTCAGGCAGCATAGGAACCACATGGTCCGGGAAATACACCGAGTTACCACGTTCCAGCGCTTCTTTATCCAGCGGAGTATCCGGCATTACATAAGCACTGACGTCCGCTATAGCGACCCATAAATGCCAGCCACCATCTGCTTTGCGTTCACAGTACACTGCGTCATCGAAGTCACGGGCATCTTCACCGTCTATGGTGATTAAACCCAATTGAGTTAGATCAACACGACCAGCTTTAGCTTCTACTGGTACTTCGGTGCCATAACCTGCCACTTGCTGTTCAACAGCTTTAGAAAACTCGTGGGGGATTTGATGGTTACGAATGGCGATTTCGATTTCCATACCAGGCGCCATATGTTCGCCCAGCACTTCAATCACTTTACCTACAGCATTGACTCTTTTGCTTGGACGTTGGCTGATTTCAACCAACACCACCTGACCATGACGCGCAGCACCTTCTTCACCCGGTGGTATCACTATGTCCTGGCTCAGACGTGGATCATCTGGTACCACAACACCTAAAGCAAAATCTTTAAAGTAACGGCCAACTATAGGTTCATTACGGGCTTCTAAAATGCGGACTATACGGGCTTCCACTTTGTCGCGGCTGGCAAAATCACTTTTCGATGCCAGCACCACGTCGCCATGCAGCAGACGTTTCATTTCAAAGTTTGGAATAAACCAGTCTGGACCACCTTGTTCCAGCTTTAAGAAGCCAAAACCATCGCGGTGACCTAACACAGTGCCTTTAACTAAATCCAGATCGTCGACCAGACCATAGCGTTTGCTTTTGTTAAACAGCAGCTGGCCGTCACGTTCCATGGCGCGCAGACGTTTTTTCAGCGCAAACATCGCTTCATCGTCTGTCAGCTTTAATTCAGCGGCCAACTCTTCAAAGTAGGCAGGTTGTTGCCGCTGCTTTAAGTGTTCGAGGATAAATTCCCGACTAGGGATGGGGTTTTCATATTTTTCTTGCTCACGCGCAAGATGCGGATCTTTGACCGTCATGTTTTCTCTTTTTCACTAATTCAGCCTGCAGTGTAGCAGTCGCAGGTGAATTTTTCACTACAATGGCCTTTTGGCCCTCGTTAGCGCAGCACCCGGCATTTTATTCGCCAGCTGAGCTAACAGCTGTTGCACCTCTTGGTGCGTTTTTGTGTCGGCGATCACAGAGTGATGCAGCCAACGGTAACAATCTTCCATATCCAAAGGACTGGCGTCGCCTTTAATCAGCATTTGGGCAAAACGCATCTGCGCCTTTAAATTGCCTAAACCTGCAGCTTCACGCAGATATACCACAGCTTTGCTGTTGTCCTGCTGAACAAAACGACCGGTGTGATAATAACGCCCTACTTGCTCCAGCGCTTCAGGTAAGCCCTGAGACGCAGCTTGTTGCATTAAATCCCAGCCGCGTTCGACATCTTTTTTCACACAAACGCCAAAGGCCAGCATATCGCCATACAAAAACTGATAAGCCGGCACTTTCATCACATCGGCTCTGGCCTGGATATCACTAACCAACTGGCATTCGTCTTTTTGCACCCGCTGCAAATGCACATTTTGTTTAATTAAATCCAGCAGTTCATCCTGAGTATAAAGCTGTACTACTGCCACTTCCTGCGCTTTGACAGGCAAGCTAAGCAGCACAAGAACTGAACTTAAGACTAAAAAACAAAACTTCATAGTTACCCCGGGCCATCGATATTTATACATTGATAAATAAAAAACATACAAAAATCAGGCCATCGCAAAAGACAGTGTTCTGACACCAGCATATCCTGTTTAGTTCGCAGAGCAAAATAGCCAACGCGACACAAGGGCTATCATGAATACAATCCTCTAAGTAATTGCTGTTGCAGCCAGGCGACAAGAGTTCTAGTCCCCAGAAGCATAGTTCACTATGTGACTGGGGCTAGGACGTGAAGTCAACAACGCTGCAGCTGCAAGTACGACGAGGATAAAAAAAACGCTGCACATGGCAGCGTTTTTTTATTTACCGAAGATTAAACGGCAAATGGATGACGCAGCGTGATGGTCTGAATACGATCCGGGCCTGTTGAAATAATATCAATAGGTACGCCGGTGATCTGTTCCAGACGAGTGATGTAGTTGCGAGCTTCTACTGGCAGGTCTTCCAGCTTCTGTACGCCAAAAGTACTTTGGGTCCAGCCCGGCATTTCTTCAAATACCGGAGTGACGATTTCATAACCTTCAGCCGCCATTGGAGGCACGTCAGTGATAGAACCGTCAGCTGCTTTATAGCCAATACAAATCTTGACGACACTTAAGCCATCTAAAACGTCGAGCTTAGTTAAGCAGAATCCAGAAATACTGTTTAACTGCACAGCACGTTTCACTGCAACAGCATCAAACCAACCACAACGGCGTTTACGGCCAGTGGTGGCGCCAAATTCATGGCCTTTGACACCTAAGTGTTCACCGACTTCACAGTCCAGTTCTGTTGGGAACGGGCCTGAACCAACACGGGTGGTATAAGCTTTCACAATACCTAACACATAGTCTAAGTAACGTGGGCCAAAACCAGCACCGGTAGCTACGCCACCAGCAGTGGTGTTAGACGAAGTAACGTACGGGTAAGTACCGTGGTCAATGTCTAATAAAGTACCCTGGGCACCTTCAAACATGATTTCTTTACCGGCTTTACGGGCTTTATCCAGTAAATCGGTTACGTCTACTACCATAGGCTTTAACACGTCAGCTATAGCTAAAGCGTTGTCTAAGGTGGTTTGGAAATCAATCGCATCCACTTTGTAGTACTGAGTTAAAGTGAAGTTGTGCAAATCCATCAGAACTTTCAGCTTTTCAGCAAACAATTCAGGATTAAACAAATCACCTACACGCAGACCACGACGCGCTACTTTGTCTTCATAGGCTGGACCAATGCCACGACCTGTAGTACCAATTGGCTTATCGCCACGGGCTACTTCGCGCGCTTTATCCAAAGCCACATGGAAAGGCAGGATTAACGGACAAGCTTCGCTCAACAACAGACGCTCTTTCACCGGAACACCTTTTTGTTCCAGCATGGCCATCTCTTTTAATAAAGCTTCAGGGGATAACACTACACCGTTACCTATCACACATTTTACGTTTGCACGTAAAACACCTGATGGGATCAAATGTAATACCGTTTTTTCACCGTCTATTACTAACGTATGACCGGCATTATGGCCGCCTTGATAGCGCACCACATAGCTTGCCTTGTCTGTTAACAAGTCAACGATTTTTCCTTTTCCTTCGTCACCCCATTGGGTTCCGAGTACGACAACGTTTTTGGCCATGGTTCCTACATCATGGAGAAAAATTAGGCGGGGATTCTACCAAATTAACAACCAAAGTTCAGCGCGATTAAGAAAAAAAAACCAGATATTTTCTTTCTGGTTCTTTTTCAATAACTAAGAGGGACAAAAATAGCTAAGAGGCAAAGAAAAATAGCAGTAAAACACCGGCTACGACCAGTATTCCCCCCACCTGCTGCATTTGGGCTGTGGGCTGTTCTGAGATTTTTTGCAGATAAGAGCGCCATTTATTTGGAAATAACATCGGGCCCAGGCCTTCAATGATCAGAACCAGCCCTAAAGCCGCCCACCAATAATCAGCCATTTAGCGAATATCCTTCAGGCAACTCAGGTCGTAATCTGCAGCATTGTGGTACAAAGCAAAACCAAAGCGTAGCCGGTCGCCCCGATAATCCGTCATAATGCCCTGCTGTTTTAGCGTAGCAGCAATACGAGCCACTTCTTCAGCGGCAAAACGAAAAGTTAAAAATTGACCTTGTTGCTGGTTTTGTTTGTCCAGCAGGTGAGTGCGATTTAGCAGTGGATGCTGTATTTCATCTAATAGAGCGAGAAAGGCGTGCTGCAGGCTTTGGATATAGGCCTGCACTTTTTCGACGCTAAGGCCTTGCTGTTGGTACAAGTCAAATACCGCCAACACCCGGTACAACGCAGAACAATCCATAGTGGCACCGGCAAAACGATAGCCGTTATTGGCGTATTGCACCTGCCCTTGTTTGGCATTGGCCAGTTCACCAAATTCGGCAAACCAACCGGTGTAAATCGGCCTGTGTTCGCTGCCTTGTGGTACAGCCAGAAAACAACAACCTTCCCCACCCTGTGCATATTTATAACTGCCCGCCAGATAAAAAATGCGCTCTGCTATCGCAGATAAATCAGTCGGCACCGCCATAAAACCATGATAACCATCGACTACGATCATGGCATCCGTAACTTTATCCAGCGCCTGCACCAGCGTAGCTAAGTCTTTAATACCAACACCAGAATTAAAGAACACCTGACTGAAAAACACCAGATCAACAGGCTGAGCCGCAACTGCTGCTTCGAATCGCTGTGGAAAGCTGGCAAAAGGTTCAGTTGACACCCGAATCACATTGACTGTGGTTAACTCACAAAGACGGTTAATCTGACGATGAAAGCTATGGAATTCGCTGTCCGTGGTGACGACTGTCAAAGGTTTGGACCAGTCAAAGCAGCTTAATAAACGCATAACAAATTCGTGGGTATTAGGTGCAAATACAATTTGCCCAGCTTCAGGTAACTTTAAAATACGGGCTATATGGTGTTGTACTGCAGGCACCTTTTCACCAAATACCAAATCCCATTTATCATCCACCAGGCAAGCGGTATCGTCCCAGTAGGCCAACGTAGCGTCACGGGTTACATCAGGCCAATAGTGGTGGGAGTGGCAGGCAAAGTGTTGTTTACCTGGGTTGGCTTTTAAGAAGTGCTGATAAAACTGCTGATACATAGGAAGATCCTTACGAAAGACACAGGCAGAGTAACCGAAAGTAGTTTAAATAGAAAAGGCCCCGCGGGGCCTTTTCTATTTAGTGAAAACAGCGCTGTTGTCAGCTTAGTTTTGCACTTTGTCCGACTTCATGTATCTGAAGAAATCGTTGTCTGGCTGGATCACCATCACGTCGTTTTTGTTCTGGAAGCTATTTTTATAAGCTTCTAAACTACGAACGAAACTGTAGAACTCGCCGTTTTTGCTGTACACATCTGCATAAACTTTAGCAGCTGAAGCATCACCTTCACCACGCACAGTACGAGAGTTACGCTCAGCGTCAGCGACCATAATAGTTACGCGTGCATCGACATCAGCTTTGATAATTTCAGACTGTTCCATACCACGGCTACGGTGCTCTTTTGCCACAGCAGTACGTTCAGCACGCATACGCTGGAAAATAGAGTTGCTGATTTCATCAGGTAAATTGATTTTTTTCACACGAACGTCAAGGATATCAATACCTAACTCTTTTGAACCAGCAGCAGCCTGCTCCATAGCACGTTGCATCAGTTGAGTACGCTCACCTGACACAATTTCCTGAATGGTACGGCTACCGAACTCAGTACGTAAACCGTTGTTGATATACTGCTTTAACAGCACTTCAGCCTGAGACAAATTACCGCCAGTAGATAAGAAATACTTACCAAAGTCGGCAATACGCCATTTCACATAACTATCGACCAATAAGTCTTTTTTCTCAGCCGTGACAAAACGGTCTGACGACGGATCGGCTAAGGTCTGGATACGGGCATCCAACTTACGAACGTTTTCAATCAGCGGCACTTTAAAATACAGACCGGGTTCAAATACCCGAACCAGTTCGGCATCATCACGCTGAATTTTACCAAAACGAATCACAATACCGCGTTCGCCTTCAGGAATAACAAAAACTGAAGACACTGCAACAATACCCAGGATAGCAATTAAGGCTAATACTAAATTTTTCATCACTTAACCTCTGCCTGTTCTGGTGCTGTCAGCACGGCTTACTTCAGGACGCAGATCCGGAGTTCTGCCATCGTTACTATTGGTTCTGCTTGGTGCTAATGGATTCACTGCAGGGGCTTTGGTATCGCCGCTGTTGTTTATCATTTTATCCAAAGGTAAATACATAATGTTATTACCGTTTTTCACATCAACCAGTACTTTAGAACTGTTGCCGTATACCTGTTCCATAGTCTCTAAGTACATACGGTCACGGGTCACTTGTGGTGCAGCAAGATATTCAGGTAACAGCTTCTCGAAACGAGCCACTTCACCCTGTGCTTTTAACAGCGTTTGCTGCTTATAGGCTTCAGCTTCCTGCATCATCCGGTTCACCTGACCACGGGCACGCGGCTCAATTTCACGGGCATAAGCTTCAGCTTCACGGATATAACGTTGCTCATCTTCCTGCGCCGCTATCGCATCATCAAAAGCTTCTTTCACTTCTTCTGGTGGGCGGGCATCACGGAAGTTGACATCAACTAACTCTAAACCCATAGCGTAAGGAGAGATAATTTGTTCTAACTCAGTTCTGGTGTTTTGACGGATCACTTCACGACCTTTGGTCAGTACGTCATCCATAATGGAATGGCCTACCACATAACGTAAGGCGGCGTCTGTTGCTTCACGCAAGCTGCTGTCGGCATCAACCACAGAGAACTTGTAAGCACGGGCGTCAAACACGCGATACTGGATCTCGAAAGTCACTCGCACCAGGTTTTGATCCTGAGTCAGCATAAAACCATCAGTACGTAATGATCGTACGCTGGTCACATCAACCGGAGTGACTGTATCAATAAAAGTCGGCTTCCAGTGAATGCCAGGCATCACTTCTGAGTCATACTGGCCAAAACGTAAGATCAAACCCCGTTCTGATTCTTTAATGGTGTAAAAACCACTAAAACCCCAGACCAGTAAAGCAACCACCAGAATCAATACCAAAGCAGCTGAGCCGCCACTGTTAGTGCTGTTGTTGCTGGTGTTTTTCTTGCCACCAAAGATACCACCGAACTTTTTGCTTAAGTTGCGGAAGACTTCATCTAAATCGGGCGGGCCCTGATCACGACCACCTTGTTTCCAAGGGTCGTTGTCTTTGCCATTATTGCCCGGCTCGTTCCAAGCCATGCTTCACTCCATCTCTAGTTGTGATATTAAAACTAATGTACCAAAAAAAGCTGAGTACTGACGATAAAAAACTAAGCGCTGACTATATAGTTTTGTAACAGTCCGTCACTTTGTTTCAGTAAACGCGCCCATTCAGCTTTTGATAAGGCGATTCTGACCTGAGTTTCTCCCAAATCAGTAAAAGATTCTGTCTGCACCGCTGAGAGTTCGTGTAAACGAGCCCGCCACATAGCGGCATCAGCAGGCAGTTTTAAATCCAGTTGCATATAGTCATCCGCCAATCGTTCACGGATCACCTGTAGCAATAAGTCTATACCTACACCTTGCCTCGCAGAAATATACACTGCAATGGGTTCAGCCTGTTCATTGTATTCTATACGGGCTTCTTGCTCAGTCTGGTCAATTTTATTAAACACCAGTAACTGGGGCACCTGATCAGCATCAATCTCATGCAACACCAACTGCACTTGTTTGATGTTGTCCGCCATTCGTTGATCGGCCACATCTATGACATGTAACTGTAAATCCGCATCACGGCTTTCCTGCAAAGTGGATTTAAAAGCTGCAACTAAGTCATGAGGCAAATGCCGGATAAAACCAACGGTGTCGGCGAAAATAATAGAACCAAACTCAGGCAGTTTCACTTGCCGTAGTGTTGGGTCTAAGGTGGCAAACAGCTGATCGGCTGCATACACATCCGCACTGGTCAGGCGATTAAATAAGGTAGATTTACCGGCGTTGGTGTAGCCCACTAAGGACACCACAGGAATTTCAGCACGTTGCCTGGCTTTACGGCCTTGCTCACGCTGCTTACTGACTTTATCCAGCTTCACTAACAAAGCCGTGATTTTATCCCGCAGTAAACGTCTGTCGGTTTCGAGGCGGGTTTCACCCGGTCCTCTCATACCAATGCCGCCTTTTTGCCGCTCAGCATTGTCCCAGCCACGCACTAAACGTGACGACAAGTGCTTCAGCTGTGCCAACTCAACCTGCAACTTACCTTCGTAGCTGCGGGCACGCTGGGCAAAAATATCCAGGATAAGAGTGGTACGATCAATAACCCGGCACTGACAAAGCAGTTCCAGGTTACGGGTTTGAGCCGGGGTTAAAGCGTGATTAAAAATAATCAGATCGACCTGAAGCTCAGCGACAGCTTGCGCTAGTTCTGCCGCTTTGCCACTGCCAAGAAAAAACTTAGCATCGATCGTACTACGGTTGGCAGTCATCACAGCACGTGATTCAACTCCAGCCGACGACACAAGCATCTCCAGTTCCTGCAAATCTTCACTGGCACTGTCTTGTGAAAGATAGATATGCACAAGGATTGCTTGCTCGGCCACCATTTCGCTGTCAAACAAGCTTAAGAATTCCCGATTATTCCATCTCGTCCATTTCGCCTGTACCAGTACCATGGCTAGCCATAGTATTGACAGCACGAGCTGGGACTACAGTAGAAATGGCATGTTTATACACCATTTGGCTGACTGTGTTTTTCAGAAGGATCACAAATTGATCAAAAGACTCGATTTGTCCCTGCAATTTAATACCGTTCACCAGATAAATAGAGACTGGGATACGCTCGCGTCTTAAAGTATTTAAAAACGGGTCTTGTAACGATTGGCCCTTTGCCATTTTCGCTTTCCTTATTTCTAATTATGTTTCTCTATATATGGATTATTATATTATTTTCAAGTCGTTAAATAACAACTTTTTTTCAATTATCTTTTACTAGCTTAGCGAAGTTAAAATGGCTTGCAAGTTTTCTGCCTGTTTGTCTTCAGTTTTTAACCAATTTAATTCAGGCCAACTGCGTAACCAGGTTAATTGTCGTTTCGCCAGTTGACGAGTGGCGGCAATACCCTGATCAATCATTTCCTGCTCAGACAGCTGTCCTTGCAGGTGCAGCCACATCTGACGGTAGCCCACACAACGCATCGAAGGTAAATCCAAATGCAGATCAGTCCTTTGCATCAGAGTTTTTACTTCATCAGCAAAACCAGAATCTAACATTTGCCGGAATCTGACAGCTATACGCTGGTGAAGTTCAGACCGATCTGTTGGATTGATAGCAAATTGTTGCACCGGGTATGGAAAAGGCTCGCCTTTGTGTTCTGTCAGTTCAGTTAAACTCTTGCCCGTTAGCCGGTACACTTCCACCGCCCTGTTGACCCGTTGAGGATCATTAGGATGAATACGAGCCGCCGATACAGGATCGAACTCTGCCAATTGCTGATGCAAATAACCCCAACCATGTTCTGCCGCTTCAACTTCTATCTGCTGTCGTATTTCTGGATCTGCTTCAGGTAAAGGTGATATCCCCTGCAACAAAGTGCGGAAATACAACATAGTACCGCCCACCAGAATAGCGGTTTTCCCCCTGCTGTGGATATCAGCAATAAGTCGTAACGCGTCAGTGCGAAAATCTGCGGCCGAATAAGCTGAAACCGGGTCAAGGATATCAATTAAATGATGAGGCGCATCCAATAGCTCTGCCGCTGTAGGCTTGGCGGTGCCGATATCCATACCTCTATAAATCAAGGCGCTGTCGACACTAATCAGCTCTGACGGGATGCTTTTATACAGATCAATAGCCAAGGACGTTTTACCGCTGGCTGTAGGCCCCATTAAAAAAATAACTTTAGGATCCATCTGAGTCCTGTAATAACTGAATAGAAGCTGTTAAATCCAGCGGCACGGCGTGCCAATGTGGCCCCTGCTGACTTAACAATGGAAAATGTTTCACCAAAGAAGCAGCCTGCAGCACTCCAGAGCCTAATAACTGTTGCAGTAATAAGCTTAGCAGTTGTCTTTCTTGCTGCTGTAACCAGCCTTGCCACCAGAGTGGCAACCACTGTGCAACCGCGCTTTGTCGAAGCCAGGCTGGCACAGCTCTGACAATCAGAGTTTGATTGCTGACTAAAAAGTCGAAACCCAAGTGGCTTAATAAATCCGCTTTGCTGAGCAAAAACTCTTGTTCTGTCTGTTGCAGCGTTAACCGCACCGGCATTAATAAAGGTAAAGGCTCTGCACCTTGTTCAAGCCATAATCTGGCGGCGCTGGCCGCTATATCAACTAACCAGACTTGATCTGAGCCAGAGCTTAGCAAATACCGATTCTGGCTGATTAAAGCATCATGTTGGGCAACAGAAACTGATTGCTCCACCCGCTGAGGTTTTTCAGCAAAAACCGGCCAGCTTTGTGCTGCAGGTTGCGCCACTGCAGGCCGGTAAGGCTGACCTGCATAAGCCGAAGGTCTGGCGGCATAAGCTGGAGCTGTGGCGGAATGCTGGGTATGGCCTGATGCAGGTTTTAACGTTGGGGCTTCAGGCATAACAAAGGCAGCAGGTTCTTGCGGAGCAATAACCTCAATACTCTGTTGCTGCGGTTCTAACTGCAACAGTGCATTAGTTAATGCCGACGCGACAAAATCGTGTACTAAACGGGCCTGATGAAACCGTACTTCGTGTTTGGCCGGATGCACGTTGACATCAACCTGACGTGGATTAATGTCCAGATAGAGTACAAAAGCGGGTTGCTGTTCGCTACTTAGCATAGAGCCATAAGCCTGACGTATCGCATGATTCAGTAATTTATCTTTCATCATACGGCCGTTGACATAGCTGTACTGACATTGCAGTTGCTCTTTACAGGCTGAGGGTTGCAACACCCAGCCCCAAAGCTTTAAATCATCGTACGCTACTTCGACAAAAGCGGCCTGCTGCAGAAAATTTTTGCCACACAAAGCGGCTACACGTTTTTGCTGAGCTTCGCGGCTGTCGGCTTTTTTCAGCTGTCGTACTGTCTGACCGTTATGAATTAAAGTCCAGCTGACGTCAAAACGGCTTAATGCCAGGCGTTTGACCAGCTCGTCTATATGAGCAAATTCGGTTTTATCACTGCGCAAAAACTTACGCCGCGCCGGGGTATTAAAAAACAGGTCCAGCACTTCAATGCTGCTGCCATCCGGATGAGCTGCGGGTTTAATTTGTACCTGCATATCACGGCCTTCAGCATAGGCTTGCCAGGCTTTATCCTGAGCTGCAGGTTTTGACGTTAACGTCAGACGGGAGACGGAGCTGATAGAAGCTAAAGCTTCGCCCCTGAAACCAAGGCTGACAATTTGCTCCAAATCATCCAACGAACTGATTTTACTGGTGGCATGGCGGCTCAGCGCCAGGCCTAACTCAGCTTCAGCTATACCAGAGCCATTGTCACGAATGAGGATTTTTTTACTGCCACCACGCTCAATCTCAATCAGAATTTGATCGGCACCGGCATCCAGGCTGTTTTCAACCAGCTCTTTGACGACAGAGGCAGGACGTTCTACCACTTCGCCTGCAGCAATCTGGTTTGCCAGTTGAGGAGGTAAAATTTGAATAGGCATCAGGGGATCCTAAGCACCTGACCAATCAGAATGTTGTCGCTTTTCAGATTATTGTGTCTGCGAAGTTCAGCCATGCTGACACCATACTGTTTCGCCACTCTGGATAAAGACTCACCGCGTTTCACTTTATGAGTGCGGCTAGTGCTGCTTGTGCTCGCAACAGCCGTGGATCGGTTTTGCGTGGTTGGCATCACAGTAGGCACTGAGCGACCATTATTTTTATGGGCGGCAAAAAGCGAATCAGCTGGTGGTGATTTTTCAAAATAGCGTTTAATAGCTCTGAACATCGCCAACGCCAGCTTGTGCTGATGGCCTGGATCTTTCAGTAAACGTTCTTCGTTGTAGTTGGAGATAAAACCTGTTTCAAACAAAATAGACGGAATATCGGGCGCTTTTAACACAGCTAAGCTGGCAGCTTGTGGTTCTTTTTTATGCAAATGCGCTATAGGTGCCACTTCACGTAACACTTCTTTGGCTACTTCAAAACCTGTCACCATCGAGTGGTTCATCGACAAATCCAGCACAGTTTGCGCCAGATAACGTTCGTTGGCCGAATCTTTGATGATCTCACCGACTCCACCTAATAGCTCCGAATGTTGCTCTGTTTGTTCCAGCATCCGGCCCACTTCAGTAGTGGCGCGACGCATCGATAACACCCAGACTGAGGCACCATGAGCTTTACGGTTTTGTACTGCGTCTGCATGCACAGAAATAAGTAAATCAGCTTGTTTCTGCCTTGCTATCTCAGGCCTTTTATTTGGGTGAATATAATAATCACCAGTGCGGGTCAACACAGCTTTTAAACCTGGCTGCTTATTGATCATGTCCGCTAGTTGGCGCGATATAGACAGAGTAATATTTTTTTCATAAGTACCTTTAGGCCCCACTGCACCTGGGTCCTGGCCACCATGGCCGGCATCAATGGCGATAATAATGTCACGGCCAGTTGCTCTTGTATTGACTGTACTCAGAGGTTCAGAGCTTACAGGTGGAGAGGCCGCTGAAGCTGACGAGGATGGTGTGACAGAAGTCACTGGTGTGCCCTGACTGGCTGACGAAGCTCGGCCTTGCGCTTTTAAATCCACCACCAACCGATGGCCATAAGGGGGTGACGGCGGCAAAGAAAAAATACTGTCATTGACCGGAAAAGACAATTCTATCACTACAGCTGTAGCTGCACTGGGGGTACGGCTGGCATACACCCGTTTAACTAAGGGCGAGTCCCCGGTAACAGCACCTATATTTAAGCTGGTCACGCCGGCAAGTTCGATTTCAAGTCGGCTTGGATTACTTAAGCGTTTTACTTTATGTGAAGGCGCATTGGCTAAATCCAGCACCAGTCGGGTATTATCAGGCGCATGCCAAATACGCACACCTTTGACACTGTTCACAGCCCAGCTTTGGCTGGAAACAAGTAACAGCACCAGAGCCACAACCCGTAGTGTCAGACTCATTGAGCCTGCTCCCAGGCGTGCACTATAGCGTTCATCCACAACACAGCTTCAGGTTGGTTCGCTGTGACGCGCAGCTGACGCTGGTTTTGATCGATCTGTAACTGCAGATCCAGATCAGCATCCGCCAGCAAACCATAACCACGTTCAGGCCATTCAATCAGACATAAGTTGCCTTTGGAGAAATAGTCCCGAATGCCCATAAACTCCAGCTCTTCAGGGTCGCGCAGCCGGTACAAATCAAAATGGAATACTTGCTGCTCGCCGATACTGTATGGCTCAACCAAAGTGTAGGTTGGGCTTTTTACATTACCCTGATGTCCCATAGCCTGAAGCAAGCCACGACTGAAGGTGGTTTTACCTGCCCCTAAATCGCCCTGCAAATACAGCACGGCACCACTGCGTAAATGCGGTGCAAATAAGGCGGCTAAGGCCAAAGTAGCGGTTTCGTCCACTAAATGAAAAATGTAGCTTTGAGCTGTCATCTGTACCTAAGCTGAGTGTTCTCAGTCATATCTGTTTTTAAGCGCACGTATTGTTCGTGAATTGGCCGCTATGCTAACAAAAACAGCGCAGAGCAGCCAGTTTCTTCTGCAAAAGCCTGCTCGGCGGACAAAGCAAAAATCAGATTGGCTTTTATGTTAAAGTGCGCGGCGAAAATCAGCGGATCTTACTATGACCAGCAACATCAATTGGCAGCATCTTGCAGAGCAAATTAAAATCTGGGGCCAACAACTTGGCTTCCAGCAGATAGGCATTACCGATACAGATTTAACCTCGGAAGAAGCCAAATTGCAGCAATGGCTGGACGCTGGTTTTCACGGCGAAATGGAGTATATGGCCGCTCATGGCATGAAAAGAGCGCGCCCTGCCGAGTTACACCCAGGCACTATCCGGGTGATCAGTGCACGAATGGATTACTTGCCGGAGCATGCGCAGTTTGCAGCCAATCTGGCCGATCCTTCGATGGCTTATATCAGCCGTTATGCGTTGGGGCGGGATTACCATAAGCTCATTCGCAACCGCTTAAAACAACTGGGCGAACGTATTGAAAAAGAGTTAGGCGCTTTAGGTTTCCGGCCTTTTGTTGATTCAGCACCTATTCTGGAACGGCCTTTGGCGGTTAAAGCAGGTTTAGGCTGGCAAGGAAAACACAGTCTGGTCTTAAATCAGGATGCGGGTTCCTGGTTTTTCCTCGGCGAATTGCTGGTTGATATTCCCCTGCCTGTTGACGCTGTTCATACCGGCGATTGTGGTACCTGTGTCGCCTGTATCACTATCTGTCCTACTCAGGCCATAGTTGCACCTTACACAGTGGACGCCAGACGTTGTATTTCTTATTTGACTATTGAGTTACAAGGCGCTATTCCGGAAGAATTCCGGCCTTTATTGGGCAACCGCATTTATGGTTGTGATGATTGCCAACTCGTGTGCCCTGTTAACAGAGCGGCTGATACTACACAAGAGCAGGACTTTCAGCGCAGACCACAGTGGTTGAATAAATCCTTGCTGGATTTATGGCGCTGGACTGACACTGAATTTCTAAAATACACCGAAGGTTCTGCTATTCGCCGAATCGGCTATCAACGCTGGCAACGCAATATTGCCGTAGCTTTGGGTAATGCGCCTTACGATCTGGAAATTGTAGAAACCTTACAGCAACAGCTGCCGCAAAGTGATGAGTTGGTGTCGGAACATATTCAGTGGGCTTTATTACAACAGCAGAAAAAAAGCCTGTTGCAGCAGAATTTATTAAGTCGTCAGACCGACCGTTTAGTCCGGGTTATTCAGAAGGGTTTACCTCGGGATGCCTGAAGTCAAACTGCGGCAGAGCCTTAAGCCGCTGCTGTGCCTGCAGTAAGATGTCCAACTTCTGTGTGCGATCAGCGACATGCCAGTCTTTAATTTCCTGCAAAGTACGACCACAACCTAAACAGACGTCAGCGTGATTTAAACAACAAATACGGTTACAAGGTGAAGCAGGCATAGAAGTCTCCGTTACTGGGTTAATCATAGCCTATCAACAATCCATCCCCTAACTAGTTGTGGTTGCGGCGAGGCGACCTGTAAGCGAGTCCCCATGAGCATAGTTAACCTATGTGATTGGGGCGAGAGCATCAGGTCAACAAAGCTGCAGCCTCAAATAGGACGGGGATCCTTACGTTGTTTTGGTACCCAGGCCCAGACAAACTCAGCGATGACAGGTTCCACATTCAGTTCGTCGGTGATTTTCACCAAAATCGTGATATCGCCTTTTTCGGTGTCGCGAATAAATTGAATTTGATCATCAGTTAACGACGTAGTTGCCACCAGCTTGCCCGTTGCTCTTTTGACATAATTCAGCTGCATCGACTTTAACAGCGGAATACGATCGTCTGCCACATGCAAACCCACTAAAAAACCACTGGCCGACTCACCCAACAACGCCATAGCAGCAGCATGCACTGAACCTATATGGTTTTGCACCTTGGTTTTATTGGCCAGGCTTAACTGCGCCTGCTGAAAATTTAATACATCGACTTTGACCGAAGCTGTGCCGGCAAATTTCACAGCTTTACCAAATAACAAGCTCAATAAAGACGAACGGAGCCAGGGCGAGTAGTTATTGATTTTGGCAACATAACGGCCAAGTTTATTGATGGCTTTCATACTGGTCTTACCTGTAAGTTTTAGTTTGGCAAAGATAGCAGTAATAAAATCAGGCAGCAAGTTGGCTTAAAGGCAAAAAATTAAGTTGGAATTCAGAGTAGAAGAGAAAAAGGAATTTGATACATGACATGAAAACTTGGAGCGGGCAACGAGGCTCGAACTCGTGACCTCGACCTTGGCAAGGTCGCGCTCTACCAACTGAGCTATGCCCGCTTAGGGGTATTACTGATTTTTATCAAACTGGTTATTGGTGAACCAACTTGAATTTGGAGCGGGCAACGAGGCTCGAACTCGTGACCTCGACCTTGGCAAGGTCGCGCTCTACCAACTGAGCTATGCCCGCATCCTGTTTTAGTAATCCATGTTCTTTATCTTGGTTATAAAGAAGATTACTAAAAACGCCGCTTCAATTGAATTTTCGTTCGAAGCGGCGCGCATTTTACAAAATTCCTAGCCCTTTGCAAGAGATTTTATTCAGGAATTTTGAAAAAATGCGTTTTATAAACTGCTAATTCAGCAATAGATTCCCGAATATCATCGAGAGCTAAATGACTTGCTGACTTTTTAACCAGCTTAGTCACTTCCGGGTACCATCTTCTGGCCAACTCTTTTACCGTGCTGACATCCAGATTACGGTAGTGGAAAAAGGCTTCAAATTCCGGCGCGTACTTGACTAAAAAGCGTCTGTCCTGACCTATGCTGTTACCGCACATAGGTGATTTACCTGCAGGCACGTAGTCAGACAGGAAGCGGATCGTCTGAGCCATGGCGTCGGCTAATTCAACTTCACTTTCCAGGCAACGTTTGGTTAAACCACTTTTACCATGAGTTTCAGTACACCATGCATCCATAGCATCTAAAACTTCTTTTGGTGTTTTAATAGCAAACACCGGGCCTTCAGCAAGGATATTTAACTGGCTGTCGGTTACTATGGTGGCCATTTCTAAAATCACTTCTTTTTCCGGATCCAGACCCGTCATTTCCAGATCGATCCACACCAGATTATTGTCGTTGCTCGCCATGCTTCTTACCTTTGATTATTTGCAGCCAGTTTTGCTGCTTTGTAACTTGCCCGAATAGCGGTATCATACTATGCCTTAAGCAAAGTAAAAACCGCCGCAGTCAGGCGACAGTAAAGGCACAAGGCCACAGTGACCAAAAAAAAGCACCTCAATCAACGCCAGCATCAACGTATAGCCGCCAATCAGGATCGTCGTTTAGCCCGGGCTCAGAATAAAACCAACAAAAAAGAGCTGGATTCTGACTTATTGGCTGAAGCCGAACATGGCTTAGTGATCAGTCGTTTTGGTCAACATGCCGATATTGAAGATAGCTCAGGCCAGATTTTCCGCTGTAATATCCGCCGCACTATCAATTCTTTAGTCACAGGGGACAAAGTGGTTTTCTGCCGTACCAAAGTACCTGGTGGTGGTCCTGAAGGTGTAGTGGAAGCTGTAGCAGAACGTGAATCCGTATTACTGCGCCCTGACTTTTATGATGGTTTAAAACCTGTAGCAGCCAATATAGATTTAATGATTATTGTCTCAGCGGTTTTACCTGCTTTTTCGCTGAACATTGTCGACCGTTATTTAATAGCGGCCGAAGCCATGCATATCAAGCCTTTGTTATTGCTGAATAAAATTGATTTATTAACCGAAGAACAGCGCGCGGAAGTTGATCAGCAACTGGCTATTTATCAGAAGATTGGTTACGAATTCTTATTGCTCAGTGCAAAAACCGGTGAAGGTACAGCTCAGCTGGATTCTTACCTAAAACAAGGCGTCAGTATTTTTGTTGGCCAGTCTGGTGTAGGAAAATCATCTTTAGTAAATAACCTGCTGCCTGATTTGGGTGTAGAAACCCGCGCCGTGTCAGAAAACTCAGGTTTAGGCCAACATACAACGACCACTGCCCGCTTGTATCATTTACCGGATGGCGGCGACTTAATTGATTCGCCCGGTATCCGTGAATTTGCCTTATGGCATTTGGAACCAGATCAAATCGTTTTAGGTTTTCCTGAGTTTAAAGACTGGCTAGGCCGTTGCAAATTCCGCGACTGCAAACACTTAAACGACCCGGGCTGCGCATTACAGCACGCGGTCAGTATTGGCGAAATTCACCCGGAACGTTTTGCCAGTTACCATAAAATCCTGCTGAGTATGGCGCAGGATAAACCGAATTATTTTCAACCCTGAGGTTTAAATCCACTATGGATCAAGTCAAAATCGCATTGCAATACGCAATGCCAAAGCATTTATTGTCCCGTCTTGTTGGCTATCTGGCAGCGGCTCGTTTAGGTTTTATCAGCCATGCGCTGATTAATCTGTTTATTAAGGCCTATAAAATTAATATGGCCGAAGCACAATTTGAAAAAGCTTCGGACTATGCCAGCTTTAACGAGTTTTTTACCCGCCCTTTAAAAGATGGCTTACGCCCTATCAATACGGATGCTGATGTGGTCTGCCAGCCAGTAGACGGCGCTATCAGTCAGTTAGGTGATATTGTCGATGGTAAGCTGATCCAGGCGAAGAACCACAACTATTCACTGCAGGCTTTATTAGGTGGTGATGCGGCTACAGCTGCTCCTTATGCCGGCGGTAAATTCGCAACTATTTATTTAGCGCCAAAAGATTATCACCGTATTCATATGCCAATTGCAGGCACCTTACGTGAAATGATTTACGTGCCAGGTGATCTGTTTTCAGTGAACCCATTAACCGCAGAAAACGTGCCGGATTTATTTGCCCGTAACGAACGTGTTGTAACCATTTTTGATACTGAACTGGGCCCTATGGCTTTGGTGTTAGTAGGCGCAACTATAGTAGCCAGTATAGAGACCGTTTGGGCTGGTACTGTGACACCACCTACAGGCAAAGATGTATTCCGTTGGACTTACCCTGCCACAGGGCCTCAAGCTGTGACTTTGGAAAAAGGCGCTGAGATGGGCCGCTTTAAACTTGGATCCACAGTGATCCTGGCGTTCCAGGCCGGTCAGATTGAATTTACTGACAAGCAATATCCAACGGCAGTGACCCGCATGGGCGAACCTTTTGCCGGGATAGTATCTAAAGCTTAAGTACATCAAGCAGAGCTTTGTCTCTGCTTTTTTTATGTACAGGATGTACGGTACGTCGCAACTGTCGGGAACGTTGTTGCGACGTTTCTGGAGGACATAAATGCAGATTATTGCCCATCGTGGCGCCAGTGGCTCTTATCCGGAAAATACCTTACTGGCGATTGAACAAGCGTTGCTAGTCAAAGCAGATGGTATTGAAATTGATGTATTTTGTGTCGAAAACCAGCTGGTAGTGATCCATGACGAGAATGTCAGCCGCACCACCAATGGCACAGGGTTGTTGCAGGATTTTACGCTCAAGCAATTACAGCAACTGGACGCTGGTTCAGGTCAGCAGGTGCCGACTTTATGGCAAGTGCTGCAATTGATAAACAACCAAACCCTACTGAATATCGAACTCAAAGGTGCAGACACAGCAGAGCCTTTATTAAAACTACTTAAAAAAGCTGAAACAGAACTGGGCACAGATCCGGACAAACTGCTGATCTCATCTTTTAATCATCATCTTTTACAGCATATAAAAAACCACAGACCAGATTTAAAAACAGGGGCTTTAACAGCCTCATTGCCACTGGATTACGCAGCCTTTGCATCACTACTGGGCGCCTGGTCAGTGAACTGCGATAAAGGTTTTATCAACCAACAGATGGTACAGGATGCTCATCAACGCGGTTTAAAAGTGTGGGTCTATACAGTCAACGACGCTGCCACAGCAAAAAAGATGCAGCAGTTGGGTGTAGATGGAATTTTTTGTAATTATCCGCTGGAAGCCAGAAGCTGGTAGCAGTTCAAAAAAGCTTAGTGCTTGTGGCTATCGCAGCTATGACATTTGTTGCAGAGGCGAATATTTAAGATATGCGCCAGCACGACAAAAGATGCGCCAACAATCAGGATATAGTGCTCATAGTCATGGCCAAAAATGTCTTTTTGCCAGTAGATAAAACCACCTAAAAACAGCGAGTAAAAAGGGTAAATCTTTTTATGGTAGCGGTGAAAACCGGCAAACAAGGTAATAAAACCCAACACCATAGTGATCAACAAAATGATCCGCTCGAAAGCATGGTTATGCCAGGCACTTAAACCCAAAAGTGGCAATACAGGCAATAACACTGGCAGCATAATGCAATGGATAGCACACAAAGATGTGATGGCTATACCTACTTTATCCAATGTATTACGAACCTGACTCAGCACGACTTGACACTCCGATTTTGAAGGAGTGAGATAATATAACAAATCAAAACAAAAACAAACCGCCCTGCCCATTCTTTTGCTGCCAACAGCGAAAAGCACTATGACGCAATCGGCATCTGGCAAAGGCTGTGGCATAATGCGGAAAATTTTTTGGAGACAAAAACATGGATCAATTACTGGAACAACTGGATCAGAACTTAAAAGATCTGTATCGCAAGGCTTTGGATGCAGACGCGATTTTAGAGGATATCCAGCAACAAGGCCATGGCAAGTATCAGACCATTTTTGTTAACGACAAAAGCTTTCAGGTCAGCAGCAACAGATTTATGCCGTATTTAAGTGAAGCGGCAGAACAAGTAGCAGCGATGCGCCAAACTCAGCAATTTAATACAGCCACTTTACAGCGCGTGGTGAAACAAATTCAGTTATTACACAAAACTCTCGCAGAGTTCCGCCAGGCAATCACTAAATAGCTTATTTTTTAACCTGCTTATAGAAATTTATTCTAACGACAAAAGGCCGTTGCACTACTCTAACTAAGTAGAAGGAGTATGAAATGGCCAGCTTAACAACTTCATTAGACAGCATAAAACTGCAAGCGCGACAATTTGCGTTGTCCGGTAATCAAACTCGTCCTAACCCTGGTGCAGCCATTGCTAAGGAATTGGAACCTGCAGTACAACAAAGCAAACAGCAACAAGTTGTATCAAGCCTGCCTGAACCTGCGCAGCAAAAAGAAGAAATACGGCAAGATTCAATACGGGTGACAAGTACTCTGGGAAAAGCAGCCTCCAGTGGTCAATTAAGCCGCGAGGAGGCTGTTGCGATTTATAAGGAGATAGCTAGTTTGCTTTAGCATTACCCTGTTGATGAGAGAGTACTGCAGGCTCGATAGTGTCTTTAAACCAACGCTCCAGCATGCTACGCTCATGTTCAAAGGGTCTGTCTGCTCTGGCACCGCTGATTCGGGTCATAAAGCCCATATCTTTTAACTTCAGATCTTTCTCTTCCGCAACTACAACCTTGTTTTGATCGAGCAAGGTGTAGCTGAAATTAATGCGTGGAATAAAGATCTCTTTGATTACACGGATCTGTTGACCCGTCTGAGTGAACATATGATTGACATCACCGGCCAAATCTATATCTGTCACAACAACGTTCCAGCTGTAACCTTCTGGCAACTTTCCTGCTAAATCAGCAAAAATTTTATCAAAGCTGGCCATAGTACGTTTTTCGAAACTGCCTCTCGTTTCGCTCGCAGGTTTGATGTCAGTAAACTTTTTATAGTCTTTGTATTCAACCTTCACTTCACCCGCCATGGCTGCAGTACCTACCAGTGCGGAAAGCATCAGTACACCCAATTTAATAAAACGCATATACACCTCCACTCATATCTTTAGAGCACTAAGCCGTCTTGTTTCAAGTATAAAACAGCAGCGATCAATTCATTCTGAATAAGTACCTAAGCTATTGACTTCACTATAGCCTAGTCCGTTCATTAAACTGAAGTGATTAATTGTGCCAATAGGTGTTCAGATGTAATGCGTTGCTGACATAGCCTGACAATGGCGGTTATAAGCTTTGCTTTATGGCTGTGAAAGCCTGAGTTTCTCGTAGATGCATAAAACAAAAAACCGCCTCGCGGCGGTTTTTTTACACTAAAACGACGTTATTAACCGGCGCGGCCAGCACGTTTACGGTCGTTTTCAGTTAAGTGGCGTTTACGGATACGAATAGACAATGGCGTTACTTCAACCAGTTCGTCGTCATCGATGAATTCCAGAGCCTGCTCTAAAGCGTAACGGATTGGCGGAACCAGGTTGATAGCTTCGTCAGTACCAGAAGCACGTACGTTGGTTAACTGTTTGCCTTTTAAGCAGTTTACAGTTAAATCGTTGCTACGGCTGTGGATACCAATCACCTGACCTTCGTACACTTCTTCAGCATGGCTGATAAACATACGGCCACGTTCCTGCAGAGAGAAAATAGCGTAACCAGCAGCTTTACCTGTCGCATTAGAAATCAACACACCGTTCATACGCTGACCGATAGTACCGCCTTTGTATGGACCGTAGCAGTCGAAGCTGTGGTACATCAGACCAGTACCTGAAGTCAGTGTCATAAACTCTGTACGGAAACCAATTAAACCACGGCTTGGCATATTAAAGTCCATACGAATACGGCCTTTACCATCTGGTTGCATATTGGTCAGGTCAGCTTTACGCTCACCCATTTTTTCCATGATAGAACCCTGGTGTTGTTCTTCCACGTCAATGGTGACGTTTTCCATTGGTTCAGTTTTAACACCATCGTCCACTCTCATGATTACTTCAGGACGTGATACAGCCAGTTCAAAACCTTCGCGACGCATGTTCTCGATTAATACGCCTAAGTGCAATTCACCGCGGCCTGATACTTTGAACTTGTCACCGTCTTCTGTTTCTTCAACACGTAAAGCGACGTTGTGTTTCAGTTCAGCATTTAAGCGATCTAAAATCTGACGTGAAGTAACAAATTTACCTTCTTTACCAGCAAACGGAGACGTATTGACCTGGAAGGTCATAGTCACTGTTGGTTCGTCTACTTGCAGAGCTGGCAATGGGTCCAGGTTGTTTGGAGCACAAATGGTATCAGAGATTTTCAGCTCGCCTAAACCAGTGAACGCAACGATGTCACCCGCGTTGGCTTCAGTGGCTTCAATACGCTCCAGACCTAAGTAACCAAAGACCTGACCTACTTTAGCGTTACGTTTAGTACCGTCGGCACCAATCACTGTCACTTGTTGGTTAGGCTTTAAAGTACCGCGCTTGATACGACCGATACCGATAATGCCTAAGTAGCTTGAGTAATCCAGCTGAGATACCTGAATTTGTGTATCACCGTTCAGTTCAACAGCTGGTGGAGCTACGTGCTCAACAATAGCTGCGAACAGATCGTTGATGTCTGTTTTTGGCTCGTTGTAATCCAGAGTCGCCCAACCGTTGATTGCTGATGCGTAAACGATAGGGAAATCTAACTGCTCGTCAGTTGCGCCTAAGTTATCGAACAGGTCAAATACCTGGTCAATAACCCAATCAGGACGTGCACCCGGACGGTCAATTTTATTCACAACAACAATAGGCTTTAAACCGTGGGCAAAGGCTTTTTGAGTTACGAAACGCGTCTGTGGCATTGGGCCTTCAACAGCGTCAACTAATAACAATACAGAGTCAGCCATAGACAATACACGTTCAACTTCACCACCGAAATCGGCGTGGCCTGGTGTGTCCAGGATGTTGATGTGGTAACCGTTCCAGCGTACTGAAGTATTTTTTGCCAAAATGGTTATACCGCGCTCGGATTCCTGGGCGTTGGAGTCCATGACACGTTCCTGCAACTTGGCGCGGGCATCAAAAGTGCCTGACTGTTGCAGTAATTTGTCTACCAAAGTTGTTTTACCATGGTCAACGTGCGCGATAATGGCGACATTACGCAGTTTTTCGATCGCTGAAGCGGTTCCGCTCATTTATATTTCCTCTGTGGCACTAGCTGACCATAATCTTGACTACTAGGCATTGACTAAAAGTTGTTCGAATTCAAGGGCGCGTATTCTACTCTGTTTTTACGCAGAAAGAAAAAATAACTGTGATCTGTGGCGGCTTATTTTTAGCGGAACATAACCAGACTATATATTTCAACGCATTTTAGTGACAGCCTGATGAAACTTGCTATTTTAAGTCGTGTTTATTTAAAAAAGCACCAGCTTGGGGCTACTGCATCACAATGAAGCAACATTGCACCAACTTAATGCAAAAGCGTGCATCATTACCAAGCTACTCTACAAAAAGTCATTACATATCAACATCATAATTATTTGGCACAAGAATAGCATTACAATGCGCAAAGCTTTGGCCTAAGCCAGCATTATAAAAACAGGTGTCTTTTGCACCCGTCAACAGCACAAACCGGAGGAATGCATGTCTGCATCTACAGTACTGAGTTTTATCAAAGAGAACGACGTAAGATTCGTTGATTTACGCTTTACAGATACCAAAGGTAAAGAACAACACGTGACTATTCCAGTCAGCCAAATCAACGAAGATTTCTTCGAAGACGGCAAAATGTTCGACGGTTCTTCTATTGCCGGCTGGAAAGGTATCAATGACTCAGACATGATCCTGATGCCTCAGGCAGACACCATGTTACTGGACCCGTTTTCAGAAGAAACGACAGTGAACATCAGCTGTGACGTTATTGAACCAAGCACTATGCAAGGTTACGAGCGTTGCCCGCGTTCAATCGCTAAACGTGCTGAAGAGTACCTGAAGTCAACTGGTATTGCTGACACTGTGTTGTTTGGACCTGAGCCAGAATGGTTCATGTTTGATGACGTGCGTTTCAAAAACACTATGTCTACAGCTTTCTTCGCTATCGACTCAGCTGAAGCTGCATGGAACTCAGACAAAGTATACGAAGGCGGTAACAAAGCTCACCGTCCTGGTATCAAAGGCGGTTACTTCCCGGTACCACCGGTAGATCAACACCACGATATCCGTAGCGCCATGTGTGTGGTGCTGGAAGAAATGGGTCAGGTGGTTGAAGCTCACCACCACGAAGTTGCTACTGCAGGTCAGAACGAAATCGCAACTCGTTTCAATACCTTAACTAAAAAAGCTGACGAAATTCAGGTATTAAAATACGTGATTCACAACGTAGCTAACCTGTACGGCAAAACTGTAACCTTTATGCCAAAACCTCTGGTTGGCGATAACGGTTCAGGTATGCACTGTCACCAGTCATTAGCAAAAGATGGTGTAAACCTGTTTGCTGGTGATAAATATGCTGGTTTGTCAGAAACTGCGCTGTACTACATCGGCGGTATCATCAAACATGCTAAATCAATCAATGCGTTCACTAACCCTTCTACTAACTCGTACAAGCGTTTAGTGCCGCATTTCGAAGCTCCTGTAATGCTGGCATACTCAGCCCGTAACCGTTCAGCTTCTATCCGTATCCCACTGGTACCAAGTGCAAAAGCACGTCGTATCGAAGTCCGTTTCCCGGATCCGGCAGCTAACCCTTACTTAGCTTTCGTCGCTCAGTTAATGGCTGGTTTAGATGGTATTCAGAACAAGATCCACCCAGGCGATGCCATGGACAAAGACTTGTATGACCTGCCACCAGAAGAAGAAGCACTGATCCCTCAGGTCTGTGGTTCTTTAGACGAAGCTCTGGATGCACTGGATGCAAACCGCGCTATCTTCACTAAAGGCGGCGTAATGTCCGACGCGATGATCGATGCGTACATCGAACTGAAACGTGCTGAAGCTAAACGTGTTTCTATCGCAGTTCACCCACTGGAATACGAACTGTATTACAGCGTATAACATCAGGTTTAAAACAGCCTTTCATCCGCTGTTTTGAACAGCAAAACCCGCGCCTGTCGCGGGTTTTTCTTTGACTGAAATTTGAGATCTGTGGCTGGACGGATTAGAGTGAATACAGCAGCAACCATCATTCGGGTTTACATGAATAAGCTGATCCTGTTTTTTGCTTTAGTCTGTGCCAACGCCTTGGGCCAACAGGTTTATGTCAGCGTCGATAAAAATGGTGTCCCTCTGTATTCAGACCAACCTGTTGCCGGTTCCAAAAAGCTGGAATTGAAAGTGTCGCTGCAAAGCCAGCAACCCCAAAAAGACTCTCAGTTAGACCCCTTAGCTTCATTAACTGACGAAGCGACGCCTTACCAACTCACTATAGTAAACCCTGCAATGGAAGCCACAGTGATCTCCAATCAAGGGGAAGTGGCAGTGCAAAGTGATGTCAGCCCACCACTGGCCGATCACCACAAACTGCGGTTAGTACTTGATAACAATCAACAAAGTCCATTACAACAAAGCAGCAACTTTCGCTTGCTTGGCGTCGAGCGAGGTGAACATCAACTCCAACTTCAGGCCCTTGATCAAAACGGCAAGCTAATTGCAGAAAGTACTGTAACAACCTTTTACTTACGTAAAACTACAATAGCTTCACCAAAATAGTGCGTTTTGACGGTGATCCGTCCGATTTTACAGTACACTGTAAAATTAAAGCACCATTTTGGTGCAATAGGTGAGCGCAGTGACCCAACAGCAAAAGACGATGGATTTTTCCACCACCGACTTTACCGATCAACTCAGCACCGCCATATTGGTGTTGGATAGCCAGTTGCAGGTGCAGTATTTTAATACCGCCAGTTCGGCGATGTTTGGTGTGGGTGAAAAACGACTGGCGCAGCAGTACTTTTTTACCTTATTTCAGTACACAGATTTAACCTCCAGCTTCTTTTTAACCGCACTGCAAAACCGGCAGGGTTTTGGCATCAGTGACGTACAAGCTGTATTGTTAGATGGTCGGCATATTTTACTCGACGTGACCGTCAATCTGATTGAACAGCCCCATTTAGCCCTGATGCTGGAATTACGTCAGGTGGATCAGCAGCGCAAAATTAGTCTGGAAAGTTTACAGCAGCACCAGCATTTAGCGGCTCGGGAACTGATCCGTGGTTTAGCCCATGAAATTAAAAACCCTTTAGGTGGTTTACGTGGTGCAGCTCAGTTGTTGGAAGAATCACTGAACGACGATCAAAAGGAATACACTCAGCTTATTATTGCGCAGGCCGACCGGTTACGTAATCTGGTCGACCGATTGTTAGGCCCTTACAAAGCGCCGAGTAAAAAATCCTCTAATGTGCATCAGGTGCTCGAAAGGGTCAGCCAGCTGGCTCAAATGGACAACCCCACTCATGTGCAATTTATCAGAGATTATGACCCCAGCATCCCGGACTTTTCCTTCGACCCTGAACTGATCGAACAAGCACTGCTGAATATTGTGGGCAATGCCCAGCAGGTGCTGACTGAAGGTGGCCAAATCACCTTACAAACCCGGATATTAAATCAGCACACCATTCATGGCCGTCGCCATCGTTTAGTGGCAGCCATTAAAGTCATAGACAATGGTCCTGGTATTCCGCCAGAAATTAAAGACACCTTATTTTTCCCTATGGTCACAGGCAAACCTGGTGGTACAGGCTTAGGTTTGTCGATAGCTCAAACCTTAATTCACCAACACGGTGGTTGGATTGACTGCGAAAGCTGGCCGGGGCAAACCGCTTTTACTTTGTATTTACCGCTCAATAACTCTGGAGAAGAACAATGCAGCAAGTAGTCTGGATTATTGATGATGACAATTCGATCCGCTGGGTATTGGAGAAAGCATTAGCTCGGGCAGATATAGCCTGTGAAAGTTATGCTTCGGCCGATTTAATGTTGCAACGTTTACAGTATGAACAGCCGACTGTTGTGGTATCTGATATCCGGATGCCAGGTACAGATGGTATGGCATTGCTGACCAAATTGCAGGAATTATCGCCCGAGTTGCCAGTGATTATTATGACGGCACATTCGGATCTGGATAGTGCAGTCAATGCCTTTAAAAAAGGCGCTTTTGAATACCTGCCAAAACCTTTTGATATCAATGAAGCAGTGTCGCTTATTCAACGGGCTTTGGCTCATAGTCAGGCGAAACAGCCAAAACAACAGACCGTAGTGCAAACAGAAGTGCCGGAAATTATCGGTGAAGCGCCTGCCATGCAGGAAGTATTTCGCGCCATTGGCCGTTTGTCGCGCTCCAGCATCAGTGTACTGATCAATGGTCAGTCCGGTACAGGCAAAGAGTTAGTGGCGCATGCACTGCATAAACACAGCCCCCGTTCAGAGCAGGCTTTTATTGCGTTGAATATGGCGGCTATTCCAAAAGATTTAATTGAATCCGAGCTGTTTGGCCATGAAAAAGGGGCCTTTACCGGCGCAGCCAATTTGCGAAAAGGCCGCTTTGAACAAGCTGATGGTGGCACTTTATTCCTCGATGAAATTGGTGATATGCCGCTGGACGTGCAAACCCGTTTGTTAAGGGTATTGGCAGACGGCCAGTTTTATCGGGTTGGTGGTCATCAGGGTATTAGTGTGGATGTGCGTATCATTGCAGCCACCCACCAGAATCTTGAAATTCTGGTGGCCGAAGGTAAATTCCGCGAAGACTTGTTTCACCGCCTGAATGTGATCCGAATTCAAATTCCGGCACTGAAAGACCGTAAGCAGGATATTCCTAAACTGGCACAGCATTTCCTGCAACAAGCGGCGCGTGAGCTGAATGTTGAAGCAAAAAGTCTGGCCAGCGAAACGGAGAAGTTTTTAGCTCAGCTCGATTGGCCAGGTAATGTGCGTCAACTGGAAAATAGCTGCCGTTGGTTAACAGTGATGGCCAGTGGCAAACAAGTACTGCTATCTGACTTACCCCCAGAGCTTACCAGTGCGCCTAAAGTGGTCGTCAGTTCGGTTCCAGGCGGCCAGCAAAGCTGGCAAGATGCTTTAGCAGCCTGGGTCAGTCAAAAACTCAATGCTGGCGAGGAGAACATTCTGGCTGAAGCGGGACCAGAGTTTGAAAAAATAGTATTGCAGCAGGCTTTACATTACACCCATGGCCATAAACAGGACGCGGCCAAACGCTTGGGTTGGGGCCGTAATACGCTAACGCGTAAGCTGAAAGAACTGAATATGGAATAAGGCTGAGTTGATCAGCCTCTGTACTGTAAAGGTAAAAAAACCAGCCAGATGCCACATCATTGCATCTGGCTGGCAGGAAATCAGCGCTTCGGGTTAATAGGGCTCAAGCGCAATCTCTATGCTTTTGTAATACAAAGAGGTTAAACCTTCATAACCAGAATCTGTGCCAACAAAAACCCAGACTCGCCCCTGCCCATCGCTGTACAACGGAATACGTTCGTTGGTGGTGGTTTGTACTGTCTTTTCAGCAAATTTCGAACCATCACAAGCAGCTTCTTTGGCTGCAACATTGCCTATCACTTTGGCTTGAGTACCAGACTGTGATTGCTGCCCCTTGTCCAGATTTAAGTAATATCCTTCCTGCTTCGGCTCTTTGTCACCGTAACCAAACTTCAGATAAACACTTTCCCCAGGCGCACCTCCAACTCCGGCGCAATCCACACCAGCGTTAGATAAAAAAGTTAACCGTACTCTGGCGTAATATTTTGTCGAAGGTTCCAGACCGGAAAACTGATTTTTCAGGAACATAAACAAATCGTCGCTGCGATTGATGCCCGACAGGAAATATCCCTTTTTTGCCGCCTCACCCGGCAAGGCGCGAATGCCTGACTCTAACTGGTAGGTTGCAGCGTTGTCTGCCGGATAGTCTGAAAAGCCAGCAGTCCAGCCATGAGCTCCTGAATTAAAATCAAAATTAAAAGCTTTGTCTTGTCCTGGAAGTAACTCCACATTACAACCTGCAAGCAACAACCAGCTACAACCAGCTACAAAGGCTAAACGCTTCATCAGAGATCTCCTTAAGTTGTGCTTAGTCTAAGAACAACTGGAAAAAACCCTGTGACCATTTGTAATGGATCAGTTGGCAAAAGTTACCGGATACAACCAAAGGTAAAACCAGCCGTCCGATGCGGCTGGTTTGTTTGAGCTTAAGCGAAGGGTTGATCAATACTGACGGCAGGTTGTGTAAACCAAAGCGGACCTGAGCTGGTCATGTAAAAATGGTCCTCAAGTCGCACACCAAACTCACCAGGTACACAGATCATCGGCTCATTACTGAAGCACATCCCAACCGCCAGCGGCGTATGCTCATTGCGCACCAGATAAGGGCCCTCGTGAATATCCATTCCTATGCCATGACCTGTTCTGTGCGGTAAACCCGGCAGTGCATAATCCGGCCCTAAACCATGAGCTTCTAAGACTTCGCGCGCAGCGGCATCCACCAGACCACAAGCCATACCCAACTTAGCTGCGCTAAAAGCTGCAGCCTGAGCGGCCTTTTCGACAGACCAGATTTCACGCTGACGCGCTGTTGGCTCACCAAACACATAACTGCGGGTAATATCAGACACATAACCCAATAAACGACAACCGGTATCAATCAACACCATATCGCCCTTTTCAAGGTTTTTTGGCGTTTTCACGCCATGCGGGTAGGCTGAATCCGGTCCAAATAACACAATACAAAAGTAGGAACCGCTGGCGCCGACTTTACGATGGGCTTCATCGATAAAAGCTTCAACTTCAGCTGTACTGATACCTTCATACAAGATGCTGGCAACGGCTTTATGCACCTCTAATGTCATATCCATAGCGCGCTGCATAATGGCAATCTCAGCCGCTGATTTTTGTGATCGGGAGCCCTGAGTAATCACTTTACCGCTAACGATCTGCTGCTGTGGATTGGCCTGACGCAGTCCTTCGAAGATAAAAAACGCACTGCTGTCATCCAAAGCCAGCACAGGATCTGCTTTACTACAAATCCGTTTGCAGCTATCAAGCAGCAGTTGATAGGGGTTTTCGTGCTCGTGCCAGCCCAGCACTTCGCCCTTTACTACCTGAAAACCAGTCAGAGTCGGGATTTCAAATACAGGACTGATATACACCAGCTCGCCTTTTGCTGGCAGCAAAGCCCCAACCAAACGCTCACTGGCGTACCAGACTGTGCCGGTGAAATAACTTAAATTAGTACCGGCATTCAGATACAAGACATCGATACCCTGCTGTTGCATCAGTTGCTGTGCTTTGTGAATACGGGTCTGATACTCGGCAGCACTGATAGCGTCAACGCCAGCGACCATAGGTTTTAACTTATCCAGTGCCTGTTGTTTGGTTTTACCACCTATCTGACTCATTAGGTACTCCAGTATTCAATTGATAGCCCAGAGTATGCAGCTGCGACTATATGAATTAAAATGATATAAATTCAACAGTTCATGAATTGGATTCATCCATGTTACCACCACTGAAAGCATTACAAGCCTTTGAAGCCACAGCCCGGCTCAAAAGCTTTAGCAAAGCTGCAGAGCAGTTATTTGTCACCCAAAGTGCTGTCAGTCATCAGGTGAAACTGCTGGAAGACTTTATTGGTCAGCCGTTGCTTTTGCGACAAAACAAAAGTGTCGAGCTGACACAGTCTGGCGATATGTTGTATTCGGTGGTGCGGGACTGTTTTGTCCGGTTGAATTCAGTGACTCAGCATTTATTAAATCAGCCCCCTGTGCAGCTCAAAATTCTGGCACAAACCTCTATTGCAGTGGAATGGCTGGCACCGAGGCTGGAGCTGTTTAAACAGCAGCAACCAGAGCTGGATACCTTATTAGATATGGCGTCTATGGCAAACAATGCCGATCCTGAGCAGTACGATATTATTCTGGGAACCTGGCCGGCTCCGGCTGGTTTTGTCAGCCGGCAATTGCGTACTGAGTTCTGGTATCCAGTCTGTGCTCCGGCGCAGTTTCAGTTATTAACCAGCTCTGATGCAGCAGAATTATTGCAATACCCGCTGTACAGCTCGGAGACAGGCGAAGACTGGCAGTTGTGGTGCCAACACCAACAGCTGCGCAGCCCGGCGGCTATGCAACTGCGTTATGTCAATCTGGCATTATTGGCAACAAAAGCCGTTACTGGTGGCAGCGGCTTTGCATTGTCGAATGATTTTATTGCAGGGCCAGCCCTGGCTAGCGGTCAGTTGATAGCTTTACGCCAGTTCAGTTATCAGCTGCCATGGGGCCAGTATCAGGTGCATTACAAAGCCGATAGCATGCAAAGTACAGCTGTGGAGCATTTTATTCAGTGGCTGACAACCCAATTGCAGCCACCTTCTGCTTAGAATTTGTTGCGCTGATTCAGTATTCAGTGCGCTGCGCGTAGGCGCGCCAGAACATTACGCCGCAGATGAAGAATACAAAAGCCAGCACCAGCGGCAGGCTGTTCCATTTGTTCATAACTATGATGTTGTTTTCCGGCCATAACAGCTTTTTATTGGTTGCTGAGGTCCGTACACCATGAATCAAAAAATCGCCGACTTTGTTTTCAATAAAAAAAATCAGCTGATTTTCTTTATTTAAAAAACCGTATAACTGCTGAGTATTGTCGCAATCCTGACGGTCCTGCAGCGGCAACCATTCAGTCGACAAGCTGCTTCTTAAATAAATAATACCTTTACCACCTAAATCTGCATCGCAATTCATACCACTTAACACAGCCGGCACCTGCAATAAATCTGAGCCATCACTTTGTACTGTGTATTTAGGAAAGAACACAAACACAGCCACAGCAGCAGCGGCCAGTAAAAAACTACACAAGCTGCTCCACTTTAAACGTCTTTGGCTCCAGTTCAGATACGACAGGCTTTTTTTCATAAATCCCCCAAAATGCAAAGACAGCTAAGGTAGCAGTGTCATAGGTTTTAGGAAAGTTAAAACCTCACGGTACGGTTCTGTATTCAGCTGGTTCTACCTCGTCAGCCCCAGCAAGACGGTATGCTCGCCGGCAACTGCTCCTCTGTGCCGCCATCGGCATGACAGACTCAGATGACTAAAATCTGTAACAAACTTAAGAAGCAGTCCTGTCTGGTCGCTTATAACAGCCAACCACACGAATCTAATAAAACAGAGTGCTCACAAGGATAAATAATGTTGAAAAATATCTCGGTTAAAACAGGTATTCTGCTGGTACTTGCGATATTCAGTATCGCTTTGTCCAGTCTGAGTCTATACGCCTGGGCAAGCGCGCGCAGCAGTGATCAGGGAATGCGGGACTTGTATAACATGGCGGTGTTGCAGGTGAATCCGTTAAGCGACACCTACGGTATGATGATGCGCAGCCGTATTGCTCTGGCGGCGGGTTTTGTTGAGTTACAAGCCGGAGAGAAAGACAAAGCAGAAGTAAGTGCTACCCGGTCAAAAAAGTTCCTTGCAGAAGCACATCCACGTTTCCAGCAATTTGTGACCGCAGGAGCTGAAGGCCAACAGAAAGCTCAGGTACAGGAACTTCAGCAGCTTTTTGTCTCTTATGATGCAGCAGTCAATGAGTCAATTCAGGCACTGGCTGATGGTTCTACGGAAAACTATATTGCAGCCAACTTAAAAGCCCGTGACGCTAACGCAGCGTTTCAGGAAAAAATTCAGGGCTTTATGCAGCATGCCGAACAAGCCAACAGCACTTACATGGCGTTGGCAGGTTCGCGCTATCAGATGGCGACCGGACTGACCGTATTTTTCATCGTGCTTACGTTAACCTTGTTACTGGGCGGCTGGTGGTTTATGCAAAAAGTAGTGCTGCAACCACTGCAGCTGGCAGGGCAACACTTTGAGTGGATGGCATCCGGCGATTTAACCCGCCCTATTTTAGTAGATAACAACAATGAGTTGGGACGTCTGTTTGCTGGCTTGGTGCATTTGCAACAAAGTCAAAAACAAACCATCAGTCAAATCAGTGGTACCGCCGATCAATTAGCTTCTGCTGCGGAAGAACTCAATGTAGTGACGGCACAAAGCTCTTCCGGTCTGGCTCAACAGAATGCAGAACTGCAGCAAGCGGCAACCGCGGTCAATGAAATGACTGTCGCAGTGGAAGATGTAGCGCAAAATGCAGTTTCAACATCAGACGCTTCAATGGCGTCAAACAAGCTGGCTATCCAAAGCCGGGCACAAATGCAACGATCCATCGAAGAAACACGGTTGATGGCAGATGAAATGCAGCAATCCACTCTGTTAGTACAACAACTGTCGACTCAAGCCAAAGATATAGGTCAAGTGCTGGATGTGATCCGGGCTGTGGCAGAACAAACCAATTTACTGGCTCTAAACGCAGCCATTGAAGCAGCGCGGGCTGGTGATGCTGGCCGTGGTTTTGCAGTAGTGGCAGATGAAGTCAGAGCTTTAGCCTATAGAACACAAAACTCTACCCGGGAAATTGAACAGATGGTTGTGCAAATTCAGCAAGGTACGGTCCAGGCTGTGCAAGCTATGCATAACAGCAGCCAAAGAGCCGATGTCACGCTGTCATTAGCCAGTAAAGCCGGTGAAGTTCTTGAGCAGATATTTAACTCTATCAGCCATATCAATGACCGGAACCTGCTGATAGCTACAGCCTCAGAACAGCAAGCCCATGTAGCCCGAGAAGTCGACCGCAGTTTGGTCACTATCCGCGATTTGTCTTTGCAAACAGCAGCTGGTGCCGATCAAACCAATATGGCGAGCAGAGAATTATCCACCATGGCAGCACAATTGATTACTATGGTGCAGAAATTCAGAACCTGATGTGCTTTGCTGATAAAAAAATGGCAGCCTGTTTCACCAGACTGCCGTTTTTATCATTCGATATTAAGACTTGGCTTCGGCTCTTGCCTTGGCTTTTTCCTGCCATTTTTGTTGACGTTCAGCCAATTTGGCTTTTTGCTCAACCGTCAGCACTTTATTGATCTCAAACTGTAATTTCGCACGGGCCACTTCGTGATCCAGCTTGTCTTTCTGCTTCGATTCTAACAAAGCACGTACAGCGGCTTCATCAAAACTATCAGCCTGCACCAGAGCTTTTAACTGATCCATCTCTGGTTTTGCTTCACCACGTTTTGGCATAGTGGCGCGGTGTTGCTCCATCAGAGTTTTAATTTGCTCTTTTTGCGCATCGGTCAAATCCAGACCTTTTAAGGCTTTCATATGCAAGCCAGCTGATGGGCCATGGCCTTGATGGCCACGTTCTGGACCTGCAAAGCTGCTGATGCTGGTTGCAGCCAATAAACCACTGAATAATAATGCAATCACTGTAGAATGTTTCATAGTGTCTTTCCTCGTTTGGGCTGTATTGCGACAGTGATAGCTTACGATACTGAATGCAAAGCAGCGCAAAGCAGCGCAAAGCCAACGTAAAGGTTGTGTAAAGGACTGCAACAAGATAGCCGTGTCTTTTAAACTGGCAAAAAACACACCGGAGCCAGAATGACTTCTATATTGATGATTGATGACGACATAGCACTGACCCAGCTGGTTGCAGAATATCTGCAACTGGACGGTTATCAGTTTACTGCTGTACATCAAGGGCCGGAAGGTCTTGAACTTGCCAAATCCAATGCCTTTCAGCTGGTGTTATTGGATATTATGTTGCCAGGTATGGATGGTTTAACTTTGTTAAAACTTTTACGCCAACACAGCTATTGCCCGGTGTTAATGTTAACAGCACGTGGTGATGAGATTGATCGGGTGGTTGGTCTGGAACTGGGGGCTGATGATTATCTAGCTAAACCCTTCAGCCCAAGAGAACTGGTCGCTCGCATAAAAGCCATCTTGCGCCGGGTTGAACTGGTACAACAACAACAGCAACCACAGTCCAGTTCATTACAGGTCAATCAGCTACGACTCGACAGCGCCAAACGGCAGATCTACGTACTGGACAATCCACTGGTGTTGACGGCCACCGAATACCAAATTCTAGAGCTGCTAATGCGTCATGCCGGTGACGTCGTCAGTAAAGAAGATTTAAGCCAGCTGGCTTTAGGCAAAAGACTGCAACTGTACGACCGTAGCCTCGATATGCATATCAGCAACATCCGCAAAAAAATTGCCCAGTATGATGAAGGTGAAAAAATTCAGACCTTAAGAGGCTTAGGTTATTTGTTATTACAAGGTGAACATTGATGAACTGGTCGCGCTGTAATCCGGTGAACTATCTGGCTGGCCGCATCTTTTTATGGTTTTGGCTGGTGTTATCAGTGGCTGTAGCCAGCGCAATTTTATTGGCAAGAGGCTGGCCTGAGCAAACCGAAATACGGCGCTTACCTCATCCCGTCGCTGAGCAGTTCAGGCACCTGAAAGAGCATTTTCAGCCTTTTGCTAACCTCACCACCTTACAGCGCGATTTAGAACGCAAATACAAAGGTCGTTGGCTGATGGTAGATGTAGACAATAATCAGCTACTAAATCCGGATGCATTGCCTTCTAATTTTGACCCCAACTGGCTGACGGAGCTGTCGCAACTGAACAGACCCCGTATGCTGGTGCATAAAAACACTTTTGTGACGGGGCCTTTGCTCATTATCGCTTCCGACAAAAACCTCGCGCTATTTCAATTAAAACAACGGCCTGAACAAGCCTGGTGGCAATTCCATGCGCTGCCGGAAGGCTTTTTACTGATGTTATTGCTAGCCGTCTCTGCTGTAGCGAGCTTAATTCTGGCCTTGTCTATCACCCGGCCTTTACGCGAACTGAGTAGCAGTCATTTAAAATTTGCCCAGGGCGAACTGGATAACAGGGTCAATGCGCTGGCCGCCCGTAAAGATGAACTGGGTGACTTAGGCCGGGGTTTTAATACCATGGCCGCTCAGATAGAAGACCTGATCCATAATCAGCAAAGGTTACTGAGGGATGTGTCGCATGAATTGCGCTCTCCGCTGACCCGCTCACAACTGGCGCTCGCTCTGCAACAGCGTCAGGGTGACCATCCGCAACTACAGCGTATTGAAATGGAGTTAAAACTGCTGGACCAGCTGCTGGACGAACTATTAACCTTCAGCCGGCTGGATGCAGGCCAGTATCCATTGGAAAAACAAAAGCTGGATTTAACTGAGTTACTTTATGCCATTATTGAGTTGAATCAGCTCGAAGCTGATGCCAAACAACAGCAAGTGCACCTCAATGCACCTGAACAATGCTGGCTGGACGCCGATCAACGTCTATTAGGCCGGGCTATTGAGAATGTGCTACGCAACGCTATTAAATACAGCCCGGCAGAAAGCCTGATTTTATGCACATTAAAGCAGCACGAACAACAGCTGGAGCTACTTATTCAGGACGAAGGACCCGGCGTACCTTTGGATAGTTTATCGCATATATTTGCGCCTTTTTATCGCGTATCTGCAGTGCGGGAACATCAGAATGGTACAGGCCTTGGTTTGGCTATCGCAGCCTCTGCGATACGGCAACATCAAGGCAGTATCAGTGCTTCAGTACCTGAAACCGGCGGTTTATTGATCCGTATTTTGTTACCTTTACCCCATTAAGGATCGTTAATTGTCTGCAGCATCTTTTAATACTCTGTCAGCCCGTTTTACTGAGGAGCAATTGCAGCAGGCATTGCCCGTTTTACAGCAGTTCTGGCAACAAGGCCAACATCGGTCTTTTTTCAGTTTTGATCAAAGGCAGCTTTGTTACAGTAGCTTCCGCCATCCTGAGCCGCGAGCTGAAATAGTGCTGTCCCCCGGCCGTATTGAGGCCGCTCAGAAGTATCAGGAATTCTGTTTTGATTTGTATCAGGCAGGTTTTACTGTGCATTTGATTGACCACAGAGGCCAGGGGGTGTCGGACAGGATCAATGCAGATCGGCATTTAGGCGATGTGGCTGATTTTCAGCATTATGTGCAGGATTTTGCGCTCTGGTTACAGCACCATATAGTGCCAAAGCAACAAGCTCCGCTGCTGGGGTTAGCGCACTCCATGGGGAGTGCCATTTTGTGCCGTTATTTGCAGCAACATAGTAAACACGGTTTTAGCGGTGTTGTGTATTGCTCACCTATGTTTGGCATTCAAACTAAACCTTTGCCAAAAGTTGTCGCCACTACGCTGGTGCATCTGATCGCAAAGTTACATAGCTTATGCGCTAAACAAGCACGCTACTTTCCTGGCCAGAAGCCTTATCTGGATAAGCCTTTTAGCGGCAATCATCTGACTCACAGCCTCGTTCGTTATCAGCAGTTTCGGCAGTTGTATCAAACACAGGCTGAACTGCAATTGGGTGGGGTATCCAGCCGTTGGTTACAACAATCCTTGCTGGCCATCAAAGCGTTGCAACAGGCTCCGGCTCTGGCCTTACCCCAGTTGATTGTGCAGGCAACAGCAGACCCTGTGGTAGATAACCAAATGCAGCAGCTGTATCAGCAGAAACATTCACAACAAGGGCTACCTTGTGAACTGGTGAAAATCCAGGGGGCCTTGCATGAGATTGTTTTTGAAAGCGACCCGCTGCGTAATCAGTTATTCAGCGCACTCCATCGCTTTGTGCTTCAGCTCGGACTCTGAATAGGGTTCAGCATGAATAATGACTTCGGCCTGTTTATACAAAGCCATCAACTGTCGCTCGGCTTGATCGACTATGGCATGAGCGGCCAGCAGAGATAAATCATCCTGCAATACCAGCCTCAGCTGAATAAATACATCAGGGCCAGCCTGACGGGTTTTTAACTGTTCTACCGCCAGTATTTCAGCTTGCGTCAGCAAGGTCTGCTCTATACGCAGTAACTGATCAGCAGGTAATTGCTCATCCAACAGATGTTGTAGCGCTTCTTTGGCAAGTTCAAAGGCACTGTAAAGTAAATAACCGCAGATCAATACAGCCACCAGATTATCCACCCAGAGGAAGTTTTGACTGGCGAGAAACAACGCGGCCAGAACCAGCAGGTTCATCAGTAAATCACTGCGGTAGTGCAACAAATCGGCTTTGACAGCTAAAGAGCCGGTGCGCCGGATAATCCAGCGCTGGGCAAGTACCAGAGTCAGGGTTAACAGCGCACAAAGCACGGTGATCCACATACCGAACTCCAGTTGCTGTACCGCTTCATTCTGATTAAAACGGCTGAAGGTTTGCGTCAGCAGCAATAAAGCAGCACCAGTTAAAAATGCGGCCTGCAACAAGGCCATCACGGCTTCAGCTTTGCCATGGCCAAAACCATGGTTGTCATCAGCGGGCCGCAAGGCATAACGCAGCACGGCAAAATTCAGTACAGAGACCAGTAAATCCATGGATGCATCAGTAAAGGATGCGAGCACCGAGCTGGAGTTGGTCGCCATTACAGCGCTGAATTTCAGCAGCAGAATAGTTAAAGCAATAGTTAGCGTCAGATAACCCGAACGTTTCACCCAAAGTTGATAATCAGTATTCTGTGTTATTTGCTTGTTCACAGTACTCATGTCAGCCTCTTTCGTTATCTGCATCCATAGGCATTGTACGCCAATTTTGATACACTCACAGTGCTTAAAAAATTGGAAATCATCATGTTAGACATAGTGTTATATGAACCTGAAATTCCGCCTAATACCGGCAATATTATCCGCCTTTGTGCCAATACAGGCTTTCGCCTGCATTTAATTGAGCCATTGGGTTTTGCCTGGGATGACAAGCGTATTAAAAGAGCAGGCCTGGATTATCATGAATTTGCCGATGTGAAACGTCATGCTAACTTTGCCGCCTTTTTAACTGACGTCAAACCAACCCGGGTTTTCGCCTGCACCACCAAAGGCAGTAATCACCACAGTGATGCGGCATACCAATTAGGCGATGCACTGGTATTTGGTCCGGAAAGCCGTGGTTTACCTGCAGATTTACTGGCCACCTTGCCCAAAGAGCAGTGGCTGCGAATTCCGATGACACCGGACAGCCGTTCGATGAACTTGTCTAATGCAGTCTCAGTATTTGTTTATGAATCCTGGCGCCAACTGGGTTATGCAGGTGCCAGACCCTGAGTTTGCCAAGCTTGAAAACATAGAGCTATAGTGTTACTCAGCTTGCTGATTTGTCTTAAAAAATTGTCCGGGGAATGAATTCAGATGCTGCTGCGTTGCCTTAAATTTTGTCTGGCGCTTTGGCTGTTATGCTGCAGCAATGGTATTCATGCCTATTTGCAGGTGCAGCCTATGGTGCATTCCCGCCAGTCACAGCATTTAGCCATTGAGCTCTTTACTCAGGATAAATCGGGGTTGTTGTGGTGGAGTACCAGCACTCAGCTGCACCGTTTTGACGGCCATGATCATCAGTCCTACACCTTGCCCGGTGAATTACAAACTCAATCTTTAGTACAGTTGCTGACTCTGGACCAGCATAGATTATGGCTGGCCAGTGTCGACCAGCTTTGGCTGTTTGAACAACAAAGCGGTGAATTCCGTCAAATTTGGCAAAGTAAAGAAGCCATCAAAGGGCTGTTCCTATCCGGCAACTCTATTCCGTTGATTTTGACTGAACAGGAAATCTGGCAATGGTCGGCTGAATCCACAGACGCCCAACTATTGTGGCGTGGCAGCAGCACAGCAGCAGGCTGGGCTCAGGGAGTCAGCGATGGCTTACATTTATGGTTATGGTCGAAAGACGCCAAATTGGCCCGTTATGATTTAGTCAGCCAAAGTTGGCAACATTACCCGGTGAATTTGCCTCAGCAAACCGATTTAGCTTTAGGACCTGATCAACAGCTGTGGTTGTTGGTACAAAATCAAACACTCTACCAGCTAAAAGAACAACAGCCGCAGCGTGTAGCCACACCTGAGAACTTTTACGCCACAGCACTGGAAGTAGATCCTTTAGGCCAGGTATGGCTGCTCTCTGCACAGAAACTTTATCTTTATCAAAAAGACAGCAAAAGCTGGCAAACTCAACAACTGGCTCAGCCTTGGGTGCAGCTCTTCGCCGATCGCCATCAGAATATCTGGCTGGCAGACTCAGCCGGCGCTTTAGCTTTGGCGCAAGCTTCTGCTTTAACAGTTCAGCCAACAGATAAAACTCTGTTATGGGACAATACAAATCAAAGCTGGCAATTAGAACAACAACAGCTTACACGGGTGACACCAGAGCAAAATAAGAAGCCAACGCTAGTCTTTCCTTTTGCATTGGATCAGCTAAAAAAGTTCTGGTATCAACAACAGTATTTTGTCTGGGTCGGCCAGCAAATCTGGCGTTACGACGACGCCACGGCCAATTGGTTGCTGGTGGTGCAGGATGCTGTACTGGATGTGGCACTGTCCGAACAGCAATTTTGGTATCTGACCAATCAAGGATTATGGCAATGGGATCAGAGCTCTGAACGCCCGGTCCTACTCAGTGATCAAGCCAGTTGGTTTTTACTGCGTTACCAGTCCGGACAGTTATGGTTGACCGGCAGCAACAGGATTTATTCTTATCAACTGGCAGATCAGCAACTGCGCACCTATGATGTCGGCCCTTGTGTCGCACCACCCTGCCTGGATGTGCGACAGATACAGGATTTAGCCCCAGAGCAACAAGAGTTATGGCTGCTGACACCCGATCAGCTGTATCACTACGAAGTTCAACGCAACACAACCAAGCTAACCCTGTTATTGCAGAATAAGTGGCAGGTGCCCTGGCAACAGCTGCATATGCTGAAGCAGGACCAGCATATTTGGCTCTGGTCCAGACAGCAGTTAAACTTACTTCATCTGGCCGATCAGTCTTTGCTGCAATGGCAATTGAACCAGGGCGAACAATTACTGCCTTTTCAGGTACAACTAGTGGACCATCAGCTACAGATCAATAGCTCGATTGGTCACTACCAACTGCCGTTGGATCAGCAATACGCTGCAACAATAGCCAATCCATTGCGCATTGAACTGCTTGCAGAAAATGGCCAACACCTGAAACAACAGGACCACGTATTACAACTGGACAGCTGGGGGCCACAACTACAGTTTCGTCTGAGCCACTACCCAACGGCAGGCAAACAATGGAACTACTTTCGCTACAGTCTGGATAAAGCTCCTGCGGTGATGCTGACTTACCCACAACGACAATTCAAACTGCAACTGGACAACAGCGGAGACTATCAGCTCTCTGTCGAAGCCAGTCAGGATGGTTTGAGCTGGCAGCAGGCCGGTGATTACCAGTTGCAGTTTAACCGCTACTGGTGGATCCAGCAGAGCTGGTTGTGGTTGATGTTATTTTTATCCGTGGTCATGCTTGCTTTGTTGTTATGGCGCTACCGTGTGCATCAAAACCGCTTGCATCAAAGGCTGGAGCAACAGCTGATGATAAGCTCCCTGTTCGACAATACTCAGGATGCAGTCTGGTTAGGCGACGAGCAACTGCGGATTGAAAAAGTAAATCAGGCCTTTTGTCAGATCACGGGCTTCGACGCTACCCAGATAGAAGGTAAAACCTTACAGCTTTACACAGCCCAGGGGCATCAGACAGAACTGCTGAAAACCATAGTTCAACAGTTGCAGCAATTCAGCTTCTGGCGTGGTGAGGTCTGGAGTAAAAAAGCCAATGGCGATAGCTTTGCTTTATCTTTAGCTATTACCTTACTGTCAGGTAAAGGTGCGCTGGAACCCAAACTCTATCTGGCGATATTTTCCGATGTGACTAACCGCAAGCTGAATGAACGGGAACTGCGGAAACTCAGCACTCGTGATCCGTTAACCCAATTACCTAACCGTGCTTTATTTCTGGAGCATCTGGACAGAGCCTTTTTCAGCTGCAGCAGCCGTTTTCCTCACTTTGCTGTATTACTGGTCGATTTAGACCGCTTCGCCAAAATTAACGATTCATTAGGCCATGACAGTGGCAATATGCTGCTGCAGATGGTCGCTGAACGCCTGCAAAAACAACTGCCTTCTGGCTATATTCTGGCGAAATTAGGCGTGGATGAGTTTGCCATTCTGGTGCCATCGCATTTTAGTGTCGAACAATTTGATCTGTTGCTGAACCGCCTGAGCCTGCAATTGCTGCTGCAAATCCGCCAGCCGCTGGCATTGGGCGATCTGGAAATCACTCTGACCGCCAGTATTGGTATAGCAATCTACCCTGACGATGGCCGCTCTTCTGACATTTTATTACGCAGCGCTGATACGGCACTGCACCATGCTAAACAAATGGGCCGTAACAACGCTCAGTTCTTTAATGACAAGATGCTGCAACGCACTCCTGAATATCTGGCTTTGGAAAGCGATTTATGGCGCGGTATCAGTCAGGGCGAATTTAAAGTGGTGTACCAGCCTAAATACAATGTCGGCAGCAATACCATAGTAGGGTATGAAGCCTTATGCCGCTGGCATAATCCGGCCAGAGGCATGGTTTCCCCTCTGATGTTTATCCCTATTGCTGAAGAAAATGGCGTGATCATTCAACTGGACCGGCTGGTGTTCAGTCAGGTTTGTGCTCAAATTCAGCAATGGCAACAACAAGGCCGGATGCGTGGCCGGGTTGCGGTGAATCTGTCGGTGCAGCAACTACAACAGCCAGACTTGTTGGACTTCTTACAACAGGAACTGCGGCACTATAAGCTGGACGCCAGTTTACTGGAGCTGGAAATCACAGAGACAGCCATGATGCGTGATGCTGAACACTGCCTTGACGTGATGCATCAACTTAAAGCTATAGGTTTTACTCTGGCGCTGGATGATTTTGGTACTGGTTACTCGTCTTTGGGTTACCTGAAGCGGTTCCCTATCGACACCTTAAAAATTGATCGGGCTTTTATCAAGGATATGGATACGTCCGAACAAGACCGGAATATCACGTCCACTATTATCCGGCTGGCCGGTTATCTGAAAATTGCGGTAGTGGCAGAAGGTGTCGAAACTGAAATGCAGGCTTATTTACTGCATGTGATGGGCTGTCAGGTGGTGCAAGGTTATCTGTTTAGCCCACCAGTCCAGCCAGAACAAATCGCCTTGCTGCTGGATAAAGAACCGAAAAGCGAAAACTAAACTGCGGCTGGTAATTGCAATTGGGCGAAAGCACGCAGCCAATAAAGCTGCGGCTCCAAAGACGACGGCGAATACCCTAAGTAGTTGGTGTTGCAGCCAGGCGACAAATGAACGAGACCCCAGGAGCATAGCAGTCTATGCGACCGGGGCGAGAGAGAGCAGCCAACAAAGCTGCAGCTTCAAGTACGACGGCCGTTTACCCTAAGTAGTTGGTGTTGCAGCTAGGCGGCAAGAGATTGAGACCCCAGGAGCATAGTTCACTATGTGACTGGGGCGAAAGCGTGCAGCCAACAAAGCTGCAGCTTCAAGGACGACGGCCGTTTACCCTAAGTAGTTGGTGTTGCAGCCAGGCGACAAATGAACGAGACCCCAGGAGCATAGCAGTCTATGCGACTGGGGCGAGAGAGAGCGGTCAACAACGCTGCGGCGCCAAATACGACGAGTATTTTAGCCTAAGTAATTGGAGTTGCAGCGAGGCGGCAAGAGATTGAGACCCCAGGAGCATAGTTCACTATGTGACTGGGGCGAAAGCGTGCAGCCAACAAAGCTGCAGCTTCAAGTACGACGGCTAAACTATTCGTCGCGTTTTTCGCGGCCTAGTAGATCCATCGCCGCCAAACGCGCATCTTTGCCCTGATACAACACTTGGTAAATTTGCTCTGTAATAGGCATTTCTACACCGACACGTTGCGCCAGATTAAAGACTTCCTTGGCATTACGGTAACCTTCTACCACCTGACCTATGGTTGTCATGGCTTCGTCCACGCCTTTGCCTTCACCTAACAACAGACCAAAACGTCTGTTACGGGACTGGTTGTCTGTGCAGGTTAAAACTAAATCACCTAAACCCGCCATGCCCATAAAGGTTTCTTTTTTCGCACCTAAGGCACAACCTAAACGGCACATTTCCGTTAAACCACGGGTAATCAAAGCGGTACGGGCATTGGCACCAAAGCCAATACCGTCGGCCATACCGGCACCTATAGCAATAACGTTTTTCACCGCACCACCGAGTTGTACGCCAATAAAATCAGGATTGGTATAAACCCTGAATGTTTTAGTGCAATGCAATAAGTCGGATAAGGTGGTAATAAATTCAGGATCTGTGGAGGATAAAGAAATAGCTGTAGGCAAACCTTTGGCCAGTTCTTTGGCAAAGGTTGGACCTGACAACACAGCTAAGGACACTTCTTCACCGAGAATTTCTTTGGCGACATCTTGTAGCAAGCGGCCAGTTTCAGGCTCTAAACCTTTGGTCGCCCAGGCGACACGGGCATTATGCTGAAGAAAAGGCTTAATATCTCTTAAGGTGTCAGCAAAAGCATGGCTGGGCACAGACAATAAAATATCCCGGCATGACCCCACTGCATACGCCAGATCATCAGTCACAGCCAAAGAATCCGGCAAGCGGATGTCCGGTAAATAGCGCTGATTCATCCGCTGTTCGGTCATCACACGAATATCATCAGCGTTCCGGCCCCACAACAGAGTTGGATTACCATTACGGGCCAGCGAAATAGCAAGGGCGGTCCCATACGAGCCCGCCCCTAACACAGCAATAGCAGCGTTCATCTTAAGACTGTAGTTCTACGCCTTGCTGGGCCTGAGCTTCAGCCTGACGTTTTTGTACATATTGAGCAAATAAGGCATCAAAATTCACAGGTGCCAGATTCAATTGTGGGAAAGTACCGCGGTTCACCAGGTTAGACACCGCTTCGCGGGCATAAGGGAACAGAATATTTGGGCAGAAAGACGCTAACATATGCGCCATTTGTGCATCTTCCAGCACTGGCACGCTGAAAATACCAGCCTGCTGCACTTCACATAAAAATGCCACTTCTTCTTCGATACGGGCGGTCACGGTCAGAGATAACACCACTTCAAAGGTGTTGTCGTCTAACTTTTCGCTACGGGTGTCCAAATCTAATTGAATAGCTGGCTGCCACTCTTTGCGAAATATTGCCGGCGCGTTAGGTGACTCATAAGAAATGTCTTTGACGTAAATACGCTGGATGGCAAATTGTTCCGCGACTTGTTGTTCGGCCATGATAAATCCTAGTTTTAATAATATTTAGTGATAGCTGGATAGCTCGCTGCAATCAGGCAGAGAGCATCGAGTTCAAAGTACCGGCATTTTCCAGTGCAAAAAGATCGTCACAACCACCTACATGAGTATCGCCAATAAAAATTTGCGGTACTGTAGTACGGCCATTGGCCCGTTCAATCATGGCTGGACGCAACTCTGGCTGTTCGTCGATTTTAATCTCGTCAAACTGAACGCCCTTTTGACCTAATAACGCCTTAGCGCGAACACAATAAGGACAATAGGCCTTAGTGTAAATAGTGACTTGTGCCATCAGAGCTCCGACTTACTTTTACTTTTTAACCAGGGGCAGGTTTGCACCAGTCCAGGTACTCATGCCGCCCTGTAAAACAAAGACCTTGGTAAAGCCTTGTTTGGTCAACGTAGCGGCCGCGCCTTGTGCAGACATACCAGCCTGACAGACTACTATGATGGGTGCGTCTTTTTTGTTTTCAAGTCCTGCAACGGCTTGCGTGTTGATTTGTTCCGTTGTCAGATGGCGGGCGCCAGTGATATGACCTTTTTTAAAGTCTGCTTCCGCACGGATGTCGATGACTGTTGCATCTTCTCTGTTCACCATCAGCGTCAACTGGGTGGGAGTAATTTGTTTTACCGACGAAGTTAAAGATTTAATCCAACTGACGATTAAGGCCAAAAATAAAGCCACCCACGCGGCGGTCAGGTACGGATGATTACTTAAAAAATCAATATATTGCTGCATAAACACCATTCTGTTTCATTTCAGGAGCAAAACTTTGCGGCCGAGTATACCTAGTTTGATAAAAGAATGCAGCATTGAAGCCCTATCCGTACTATTTCGTCACTGTTTTCATAGGAAAAACAAGGTAAGATAGGCTAACAAAATCATACCCAAAGTAATTGAAGTTGCGGCGCGGCGACAAGTGTGTGAGACCCCAAGAGCATAGGTGTTGCTATGTGATTGGGGCGAATCCACGCGGTCAACAAAGCAGCGGCTTCAAGTAGGAAGGGTATTCAAGCAACAAGATACGGAGCCATGAGTATGCAGCCGAAAAAGCCGTTAGTCTTACTGATATTGGATGGATGGGGATACAGAGAAGAACGTGAGTCCAATGCCATTTTACAAGCCAATACCCCGGTAATGGACAAGTTATGGGCAGAGTATCCTCATACACTGATCTCAGGCTCTGGTCTGGATGTCGGTTTGCCAGATGGTCAGATGGGTAACTCTGAAGTAGGTCATGTCAATTTAGGCTCAGGCCGTGTGGTGTATCAGGATTTTACCCGCATCACCAAAGCTATTCAGGATGGTGATTTTTTTACCAATCCAGTGCTGGTTGAAGCGACACAGGCTGCAGTGCGCCATGGCAAAGCTGTGCATCTGATGGGCTTATTATCGCCGGGTGGCGTGCATAGTCACGAAGATCATATTATTGCGATGATTGATTTAGCCAAACAACAAGGCGCCACTGAAATTTACCTGCATGCCTTTTTAGACGGCCGTGACACCCCACCACGCAGTGCGGAAGCCTCATTGCAACGGGTGGAAGATCACTTTAAAGCTATAGGTGTAGGTCAGGTTGCTTCTGTGATTGGTCGTTATTTTGCGATGGACCGCGATAAACGCTGGGACCGTGTGCAGGCCGCTTATGACTTGTTAACCCAAGGCAAAGCTTTGTTTACAGCCACTACTGCAGTGGACGCATTAAAAGCCGCCTACAGTCGCGATGAAAATGATGAATTTGTTAAAGCGACCGCCATTAAAAATGCTGCTGGTGATGTGATTAAAATGCAGCAAGGCGACAGCCTGATTTTTATGAACTTCCGTGCCGACCGTGCCCGTCAGTTCAGCCGTGCTTTTATTGACGCCGACTTCACAGGTTTTGCCCGTGAGTATCAGCCGCAACTGGCCAGCTTTGTGATGTTGACTGAATACGCTGCAGATATTAAAGCGCCATGTGCTTATCCACCAGAAAGCCTGAACAATGTCTTGGGTGAATGGCTGGCCAAACACCAGAAAACTCAGTTACGTATTTCCGAAACTGAAAAATATGCGCATGTAACCTTTTTCTTTAGCGGTGGCCGTGAAGACGTATTTGACGGTGAACAACGTATTTTGGTGCCATCCCCTAATGTCGCCACTTACGATTTGCAGCCAGAAATGAATTCCACCGAATTGACCAACAAACTGGTGGGCGCCATTCACAGCGGCGAGTTTGATGTGATCATCTGTAACTATCCAAATGGTGATATGGTCGGTCATACGGGTATTTTATCTGCGGCTATTAAGGCTGTTGAAGCCGTCGATCACTGTATTGGCCGTGTGGTGGAAGCCTTACAGCAAGTGGGCGGAGAGTGTTTAATTACAGCCGACCATGGTAATGCAGAGCAAATGATGGATCCGGAATCTGGCCAGGCTCACACAGCCCACACCAGCGATCCTGTGCCACTGATTTATGTAGGCCGCAATGCTGCAGTGACGCCTGGTGGTATTTTAAGTGATATAGCTCCAACTATGCTGCACTTAATGGGTATGCCTATCCCTGCTGAAATGACAGGCAAAATTCTGATGAAGACAAATTAATGCCAGCAAGACTCGTCAACTATAGAGTAAGGATGCAGCAGAGCTTAGCTCTGCTGCTCTGTTTAGGCACAGCAACAGTCGCGGCTCAGGATCAAAAAGAGGTGCAGCAGGAACTGTCGCAGCTCAAAGGTCAAATTCAGCAAACCGAAAAAGAACTGAAGCAACAGCAAAAAGCTTTTACCAAAGCCCAGGATTTATTGAAATCAGCCGATCAATCCCTGGCCAAGCTGGCACGGCAAATTCGACAAAGTAATGAAGAATTGGCCAAAGTACAGCAACAACAACAGCAGTTGGAATTAGAGCAGCAACAGTTGCAACAAAGTTTCGAATTGCAAAAATCCTTGCTGGCACAACAACTTAAAGGCGCTTTTATTACCGGCGAGCATGATTACACCAAGATGCTGCTGAATCAGCAAGACAGCAATAAGCTGGAACGGGTACTGACTTATTATCAGTATTTGAATCAGGCCCGTATGCAGCAGATCAAAAAAATTGAACAAACTGCCGAAGCATTAAAGCAAGTTGGGCTGGAGTTGCAGGATAAAGCACAACAACAGCAAGAATTGCAGGCCCAACTGAAAGAACAACAGCAGGAACTGACAGAAGCAAAAACCAGTCAGTTGGCTTCAGTGAAAAAAATGAAGAGCTTTTTAACGGATCAGGAACAGCAACTGGACTACCTGAAACAAAACGAACAAAGCCTGCAGAACACCTTAGGTAAATTAAAAGCTGCAGCTATTGCTGCCAAAAAACGAATCAATCTGCCAAAAACCAAAGGCAAATTACCCTGGCCTGTACAAGGCGATATTTTACAGGGTTATGGTGAAAAACGCCTGGCCGGTGTCAGTTCCCGTGGCATTTTAATAGCAGCAGCCGAAGGCTCCAAAGTAAAAGCAGTGGCCGATGGTCAGGTTATTTATGCTGACTGGCTCAAAGGTTATGGTTGGGTCATAGTGCTGGACCATGGCAATGGTGTGATGAGCCTCTACGGCCACAATCAAACCTTATTAAAGAAACCAGGTGAAGCAGTGAATGCCAGTGAAGCCGTCGCTTTAGTGGGTGCCAGTGGTGGTCAGGCTCAGGCCGGATTGTATTTTGAGATCAGGCAAAAAGGTACGGCCATTAACCCTATTACCTGGTTACAGAAACGCGCAGGATCTTAGTCAATGAAGTATCTATTAAGCTTGGCTTTTGCGCTTTGCAGTTTGCCCTCTGTTGCCGCCAAAGTGGCTATTGTGATTGATGATATTGGTTACCATCAGATTGACTACAAGCTGCTGGAATTGCCTTATGATCTGACCTTTGCCGTGATCCCGCATACAACCCACAGCAATGCAGTAGCTAAGGCCGCTTATCAGAAGCAACGTGATGTGATTTTGCATATGCCAATGGAGTCTGCACGCCGGGCTGATTTAAGTAAAAATGCATTAAAAATCACCATGAGCCGCTCTCAGATTGAGCATAAATTACAGGCTGCTTTTGCTGATGTACCTTATGCCATAGGCGTTAACAACCATATGGGCAGTTACTTCACAGAGCAGGCCGACGTGATGGACTGGACTTTGGGGTATATTGCCAAACGTCAGCTATTTTTCCTCGACAGTAAAACGACGGCCCGCAGTCAGGCTGGTGTGTATGCCAAAAAACACCAGATGCCACTACTGACCCGTCAGGTGTTTTTGGATAACGATCGCTCATATCAGGCTTTGGATAAGCAATTTAAATTGATGATTAAGCTGGCTAAACAACATCAGTATGCAATAGCTATTGGCCATCCTTATCCGGAAACTTACGCCTATCTGAAAAAGCATTTAGCCACATTAGCAGCACAAGGCATTGAAGTGGTGAAGTTATCTGCGTTACTACCTGCCGACTATTCGGTGATGACAGCAGCACAAACAGCAGATGTACCTTTAACTTTGCCTGAACGGGATCCGGTACAACTTGCGCATGTGAATGGCATAGAGAACACAGCAATGAATATACCAGTAAAAACAGAGATTGCAGAGCCGGTATTTGTGCCTGCTATTGAAGAGCCTGCCGCTATTATTGCCATGTATAGCCAGCAATGGGACATACCAGAGCTGCTGAATCCTTTGACCTTAGCCGTAATTACACCAGCACCGGTGTTGATACAAAAACCCTGGGCTTTGCCAGAGCCGGCTAAAAAACCAGTGAAGTCTTTGCCCTTTTATCAGTTAGGAAGTAGTTTTTAACGAAAAATGCTGCAGATAAAAAGCAAAAAGCCCTGACATGTCAGGGCTTTTTACGGGGAAGAAACATTAAGCAGCCATTGCAGCCTGCAGTTTCTTCATCGCGTTTTTCTCTAACTGACGTACACGCTCAGCAGACACCTGGTAACGGTCAGCCAATTCCTGCAATGTCAGTTTCTGATCATCTAACCAACGGGCACGGATAATGTCCTGGCTACGGTCGTCCAGTGTACGAACTGCAGCTTGCAGACGATCCACTGATGCATTATCCCATTGATCTTCTTCAATACGATTGGCTAAATCTGAGCCTTTATCCTGCAGATAAAATACCGGCGCAGTGTAATTGCTTTCGTCTTCATCATCAGACGCATCAAAAGGCATATCGTGATTGCTCATGCGGGATTCCATTTCCAGCACTTCGTGCACAGGTACACCTAACGAATCCGCGACGTTTTGCACTTCTTCTTTGCTGAACCAGCCTAAATGCTTTTTGGCTTTACGCAGATTAAAAAACAGCTTACGTTGTGCTTTGGTGGTGGCCACTTTGACAATACGCCAGTTTTTCAGCACAAACTCGTGAATTTCAGCTTTGATCCAGTGCACTGCAAAAGACACTAAGCGCACACCGACAGAAGGGTCAAAACGTTTTACTGCTTTCATCAGGCCAATATTGCCTTCCTGGATCAGGTCGCTGATAGGTAAACCATAACCTGAATAGCTGCGGGCAATATGCACCACAAAGCGCAGGTGAGACATAATCAGCACACGGGCTGATTCTAAATCACCGTCTTGTTGTAATTTTTCAGCTAAAGAACGTTCTTCTTCTGCTGTGAGCATTGGGATAGTACTTACCGCATGAGTGTAAGCTTCTAGGCTGCCACTTCCAGCCACTGTCAGATTCATCATTTGTGAAGCCTGAGTCATGTCATTTCCCCTAATTGCGTGATTGGCCCAAATCTTAGCACTCTTTGATAGAGAGTGCTAAAAAAAGTTTCGGTCTTTTAAGATCCGAATTGTATAAGCCCTGTTTTTTAATAATATCAATTCATATATAAACACCTATTTTTCTTATATGATAAATTTAGAACCTACGCGCACTGGTAATGAAAAAAATAAAAACCACTTAAGGCACTTATATGTATTGTTATGTCGCCCGTCAGCCTATTTTTGATCGCCAAAAATCCGTAACAGGTTACGAGCTGCTATTTCGTGACGGTGTGGACAACTGTTTTCCAAATATTGATGCCGACGAAGCCACGTCGAAGCTGATCACTCAACATCATCTGTTATTAGGGGTTGAAAAGATCACTGGCGGCAAACAAGCTTTTATTAACTTTTCAGCAGATACGCTTATCCACCACTTCCCCACTTCTATTGACCCCAACAGTATGGTGATCGAGATTCTCGAAACCGTGCCTATCAGTGACGAGCTGCTGACTGCCTGTAAAGAGCTACATAAGATGGGCTACCGCCTTGCGCTGGACGATCATGATTTTGACACCAAGTGGGATGTGTTTTTACCTTATATCAGCATTATTAAGGTGGACGTGCGGATGTTTAATATACTGCAGATCAGTAAATATCTGCGCCGTATTGCTAAATACCCTGTGACCTTACTGGCGGAAAAAGTAGAAACTGCAGATGAATACGAACAACTGAAGCAGCTGGGTTTTGATTTATATCAGGGCTACTTTTTTGCCCGCCCGGAAATGCTGAAACACAAACAGATTGGCAGTAACAAGTTAAACCTGCTGGCACTGATCAGCGAATCCAGCAAAATACAGTTAGATTTTGACGGGCTGGCCGCCATAGTAGAACGCGATTTGGATATGTCCTACAAGCTGCTGCGTTTTATCAACAGCGTCAACTTTGCCCGTAAACAAAGTATAGGTTCATTGAAACATGCCATGGTGTATATGGGGGAAGCTGAACTGAAAAAGTTTATCTCCCTGTTAGCATTAGCCAATCTGGCAGAAGGCCAGTCAGATGAGTTGTTAGTCATGTCACTGATCCGGGCACGTTTTTGTGACCGACTGGCTAATATTCGCGGTGACAAAGAAAACCCACCAGCGGCTTTTTTAACAGGTTTATTTTCTTTGGTTGATGCTCTGCTGGAGCAACCACTGGAAGAGTTGCTGGCCCAACTGCCGTTGCTGCCGGAAATAAAAACAGCCTTGCTGGAAAACAAAGGTGTACTGGCGGATTACCTGACGGTTGAACGCACTTTTGAACATGGCTTATGGCAACAGCAAACAGAACTATCGTCCCGTATGGTGCCTCAGAACGTTGACTTGAACCTGGTGTACTTTGAAGCAGTGGAATGGGGGCAACGATTGCTGACGGTGCAGCAGCATTAACCCCCCGCAGTCAACTCAGTTAAAGTCCTGTCGCTTCAATCTGGCTGATATTGCGGCGCACAGCTAAAAACGATCCAACAAAACCCAGTGCTACCGCCACCAGCAACAGGTAACCTAACTCAGCCAAGCTTAGAGGTTGCAGGGTAAAGGTACTTTCATACAACTGAGTCACACTGGCGATAGCATGCTTTAGCCACCACAGCAGTACTTCTTCTATTAAAAACGTCAGGATGCCGCCAAAAAAACCAAGCCAGATACCGGTGTATAAAAATGGACGCTGGATATAACTGTTGGTGGCGCCGACCAGTTTCATCACTTCAATTTCATCTTTTTTATTCAGGATCATCAGTCGAATGGTATTACCCACCACCAGAAGTACAGCCACCATCAGCAGCAAAGCGACAGCAATAGCCACCTGACGCACTAAGCTGACAATAGCATCCAGTCGTTCTAACCAGCCGATATCCAGCTTCGCCAGCTCAACATAACGTTCCTGCTGCAGCGTAGCCAGCAAAGCCGAAGCTGCGACGCTGGAGGTATTTTTTGGACTAACCAGCATCACATGAGGTAACGGATTGTCTTCGATATAACTTAACGCATCACCAAAACCAGATTCCGCAGTGAATTCTGCCAGCGCCTGACTTTTATCAATAAACTGCACATCCGCCACTTCAGGGTTGGCCTGCAGCAGGGCTATGAGTTCAGCAATCTGCGTTTCATTGGTGTCCGCTTTTAAAAACAAGCTGATTTGCGCCGCCTGATCCACACTGGTGCTGACCTGTTGCAGGTTTTTTACCATTAAATGCAAAGTCACAGGCAAAGTTAAACTAACGCCAAGCACAGCCACAGTTAATAAAGATGAAGCTGGAGTCAGCCATATTTCACCTAGACTGGTCAGAGCCTGGCGAATATGATGCACCCAAAACATCACAAATCTGTTCCACAAGCTTTGCTTCACTGCAGTAGCCCCTGTCGCACGGCCCTGAAATAAAATACTCATTCGTCGGCTCCATAGGACGTTAAGCCATCGTTGATCATGCGGCCATTTTTTAAAGTCAGGGTACGGTAGCGCATCCGGGCCAATAAACTTAAATCGTGACTGGCAATCAGCACAGACACGCCGACCTGATTAAAGGCTTCAAATACATTCATAATGTCTTTGGATAAATCAGGATCCAGGTTACCTGTGGGTTCATCGGCCAGCAGTAAAGGTGGGCGATTGACCACAGCACGGGCTATACCAACCCGTTGTTGTTCGCCACCAGATAAAGTGTGAGGCAGGCAACGCACCTTATCCAGCAGCCCAACTTTATCCAAAGCTGCATGCACTCGCTTGGTCATGTCTTTGCCGCTGAAACCTTCAATCACTAAAGGTAAGGCCACATTGTCAAACACGCTATGGTTCATCAACAGCTTATGGTTCTGGAAAATCATACCAATATCACGGCGCACATAAGGCACCTGACCTTTGTTCACCCGACTTAAATCCACACCATTGATAAAAACTTTGCCAGTGCTTGGGCGTTCAATCAGGCTGATCAGTTTTAATAAGGTACTTTTACCCGCGCCTGAATGCCCTGTTAAAAAGGCCATTTCGCCTTTTTCCAGATGAAAACTAACCCTGTCGAGCGCTACAAAACCACCGCTATAACTTTTTGTGACTTGCTCAAAACGCAACATAATCAGAGATCCCTGGCAAACAATGCCTTAATAAAATCTTTACTATCAAATACCCGCAAGTCATCTATCCCCTCACCCACACCAATGTAGCGGATAGGTAATTTAAACTGGTCGGCAATTGCGAATATCACGCCACCCTTGGCTGTACCATCGAGCTTGGTTAAGCTGATACCGCTAATATCCACTGCTTCTTTAAATAAACGTGCCTGACTTAACGCATTTTGTCCTGTGCCAGCGTCCAGTGTCAGCATCACTTCATGCGGCGCATTGGCATCGATTTTTTTCATCACCCGGACAATTTTTTTCAGCTCTTCCATTAAATGAGCTTTGTTTTGCAGACGACCAGCGGTATCCGCAATCAATACATCCACACCACGGGCTTTGGCTGCCTGATAGGCATCAAAAATCACTGAAGCACTGTCGGCACCACTGTGCTGCGCTATCACAGGAATTGCATTACGCTCCCCCCATACCTGAAGCTGCTCGACAGCTGCAGCTCTGAAGGTATCACCAGCGGCTAACATCACTGACTTGCCTTGCTGTTTAAACTGCTGCGCCATTTTGCCAATAGTGGTAGTTTTACCTACGCCATTAACACCGACCATCAGAATCACAAAAGGACCATCAGCGCCTTTTAGTTGCAGGGGTTGCTCAACATCATCCAGCAACAGTGCCATTTCCTGTTGCAGCTTATCGAATAAGGCATCAGCATCTTTTAACTGTTTACGATTGGCATGTTGCACCAGCTGTTTAATCAGTTTCTGACTGGTATCTACACCAACGTCAGCCATTAACAACTGAGTCTCTAATTCCTCGTATAAATCGTCATCAATTTTTTTACCTAAAAACAAACTAGCTAAGCCATTGCCTAAATTCTGGCTGGTTTTAGTTAAGCCTTGCTTTAAGCGGGCAAAAAAACCAGGACGTTCAGCAGGCTGAGGTTGCAGTTCAACCACAGGTGCAACAGTAGCTAAAGCGGCGGCCTCTGTTTGTGTTGCTTCAGGCTCAAGTACTACTTCTGTAGCTACTGTTACTTCAGTTACTTCTGCGATCGCAACAGCTTCAGCTGTAGTATCCGTCTGTTGTTCTGCCGGCTTACTCTGCTGTTCTGTTGCAGTTTCAACAGGTGCAGCTTCTGTTTTTTTACCAAAACCAAGCCAGGAGAAGAGTTTATTTTGCTTTGTCATAAAGGTCGCTGCCAGAAGATCCGAAAACTAAGGTAAAATTGACCCATATAGTACCATCTTTAAGATGCAGGACAAAAATACTCAATGAAAACAGCAAAGGGCCGCAGTACAGCTCCGGCACATCAGGGGCCAGGTTTTGTCAGGCTGATTAGTGGCAAATGGAAAGGCCGGCGTTTACCTGTATTGGATGCAGCAGGGTTGAGACCCACCTCCGACAGAGTCAAAGAAACTCTATTCAATTGGCTGATGCAGGATGTGGCTGGCAGCACTGTGCTGGACTGTTTTGCCGGTAGTGGCAGTTTGGGTTTAGAAGCCTTGTCGCGTTATGCAGATTTTGTTTTGTTGCTGGAAAAAGAAGCCAAAGCAGCAAATTTACTGAAACAACATGTCAAAAGCCTTGGTAGTACAGAAGCTGAAGTTTTGCAGACAGATACCTTGTTGTGGTTACAAAAACCAGCGCAGCGCCAGTTTGACTTGGTTTTTATTGATCCACCTTTCCGTCAGGATATGGCGCTGCCTTGCTGCAAAGCTTTGGCTGAACAGGGTTGGCTCAAACCCGGTGCACTGATTTATCTGGAAACAGAAAAAGAACTGGCTTTGGATCAGCTTCCTACAGATTGGCTGTTATTAAAGGAAAAAGTGGCAGGGCAATTGGCTTACCGGCTCTGGCAACAACCTTAAACCCGAAAACAGAAAAGGCGCCATCAGGCGCCTTTTCTACATAAAAATTCGATTAGCTTGCGCTACGGGCTTTAATAGCTTCCAGAATTGGCGAAGCAGCAAAACCATTGCTTGTAGCCCACTCTAAGTCACCTGATTTAGCCACCTGGCTGCCTGGCAACTGCTTGATGATAAACTCAGCAGTATCAGCTGCATTGTGTTTGATAGCATGACGCACTAAAGGTAAACCGTCACAAACGATGCCATCATAAACGTTCTTTAAACGCAGACGGTTGTCTGACAAGGCTTTACGCAGGTCGTTTTTGTTGTTGTCGGCCACATAAGCACAGATCGACTGAACAACCTGATCGTTAGCTGAGGCAGTTGGTGCAACAAATTGAACAGCAGCGATAGCGATTAAAGCAACAAACTTAAATTTCATAACAAGCTCCGGTGTTGGCTAACACTGATCTAAAGATCAGGCTGATTGGTCTGTATAAACAGGCTGAAACTTCAACAACAGTATGTTTGCTGTTGTTTATCAGCGAACACGAAAGGAGGAGCTTTGATACCAGCGAGCTGGCGTAGATGCGTCCTACGTAATCATCAGATTACGGCAGCCCAGCCATCATAGGTTTCCCCTTAGATCTGCAGCTTTGCGTGTACACCCTTTCGGGAGACTTGCCTTTCGAGCGCGCGCATTCTAAGCAGTGACTGCTTTTTATGCAAGAAGAATTTTAACGCTTTTTAACAAAGTTAAAGCATTGACTCTAAACAAACTATTCTTCCGGACAGCAAGACTTTTAGCCGTCCGAATTTTGAGTTTCAGGAACAAGCTCCATGCCAAGATTGCTTAATCCTTGTTCACGTACCCAGGCTTTCAGCATTTGTACTTGTTCACGCTGAAAACCGTCATTTAATGGTGTCACCAGTTCAATCAGTTCTGACAGGCAATCCATTTCATATTCCATCAGTTCATGATCACGTACCCACTTTTTCAGTTCAGCTTCAGTGGTAATATCAAGGTCTTCAGCCTGGTACTCGATTAAACGGGCAACTGAGGCCTGCGAAATTTTGGCGACGTTAACAAACTCAGTCGCATCCTGTGACAAAATGCCATTTAACATTGAATCCAAAGCTGTGGCTGTATCAATAGCAGGATAGACCCCAAACATATCAAACTGACTTTGATCTGGTGTCGCCAGCTCTAACTCATTGCATAAACGCTCAAAATTAATTTTAACCTTTTTAACAAACAACCATTCCCACACCATATTCAGAATATCGCGGCATAATTTAGCATCGCCAAAACCTGTGACTTCACTAAATAGCTGATAATTAGGCAGCATTCGCTCCAGCAAAGTCGCTGCTATTGCAGCTTGCTGATAAAATCCCAGTTCACGCATGTTCTGGAAGTTGTTTGCTTTTTGTTTCATGCTTTATCCATATTGGTCTGGCAGTTGTGGCTGCGCATCATACACAAGCACAGGCAGACAGAAAACACTGTTATTTTTGTCCAGTGTACTACCCGCATGGCACTAATGCGAATATGATCAGAATCTTAGTCTATCTTTCTCCACTCTGAACACAGGTGACTTTATGTTGATGACCATGACCACCCCTGCTTTGTTATTTCCTGCTATTTCTTTGCTGTTACTGGCTTACACCAACAGGTTTCTGGTTTTGGCACAGCTGATTCGTCAACTGAATACCCGTGAGGGCGGGCAAGTGCGGGACATGGCCAAACGTCAGATCGAAAATCTGCGACAACGTATGTTTTTAATACGGTCGATGCAGCGCTGGGGAGTTATTAGTTTTGTGCTGTGTACATTGTCGATGTTTTTTCTGTTTATGCAGTGGGGTCTGGCTGGTCAGATCGCCTTTGGTGCCAGCCTGGCCAGTTTAATGCTGAGTTTACTGGTGTCTCTGTACGAAATTCAGATCTCATGTAATGCGATAAAAATAGAACTGGAAAGTATGGAGCAAGAGCAGGCTTAACCTGCTCTCAATTCCTTAAGCTGTTGCTCTAACGCTGCACAACTGGCCTTTGTGTCCTGCTGCTGGATAGATAAAATAATTTCCCCCACAGGCAAACCAAACTTATACAAAGTAGACTGATTCATCAGCTGTTGTGGAGTCACCAGATACAACCAGTCTTCCACTTTGACTTCAATCACATCATCCTCATCCGGGATTTGCAGCACATATTCCCAGTACAAAGTATTACCAGCTTGCTGGCCAGTCGCCTGTCCTGTCACATCAGCAGCTGAACCTGTGACCTTACCTTCTTTGTCCACCGCCAGTTGCCAAATTCGTTGTTCCACCCGCCCATCGCTAAAATGAAACAGCTCAAACAAAGTCCCTTCATTGCCTTGCCACTGACCACAGAGCTGCGCTTCAAACCTCACACTCTGTTTACCTTGCCAGTTTTTTACCACGCCGTAAGCCTGTAGTGACCCACTGAAATAATCAGGTAAATGAAAGACCGGGGTTTGTTGCTGATAATCCTGCACCTGATGACTACATCCCCACAGTAGCAAAGACGCAAACAAAGCAATAGAACGCATAATAAAACTCCTCAACCAAGATAAAGGAGCTATACGCAGCCAGAGTCAGTCTGGCTCAGTTTTGTGTTAAAGCAAAACAGCAATAAAAAGTAGCACCTTGCCCTTCTACTGATTCAAAGCCAATTAACCCGTTCATGCCATGTACCAGCTCTTTTGAGATGGCAAGACCCAAACCCGTCCCTCCTGTTTGTCTGGTGTCTGAAGCATCCGCCTGTGAAAAGCGCTGAAAAATACGATCACGGAATTTTTCCGGTATACCGGGCCCTTGATCAACAACTGCAATTCGTACCATTTTTTCGTTCAGGCTCAGCTGCACAACCACTGTTGCTGCGGCTGGCGAGAACTTAATAGCATTACTTAAAAAATTCGATAACACCTGAATAAAACGTTTAGCATCCACCTTGATACAGGCATCCGTCACTGAGGTTTGAATATGCAGCTGAATATGCCTGTCTTGCGCCATCATTTTGTTGGCATCCAGCGCCTGTTGGATCAAAGGCAACACCAACTCAGTTTTCAGGTCAAACTGCATTTTTCCTGCAGCTATTTTTTCAATGTCCAGCAAATCATTGATCAGTAAGGTTAAGCGCTGACAGTTTTTATAAGCAATGCTGATCAGGCTACTGACTTTTTCCGGCATATCGCCCATAACTCCGGCATGCAGTAAACCTAAAGCTCCGGTAATCGAAGTTAAAGGGGTGCGCAGTTCGTGACTGACCGTAGAGACAAATTCATTTTTCAGTCGCTCTATACGTTTACGATCACTGATATCCCGCACAGTACAAATGTAAATCAGCCGCCCCTGTCTGCGGATCACGGACAAGGCCATTTCCATAGCAAAGATACTGCCGTCTGCACGTAATCCATCCAATTCGCGATTGCAGCCTAACATTGGCTTCACCCCGGGAGTAGGCAAATAGGCCTGGTTGGAGTCCTGATGCTGACGCAGTACTGGCGGTAACAGGTTGGTCGCATAGTGCCCTAAAAAGTCCTCAGCTTTACAGCGGAACAAGGTCTGAGCAGCAGGGTTCATACTGGCAATACGACCATTTTCATCAATGGTAATAATGCCATCGACCACATTATTTAAAATAGTCTGAGTATGCTGGGCATATTCTTTACTGATTTGTTCTGCATCTTTACGCTGCGCGACCGACAAGGTTTGCGCCATCACGGCAGCTATAGCACTGGCAAACGCTTCCTCGTCAGAATGCCATTGGCGTTTGGGCCCTATGTGCTCCAGGCACAGTACTCCCACCACTTTGCCGGCAATGATAATACCGGCATCAAGCATGGAGCTGATGCCTAAAGGTTTTAGATAAAGTTCAGCAAATTCCGAGGTTGCAGGATCGTGAATCGCATCATTGGCACAAATCCAGCCACGGGACGCAACTGCATCGAAATACTGTGGATAATCTGCCTGCCTCAGCAGCAATTGTCCAAACTGCTGCTGACCTTCACTTTGATGCAAAGCCAGACAAAACATTTCATCGCCCTGCTCAGACAACATCCAGACACTGACTCGGTTACACAGGACAGCCCGTGCAGTTAAACGCACTAAGCTTGTCGCAAAAGCCAGACTATCTCCGTTGGCGACAGCCTCATCAACCACCAATTGGGCTAAAGTAATACGTTGGCGTGCAGTGCGACTCTGACTGTCTTTTTCTGCCGTCTCCGCTGTCTTCCTGCTACTGATATCCAGACAAATCACGACAAAACCCGTCAACTGGCCCTGCTCGCTGAATACAGCATCGCATTCAAGACTCAACCAACAAGCTTGACCCGATACGCCGCAGCACAATAACTCTTCAGAAAAACCTGTGCCCATGACAATGGCCTGATGGATACGTTGCAGCACTGCAGCATCGGCTTTTTGACCGGCTAAAACCTGAGTGATCGCCTGGCTGTTTAAGTAACTGGCTTTATGGCCAGATAAGCGTTCATAAGCCGGATTAACCCACTCAATATAACCTTGCGGATCAGTCACTATAACTCCGTTGCTGGTTCGGCTGACCACCAGCGACAAACGATCCAAAGAGGCGGTACCCTGCTCTACCTTATGTTCCAGCTGTACAAAAGCATCGCTGAGCTTTGTTGCCATCAAAGCAAAAGACTGGACCAAACCGTTCAGTTCAAAAACCGGCGTTTGATACAAACTGAAATCTGTTCTGTCACCACTGGCTAACAGATCTGCGCTGCGGTGCAAGGCCTCAATAGGTTGCACCAGTTTGCGGCTTAAGACAAAAATCAACAAAGCGCCAATGATCACAGCCAACAGTATTAACCACAGAGCCTGCAATGAGTTTTCGTCGACAAAACTCATCAGCTGCTGCTGTGGTAAAACTACAGCTATGCGCAGCTTTAAGCCTTGTGGGTCATTAAATTCAGTAAAATTCACTACATAATGCAGACCGTCCAGCTCAAGCTGTTGCTGACCTGCAGCATCAGCTTTACCATGAAGCGCTGCAGCTGCACTTTGGATCAATGGGTTTTCGCTTCGACTGGCGATCAGTTGAGTAGTACCAGAGCCCAACTCAGATAACAAAGCTGCTCCGGCTGAAGATGCAATTAAGTGACCTTCAGGGTCAGTGATAAAAATCAGTCCCTGCCCTTCCACCGACTGAGCCTGCAAATACAACTCTAAATGACGCAAACTGATATCCGCTGCCACTACCGCCTGTAATTGCCCACTGCTATCAAAGCTAGGAGCAGCCAAACCAACACCTAACCCCTCATACGACTGATATTTATAGATCGGATACCAGCTTGGTTTGCCTTGCTCAACTGCATGCTTAAACCAGCTACGGGTTCTGACATCATATGGAATACCTTGTTCCAGCGCTGCTCCGGGTAAACCTATCTCCTGCAAGGTATAGCGCACCCTGACTAAGTCGTGCTGATTCAGTGAACTGATTAACGTCAATTGGCCATCGCCAACATCCCGGTTCACTCCCAGATATCGACCATTGGCAAAACCTGCAGAAACATAAGTTAAGTAAGGTGCGCTACGTATTTGCAGTGTCATAAAGCGCGCTAAATCCTGCTCAGATGTCAGGTCCAGCATGCCACTGTCTATGGATTGCAATGTTGAATCCAATACAGTTTTTGGGATCGCCAGTAAATACTGCAAATGAGAATTTACCCGCAGACTAATTTGATCGGCCAGCTTCTGGCCGTAATGCAAAGCGGCCTGCTGACCATTGCTATAAGAAATCAGGCTGATCAAACCAGCAGTCAAAACAAACAGCAACAACACAGGCACTGTAAAAAAAAGCCGCAGGGACATTCCTTTGTGTGAAGGGCGCTTTAAACGCATAGAAACAAAACACTCCGGCTCTGATTTTTATAGACAATTCCAGTATAGCGGCAATATTTGGAACTACTGCAAGTTAAATCAGCTACTTATCCATATTTATCTGCGACTTAATAGGTGCCGGGCAACACTAGTGGATCAAGCCTAGTTCCAAAGCCAATAACACTGCACGGGTTCGGTCACGTACGCCTAATTTAGCCAAAATACTGGAGATCTGATTCTTAATAGTGCCCTCAGATTTGTACAGCGCGCTGGCTATTTCTTTATTGGCATAACCCGACGCCATCAATTGCAGAATTTGCAACTCTTTGTCAGATAACTCTTCAATAGCAGCTGGACGGGGGAAATTACTGACCGGGCTCAGGCCTGATAATAAACGCTCTGTAATAGTGCTTTGAAAACAGGTTCCGCCTTGCTGCAGCGTTTGAATGGCAGAGACTAAGCTGTCCAGCGACACGTCTTTAAGTAAATAGCCTTTGGCTCCCAGCTGGATACTTTTTAACACCAGATCATGCTCTTCAAAGGTAGTTAAAATCAGCACTGGTGTTTTTAGCTGCTGCTGTTTTAATAGCTCCAGTGTGGCTATGCCATCCACTTTGGGCATAGATAAATCCAATAAAATCACGTCTGGCTGATGCAACAGCACCAACTCCACCACAGTCGAGCCATCCGGCGCTTCAGCGACCACATCAACCTGACCAGACAACTGCAATAAACTTTTAATGCCCTGACGGATCAGCATTTGATCGTCAACCAGCAACACCCGCAAGGTCATAGCTGTAATCCTGAAGGTAAAATTACCTGTAAATTAAAGTGGTTGTCTTTGATTTGCCACTGCAAAGTGCCAGCGCAAGATGCAACCCGCTCTTTCATGCCAGTTAAACCATTGCCTGGTTTCCAGCCTGGAGCCACCTTGCCGTTGTCATCAATAATCAGCTGCAAAAAGCCATCTACAGGTTTCACAGACAAATAAAACTCAGTGGCCTGACTATGCCTTAAGGTATTGGTTAAGGCTTCCTGCACAATCAACAACAATTGCTGCGCTACTTTCACATCGGCAAGCTCTGCATCCTGCGGACAATCCCACTGTACTTTTACAGCGGGAACTGCAGTCAGAAGCTTATCCAATGCCTGATAAATGGAAAACTGCTGGTGTTCACGCAACGCGCTGACTGCTTCACGCACATCGGATAACAGCAGTTTGGCAATCTGATGGCATTGATCCACTTTGGCTTTCGCTTCGCCTTCAGTTAAATGCCCCGCTACCTGCAAGTTAATAGTTAAAGCTGTTAAATGGTGACCCAATACATCATGTAAATCTCTGGCTATCCGGGTACGCTCCTGCTGCTGGGATGCCATCATTAGCAAATCCTGAGTCGCCAGCAATTGCTGATGGCTGTGTTGCAACTCCTGCCTGGCACGTTGCTCGGAACGAGCCTGATGAGTCATTAACAAAGCAAAAAAGTGAAAGCTGCTGAATAAAAGTCCGGTGATCCACATAGAACGTTGCTCAAGAGCAGAATCCACACCATACCAAAGCCCCAGTACGGCAATAGTAATAAACACAGCTTTTCGCATCGACACCAGATAAGGCAAAACCGACACCCAAATAATGCTCAGAATAGCCAGGTAATCGAAAGGCAATAGCCAATTTAACGCCAGAGCAGACATCAACTGCAGCAGATAACAACAGAGCTCAAAGGGAGGCATGCTGCCATGACGTTCGGCACTGCGGGTGGTCAGATAAAAACAAAGGCCATTAACTAAAAATAACGGTATAACCCAGGGCCATAAAGTCCAGAGTTCAGCATCAGACCATAGCAACCATAGGCTCAATACAAAGACTAAAAACCAGGTCAGCAAGCCTGCCAACACATCCCATGCTATTGAAAACTTTAGTCTCATCACTGACTTCAACCTTTGCTTATTCACTTTGCAGTATGCCTGATTTCAGGGGCGGCTCAATAGGCCAAAAGTCACAGTCAAAAATCCTTACTTATGGCACCTGCGAAAACACAGCTGAAGTTTTAGTCTGACTGCATCTGCTAAAAGGAGAATGATGATGTTAATGCTACATAGCCTGTTATTAAAACTACATATTGTATTGGGTGTAATTGCACTCTTGTTGTTCTGGTTACCGATGTTAAGCCACAAAGGCAGTTCTTTGCATCGCAGATCCGGCCGTTATTATGGCCATATTATGAAGGCTGTGGCTTTAAGTGGTTTGGTGATGACCTGCATGGTCTGGTTTGATCCTGTCGGGATTAAAGGTGCAGCTCTGCTGGTAGATGGTCTGGTCTCAGAGCGCAAACTGGCATTTTTTAACATGCTGAATCTGTTTTTGTTTTTACTCAGCCTGTTGACCTGGGTCACCATACGTCATGCCACCGGCAGCCTTTTATGCAAACAAAACCGCGAGCCACTGAAACACTGGAGTTATCAGGCTCCGGTCTGGTTGCTTGTGGTGGCGGCGCCCTACGCAGCCTGGCAAGGTTTTTTGTTTAATATGCCGCTGGTGATGGTGTTTGCCGGTATTTCGCTAGTGACCAGCTTTAGTATTCTGGCTTACCTGCATACCAAAACTGTCACCGCCAACCGCTGGCTAATAGAACACGCCTCCGCCATGATTGGTTCGGGCATTGCCGCTTACACCGCATTTTTTGCCTTTGGTGGCCGTGCTTTATTTGCCGAGTTATTAACGGGCCACTGGATGATGTTGCCCTGGCTGATCCCGAGCATGATCGGCGTGCCAGCTACTATCTGGTTTAAACGCCGCTTATCACAGCCCTTAAGAAACTCAGCGTCATAACCTGAAAAAACCAAGGAGAATTTCCTCAGAAATTCTCCTTTATATTTATACACTTAAAAACTCTTCAAAAATATTCCTGCTTTTTTGTCAAATCAGGCAAACTATTTTCAGACCTGATACGACTTATCATCAATACAACTTCACAATAGATCAAAAGTGTTTAAACGCAGCGACGAGAGCTTAATAGAAAAAGCCATAGGCGGCGATGCCAAAGCCTGGCAGCAATTGGTGTCGAGATATCAGGCGCCCCTGTATTATTTTGGCCTGCGTTTATTGGGTTCGCCCGACGACGCCCGCGATTTATTGCAGGATGTATTGATGGTGCTTTGCCGTAATCTGGCACAGTACCGTGGTGACAGTTCATTCAAAAGCTGGTTGTTTGGCATCGCCAACTACAGAGCCATGGATATGCTCCGCAAGCGTAAAACAACCACAGAGTTTACCGACGAGCATGATTTTTATGATGATGAAGCACCAAGTTTTGAACAACAACTTTATGGTCAGCATGCACAAAGGCTGGTGCAACAGCAGTTGCGATCCTTACCGCCGGAGCAGAGGTTGGTTGTAGAGCTGAGGTTTTATCAGCAATTTACTTTTGATGAGATTGCCGATCAGTTGGCGCTGTCGAGCAATACCATCAAATCCAGATTTTATGCGGCCTTAGATAAACTGCGTACGCAGTTGGAGTTAACAGATGTCGAACAGTCAGCAAATTTTTGAAGCATGGCTGGCCGGAAAATTGACGGCCAGCGAATGCGAACAGCAACTGGACCAGAACAGTGAATGGTATAGCCGTTTTCAGACAGCACAGATGATTCAACGTCAGGCTAAAGCACCATTTTTTGCGCCAGTGCCGGAAGTCGACACTATGTCGATCTTTGCCCAACAATGGCAGCGCCCGGCTAAAAGCAACAATTGGTGGCCGAAACTGAGCGTTGCCTTTTCGGTGGTGGCTTTAGTCGTCAGTTTGTCACCATTGGAGCTGCAGATGCAGGACAGCGGCCTGACGTTAAGCTGGCGTGGCGGACAACAAATGCAGCAGCAACAACTGGAAACCTTGCTCGCAAGCTATCGCAAAGAGCAGCAGGACTATATCCAAACCCAGTTACAGAGCAATGTGCAGCAACAGGCGTCACAGCTGATTTTGCTGAAGGACTATTTAACCGAACAACAAACCAAAGAAAGACGCACCGACATGTTGGAACTGGTGGAATACCTGAATCAGCAACGTCAGTCTGACTGGCATTACTGGCAGGATAATTACCAGCCAAGCCAAGCCAGATTGGATCTTGGTGCATCACCGAACACTCAGAACAGATAACCTAGTGGAGTAACAAACTCATGAAGATATTCAGCAAAGTCTCCTTGTTGGCAGGCCTTATTATCGCAAGCAACAGTTTTGCCGCCACTGAAGTGAACGCTAAACTTGGACAAAATCTGAAAATAATGCAGGACATACTGCAAAGCTCATTAGGCGGCGAAGAGCATTCCAGCATAGGTCGGATCCAACACAGCTATTTGATAGGTCAGGGTGTGGCATTTCGGGTGGATAGCAACAGCGGCTGGTTGCGACATTTTGTGATGCCTCCTATGCCACCCATGCCAGCTATGGCTCCGGCAGCGCCTGGTTCAGGTGTAGCAGTGTCCACTAATGTAGCCAATGCCATCAGTGTGACAGGAAATGGCAGTAGTTTTAGTTTTAGCTTTGATGAGGAAGCCATTGAAGAAATGGCGGAAGCCGCTGAGGCCATGGCGGAACAGCAGCAGGATCAAAGCGAAAAACTGCGTGATCTGCGGGAAGAACGCCGTGACATAGAGCGTGATTTACGGGATTACGAACGGGAAAAACGCGATATAGAGTTTTCTTCCAAAGTCAGCAAACTGGATGCTGATCAGCAAAAGAAACTAAAAGAAATTAACCAAAAGTCAGAGCAACTGAAGAGCCAACTGACTCAGTTGCAAAAAAATCTGACAGAGCAAGAACAGGAATACAATAAAAAACGCGCCGAGCAGCAAAAACTGGCGGCACAGCGTCAAACTGAGCTGGTGGCTAAAGTAGGTCAGGTGTTCAGTAATACCTTGTGTGATTACGGCGCCAGCTTACGGGATTTAAAAGAGCAGGAATTTGTCTCGTTTCAGCTAAGTTTATCTGGCCGTAACAACGCCAAAGATCACTACTGGGTGGTGAAAAAATCCGATATCAACCAGTGTGTCACAGGCAAGATTGATGCACCGGCTTTATTGAAAAAAGCCAGTTATTACCAGTATTAATAGCTCCCACTTCAAGACAACACAGCAGCAAGCCTCTGTGTTGTCTTGACAGCAGTTCAGCTTCTGGCGTACAAAGCCGAAAATTCATGATAAAACAGAGCTCAATAGTCCTTATGTCCTATCAATGGCCCACTTTAACAGACTGGCTGGAACAGATAGCCCCTGCTTTTTATCAGCAAGGTTATGTGGTGTTGGAACAGGCTATTCCGGCTGAGTTATGCTGGCAGTTGTATCAGGACGTGCAGCAGCAGTCATTAAAAGCGGCAGGAGTTGGACGTCAGGGCCAGCACCAGCTGGATCAACAAGTGCGACGCGATCATACCGCCTGGTTAGATTCTGACAATCCGGTGCAACAGCAGTATTTGCAACAGATGGCTTTACTGCAACAGGATATGAACCAACGCTGCTTTTTAGGTTTAATAGATTTCGAAGCGCATTACGCCCGCTATCAGCAGGGTGATTTTTATCAGAAACATCTGGATGCTTTTGTCGGCCGTTCGAATCGTGTGTTATCCAGTGTTTGTTATCTGAATACGCCAGAGCAAGGCGGCGAGCTGGTGCTCTATGACGAGCAGGATCAGTTATTAACCACCATACAACCTAAAGCCGGCACTTTGGTGATCTTTGAAAGTTGTCGTTTTCCACATGAAGTATTGCCTGCGTCCGAAACCCGCTACAGCATTGCTGGCTGGTTCCGGCATAACAGCAGTATTCAGGGGCGGATTGACCCCTCACAGTAAACAGCTCAAAACAACAAACAAAAACACTCGCACAGTATTTTACTTCAGGGCAAGATAATAAGAAAATTCGGGAATAGTGCCTGTGTTCTTATCTTCGTTCTGGGTGTCACCGCTCTCGTCATTGGCTCGTTTGTCGTTCTGGCGCAGAGTGCACAAATATCTTGGCTGGGTGTTACTGCTGCAATTAATTGGCTGGTTTGGCAGTGGTTTGGTGATGAGCCTTTTACCTATAGAGCAAGTGCGAGGTGAACATTTACGTCGAGCTCTGGCAGCTCCGGACTGGAGCCGGGCTATCTCTCCTGCACCACTGGCACAGCAACTCCCGCATCATCAGTTGAAACTCAGCCAACAAGGCATCACTCCTGTTTATCAATTCAGTAAAGACAAGGAGCAGTTGTATTATTCAGCCTTAACAGCTGAAGTGATAGCTCCATTAACCGAAGCTCAGGTAAAAGACTTAGCAAGACGTCAGTATCAGGGCACTGCCGAAATAGACAAAATGCAGTACATGCAACAAGCACCTTTTGAAGTCAGGCACTTAACTGCGCCTTTATGGCAAGTGCAGTTCGCGGATGAAGACGACAGCAGCTTTTATCTGGAAGAGTACACAGGCAAACTCTTGTCGGTGCGCACCACGAACTGGCGTGTTTTCGATTTTGTCTGGATGCTGCATATTATGGATTACGAGAACAGAGAAGATTTTAACCACCCACTGCTGATTGTGTTTTCCGCTACAGCTTTGTTTTTTACCCTAACCGGCGCTTTGTTGTTGCCATGGCGGCGGAAAAAACGCATTCACTCATAACAAGTCGAGGCCAATACCAGCAAACAGCAATAAACCACTGTAATGGTTATTTAAAAATGCCTGGAAACAACCAGCTCGGCCCTGCGTTTTTGCCTGCCAGTGTTGATGAATAAAACTCAGCAGCACCAGCACCAAAGCCGCATAAAAAAACCATCCAAGGCCATTTTGTTGACCCACCCAGGCCATCAGCACCAAAAACAGCAGCTGCAGAGCAGCAATAGCAGGATGACAATAACGACCAAATAATAAAGCGGTGGATTTAACTCCTATCGTTTTGTCGTCCTGCATATCGACCATAGCGTAAAAGGTATCAAATGCGACGGTCCAGACTAAATTAGCCAGATACAAAGCCCAAATCCACAGCGGAATACTGCCTGTTGCAGCCATAGCGGCCATAGGTATAGCCCAGCTGTAGGCAGCTCCTAAAACAAATTGTGGCAGGTAGGTCACGCGCTTCATAAAGGGGTAGAGAATGGCTAAAGCAACTGCCACTAAAGATAACAATTGGGTAGCTGGACTTAAAAACAACAGCAAACTTGCACTGCACAGCAACAAGAGCACAAACAGCTGTAAGGCTTCGCCGCTGCTGACCAGCCCAGCGGCTAAAGGTCGCGCTTTGGTGCGCTCAACATGACCATCAAAATTGCGGTCCGCATAGTCGTTAATCACACAACCGGCGGATCTCATCAGTACAACACCAGCACTGAATACCAACAATAAGGTTAAATCCGGTAAACCAGCTGACACCAGCCACAAGGCCCACCAGGTTGGCCACAACAACAGATAAATGCCAATAGGCCGGTCTAAACGCATTAACTGCCGGTAATAAGGCCAATTCTGCCATTGCAATTGCCATCTCATAGCTCAAGCACTCCGGGTAAAAAAACTTCCTGCACCAATAAAGGGTGTTGTTGCACTGAAAAGATGGAGCGTCGGGCCCATAATTCCCGCTGTGCACCAAGCACTGGCAGGTGTAAGCCAGCGCTGAGTAAAGCGACTTCAATCACTCCCCGCTCTAAACTGGCATGTTGAAAAATATACTCCCCCAAAGGCTGGGATCCCAAACGGGCCAAAGGTTCCATCTGCTCCAGTGTCGATTCCGGTAACCAGCTTTGTGCATAAACACAAGGCGTGCCGTCACACCAGAGGATCACATCCCGTTTTAACCCTTGAGGCTGTTGCCATTGCCGTTGTAACAGGTCCGGCAGGACTTGCCAGTGCTCTGCGACCAATTCCAGCCTGAAATTCTGGCAATGACGTTTAAGTAATGCGGTCAATGAGCCCTGACATAACAACCAGGGCTCAAGTGCTGCAGGCAATTGCAGCTGCCGGGCATTTTGCCAAAAGGCATTGAGTTGAAAAAGACTGTCTGTGCTGTGCATAAAATTAAACTGCAGCTAAGGTGCCGCGCATCATAACAATTTTGCCATCGTATTGGTATGTAATGCCTTTGAGGGAAAAATTGATTACCATAGCGACATTGTTATGTAAGCAACCCCCTTTGTTCTATGACTTATTGCCATACCTTAATTATCGGAGCTGGCCACGCCGGTTATAGCCTTGCCAAAGAATTACGTAAGCTGGACCCCAATCGCAGCATTTGCCTTGTCAGCAGTGACAGTGCAGATTATTACTCCAAGCCATTGTTATCCAACGGCTTTAGCAAACAAAAAAGCGCAGCAGATTTTATCCAAAAAACTGCAGCGCAAATGGTAGACGAACTGAACATCGCGATTTGGTCGCATTGCCAGGCTGAACAGATTGACACCGAGCAGCACCAAGTGCAGACCAATAAAGGCACAATACAGTATCAACAACTGGTGCTGGCCACAGGAGCCAGTCCGGTCAAACTGGCTTTGCCACCAGCAACAGAAGGCCAGGTTTGGTCTGTGAATGACTTAGCGGATTACCAGAATTTTCTGCAGCAAAGCCAGGGTAAACAAAAAATCACAGTGTTAGGCGCGGGTTTAGTTGGCATTGAATATGCTAACGATTTAGCTGCAGCAGGTTTTCAGGTATCGGTTATAGCGCTGGAGCAGCAACCTTTGGCTCAGCTACTGCCGCCACTATTGGGCGACGTGTTGCAACAGCAGTTAAAAAACCTTGGCGTTGAATTTTATTGGGGCTCAGCCATCGCAGATGCAGAGCTCACTGACCAGCATCTCAGGCTGACATTGGCTGATGGCCACAGTCTGGATACAGAATTAATCCTGTCCGCTGTGGGTTTAAAACCAAATCTGCAACTTGCAATGCAGGCAGGTTTAGACTGTGGAAAAGGCATAAAGGTAAATCAGACTCTGGCAACTTCGGCCACTGATATCTATGCTTTGGGCGACTGTGCTGAAGTTTGTGGTTATAACCTGATGTATATTCAGCCTATTAGTTTATCTGCCAAAGCCTTGGCTTTAACTCTTACCGGCCAAAGCAGCGCAGTGCAATTCCCTGTAATGCCGGTAATTGTTAAATCGCCAGCTTTATCTGTAGTGAGCTGGCCAGCCGCACCACAGCAACAGGGTGAATGGAGCTTTGAGGGACATGGACTGGATTGGCTGGCCAGGTTTCAAAGCCAGTCAGGTCAGTTGCTGGGGTTTGCGTTAACCGGAAAAATGGTGGCACAACGTTTACGATTGGCAAAAGAAATGCCAGCTTTGATAGCTTAACGTCAGACCTTCGGGTAAGATCCTTTTTTGAATGTTTGATAAAAATGAAAGAGTGAACCGGATGAAAAAAGCGCTGACTTGTTTTGTTTTTTTATTGTTAAGTCAAAACCTTTGGGCTCAAAACGAAGCCAATACCCCCATGAAGGCGAGTTATGCATATTTTGGCTTTGATCCGGATATAGTCACTAACTATGTCACGCCAACCACTGAAGAGCTGGGTTACGTGCGGGTGACGATGGAACTGATGATTATGGATAAAAAGTATCTTGAGGTGGTAGAGCACCACGAGCCATTGATCCTGGATAAAATAGTCGCAGCCTTTGGCCGTGAAAATGGCGAGACGATTAAGTCTCTGACAGGGCGAGAAGAAATCCGCCTGAAAATACTGAATCAGTTGCGTGAAATCCTTAAAAAGGAAACAGGTCAGGATATTTTAAAAGACGTATTGTTTACCAAGTATCTGTATCACTAAGCACTAAAAAAGGACTTACTGCACTGTCAGCGCTGTGCAGTAAGTAGTTTGCTTCCGGCTATAAGTAAAAACGCGCAGACAATTCCAGCCAGTAGTCCCGCCAGATGCGCCCAGTTCGCCATTGAAATCCACAGCAGATCAAAAAAGCCTATCACCAGCCATATCAGCATAAAGCCCACTAAACCATTACTGATGCGCAAACCCCAGTTCGGCTTTAACAAACCGCATATCCAGTAAAAACCAAACAGGCCATACACCAAACCTGACATACCGCCGAAATGGGAATCGACCATTAAAAACTGAGTAAGATTGGAGATCAACAATACAATCAGCGTCAGGCTGACAGCAACAAAACGGCCTAACTTCAGCTCCAGCGGCCCGAGCAAATACCAGACCCAAATCAGGTTAAACACCAGATGGGAGCCAGAAAAATGCAACCAGCCCGGAGTAAACCAACGCCACGCTTGATCCAGACTTAAGCCCAGTTCAGGTTTCAACTGCAAAGCCGCCAAAGCAGACCATGGATCAATTTGTTGCCAGCCATACACCAGCAAAGCCGACAACCAAACCATATGGCTAAACCAGCCCCCGTTAGCCCACAACTGTTGCCAGTATCCGGATAAACCTGCTGATCCCGTACCTGATTCCACCACTTCAGCCCTGTCCCATGCCGCAGCCTGATAACGATCTGCATAAGGGTTTAGCAAAAAGCGTTCTAACTCAGCCAAAACCTGTTGTGCATGCTCCGGCGCGCACCACAGTTCGGCTTGCTCTGCAGAATGCACCACCACACTGACATCCAGTTGCTGATTTTTACAATAATCAGCCAGACTCAAAGCCGCAGCAGAAGAGGCAAAATCACCAATTTTAATCATGGGAACCCGTAACAAAAGGCAATTGCTGACGCCAGGCTTCAAAACCGCCGTCCATACTGAATACAGTTTCAAACCCCTGTTGTGCCAGATACTGAGCAGCACCCTGGCTGGAATTACCGTGATAACAGACCACAACCACCGGAGTTTCAAATTCGGTTTGTTGTATAAACTGATTCAAACTACCGTTGGTTAAATGGAAAGAGTCGACAATATGACCAGAAGCATAACTTTGCTCATCACGAATATCGACCACTACTGCTTTATGCTGCTCTATTTGCTCCAGCGCTGTCGCTACTGAAATACGACTGAACTCACTCATAGGTCACTCCGTTTACAACTTCAAATTCAAATGAATGTCGCGATTGTAGCCCAGCCAGACTATGTTGAGTACCACAGCCTGCATCAGATCCGCTGAACAGCAGGGAATTGACGAAGAAATAAACAGGCTAAAGCTACTAAATACCGCATTAAAACACCAAGTTAACAATTACAGCTTTAGCTAAAGCCTAAGCTTAGGTAAAATAGCGCGCCTTGTTGGTTTGGAAACAGAGTACTCATGTCAGATAGTCCCTTGTATTTAATTTACGATCCTGCTTTTGATGATATGGACGCCGAAGGCTGCCCGGGATTTGGTTTTATACTGGTATTTGACGAGCAGGATCTGGACAACTACCAATCGGGTGAAAACCCGCCTTTCCCTGCTGTATCCATGTTATTTACTGACCATGCCGATGGCAGCATCAGTGGTGACTTATTAGGCTGGGCGCAACTGGATGCCGAAATATTTCAACAGTTTCCTTTAGGTCAGTTTTTTCAGTTGATGGAGCAAGCTGCTCAGGTGGCTATTAACGCTTATCGTCAGGTGGGCCAGGTACCAGACAAACTGATAGCCCAAATGTTACCGGACGATGATTTAATTCAGTTTGACGTGCAGTTTGCCACGCTGGAACTGAATGACGCCGAAGCAGAATCGCAGCTGGCCAAACAAATGATGTCTGGCCGTCCTTATTTAGATTCTTAACCGATCCTTTTCCCTCAAGGCTCCGTAATCTGACAAAACGGAGCTTGTATGACCCATCATAAATTACATCTTCCTCAAAAAATCTGTGCCTGCTGTGGTTTAGCTTTTAGCTGGCGGAAAAAATGGCAAAAAAACTGGTCTGAAGTAAAGTACTGCTCAGAGCGCTGCCGCCGGAAAAAATGACTTTCAGCCTATTGTAAAATCCTGCAAAAAACCTGTTAAATAAGGGTTAACCTATAACGCAGGATCCGTTATGAAAACTCTGTATCTTTTCGCCGCTTTATGTAGTTTCCCCTTAATAGCCAGTGATTTAAGCTCATACGATTTATTGCTCGAGCAGGATAAATTCCGTCAGTTACAACAACAGCTAGGTAAGACAAGTAATTTACCCGATAAAGAGCTGTGGGCACTGCAACTGAAAACCATGCTGGGCTTGCGCCAATCTGAACAGGCAGAGCAATTGGCCAATCAGGCGCTTAAAGCCTATCCACAAGATGCGGTGCTGCTGCGTCTGGCGGCATTAAATCAGTTTAATCTGGCGCAAGAGAGCAGCATTTTTTCTGCAGGCTCTTATGCCAAAGCAGGTTTAGCGTTACTGAAACAGGCAATGGCTGCGGATCCAGCCGATTTGGAAACCCAACAGACTCTCATTGGTTTTTATCTGCAGGCTCCTGCTATTGCTGGTGGCGATACGGAAGAAGCGAAAAGACTGGCGAAAGCTATGGCGGAAAAACATCAGCCAGAAGGTACCTTAGCAGGTATCAACGTATTAATGGACGATGACAAACTACCGCAGGCTATTCAGCTCGCAGAACAACAACTGCAACAGTATCCAAAACACCCGGCTTTATTAGGCGCTTATGCAAATTTACTGAGCTTAAATAACGACCCGGCCAATGCTTTTATTCAGTATCAAAAAGCAGCCGCTGCAGCGACAGATTTGTCAGAGCAGCAAGGTTACTACTATCAGCTGGGTCGCTTAGCTGCAACAGCCCAACAAGATCCACAACTCGGTCAGCAGGCACTGTTGGACTATTTAGCTTTTTATCAGGACAGCGACAACGCCAGATTCAGCTGGGCACAATTACGCTTAGCCCAGATTTATCTGGTACAAAAACAGCAGGATAAAGCAAAAGAGTTGCTACAGCAGATCAAAAACCAGCAGCAGGACGATGATCGGCTGCAAAGCGAGCTCAAAAAACTGGAAAAACAACTGAAAAAGGCCTGAAGCCTGCTTATCTGAACGGGATCTGTGGATCCCGTTTTGCTTTTTAGGCGCAGGCCTTTTACTATATGCACTTTATTTCATCACCCAGTTCGCCGGAATCGCAGCATGGCAAAAGCAATTAATATGGCCGAGGTAGAAAAAGCGTTAAGTGGCTTTACTATTCCCCCTCAGCCGACTGTTTTATTAAGTATCAAAGCAGAAATTGAAAGTGATGATCCGAACATTAAGCGTATTGCTGAACTGATCAATCAGGACTTGGGTATTGCGGGTTTTACCCTCAAAGTGGTGAACTCTGTCTATTTTGGTTTGCGTCGTAAAATCAGCTCAGTAGAACATGCCTGTAAGTTTTTAGGTTTAACCCGGGTGATTAAATTAGTCAGCTCTGTGGTGTTGCGTTTTACTCTAAGCGAAGGCCGGACTGACCGTTTCACTGAAAACCTGTGGCAAAGCGCCGGTAACGTGGCCAATGCCGCTACTTTGTTAGCACAGCAGCTACGTTATGGTACAGATTGCGCTGACGATGCCTACAGCTTAGGTTTATTCCATAATGCCGGTATGCTGTTGATCAGCAGCCAGTTTAAAGATTATGCCAAAGTACTGAAACAAGCTCATTTAGCGGGCTACAGCATGTCTGACGCTGAAGATCAGAATTTCCAGACCACCCACGAACTGCTGGGTTATATGATTGCTCAGTCCTGGGGCTTAGCACCTGAGCTGACCAATGTGATTGCGTACCACCACAGCCATGCGTTGATCCTGGCCTCTGATGATATCTACGAAAAACGTTTATTTGCTTTGCTGAAACTGGCTGAGCATATGACAGATGAAAGCAAAGTATTGTTGGATTTAGATATGGATCCGGAATGGGATCACCATAAAGCCACTATTCTGGATATTCTGGAGCTGGACGAACTGGCCCTGCATGACTTAGGCGACTACCTGCAACAGCAGGGTGTGCCAAATAGGTACCACGCTTGAGACAGGGAGCTTAGGCTTCCGTTTTTTATTCTGAAGAGTTTATAAAGATGCGTATTGTATTAGCCCCAATGGAGGGTGTGGTGGACCATTTAATGCGGGATATGTTAACCCGTATTGGTGGTTTTGATTTATGCATCACTGAATTTGTCCGGGTGGTAGACCAACTGTTGCCAAACCGGGTTTTTACCCGTATTTGCCCTGAATTAAAACAAGGTGGGGTTACTCCAGCCGGTGTACCTGTGCGGGTGCAATTGTTAGGTCAGGAACCAGAGTGGCTGGCCGAAAATGCCGTACGTGCAGTGCAACTTGGCTCTCCTGGTGTCGATTTAAATTTTGGCTGTCCGGCCAAAGCGGTTAATAAAAGCCGCGGCGGCGCTGTGCTGCTAAAAGAAACCGAAACCCTGTACCAGATTATTAAAGCTGTGCGTGACGCAGTACCGTCCCAGTTTCCAGTCACAGCAAAAATACGCTTAGGTTTTGACGATACCAGCCTGACACTCGACAACGCCCGCGCTATTTACGAAGCCGGAGCAAGCGAGCTGACAGTCCATGCCCGCACTAAAAGTGATGGCTATCGACCGCCTGCTTATTGGCCCTGGATCAAACAAATCCGCCAAACCATACCTTTAAATGTGGTCGCCAATGGCGAAATCTGGACACCAGAAGATGCAGCTTTGTGTTTAGAACAATCCGGCAGCACGGATTTAATGTTAGGTCGTGGTGCTTTAGCCAGCCCTGGCTTAGCCCGCGATATCAAACAGCACTTTGCTAATGGCACTCATCAAAAAATGCCATGGCCCCAAGTACTGGAACTACTGTTGCAATATTCAGATTACGAAATAGCAGGTGATAAAGGCCTGTATTACTCCAACCGGATCAAACAATGGTTTAGTTACCTGAAGTTGCAATACACCGAAGCCGAAGTTTTATTCCAGCAACTACGTTTACAACAAAAAGCACCGGATTTAGTAGCGACTTTGCATGGGGCTTTGGCAGAAGTTCATTAGAACTGAGCGCCATACACATTTTTAAGAATGACTGGTTGTGGCAGGCATTAAACCTGCCGACTGCTCTGGCGATAACTCTTCGGACTGAATATCCGCACTCAACACCAAAGCCGAAGTCGGCTGAATACAACAAGCCAGTACTTCATCCCCGCCACAACTCATGCTGGGTTCCAGCACTTGCTGGTATTCACCTTTGACAACCCGCACTTTACAAAGGCCACAAGAACCGCCTTTGCAGTCGTAATTCAGCGGTACTCTTGCAGCCAGAATAGCGTCCAGCACTGATTTATGGCCCTGACTGTCGGCAAAGACACCATTGATTTCAATAGGGAAGCTTTGTTCGCTGGCCGAAGCACTAAAAAACTCGGCATAACAATGCTGCGCTCCTAAAATGCCCAGATCATAAATCAGCTGCTCCACCATTTTTGCCGAAGCACAAAAGTAATACTGAGCCTGAGGGCCAGCGAGCTTGTATAAATAACCTGCATCAATCCGGCCTTTAAAGCCTTGCCAGTCTGCTGGTGGTTGAGTCAAAGCAATACGAAGTTGTAAACGAGGCAGACGGCGCAGTAACGGATAAAATACGATATCGTCCAGATGGCGCGCCTGATACACCAGAAACACTTGGCGTTTTTGCCGGATAGCGGCATACGCCATTGCCAACATTGGCGTAATACCGACGCCACCTGCCACCAGCACCAGCGGCTGGCGCGAGCGGTTTAATAAAAAATGCCCACGTGGATATGAGCTTTCAACCAAGTCACCCACTTTTAAATGCGTAAATAAAGCCTGACTCAAGCGGCCATCGGTTTCAGCTTTAATCACCAGTTGGTAATAACGCTGCTGACTGCAATCCTGTGCCAATGAATAAGCCCGACTGACGGGTTTGCCCTGTAAATCTTTGCCATACAACAGAATATGCTGACCCGCTTTGGCCTTAGGTAATGACAAGCCATCCGGATGCTGCAGCCATAACTTCAGATACTGGCCCTGACGTTTTACCCTCACCAGTTGCAGTTTCAAACGCTGGTTCTGTAATTTTGGCAAAGCAATATGCTGCCAATAACCACGGCCAAATAAGAACAATGTCAAAAACAGCAGAGCAAAAGTCAGGGCGATCATTGGAGCCGTAGCGAGTTCAGATAAGAATGGTTATCAAATGATAACAGATCGCATTTAGGCTGCCAAGCGGGAAATTAATAGCAGAACACAGAGTGAAACAGAGAGCGGGATACAGGGGCAGAGTAAAGCTCTGCCCCTGTAAAATTACCAGTTAAGGATCACTTTGCCGGATTGGCCTGAGCACATAATCTCAAAACCTTCCTTGTAGTTTTCCATTGGCATTTCGTGGGTAACTATTGGGCTTAAGTCCAGACCTGACTGAATTAAGCTGGCCATTTTGTACCAGGTTTCAAACATTTCACGGCCGTAAATGCCTTTGATCACCAGGCCTTTAAAAATCACCTTGTTCCAGTCCACCGCCATATCTGAAGGGGGAATACCCAGCATGGCAATTTTACCGCCGTGGTTGATAGTATCTAACATACCGCGGAACGCCGAAGGCACGCCGGACATTTCCAGACCTACATCAAAACCTTCAGTCATACCCAGCTCTTTCATCACGTCTTTTAAATCTTCTTTGCTGACGTCTACAGCTCGGGTCGCACCCATTTTACGCGCCAGCTCCAAGCGGTATGGGTTCACGTCGGTAATGACGATATGACGGGCGCCGACATGGCGCGCAACGGCCACAGCCATAATGCCGATAGGGCCAGCACCAGTGATCAGTACGTCTTCACCTACTAAATCAAAAGACAAAGCAGTGTGCACTGCGTTACCAAACGGGTCGAAGATAGCCGCGATATTATCCGGAATATTGTCCGGAATTTTAAACACGTTAAAGGCCGGAATAGACAGATATTCAGCAAAAGAGCCTTCACGGTTGACGCCCACACCTATGGTGTTGCGGCATAAATGCACACGACCAGCGCGGCAGTTACGGCAGAAACCACAGACCAAATGGCCTTCACCTGAGACGCGATCGCCTTTGGCAAAACCACGGACTTCCGAGCCCATGTCAACTACTTCACCGACATATTCGTGACCTACCACCATGCCATGAGGAATAGTTTTTTGTGCCCATTCATCCCATTTGTAGATATGCACGTCTGTGCCACAAATAGCGGTTTTTTTGATTTTGATCAGAACATCATTCGGACCTACTTTTGGCATCTCCACTTCGGTTTGCCAAATGCCCGGTTCTGCTTTTAATTTTGCTAATGCTTTCATCATGGCGTCCTCAGGCAATTACGCCCATTTCTTTACCAATACGAATAAAGGCAGTGATGGCCTTATCCAGATGTTCTTTGTTATGCGCGGCCGAGATCTGAGTGCGAATGCGCGCCTGATCTTTTGGCACTACAGGGAAAGAGAAACCCACTACATAAATGCCTTCAGCAAGCATACGGCGCGCCATTTCGGCTGCGACTTTGGCATCACCTAACATCACAGGAATAATAGCGTGATCTTTACCTGCCAGTGTAAAACCAGCGGCCGACATTTTTTCGCGGAAATAACTGACGTTGTCCCATAACTTAGCGCGCAGCGCATCACCGTTCGCCAGCAAATCCAATACTTTGATAGAGGCTGTCACAATAGAAGGCGCTAAAGAGTTAGAAAACAAATAAGGGCGTGAACGCTGGCGTAACCACTCAATCACTTCTTTTTTACCAGACGTATAACCACCTGAAGCGCCACCTAAAGCTTTGCCTAAAGTACCAGTGATAATATCAACACGGTCCAGCACATCACAGTATTCGTGGGTGCCGCGGCCATTTTTACCAACAAAACCTACAGCGTGGCTGTCATCAACCATCACCAGCGCATTGTATTTGTCGGCTAAATCACAAATGGATTTTAAGTCGGCAATAACGCCATCCATAGAAAACACGCCGTCTGTGGCGATCAATTTAAAACGTGCGCCATCGGCATCTGCTTGTTTCAGTTGCGCTTCTAATTCTGCCATATCGTTATTGGCATAACGGTAGCGTTTAGCTTTACATAAACGCACGCCATCGATAATAGAAGCATGGTTTAACGAATCTGAAATGACCGCGTCTTCAGCACCTAAAATAGTTTCGAATAAACCACCGTTGGCGTCAAAACAAGAGGAATACAAAATAGTGTCTTCAGTGCCTAAAAAACCACTGATTTTTTGTTCCAGTTCTTTGTGAATATCCTGAGTACCACAGATAAAACGCACAGAGGCCACACCAAAACCATGGGAATCCAGGCCTTGTTGGGCGGCTTTAATCAGTTCCGGGTTATTGGCTAAACCTAAGTAGTTATTGGCACAAAAATTTAAAACCTGTTCATGACCTACGGTCACACTAGCTTGCTGCTGCGAGCTTATCACTCGTTCAGCTTTGTACAGGCCTTGCACTTTTACGTCTTCTATTTGTTGTTGTAAGTGTGCAAGGAAAGGAGTCGTTCGCATAACTTTCTCCAGAAAGGCTGAGAGACTTGGTAAAAACCGCCGTATTGTAATCACTAAGCGCAAGGGATGCAGCGCTTTTCTGTCAGAAAAGGCTGCAGATCGGATTAGTGGTGTAGCAAATTGTTGCCAGTTGGAAGTCAGAGCGTCTGATCACCGGACAACGCCTGGTAGTGCTGTTGTAGTTTTTCTATACGAGGCAGAGCCTGAGCTGTAGCATAAGGCTTAAATAGCAGCAGCACTTTGAGCACCCCCAAATAAGCCTGCTCCTTGTTCATGGTGGTTTGCGGCTCCTGGGTTTTTAAATAACTGATCCAGAAGGTCACCACCAGTTTAATGGTGTGGGCAAAATTGGCGATGTCTGTGTCGTCAATTGCAATCACATCAGCTTTTTTTAATGCGCTTAATACTGAAATGACCTTAGCCAGCACAGCTTTTTGTACTGTCAGGTAATCCTGCTGCAAGGCAGGATCACGCGACAAAATATCCGGCAAGTTGGCGTAAAAGAAATGGAAGCGCCACATTAGTTCGAATACTACGTCCAGATACTGGGCTAACGAGTCCAAAGCCTCAGAGGGTTGGCTGGGAGGTTGTACTCTGCTGTCGAGCAACTTGGCGTATTCACGGAAAATATTCCGCACTATGTCTTCTTTATTGCGAAAGTGGTAATACAGATTTCCCGGACTAATGCCCAGATGTGCTGCTATATGATTGGTGGTGATACAACGCTCACCCTGCTGGTTAAACAACTCAATACTGGCTTGCAGTATCTTGTCTTTGGTTCGTAGCTTCTTGTCCATCCGCGTATTTCTTTTTTATTTATTTTTTATTAATTTGCTATAGTAACGCCAATTCGATTAAAAACTCTAGTCTCGAGTTCTACAGCACAGGGATCAGCACCAAACGATGAAAACCAAAGCAATTTATCCCGGTACTTTTGACCCTTTAACTAATGGTCACAGTGACTTAGTCCAGAGGGCTTCGCGTTTATTTGATCAGGTGATAGTGGCTGTTGCTTCTAATCCCAGCAAGCAACCTCTGTTTACCCTGGCAGAACGTGTGCAGTTGGCTGAACAATGTTTCGCAGATATTCCTAACGTGACAGTGGTGGGTTTTTCGGGCTTGCTGGCCGATTTTGCCAAGAATAATCAGGCTCAGGTGCTGTTACGTGGCGTGCGGGCTGTAGCCGATTTTGAATACGAGTTTCAGCTTGCCAGTATGAACCGACAACTGAACCCGGATTTAGACAGCTTGTTTATGACACCTTCAGAAAAAAATACTTTTATCTCTTCCACTTTAGTGAAAGAAGTAGCCCGCCATGGTGGCGATGTCAGCCGTTTTGTTGCTTCTCATGTTGAACAGGCATTGAAGCGCAAGTTTGCTGCGGTTTAGCCTGAAACACGGATCCTGGTCGTAATGAAAAAACTTCAGTTTAGTACTTTTACCCTGGCTTTTATGGCTTTGTCAGCACAAGCCACCCCTTGGATAGATACCCAGGATAATTACCTGCGCCAGTCACTGCAAACTTTGTCTCACGCAGGTTTAATCAGTGGCCCTGTGAATACCTATCCTTTAATGTGGAAAAACATTGCAAAAGATGTAGCAAAAGCTCCGAATCGCCGCTACAGCGAAGAAGTGACTTTTGCGCTAGCCCATGTACGTAAAGCATTGAATGTCAACGAAAGTGACAAAACTGCAGGCATTAAACTCAAAGCCAATTCAGAGGTCATGGGTATTCAGAGTTTTGGCGAAAGCTATAGCGAAAAAGCCAGCATCACAGTATTCAGCGAATTTCAGAATGATATTTTGGCTGGCCGCTCAGAAGTGCATTACCGAAAATTACATGACGGCAGTACCGAACAGGAATTAACTTACGACAACAGCTATCTGACGGCCTTACTGGGCAACTGGGTACTGTCTGTTGATCAGATCAGTACCTGGTGGGGTCCTGGTCAGCAAAGTGCCTTACTGCAAAGCAATAACGCCCGCCCCTTGCCTTCTGTACGTTTAAGTCGCCATGGTTGGGATGCGATAGATTTGCCTGTGCTGAACTGGTTAGGCCCATGGAGCTTTACCACCTTTATCGGTTTAGGCGAACATCAAAGTGCTGTCAGTCAAACCCGCTACTGGGGTGGACGTTTTAATTTCAGACCTACCGCCGCTTTGGAACTGGGCGTTTCCCGAGTCAGCCAATGGGGCGGTCAGGGAAAAAATAATGGCTTTGGTGATTGGTGGGATATGCTTGCGAATAAAGATGAATCAAGCGCCAACTCAGACCAAAGAGCAGCTATAGATGCAAGTTATCATTTTAATCTGCTGAACCAGCCTCTGACCGCTTATGTGGAACTGGCCGATGATGATAATGCCGAAGATTTGCCGGATAACCCCTTGTTGCTGGCCGGTGTGCGCAGTTACTGGGGTAATAGTTCAGGCATTCATACGGTCAATATGGAGTATTCAGATACTTATATTGATTGTCCGGATTCAGTAGTGAAAGGTGATTGCGCTTATCAAGGCGAGTTATACCCTCAAGGTTACAGCAGATACGGCCGGGTGATTGGCAGCGGTTATGGCAAAGATGCGCGGGTATTGAGCGCTGGTTATCATTACCAGACCTATGATGGTATTAGTTGGTCAGGCCATCTGTATCTGGCTAATTATTATGATACCGCAGGTAATAGCGAACAAAGCTGGCAGGCGAAAGCTGAACACAGACGGCCATTTTTTAATGGCTTACTGAGCTTGCAACTACGTTATCTGGATCAATCGCCATTACTGCCTGAAGGGGCTGACGAAGTGGCAGCTGCCACCACCTGGGAATACAGGTTCTAACGAATTTGGGTCAGAATAAAAATGGGGTCATAAGACCCCATTTTTATTTGCAACCATCTCTGGCGCTCCCCTCTCGGGCCAATGCTTCGCATTGTTAAACATTGTTCCTGACCATGTTTTTATAGCTTTATCACTATATTGCGTTTATACAGCAGCAACGACAGGTACCAAAACCCAATCACGTGCAGCACAGCAAACACAAAAGACGCCAGTTTGGCAGGGAAAATCAAAGCTAACTGCTCAAAGCCCCACTGATACAGCGATACTGAACCTGCGTCAGTTGGAATAAAAATAAGCTGACCAATAAGCACAGCCCAGAGCCAGGACAAGATATAAATAAACAGCGGATTAGTACCGTAGACTTTTAAAGGTTCTGCCAGAGCAGTCCAGCCTTTGATATCAATGCACCAAACCAAAATAGCTAATAACAATAAAATTAAGCCACTGCTCAGCGCCAGATAACTACCAGACCATAAGGCTTTATTCACAGGCCAAAGCAACTGCCACAGTGCAGCTAAAACCACCAAAGCCACTCCAGATAACAACAAGAGCCGCAACGCTTGGTTATGCTGCTTACCCTGTAACGTTGAAGCCGTAGCAAAACCAATCAATACGGCCACAATACAAGGCAAAGTGCTTAAAAGGCCTTCAGGATCAAAAGCCACACCAAACCCCTGATACAAATGTGCTGCACCAAAAATGGCCAGATCCCATTGCCGCACCAGGTTGTGCTCCAGACTATAAGGCTGCTCGCCACCACCCAGTATCAAAGCCAGCCAATACACCAACACCAAAGCCACGGCAATGAAAGGCAAATAACTACGTTTGACGCTTAATACCAGCAACGCAGCACACCAGTACGCTAGCCCTATACGTTGTAATACGCCGGGTAAACGCAGCTCGGCCAGATCCACACTAAAAGGCACGTAGTTCAGCAGCACACCAATACCAATCAGTTTTAAAGCCCGGCTACTGATACGCCAGACACTCTGTGGAGAAAGCTCTGTGGTTTTCAGCGAATAAAATATCGCGGCCCCCACCACAAATAAAAAGGTAGGGAACACAATATCAGCGAAGGTAAAACCATCCCATGGCGCATGCAACAGCGGACTATACACATGCTGCCAGGAGCCCGGTGTGTTTACCAAAATCATTAAAGCTATGGCTAAACCCCGTAAAGCATCCAGCGCATAAAAACGTGGTGAAGACATAAAGGTGCCTATTACAAATTAAGAGCTTTTCCAGCTGGTTAACTTATGCCCTTTGACTGCATAAAACAGGATAAAGGCGTAACAAGGTAACATCACCAGATAAGCGCCCTGCTGTCCAAGACCAGTGCTGCTGGCAATACCCCAAAACAATGGACCAAAAGCACCACCTGCGATACCCATAATCAGTAGAGCTGAACCTATGCTGGTTAAAGCTCCCAAGCCAGATAACGCCAGAGGCCAGACCGCAGGCCAGACAATGGCATTGGCTAATCCAAGAATAGCGATAAATAACAAAGTATCTGGTAAAGCTGTGCCACCAAAGGGCACTAAAAGAGCATTTGCAATCAGATAAGAGTTGGTATCGCCAAAAACGATGGCCAAAGTCAGTACTAAACCTAAAACGGCTGAGACAGCTAAAGCTTTTTGTTGTGATAACACACGAGGGATCAGCACTATGCCTAAGATATAACCTAATACCATACAAGCCATAGTATAAGAGGTCATGACAGTGTAGCGCTCAACCCCAAGCGATAAGGCAAATAAACCTATAGTGTCACCCGCTATCACTTCAACAGCCACATAGACAAATAACGACAACACACCAAACACCAGCGCAGGTTTTGCCAACACTGCTTTGAGCTGATCGATACCAGTGCCTGTATCCGACTCTTTTTCCAATTCAGGCAAAGGCGAATATTTGACAGCAAGTCCCAGTAAACCTAAAAATGCGGCCAGCCCTAAATAAGGCAATACCAGACTCGCCGCCATGGCGTCAATTTGGTCAGTAGTCAGAGTTGCATCAGCCGGCGCAGTAAAACCACTGACAATCAAAGCGGTAAATACCAGTGGCGCCACAACACCAGCGGTTTTGTTTAAGATGCCCATAATACTGATGCGTACAGCAGCCGTATCTTCAGGACCTATTTTAACCACATAAGGATTCACAGCAGTTTGTAATAAGGTTTGACCAGCACCAATCACCAGCTGAGCCAGCAGAAATAAGCCAAAGGTCTGAGTTTGTGCCGCTGGAATATATAAAAGCCCCGCCAGCATCATCACTGCCATACCCAAAGCCATACCATTTTTATAGCCCACCCGGCGGATCAACCAGGCCGAAGGCAACGCAGTAAAAGTAACGGCTATATAAAAGGAAAACAGCACCAGGGAGGCCTGCAACGGGGTTAACTGCAGCATTTGTTTTAAGTAAGGCATCAAAGAGCCATTGAGCCAGGTGGCAAAACCCAGCACAAAAAACAGCATGGCCACTATGACCATGGGCAAAATACTGCGGCGAACCTTGGGGGTATCGACTGTCATTTCCATAATTCCTTCCTGTTGCTTTAATAATTATTATTTTGAATTTATTGGATATTTTTACTATTAGACCGCTGGACGACCTTCCAGCCAGCACTGCTGTACCAGACCTTCGTCATTCAGTAACACCAGATCGGCTTTAGCCCCCACCAGTATTTGTCCACGCTCCGCGCTGATACCTAAAAACTCGGCCGGATACAAAGACGCCATACGCACAGCTTCTGACAACTCAAGGCTAAGCTCTTTCACGGCATAAGACACAGCGCTGGCCATATCCAGTACAGAACCTGCTAAATTGCCGTTTAAGTTGGTTAACTTGTTGCCATCCCGAATCACTTTACCGTCAAAAAAATCAAACTCGGTTTGACTGGTGCCAACAGGCGACATGGCGTCTGTGACAATCAGTAGTTTGCCTTTAGGCTTAGCAGCTAAAGCCACTTTCACCGCCAGGGGGTGTACATGCAAACCGTCCAAAATCACGCCACACCAGCTGTGTGGGTCGGCAAGTGCAGCCCCTACTACACCGGGTTCACGCGAAGTTAAAGGTGACATGGCATTGTATAAGTGGGTAAAGCCCGTAGCTCCGGCAGCCAAAGCAGCCTGCACTGTAGCTGCATCTGTATTGCTGTGACCTAAACAGACAATGACATCGGCGTTGACTAATTCTTTGATTTGTTCAGCGCTGATAGTTTCAGGCGCTACTGTCACCAGCTTGATACCAAGGTCGGTGCGACGATAAATTGCCAGCTCAGCTTCGGATAAAGGCCGGATAAAGTTCTGCGGATGCACACCTCTTTTTGGCACGGATAAATGCGGGCCTTCAAAGTGCACACCCAAAACACCGGGCTCTTTATTCGCAATAGCCTGAGCTATCACATCAGCGGCTTGTTGCATCACAGCCACAGAATCAGTGATGACTGTGGGCAATAAAGCCGTGCTGCCAAACTGAGCATGGGCTTTGACCATAGTGCGCAGCGCTTCGAGACTGGTATCTGTGTTAAACAAAGCGCCACCACCGCCGTTCACCTGCACGTCAATAAAACCCGGCACCAAAGTGCCAGCAAGTACAGCGCCAGCTGCGGGATGAATCGCATGAATGCGACCGGCTTCAATCTCCAGTGTCACATTCTGTTGCCAGTTCTGGCCATCGAAAAGCCGGGCTACTGAAATCTGTTGCATCAGGACCTCGTCAGACTGTTTTAGTGACTTTATTCAGGCCAGGAGGCGCATCCGGATTGACGCCACGGCTACGAGCCACAGCTTCAACATCCAGATAAAAACGCTGCAATAGCGCCAGAGGCAATACCCGCGGATTCGATAACAAGTCTGCATGGTGCAAATGCACAATACGGGCACCACGGCTGCGTACTTCGGCAATTTGTGCCTGATGAGCGGCATTGGCTTCATCCGCGATGCTGACATCGACAATGGCAAACTGGTCTTTGACTAAAGTCACAGGGCCATGCAGGAATTCAGCACTGGAAAAGGCTTCTGCATGAATGCCACAGACTTCTTTGAGTTTCAGCGCAATTTCACGGCTAATGGCATAACCAGGGCCACGGCCTAATACCACTAAATGTTCAACGCCTTGCAATGACTGTGCTGTTAACTGAGCAGGTAATTCAATAGCGCGCTGCAGTAACTCTGGCAGGCTGATCACCGCATCCTGCAACTGGCTGTTACCAGACCATGCCGCCACCAGCTGCAATAAAGCACTTAAGGTCGCGAGATAACTTTTGGTTGCAGCTACAGCTTTTTCAGCCCCCACATTCAGTGGGATCACCTGATCGGCTTGTTCAGCTAAAGGTGAACTTTCATCATTGACCAGAGCAACGACTAAAGCACCAGCGGCTTTGGCCATAGCTACCTGAGCCAGAATATCCGGGCTGCGGCCTGATTGTGAAATCACCAGTACCAATGCACCTGTTAAATCTAATTGTTTGTTGTATACGCTGGCTATAGAAGGGGCTGCAGCTGCAACAGGCAAACCTATTTCAATTTCAATCAGATACTTGGCAAATACGCCGGCGTGATCAGAAGATCCACGACCAACCATATAGACATAACGGGGTTGCTTTTGTTTGATAAGCGCCACTATGTCGGCAATACGACTGGCATTGGCCGCTAATTGTTCGCGGATCCGGCTTGGTGCTTCTGCAGCTTCCTGCGCCATAATGGTTCGGGTCATCTTGTGTTACTCACAGCTAATAGTTAAGAAACAAATTAAGAAATACGTTGGGCTTTGTGCTGACGTTGTTTGGCAAACCAGACCGCGCCAAATTCAGGGGCAGCTAAAGCCGGTGTGACTTTTTGCTGTACCTCGGAAGCCAGATAAGGTTGTAATTTGTGAGCCAAACCACCAATCAAGGACAAACGAGGCGGATTGATGCTTAATAAGCGCTGGGCTATCGCACTGATATGAGCGGCGGCTTGCTGCACTATCTGCTCAGCCAGAGCATCGCCTTGCTCTGCTGCAGTAAAAACCAGAGGCGCATATTTGGCATAGGTGGTTGGTGTGGCATGCATAAAGAAATCAACCAAAGCCAAAGTCTGACTCAGCTTTAATTCATGACATAACAAATCGGTCAGTAAAGTCTGAGGGCCTAATAAATCTTTGGCTAACAGCACATGATGCACCATCTGTAAGCCTATCCAGGCGCCGCTGCCATTATCACCATAAGGGAAACCATGGCCGCCTACTTCAATCAGTTGACCTTTAACATCAGCCAAACCGCAAGAACCCGTGCCTGCAATAATTACAGCACCATCGCCGCCTTGATGGGCGCCAATACAAGCTACATGCAAATCGCTGGTTAAATGCAATTGCGCAAAAGGATGCTGCCATTCTGAAAAAATACGGAAATATTCAGGCATGTTGACGCCAGCCAAACCGGCACCCACAATGAGTTTGGACATATCTTTAAAAGCCATACCAGCGCAAGTCAAAGCCTGCTGGGTCGCGGCCAGAATAGAGTCAGTTGCGACTTTCATACCACGTAACGGATTGGCGGGGCCAGATAAGCCTTCGCCTATTACCTGATTGTCTTCTGTGGTTATGATGACCCGGCATTTGCTGCCACCACCATCTACACCTAAATAATACGGGCCATCATAGCCTACTGCTGTAGTCATCCCACCAACCTCATTGCATTGTCCGCTGGTCTGCATTAATCAAGTCCGATTAAGCTTTCACCTGTTGCTGTCCATTATTTCATCAAAAATCGAATTGACAGCGTTGTCATTTTTTCAATTCAGCATATAATAATTTTGACAAATAACAAGACCCTTGTTTAAAAATCGAGCTTAATTTTTCGAAATAAGCAAAAAAATTACTAAATTAACATTTAAAATCAATCAATTAAAAGGGGTCTACCTTGTCATTGTTCTGTCACTTTGCGTATTAAAAACACAAAAATATGCCCGAACAATTCACATAAAATCCATCAGGGAATAGCCCACGGTACAGTGTACCGCTGTTTAGGGGAGCGTACGATGAAGTATTTTTTACTACTATGGCTTTGTATTAGTTACTTTTTTAGCGGACAAGTTCAGGCTTTTACTCAGGCTGAATTAGCCGATTTTGCCAAAAACACCGAATTAAAATTTGCGGTCAAAAGCAATTTTACCTCTGCTACTGCACTCAAAGCTCAGGTCGAACTTATTCTGAGTAATAAATCATCTCAAACTCTGAAGGCAGGAGAAAGCAACTGGGTGTTGTATTTTCATGCGATCAGAAAACAGGAAGCGGCAGAGCAACATGGTTTGATACTGCAGCATGTGCAAGGTGACCTGCACAGTGTGAGCCCGGGTAAAAAATTTAAAGGGTTAAAACCAGGCGAGCAACTGCGCCTTACTTTTTCCCCCTCTTCTTCGATGGTCAGTTACAGCGACTGGATGCCACGATCTTTTATAACCGCCAAAGGCTTAAAACCTGAAATCTTTGCCAATACTGATACTGAAGATTTCAGTCGATTTGTTGAGCCCTACACCAGAGCTGAACAATTGCAACGCTTTAATAATCCCGGGCCAGACTTATACCCTATAGCCACCAGCCAAAGCCGTTTTGTGCTCAACCAGCAGCAACTGTCAGCCTTTGAGAAACCAGAACAGCTATCCATAGTGCCGAGCCCACAACAGATCAGTTACCAGCGTGGCCACACTCAACTCACTGCCGATTGGGTGATTTATCACAGTGGCCGTTTAACCTCTGAGGCCAGCTATTTGCAGCAACAATTAAAGCAGGTTACTGGTTTATCTTTAGCATTAACCACGCAGGTTCCCACCACTAAGCAGCCGCATATAGCTGTGGGTATTGCGGATGTTCAAGAAAAAGCAGAAGGCTACCAGTTGGTGATCCATGATGAGCAAATTGCACTAAATGCCAATGACAACGCCGGAGCATTTTATGCAATTCAAAGTCTGCTGGCGCTGCTTCCGGTAGAAGGTGAACGTACTGTATTACCTAACCTGACCATCAGCGACTGGCCACGATTTGGCTGGCGTGGTTTGCACTACGATATGGCGCGCAATTTCCATGGCAAAGAAGTCACCTTGCGAATGATTGACCAACTGGCGCGCTACAAACTAAATAAACTGCATCTGCATTTAACCGAAGATGAAGGCTGGCGCATTGAAATTCCAGGCTTACCAGAGCTGACTCAGATTGGCGCCAATCGCTGTTTTGACTTATCCGAACGCAACTGTCTACTGACTCAGCTCGGCACAGGCCCTTTTGCATCAGGCAACGGCAATGGCTATTACAGCACGGCAGATTTTATTGAGATATTAAAATATGCCGCTGTTCGTCATATTGAGATCATTCCGGAAATCGATATGCCTGGTCATGCCAGAGCGGCAGTAAAAGCCATGCAGGCTCGTTACTTTGCACTGAAAGAACAAGGCAAAGAAGCAGAAGCGACGCAGTATTTATTGTCCGATCCTTTGGATCAATCTAAATATATGACAGTGCAAAACTACACAGACAACTCCATTAATGTCTGCTTGCCTTCAACTTATGCCTTTGTTGATAAAGTCATTTATGAACTACAGCAAATGTACCGTCAGGCTGGATTAAAACTCAGTACTTTCCATATGGGCGGTGATGAAACAGGCGTTGGTTCCTGGACTGCCTCTCCAGCTTGTCAGCAGCTGATCGCAACACCAGACAATGGTATTGCAGGTGTCGCAGATCTTAAACCTTATTTCGTCGCCAAAGTGGCCCAACTGGCAGCCAATCGACAGCTGGCTTTAGGTGGTTGGGAAGATGGCTTAATGTATGACGCCAAAAACCCTTTCAACCGTCAGCAATTTGCTAATGAAAAGGTCTATGCCAATGTGTGGGATAATATTTGGGAATGGGGTGTTGGTGATCGCGCTTATCGTTTAGCTAATGCCGGTTATCAGGTGGTGTTATCGCATGGCACCCATTTGTATTTTGACCATCCTTACGAAGCCCACCCGGAAGAACGTGGTTACTACTGGGCTGCCCGCTTTACTGATGTCGCCAAAGTATTTGGTTACATGCCCGATGATTTATATGCCAATGCCGATAAAACCCGTGAAGGTAAAGTGATTGAAGATTTAGAAGTCTTGTTAGGTCAGGAACTGCCCAAACTTGAGAAACCGGAAAATGTTCTCGGTATTCAGGGACAAATCTGGACTGAAACCATTCGTACCCCACAACAGTTGGAGCAAATGTTGTATCCACGTTTATTGGCTTTGGCAGAACGAGCCTGGCACAAAGCTGATTGGGAAGGTGCAGATCCTGACACTGAGCAAAGGCAACAAGACTGGCAACGTTTTGGCTGGACTTTAACCCAAAAGGAATTACCACGTTTAGCAGAAGCTGGTGTGGCCTTGTATCTGCCACCACCAGGTGCAGTGCTGCAGGACGGTTTATTGCTGGCCAATAGCGCATGGCCTGGTTTAGTGATCGAATACAGTGAAGACGAAGGCCAAAACTGGTTACCTTACTCCGAAGCGGTGAAAGTCAGCAGTAACTTACTACTGAGGACTAAAGCAAAAAATGGAGCCACCAGCAGAGTCACCAAGCTGGATTAGTCACAGGGTCAGAGCTTCGGCTCTGACCTGCGCTATGGAGGCTTAACTAGCCTGAGCTTAACTCCCAGATTTGGGGGCAGAGTTACAACTCTGCCCCCAGTATCTGCTCCATCATCCAGCTGGCTTTTAACGCCGTTTTCCCAGTGGAAGGATGGCCAGTGCCATGCAGCAAGTCCTGCACCATCGCCTGAATATGATAGAACTGGATGTTTTCCGGATGAGGGATGTCCAGAGTCAACTGCTGCTCTTTGGTAAACAGCTGTACAGCTTCATTTTCAAACACTGAAAACTCAATCCGGCCTTTACTACCGTAAATCACCACTTTGTCCTGACGCTCAGCAGCGGCAAAGTTCCAGAATCCACTGCCTAAACAACCCGACTGAAACTGCCAGACCGCAGAGACCGCATCCTCAGCCGCATACAGCTTTTGTTGGTTCAGGCTGATGCCACGCACATCCACCACATCACCCAGCAGATACAACAATAAATCCAGACCATGGCTGGCTAAATCGATAAAATAACCACCACCCGCTTTAGAGGGATCAGTACGCCAATTGTAGTGGCCTGCTAAATCCACAGTATTTGGTGTGCGGCTAAAACTCCATTGCACCTGACGCGGTGTGCCAATCAGTTCCTGTTCCAGCCATTCTTTGATTTTTAAAAAACGTGGTAAAGAGCGGCGGTAATAAGATACATACAAAGGCAGCTGCTTTCGCTCAAAGGCCTCTGTCATTTCAATGCATTGTGCGGTATTCAGCGCCATAGGTTTTTCGACACAACAAATTTTACCTGCAGCCGCGACCAGTAGAGCGTAATCTTTGTGACTGTCAGGAGGAGTGGCAATATAGACAGCGTCCACTTCGGGGTCATTGATCAACTGCTGCGCATCGCAATACCAGCGAGGCACCTGATGACGTTTGGCATAATCTTCTGCTTTGGCCGCATCGCGGCGCATCACGGCCACTAAGCCAGATTGCTCCGCTTTGTTAAAAGCCGGGCCACTTTTCAATTCCGTGACATTGCCACAGCCAATAATTCCCCAGCGGATTTGTTTCATGCTTATACACCCTCAACTACTTTTTGCTCACTTTAAACAAGCGCCTGGCTGATTTCCAGTGCAACATTGTACTGGCATCAATGGTAAAAACACGAGGCAGCAGAACTATTGATAGTGCGCCAAAACCTGTACGCAAAAAACATAGAAGCTGAAAGACCAAAAGATGTAACAGATAGCGATGGCTGGGACGGAACACTTAAAACGAAAGAAACAAGCAGCAGCTGATGTGCTGCTTGTCCGGGATGAAGAAAGGGATTAAGCCACAGCCGCCGCTGCTTTATTAACCCGATCACCTAAACGCTGCACTTGCTGTAACGACATCAAATGAGCATAGATGGCAGGCATTATGCCGCGTTTATTCAAATCCAATAACTGCTCGTCCGAAAGCGAGTTCAGTTTCTTTTCGTCCACGATATAAATACCAGAGATCTCACGTGGGCTACCTGACAGAGTCATTGTCAGTGTTTGAGGAATTAACAAGTCTAAGTCAGCCAGTACTTTGTTAAAAGCTCTGGTCGCTTGTGACTGCATATAAAACTCACGCATCATATCAACACGGGATTTTAAAAAGTCAGACTCAGAACCGTCTTCGTTAAACAACGAATGACCAGTTTCAGTGTTCACCATAGGGCTGGACTCAACCAGAGCAACAACCAATTGGCCTTCTTTAGCTGGATCGTCCGCTAACAATAACGGATGATTCCACAACACTTTTGGTACATAAAAACCTTGCCATTGGCCTTCTGACACCATCAGGTTTTCACCTGTTTTTAGCCCGAGCATAGTCACAACATCGAAACGCTCTGACGCAGGGTCTTTAATAAAAACGATCGGCAGTTCCGCACCAACACGTATAAATTCCTGAACGACCACCGGCAAAATATGCTGTTCTTGTGCAAAGATGAACGGATTGGTAGTGTTAATTTTGGTGTGAATATGTTTTTCTTTTTGTAGCGGAGCTATTTGCAGCGACATGAATAATACCTTTTACATCATTAAGAATCTAACCCTTGTCCGGGCTAACGACCAATTTACAGCAGACTGATGTATGCTAAATTTAGCCCTCAACTTACCCCAGTTTCTGCTTCGAAACCAGAGGAAATGCAGAATTTTTACAGGCAGATTTATAGGAAAGCTGCCCATTATTTCATTTTACTCAAAGCAAAAAAAACGGCACACCACTGTATGCCGTTTTTGTGTCTAAGATTTTTATCAGAATCTTAAATTTGCACCTAGCGTAAATCTGCGGCCATTTTTGTAAATTGATGTCGGACGTTCTTTATCAATATGATACTGATACATTTCTTCATCCAGCAGGTTGACTGCTTCAAACACAAACTGCACATACTCGTTCATATCGTAAGTTAAGCTGGCATCCACCTGGCCGAAGCTATCAGTGTAGGACTCAGAGCCAAACTCGCTTAAGCCGTTGTAAAACTCAGTACGGTAGTTGTAGCTAACGCGGGCGCTGAACAGGTCATTTTCGTAATAACCAGTTAAGTTAGCCATATGCTTGGAGCTACCAATAATCAGGCCTGAACCTGGGTTATTGACTGCATCACGCGCCTGATCACTGTCAGAATCTGTGTAGGTGTAGTTGGTAATAACACCAAAATCACCAATAGCCTGCTGATAAGACAATTCCACACCCTGAGCTGTGCCACCTAAACCATTAGCTGGCTCAGTGATAGCAACCTCAACATCTTCATCATTGATCTCGTCATACACAGTTTCCATAGTCACAGTATTAAGTACAGAACCTTTAATATCTTTGTGGAAAAAGGTTGCTGCCAATAAAGAACTTGGGTTGAAATACCATTCATAGGCAATATCAAACTGGTTAGCACGAACAGGATCCAGCATTGGATTGCCGCGGCTACCTGTCAAAGTGACAGTGTTCGTCGATTGCTGGTTAGCGATATTGACATAGTCAGGGCGTGACATAACGCGGGCCGCTGAGAAACGTAACAAGGTATCTTCGGCTACATCAAAGACCAAGTTCAGGTTTGGCAACACATCAGTGTATTCATGATCCACTGTCGCATAACGCACATTCCAGTTGCCTTCATTAGCCGCATCAACTGCACCTGCCAACAAACTATAGCCATCAAGCATAGAAATAGAAGCAGCTACCCAGTCACCATCCCAGTTGTAGCCAGATGACTCAACCTGAGTTTTCACCAAACGTACGCCTACATCACCGCGTACGCCGTCACCAGAGAAATCACCTTTGATGTAACCAGCCCATACCTTCTCGTTTACTTCCCAGGTATTAGGTAAAAACAGGAAACGTGCAGTGGGTGAACCATAAGCTTCCGCTGGGAAAGCAAGATTGGCTGAATTGGCTCTGTTCATCAGAGGGTAGTAGGCATAACTATCACCGCCTGCGAAATCAGCGAAGGTGTATTGACCCAGCACCTGATTAGCCCAATTTGTTTCGCCTGGTTTTAAATTACCATAAGGACCATTCACTGGATCAACATGTTGCGAATCTGCGCTCCAGTGGAAACGGATACCATCCTGCTTCTGGCCTTTGGTATGGTCCTGATAAAACACACCGGTTTTGATGGTGTTAAACAAGCCGTGATCAACATCAAATGAATAATCCAGACCAGCATAGTCTTCTTCATCTGTCATCACACGAGAACCTTCCTGCATCCAGTCCAGTGTACGGCCGAGGATGTCATCCTGAGTTTCAAGATTTCCAGCAGTGACATAGTTCGACAGATTCAGGCCTGAATCATAACTGGATGAAGCGTAAGTGCCGTTAAATTGATGGTATCTGTCACGTGATGTGCCACCTTCAGCTTCAGTAGTACCCAGTTTACCTGTAATTTTACTGCCATTGTCCAGCGTATGATTGATTTCAAAATCATACGACTGAGCATCACTGTAAGAAATACGATCAATGATGGCAAACTCAGAACCTGCGTTGTTTGCAGTACCTGACACTATACCGCTGCCTTTGATCACAGCTGAATCTTCTACAAAACCTGAATTATAAAAAGTGTATAAATTGTGGTTGATGTTGTTCGCGTCCAGCGTGGTATCCAACACGTTTAATACGATGTCAGTTTGCTCTGACGGACGCCATTGCACTGAAACTAAGCCGGTTTCACGCTCACGTTCCTGCTGGAAAAAAGCATCACCAATAATACGTGGAGCCCAGTAATCTTCGCCATCCACTTCCTGACGGCCAAAACCTAAAACCTCTTTACCTTCACGCGCTAAAGTACGGTCTTGTTTAGTTAATGACACCAGAATACCGAAGTTTTCGTCCTCATTTTTCCATGAGTAAAGACCAGATAACTGCGGATCCCATTCTTCGGATACATCGCTGTATTGGTTCTGAACCTGTAATGACACAGTATTTGCATCCAGATCCAAAGGCTTACGGGTTTTCAGGTAGACAGTACCGCCTAAAGAACCTTCCTGAATATCTGCCTGCGGTGACTTGTAAACTTCTAAATCAGAAACAAGGTTCGAAGGTAATAATGTGAAGTTAAAAGCACGTGATGGATTATCCAATACAAACCAGTCAGCAGATGCAACTGAAGCACCGTTTAATAAAGTACGGTTTTGCGCCGGATCTGTACCACGAACTGCAATTTTTTCGCCTTCACCAAAACCACGGGTTACAGAAACACCCGTGATACGCGATAAAGATTCTGCGACGTTTTTATCCGGAAACTTACCAATATCTTCGGCGGTCACAACATCAACCACTGCAGCTGAAAAACGCTTGGCATTGATATTGGCTTCCTGGGACGCCCGAATACCACGAATTTCAATGACTTCTACTTTTTCTTCTTGTGTAGCCTGAGCCTGGTCCTGAGCTACTGTCGGCAGTGCGCAGGTTGCAACACCAATCAACAAACTCATTTTTACGGCCAGAGCACATTTATTCATTTTGTTGTGCAACATAAGCTTCTCTCCCATTCCTGATTTTTTTTGTGCGATGATTTTTTTGTCCTGAAACAACAGATTTTCATGATCCCTTCATGACAACGCTGTCATTGAAATTTAACATACACAAAAAAAATCAGCTTTGCAAACTCCTTTAGATGAAAATTTAAACGAATTTTAAAAGTATGATCTGTTGTGTTAGAACTGTTTTTTATAACGCCGCTTTTTGTACACACAGACAAACCATCCACAAACCTGATGTATCTATATGATTTATATAAATTAAAATAATTATTTTATTCATAACCAAAAGAAAGGTGTTTTTTTCAGCAAAAAAGCCGGAATAAATGTTTGCCGTTTTATCAAAAAAGAGTTATCCCTTAACTTAATCTTTGTTACAAAATGACCAGCGCTGTCATAAAGTTAGCTGGTTCAGCAAAAAATTCGCTTATTTATTTTCAGCATAAGGCCGCTTGGTGTTGTGCTTTTTGGGATCCAGCAATGAAAGTGACCATTCATGACGTAGCAGCTAAAGCGGGTGTGTCAATCAAGACAGTGTCGCGGGTGATGAACAACGAGCCGTCGGTAAAACAAGCAACGGTCGATAAAGTGAATCAGGCAATGCAAGAGCTGCATTACCAGCCAAACGCTGCAGCCCGCAATCTGGCCAGTACCAAGTCGTACAGCATAGGTTACATCTACGACAATCCAAATGCCTACTATGTAATTGATATGCAAAGAGGTTTACTGGATGCCTGTCGTAAGCATGGTTATGAACTGCTGATCCACCCTACCAATGCAAAATCACCAGGCATAGTGCAGGAAGTGATTGATCTGGTGCAGCATTCCAGACTGGCCGGTTTAGTGTTAACTCCGCCATTTTCGGAAATGCCGGAAATAGCCGAAGCGCTAAGCAGCATTAATGTAGATTTTGTGCGCATTATTTCAGGCTCAACGCCTTCACCGAAACAAACCAACTGCGTGCTGGTGGACGACTTCACTGCAGCTTTTAAAATCACCAACCATTTACTGGAATTGGGTCACAGCCAGATCGCATTTTTATGTGGGGATGAAGAACACAGTTCCAGTGGCGAACGTTTAGCGGGTTTTAAAGCAGCACTCACCAAAAGAGGCATAGAGACCAACCCTAAGTTTGTGGTGCCGGGCAGTTATTCGTTTGAGTCAGGTGTAAAAGGTGCAACTCAGTTGCTGGCTTTATCGAACAAGCCAACCGCTATTTTTGCCTGTAACGATGAAATTGCAGCAGGAGCATTATTTAGCGCCCGTTTGCAACATATTGAAATTCCACAGCAGCTTTCAATTGTTGGCTTTGAAAACAGCCCATTTTCGCGCCAGACCTGGCCACCACTGACCACTGCGCATCAACCCAACAGCACCATAGCGCAAAGTGCAGCAGAATTATTATTTAAACACACCAGACCAGGCAGTCACAGCAAGACCGAAGACCAACCAGTGTTTATTCCGGAATTGCTGGTACGCGAATCTACTACTACGGCACCATTTTTATAGAATCCAACCAGTAGGAGATAGATATGATTCAACAATTAATAAACCTCAATCAAATGCACTACGCCAAAGAAATAAGAGCTGGAAATGACGTACCACCAAATCAATATGATGATATTGAGCGGTTTTACTTTCGGGGTTCATCCAACAAGATAATGGATTTACGTGCTTCACCTAATGGTGGTTACTACGTTTGCTTATTCAGAAAAACCGATCAACGTTCCAGAGACTACAAAGCAAACAACAGGAATAATATTGCATTAGATTTAACGGCGGCATACGTCGGATTCAACCTACCTACAAACGCTATCTTTATCGGTGGCGGCAGTCAAGACTACCCCTACTTTGAAATATTGCCCCAAGATTATAATGCGTTTGTAGTAGCAATTTCTCAATTGATTCCTTGAGTAAGAGTCATCCTATCAAAATGAAAGGTGGCTTGCAGTTCTGAGCTGCCGCCACAAGTCCATGAGTTAAAACCGATGCTTAAGGCGCGACCTGTTGCAGCAACAAACCTGCGATATAACCACCATAAGTACCAAGTGCATAACCTAATACCGCCAGTAATACACCGACAGGGGCTAAAGCAGGATGGAAAGCCGCCGCCACCACTGGAGCTGAAGCTGCGCCCCCCACATTGGCCTGACTACCTACAGCCATATAAAACAGTGGAGCTTTGATCAGGCGGGCAACAAGAATCAGCAAGCCTGCATGGAAACTCATCCAAATCATACCTACTAAAAACATCATCGGATAATCCAGAATAGCTGTCACATCCATATGCATACCAATGGTAGCAACCAGAATGTAGATAAAGACTGATCCTAATTTTGAAGCACCTACAGCCTCCAGATTACGAGCTTTAGTACCAGACAATACCAAACCCAGAGTTGTCGCAATCAGCACCAACCAGAAGAAACCACTGGTTAAACTATACATGGCTAGATGTGGTGCGTGCTCCGCAATCCAGGGGGCGATGATATCTGCCAGAAAATGCGAAATCCCAGTAACACCAAAAGCGACAGCCACCAGCTTCATTAAGTCAGTTAAGCTTGGGTTACGAGAGTTTTCTGCCTGATACTTTTCAATCTTTTGCTTTAAAGCTTCAATCCCTGAAGTGTCAGCTTTGTTGGCACGGTCAAAACGTTCAGAGTTATTGGCCATCCATAACAGTACCGCCATCCAAATATTGGCAACAATAACGTCAACGGTAATCATCACCGAAAATATTGGGCCACCGACTTCAAACACTTCTTTCATTGCAGCCTGATTGGCACCACCACCAATCCAACTGCCGGCAATAGTCGTCATGCCGCGCCAAATGGCATTTTCACCTTCACCACCTACAGCTTCTGGTGCAAAACTGCCGACAATAGCCAAAGCTAAAGGGCCACCAATAATAATACCGGCTGTCCCCGTCAGGAACATAATCAAGGCTTTAGGGCCAAGGCCTAAAATAGCTTTAAAATCAACACTGATGGTTAGCAACACTAAGCTGGCAGGTAACAGATAACGCGACGCCATTTTGTATAGCTCTGACTTATCACCATCTATAATGCCAAAACTGTTAAATAACGAAGGGATGAAGTAACACAGCAATAAAGCTGGCACATATTTGTAAAAGCCCTGGCAATATTTATTGCTGCTTTGGCTGGTATGAAACACCAACCCCAAAATTACAGCCAATAAGCCAAGCACGACCGCATCATTGGTGATCAGTGCAGTAGATTGTTCCATACTTTTTCCTCGGTTCTACCCATAGTATTTTGGGTATAGCTCTGCAGCGGCTTTATGAATGGCTATTATTTTCAGCTTTAACGCTATTTATTTGTGATAACAGATAAAAACATCAGTTATCCATGCCATTCCACTAACAGAACTTTGTAGTTATTTTTTACGTGAAGCCTAAATCTATCACAGCTGGCGGGCCAGACAAAACAAAGTTTCCCGCTATGCCTTGGTTCGGCGAAAAGTAACGACTAAAAGCCTTTGCAAGCAAAAATCAGCTGCTATAGCACTAAAGTACCGTTGTGGTTGCGTACCAGAGCATCTAACCTGCCTGGCATAAAGTTTTTGTCAGCATAGGCAGTTGAACAATGAATGTATTAATAACAGGCGGCACTGGTGGTATTGGTTTTGCGGTGGCAGAGCATTTCGGCCGTTTGGGCCATCATGTGATTTTGGCGGACATCAACAGCAGCCAACTGGATAGTCGCCAGCAAGAGCTGACAGCTGCAGGCTATCAAGCCAGCGGCATATTGCTGAACTTAATGGAACAATCTTCAATAGAAGCCTGCGCCCAAGCCTATCAAATCGATATTTTGATCAACAATGCCGGAGTGCAACATGTAGCACGACTGGAAGATTTTCCTGAACAGAAGTGGCAACAACTGTTGCAGGTGATGCTGACAGGCCCGGCTATGTTAACCAAAGCTTTATTACCACGTATGCAGCAACAAGGTTTCGGTCGGGTGATCAATATAGGTTCTATCCATGCACTGGTCGCCTCGCCTTTTAAATCTGCTTATGTGGCAGCCAAACATGGCCTATTGGGGTTTAGCAAAGTAGTGGCTTTAGAAAACGCCAACTTTGATTTCACTATCAACACCATTTGCCCTGCTTATGTCCGCACCCCTTTGGTTGATCAACAAATAGCAGCGCAAAGCAAAGAACATAACCTGACCGAACAACAAGTGATAGACCAGATCATGTTAGCGCCTATGCCACAAAAAGCTTTTATCGGCGTGGATGAAATTGCCAGCACAGCGGCGTTTTTATGTGAGCCCGCAGCACGGCATATTACAGCACAGACACTGGTACTGGACGGTGGTTGGACAGCACGCTAAATGCAACCTGAGGCTCAGACGAGTAGCCCAAGCTGGACAGCCCGCCCGGCATCAGGGCAGAATGAAGTGATTCCGTGACCACTGACCTGATTATGACCTTACCCGCCAGCAACATTGGTCTTGGCACCATTGCCGCTTTGTCTTTGCTGTATTTATTAGTGTTATTAGGTGTGGGTGCTGTGGGCCGCAGGTTGCAGCGCCGCCATCCTGTGTCGCCCTGGATTTTCAGCTTTGCTTTATCAATTTATTGCACCTCATGGGCCTTTTATGGTGTCACAGCTCAGGCCGCCGTCAATGGCTGGTGGATACCGCCTACTTACATTGGGTCACTCATTCTGTTCTGGTTTGCTTTTGGTTTAATAGGCCGCATTGCTATCGCCTGTCGTCGCTACCGTATTACCTCAGTCGCCGACTTTATCGCCACCCGTTATGGTCATTCCCGTTTACTGGCGATACTCACCACCTTGATAGTGTTGATCGCCATTATTCCTTATATTTCGTTGCAACTGCAGGCCATCAGCACCAGCATTCAGGCGCTGGTGATTATGCAGGACAACAGGCCCTGGTATCAGGACACAGGGCTTTATGTCACAGTTTGGCTGGCTGTTTTTGCTTTGTTGTTTTCTGGTCGTAGCGCCAAAGCGCATCAGCCAAATCCGGGCTTGATGGCAGCCATTGCTTTTGAATCGCTGGTGAAATTACTGGCGCTTTTGAGTATCGGTATTTTTGTCTGCTGGGGTATGTTTGATGGCATGGCCGATATTTTCAGCAAAGCCGCCGAACACCCTTCAGTGCAACAAATACAACAACAAGGCCAGCCTTCTTATGTGTACTGGGTGCATGTGTTGCTTGGGTTTATCGCGACTCTATGTTTACCCCGCCAGTTTCATGTCAGTTTTGTCGAAAACCAGCAACTGAGCCATTTGCATCAGGCCCGCTGGATATTCCCGGGCTACCTGCTGCTGATGAGTGTATTTACTCTGCCTTTGGCTTTGGCCGGTATTATGATGCTGGGTCCACAAGCCAATGTGGATTTAGTCGTACTACAACTGCCTTTGGCTGCTAACCGCACCGACATTGCTTTGTTGGCTTATTTAGGCGGATTTTCTGCCGCCACCAGCATGGTGATAGTCGCCACTGTAGTGCTGGGTATTATGATCACCAACGATTTACTCACACCGCTGATTTACCGCAAGCAAAACATTGAAGATCCTGGGCAGCAAAAAATTAAAGTTGTCACTTTAAGACGCTGGTCGATGCTGGCCGTATTGTTTTGTGGTTATCTGTATTACCGCTGGATAGGCACCAGCACAGGCCTGGCTCAGCTGGGTTTAATGGCTTTTGCTTTAATAGCCCAATTAGCACCGGCTTTGATCTTAGGTTTATTCAGCCAGCGCATTAACAGACAAGGGGCCATCGCCGCTTTATGCAGTGGCCTGGCGATTTGGGCTTATATTTTATTGCTGCCGGAATTGGCCAGAGCTGGCTTTATTGGTGGAGACTGGTTAACTGAAGGGCCTTTAGGCATAAGTTGGTTAGCGCCGTCACAGCTTTTTGGTGGCCACATCGATTCAGTCAGTTTGGGTGTGCTGTTGAGTTTGACCGTCAATACAGCAATGCTGCTGTTGGTCAGCCATTTCAGTCAAACCCGTTTAGGTGAATGGCTGGAAAGTTACCGCTTTTTACGTCGTCCGAGCCAGCCGAGTTCCAACAGCCAAAGCCCGGTATTAAGTGTGCAGGACGGTTATTTATTAGTGCGGCGTTTTGCCGGTGAAAAAGAAGCAAAAAAACTGCTGCAACGTTACAGTAAAAACACGGTGGAACCCCAACAGTGGGCCAATCCGCAGTTTATGCAGGCGGTAGAGCGCAGTCTGGCTGCTGTAGTAGGTGGCGCTTCGATGCGGCTTTTATTACAGGCCTCAGGTAAACATGCCCAGCTGCCTATCGAATCCGTCGCCCGTTTTGTCGACGAAGCCAGTCAGGTGTTTCAGTTTAATCAGGCCTTATTGCACGCCACCATCGACAATATCAGTATGGGCATCAGCGTGGTCGACGCCGATTTAAGGGTGATAGCCTGGAATCAGCGTTATCTTGAGCTATTTGCCTATCCGCCAGGTTTAGTTGAAGTAGGACGCCCTGTTGAAGAGCTTATTCGTTATAACCTGCAACGGGGTTTAGCGGGTCTGGCTTTATCTGAACAGGCCATCTGTCAGGAAATCCAAAAGCGACTGAATTATTTACGTCAGGGCAGCAGCTACAAGTTTCAGCGCCAGCAGCAGGATGGCCGTATTTTTGAGATGCTGGGCAATCCGCTGCCCGGTGGTGGTTTTGTTACCACCTACAGCGATGTCAGCTCTTTTATTGAAGTACAACGCGAGCTGGAGCAAAGTAATAATACGTTGGAACAACGAGTGAAAAGCCGCACCGCAGAGCTGGAACAACTAAACCAGCAACTGCAGCAGACCAAACAACAACTGGAAGCCACCACAGCAGCCAAAACCCGTTTTTTTGCCGCAGCCAGCCATGATCTGATGCAACCTTTTAATGCGGCAGCCTTGTTTTGTGGCCTGATCCGGCAGCAAAGTAAGCAGGATGAAGTCAAACAGCTGGCACAAAACTTAACGCATTCGCTGAATTCTGCCGAAGAGTTACTGGCCGCTATTCTGGAACTGACCAAACTGGATGCTGGTGTGGTCAAAGCCCAACCTGAAACTTTTGCTTTGTCTGAATTATTGGATCAAAGTGCACGCGAAGCAGCGGTATTGGCCCAAAGCAAAGGCTTGAGCTTTAAGTATATCCCTACCCGTCTTGGCACCTTCAGCGACGCTAAGTTACTAAAACGCGTGATCCAGAATTTATTGGCCAATGCGCTGCGTTATACCCAGAGTGGCAAAATTCTGCTGGGTGTAAAACGTCAGGGTCAGGCGCTTCGAATTTGTGTTTGCGATACCGGTATAGGCATCAGCGAAGCAGATCAGCAGAAAATCTTTGATGAGTTCCAGCAAGGCAGTCAGGCCGACCAAAAAGGCTTAGGTATTGGGCTTGCGATCAGCCAGCGGATTTGCAGCTTATTAGGTCATGAGGTCAGTTTTAGTTCTATCCCAGGCAAAGGCAGCTGTTTTTATATCAGAGTACCACTAGCCAGAGTCAGCCAACGGGTGTTGCCACAGCTTAAATCCAGCCAGCCCAGTCGTTTTGCCGGACAACGTATTTTGCTAATGGATAACGAAGCTGTATTGTTGCAAGCAGTGTCGCAATTACTGCAAAGCTGGCACTGTGAAGTGATAGCGGTCAGCTCTCCAAGTGAAGCGCTGAATGCTGTACAACAGGGCTTTAAACCTGATTTGATGTTGTTTGATTATCATCTGGATCATGGTGCTACAGGAGTTGAAGTGGCGGTGCAACTGGCCGAACATTTTGGCATCAGCGCTCCTGTGGTGATTAACTCAGCCGATCAAAACGGCGACATCCGCCAACATGCGCTCAATGCTGGTTTTCATTTTATGCTCAAACCTCTAAAAGAAGTGTCATTAAAGCGCTTATTACAACGTCTGTTGAACTGAACAAAGTCATAAACTAAATTTTCTCAACTGTGAAGCCGAGCTGCAATTACTCATCTAGGCTTAATAGTTTCAATTTATTGAGGAAATCATAATGTCTGTGTTTGGTATTGTGCATACGCTCATTAGCTTAATTCCTATAGTGCTGGCAGCCATATTGCTGTTGCAGCAAGGCCATATTAATCCGCGCAGCAAACTGGGCTTTTGGTACAGCCTGAGCACTGTCGCTGCAGTAGCCACTGCTTTTACTATTATGAAAACCGGTAAGCTTAGTGAAGGCCATTTCTTAGGCATTTTGATCTTGCTGCTGATTGGCGCAGCTTATTTGTTGCCAAAACTATCAGCCCTGCAAAACAAGGCCCCTTTGTTGGAGCGATTTTTCATGAGCACCAGCTTTTTCCTGATGTTTATTCCGACCACAGTTGAAAGCTTAAGCCGCTTGCCTGTTGGCGCACCGCTGGCTCCGGAAGGTCCTGAATCTCCATTAGTAAAACAGATCCTGGGTATTATTTTCCTGTTGTATCTGGCTGGTTTGTTCTGGCAATACAAAAAGTTAAAAGTCGCAAGTTCCAGGCTTTCACAATCTGCCTGAGTAATCAGCTAACCTGCTGCACCGCTGGTTCTGGCACAACTCAGTTTAGCCAGTGGCAAACTGCTGCTGGAAAAACTGGATCACTACCTTTAAACCCGCCTTCATATGATGGCGGTTTGGATACACCAGATGCAGCGGCAGTGGCTCTGGCATATAGTCCTGCATCACTTCCACCAGACTGCCATTTTGCAGCTCTTTTTCCACCTGATAACGGGTGACAAATAACAAGCCCATATCCGCCAAAGCTGCATGTTTTAACGCTCTGTTGCTGTTGCATAACACCCGTCCTGACGTGAGCACTTCAATGCTCTGATCCATATACCGGAAAAACCAGGTGCGATCGGCAATGGAAGAACCTGAACTTAAACATTGATGCTGACATAAATCTGCCGGACTTTGGGGGCTGCCAAAAGCTTCTAAATAACCAGGAGAAGCCACCATAGTAATAGGTAAACCCGGCAGAGAGCGGGCAATAAGGCTGGAATTGGCCAAACGACCAAAACGCATTCCCAAATCCATTTTATCTGCAATCAGGTCGACCACTTTGTCGTTTAAATCCAGCTCAACACTTAACTTAGGGTATTGCTTCAACAGTTCAGGCAACAAAGGGGCAATACGCAAAGTACCAAAAGTGACAGGCACACTGATACGAATTAAACCTGAAGGTTCGTCTCTTAGTTCGGATAAGTGATGTTCAGCCTGATCGGCCTGAGCCACCACCTGCTGGCAGTACTCAAAAAACGCCTCACCTTCAGACGTTAAACTCAACTGGCGGGTGGAACGCTGCAATAAACGTACGTTTAAATGCTGTTCTAAACGGCTGATGGCTTTACTGACCGCGCCTTTGGACATATCCAGTGCTACAGCAGCCTGAGTAAAACTGCGGCTTTCTACTACTTTGGCAAATGTAGCCATATCACTTAAACGCTGAAGCAACGACATCCCTGCACCTTTTTCTTATGCTGTTTTCGTTGTTGATTTTAACCGGATTTTTTCACGCTGACTGTTTCTTTTAGGAAACTATCTGTCTTTGTCGGCATAGCTAATCAAAACCCTACGCACTCTCTACACTGCTCATTATTCAGACAACGAAACTCAGGCAACAAGGAGACAGCTTTATGTTCAGACAAAGTTTAATTCAGGTTTTTAAAGGCTTGGCTGAGTTTCATAGTTACGTGCCGGTTGCTCCTGCTACGCAAACTGAATCAGACAAAACAACAGCTGCCTATCAGGTAAAGCAGTGTGTAGTTTCAGCTCCAAAGCAATCTGCGACCGTCAGTTGTTGCTAATCACCAGTTCCTAGCTAAAAGGCGTTGCCGCCTCTTGCCCACCCAAGCGGTGGGCTTTTTTTATTCGCTGCCATCCATACAACCAAAAAATCTTCATTCATATCTCAAAAACTGCACCATACTTTGTACCTATTATTTTCAACGACAGGGCGAGCATCATGCTTTATCAGGTCAAAACCGGAGATACCTTAAGTAGCATAGCTGCCCGTTATTATGCTGATAGCAGCAAAGCAAGCTGGATAGCCAGTCAGAATAACCTGACCAATCCTAACCAGATTTATCCAGGTCAGCAGTTACAGTTACCCGACTTACCAACCACAACATCAGCCTCACTGGTCAGCCCTGCTTTGTTATCTGCTTTATGCCCAAGCTTAAGTAGCAGTGCTTTGGGTAGTTTCTGCAACGCGTTGGATCTGGATTTACCTAAAGCTAAAATTACACCGCCTTTATGTGTCGCCCATTTTATGGCGCAAACGGCCCACGAAAGTGCTGGTTACTCGCAGCTCAGAGAAAACCTGAACTACAGCGCCTCAGCTTTAACCTCTTTATTTGCTAAGTATTTTGTTGGGATTGATGTGAATAGCTACGCCCGTCAGCCGGAAAAAATAGCCAACCGTATTTACGCTAATAGAATGGGTAACGGCAATGAACAAAGTGGTGATGGTTGGGCCTACCGAGGCCGTGGCATTATTCAATTGACAGGTAAAGCAAACTATCAGGCTTTTAGCCAGGACTGGGGCGTGGATGTAGTCAGCCAGCCAGATTTAGTTGCCACAGATCCGGTGTTGTCGGTGGCTTCAGGCTGTTGGTATTGGCAAAAGCGTAATATTAATGCAGCTGCGCAAGCTGATGATTTAACCAAGGTTACCAAACTGATTAACGGTGGCACCAATGGCATAGAGGACAGAGCGCATTTGCTTGGCATAGCTAAACAACAGATGAATCTTAATTAATCAATAGCTACATCCCCTAAGTAATTGGAATTGCAGCGCGACGACAAGTGATGGAGACCCCAGGAGCATAGTAAACCTATGTGACTGGGGCGAGAGCGCGCAGTCAACAAAGCTGCGGTTCCAAGTACGACGAGAAGTTAGAATTCGTCTGGCAGCTTTAACTTCTCAAACAAAATACCGGCAAGCGTGCGGTTATTCACATTCAGCTTACGCAAAATCGCCGACACATGCTGCTTGATGGTGGTTTCCTGCACCTGCATTTCATAGGCAATTTGTTTATTCAACAAACCGTCGGCGATCATTTTCAGCACACGAAATTGCTGGGGTGTTAGTTGCTCCAGCCTGCGGGCAAAATCCTGATCAATCAGATCCCTGGCTTTTTCCACTTCGTTCACCAGTTCAGCCGGTACCCAACTCTCGCCAGCCACCACCTGTGCTACGGCTTCGGATAGCAAATCCAGCGGCGCAGATTTTGGAATATAGGCCGAAGCACCCAGCTGCAAGGCTTGTTTAATCACAGCAGGATCTTCAATAGCAGACACCATCAAAATCGAGATATCAGGGTATTCAGTGCGAAGCGACGTTAAACCAGCAAAACCTTCAGCATCCGGCAGTTTTAAATCCAGAAAGATCAGTTCGGTATCAGGGTGTTGCAACAATAAAGCCCACAACTGCGCCATACTATTGGCTTGCAGCAATACAGCATCAGTGCCAAGAATTTGTTGGGAAGCTTGTGCCAAAGCGACACGGAATAACGGGTGGTCATCAGCAATAATTGCAATCATAACAGCGCAGTATCAACTTTAAAAAACCTCTTTTCACCATACTGAACCGGGGCTTTCGCCCCGGCAAGTGTTTTTTAGCTTTCGTACTTAAAGCCGCTTAGAAACGGTATCCCAAAGTTAAACTATAAGTTCTTGGGTCGCCGTAGTAGGCCGTTATGGTTTGCTCGCCCGCCAGCAGCGGGAAGTTGTAACCGGCAATACGGGTTTCTTTATCCCCTATGTTACGCACCTGTGCTGATAGATCCCAGTGGCCATCGTTGGAGTACCAGGTGGCACCCGCGTTGAATATGGTATAACCACCAAAGTCCAGCACTGAAGGCACTTCAAAAATCTGCGTATCAGCGCGGTAAGACCCCATCACGTTATAAACAATTTCGCCTATGCCGGCACTTTGGGTGTATTTCAGGCCTAAAGTACCAGTCCACTCAGGTGTATTGGCAAAAGACCAAAGGTCGGATACATCAACATTGGTCTGAGAAGCCGCGTCAAAAAACACTACTTCATTAAACTTAGCGTCTGTGTAACCTAAGATACCCGTCAGTTCTAAGTTGTTGGTCAGAACTGAAATCATCTCCACTTCAAAACCACGGATATCAGCACTGGCCGCGTTTAATACTTGAGAAGCCACAGTATTATTCACTGCCCGTTGCACAGTCACCTGCATATCGTCATAGCTGGAGCTAAAAGCTGCGGCATTTAAACGTAAAGTGCGATCATTCCACTCACTTTTAAAACCAAGTTCAAAGGTATCTACCGTCTCTTCCTGATACGGGTCACCCGCATTCGGGTTAATCGACTGGTTGCCGCGCATATCAAAACCACCGGATTTAAAGCCGTCTGTGTACGAGCCGTACCACATAAAGTTGTCGTTGCTCTGATATTCAAAACCTACACGGGGTGAAAAATGACTGAACGTCTCACTGCCTGCAAAGTCTGACTGCACAGCAATAGGAGTACCGGCATCACGTGGTCTTTTGTAGCCTAAGTACACAAAACGATAAACTTCTGCGTCTTTATCATCTTCGGTATAACGGCCGCCTAAAGTGAAAGACAGCTTGTCTGTGTACTGATAACTACCTTGCACATAAGCAGCCACACTGTCGGTTTCAACACAACCACCGTTTTCCGTGGTTACACCCAAACCCTGCACCAGCACAGTACCAAAAGCACCACAGGCGTCACCTTTAAAATAATACAGGCCAGATGCCATCGTCAGTTTGTCGCCGTTAAACAACAACTGCAGTTCCTGCGTTGTTTGTTCGTCTTCATAAAAAGCCGGTACGTCTAACGAAGGTAATGCTGTTGCATCAAAGTCGATATTGGTATCTGTTACGCCTTCACGTTTAGCGGTAATGGATTTGACTGTCCAGTCGCTGTTGATATCCCAGGCAATAGTCAGTGACTGACCTTCAGTCACCACTGAGTTGTCGGCTGGCATGCTGGTATTGGAATCAAATACGCTTTCTGGTGGCGCATCACCTGTGACTAAACTAGGAGTTAAACGATGGCCGCCTTTGGAGTTTGAATCATCTTCAGTGCGATCAGCGGCAAAACTAAAACGTAAATTATCTGTCGCCTGATACTGCAGGCTGACACGACCCGTCAAAATATCTTTATCGTAGTTTTCTGCGCCAGTATTGAGGTAAGTACCAAAACCATCACGATTCAGCGTGGCTAAGGCGGCACCAAAAAACAGCTTGTCTGTTAATGCGGTCTGGCCGGCAATTTTAAAGTCTTTTTGGCCATAGTTACCTACAGTGCCACGTAAGCTGAGCTCATTGTCACCACTCAAAGGTTTAGTGATGTATTTCACCGCGCCGCCTATGGTATTGCGGCCGTATAAAGTGCCCTGAGGGCCACGCAATACTTCAATACGTTCTACATCATAAACGTCCATAGCTGCGCCCTGAGGACGGGCCATATAGACATCATCAATATAAATACCCACACCTGGTTCAAAACCCCAGAGCGGATCCTGCTGACCTATACCACGGATATATGCCGTTAAGGTACTGTTGGTACCACGGGACACCTGCAAGGTTGTATTCGGCGAATAGGCCTGCACTGCTGTTAAGTTTTCAATACCACGCTGAGCCAGAGCTTCTGCACCTATAGAGGTGACAGCAACAGGCACCTGCTGCAGGTTTTCAGCCGTTTTACGAGCCGTGACCTGAATGACTTCCAGTGTCGCTTCTTCTTGTTCTGCTGTTTGTGCTGCAGCTTCGTCGCTGGCCTGTTCTGCCATGACCGGATTGATTAAAGCGGACCCTATCAGCACTGCTAATAAAGTGGGTTGGAATACAGTCTTCGTCTTCTTATTGTTATGGGCCATGTGCCTTCTCCTGCTAACTTGTCCAGTACCACTCTAGGCTGTCCTGTCGAAATGTTAAGCTGTACCTTAGTACTATACCCGCCACAAACTACAGGTAAGCGCATGAAAATAAAAGAATTAACAAACAGAACAACAATAAGACTGTACCTTAGTACTATGGTTTGCCCTACAGCTTTACACCAGACTAAAGAAAAAACACAAGGTTGTTTCTATGCTGAGTTTATTTGGTCTGTTAGCGGGGCTGGTGTTACTGATAGTGCTGACCATGCGCGGGGTAAACCTGTTTATTCTGGCGCCACTCTGCGCTTTATTTGTGGCTTTGTTTAATGGCATCCCATTTTGGCTGGCCGATAATCCTGCCAATTTTGTCCAGGGTTATATGTCGGGTTTCGCCGGTTTTGTCTCCAGCTGGTTTTTAATGTTTTTACTGGGCGCTCTGTTTGGCAAGCTGATGGAGCATACAGGCGCAGCCGACGCTGTGGCGCTTGCCATAGTCAAACGTATCGGCAAACAACGCGCTGTATTGGCTGTGGTTTTAGCTTGTGCTGTGCTGACTTACGGTGGCGTCAGCATTTTTGTTGTGGCCTTTTCCGCTTATCCTATGGCAGTTAGCTTATTTAAAGACGCCAACCTGCCGCGGCGTTTTATTCCGGCCGCTTTAGGTTTAGGTTCTGTTACTTTTACTATGACCTCAGCAGGTTCACCTGAAATTCAAAACTGGATCCCTATTCAATACCTGGGCACCAGCCCTTATGCAGGCTGGGAAGTCAGCATCATAGTGGCGATTTTTATGGCCATAGTGGGTTATTGCTGGCTGATGAAGATGATCAAAACTGCGATGGAAAAAGGCGAACACTTCGAAGGCCGTGAAGCGGATCCTGTGGTTGGCGACAAAGCCTTGCCTCATCCTATGATGGGTATTTTGCCTTTGCTGGTGGTGCTGTTATTGTCGTATTTACTGCATGATTCGATGCAACAGGCCGCCTTAATAGTCGCGCTGACTGGTGGTGTCACCACTTTGTATTTACTGAATCGCAAATTCTTAACCTCTTTGGGCCAAACCCTGGATCAAGGCGCAACAGGGGCATTAATTGCTATAGGCAATACAGCTGCTGTGGTAGGTTTTGGTTCAGTCGCTAAACTGACCCCAGCTTTTGCTGCTGTGGTCGAAACCATGACCCATTTGCCAGGCTCTGAGTTAATAGGCGCAGCTGTGGCTGTCAGCGTGATTGCAGGTTTAACAGGTTCAGCCTCAGGCGGTCAGGCCATAGCCCTGCCTGAAATAGCCCCAGTCTATTTAGAACGTGGGGTCGATGCAGAGCAGTTACATCGCGTGGTCGCTATTTCATCCGGCGCTTTAGACTCATTGCCTCACAATGGTTATGTGGTCACTACTATTCGTGCTATCTGTGGTGAAAGCCATCAAAATGCCTACTGGCCTGTCGCTGCGGTGACAGTAGTGGTGCCGACTTTGGGCGTGATGCTGGCTATTTTCCTGTTCCAATGGCTGTGATTAAAAGGTTTGCTGAAAGGATTTATGATGAAACTATGGCTTGGTTTTATGCTGCTATTCAGCAGCCTTGTTCAGGCGACAGAACTGCCTTTAGTGCAAAAACAGCAGCTGGAACTGGCGCATTTTACCACCCAAAGTGGTGTGGCGTTAAAGCAGGTCAAAGTCGGCTGGGAAGCTTATGGCAAGCTCAATGCTGATAAATCCAATGTCATTTTAATCACCCATTATTTTTCCGGCAGCTCCCATGCTGCAGGCAAATACCGCTCTACAGATGCAGCGCCTGGTTACTGGGATAAAATTATCGGTCCTGGTAAAGCCATAGATACCAGCAAATTTTATGTGCTGAGTGTCGACAGCCTGGCCAATATGAATGCCTTTTCCCCTGATGTGATCACCACAGGCCCAGCCAGTGTTAATCCGGATACAGGCAAAGCTTATGGCCTGAGTTTTCCTGTCGTTACCATTCGTGATTTTGTTGAAGTGCAAAAAGCGCTGCTGGATAAACTCGGCATTGAAAAACTCTATGCCGTGATAGGCCCTTCGATGGGCTCCTTTCAGGCCATTGAATGGGCTGTCAGTTATCCGGATAAAGTAGAACGTTTACTGCCCGTGATAGGCACTGCTTATATCGATAGTTTTAGTGCAGTGCGGCTGGAACGCTGGGCTCAGCCTATTAAACAAGACCTTGCGTGGAACAAAGGTGCTTATCCGTTAACTCAGCAACCTGAAGGTTTAACGCGAGCTTTAGCTTATGTGATTCAGGATGCACTGAACCCGGAGTTATTTAATCAAAGCTACCCCAATCCTTCTTTGGATAAAGCTATTCATCAGGATATTCAGTCCGAACTTCCAGCCTGGAACCAGCTGATGAGCACCGCTAAACAACGCTCAGCCCAAATGGATGCGAATTCATTGTTGTATCTGGTTCGGGCTTCGCAGTTATGGCGCGCCGGTATGGGTGATAACTGGCAACAGAAGCTCAAAAACGTCAAAGCCAAAACCTTGTGGTTACCCGCAACAGGTGATTTATTACTGACACCAGCCATGGCAAAACACAGTAAAGAGCAGATGCCTGGCGCTGGCTACGAAGAGATTTCAGGTCAGGCTGGTCATTTGGACGGGCTTTTGAATATTCAGAGCAAAGCAGAACAAATCCGGAGCTTTTTAGCAGACTAAATTTAAACACCACACTTTCTATCCACCCCAAGTAGAGGTTCGCCTTCCTCTGGTTCAGCTAAAGCTTTTGCTTTAGCTGTTTTTTTCGTGCATGGCTGGCCAGCAATCTTGTTACTCAACTGAAACTACGCTCACCTCTGGATGTCACAGTTATTTGTTGCTGAAGCAGGAAAAACAATCTAATTTAGAGACTTACGATCACAGCTCAAGTAAATAACAGGCCACCAAAAAGGGAATAATGTGCCAGCACGATTTTCCCGGAATATGGAGAAGCCGTTAAGAGATACACTGTGTTGATCAGATAATTAACCACGGCATACCAGTTGGTAGAATCACGGAAAGTGTGCCCGCACAATATACAAATGTTAGGTGAATAAAGTATGAATGCATATTTATATACTTGGAATCCGAAAAAATGGAACTGGAGCGATCTTCAAGATGCTATATATCGTGTGAATAATGAAGATCTATACGATACGTATTGGAGTTGCGGGAACACGAAGCGAATCGTAATTGGAGATATATTTTTTCTAATACGGTTAGGTGTTGAGCCGAAAGGTATTGTTGGCTGTGGTTACATTTCATCTCCCCCATATGATTTACCTCATTGGGATGAGTCTAAGGCTGCGGAGGGAAAAACCACCCCAAGAACTGATTTACTTTTCAAGGCGTTATCAGATGCACCAATAGTATCCTTGGAGTATCTTGAAGACAGATTCCCTAATTATAACTGGACTCCTCAAGCTGGTGGGCTGTCTATTCCTGAAAATATAGCTAACGAAATTTATGCCCTAATACAAAGTAATAGCTCATTCCGATTTGAAGCTATCCCTATAGAGAATATAAAGCTTTACTCGGAAGGTAAGATCAAAAACGTAACTTATCGAACATATGATAGAAGCCCAGCCGCAAGGCAGGCTTGTCTTGAGCGCTATGGTTATGACTGTGCAGTTTGTGGATTTAATTTTTTTGAAGCTTATGGCGTGCTAGGTAAAGACTATATTGAGGTTCATCATCTCAAGCAAATTGCAGATATAGGAAAGGAATATAAAATCAATCCAATCACTGATCTTCGACCAGTTTGCGCTAATTGTCATAGAATGCTGCATAAAAAAAGACCTGCCATATCAATTGAAGAGCTTAAATTGAATAACAAAGTATTACAGCAGATAAGACGCTGAATACGGCGTTAGAAATACAAGGAGGTTTTATGCAATCAGATAATAAAGTATTAACCAAATCCAAACACGGATTATTTTCGGGTACGCTCAGAGGTTTGGCTGACTATTACAGTTTAAACTTAAATGGCCTTCAATTCGTTTTTCTTATCGCTGCATTTTTTGGCATCGGATTAGTATTATATTTTGTACTCTGGATAAGTATCCCAAATTACTCTCAGAGGAAAGCTCTGTTAAATAATTTACAATCCAAACAAGAGTAATGCACTGCTAATAAGGCCTTCAAGAAAATACAGTTAGCTAATCTCACTCTGTTTAATATTTTAGCGAACATTATTTTTCCGCTTAAACGGGCGTTAGGTAAATATGAAGCACTCATCAAGTAAAGATGTCTTTATTCAAACCATTGGTTATGCCCCCTGTTTTTTGGTGATCTTTAGTGTCATTTTTTTTGGTATTTATTTTTTTGAAAGACCAAGCTATTTTGTTCTTTTCTTTAGTGTGCCGTTTGGCCTTTATACAGCACTTCTACTGCCGTTTTTGTGGCGTAGGAATAACGATTGGTTAGGAACTTTGTTCATGGCAATACCTACAGTTTGTTTCGCAACCTGGCACGGTAACCATCTGGAAGCAGTTCAAGCCGTTTGCGCTGCGGCAGCGGTTGCTAGCTTAATCTGGTTGTTATTCAAAAATAAATTTATTAGTTATGTTTTAAACTAGACACAACACTCCGTGTCATTCGGAGCCTGCGGCCCATGCTACGCTCACAAGTTCGCGTATGCCTGGGGCGTTAAGTGTTTTAAGGAGTAGGTGGTTTGGCTGAATATTTTGGATTCTTTGTCCCAGTACTAATTGTTTTAGGCTTTTATCTGTATACGCAATTTGAAGATTATCGGAAGAGAATTCGATTCTTAGAGGTCAAAATAGATGCTCTTATCAAGCATGCTGGTATTGAGTTTGACGATACTACCCTAGTCCCACTTGAAGTGCATAACGCTATAAAAGCTGGCCACAGGCTAAAAGCAATCAGGCTTTATCGCAAAATCACAGGTGCTGATTTAAAAGCAGCATCAGCGGTGGTAGATGGCTTGGTTAAAAACACATAACGATGCGCTATTGCCGCCTCAACGCTTTACGGTAGAGTTCAGATGGAGGCATGGATGCGACTCGTACATATCTTATTGATCCTATTGATAGCCCCCTTTGTTGTTGCAGCACAGGTGCAGTCGAGCCTGGACCTGACGCTAACACTGGCGCGTGAGCGCGCCTATCGTGCTGCACAAATCGACTGGAAGGCCGTCGAAGCAGAGGCCAGATTACGGGCTTCGAATCAAAGCGAGGACGCTGCAATACACTTCGTATTGAGATCGCTGGGCGATGGGCACTCGTTTTATCTCCCGGCTCGTAAAGCAGCTACAACGCCAGCCATGGCCACTATTTCTATGACCGCTACGCGACCTCCAGCACGCGTCTTATCCCAAGTTCAGAAACCAATTGATGGTGTGCCTGTCCTTCGGATCAATAGCTGGTCCGGAACCCAGCAAGAAGCGATGACTGCCACCAAGGCGCTCAGGTCCGATCTGGTGAGCGTGCTTGCAGAGCCACTCTGCGGCATCATCTTAGACTTCTCAGGCAACACCGGCGGCAACATGTGGCCCATGTTGGTTGGCTTGAGTCCGCTCCTCACAGACGGCGTATTAAGTTACTTCAGAGACGCTCGCGGCAATGCTAAAGCTATTGAAAAGAAAACCAGCGGAATTTTTGTCAGGGGTTCAGGCCACGTGCTCAATGATGCCTCAACCCAGCAGCCAACGCATACTGTGCCACTTATTGCAGTGGCAGTGGGACCGAGAAGCTCCAGTTCTGGAGAGATCGTTCCTATCATGTTTCATGGTCAAGAGAATGTGCGTCTATTTGGCCAGCGTACGTCGGGCAAATCCACGGCGAACACGACGTTTCCGTTGCCAAACGGAGGCTTTGCCCACATCACAACCGCGGTGACTCTGGATAGGCATCTGAAGGTATTTGAAACACACATCGAGCCAGAAGTTTTGACTCAGCAGCCTTTAGTGGACGCGGCAAGATGGATCTCTGAGCAGTGCCAACGCGGGTGAGCCCTACACAGGTAACAGGAGCTTTCTAATCTCCAGTCCCCACAACACTCTGCATGCGGATCCAGTGATCCAGACACAACTCAGCTGATCGTTATTGGCGACACCAATCAGGCATCTGGAGTCAGATATCGCCTCTTGCCATTTCATCTGAAAGGATAACTCTTTAGCTGTTTTTTTAAAAAGCCCAAACCATTTCCCCCTCTTTTATTCACAAGCCACTGATCCAACCAGTTTTATCTACGTATTTCTGTATTAACACCTTTACAGCACCGGGCATTTGCTCAGTATTCAACCGCTCCCCCCACCGAGGTAAACCATGACTCTGGTTAAAAAACTTGTCTTTGCTTTTGCTGCTATTGTGGCGCTGGTTGCTTTGTCGACTGTTATCACCTTGAATCAAATGAATAAAATGGAGCAGGCTGTTGAGCTGAATATCCATACCTTTGAAGTGATCCGTACCGCCAACAGATTGGCTGAAGCTTTAGTCAATGTCGAAACCGGCCAGCGTGGTTTTGTCATTACAGGTGATGAAAGTTCATTGCAACCTTACCATCTTGGCAAGGCCGAAGCCGAAAAAGACTTAAAAGAACTGCTGCAAAAAACCTCGGATAATCCAGAGCAGCAGCAAAGTTTAAAAACAGTACAGGAGTTGTATAACGACTGGCTAAATAAAGCCATTGAGCCCAGCATAAGCCAAATGAAGGCTGCTGGCGCTGATGCAACAGCTCGCCAGGCTGTGCGGGATTTTGAACGTCAAGGCACAGGCAAAGAGTATATGGATAAAATCCGCCTGCAGATGGATACAGTGCAGCAAAGAGAGCGCACTTTATTAGATAGCCGCAGCCAGGACGCTGCAAGTGCCAAAACTTTTGTGTTAGCCACTTTAATTGTCGGCGGTTTAATTATTTTAGTGTTCAGTGTAGTGATCGCTTTGTATCTGAAAAATACCTTACAAAATCGCCTGCAAGTGGCGAAGGATTTAGTTTCTGCTGTAGCTGACGGCAAACTGACCAATAGAATTGATACCAGTGGCGGCGACGAAGTGGCTGATTTGCTGCAAGCTTTGGCTAAAATGCAAACTCAATTGCATCAGTTAATGAGTCAGATTAAAACCGCAGCAGCAGATTTAGGCGGAGCCAGCTCTACTGTTGCCAGCACCACAGAACAACTTTCAGCCTCAGCAGAAGAACAATCCAGGGCCTCTTCTTCAATTGCAGCTGCGGTAGAAGAATTAAGTGTCAGTATCGATTCGGTGTCAGCCAATGCCAGCGAAGCTCAGACTATTGCCGGTAAATCAGGTCAGCAGGCTCAACAAAGCAGTAAAGTCATCAACGATACTGTCGCCAGCATGGAACGTATAGCTGTGGTTGTACGTTCTGCTTCAAGCCGTATTGAGGAGTTGGGTAAACAGTCTGAACAAATCTCCTCTATTGTAAATGTCATTAAAGGCATTGCAGATCAAACCAACCTGCTGGCATTAAACGCAGCTATTGAAGCTGCACGGGCTGGTGAACAAGGCCGCGGTTTTGCAGTGGTTGCAGACGAAGTGCGGTTACTGGCACAACGCACCACCCAATCAACTACTGAAATCTCGGGCATGATTGATGTCATTCTCAATGGCACTGTCGATGCGGTCGGCCAGATGAGCACTGGTGTTGAGCAAGTGAATCTGGGAGTCGAGCTGGCAGGCCAGGCTGGCACAGCCATAGATACGATTCAGCACAGTTTTCAGCAAGTGGTTAGCGTCATTGAATCTATTTCCATGTCGTTGCATGAGCAAAATGCCGCCAGTAATGAAGTTGCAGGTCATATTGAGCGTATCGCCACTATGTCGGCACAAAATAGTGAAGCCACCCGTCATAACAGCGAAGTTGCACATGAGCTTCGTACTTTATCCAACGGGCTGAATAACGCCGTAGCACGCTTTACCTTGTAACGCAGCAACAGGCTATGAGCCTTTAGTCTGCGCCACACTAGCTACTCCGGCTTCGTAAAGAGCAAGTAAAGTACATTGCTTTACCTGCTCTTTTCGGCTAAAAATCAGAGGATTAAGTTAAACAAAGCAGGCAAAAAATGAAGTGGATCATCAGGTTGTGGTTGCTTATGCTGAGCTTTTCTCTGGTCGCAGAACCTTTGCGTATTGTCAGTAGTGAGTTTGTGCCTCACAACGGTGAGCAATTGCCGAACCAAGGCTATGCCATTCAATTGATCAGAGAAATTTTTGCTACGCAACAACAAGAGATACAGATAGAGTTTTTGCCGTGGCCGCGCGCTTTATTGCAAGCCAGACAAGGTGAAGCTGCTGCTATTGTCAGCGTCTGGTTTGATAGTGAAAGAACAGATTATCTGCATTACCCCACGCCGCTTTACACCAATTACATGAAGTTTTATCACAGCACTACAAAACCCATCACTTTTACCGAACTGGATCAATTGGCCAAAACCCCACTGCGATTAGGAGTAGTTCGGGGCTACAGCTATCCGCAGGCGATAAAATCCTTACCTTTTGAATGGATAGAAGTAAGCACAGATTTGGAGTCATTAAAAATGCTGGCTTTGGGCAGGGTTGATCTGGTGATTTGCGAACAAATGGTTGCTGAATATTTACTGGCAACAGAGTTGGCTGACTACAGTACCCAGCTTAGCTCTACTGGCCCCATAGTCGAAGCACGGCCTATGTACCTCGCATTCGCAAAAGCACATCCGGATTCAGAAGTAATGCAGCGTAAATTTGAACAAGGTTTACAACAACTAAAACAGCAACACAGGTTGGAGCTGTTACAACCTGTTTATTAATCCTCCCTTTTATAGCCGCTGAAACACTACCAGATGATCCAGCTCCAGCCTGATCCCAATACGGCTTTGCAACTGATGATCATGGTGGCTCGGCGCTAAGCAATACACCTGCTCTGCCCCTTCTAATTCCAGACTATACAAAATATGCGAGCCACGAAATGATTTACCTACTACTTTAGCGGTAAAACCACTTTGATCGTCGTGCACTATATCGTCCGGCCGTACCAGCAAATCAACAGCGACCCCAGATGGAAAATCCGATTGCGTCTGGGCAAATACTCCCAAAGCCGTGTATACCTTCTCATCCGCCAGCACTTCGCCCTTAAGTAAAGCGCCGTGCCCAACAAAGTCAGCCACAAATCGGTTGGCTGGCTGATGATATAACTCGTAAGCACTGCCCCACTGCTGTAGCTTGCCATGTTGCATCACGCCTATCTGATCGGCCATCGCAAAAGCTTCAAACTGATCATGAGTCACCATCAAAGCGCTGATCCCGCGCCGCTTGATAATAGTGCGGATATCCTGCGCCAAAGCTTCACGTAAATCAGCGTCTAAACCGGAAAAAGGCTCATCCAATAACAAGACGTCTGGCTCTGGCGCTAAAGCCCTGGCTAACGCAACGCGCTGCTGCTGGCCACCAGACAGTTGATGCACATAACGCTCGCCTAATGTCGGCAAACCAACTAAAGCTAACAACTCGTCTACTATCTGTTGCTGCTGTGCTTTTGGCTTTTTCTTTAAGCCAAAGGCAATATTTTGCGCCACAGTCAGGTGCGGAAAAAGCGCGAAATCCTGAAACACCATGCCAATACGCCGCTGCTCAGGATTCACCATATTGCCGGGTTCTGACAAGATTGTATCAGCCAACAGTACAGAGCCTGTTTGCACTGGTTCAAAACCTGCGATAGCTCGTAACAAACTGGTTTTGCCGCAGCCGGAAGGCCCTAACAAACAACCTATCTGGCCTTGTTGCAAACTAAGGCTCAGGTCTTTGACCACAGTGGCCTGGCCATAAGCTATGGAAACTTGTTGTAAAACCAGCACTAAGTTGCTCCTCTGTTAGAACGATCCAAAGCGCGGGACAGCAGGATCACCGGAATTAAACCTATCAGTACTATGGCAAGGGCTGGCAAGGCAGCATCGGCCAACCGCTCGTCAGACGCCAGCTCGTAACTGCGCACCGACAAGGTATTAAAGTTAAAAGGCCGCAGCAATAAAGTGGCTGGGAGCTCTTTGAGCACATCCACAAACACCAGTAATAAAGCACTCAATACCGAGGCCCGAAGCAGCGGCAAATGCACGCGCTTAAGCACCCCAACCGGGCTTTCACCTAAACTACGGGCGGCGTTATCCATTGAAGGCGTAATGTTCATCAGGCCTGCCTCGACACTATGCAAAGCCACAGCGATAAAACGCACCGTATAAGCCAGCACCAGCGCGACTAAAGTGCCGGACAATAACAAACCAGTGCGAATACCAAACTGCTGCTCTGCCCATAAATCAATGGCGTTATCCAAAGCGGCCAGCGGTAACATCACCCCTATGGCGATCACAGTACCTGGTAAGGCGTAGCCCATAGACGCTATGCGTACAGGCAACACCAAAGACCAATGGCCGGATAAACGTTTGGCATAAGCAAAACAGATAGCCAGACTGGCGGTGACTACAGCTGTTAATGCAGCCAGTGAAAAGCTATTCAGTAGCAGTTGGATAAAATCTGGTGACAGCAGCTGATCCACTCGATCAAAAGCCCAGCCCAATAGCTGCAAAGCAGGCAACAGAAAACCTAATAGCACAGGCACTAAACAAAGCAGTAACAGGCCAAAGCCAGCCAGCCCCTGCACAGGCTGACGGGTTGGTTCCTGCTGCTTTTGGCCTTGCTGATAAAACTTCAGTTTGCGTCTGGACCATTGCTCCAGATAAAGCAGCAACAACACAAAACTACACAAAAGTGCCGACAGTTGCGCAGCCCCAACCTGATTGCCCATGCCAAACCAGGTGCGGAAAATACCAGTGGTAAAAGTGGTGACACCAAAATACTGCACAGTGCCGTAATCAGCCAAGGCTTCCATCATCGCCAGCGCCGCCCCTGTTAAAATCGCAGGGCGGGCTACAGGCAAAGCCACCTTCCAGAAATGCTGGCGCGGTGTGAAGCCTAAAGTGCGGCTGGCTTCCAATAAGGAACCTGATTGTTGCCGAAATGCTGTGCGCGCCAACATATACACATAAGGGTAAAGCACCAGCGACAACATCAGAATAGCGCCGGGCAAAGAGCGGATTTCAGGGAAATAATAATCGCCGTACGACCAGTCAAACCAAAGCCGCAACTGGCTTTGCACAGGGCCGGCAAAATCCAGCAAACCAGTATAACTGTACGCCATAATATAAGCCGGAATCGCCATAGGCAGCAGCAATAACCACTGCACCACAGTTCTGCCAACAAACTGATAACGCGCCACAGTCCAGGCCATTAACGTGCCAATACCGGCACTTAGCACACCTACACCCAAAGCCAATAACAAAGAGTTAGTGACATAATCGGCCAGCACAGTATCCAGCAAATGCGCCCACAGCTCAGGCTGAGGTGTCAGCAAAGAGCCAAGCACCACCAGCACCGGCACTGCCAGTAGCAAAGCAAATACAGTGATGGTCCTGCTAAATAACGGGCTGGTCAAAAATTGGATATCCTTTTAATAACATGACGCCGGCAAAAGCCGGCGTCTACGAGTGGATCACGCATATTTCATAAACTTACCTGATTCCCCAAAGTAATTGGAGTTGCAGTGAGGCGACAGATGAATGAGACCCCAGGAGCATAGTAAAGCTATGTGACTGGGGCGAAAACAGCTCGTCAACAAAACTGCAGCTTCAAGTACGCAGGGGAATTACTTCCAGCCCGCCTTGTCCATCACTTGAATAGCTTTCGCATTTAACTCGCCTAAGGTCGATAATTGTAACTGCTCAGCCTTAAACTGCCCAAAAGATTCAAGGCGTTGACTCCACTTCACATCCGCTACTACCGGATATTCATGGTTAGTCACGGCGTACCAGCTTTGGCTTTCAGGTTTCACCATGTATTCCAACAGCTTTATAGCTTCTGCTTTGTTCGGCGCATATTTAGCAACGCCAGCACCTGAGATATTGATATGAGTGCCACGGTCCTGCTGATTTGGCCAGAATACTTTAACGGCTTGTGCTGCGGCTTTGTCGCTCGCATCATCAAACATGCCACCTAAGTAATAAGTGTTGGCTATGGCGATATCACAAACACCAGCAGCTGCTGCTTTGATTTGGTCGCGGTCACCACCTTTTGGCGGTTGAGCGAAGTTTTTGACAAAGCCATTCGCCCAAGCCTGAGTTTTTTCTTCACCCAACTGAGCTATTAAAGCCGCCACCATAGACTGGTTATAAATATTATCGGACGAACGCACACAAATTTTGCCTTTCCATTTTGGGTCGGCCAAATCTTCAATACTGCTTAACTGCTCTGGTTTCACTTTACCCGGCACATACATAATTGGACGGGCACGTTTAGTTAAACCAAACCACTGCTGTTTTGGGTCACGTAAACCGGCCGGAATAGCGTCGGTCAGTACTTTTGAATCAATAGGCTGTAATAAACCCTGCACTTCAGCCCGGTATAAACGGCCCACGTCTGTGCTAATTAGCAAGTCCGCCGGGCTGTTGCGACCTTCACTTTGCATACGGCTGATCAGTTCATCTGGCTTGCCAGTGATCAAATTTACTTTAATGCCAGTGTCCTTGCTGAATTGATCCAGCATAGGTTTCAGCAATTCTTCCTGACGACCAGAATACACATTCACTTCTGCAGCCTGAGCCAAAGTCGCGGCTGTTAAGGCCGCTGCCACTAAAGATTTTTGCCAGAATTTCATCGGATACTCCATTGGGGGTTCACTGAAAGTTGCCGCAGTATAGCCACAAACAAGAACTGTTCTCAAATAACAAAACTGATTTTGCTGTAAGTTGCTGCTTTAAAGAGTTAAACCACAGCGGCTGAATTCATCATTATTCACTGTCAATACGGCCCGATGCAGCAAGCAGACCATGACCAAACTCAGGCCGCAACTGCAGTACTTGCGCGTAGAGCTCCTGTGCTTGCTGATTTGGGATAGCGGCCAGCGTCACACTGCCATTGGCGGTACTGAATTTAACTTGCACCAGTTGGTTCTGACGAAAAAACCACGATTGCACCAACTGTACTTTTTGTACCTGCCGCAGCGGCAATACTTGCCAGAACTGACCAAGACCTCCATGCCACAGATACAACACCTGATCCTGCACACAGAATCCATGCCAACGGCGGTAGGCCCAAAAATCGGCCAACAACCACAGTGCGGCAACAAAGAACATCACCACGCCCGTGCTTAAGGCGATAACCCTGGATTGCCACAATACGGCCACGAACAGACCAAGCAGCAGAATAAGAATGCCCCGGAGCCACAACAAGCGCCGGAAATAAGCCGGAACATAACGCTGCAAGGGTAGCTTCTGGATATCGGACAGAGCTAAAAGCTGCTGTGCCTGCAATTGCTGATTGATGTCATCACTCGTCTGCCCCAACAGCGCAAACTTACTTTTCTGTTCCCGGGAATTGGTGAAACCATGAAAAATAAGTGAAAAGTGACCAAAAAGCCGCGCCAGCCATGGCTGACTGAGGGTGAGCATCTGTACACGTTTCGTCTGGATCCGCTGTGACTTTTTCAGCAAAGTGCCCTGGAGTAACTGGAGCTGCCTCTCATCCCGTAAAAAACGCTGCGGATAAAGCCAAATGAAGGTCATCAGCACTAACACCACAACCACCAACAGCAGTACGCTCAGGCCGGCCGCTATTTGCAATGTGAAACTCTGTTCTAGTCCTGATTGTTGCAACACTTGTTGACCTTGCGCAAACAAGCGCTCAACCAGTTTGCCGTCAAGCTGCGATTGGACAGCTCCAAAAACGGCCAATAGCGGTAGCCACAAATGTTTGTTGTACAAAGTCGCCAGCCAAATCCGAAAAAATGGCGTGGAAGGAACAGCTTGGTCAACCTGCACGTCACCCTGTAATAAAGCAAGTTGCATTGACGTCAGGCCCGTTAGATAAAACTCCTGCTGCTGACTCCCGGCACTATCAAGACTGACGGCAAATAACTTCAGTGGCCTGAAGTAAAAAGGCTGTTGAACCTGTAGCTCTTGAATACGCGATGTTGCCAACAGCAGATGCTCTTTTTGCAGCACTCCACGGCGCAACTCGACACCTTGAGCGGAAACACGAAACAGGGTGCTGCGCCAGTTCAGCAATGCACTGCCGACTACCAATAGCGCCAACCCAGTGATCCCATAGGGTGCATAAGCCTGAAAACGATCGTTAAAGGATAAATAGGCACCACCCAGGATCACACCAGCCCATTGCACTACAGCTTTCACCAGCAAAGGCAGCAAGGCCCAGAAGGAACAGCGCTGCCAATGCTCAGCTGCGGCCGACTGTTCTGGCATATCAGCGTTCAGCATCGGCATCTCCACGCGGGATCAACTGACTAAGCTGCTCACTCAACGCCACAGCAACTCCATGTTCTATATCGGCCAGCGCAGCTTCAGCATCCAAACCACCTGCGGTGTAGACTTTTAAGGTGGCCAACCCAAAGCGTTTTTGCAGTGGCCCCTGGCTAATAGTTACGTGTTGCACACGATGCAAAGGGATCAGCACAGCTCTGCGCCAAAACACGCCGTATTGCAGTAAAAAATCCTGAGTACGGAGTAAAAATCTGGTATGCCGGATTTCCAGTGGTAAGCAAAACCAACAGGTCAGAAATATCAGTCCGGTCAGGACCCAACATGCTAAAAGCAGCGGAAATAGCCAGTGCGAATCCCACCACCACCACTGCGCAACCAACAATCCACAAAGCACAACCACTAAAGTTAGTAACCAGCTGCAGCGTCTTTTGGTCAAAGCCACTGTTGGTAACAACAACCACGCATCGGGTAACGGACCAGTTAAGCATTGGTCATCTAAAAATCCAGCGTCAAGCAGCTGATTGGTCATGGCTAAGCTTCCTTGTTTTCAATCTCGCCAGCATATCGCAAAGACTTGCTTCTCCCAAGATTTAGGTTTACATACGGAAAAACATATATAAACTACTACATATGTTTCTCCATATGTAAAGTAATAGGCTATGCAACTTAACCCTGTCACCTTTTTTAAAGCCCTGTCTGATGAAACCCGACTGCGTAGTTTGTTGCTGATCCAACAGGAACAGGAACTTTGTGTCTGTGAACTGGTGGCTGCGCTTGCTGATATTCAGCCCAAAATTTCCCGTCATTTAGCCCAGTTACGCCGCGATGGTATTTTGCTCGACCGCAAACAAGGCTTATGGGTCTATTACCGCTTAAATCCTGAATTACCGCAGTGGGCTTTGTTGTGTCTGCAACAGACAGGCGCTGCGAATTCTGGCTGGCTGGAGTTAAACCAGCAGCAATTGTGCCAAATGGGCGAAAGGCCAGAGCGGCAAAAAAGCTGCTGTTAATTCAACCTAACAGCATCAGAGCGGAGCACGGCAATGGGATTATTTGAACGCTATTTATCGGTCTGGGTTGCACTGGCCATGCTGCTGGGCGTGGTTGCTGGCAACCTGATCCCTGACTTGTTTCAGTTAGTAGCCTCTTTTGAATATGCTCAAGTGAACCTGGTGATTGCACTTTTTATCTGGGTGATGATTTACCCAATGATGGTGCAAATTGACTTTAGCGCTATTAAAAATGTGACCAAAAAGCCCAAAGGCATAGTGCTGACACTGGTGGTGAACTGGCTGATCAAGCCTTTTACTATGGCGCTGCTCGGTTGGTTGTTTTTCCGCGTGTTATTTGTCGATTGGGTCGACCCACAAACCGCGACTGAATACATAGCTGGTATGATTTTATTGGGTGTCGCGCCTTGCACCGCTATGGTGTTTGTCTGGAGTCAGTTGACCAAAGGTGACGCCAATTACACCCTGGTGCAGGTCTCGGTAAACGACATTATTATGATTTTTGCCTTTGCGCCTATCAGTGCTTTGCTGTTGGGTGTGTCGGATATCACTGTGCCCTGGTCCACACTCATTTTGTCCGTGGTGCTTTATGTGCTGCTGCCACTGTTAGCTGGTGTCTGGACCAGAAAACTTTTCTCAGGCAAGGATCCTGAAAAGCTCTCAGCCTTACTGACGCACATCAAACCCTGGTCCATCTTTGGCTTGCTGGCCACAGTGGTGCTGCTGTTTGGCTTTCAGGCGCAAACCATTTTGAATCAACCGCTGGCCATCCTACTGATTGCCATTCCGTTACTACTGCAAACCTACGGCATTTTTGCTTTGACCTACTTTGCCGGTTGCAAACTACATCTGCCTCATAACATAGCGGCCCCGGCTGGTATGGTCGGTGCCAGTAACTTCTTTGAATTAGCAGTCGCTGTGGCTATCTCACTTTTTGGTCTGAATTCAGGCGCTGCCCTTGCCACAGTGGTAGGTGTGCTGGTTGAAGTGCCTGTGATGTTGTCCTTGGTGTGGTTTGCTAATCGCACCCGCCACTGGTTTTTGCGCAATGAATAAAACATTACATAGCTGATAAGGACAAATTTATGTCACACCCATTTGACGAATTAGTACTGGAAGGCTCAGCGGCATTGATATTCACACCTTGCCCTGGCACTAAAACTCAAACACTAAAAGACGCTTTGCTGACGTTAAAGCAAGCCGGTGCCTCAGCTATTTTGACCTTAATGCCTGAAGACGAAATAGCGCGTAACCAGATCACTGACTTACCAGCATTGTGTCAGGAGCTTGGATTAGCCTGGTTTCATTGCCCTATTGAAGATGATCATGCCCCACTTGCTGACTTTGCCACGGCCTGGCAGCAACATGGCCCGCACATTCATAAGCTTTTAAAAGAAGGCAAAAAAGTCGCCATTCACTGCAAAGGTGGCTCAGGCCGTACTGGCTTAGTGGCCGCACAAATACTGCTTGAACGTGGCATAGACAAAGATCGGGTGAAACAACGTATTCAGGCTTTGCGGCCTTTCGCACTGACTTTGGCTCCACATCAGGCCTATTTTCAAAGCCTTTAATCACCCTTTAGCAAAGAGATGCTGTTATGAAAAAAATTAAACTAGGTATTAATGGTTTTGGCCGAATCGGCCGTTTAGCGTTACGTGCCTCTTTTGACTGGCCTGAATTTGAGTTTGTCCAAATCAACGATCCGGCTGGTGACGCTGCTACTTTTGCCCATTTACTGAATTTCGACTCAGTGCACGGCCGCTGGCAGCATCAGGCCGAAGCTGAAGGCAATACAGTGGTGATCAAAGACCAGCGTATTGCTGTCACACACAATAAAGCCGTCAACGACACCGACTGGTCAGGTTGCGATGTGGTGATTGAATGCTCTGGCAAAATGAAAAGCTCAGCCCAGTTGCAGGCTTATTTAGACCAGGGCGTAAAACGTGTAGTAGTCAGTGCTCCGGTCAAAGAAGCTGGCGTATTAAACGTCGTGATGGGTGTCAATCATCAGTTATTTGATGCCGCAGTGCATAAGATAGTGACAGCGGCCAGTTGCACCACCAACTGCCTCGCGCCTGTGGTCAAAGTGATCCATGAAAAGCTGGGTATTAAACATGGTTCTATCACCACCATTCACGATTTAACCAATACTCAGTCTATTCTGGATACACCGCACAAAGACTTACGCCGCGCCCGTGCTTGTGGCAGCAGCTTAATTCCAACGACCACAGGTTCTGCCACTGCTATCACTGAAATATTCCCTGAACTGAAAGGCCGGTTAAATGGCCATGCAGTGCGGGTGCCGCTGGCCAATGCATCCTTAACCGACTGCGTATTTGAAGTAGAACGCGCCACTAGCGCAGAAGAAGTCAACGCTCTGCTAAAAGCGGCATCCGAACAGGAGTTAAAAGATATTCTGGGTTATGAAGAGCGGCCCTTGGTCTCAGTGGATTATAAAACCGACCCACGTTCCAGCATTATCGATGCTTTATCCACTATGGTAGTAAACGGCACTCAGGTGAAAATTTACGCCTGGTACGATAACGAATGGGGTTACGCCAATCGCACAGTGGAGTTGGCTAAGATGGTAGGTTTGGTGGGTCAGCCATAGGACAAAAACGAGGTTTTTAATTATGCAGGCAGCACTGAAGCAATATCTTGTAGTCACAGGCAACTACTGGGCTTTTACCCTGACCGACGGCGCTTTGCGAATGTTGGTGCTGCTGCATTTTTATAAACTCGGCTACAGCCCTTTAGAAATAGCTTCGTTATTTGTGTTTTACGAGCTGTTTGGCGTGCTGACAAACCTGTTTGGCGGCTGGCTGGGCGCTCGTATTGGTTTAAATAAAACCATGAATATAGGGTTGTTTTTACAAATCGCAGCGCTGTTGATGTTATTAGTTCCGGCTGAGTTATTAATAGTACCTTGGGTGATGGCAGCTCAAGCTTTGTCCGGTGTGGCCAAAGACTTAAATAAAATGAGCGCTAAAAGCTCGATTAAATTACTGGTGCCGCAGGATTCACAAAGCAAACTTTACCAGTGGATAGCGATACTGACAGGCTCAAAAAATGCGCTAAAAGGGGTTGGTTTTTTTATCGGTGGTTTTTTACTCACTCAAATCGGCTTTCAGGGTGCTGTGGCTACTATGGCCGGTGCTTTAACCCTGGTTTGGTTGCTGAGTTTAGTCTTGCTGAAAAAAGACTTAGGCAAAAGTAGTTACAAACCCAAGTTTAAAGACATGCTGTCGAAAAGTGGTCCTATTAATTTGTTATCGGCTGCGCGTTTATTTTTATTTGGTGCGCGCGATTTATGGTTTGTTATAGCCTTGCCGCTGTTTTTAGCCCAGCAACTGGCCTGGAGCCAGCAGGCCATAGGCACTTTTCTGGCACTGTGGATTATTGGTTATGGTGTGGTGCAAAGTCTGGCTCCTTTTATTACAGGCAAACGCTCCGGCAAAGTACCGGGTCGCTGGGCTGCTGTCGGCTGGGCTTTTGCTCTTTGCCTGATACCAGCTTTACTTGCCAAACTATTGCCTCTGCCCTTCCCTACTGAAACCTTGTTAGTGTCTGTATTGCTATTGTTCGGCGCAGTCTTTGCGGTGAATTCGTCCTTGCACAGCTATCTGATTGTTAGCTACGCCAAAACCGATGGTGTATCGCTGGACGTCGGTTTTTATTATATGGCCAACGCCATGGGCCGCTTAATTGGCACTGTATTGTCAGGGTATTTGTATCAAACTCAGGGCTTGGAAACCTGCCTGTTCTGGTCCAGCGGCTTTATTCTGGCGACTGTGCTGTTGTCCTGTTTTTTACCAAAGGCAAAAGAGGTAAGCCTTCGTTGATCTAAACAGAATGCGATGTGAGGTTTAAATGGCGGGTTAGAAGTTGCCACCAGATAAAGGGGTCATGCTAAGGTGAGGATATACAACTCAGCTTATTGATCAGTCTGGAGAAAACCTGTGTTAAGGTCCCGCAAATTATTGTCTTTTTTTACCCTCATTCTACTGTGGCTCGCACCTGCCGCCTTAGCCGCCACTGCTACAGAGCAACTGCAAAAAGTTATAGATGACCATTGGCAATACAGCCTGCAGGAAGACCCCATCAGCGCAGGCCGGATGGGACTGGCTGGTTACAATAATCGTCTGCCTGGTGTTACAGCCACAGATCGTGCTCGTCGGCTGAAGGCTGAACAAGCTTTACTGCAACGTCTGCAAGCCATTGAACCACAACAACTCACAGACTCAGAGCGCGTCAATCATCAGCTGCTTGGCTGGGTGCTGCGTAATTCGATCCAGTCCAATAAGCTGTTCCTTGATCGCATTCCAGCCAATACCTTTTACAGTTTCTGGAGCTCAGCTTTGGATGCCAGCAGTGGCCTGTCTATGCCTAAAGTAGCGGATTATCAGGATTATCTAGCTCGCATTAATGACTTTGGCCGTTACTTTGACGAGAACATGGCCAATATGCGCACTGGTATTAAAGACGGCTTTGTTTTACCTAAAATTGTGGTTCAGGGTATAGCACCTACAGTGCGCGCTCAAGTCTATAAGGACCCAACACAAAGCAGCCTGTACGAACCTTTTAAAACACTGCCAGCGGCTTTTTCTCAAAGCGAGCAACAACAATTACAACAGGCCGCCAAACAAGCTATTCAACAAACAGCTTTACCCGCTTTTGCCCGTTTAGCCGACTTTCTGGAAGGCGATTATATGAAAGCAGCCACAGAAAGCCTGGCGGCGGAACAATTACCAGAAGGTAAGGCTTATTACCGCCATACCATCAACACCTATGTCACACAGGATATGGATCCAGCAGAAATCCACAAAACTGGCCTGGCTGAAGTGAAACGTATCCGCACCGAGATGGATGCACTGATTAAAGAAACTGGCTTTAAAGGCAGCTTCAGCGACTTCACCAAATTTTTGCGCACTGATCCGCAATTCTATGCAAAAACACCAAAAGAACTGCTGAAAGAAGCCTCTTATATCGCCAAACGTATTGATTACCGGCTGCCGGAATTTTTCGGCAAATTGCCACGTCTGCCTTATGGTGTAGTGCCGGTTCCAGCCGAAATAGCACCCAACTACACTACGGCCTCTTATAACCCAGCTGCTATTGGTGGCACTCGTGGCGGCGCTTATTGGTTAAATACCGATTCACTGGATCAACGCCCTTTGTATGAGCTGGTGGCGTTAACGCTGCACGAATCTATGCCTGGCCATCATTTACAAAATGCTTTGTCACAAGAGCTGGAAAATGTGCCGCAATTTCGCCGTAACCTGTATTTAAGTGCCTATGGTGAAGGCTGGGGTTTGTATGCCGAACGTCTTGGTGTGGAAATGGGCGTTTATGAAAATGCCTATCAGCAATTTGGCCGTCTGAGTTATGAAATGTGGCGTGCTTGTCGTTTGGTGATAGATACAGGTATCCATTCTCAGGGCTGGAGCCGTCAGCAGGCACTGGACTTCCTGTCCAACAATACCTCTTTGTCACAAGCTAATGTAAGAGCCGAAGTGGATCGTTATATTTCCTGGCCGGGACAGGCACTGTCGTACAAGATGGGCGAAATTAAAATCCGCCAGTTGCGAGCCAAAGCAGAGCAAAAACTGGGGAGCAAATTTGACCTGCGCGCTTTTCACGATGCCCTGTTAGCCAATGGCGCTTTGCCACTGGAAATTCTGGAAGCAGAAATGGATCGCTTTATTGTCAGCTCTGCTTCAGTTCAGTAAGTTCTGAGCTGAGCGACTGCATGCTGAAGGTGCAGCCTGGCTGCACCTCTGATAGCTTGTACTTTGACGAAGAGTTTTAGGATGAGTAACACAATGATGGAAAATACTGCGGCACGACAAGACCACTTCATCTTGCTTGCCCGTTATAACCAGTGGATGAATCACAAAGTCTATCAACTGGCTTCAGCACTCAGTGAAGATGAGTTACATCACAACAGAGGCGCATTTTTTAGCTCTGTCGCCGGAACTTTGAATCATTTACTGGCAGCCGATTTAATCTGGCTGAACAGATATCAGCAGCTTGCCAAACCACCTGTGGTGTTGCAGCAACTGAGTAATTTCCCAGTTCCTGTAAAGCTTGATCAGCTGTTGTATGCAGATTTTAATCAGCTGCAAGGCGCCCGCACGCAACTTGATGAGCTGCTTTTAACCTTATGTACAGAGCTGGATGAGCAACATTTACAGCAAGTTTTACCCTACAAAAACATGAAAGGCGAGCTGATGCGGAAAAAGTTTTCGCCTTTACTGCAACATCTGTTTAATCATCAGACTCATCATCGCGGCCAACTAACGACCTTATTTTCTCAGATGGGTCTGGATGTCGGAGTCACGGATCTGTTGATGCTGATCGACAACGAACCAGCTGACACGCTCTGACAGCTAAAAGATGTTGTAATGTTTTTTATTGTCGCTTTTGGTCTGTTGATGTTGCTCTTCAGGCCAGATGCTTTTATCCAAGACAGGATCAGCTTCAACAACTCAGCTTATTTCCATCCCTTTGATAGGCTCAACAGACTGATTGCCGGTGGCATTTTTCTGGTTAATACCGCAGTTGTGCCTGTGATTGATCGGCTGCAATAACTCAACTAACTTAAATGCTAACTATGTCCCTGCGGAGCATAATCATGCTTAACTTGTTTCGAAACTTGCTCGCTATTGTTTTAGGTGTTGTGGCTGGCGCAGCCGTCAATATGGCGCTTGTCAGCATCAGCCCTATGCTTATTCCCCCACCTGCGGGTGTTGATGTAACGAACACCGAAAGCCTGAGTTTGGGCATCGACTTGTTTCAACCCAAACATTTTATTATGCCCTTTCTGGCGCATGCTCTTGGCACTCTGGCCGGGGCTTTGGTCGCCTATCTGATAGCTGCCAGCCATAAAAACCGTTTTGCTTATGTGATTGGCGTGTTTTTTCTTTGTGGTGGTTTGGCGGCAAGCTTTATGATCCCAGCGCCTACCTGGTTTATTGCGCTGGATCTGATAGTGGCTTATCTTCCTATGGCATGGCTGAGTATTGTGCTTGCACAGCGAATACAGCCAGAAAAAACGGATTGGTGAAGAGTTGACAGAAACTGTGGAAAATAAAATCTCTGGATTGGGCCAGCTTGCCATCACAGTCAAAGATGTGCAGCTTTCATTGCCATTTTATACTCAAGTGCTTGGGCTGCAGTTTCTATTTGCTCCCTCTGAGCAGTTGGCTTTTGTTCAATGCGGCGACACCCGTCTGATGCTAAGCACCCCACAAGGCGCTGGTGAGATTGGCAAAAACTCTATCCCTTATTTTAAAACCACGGCTATAGAACAGTTTTATGCTGCCGCCTTAGAGCAAGGTGCTGTTGGCGAAAGATCACCACAGCTTGCAGCACAAATGCCGGATCACCAGCTGTGGATAGGTTTTCTGAAAGACCCGGACGGTAACTTAATAGGCTTGATGGAAGAAAAGCGCTGAAAGATCAGCAGCAAAGGCACAGCTCATCTGCTGTCGTAAAGCTGTCGTGCTAGTGCCGTAACCTGTAGCCGTTATTTGAGTTATCTTTGCGTCTATTGGTCAATGCAAGGTATCGAAGCCATGAAAATTAACGCAGAACTGGTGAAAAAACTAAGAGCTGACAAGCAATGGTCACAGGAGCAACTGGCAGCAGCCTGTGGCCTGAACCTGCGTACTATTCAGCGACTGGAAAACACAGGCAATGCTTCCATTGAATCAGTGCGGGCTTTGGCTGCTGTTTTTGCAGTGGATGCCAGCAGCCTGCAGCTAAGCTCAGAAACATCTGACGCTATAATTCCCACTCCACTTTCAGTAGTCAAAGACTGCTTTGTGCAATTTGCTGATTTTTCCGGTACGGCCAGCAAGTATCAATACTGGTGGTTTTTAGTTTTTGTACTGCTGATTAGTGCACTTGCGGAAATTATCAGCCCGACTTTAAGGCAGTTTGTCACTGTAATTATTCTGCTGCCGTTTTTGGCTGTGGGTACACGCAGACTGAATGACGCGGGGCAAAATGTCTGGTGGCAACTGATGTATCTGGTGCCTTTTGGCTTTGTGGTGGTATTGTTTTTTATGGCCAAAGACAGCATACAGCCTACATTGTCTGCGCCGCCCGCGGCAGATAGCCGGGCATAAACAGAAACGGAGCATAAGGTGCAAAAACCAGTGAATATTATTACTCAACATGATTTGCTGGACCTGCTGCTGCAACACTATCAAGCCGACATAGGCAAAGATTTCACCGCCTATCGTCATCATTGTTTCAGAGTGCTGAATCTGGCATTTTGGCATTCGGATCACTCAGAACAGTCGCTGGAAAAAATAGCTCTAGCCTGTGCTTTTCATGATCTGGCGATCTGGGTCTGTCATAACTTCGACTATATAGATCCATCTGTGGCTTTAGCTCAGCACTATTTGCAGCAACAAGGGCTATCGGACTGGTCGGCGGATATCAGTTTATTGATCAGTGAACATCATAAAGTCACAGCCTGTGACGACAATAAACTGGCTGAGGCTTTTCGTAAGGCCGACTGGACAGATGTTTCGCTGGGTTTGCTCAATTTTGGTTTAGACAGAGCTCTGCTGCGGGCTTTGTATCAAACCTTCCCCACTGCCGGTTTTCACTGGCGGTTGGTGCAGCTTTCTGCGGCTCATTTTGTAAAACATCCACTCAAACCACTGCCGATGTTTAAATGGTAAAGTAATGACTGCTCTGGTTTTTACATAAAGGAAATAAACAATGAACAAAGATGGAAAATTAAACTACGTCGAACTTCCCGCCAAAGATTTAACCGCCACCAAAGCTTTTTTCAGCGCAGCTTTTGACTGGAGTTTTGTCGACTATGGCCCGGATTATGTCGCCTTTTCCGATCAAGGCTTAGACGGTGGTTTTTTCCGTTCAGAACAATGCTCCACCAGTGCTACAGGCGGAGCTTTATTAGTGTTTTACAGTGCAGATATCAAGGCCACTTTAGCCAAAGTACAGCAGCATGGTGGCATTGTGATTAAGCCTGTTTTTGACTTCCCGGGCGGCTGCCGTTTTCACTTTACCGAACCCAGCGGTAATGAGTTTGCTGTTTGGTCAGAAAGCCAGCTCTGAAGGTCTGCTCTGAAAACAAGAACTAAGCCGGATTGGGCTTAGTTCTGTACCACTTGAATAAAGACTGGATTACTGTAAAACCATAAATCAAACCATGGGTTTTCACCTTTGGCGTCAGGCTCTGGTTCCAGCTCGTTTTTATTATTGGTGCCACGTAGGCGTAAATACTGGCTTTTGCTGACTTTGCCGAGCGGTAACTCAAAGGTGCTATAGCCTTCTTTGCTACTCCAATCTTTTGCATAAAAACGTTTAGCGACTTTGGTATCTGTTGCTTCGTCGGTATTTCGCTGTGAAGCCGGGCCTTTGATAAGCCCCTGAATCACATCAACCCGTTCAACTTCTGGATTAAAACCGCCGCCGTTGTGGCTAGTGGGCTCACGAAAACGCACTCGCAGCACCAGCTCATCGTCAGGCTTTACAGTTAAGGTCTGGCCCGCTGTGGCAGTTTTAGTGGAGTTTTTCACTGCCACTTCAACAAACAAAGCATCTATTAAATCACCAGTGGTGACAAAAACCTGACCAGCTTTGAGTGCTGCAAAAATACTGTCGTAGTTTTTATCGGCATAGACATAAGTTTTGGCGTATTGGCCAGGCCAGAAGTCGGCCCAGCCATCAGTGTAATGACCGTGGCTGTCGGACACACCTGTCACCCACCAATTCCGGCCTTCGCTGAGTAAACTATCCCAAACGCCACCTAAACGGGCTGTCATCTGGTCATAGCCGCCCATAGTCGGATAATCCGGGTATTCGCCGCGAATAGCTGTTGGGTCTGTGCTGCCATCTGGATTTAAAGTCGCAGCCTGATGGCCTTCAGCGCCCGTCATACCTATGACTACATCGGGTGCCGTATCCTGCCAGTCACGTAATTGCCCTGGGGTGACTTTATTGTACTGCCGAAAACCAGTGGCTAAACGCGCCGGATGATTCACGAGCAGCAGTGGCTTATCCGGTAATTCATTCATAGCTTTTAAGGCTTGCAGCATAAAAGCATCTTCGGCTTTTTCAGGCCCTGGAGGTACACCCTGACGGCCGTTGTAGCGGCTTTCTATCTGATACAACTGCTCTGCTTCTGTTGGTCTGTGCGGCATAATAAAACTGGCATGGCGACCCCCAGGGCTATTGCCCGGCACATCAAACTCCATACCGTAAAATTGCAGAATTTGCGGTAAAGCTTTACGTGAAGCCACAAGTTCAGGGTAAGCCTGCTCCAACGCCAGTTTGGCGCGATTTGGCCCGCCGTGATCGGTAATCACCATCCAGCTTAAGCCATAATGCGAGGCCATTTGTGCATTCAATGGAATCGAATATTTAGCATCGCCGCCTAAAATCGGCGCTGGCGGAAAAACCGAGTTATCCCATTTCACGCTGTAATGGGTATGTACATGGTGATCACCGGCCAGCCAGCTTTTGCCTTGTTCAGTCTTAACTACCGGATGAACCTGTTGGCAGGACGCCACCAGCAAAGTCAGGACTCCAGCCAGGCCAATCTGCTTTTTATTCACTACAAAAGTTTTCACTCACTACACCTTAGGAATTATAAAACAGCCCTGACCCGACAGAATCAGGGCTTTTTAACCAGATTAGAACTGTACTGTCACACCCGCCATATAAGTCCTGCCACTAAAGGTGGTGTTATAGGCCCTGTCGCTGGAGTCACTATACAACTCGTCCCGCACATTGGTCAGGTTTATCGCTTCCAGGTTCAGTTTTACGCTGTCACTCAGGCGATAAAATGCAGAGAAATCAACGTTGGTTGTGGCATGGTAACCACGTTCGTCATCGTCAATCGAGCCGCTTTCCACACCTGTAATGTAATCACTGCGGTAAGCCGCAGCAACACGTGCACCCCATTGTTCAGCTTCGTAGTACAGCGTGAAGTTGTAACTTTGTTTGGATAAACCAGGAAAGGCTTTGATTTGATCTTTGCCTGAGTTTTCGACGTTACGATACAAAGTATTACCGTCTGCCCAGGTGTAGTTGGCAATCACACCTAAGTTATTAAACGGCTCTGGCAAGAAATCCAGATCCCGTTGCATCGCCAGTTCAAAACCTTTGATGGTGGACGAATCAGAGTTTTGTGGTGACGACACGTTAAAAATGTCGTTTACCGTTTTGCCTTTTGGTAATAACTCTGCCGGTAAACCCAATTCGCTGTACACAATCTGCTGAGTTTCAGTGACGATAAAGTTATCGATATCTTTGTAAAACAACGCCGCAGACAACAAACCTACATCTTCAAAATACCACTCCAGCGCCGTATCAAAGTTATCCGACTCAAAAGGTTTCAGATGTGGGTTACCCACTGAAATCTGACCTATATCATTTTCGCCCAAAGAGGTTTGGCTGACGTTAGCCGAAAACGCCATAGCGCCTAACGAAGGACGGGTCATGTTTTTGCTCAGGCCAGTACGCCAAATCACGTCTTCAGCAAACTCGTAGGCAATATTCAGGCTTGGCAAATAATCAGAATAATCGCGCACCATCTCTGTTGGAATGCCTTTCGACAAACCTTTTGAGCTCAGCTCTGTGCTGAAGTAACGCACGCCGATATTAGCGCGCAGCGGCATACCTGCCACATCGTATTCAGTATCGTAGACCAGATAAGCAGCCTGAGTTTCTTCGGCTAAATCATAAGCCGAACTTTCCACTGTATAGGCATCAGTTAAGGTGAAATCGGTCAGGCCATAAAAGGCCTGCAAAGCCGCCATATCACCTTGTAACCAGCTTTTATCCGGATGACCGTTAAACAGTTGCACCTGTTCTGCTGTCAGGGTTTTTACGCCCTGATTTTGTGGTGTGGCTTTATTGGTTGGGAAATCCTGAGCAACCCGCTCAAAACCTGTGTTCGTGAACTTTTTATAGTTCACACCAAATTTCAGGCTGGAGCTGTCGGTTAAACCATAGTCAAAATCCAGCTTGGCATTATCAAAGTCGGAGTAGATAAAGTTCGACTGAAAGTACAGATCTTTGACTGTGTAGCCATCCAGAGTAGTGACATCAAAGCTTGGTGAATAGCTGTGACCGTAGAAGGCATCCTGAGTGAAATCAGTAATAATATTCACTTTTTTACTGGCTTCGATATTCAGTTTATTCACACGAGGTTGCTCGTAATCAGAAGAACTGTGACCAAGCATAGCGCTCATTTTTAAGTCGTCGGTCAGAGTCCAATCTGCGGTTAAACTGGCCTGATTTAATACCGACTCGTTGCGATCCTGACGGTTTTCATTACGCCATGTCGCATTTTTATAATCGGCATAAATCACTTCTTTATTGCCGTTATTATCGCGCCAGACTAAGTCGTTCACCACCGAGTTATCTTTTACCGCCATATGATGCTCAGACAACTGGTTTTCCAGTTTGCCGTGCATCAAATCCAGCACCAGACTGAAGTCTGAACTTGGTTTGTACTGCAAAGCTGCAGTAATACCTAAACGGTTTTGATCATTTTCCCAGACTGAGTAACGGTGTCCACGCGGGAACCATAATTCGCCTGAATCCAATTCGGCTTGTAATGCAGTATTAGTGGCATCTGCAGCTTTTTTACCACCTTCACGGCGCCAGCGCGTGGTGTTGGTGCCGTATTCATTGGTTGCTCTGTCGCTGTAAGCCACAGAAACCAGTGCACCAAAATCCGACCAGGTATTAGACAATAAAGCTGCGATACGAGGGTCTGTGCTGTCGGTATTAGTATTGGTGCCTACCTGAGCTGAAACAGCCGCCTGCGCGCCGTCGTAATCAAAAGGTTTAGCGGTACGTAAATTGACAGTACCAGCTATGCCACCTTCTTCCTGATCAGCAGAATAGGATTTTTTCACATCAATCTGGTTAAACAGCTCAGAGGCAAAAATATTAAAGTCAAAAGCCCGGGTACGGGACACCGCACCACGCGCATCCATAGGCGAAGACGAAGTACCTAAAGCCTCCATGCCGTTCACCTGGACACGGGTAAAATCAGGGCCTAAACCACGCAAAGAAATCTGTCGGCCTTCGCCACCTTCACGGGTAATAGTGACACCAGGCACACGTTGCAGTGAGTCGGCCAGGTTCAGATCAGGGAAATCCGCAATATCTTCCGCCACTATCGAATCCTGAGCGATCATGGCTTCACGCTTCAGATCTTTGGCTTTGATAATAGAGCTACGAAAGCCTTTCACTTCAATCACTTCTGTTTCTGATGCTTTAGCTTCTGTAGCTGATTGAGCCAGCAATACAGGGCTGTAAAAAGCCGGAATTGCGGCCAGCACGGCCAAAGCCAGATGACTCTTGCGAAGATTCGTCTTCATAATTAATCCATTATTCCTGGTTAGTTAAGCTGATTAAGTAAATCTGCCAGGCGCAAATGCGCAGCAGTCCCCCTAAAGAGCAACGAACAGTGATTTATGGACAGAGAATTTTATGAAGGTTTTTTTACAGTGGTTTAAAAATTACTACAGAAATAATGCTCCATGACTCAAACCAAAAGAGCTTCGATAATATTGTCAAAACTACTTTGCTTCTTTCAATTTCTTTAAAGCCAGCATTATTTTATTAGCTGATTCTTGAGCCTTTTCTTGGGTGTTACATTCACTTGCGGATATTCGCTCAACCGCAACACCCTCTTGCTGTAATGTTCTGGTTCTAGCCTGAGCCTCAGCAGGTGTTTCTGTATGTACTGTATCTCCGTCAACTTCCACCACTAGAGATATCCCTTTATGAATCAAGAAAAAATCAGGTTCAATTCTACTGTAAGAGTCACCACCACGAATGAAAACGGGTAAAGGTGCAAAAGATACGCCTTGTGCTTTTAATGCTTTGTATAAGTAAATTTCTGGCTGTGAACGAAATAGCAAACCATCTTGGGTTAATGGAGCTACGTTACTAGACCTGACTCGCCCCTGATTTGTTAGCTTTGCGCCAGTAAGCCAGGCACTAGCCTTTTCGCGCCATTGAGGATCATCAACGATTGCGGGAACAATGTTCACATTGCTCAATGCTTCATTTTGTTGCCCTTGCAGAAATATCTCTAGTTTGTCCGAGATTGACTTCTCCAAGCGTCCTTTTTCGGATTCAAGCTGTGGGTAAAGAGTGATAGGAACTTGCAGAAACAGTGAAAAATACGTAGTTCCTCCATTCCAATTGTCATAACCTGTTTCTTGAATTTCTGGATTGGAGTAAGTCAAAACAGCTACTTCAAGTTGAGCGCCATCAGCCGCAAAAAGCCTTGCCACAGTCCCCAAAATGGATTCTGGATTTATAAAAAATTTATGGCTCAAGTTACTCTCCCCCTTATATGTAATATCGTGAGATAACCATTCTGCTTAATTTTCATAACACTCAACATTAGACGTAAATCACAGTGATAAGGTATATCAACACCTAAACCAAAGGCAAACAAAGATAAAAGGAACAAAAAAGTGAGGCAAATCTGCCCCACATCTTTACTGGATCTCAAATAATTCCACATCAAAAATCAGGGTTGAACCTGCTGGGATTTTGCCTGCGCTGCGGTTGCCGTAACCCAGATTTGACGGGATATAAAAACGGAATTTATCGCCCACTTTCATTAACTGTACGCCTTCAGTCCAGCCCGGAATTACACGGTTTAATGGGAAAGAAATAGTTTCGCCGCGCTCGACTGAAGAATCGAATACAGTGCCGTCGGTGAGCGTGCCGTGGTAATGCACCCGCACTGTGCTGCTGGCGGTTGGATGGATTTCGCCGCTGCCACTTTGTAAAACTTCATATTGCAGGCCTGAAGCTGTAGTTTTTACGCCCTCTTTTTTCGAGTTTTCAGCTAAAAATGCACTGCCTTTTTCCAGATTCAGCGCTGCGGCTTTTTGGTTATTGGCGTTGTTGTAGAAGTAAAAAGCTATGCAAGCAATAACTAGGATGATTAAAGCAATTTTCATGGTGGGTCCGGTTAATTAAGCTAGGTAGCAGCCATCTTATTGTTAATGTTGGTTTTGGTCAAAGATGAGGTGAAGCTGGATTGTTGATTATTGCACGGCCGCTCTTGAGCCCACTGCAGGCTTTGCCTACAATGGCGCACGTTTTATTTATTACAGGCCATAGCCATGACAGACACTAGCACTCAAGACACAGCAGCACGCCCGGATTTACCGGATCGCCTTTGCACCAACCCACGCAGCCCGCACTATGTAGCAGCAATTTTCGAACACGATGTTGGTATTCGTTTGAATGGCAAACAGCGTTTTGACGTGGAAGAATATTGCATCAGCGAAGGTTGGGTGAAAGTGGCAGCAGCCAAAGCGCTGGACCGTCGTGGCCAGCCTTTACTGATGACGCTTAAAGGTAAAGTTGAAGCTTTTTATACCGAGCAGAATTAAAACCGCAGCTTTGTCGACTGTACAACTCGCTCAGACTTTCGTTTGAACGCGAGACGGGCAGGGATAAACCCTGCCCCTACATTTTCGCGGCCAGTGCAACCCAAGCAGCCGTATTTAGCATCAATAAAATACCGTACTTCCCCATCAAAACTCCGCCGTCACCCCAAGCATATAAGTACGGCCACTGTAGGTGCTGTTGTAAGCTCTGTCGCTGGAGTCGCTGTATAATTCATCGCGCTGGTTGGTTAGGTTAAGTGCTTCGAGATTTAGCTTTATATGGGCGTTTAGCCGGTAATATGCTGAAAAATCGAGATTAGTGCTCTCGTGATAACCACGTTCGTCATCGTCGATAGAACCACTTTCAACACCTGTGATGTACTTGCCCCGATAAGCCGCCGCAACACGAGCGCCCCAAACTTTGGTTTCGTAATACAAGGTCAGGTTATAACTTTGCTTTGATAAGCCAGGAAACGCTTTGCGCTGGCTCTGGCCCGAGTTTTCGACATTCGGATACAAAGTGTCGCCATCGGCCCAGGTGTAGTTGGCTATCACCCCTGAATGCTGAAAAGGCGCTGGCAGGAAATCTAAATCACGTTGCAGCGCCAGCTCAAACCCCTGAATGCCGGACGAGCCTGAGTTTTGTGGAGACGAGACATTAAAGATATCGTTGACCGTTTTGCCGTCAGGTAATAAGTCAGCAGGCAGCCCCAGTTCGCTATAACGCCGCAGCTCTGTTTTGGTCTGAATAAAGTTGTTAATGTCTTTGTGAAACACAGCCACTGAAGCCAGCCCTGCGTTTTCAAAATACCACTCCAGCGCCATATCAAAGTTATCAGAATCATAGGGTTGCAGCTCTGGGTTGCCTGTGGAGATTTGGCCTATATCGGTTTCACCCAAGGAGGTTTTACTGACATAAACAGAAAAGGCCATGGCGTCTAAGGATGGGCGGGTGATATTTTTACTCAGGCCAGCGCGCCAGATCAGATCTTCTGAGAGTTCATAAGCCAGATCCAGACTCGGCAAATAACCTGAGTAGTTGCGATTGATAGTGGCAGGCTGCATAGAGGACACCCCTTGCGAGCTCATTTGCGTGTCGAAAAAACGTAAGCCAAAACGCGAGCGTAGTGGCGAACCTGCAAGCTCTGAGTCGTGGTGATACAACAGATACAGCGCATTGGTTTGCTCCGCTAAATCGTACACTGTGCTGCTCAACGTATTGGCGGCCGTTAAGGCAAAATCGCTCAGGCCATAAAAATTCTGCACTGCAGCTATATTGCCTTCCAGCCAGCTTTGGTCCGGATGGCCGTTATAAATTTGCACCTGACCTGGGCTCAGGCTAACCATACCCTGATTCTCTGGTGTCGCGTTGTTATACGGAAAACCACTGGCTTCTTGCTCAAAGCCCGAGTTACTGAACTTTTTATAGTGAATACCAAATTTAAGCGCATTGTTATCGCTGAGCTGGTAATCAAAATCCAGCTTGGCATTATCAAAACTGGAATAGATAAAGTTCGACTGGAAAAACAGGTCTTTGACTGTATAACCTTCGATAGAAGTAACATCAAAATCAGCCGAAGAACTGCGGCCATAAAAAGCGTCCTGGCTGAAGTCTGTGATGATGCTGGCTTTTTTCTTCGCTTCAATATTGAGTTTTTGTAACAGCGGCTGGCTGTAGTCGGATGAACTATGGCCCAACATAGCGCTGATCTGCAGATCAGCTGTGGCTGTCCAGTCTGCGGCCAGGCTGATTTGATCAAACACCGACTCGTTATAATCCTCCCGGCTTTCATTACGCCAGCTGGCATTTTTGTAGCTGGCATAGACTACTTCTTTGTCGCCTTTCGCACTTTCACGCCAGATCAGCGAGTTCACCAGGTTATTATCTTTTACCGCCATATGATGTTCAGCCAGCTGGTTTTCCAACTTACCGTGCATCCAGTCCAGCACCAGACTGAAATCCTGATTGGGTTTGTATTGCAGCGCTGTTGTGATACCTAAGCGGTTTTGTTCATTTTCCCAGACTGAAAATCGCTGACCACGTGGAAACCATAACTCGCCTGAATCCAGCAGGTTTTGCAGTTCAGTATTGCTACTATCGGCCGCTTGTTTGCCGGTTTCCCGCCGCCAGCGTGTGGTGTTGCTGCCATATTCATTGGTAGATCGGATGCTGTGAGTGATGGATACCAAAGCACCAATATCTGACCAGAGCTCAGAGAACACAGCGGAGAAGCGTGGATCGGAGCTATTGGTGTTGCTGTTGGTACCCAACTGAGCCGAAATACTGCTTTTTGGCCCGTCGTAATCAAAAGGTTTGGCGGTATGTAAATTCACAGTGCCCGCTATACCACCTTCTTCCTGATCAGCTGAAAAGGACTTTTTGACATCAATTTGATTAAACAGCTCAGAGGCAAAAATATTAAAGTCAAAAGCCCTGGTTCTGGATACAGCGCCACGCGCATCCATAGGCGAAGACGAGGTGCCTAAGGCTTCCATACCGTTCACTTGCACCCGGGTAAAATCCGGGCCTAAACCCCGCAATGAAATCTGCCGGCCTTCGCCCCACTCTCTGTTAATAGTAATGCCAGGCAAGCGCAGTAAAGAGTTGGCTAAGTTCAGCGCAGGAAAGTCGGTAATGTCGTCGGCAACCAAAGAGTCCTGTGCAATCATGGCTTCGCGCTTGAGTGTTTTAGCCTGAGGCAACACTGCTTTGGTCACAGTATTTTGCTCTGCAACAACACTGGAACGTATAGCTATCACTTCCATAGCTGCAGGCGGTTTTGAGGTTTTAACGGCGGGAATAGCAGCAGCCATAGCTGGTTGTTCTACTACTGCTTTAGCTCTAATCAACCAGCCTTTTTCACGGGGAATAGCTTCTAAAGGCTGCTGCGCTAACAGCTGATGCAGTGCTTCAGAAGCTTCGAATTCACCATAAAGAGCCGGTGCTTGTCGCCCTTCAAGTAAAGCTGGATCGTACAATAACGGCTGATTTGCCTTGCGGGCAAATTGCAGCAAGGCAGCAGATAAAGGCTGAGATGGCAGTGAATACAACTGCTTCTGTGGTGCTTCAGCAGCCCATAAAACAGCGCTTTTGCAACAGCACAAAAGCAATAAGAAACAGAGTTCAGGTCGTAACCACACAACCCGCCCCCATTTTACTGTGACTGAGAGGGTGACCGGCTTAACCGGATACCGCTACTGTTTTGCTGCAACGTCAAGCCATAAGCTTCAGTCAAAGCTGACAAGGTTTGTTGGGTATTGGCCAGTTCAAAACGACCTGCCACCCGCAAATCTGCGACCTCAGCACTGGCTCTGACAGGCACCAAAGCAGAGCGGTTTAGGCGGTGTAGCAAATACGCCAAGGTTTCGTTTTCAATTTCAATCCAGCCGGAGCGCCAGTCGACTAACTGTTGCAAATCCACTTTTTGCACTTCGGATAATTTATTCTGCTGAATACGAATTCGCTCACCACTTTTGAGCAACTGACTTGGGCCAGCAGCGCTAGCCTGTACCTGCACAGCACCTTCGTACACTGTGATATCAATCAGTTCCGGGTCGCGATCAATATTAAATTCGGTGCCAACAGCCACTACGCTGGCTTGATCCAGTCGGACTTCAAAAGGCCGTTGTTTGTCTTTGGCCACGGCAAAATAAGCAGCACCCTGGCCTTGCAGTACCTGACGTTTATCTGGCGTAAAAAACACTGTGAGCTGACTGTCTGGCGCTATATCGACCACTGAGCCATCATCAAGCCCTTGTTGCATGCTGCTGGCCTGAGCTGTTTTAAGCTCGTAAGGCGCAGGACTAGAAAACAAGCTGCCATTGCCCAGATAAAGTAACATCACCAACACAGAACTGCATGCCATAGCAGCGCCAGCCAGCTGCAATTTAGGCCACTTCAAATTAAGCAATAGGGGAAGAGATAACTGCCAACGTTTTAACGGCGAAGGCTGATAAGCAGACAAAGCTTTAGTTAAAGCCGGATCCTGCCAGGTTTCGACCATAGCTTGCAGCAGTACAGGGTGTCTGGGATCGGCATCCAGCCAATGGCTAAACCGCCTTTTGCTCAGGCTGTCCAACTCACCACTGGCGAGTTTTTCCACCCAACTGGCGGCTTGCAGATACAACTCCTGCTCTGCCTGCTCTTTGCTATTCAACTTTTCTTGTTCACTCAAAATAAGACTCACACAACACGCGACTGATCGATCAGACGCTGAATATCCGCCAGCGCCCTGCTGACATGTTTAGATACTGCATCCTCGCTGATTTGCAGTAAAGCAGCAATATCACTGCGGCTTTTGCCTTCCATCCGCAACAGCACAAAGACTTGTCGTCTTAATGGCGGCATCGCAGATAGCGCCTGACTAAAGCGATCAACAGTTTGCTGCATGCTGGCCATTTCTTCCGGGTTAGCGCTTTGACACAGCACTTGATCAGGCTCCTCGGCCTGGACAGGTTTTAACCGCATTAACATATGGCGGGCCACAGTGAAGGCATAAGCAAGAGGATTCAGAATAGGCCGCTGTCTTGCCTGCTCCAGTACACGGGCGATAGACTCCTGAAAAATATCGGCGGCATCAGCGCTACTGGCATTTCGCTCCAGATAACGAGCCAAAGGCGCAGCATTTTTTAACGCCTGATGCACATCCTGCTCTGGCTTTTCAACTATCGACATAAAGCCCCCATACTCACATTCATAGTCAAACCATAGCTGACAGATATGACAGTATGTTGACAACGATGTCAGAGAGGAAGGGAAAGAGGAATGCTATTTAGCAAGAAGGCCTGTAACGGCCTTCTTTAACTGCAGAATTAATTAATTTCAGTGACAAAGTGTTCGCGGCTGCGACGCACTTTTTGCAGCTTCACCAGCCAGTCGCCTTCATCAGCGCGGTAGCCTAATGGCAGTAACAATACAGAGCGTAAACCTTTTTCTTTTAAGCCAAGGATTTCATCCACTTTCACCGGGTCAAAACCTTCCATAGGCGTGCTGTCTACTTTCAGCTCGGCTGCAGCAATTAAAGCTGAACCTAAACCAATATAGGCTTGACGGGCTGCATGTTGGTAGTTGGTTTCAGCATCACGCTGTGGGTAGGTGCTCAGCAGCATAGCGCGGTAGTTTTCCCAACCTTCGTTTTTAAAACCACGGATATCATTGGTTAAATCAAACATGGTGTTAATACGTTCAGCTGTGTAGTTGTCCCATGCAGCAAACACCAATAAGTGTGAGCTGTCTGTGATTTGCCCTTGATTCCAGGCATGCGGCTTAATTTGTTCACGTATGGCTTTATTCGTGATCACCAGTACTTCATAAGGCTGTAAACCACTGGAGGTAGCGCTTAAGCGGATAGCTTCCAGAATAAAGTCGATTTTATCCTGTGAAACAACCTGGCTCGGATCGAATTTTTTGGTGGCATAACGCCATTCTAATTTGCTAATTAAATCAGACATCTGGAACTTCCTAGATACAAAGGGGAAACAAAGTGGAAGACAATTATACCCCTGCAGCTTGCAGTTTTGTTAGTTGATATCAATCTGACTTATCACATTTTAGATGGGTAAGCTTTAAGGTAGTGGCGTTGAAAATTGAAATTCGAAACCCAATCCAAGCCACATAAGAGCCAGTGATATCAACCTATTGCTGTGATAAGAACTCACGAAAACAAGGCATTGAACTGATAACATCCGTTAAGTTCACGCTGCCGCCATCGGGTGTCAGATTACTTAATCTGTAGCCATCAACCCAGGAAGTGCTTCTGTCTACCGAAAGACGTATTCCCCAAGAGCTCAGGCCAGGTTGATCTGAAATTCTACCTAGATAATCCACACTAAAATTAAGATTATTCAGGTTCTTTTGTTCAGGCGTCGCACCAAAAAAATAGCGCTCGTAGACTTCCCGGGTTCTGTGTTTCTCATTAAAACTGAGCTGGGCAGAACCACGATCAATGCGAAAACCAACAGGATCCATAGGGCTGATCGTCATATACTGACTCCATGGCCTGTCGCCTATATTTCTCTTAACTTTTTCAGCAATGGCTTTATCAATATCGCTTTTTGTATCAGGTTTGGTGAAATAATCCATTGGATTAGCAGAACACTGCTCTTCAGAACCTGCCTTTAGCGCTGAAAAATCTCCACGAATAGACTTTTCGATCATCTCATTCATCTGACCTACGGCATCATTTATTGATGATTCAATATCGTAATAAGTCGCCAAAACAGCACGTTCATCAGCTGTCAATCTAAGTTTGCTCAAACTGACTTCGGGATTGCATCCCATGCCGGTACAGTTTTGTTGAACCCGATATTTAACAGCTTGCTCAGTCACAGGGTTTACAACAATCAACTCTAAGGGGGCTGCAGAACAGTTCATATCATCCGGCTTCACCAATGTGCCTGGAGGATTGGTATATTCACATTGAGCTGCAGGCGCATAACTTTTCGCCAGCAGCTGTGCTTCCTGATCATCACAGGTATCGCACACATAGGCTGTGAGCTGAGCGGCCTGTAATGGCACAGTGATCAGCCCTGCTGCAATGAATAAAAATTTCATTTGAAAGTCCTTTTAAAACAAACTGAAAGCAAAATAAAAACAAAAGCTTTACCAAGCTATCACAAGTAAAATCAAAAAAAACCTTAAAAGGTACAAAACTCCCGCAAATGAAACACCAATAGCAAAAGAGCCAGCGGCCCCTTTGCTATTCAAGCTGCAATGCGAAAATCAGTTTCACTCTGCCTATTTGGTATTTGCCGTTGGTGTTATTTCAATTCTTTCCATTGTGCTTTCAGGCTGCCTCATGGAAAAGTCTAATTGCACTAACATATCTTGGTGAACCTCGCCTGTGGGTAAGTAACGCCACTTTTCTAACGCTTTCGTAGTGACTTCGTCAAAGACGCCCGTTGGCGCTGAACTGACAATACGCACATTATTGACTTTGCCTTCAGTGGACACATCAAACTTTGCCTGCACATAACCTTCAATGTGTTGTTGTGCAGCCGCTATTGGATACGCAGGCTCGACTCTTACTATAATCGCAAGTTCATTTTTCACAGCTGCAGTAGTAGATGCAGCCTGAGCAGGCTGCTGTAACCAAAGGCCTGTGGTAAGCACCAGCGCTAAAGCTGCGACTAATGTGGTTTTACTAAAACCCTGCTGAGTTTGTAATTGTAATAAACGTTGTTTCATCTGTTTTACATCTCCATAGTGGGTGGTAAGCCCCTGCCAGCTGACTGGCGTTGGCTCTGAGTTGCTTAGTAACGCTTTACCGTAAGCAATTTTGTCGGCAGTGGCTGCGCCTGCTAATACCAGCGCATCACAAGCTAATTCCTGATCCTGGCGGTAGGCACTGTAGGCCAACCAACACAAAGGGTTAAACCAGAACAACATCAGCAAACCCAGAGCAAGCAGATTGCAAAACAAATCGCCACGCTGCCAATGTGTCAGTTCATGCTTGAGGATCAGTTGCTGTTGAGTGGGCGAAAAACGCTGGAAAAAATCAGCTGGCAGCATAATTTCTGGTCGTAACACACCACTGATATAGGGTCCCTGCACTCTATCGCTTAACAAGCAAGGCAAGGTGGAATGCAAAGACGCGAATTGCAGTTCGACAGATGTAGCTGCCGCTTTTTCTTTGCGCAATTGCAACAGACTACGCAACACTGCAGCGGCAAATAACAGCACACCCGTCAGCCAAAACCAGAGCAGTAAAGAGCCGCTGCTAAACTGTTGCGATGCTTGCTGCAATCCCACCTGATACACCTGCATAACAGCCAAAGAGCTGTTCTGCCCCAGCTGCAATGGCAACACAAAACACAACAGCAATACAGGCACCAGACACCACAATGCATACAAGGTGCGCCCTCCAAGCTGCGTGAGTAAATAAGGCCGCAGCACCAGCAATGTCAGTAGCATCAACGACAGCGGCAGCAGTAACTCCAGCAACAGACTAATCATGGTTATTCTCCTGCTCCCAGCGGGCGATCAGTTGCTTCAACTCGGCAATATCCTGTTCTGCCAGTTTGTCCTGCTGAGCAAAACCTGCCACTAAAGGCGCGATTCGACCGGAAAACACCCGCTGAATAAAACTCTGGCTTTCCTTCATCTGATAATCGGCCTGCTGCAGCACAGGGCTGTATAAATAAGCCCGGCCGTCTTTTTCAAAAGACACTGCGCCTTTAGTCACCAGACGGTTCAACAGAGTTTTTACTGTTTTTTCATGCCACTGACTGGCATCGGCTAAAACATCCACAACCTGATTGGCTGTGGCTGGTGCTTGCTGCCATAACACCTTTAACACTTCCAACTCGGCCTGACTGATATCTTTCATTGCATCTCACCCATCGATTACAAACGTAATACATAAACTATTACAGCTGTAATCCATAAATACAATAGCGTGGAGGAAATATTTTTCAGCAGGCTTTTTATAACTAAACCCAGCCTGCAACAGCTGAAACAGCAAAGTGGTCGATCTGGCTGAAGGTGGCGCATATCAGGCCTCGATACTACTGAAAGCGTCTCCGAGAATTTCATCCTGCATATGGCCTCTGCTGGCTTGCTCATTGCCACCTCAAGTACTGGAATTGTTGTATCCATGGCAGAGAGAAGCTGAACCAGAAGAAAGTCACACTGAACCTTTTTGGGTGTTTAGTCAGTATCTGGCCAGGTTGTCTGGCGTATCATTGCAGCGGGAAACCACAGCTGAAAAACTACAGATCAAAGTGTATTTAGCGCAAACAGCAGAACTGACAGCGGCTTGTTAAACCACGCATTTGGCAGAAGAAACAGGGAGCATCAAGCTCCCTATTGATCGTCTTTTACAGGATCTCCAGAGCGATAATGATGCAACTCGTCCGGCAAAATATAGCCATTAAAACTCAGGAGTTGGACAAAGGTTTGCCAAAACTCACGGCTGAACATAAGGACCTCCGGTTTTACTTAAGGCCCCTTAAGTATAGCCCTGACCATAACTGACGTCGTTAATTAGCTGTGAACAGCACTACAACTTCAGCTTAATCCTGAATATCCTTCCATTCGTCAGGGTTTTATTTATAGCGCTACTGGCCTATGCTAGCGTCAACTTATTGCTTTGACTGAACAAACGCGAGTGTGTATGAAATTTAGTTTTTCAGCCCTGATGATGGTTGTGGCGGCAGGTGCTGCTCAGGCCGCAACGGAACCTTTAACTGCCCAGCATTTATGGCAGGTGGCACGCCCCGGTGCCATGACCTTATCACCCAGTGGTCAGCAACTGGCATTGACGGTCACCCGTTATGATCTGGCCGCCGACAAAGGCAATGCCGATATTCATATTCTGGATTTACGTACCCAACAATTAACGGCGTTAACCCAGCACCCGGATTCAGATACTGCACCAGCCTGGAGCCCTGATGGTCGTCAGCTGGTGTTTTTGTCCAAACGCGGCAATGAAACGAATCAACTGTTTTTATTACCTTTAACAGGTGGCGAAGCTAAAGCTTTAACCAAGTTACCTGTTGCTGTGCAGCAACCCAAATGGTTTCCGGACAGTCAGCGTATTTTGTTTCTGGCCAATGTACCTAAAGGGTTTAATGGTGACTTTGCCGCTTTAGCAGACCAGCTGAAGAAGAAAAAAGACAATAAAGTGACAGCACGGGTGACAGAAGACAGAGTGTATCGCTTCTGGGATCACTGGTTAACCGATGACAGCTATCCGCATTTGTTCAGTATTAACATTCATACCGGCGAAATAGCCGACTTAACACCAGGCTGGGATCGCAGGTTTAGTTTAAATGGCGATGCTGAATTTGATATTTCTACAGATGGCCGCCAGATTGCAGTCAGTGCAGTGACCAGCCCACCGCCTTTTGATCAGCTGAATCACGATATTTTGATTGTTAAAACTGACGGCTCAGGTGAGTTTGTCAATATCACAGCAGACAATCCTGCCAGTGACAACAACCCTAAATTCAGCCCTGATGGTAAAAGCCTGGTCTATGGCGCACAGCGCAGCACCTTCTTTACTTCAGACAATAACCAGCTGATCCGCTTTGATTTTAAGCCCCAGCAAAAAACCAACCTGACTCAGGATTGGGACATTTCGGTCGATGACTGGGAGTTTGGCAACAACGGTACTTTGTATTTTCAGGCTGCCGACAAAGCTAAATCTGCTTTATATAGCATGCCGTTGGCCGGTGGTCAGGTGAAACAAATTTTGCGTCAGGCTGATATCAGTCAGCTGCAAATTGGCCAACAGCAGCAAATTTATCTGGTACAGCACAGCATGAAGCAGATGCCGGAAATTTATAGCCTGGATAATAAAGGCCGCACTTTAAAACAGCTAAGCCGGATCAATCAGGAGCTGCAGCAAAGCATCAGTTGGGGCAAAACTGAAGATGTCAGCTTTGCAGGTGCTGATGGCAAACTGGTGCAGGCTTATATTACGTATCCGCCGAACTTTGACCCCAACAAAAAATGGCCTTTGTTGAATGTATTACATGGCGGCCCTCACAGCTATTCGGGAGACAGCTTTAGTTACCGCTGGAACTCGCAGGTGTTTGCTGCAGCAGGTTATGTAGTGATCCAGCCCAACTTCCACGGCTCAACCAGCTTTGGTCAGGCTTTTGCTGAATCTATTCATGGCGAACACCCGGTGAAGCCTTTTATGGACAGTGAAGCTGCTGTGGATTATATGCTGTCGCGTGGTTTTATCGACTCCACCCGTTTAGCTGCGGCTGGTGGCAGTTATGGTGGTTATCTGGTGAGCTGGATTGCTGGTCATACCGAACGATATAAAGCACTGATTAATCATGCAGGTGTGTACAACCTGATGGGCCAGTTTGCCTCTGACGCGACCACTCACAGAGTACATGCCTATGGCGGTGCGCCCTGGCGCGGGTTAGAGATTATGCAGCAATGGAACCCCGCATTGTTTGCCGATAAGTTTGTCACCCCTATGCTGATTATGCATGGCGAACAGGACTATCGTGTACCTGTGACTCAGGGGCTGGAAATTTATGGTGTCTATAAAGGCAAAGGTCTGGACGCGCGTTTGGTGTATTTCCCCAATGAAAACCACTGGATTTTAAAACCTAACAATTCCATCTTCTGGTTTAACGAATTCACCAGTTGGTTAAAACGTTATGTGCCGGCAGGTCCAACAGATTGAGTTTAGCTGCTGTAACCTCGCTTTATCAGCAACAGGTCCAACAGGGCCTGTTATTGTATGACGAGCCACAATATCAGGCGGTATTGGCGCTGCAGCAGATAGCGGACCAGCTGTGTTCTGGCATACCCACTTTAGGTTTGTATCTGCATGGCCCTGTCGGTCGAGGCAAAACCATGTTGATGGATTTGTTTTATCAACAGCTGCCTGTGGATGGCAAAATCCGGCTGCATTTTCATCATTTTATGGCGCGGGTGCATCAGGAACTCAAGCAGCATCAGGGCGAAGCCGACCCTTTATTACAAATCGCCAAAGACTGGGCACAACAATACAAAGTGCTGTGTTTTGACGAGTTTTTTGTTAACGACATAGGCGATGCCATGTTGCTTGGCACTTTATGGCGTTACTTGTTTCAGTGTGGTGTGGTGCTGGTCACCACCTCCAATGCAGTGCCTGAAGATCTGTATAAAAATGGCCTGCAACGTCAGCGTTTTTTACCCACGATCGATTTGCTGCGCCAGCACTGCAGGGTTGTAACTCTGGATAACGGCATAGATTACCGGCGTTTAAAGCAAAGCCCGATGCGTTATTACCAGCAGAGAGCTACTGAAACAGAGTTAAAACAGCAGGCAGAGCAGCTATTTGGCGAAGTGCAGCCCCTGCCCGACTTTGAATTGTTGGGCCGCAGTTTTCAGGCGTTATGGAGTAACAACAAGATCATAGGTTTTGATTTTATGGCGCTCTGCTCCGGCCCACGCAGTCAGCTGGATTACATGCAGCTGGCAAGCCGCTACCAAGCTATAGCTGTGCTTGATGTACCTCAATTCAGCGCTGTGTCGGACACTGCCATTTTGCATGGTGTGGAAGATAGTTATCAGCGTGAACATCAGGATATTTATATCAGTAAGCTGGATAATGAAGCCAGGCGTTTTATTGCATTGGTGGACGAATGTTATGACAGAGGCTGCTTGTTACTGCTGACCTCTGCTGTAGCGATTTCAGAGCTGTATCAGGCGAAACAGCTGGAATTTGCTTTTGCCCGCTGTGAGTCACGTTTATATGAAATGCAGCAGTGGCCAGCTGCTGCGCCCGACCATATTCAGAGCGCAGAAGCTGCGTTGTCCTGATGTATAAATAATCTACTTACAGATAACGTATCCAGGCCTGCTGGCTGCGTTTTTTATACAAAGAGAATTGCTTAGTTGGGTAATACAAAGCTACCGCTAACAATACGCTAGTCAGCCAGATCCAGCCCATATGCTCCATCCCAAACCTGTCTCCCTGATTAGGCCCAAACAGAGTGACTAAAATCCAATGCAGCGCCAGCAATACATACAAATGCAGTATGTAGAAAAACATTGGTGCTGAACCGAAGTTCACCAGAATTTGAGTCCAGTTGCCTTGCTGTTTCTCCAGCGCAAACAACAGCAAAAACATCAGACCTAAAGTCGCCAGCAGGAAATTTAACGAAGGCGGATACTTGGTCAGATTCAATATCGACATCAGGGTTGTGAGCAAATCCGGATAGAGCTGCCAGTCCAAAGTTTCACCGTAGATATTGAAACCACGCAACAACACAAACAGCAGCAAACAGCTTATGCCCACCTGCAACAATAAAGTGCCGCGATGCTCTGCGGACATAGTTTTACTATACAAAGGCCCCGCCAGATAACCCAGAATAATCACGCCTATCCAGGGTAAGACCGGATAACTGGCTTTGATTTTAATGGCGCCTTCGCTGATCAGATAATTACGGTCATGCAAAATAGTCCAGAGCGTATAACCCCATTCATCCGGCTGGAAATTGATAGGCGTCAGCAGGTTGTGGCCAAAGACGATGCCAAACCCCAGCAGGGCCAATACAGCTTTTGGCCACTGATTCACCAAAGCCAACACCACCATACTCAGGCCAATAGCCCAAATCACCTGCAACCAAATAGTGTCATAGGTTCCCATCCAGGCAAGGGGCAACACTATCCATTCCAGTGCTATCAGGAACAGCCCCCTTTTTAGTAAAAAACTGCGAGCTGAACGTGCCGGGCCGTTGACCGGATTGGCATAAAGCCAGGCCGACAAACCAGTTAAAAATACAAAAACCGGTGCACATAAATGCGCAGCAAAGCGGCTGAAAAACAGGCCCGCAGAGGTAATGTCTAGATCCATAGGATCCGACACCTGCAGGTGATAAAAAAACCGCTCCCGCACATGGTCCAGCAACATAATCAGCATCACTAGGCCCCGCATCATATCTATGCTTTGGATACGACTACGGATAAAGGCTTGATCAGAATGCATAGGTCAGACTCATACGGTAGCTACGTGGCTCACCCGGCACAGTCCACAGCGCTGAATACGAGTTATGGATATAGAACTTATCAAACAGGTTGTCGACATTCAGCTGAGCTTTCCAGTTTTGATCCAAATCAGCAGCCCAGGATAGGCCAAATAAAGTATGGGACGGCAGCATATAACTACTGTCGACCGAATCCCCCAAACGTTTAGCTACATGGTTAACCTTGAGCCCTAATCGGCTTTCAACAGAACCCAGCGGTAACAACTGAGTCAGCATCAGGCTGGCGTTGTGTTTTGGTATGTTCACCAGACGACTGCCGGCTGGCACATTCACAGCCCAATCAATGTTAATCATATCGTTGGCGGTTTGTGTATCCAAAAAGGCATAAGACAATTGAGCAGAGAGCTCTTCAGTGATCTGGCCTTGCAAATCCAATTCAATACCACGGCTGGTGGCTTCACCTAAGGTGGCTGAGAAACCGACATTCACCGGATCTGAGGTCAGGATATTGGATTTTTTTGCATCAAATAAGGCTAGCGTGCCGGTGATACCAGCAGCGACAAATTTGGCGCCAATTTCATAAGAGTCACTTAACTCAGGCTCAAAAGGGTTGCCCGTATAGTCGGTACCGCTTAATGGCAGGAATCCCTCGGAATAGCTGCTGTAAAAGCTTAGCTGTGGGTTTACTTCATAGACCAAACCAATACGAGGGCTGACTTGAGTACCGCTTTTGTCCGATCGGGTGGCTTTTAAAAGCTCCTGAATATCCTGCTGATAATCGTCAAAACGCAGGCCCAGCAGTAACTTCCAGTGTTGTGTTAAATCCATTTGATCCTGCAGATACATACCCCAGGCTTTTTGCGATTCCTGGTTTTCATACAAAGGTGCAGGAGCTGTCGCAGTGCTACCGTAAACAGGGTTAAAGATATCTAAAGCGTAAGACCCTTTTGGGCCACGAAAACGTGACAATAAAGTATATAAATCATAATCGTAGGCATCAGCGCCCATCAGCAGATGATGCACAATGCCAGCTGTATTCAGGTGGCCACTCAATTCAAAGCGCACAGAAGTATCTTCAGCCTGATAATCACGGTAACGGCGCTGCCGGGTTAAGGTTTCACCATCATCAAATAAGGACTGACGAGCTTTGGCTAACTCAGCATCCGAAGAAAAGCCGTTTAACGACGAGTCGCGATAACCTAAACCTGCTAAAAATGACCAGTCGTCAGTCAGGCTGGTTTCATAAGATAACTGATGGCCAGTGGCTTCAATTTCTGTGGGACCGTCACCGGGTTCACCCAAATAACGTGAGCGTGGCACTGTATGAAAATCGCCGTTTAGCACTACTATACCGCGGTCAAATAACTGCTCTTGCTTCAGGTATTCAAACTCGTACAACAAGGCAGATTTATCATCCAGATCAATACGTACTGAAGGCGTAAACACTTGTTTTTTGCTGCTGACATAATCGCGGAAGCTGCCATAGTCCTGCACGGCACCATTGATGCGCACCGCTACATTATCGCTGACGCCATTGGTGTAATCGGCTTCTACTCTGTGCTGATCAAAACGACCAGTCGAGACTTGCAGATAACCTTCTTGCTCCTTTTGTGGTTTGCGGGTCACTACATTGATAGTGCCACCAGGCTCGGAACGGCCATAAAGTGCTGAACCCGGGCCTTTTAAAATCTCCACATATTCCACATTAGATAAATCTCGGTGACCACTAAAACCACGGCCGCCGTTAAAGCCATTAATTAAATAACCGGATGGCATATTTTCATTGCCCGGAAAACCACGCAGCGAAAAGCTATCCCACAAACCACCGCCGTTATTCTGCCGTGAAATGCTGGCTGAAAAATCCAAAGCATCCTGAAAACGCGTTAAGGCATTGTCTTGCAATAAGCTTTTGTCGATGACTGTAATGGACTGAGGTAAAGACTGAGCCGGAATATCACCTCGATAGGCTTGACGATACAGCACTTCGATACGCTCAATATCCTCTGTCGATTCAGCTGTAGCTACAGGAACAGAGGCAATAAAGCCAACAGAGAGCATAAGAAAAGAGAGTTTAAAATTTAGACTTGGATGTTGGTATGGCATGATGTTTTTAGTCCGGTCACTACAAAGGATTGGGCTGAATCGATAAAGTTAGGATTAAAATGATACAATATAACATCTCTATAAACCAACAGATTTATCTGATGTCTTTGTGGTTCTGGCAGCAAAGCAGCTTGAATAAGCCCGCCTCAGCCCCGATACTGCCTTGTTAAAGGCTTTTCTCAATCGATGTGAGTGATAGATGGAACAATGGTTACAGCAGCTGCTGACTGAATATCAGGCCTATGCCCTGCTGATTTTATTTTTACTCACTTTTGCAGAGTCTGTGGCCGTATTGGGCCTGTTGGTGCCAGGTACAGCATTAATGTTTAGTTTTGGTGTGCTGATTGGTGCCGAACAAATGGGCTTCTGGACAGCCTGCATGGTGGCGACAGCAGCAGGTTTAGTTGGCGATTCATTGTCTTATCTGGCTGGACGCAAATTCAGACCTCAGCTGGAAAGCTGGAACTGGTTATCCCGCCAGCAAAAAGAGTTGGATAAGATAAGCGGCGCTTTAGAAAACAATGTGTGGCTGGCTATAGTTGCAGGGCGTTTTATTGGCCCCAGCCGGCCGCTATTGCCTTTGTTAGCCGGTATGTTGCAGTTAGCACCATCACGTTATTTCCCTGCCGCCATTCTGGCTTGTGTGCTCTGGCCCATCGCTTATTTCCTGCCAGGTATTCTGGCTGGTGTAGCCTGGCAGCTGAAAGGCACCAACCTGACCTTATTTTACAGCTTGCTGGCAGGCTCAGTACTATTGGCCGTATTAAGCAGCTACTTGCTGAAAAAGTACTTGCAACACAAAGAGCAGGATAAACCTAAACACCACTGGTTCTGGGGTTCTTTAGTCAGTATATTCCTGACGGCTTTTTTATTTTTTGAGTTAAGCCAGCATCCAGCTACTCCGTTGTATTTAAAAGAGTTATCAGGGCTGATGTTCTGACCTGATGTTAATGATGCAATGCCACTGCGTGGCGATTGCATCCTATTTTTGACGTCTTAGTCGCGGCCTAATTTCGACAATAAATGCCGTCTTACTGTCGGCCATTCGCAGGCGATAATGGAATACACTACAGTGTCTCGTACTGAGCCGTCTTTTAAAATCATATGCTGACGCAAGATACCGTCCATTTTGGCGCCTAAGCGTTCTATAGCTTTGCGTGAGGTGTGGTTAAAAAAGTGGGTTCGAAACTCTACTGCTATGGCACCATATTGCTCAAACAAATTCTGCAATAACAACAGTTTGGCTTCGGTATTGATTGGGGTTCTCCGTACTGACTCGGCATACCAGGTGTAACCAATTAAGGCTCTTTTATTCGCCGCATCTACCATATAATAACGACTGGTGCCAACAATCTGGCCTGTGGTTTTACAGCGCACCACATAAGGTGAATCTCCTTGAGCCTTGCCTGCTAAAGCATCTTGCACATAAGCTGGCATTTCTTCCACTGTAGGCACCATGGCATACCAAAGTTTCCAGCTTTCGCCGTCAGCAACGGCTTGCTGCAAATCTGCTATATGCGACAACGCCATAGGTTCCAGCCGGACAAATTCGCCTTCTAAAACCTCATTCTTTAACCATGCCATCTGTTCTCATCCTGTATTTTTGAAGCTTGCCACTCTCTACCCATGCCAATGCTGCCGCAACTTTTGCAGCAAAAACTCTGATAAGGCTTTAAGTACAGGCGATGAAGACAAGCGCTGCACCGCCAGCAAATACAAAGGCGCTTGCTCAGTTTTATAGTCTGGTAACAACTTCACCAAAGCGCCAGAGCCTAAGTCAGACAAAATATCCAAACGGGATTTATAGGCAATACCTAAACCTGCCACAGCCCAGCGCCGAACTACATCACCATCGTCTGCCACTAAAGCACCACGCACCTGTACCTGTTGTAATTGCCCATCCAGCCAGAACTGCCATTTGCTGTGGACAGCCTCACCCAACACCAGCTGTAATACCTGATGCGAGCTGATGTCTTGTGGTCGCTCTGGTGCGCCACAACGGCGAATATAATCAGGGGAAGCGCACAGTACACGATGATTATCCGGTACCAAAGGCAGAGCAATCAGCTGCGAGTCTCTAGGTTCGCCATAACGCAGAGCCAAATCCACAGGCTGACGACCTAAATCTGCCAGCCTGTCACTAACCCGGATCTTCAGCTGCAATTTGGGGTGCTGCTGTTGAAACTCTGCCAGCCATATGGCCATGCTATTACGACCAAAATCTGAAGGCATAGATAAGGTCAGTTCGCCGGATAACTGTTCTTTGCCTAGCTGCAATAATTGCTGTCCCTGCCCCAGAAATTGGATCGCTTGGCGGGCATAATCCAGATAGGCCATACCTGCTGTGGTGAGCCTTAAACTGCGGGTAGAACGCAAAATCAGTTGAGTATTCAGCTGCTGTTCCAAGCGTTTTAACGCCACACTGGCCAGTGCAGGCGAAAGATCCAGCTCACGCGCAGCAGCAGAAATAGAACCTAAATCAGCTGTTAACACAAAAAGTTGTAAATCATCGGTTCTGAGCATCATTATCAAATTATTTTTGAAACTGAATCCAAATCTAGCATATTTTTCTAAATAGTCAGTGCTCTTAAACTAACAACATCAACCCAATGGAGCATCCAGATGAAAGCCATAGTTTATAGCCAGAATTTACCAGCCACAGATCTACAGTCTTTATACGACACAGAGTTGCCAACCCCAACGCCGGGCGAAAACGATCTGCTGGTTGCAGTTAAAGCTGTTTCCGTCAATCCGGTCGATACCAAAATCCGCCGCAACGCCGACACTCAAGGCCAGCCAAGAGTATTAGGCTGGGACGCTGCAGGTGTTGTGGTAGCAGTGGGCAGCGCAGTCACGGGTTTTAAAGCAGGCGATGAAGTCTGGTACGCCGGTGCTATAGATAAGCCAGGCTCAAACAGCGAGTTTCAGCTGGTGGACCAGCGTATTGTCAGCTTTAAGCCAAAAAGCTTAAGTTTTACCGAAGCCGCAGCTTTACCTTTAACCGCAATCACTGCATGGGAGCTGTTATTTGACCGGTTTGAGCTGAATGAACACAACAGCAAAGGTAAATCTCTGCTGGTGATTGGCGCTGCTGGTGGCGTAGGCTCAGTGTTATTGCAACTGGCACGGCAAAAAACTCAGTTAAAGGTGATTGGTACAGCATCAAGACCAGAGACTAGTGAATGGGTAAAAACCTTAGGTGCGGATTTAGTATTGGATCATAAAAAACCTATGGCAGCACAGCTGAAAACACTGGGTTTGCCTGAAGTGGATTATGTGATCAGTCTGACTCATACCGACCACCACTTTAACGACATACTGGAGCTGATTAAACCTCAGGGCAAACTGGCACTGATAGACGATCCAGAGCTTATTGATATACGCCCAATGAAACGCAAAAGTTTGTCGTTGCACTGGGAGCTGATGTTTACCCGTTCTTTGTATCAAACCGAAGATATGATTGTTCAACAGCAGCTATTACAACAGGTTGCGGATATGGTCGACGCAGGCCAGTTAAAAACCACTCTGAACTCAGACTTCGGCACAATTAACGCAGAAAACCTGCGTAAGGCCCATCAGTTGATTGAAAGCCAGCAAGCGATCGGCAAACTGGTATTAAGCGGCTTCTGATGCCTTTAGCAGGATGACTCAGGGCAATCTGTTATTGTGGGCTGAGAAGTCCGGCACAGTGCGCTGATAGTCCTGCCCCACTAATTTTGAAGTAACAATAAAATCCGCTGTGGCTTTATTACAGGCCACAGGGATATTCCATACCACAGCTAAACGGATCAGCGCCTTAACATCAGGATCATGAGGCTGAGACGACAGCGGATCCCAGAAAAACACCAACCAATCAATTTTTTGCTCGGCAATTAAAGCACCTATTTGCTGGTCGCCGCCCAAAGGACCACTGGCCAGGCACAATACTTCTTTGTTTAAAGCCTCGTTCAGCAAACGACCCGTGGTACCCGTTGCAACCAGTTGTTTATCCTGAAAAAAATCAGCATGTTGTTTTACCCAAGCCAGCAATTCAGCCTTTTTTCCATCATGCGCTACTAAAGCTATAGTTTTCATTGTTGTGTCCTTAAAGTTTTCACCAGCATACACTTAATTTTTGATAAAAAAAAAGCCCGGCAAAGCCGGGCAAACAACCAAGGTCCACGTAAAAACTCTGTACTTGGGATTAATCTATCAACCGACGATTTTTTTCATCGCGGTCATATAGCCCCTTAACTTTTTGCCAACCAGCTCTACAGGATGCTGGCGGATTGCTTCGTTCACAGCAATCAGGCGAATATTGTCTACACCATTTGCAGCAGAGCTTAAGCCCTTGCCCACATACTCAGTGCTCAGCTTGTTGACGAAATCACGTAACAGTGGCACTGCAGCGTTACTGAACAGGTAGTTACCGTATTCAGCGGTGTCTGAAATAACTACGTTCATTTCGTACAAACGTTTACGCGCTATGGTATTGGCGATTAACGGTGTTTCATGCAATGACTCGTAGTACGCTGATTCTTCTACAATACCGGCAGCAACCATGGTTTCAAACGCCAGCTCAACACCGGCTTTCACCATGGCGACAAACAAAATGCCGCGGTCGAAATAATCCTGCTCTGGAATTTGCTCACTGGAAACCGGTGCATTCTCAAAACCAGATTGACGGGTTTCTTCGCGCCAGCCAAACAGCTGCTTATCATCATTGGCCCAGTCGGCCATCATGGTGCGGGAGAATTCACCGCTGATGATATCGTCCATATGTTTTTCAAACAGCGGACGTAAAGTTACTTTTAATTCTTCAGCTAAATCATAAGCTTTGATTTTGGCTGGGTTCGACAAACGGTCCATCATATGAGTGATGCCACCGTGTTTTAAAGCTTCAGTCACAGTTTCCCAGCCAAACTGGATTAACTTGGCGGCATAACCAGGTTCTACACCTTCAGCCACTAACTTGTCGTACGCCAGAATAGAGCCGGTTTGCAACATGCCACATAAAATGGTCTGTTCGCCCATTAAGTCGGACTTCACTTCAGCCACAAAAGACGATTCCAATACACCGGCACGATCACCACCAGTTGCAGAAGCGTACGCCTTGGCGATTTCTAAACCTAAACCTTTAGGGTCGTTTTCAGGGTGCACTGCAATCAGCGTTGGCACACCAAAACCCCTTTTGTATTCTTCACGTACTTCAGTACCAGGACACTTAGGCGCTACCATCACCACAGTGATGTCTTTACGAATTTGTGTACCTTCTTCCACAATGTTGAAACCGTGCGAATAAGCTAAAGTTGCACCTTGTTTCATCAACGGCATCACAGCTTTAACAACTGAAGTATGCTGCTTATCCGGAGTCAGGTTTAATACTAAATCCGCAGTCGGAATTAACTCTTCGTAAGTGCCTACGTTAAAACCGTTGTCAGAAGCGCTCTGGAACGACTTACGTTTTGCGGCAATAGCTTCAGCACGCAAGGCATAAGAAATATCCAGACCTGAGTCGCGCATATTCAAGCCTTGGTTTAAGCCCTGAGCACCACAACCTACAATCACCACTTTCCAGCCTTTCAATAAATCAGAGCCTTTGGCAAACTCTTCTTTGGCCATAAAACGGCATTTACCTAACTGTTTTAACTGCTGACGCAAATTCAATGTATTGAAGTAGTTACTCATAACAAATCCTGACGAATTCTTCTAGCTGGCTATCTGTTGTGCTCAGCGTAACAGGGCAGAGAAGTCATGCACTGTTTTGATGCCTTCGAGAATAAAACAGTGCAATGATTGCGTGAAGTGATATATTCACAATACAGTATTTCACTTTGTGCAACACAGACCTTCATAGCAGAGACACTAATGGATATTCGCAACGCACAGCTATTTTTGCATCTGGCCAGCAGCCTGAACTTTGCCCGCACCAGCGAGCAAATGTATGTCAGCCCTTCTACGCTTAGCCGGGTGATCCAGCGAATGGAAGAAGAGCTGAGCGTCGAGTTATTTCAACGGGATAACCGCTCTGTGCGGCTAACGTTGGCGGGCCAAAAAGTGCAGGCTTTTGTCAAAAGCTATTTAGAACAATGGCATCAACTGCAAATTGCGCTGAGCGAAACCAGTGCATCCTTAAGCGGTGAGATCCGGCTGTTTTGTACTGTAACCGCCAGCTTCAGTCATTTGCCCGCTATATTGGATAAATTCCGTTTAGTCTGCCCTTTGGCAGAAATTAAACTAATTACCGGCGATGCTTCTGCAGCTTTAGAGAAAGTAAAACAGGATGAAGCGGATATAGCGCTGGCTGTGTACCCTGAACATTTCCCACTGAATATGGCCTTTCGCAGTATTGCCAAAGTGCCGCTGCAATTGATAGCGCCTGTGATCCCATGCAAGACCAATGATTTATTAAACCAAAGCCCTATTCCCTGGGAGCAAGTGCCTTTTATTTTGCCCGAGCATGGCCCGGTGCGCAGCCGCTTTGAGTTATGGCGTAAAACCCGAATAGCCGAGCCTAAAGTGGTTGCTAAAGTGGAAGGCCATGAAGCTATGGTCAGTATGGTGGCTTTAGGCACAGGAGTGGCTTTAGTGCCGGCTATAGTGGCGCAGCAAAGCCCGGCAAGGGACAGAGTAAGGTATTTAACGCAAGGCGATGAGTTTGCGCCATTTGACCTAGGTTTGTGTACTTTATCCAAGCGGCTGCATGAGCCACTACTGAGGGCATTCTGGCAGGTTGCATCTGAGCTGATTTAGCTCAGATGTTTTATCTATAAAAGCTATTTCACTATCGATCAGACTATCAGCGCTACTTCACTACGCGCAGGTGAGACACTTTTTTGCCTTTGTTTGGATCGGTAGGCTCGTCATCTGGCGGAGTCTGTTCACCGCTTTCCATGTCTGCACTATCTGCTACCGCTTCCAAATGATGAATATCATCCTCTGTGTCTTCTTCTGCATCAAACATAGTACCAGCGCCATTTTCGCGGGCATAAATAGCCAGTACAGCCTTCACAGGTACTGTCAGTGCAAAAGGTTTACCGCCAAAACGGGCGTTAAAGGTAATCACTTCATTACCCATCAACATATTACCTACAGCTGAGGGCAGAATATTCAGCACTATCTGACCGTTCTGAATATGTTGAGTTGGTACTTTACAGCCTTGCATACTGGCATTGACCACCAGGTAAGGCGTTAAATTGTTATCCACTATCCATTCGTAAAAAGCCCGGATTAAATAAGGCTTATTCGGCGTCATGTCCATCAGTAACCACGCCCCCGACGGATTTCACGTTCGGCTTCAGTTAAAGACTGCTGAAAACCGTCGCGTTCAAAAATACGGGTCATATAAGTTTGCAATAACTTGCTGCCAGTTCCGGTCAGTTCAATATCAAGCATAGGCAAACGCCAGAGCAAAGCCGCCAGATAACAATCAATCAGGCTGTATTCGTCACTCATAAAATACGGATGTTCCTGGAACAACGGAGCCATCGCCAGTAAACCTTCACGTAAATCACGACGTGCTATAGCGGCATCCGGAGCATTATTCAGAATCTTGTCAGCTAAACCATACCAGTCTTTTTCGATGCGATGCATCATTAAACGGGCATTAGCGCGAGCCACTGGATAGACAGGCATTAAAGGGGGATGTGGGAAACGCTCGTCCAGGTATTCGTTAATAATATCGGCTTTAAATAAAGCTAAATCTCTGTCCATCAAAGTGGGCAAAGAACCATAAGGATTAACCTCATAGACATCTTCAGGCAGACTATCTGTGCTGACCTGCATAATATCTACAGTGACGCCTTTCTCCGCCAGTACCATTCTGACCTGATGACAGTACATGTCATTGGCTGTTGAAAACAAGGTCATCACAGCACGTCTGTTGGCAGAAATCGCCATAGGATCCTCCGGTTATAAGCATAAATGCAAAGGGGCCTCGCGGCCCCTTCAAAGGCTAACATCAGTGTCCTTAATGGACATCTCTCCAGTACTCTTTCTTCAGCAGGAAAGCGAAGATAAAGAAGATACCTAAAAAGATCAGAACTTTAATACCTAAGCTGCGCGATTCCAATTTGGAAGGCTCACCTACATATTCCAGATAGTTCACCAGATCAGCCACAGTATTGTCGTATTCTTCAGTACTCAGCTCACCAGAACCATCAGTTTTAATACCAACGTCAACTTCTGTTGGTACACCGTCTACCAGTCGTGTTTCAGTGGCTTTGTAAGGAATACCCTGCAGCTCTTGTAACACGTGTGGCATACCAACCATAGGGAACACTTCATTGTTCACACCAAATGGACGGCTTGGGTCCACATAGAATGTGCGCAGATAAGTGTAAAGCCAGTCAGGACCACGTACACGGGCTACGTTGGTCAAATCTGGTGGTGCAGCACCAAACCAGTTGGCCAGATCCGCTTTAGGTGCTGCGTTTTTAATGTGGTCACCCACTTTATTCGCAGTAAAACCTAAAGTGGCCATACCCACGTCATCCGGAATACCTAAATCACGGAAAGTACGGGAGTAACGCTGGTACTGCATCTGGTGGCAACCTAAGCAGTAGTTCTGGAACGTACGGGCACCACGTTGCAGTGACTCTTTGTCCGTCAGATCAATAGGTGCTTTATCTAAATGCACAGCATGACCACCAGCCGCCATAGCAGCGCTGGATGCTACCAGCGCCAGTACAGTAAATAACTTTTTAATCATTAGGATAACCTCACTGGCAACGGCTTGGTTTTCTCGTTTTTACTGTAGAACCATAACAGGCCAAAGTAAGCAAAATAAGTAAAAGAGAAAATCTGCGCTAACAAGGTATAAGTTGGAGTAGCAGGTAATACACCTAATACACCTAACACCACAAAGCTGATACAGAACATCACCAGGTTGGCTTTGTGCAGGTTGCTACGGTAACGGATTGAACGCACAGGGCAACGGTCTAACCATGGTAATAAAGCCAGGAAGATAATAGCCAGGAACATAAAAATCGCACCAAACAACTGATCAGGTACAGCACGCAAAATAGCGTAGAAAGGTGTGAAGTACCATACTGGCGCTATGTGATCCGGTGTCTTCATTGGGTTGGCTGGCTCAAAGTTTGGCGGCTCCAGGAAGAAACCACCGCCTTCTGGCGCAAAGAAAATAACCCAGCAGAAAATAAACAGGAATCCAACCACACCTACTATGTCTTTCACCGTGTAGTAAGGGTGGAAAGGAATAGCATCAACGATAATTTTCTTACCGCCCTTAGTGAAATACTCATGGAACGTAAATTTATCAGAGACGTTATCTTCAATCTTCTGACCATCATTTGGACGTTTTACGTCAATACCATCAGGGTTGTTTGAACCCACTTCATGCAAAGCAATGATGTGCAGGAATACCAGAACCACTAATACCAATGGTAAAGCAATAACATGCAATGCAAAGAAACGGTTTAAGGTCGCACCAGAAATAACGTAGTCACCACGGATCCACAGAGTTAAATCATCACCAATCACCGGAATAACACCGAAGATAGAGATAATAACCTGAGCTCCCCAGAACGACATCTGACCCCATGGTAATAAGTAACCCATGAAGGCTTCAGCCATTAAAACTAAGAAAATAAGCATACCGAAGATCCACAGTAATTCCCGTGGTTTCTGGTAAGAACCATACATCATGCCTCGCAGCATGTGCAGGTAAACAACAACAAAGAAAGCGGAAGCGCCGGTGGAGTGCATATAACGCAGCAACCAGCCGTACTCCACATCACGCATGATGTACTCAACAGAAGCGAATGCACCTTCAGCACTTGGCACGAAGTTCATAGTTAACCAAATACCGGTCAGGATTTGGTTCACCAGCACTAACATGGCTAAAGAGCCAAAGAAATACCAGAAGTTAAAGTTTTTTGGTGCCGGGTACTGCATCACGTGGAGATTCATTTTCTCCATAAATGGCATGCGGTACTCAATCCAGCTCATAAAGTTTTTAAACATTAAGCTGTCCCCTCATCTTCACCAATTAAAATGGTGGTGTCATCGACGAACATATAAGGTGGGATCATCAGGTTTTTAGGTGCCGGAACACCAGAGAACACACGACCAGCCATATCATAAGTAGAACCGTGACATGGACAGAAGAAACCAGAAGGAATGCCTTCAACCTGAGCGTCAAAGTCTTTCATGATATAAGTTGGAGAACAGCCTAGGTGAGTACAGATACCCACAGCGACAAAAATCTCAGGCTTTTTCGAACGGTGATCGTTTTTAGCGTAATCAGGTTGTTGCGGGTCTTCAGAGGCTGGATCACGAAGTTTATCTACTGCTTTGGTCAGACTTTCCAGCATGGCTGGTGTCCGTTTGACTATCCACACCGGTTTGCCCCGCCACTCGACCCGAATTAACTGCCCGTCTTCGAGCTTGCTAATGTCAGCGGTGACTGCAGCACCAGCTTGTTTAGCTTTTTCACTCGGATTCCAGGAAGCAATAAAGGGAACAGCAGCTCCAATCGCACCAACCCCACCAACTACAGAAGTTGCTATGGTCAGAAAGCGACGGCGACCATGATCTACAGGCGCATTGCTCATCCACTCATCTCCACGTTAAACGCTTAAATGTTGATATTTTAAGCGGCTGAATTACAGCGATTATTATAAGTTGAAAAATACGGCGGATCATAATGAAAAGCCCTGCTTTACACAAGGATTTAGCCGAATTCTCTTTGTTCTGACACCAGTTTTTCGACGAAATACGAAACCAGAATAGTCAGTAAAACTTTGCATCACCATGTTTTAACCTGAAAAAGACATTTATGTCATGATCAGCAACAACAGTGGCAGCTTTGATGAAAAGAAAATACGGAGCAGCCGGGCTGATATCTGAAGCACTGAGTCTATACGCAAAAAGACGACAAAAGTTTTATCCGCACCAGATATTTAAAATAAAAAACCCGGTACAAGACCGGGTTCTTTGCAACAAAAAACGAATTAACGTTTTGAGTACTGTGGACGCTTACAAGCTTTATGCAGACCCACTTTCTTACGTTCAACTTTACGGGCGTCACGAGTGACGAAACCAGCTTTACGTAATGCAGGGCGCAGAGACTCGTCGAACTCCATCAGAGCGCGGGTGATACCGTGGCGGATTGCGCCAGCCTGACCAGAAATACCACCACCTTTAACAGTGACGTATAAGTCAAACTTGCCTACCATTTCCACTAACTCTAACGGTTGCATAACAACCATACGAGCAGTTTCACGACCGAAGTATTCAGTGATAGAGCGTTGGTTGATAACGATGTTACCTGAACCTGCTTTGATGAATACACGAGCTGTAGAGGTCTTACGACGACCAGTACCGTAATATTGATTAGTTGCCATGTTCTGCTCCGATTAGATATCTAAAACTTGCGGTTGCTGAGCAGCATGTTGATGCTCGGCGCCTGCATATACTTTTAACTTACGGAACATAGCGCGGCCCAGAGGACCTTTAGGCAACATACCTTTTACGGCTGCTTCCAATACCATCTCCGGCTTCTTCACAAGCAGTTTTTCAAAGTTAATTTCTTTGATACCACCTGGGAAACCACTGTGAGAGTAGTACATTTTGTTTTTTGCTTTGTTACCAGTGACAGTCACTTTATCAGCATTTACAACGATGATGTAATCACCGGTATCAACGTGTGGAGTGAACTCTGGTTTGTGCTTTCCGCGTAAACGAAGAGCGATCTCAGTTGCGATACGACCAAGTGTCTTACCTGTTGCATCAACAACGAACCAGTCACGTTGAACGCTTTCTGGCTTAGCAGTAAAAGTTTTCATCTAAAAACTACCCAAAAAAAATAACACTGTTACACCTAACACAATCTTCATTGTGTCGCTTATCGCACCCCTTCGAGTACATAAACTGCCAGGCTACGGCAATTTCAGGCTGTAACGTGGGCCGGGCGCGGATTATATAGTAACCAATGACAAAAAACAGCCATTTCTGCAAAAAATTACGGTAAATGTTCCTGTGACAAATAGTCGTGTGACTGCATTTCCTGTAAACGACTTAAACAGCGCTTAAATTCAAAGGACAAAATGCCTTCTGTATAGAGCTGTTCCATAGGCACTGCAGCAGAAATAATCAGCTTGACATGGCGTTCGTAAAACTCGTCCACCAATGCAATAAAGCGTCTGGCGACATCATCACGGGTTTGCCCCATCTGAGTCACATTTGACAACAAGACAGTGTGGTAACACTTACTCAGCTCCATATAGTCATACTGACTGCGCGCCGTTTCACACAATTCGGAGAAATCAAACCAGATAATGCCATCGGCTTCTTTGCGGCTGGTTAAAGTACGGCCTGCGATTTCTATTTGGGCTTGATCCTGACGTGGTTCCACCGACAAAGCCAAAAAGTACTCCGCCAGATTACAATCTGCTTTTTCATCCAGCGGCGAATGATAAATTTCAGCCTGAGTTAAAGTACGAAGCCGATAGTCGATACCACTGTCGACATTGACAATGTCAGTATGCTTTTTAATTAATTCGATAGCAGGCAGAAAACGCGCGCGCTGCAGACCATTGCGGTACAAACCGTCAGGCTCGATATTGGACGTTGCCACCAACGTGATGCCACGGGCAAACAACTCCTGCATCAGGGTGCCCAAAATCATCGCATCTGTAATGTCAGAGACAAAAAACTCATCAAAACACAACACATCAGTTTCAGCTTTAAAGCGATCAGCCACTACTTTTAATGGATCTGACACGCCCGGCAGAGATTTCAGCTCCTGATGCACTTTGTGCATAAAGCGGTGAAAGTGAATACGCAGTTTACGTGTCCCAGGCAGACACTCATAAAAGGTATCCACCAGATAGGTTTTGCCCCGCCCTACTCCGCCCCAAAAATACAGGCCTTTCAGTGGTTGTACTTCAGGCTTTTTTCCCAGCAGCTTATCCAGAAAACCTTGTTTCAAAGGCTTCTTTTGCACAAATTGCTGATACAGACGTTCCAGCTGCTGCACCGCATTTTGCTGGGCTGCATCAAACAGAAAATCATCGCGTTGGAGGTCTTGTTGATATTTTTGCAGTGGTGTAGTCATGCCGGATATTGAAAAATAAGCCAATTAACCCTAAATAATGGTCGTAATAGTAACATGCCTTACCACTCTGGATAAGAAGATAGGTTAAACTATTGTTGAACTAACTAATTTTTCAGGAGTTGTTATGACTGTTACTTTTGCCTTGGCCTGGTTAGTAGCTGGCTTAGTGGTTGGCATAGTGGCAACCCGCTTGTATTGTTTGCGTCAATTTAATCGAAGCAAACTGCAGGTGGAGCTAAACGAAACCAAACAACAGCTGCAGCAATATCGTAGCGATGTCACTGAACACGTGGAAACGACTCATCAACTGATGAGCCAGCTTCATGAAAACTACGAAAAAATTGCCCGCCATATGGCTCAGACCAAGATGCAGTTGATCGAAAGACCAACCTTTGACAATCGTAGCGAGCTGAATTATTTCGCAGCAGACACTACGGCACAAATACGCCAGTCGATCCATAAGCTGGATGAGCGTCGGAAAGTGAAGGATGAACCATCCTATCAGCCGCTGGATTATTCCAATACGGCCAGTGGCTTAATGAAAAATAAAACTGAACGAAACTCATCGGACAACTGAACTTTTCGACTGGTAAAGCATTCTTAGTGGCGTCATCTGTACGAAGGAGCATTACCTATATGAAGTCGCAGTTATCTTTAGTTACTGTCAGTATTTTAGCCGCCTTTTTGCTGGCGCAACCTGCGCCGGCTCAGGCCAAGTTGCCATTTTTTGGCGCTGGCGATCAGGAAATGCCTAGTCTGGCTCCTATGCTGGAGCATGTGACTCCGGCTGTTGTGAATATCTCAGTTGCCGGCAGCCGCGAAGTACGACAACGCTTGCCTGGTGGACTTGAACAATTTCTTGGGCGTGGCGGTGAGTTACGCCAGGAGCAACCTTTCCGTGGTTTAGGCTCTGGCGTTATCATTGATGCGAAAAAGGGCTACGTGGTCACCAATCATCACGTCATCAATGAAGCTTCAGACATTCAAGTCACCTTAAAAGATGGTCGCACTTACAAGGCCAAAAAGATTGGTGAAGATCCGGAAAGTGATATCGCTTTATTACAAATCGAAGCAGAAGATTTGGCTCAGGTTGAACTGGCCGACTCGGATGGGTTAAAAGTCGGTGATTTTACCGTCGCCATTGGTAACCCTTTTGGTTTAGGCCAAACCGTGACGTCGGGTATAGTCAGCGCTTTAGGCCGTGGTGGTTTAGGCATAGAAGGCTATGAAGACTTTATTCAGACTGATGCCGCCATTAACAGTGGTAACTCGGGTGGCGCTTTAGTCAACCTGAAGGGCCAGTTGATAGGTATCAATACGGCCATCCTTGGGCCTAATGGCGGCAACATCGGCATAGGCTTTGCTATTCCCGCCAATATGATGAAAAACCTGGTCGCTCAGTTTATTGAATACGGCGAAGTTCGCCGCGGTTCTTTAGGGGTACGAGGCGGTGATTTAAACGCTGAAATAGCTAAGGCCATGAAAGCCAAAACCAATAAAGGTGGCTGGGTGCAGGAAGTGATCCCCGGTTCAGCTGCAGACAAAGCGGGTCTGAAAAGCGGAGATATTATTACTCACCTGAACGGTAAGCAGATAGGCTCCTTTACGGAGATCCGCGCCAAAATCGCCACTTTGGGTGTAGGTAAAGAGATTACTTTAGGTATTCTGCGTGAAGATAAAGCCATCACAGTGAAAGTGACACTGGAAGCCGCTGAATCCACTACAGCAGAAGCTAAAGTGCTGCATCCTATGCTGGAAGGCACCAGTTTAAGTGATGGGAAAACACCGGATGGTGAAAAGGGTATCGTCATTGATGATGTTGCTGCCCGTTCACCTGCCGCCGCTTTAGGCCTGGAAAAAGGCGACGTGATTGTAGGCGTTAGTCGCAGCCGTGTCACAACGACTAAAGAGCTGCGTGACATTCTGGCTAAAAGCTCTGGTGTGATTGCTCTGCAGGTGCAACGCGGCAATCGGATCCTTTATGTGTTAATACGTTAACTTTTTGCAGTAGCAAGCCTGTGGCTTGCTACTGCAACTTCTGTTTTAGTGTTATGCTTGCAAAATCTTTCAGTTTCATAATTTCTTCCAGTGCCCAAACTTCTGATAAGTCTATTAAAAAGTGTCGCTTATGGCTTGGCAATCGCCATGCTGTGGTTGGTTTTTTTTAACCAGAACCAAGGGCTCAGCCTTAACTTTTGGCAGCAAAAAGAACAACTTCCGGCTCCTGTTTCTTATTCCAAAGCAGTACGGGCTGCTGCTCCTGCTGTCGTCAATGTCTATACCAAAAGCACTACCCAAGACCCGCGTTCTTATCAAAACCGGACTATCGAACGTCAGGAGCTGGGTTCTGGCGTTATTATGAATGCGCAGGGGTATGTGCTAACCAATTATCATGTGGTCTACGGTGCCGATCAAATATCCGTAGCATTACAGGATGGCCGCGTTTTTGATGCAGTACTGATTGGTCAGGATCAATTAACTGACTTAGCCGTATTGTATGTCGAAGCAGATAATTTGCCGGTGATCCCTCAGGATGCAAGTCTGGAGCCTCAGGTCGGTGATGTAGTGCTGGCTATAGGTAACCCATTTAACCTGGGCCAAGCTATTACTCAAGGCGTAATTAGTGCTACTGGCCGCGCCGGTTTAAGTCCTGCTAATGGTTATGCCGATTTTATGCAAATGGATGCGGCTATTAATGCGGGTAACTCAGGCGGCGCTTTAATTAACAGCAATGGCGTATTAGTCGGTATTAACACTGCGGCTTTCCAACGTCAGCGCAATCAGGATATTCAGGGCATATTTTTTGCGGTGCCTTACCGCTTGGCCAGCAATGTTCTACAAAAGCTAATCAAACATGGTCGGGTGATCCGCGGTTATTTAGGTGTCAGCGGCGATCCTGTGGTTAATCCTGCCGGTGATCTGATGATATCAACAGCACAGACCCTGTTTGGCGTGAAAATCAGCGCCATAGAGCCTTTAAGCCCAGCAGCTATAGCAGGCTTAGAGGTGGGTGATATATTGCAGAAAATTAACGGTGAGACTTTAACCAGCGTGCATCATGCACTGGATTTGATAGCTGAAACACCACCGGATACGAGCTTACAAATGTCGATTGAGCGTGATGGTAAGGCGCTGATTGTGCCCGTGGTGATCCGGGAACTCAACTAATCCATCAAGTCGGAATAAAAAAGCCGACTTCATGAAGTGACCCCCAATAGTTGGACATTTCAATTACTGGGGGTCTTTTTATGTCCAAACATCCAAAAGCATTTAAGCTTGAATTAGCAAAATGTGCTCAGTACGAAAGTTCACGTGAACTCAGTCGCAGATTCGATATATCGGGCGGGCAAATCCGCTACTGGACATCCGTTTATCAACGTCATGGCTCAGATAGTTTTCTCCACAAAAACTATCCATATACCTCTGATTTCAAACTTCAGGTCATCACCGCGATGCGTGAGAATAAGTGGTCGCTTGGGTTTACCAGCGCCTACTTTGACTTATCGACTCCAGGTATATTATTTCAGTGGCTAAAGCTTTATTCTTGCGAGGGACTATCCAGACTTACCCCAAAGAAAAAAGGCAGACCTTGTATGAACCACAACTCTTCTGAACCCAAGCCATCATCGCAGATGACAGAACAAGAATTGAGAGAAGAGTTGGATTACTTACGAGCAGAGAATGCTGTTTTAAAAAAGTTAGAAGCCTTGGCTCAGGCAAAAAAGAACAAAGCAAAGAAAAGGCCCTAGTGGTCAATGAGCTCAAGGCGATATTTAACTTACAGCATCTACTCAAAGCGACTGGATTAGCAAAAAGTGTCATTGCAAGGTGTTAAGGCTGACGGCCCCTGATGAGGCGCTACAGTCGCAAATAGCGCAGCTCTATCACGAGCATAAAGGGCGTTATGGCTACCGCAGGATAACCATGTCGTTGCGGTTATCGGGGATGAGCATTAACCATAAACGCGTTCAACGAATGATGAGTGAGCTTGGCTTAAAATCAAAGGTAAGGCCCAAACGGTACACATCATATAAAGGTGATGTGGGCAGGATAGCCCCAGATTTAGTACAGAGAAAATTCACTGCCGACAAGCCAAACCAAAAGTGGGTCACCGATGTAACAGAGTTCAAAGTGGGTGAGCAGAAAGTTTACCTATCTCCTGTGATTGACCTCTTTAATCAGGAAGTTGTGAGCTACGAAGTCGGTACGTCGGTCAGGTTATCATTGGTCACCGACATGCTCAAAAAGGCGACGGCCAAACTTGGGCGACATGAAACTCCAATTGTTCACTCTGACCAAGGCTGGCAGTATCAAAACAGGAAGTATCAGCAGCAGCTGAAAGAGAAAGGTTTAAAGCAAAGCATGTCGAGGAAAGGAAACTGCTTAGATAACGCCATGGTTGAAAACTTCTTTGGCCTATTAAAAACAGAGATGTACCACAACGAAGTGTTTAAAAATGCAGATGAACTCATTGAGACCATCAAAGAGTACATCGACTATTACAACCACAAACGGATAAAGTTGAAATTAAAAGGCCTGAGTCCGATTGAGTATCGAAATCAGGCCTTGATAGCCGCTTAAAAATGAGTCCAACTTTATGGGGTCACTTCATACACTGGCTTTTTTATTTGTGTTTAAAGCGATATATCAGGCCGGAGCATTAATCCGCTGAATATTAGCGCCTAAGCCTTTAAGCTTATGCTCAATTTGTTCGTAACCACGGTCGATATGGTAGATACGATCAACCACAGTTTCACCTTCAGCGACCAGGCCTGCGATGACTAAGCTGGCAGAAGCCCTTAAGTCCGTCGCCATCACCTGAGCACCCATCAGCTTGTCGGTGTGCTTAATCAAGGCTGTATTGCCTTCCAGCTGAATATCAGCACCCATACGTTGTAACTCAGGCACATGCATAAAGCGGTTTTCGAAAATGGTTTCAGTGACCATACCCACGCCTTCTGCCACCACATTCAACACAGTAAACTGTGCTTGCATGTCAGTAGGAAAGCCAGGGTGAGGCACAGTTTTTACATTCACTGATTTTAAAGTACGGCCTGTCATATTCAAACGGATCCAGTCCGGTCCTGAACTGACTTCAGCGCCCGCTTCCCTCAGTTTTTCCAGCACCACTTCCAGCTCAGCAGGCGATGCGTTTAAGCAAGTGACATCACCGCCAGTCACAGCAGCTGCAACCAGGAAAGTGCCTGTTTCAATACGGTCTGGTAAGACAGTGTGATGTGCGCCGTGCAGCTTTTCTTTGCCTGTAATACGAATAGTATCAGTGCCTGCGCCCTGAATATCAGCACCCATAGCAATCAGATACTTGGCTAAATCCACCACTTCTGGCTCACGTGCTGCGTTTTCAATAATGGTTAAGCCATCAGCCAGCACTGCGGCCATCATCAGGTTTTCAGTGCCCGTGACACTGACCATGTCCATAAAAATATGAGCACCATGTAAGCGAGCCGCTTTGGCTTTGATATAACCCGCTTCTACTGTGATCTCTGCACCCATTTTGCGTAAACCGTCTATATGTAAATTCACCGGACGAGCGCCAATAGCACAGCCGCCAGGTAAGGACACTTCGGCATGGCCAAAACGGGCTAATAAAGGTCCCAATGCAAGAATAGAAGCGCGCATGGTTTTCACCAGCTCGTACGGGGCCATCTGGCTGTGAATTGCTGTTGCATCCACAGTCACCTGATGCCCTTCACAGCTGACTTCAGCGCCAAAAATACGCAACAATTTAAAGGTGGTATCAATGTCTTTTAATACAGGGACATTGCTCAGCACCGAAGGCTGCTCTGCCAGAATAGTGGCGAATAAAATAGGAAGTGCGGCATTTTTAGCGCCGGAAATAACAACGTCACCTTTTAAGGTAGCGCCGCCTGAAACCAGAAATTGTTGCATCTTTAACTACTATACAGGTGGGTTAAGTAATTTTTCACGGCGCCATTGAGTCGGCGTGAACGTTTTAATCGAAACGGCGTGGATACTACCATCAGCTATAGCGGCCATCAAAGGGGCATAAATCATTTGTTGCTGTTTCACCCGGCTGACACCGTCAAAACAGTCCCCTACCGCAGTCACTGCATAATGATTGCCTTCAGCTTTGACATACACTTCAGCCAGTTTCAGCTCTTCGGTCAATAGCTGTTCAATGTCATTACACTGCATTGGCTTTATCCTCTTCTATCAGTGGCAACAAGGCCAACACATCTGACAACTGCGCCAGAGAGATCAACTGCTCTGGCACATGACGCATTTGGATGTTTAATTTCAGCTTAGCTGCTTGTGCTACCTGATGCAGTAACCATGCAAGGCCTGCAGTGTCCACTAACGCCAGTTCACTGAAATCAAACACCACAGTGCCACTTAGTTTTTTTAATAACTTAAATGGCCATACAGTGGGCACGGTGTCACGATCCAAAGCACCGGCAAAAAACAATGTTTGTTCTTGCTGACTAATTTTTAGCATCTTTACCCTGCATAGGAGCTGTGATTGGAGCTTTTGACTTTTCCACTAACAGCGCAGTGACGCTGGCTAAACCTTGTTGACGAATCAGGTTACCCAGCTCAGCTCTTTTGCTGTCCAGCAGAGAGATACCTTCAGCAACCATATCAAACACCTGCCAATTCTGTGCATCTTTAGCACGACGCAGTTTAAACTCGATATTGATATCAGGCTTACCAGGATCAATTACGCGGGTTTTGATCGTCACAATATTCTGAGTGCCTACTGCACGAGCTGGTTCAAAAATCACTTTCTGATTTTTATACTGAGTCAAAGCACCAGCATAAGTCGCTACCATATAGTCTTTAAAAGCCACCACAAAAGCATCACGCTCTTCTGGTTTGGTTTGTTTAATGTAGTTACCAATCACACGGAAAGCCGCATAACGGCTGTCAATGTATGGCACTAACTCTTCATTGACGATAACGCGTAAGTGCTCAATGTCTTTTTGGATCACTGGCTGATCGTTGGAGATACGGCGAAAGGTTTGATCCGCCACAGCTTCGATCATTTTGTACGGGTCATCATAAGTTTTAACGTCAACGGCACCAGCTTGGGCAACAACACCCAAGGAAATTAATGCAGCAGCTGCAATTTTTACCAGCAAGTTTTTCATGCTTAGTTACTTCCTCTGTTAAATAAGAACTGGCCAATTAACTCTTCCAGTACGATAGCGGATTTGGTGTCTTCAACATAATCACCACTTTTCAGAATGGAGACTGTTTCATCAACAAAACCAGGCTGTAAACCTAAATACTGTTCACCCAACAAACCAGAAGTCAGAATAGCGACCGAGCTGGTTTCAGGGAAATTGTTGTACTGGCTATCAATTTCCATCGCCACTACAGGTGAATATTCTTCGGTGTTCAATTCAATCGAACGCACCCGACCCACCACTACACCACCGACCTTGATCGGAGAACGAACTTTTAAACCACCAATATTTTCAAACTTGGCGTACAACATATAGGTTTGGCCAGAGCCGGTCATGCCGCTGTTTGCCACTTTCAGCGATAACAACAAGAAAGCAGCTATTGCCAGAGCAACAAACAAGCCCACCAACACTTCGATTTTGCGAGATGTCATTTTTTATCCACCAAACATTACTGCAGTTAATATAAAGTCAAAACCTAAGACCGCTAAAGAAGATGTCACCACAGTTTGTGTGGTGGCCTGGCTGATACCTTCAGAGGTTGGCACCGCATCAAAGCCCTTATGTAAGGCTATCCAGGTCACAATCAAGGCAAACACAGCACTTTTAATCACGCCATTCAGAATATCCTGCTGGAAATCGACATTGGCTTGCATGGCTGACCAATAACCACCGCCATCCACACCTAACCAGTCGACACCCACAAGATGACCACCTAAGATGCCCACAGCAGTAAAGATCATCGCCAGCAGTGGCATACTAATGACACCAGCCCAAAAGCGCGGCGCAATAATGCGGCGCAATGGATCAACTGCCATCATTTCCATACCGGATAGCTGTTCAGTGGCTTTCATCAGACCAATTTCAGCTGTTAAAGCACTACCAGCTCGACCGGCAAACAGCAGGGCCGTCACTACTGGACCCAGCTCACGTAACAAACTCAAAGCCACCAAAGGGCCTAACATTTGTTCAGCGCCAAATTTCGACAGCACTGTGTAGCCTTGTAATGCCAGCACCATGCCGATAAACAAACCTGAAACCAGAATAATAAGTAAAGACAACACACCGACGACGTACAACTGTTTCAACAATAAAGGAAAACTTTTACGGGGGGTCGGCCAGGCTACCAGAGCACCAAACAACATAATAGTTGCCCTGCCCATACCCTGTATTTTGGCAATACTGTGTTGTCCAAGTTGCTGTAACTTATCCACTATCACTTAGCTAACTCCATTAATTCGGCACTGTAACTGGCTGCTTTAAAGTGGAAAGGTACAGGACCATCAGACTGTCCCTGCAAAAATTGCTGCACTAAAGCAGAAGGGTGAGCCCGAAGTTCATCCGGTGTTCCCTGCCCTATCACTTTCTGTTCAGCCACCACATAAACATAATCAGCGATACTCATCACTTCGTTCACGTCGTGTGACACCACCACAGAAGTTAAACCTAAGGCGTTGTTCAGCGAGCGGATTAAACGGACTATCACGCCCATTGAAATCGGATCCTGACCAGCAAAAGGCTCATCGTACAGAATCAGCTGTGGATCTAAGGCTATAGCCCTGGCCAACGCAGCCCGGCGAGCCATACCACCAGACAGTTCGGCAGGCATCAAATCACGAGCGCCACGTAAACCTACAGCTTCTAATTTCATCAACACCATCAGGCGGATAATATCTTCCGACAAGCGGGTATGCTCACGAATAGGAAAGGCTACATTGTCATACACCGACATATCACTGAACATGGCTCCACTTTGAAACAGCATGCTCATTTTTTGTCTGGCTTTGTACAAATCGTTGCGATTGAGCTTAGGTATATCCTGACCGTTGACCAGAATTTTACCTTGCTCAGGCTTTAACTGACCGCCGATCAGACGCAGCAAAGTGGTTTTACCTATACCACTGGGCCCCATAATAGCGGTCACCTTGCCACGCTGAAACTGCATGCTCATGTCATCATAGATCACACGGTCACCACGTTTGAACGTCAGGTGCTGAATGTCTACCAAAATATCTGACACGTTGATCCTCATTTAAAGAGTAGCGCTTAACGCTAAAATTAAAGGCGCGCAATATACCTACGCACAACAGCTACTTCAAGCTAAGCGGACTAGTAAAGGCCTGCTATTGTATAGGTTTTTCGCCACGACAACCTTATAAAAAATAGTAACAACTGATTGCAAAAACAGAATAATTCGTTTGTTTTACGTAATCTTTTGCATTTGAGCCTGATAAGCACGAAAATATCGGCCTCTGTGTATGGCCGCAAAGTGTGCCGCGCTGAAAATGAATCGCAGCTTAATGCTTCAGCTATCTCTATGATCTGACTGATTCTCTTACTGGATCCTTTCCACAGAACAGCAGATCCAACTACGCTGACAATGACTAATTGATGGGGATTTTTGCATGACTCTGGATTTTCGCCCTCAGGCCCTGCAGGTGTTACAAATTGAAGCTGCAGCTGTAACCCAACTTGCCGCCTATATAGACGACAGTTTTAATCAGGCTTGTCAGATGATGTTTGACTGTAAAGGTCGGGTCATTGTGATTGGCATGGGAAAATCCGGCCATATTGCTCACAAAATTGCCGCAACTTTAGCCTCAACCGGCACTCCTGCTTTTTTTGTACATCCGGCAGAAGCCAGCCATGGTGATTTGGGCATGATCACCCAGGACGATATAGTATTAGCTATCTCCAACTCAGGTGAAACGGCTGAAGTTCTGACCATAGTGCCAGTGCTGAAACGCCGTGGAATTAAAATGATCGCTATGACAGGCCGTCCTGAATCAACCTTAGCTACTTTATCCGACGTGCATCTGTGTGTGCGGGTTGAACAGGAAGCCTGCCCATTAGGCCTGGCTCCCACCGCCAGTACTACAGCAACACTGGCGATGGGCGACGCTATTGCCGTCGCCCTTCTGGACGTTCGTGGTTTTTCTGCTGATGATTTTGCCTTGTCCCATCCCGGTGGTAGTTTGGGTCGTCGTTTATTACTTCGGTTAGAAGATGTGATGCATTTTGGTGATGCCCTACCTGTGGTGCATCAGCAAGTCAGCCTGAAAGCAGCCTTGCTGGAAATTTCCCGTAAAGGTTTGGGCATGACGGCTATTGTAGATGATTGTGGTAAATTGGCTGGCTTATTTACTGATGGCGATTTACGCCGCGTGCTGGATCAACAAGTCGATTTGCATACGGCCAGCATTGCCAGCCTGATGACCAGAAACTGTATTACCGCTAAACCTGCTATGCTGGCGGCTGAAGCTTTACAAGTCATGGAACAACGCAAAATTAATGGTCTAATTGTGGTCAACGAGCAACAAGAGCCAATAGGTGCTCTGAATATGCATGATTTATTAAAAGCCGGAGTGCTCTGATGTCGTCTTTATTTGCCCAAATGTACCAGGCCATCAGCCCGGAGCTGGAACAAAAAGCTCAGCACATTCGGTTGTTAATATGTGATGTCGATGGCGTGTTCTCCGATGGCCGTATTTATCTGGGGAATCAGGGCGAAGAGCTCAAAGCCTTCCACACCCGCGATGGTTACGGTATTAAAGCCTTACGTCATGCAGGTATTGAAGTGGCAGTGATTACTGGCCGTCGTTCAGAAATAGTGCAGCAACGAATGACCTCACTGACTGTGCCTTATATTTATCAGGGGCAGGAAAATAAACTCGCCGCTTTTGCTGAACTCCAGCAGAAACTGGCACTCGAAGCCTCACAAATTGCCTTTATTGGTGATGATTTGGCAGACTGGGCCGTGATGCAGCATTGTGGTTTAAGTGTTGCGGTACAGGACGCTCACCCTTACCTTGCGTTGCACGCAGATTACCGTTGTAAATTACCAGGTGGTTTTGGTGCGGTGCGTGAACTCTGCGATTTGCTGTTGACCAGTCAGGGCAAATTTGCAGAATTTTCAGGAAGCAGCACATGATCCGTCAATTTCTCTGGTTATTACTGATAGTGGCTGCCGCTGCCGGCTTTTATAGCTGGCAACTGTTGGATCAGGAGCAAAGCGGAACCCCGGCCAATCAGGACAACCAACCTGACTATGTGGCACAGGACCTGACCCGGATGATTTATGACAAAGAAGGTCATTTGTCAGATTTAATCCGTGCTCAGCGTATGGAACACTTCGAACGTTTTGGTTTTTTGCAGTTTGATTTCCCTATCTACACCATTTATCAGGAAAAAGTGCCATTATGGCAAGTGACAAGCGAGCAGGCAGTGCTTTATCCTGATGACAAACTCATTCTTGAACATAGAGTGGAGCTGCGAAATATGTCGACAGATCCACTTTTTACCCGAATAGAAACCAATGCAGTTGAGCTTCTGTTTAACAGCAATACGCTGCAGTCAAACGAGCAGGTACGAATTTTTGGACTGGGTTTTCAAATTACAGGCCAAGGCATGCTGGCTGATTTGAACGAACAGAATATAGAGCTGAAACAGCACACTAAAACGGTTTATTACAATGAAAAGTAACATTATTTTACTCAGCGTTCTCATCACATTCAGTGGCTTTTGTCTGGCTGGCCCGGATGACTTTAAAAAAGAAATTCAGGTCGGTTCTGACCGCCAGTTTGGCTCAATTAAAGATAAAGTGATGACCTTTGTTGATAACGTCAAAGTGCAACAAGGCAGCCTATTGATTGAAGCAGACAAACTCGAAGTCATTGCCAGCGCAGGTAAAGGCAAAGAAGTTTTTATCGCTTCAGGCCAACCCGCTAATTACTCGCAGATGCTGGACGGTGATAAGCCTATTAAAGCCAGCGCAAACGAGATCCGCTATGACGTAGCCAACGGTACGCTTGTGCTGACGGGCAGCGCAGAACTCAGCCAAAATGGCAGTATGGTGCAAGGCGCAGTGATTAAATACAACCTGGAAAAACAAGAGCTGGAAGCGGAGTCTGACGGTAAAAAAACCGAACGAGTCACCACAGTATTCAGCCAGGAAGGAAAAGAATAATGAAGTTAGTTGCGTCCCATCTGGCTAAAAGTTACAAAGGTCGCCAGGTGGTCAAAGACGTTAGTCTGGAAGTGAATGCCGGTCAGATTGTTGGCTTGTTAGGCCCTAACGGTGCCGGCAAAACCACTACTTTTTATATGATTGTTGGTTTAGTGCCATCGGACAAAGGCAAAATCACCCTGGATGACAAAGAGATCACCTTTGATCCTATCCATGCCCGCGCCCGCGCAGGCATTGGTTACCTGCCGCAGGAAAGTTCGATATTCCGCAAACTGACGGTATATGACAACCTGCTGGCCATTTTGCAGCATCGCAAAGATTTAACCGAAGAGCAGCGCGAAGAAAAAGCCGATGCGCTGCTGGACGAGTTCCATATAGGTCATATCCGTAACAGCCTTGGCATGAGTTTATCCGGTGGCGAACGGCGCAGGGTGGAAATAGCCAGAGCACTGGCCGCAGATCCGGCATTTATCCTGTTGGATGAACCTTTTGCTGGTGTTGATCCCATTTCAGTGTTAGATATTAAAAAAATTATTCAGCATCTGTGCCAAAGAGGCATAGGGGTGCTTATCACCGACCACAATGTGCGCGAAACGCTTGATGTCTGTGAAATTGCCTATATTGTAAGTCATGGAGAACTGATTGCTGCAGGTACCCCGGCTGAGGTTTTAGCAAACCAACAAGTCCGTGATGTCTACCTTGGTGAGCAATTCAGGTTATAGTTTAAAACAACATCCGAATAGGGTTGTTTGGAGAAAATAAGAAGTACATGAAACCGTCTCTGCAACTTCGTCTTGGTCAGCAGCTCACAATGACTCCTCAATTGCAGCAAGCAATTAAACTGCTGCAATTGTCTACTATTGAACTGCAACAGGAAATTCAGGAAGCGCTGGATGCTAATCCATTGCTGGAAGCTGAAGATGACTATGCGGTGTTTCAGGAACCGTCTTCCAAGGATTTAAATCACGGCGCTGAGTTTGACGCCCCCGACTACGACAGCAGCCATGATGAGCATTACGAACCCGAGGTAAAGGACAGCAGCGAAGCGATGTCCGAGCAAAATATCAAAGAAGATTTACCGCTGGACAACCACTGGGACGATTTAGTCAGTGCCGCTCCTGTGGCTGGTGCCAATAACTTCAATGGTGATGAAGACACGGTATTTCAGGGCGAAACCAGCGAAACCCTGCAAGATTATTTACGTTGGCAAATGCAGCTGACCCCCTTTTCAGATACAGACCGCACTATTGCTGAAATCATCATCGAAGCCATAGACGAAAACGGTTTATTAACGATAGACACAGAAGATATCCTCGAATCGCTTGGCATGCCGGAAGTGGAAGCCGACGAAGTCGAAGCTGTGATCAAACGTATCCAGTTATTCGACCCTGTCGGTGTTGGTGCCCGCACTATTCAGGAATGTTTATTGGTACAGCTACGCCAGTTTGATCCAAAAACCCCCTATCTGGCTGAAACCCGGCATATTATTAAAGAATATACTGACTTTTTAGCCAACAGAGATTTCCGTTCTCTGATGCGTGTGACTAAACTCAAAGAAGACGACTTAAAAGAAGTGATGCGCCTTATTCACAGCCTGAACCCACGACCAGGGGCAGATGTGATTCGACAAGAACAGTCGTATGTGATCCCTGATGTGTCGGTCGCAAAAATCAAAGGACGCTGGATGGTCGAGTTAAATCCTGATGCGATGCCAAAGATCAGAATTAACGAGCAATATGCTGCCATGTCACGTAATGCCCGTAACGCATCAGATGGTCAGTTTATTCGTTCCCACCTGCAGGAAGCCAAGTGGTTTTTAAAAAGTCTGGAAAGTCGCAACGAAACTTTACTTAAAGTGGCCAACTGCATAGTACAGCAGCAACAGGCCTTTTTTGAGCACGGTGAAGAAGCCATGAAACCCATGGTATTAAACGACGTGGCAGAAATGGTGGGAATGCATGAATCAACCATTTCCCGTGTTACTACGCAAAAATATATGCACACTCCCAGAGGAATATTTGAACTTAAGTTCTTTTTCTCCAGTCATGTAAGTACAGAGAGTGGCGGTGAATGTTCATCCACCGCAATCCGCGCCTTTATAAAAAAATTGGTGGCGGCGGAAAATCCTGCCAAACCTTTAAGTGACAGCAGGATGGCAGAAATACTGTCAGAACAAGGGATTAATGTCGCACGGCGTACCATTGCCAAGTATCGTGAAGCCTTGTTTATTCCGCCGTCTAATCAGCGCAAGAGCTTGCTTTAACAGCTCTATTAAGAAGGAAGAGTCTATGCAAATCAACTTAACTGGTCGTCATGTAGAAATCACTGAAGCACTGAGAGAGTACGTCGATAGCAAATTTTCCAAACTTGAACGTCATTTTGATCATATTAACAATGTACATGTAGTGCTGAACGTGGAAAAATTGAAGCAGATTGCAGAGGCTAAGATGCACCTCAACGGAGGTGAAGTATTCGCTGTGTCGGAAGACGAAAATATGTACGCTGCGATAGACCAGCTGATCGATAAACTGGATCGCCAAGTTATTAAACATAAAGAGAAAATTTCTCGTCATTGATTCTGAAACTATGAACCTGAGCTCAATGTTATCGGAGGACTGCACCAAGAGTGCGGTCCTTTTTAATAGTAAAAAACGCATTCTGGAATACATAGCTGAACTGGCACATCAGCGTTTACCGGAAGTTCCTGAGTACAACATACTCGAAGCCCTGATGAGCCGTGAGAAACTCGGTTCCACAGGTATTGGCGGTGGTATTGCTATTCCGCATGGCAAATTAAAAAATGTCACCACACCTTTGCTGGTGTTTGTCGTCAGCAAGGATCCAATACAGTTTGATGCTATTGATAACCAGGCTGTGGATATTTTTTGTGCCATCCTGATCCCGGAAAATCAATGCCAGACCCATTTATCTACCTTGTCAGGTATAGCCCGCATGCTCAGTCAGAAAGACTTCACTAAAAAAATCCGTCACAGTGCCAACAGCCACGATTTATATCAGTTGCTGATGGTCGGTGCGGAACAGGTGATGGCAAAATGAAGTTATTGGTCGTCAGTGGTCGATCGGGTTCGGGCAAATCTGTTGCCCTGCGCGTCATGGAAGACCTTGGTTATTATTGTGTAGATAACATCCCTGTCAATTTACTGCCGACTTTAGCCAATGCGGTCATGGGTCAGTATGAACGGGTTGCTGTCAGTATCGACGTGCGCAACTTGCCACAAGACCCTGATGAGCTGACCGATATTCTGTCTTACCTGCCGCATAAAGTTGACCTGACCATTCTTTACCTCGACGCTGACCACACCAGCCTGATTAAACGCTTCAGCGAGACACGACGCTTGCATCCGCTGTCGCATCAGGCCATGTCACTGGATGAAGCCATACAACGCGAACAACAGCTGTTGGACCCCATCTCCAGCCGTGCCGATTTGTATCTGGATACCACAGAGCTAAACGTACATCAGCTGGCAGAGCAGCTTAGAGAGCGTATCCTTGGGCAAAAAACCGGTCGTCTGGTGATCTTGTTTGAATCCTTTGGTTTTAAATATGGTATTCCCAAAGACGCCGACTATGTCTTTGATGCGCGCTTTTTACCGAATCCGCATTGGGAACCTGAATTAAAAATTCTGACAGGTCTGGATCAACCTGTGCAAAACTACCTGTCGTCACAGGCTGTAGTGGCTCAGTATATCTGGCAAATTAATCAGTTTATCGGCACCTGGTTACCGCATTTAGAGCGCAATAACCGCAGTTACCTGACCATAGCCATTGGCTGCACAGGTGGGCAACACCGTTCTGTTTATATCGCTGAATCTTTGGCTGAAAGTTACCGTTTACAGCGCGAAGATGTACAAATCCGTCACCGCGAATTGGTAAGACATCATGGCCGATAAACTTCAGCAAACAGTCACTATCGTCAATCAACTGGGTTTACATGCCAGAGCGGCCACTAAGCTGGTACAGTTATGCCGTCAGTTTGATGCCAAAATTGAATTACAACAGGAAGGCCAAACCGCAGATGCCAGCAGTGTCTTGGCGCTTTTAATGCTGGCAAGCAGCAAAGGTAAAACGCTGGAAGTCTGCACTGAAGGCGCTCAGGCACAAGAAGCACTGACCGCTGTGGTCGCTTTGATTGAAAACGGGTTTGACGAAGAAAACTAATAGTTCAACAAGGCGGTTTAAAGGTCTGCGTTTTGTTTTCCTGACGTTTGTGTCGATGTTTTGAGTTTTAAATGCAGCGCAGCTTTGATTAACATATGAGCAGTAATAGGTGCTGTAATAAATAAAAATAGAGCGATCAATAACTGCTGTAAACTCAACTCACCTTTCACAAAGTTGAAATAAAGCATGGAGGCTAATACCAGAGCTCCCAAACCTAAGGTTGTAGCCTTGGTTGGGCCATGCAGGCGGGTATAAAAATCCGGCAATTTCACTAAAGCGACAGAGCCTAACAACACAAACAATGACCCGGCCACTGCCAACAAGGCAACCAACCACTCAAGCAAATTCATAGATTACTCCTCATCCGACGCTTTATTCAGTTGCTTACTCAATGATGTCGCCACGCAGTAAAAACTTGCACACCGCCACAGTACTGACGAAACCCAACATAGCAATCAATAAAGCGACTTCGAAATTCAAGCTCGTACCCAAATACATACCATACAACATCAGCAGCGCTATGCTGTTGATATACATCGTATCCAGCGCCAACAGACGGTCAACAACCGAAGGCCCACGAATGGCCGCATATAAATTTAATAGCAAAGCAAACCCTACCACAACAAAGCAGCCTTGCAGGATCAGATCAAGCATCAAAATATCTCCTTTAATGGAGCCTCGTAGCGTTGTTTTACTTGCTGGATTAATTCAGCTTCATCGGCTAAATCCAACACATGCAACAACAGATAACGTTGCTCACCGGATCCGGCATTTAACGGTAACACTTCAGCGCTGACAGTCCCAGGAGTTAACGACACTGTACTGGCAAGGATGGTGATAGCAAGGTTGTCTGTTAAATCCAGCGGCACAGTCACAAAAGCAGGTCTTAGCTTTTTGTTGGCACCCAGCACCAGTCGAACCACCTGCAGGTTGGCGACAACAATATCCCACAACACCATAAAGCCATAGCCAATAGCAACACCAGGCTTTTTGATACCAGGCTGGAGCAGGCGGAATTTATGGATAAGCTGCGGGATCAACCATGCCAGTAGCAAGCCAAAAAACAAATGAATAAGTGCAACACTATTATTCAGTAGTAACCAGACCAAAAATAAAAACAGACTACGAACAGGAGTTGGCCACCAGGTGTTGAATGAAAACATCAGAAGGCTCCCGGGCTAAGATTGGCAATCTGCTGTAGCTGCACAGCTGCAGCCTTACACCAAGCTGTTAGTGGGCCAGCAAACAAGCTTAACAAAGGACTGGCCAGCACCAGGAGCATTAAAGCTATGCTGCGACGGCTACCAGCCATACGGGCTTCAGTATCAGAACCCGCTACCTGCCAGAACAAAATACTACCCGCTCTGCTCAGTGCTATTAACATCAGTACACTGCTACCTAATAAAACCGACCAGAACCACAACATAGCACTGCCTTGCGGTACAGCCTGAAGCAGCAACAGTTTGCCTATAAAACCAGAGAATGGTGGCATACCCACTATACTCAACGCCACGACAATAAAAGCCGAACCCAGCAACACAGGTTGAGCGACTTTTCGGCCATTCACCAAACGGTCTCCGGCTTTACCACGCTGATGAGCAATAAGGTCGGCCAGCAAAAATAAAGCTGCAGTAGCTAAGGTTGAATGCACCAGATAATACAGTAGTGCTTCCACTGACTCTGGAGTGCCTAAAGATAAAATAGCCACCAAAGCGCCTACTGACACAATCACCAGATAGCTGGCCATTTTACGTAGGTCTTCACTGGCCAGAACACCCAGCACTCCCATCAGAATCGTCAGAAGGCCAGCCCACCACAGTACAGGAAATACCCAACTGGCGACAAAGCCTGCATCCTGCAGCACCATAGCAAACACCCGCAGCAGGCTGTAAATGCCTACTTTGGTCATAATGGCAAACAAAGCAGCCACGGCAGGAGAAACTGAAGAATAGGCATTACCGAGCCAGAAGTGCAACGGCATCACTGCGGCTTTTAAACCAAATACAACCAAAAGTAATGCGACAGCAGCTTGCAATAGCTGCAGTTGAGTGTCAGACAAAGTCGCCACTTTAGTGCCTAAATCCAGCATATTTAGTGTGCCAGAGGCTCCATAAATCAACGCCAGTGCAAATAAAAACAACGCCGAACCGACCAGATTCAAAATAACGTAATGCACTGCTGCTTTTGTTTTGGCTTTACCGCCACCATGGATCAGCAAAGAGTAGGAGGCAATCAACAACACTTCAAAAAATACAAAAAGGTTAAACAAGTCGGCGGTTAAAAAAGCACCGTTAATACCCATCAACTGGAAATGTAATAAAGCGTGGAAAAAAGGGCCGTTTTCATCTTCACCACTGCTGGCATATAAACTGGCAGCTAAAGCCAATACAGAGGTCAGACACAACATTAAACTGCTGACCTGATCCAGCAATAAACTGATGCCAAAAGGTGCAGGCCAGTTGCCCAGTTGATACAGCTGAGCCGGGCTATGGGTACTTTGTATGACCAGCAGCACACTCAACAGCAACAGTATCAAAGAACCACCGACGCTTAAACAGCGGCGCAATAGCAGGTTCTGATCAAAAGGTGGCAACATTGTCAGTAAAGCCACCAGCAAAGGCCAGAGGATCGGCAGAATAATCAGATGATTCATGACGAAGCTCCCTGCCGGGTATTTTTCGCTACAGGTAATTTACCGTCGACATGATCATTACCTAAATCAGCACGAGCCCGAATCGATAACACCACCAAAAAAGCGGTCATCGCAAAACCAATGACTATGGCAGTCAATACTAAAGCCTGGGGCAGAGGATCGGCATACTCTTCTGTAGCTTTAAGCACAGCACCAGCACCTATTTTTAAGCCGCCACTGGCAAAAATAAACAGATTCACCGCGTAAGACAACATGGTCAGCCCCAGCATGACAGCAAAGGTTCTCGCCCGTAAAATCAGGAACACGGCACTACAGGTAAGCACCCCTATGATAATCGCAACCAGTAATTCCATTAGCTTTGTACCTCATGCACGGGCCTGTGTTCTGTGGTCATTTTGCCCAGATTAGCCAAAATCATCAGCGTAGAACCCACTACAGTCAGATAAACCCCTAAATCAAAAGCGATGGCACTGGCCAATTCAATTTCACCAAAAAGCGGTAATTGGAAATAATCAAACCAGGAGGTCAAAAAGGGCCGATCAAAAGCCCAACTGGCAGCACCTGTCAGTGCTGAAATCAATACTCCAGCTGCAACCAGACGATGATATTCCATAGTTAAACGCTCGCGTACCCAATCCACACCTTGTGCCACATACTGCAAAATAATGGCGATAGCTGTGATTAACCCCGCGACAAATCCGCCACCTGGTAAGTTATGACCACGGAAAAAGATATAGACAGAGACCAGCAGCGCTAAAGGTAATAAGGCCTGAGACACTACAGCCAGCAACATCGGGTGTTTATCCAGCGCCCACTGCCGTCCTTGTGCGTCTGAACTGGATTTAAACAAAGGTAAACGAGTCAGTAGTTTAAATATACCCAAAGCGGCTATACCCAACACAGTAATCTCGCCTAGCGTATCAAAACCGCGGAAATCGACCAGGATAACGTTCACCACGTTATAACCGCCCCCCCCGGTTTTGGCGTTGGCGAGGAAAAAATCGGAGATCCGCTGTTGTGGTTCCAGCATCACCGCATAACTTAAGCTGCCAATCACCACGCCACAGACCGAAGCTATAGCACCATCGCGGATCAGCCTGCCAGCATTAGATGCTCTGCTAATTTTATGCGGCAGAAAAAACAGCGCTAACATCAGCAATACTATAGTCACCACTTCAACCGACAACTGAGTCAACGCCAAATCTGGCGCTGAAAAGCGCACAAATATCAGCGTCACAACCAAACCCACAACCGAAATCATTACCAGCGCCAATAGCCGCTGACGCTGACATAAGACGGTTGCAAAAGCAGCAATAATAGCCACCAGCATAGCCGTCAGCATCAAACCATCTACAGGCAACATAGCTTTATGCTGAGTAAAGTGTCCCATTTGTTGTAGAGGCCAAATCAGCAGCACAGCAACAATAATAAAGAGCCACAGCAGGTAGCGCTGTAGTTCAGCTGACTCAAGACGCTGATGCCATCTCTGCGCAAACCCTAACAAGGCTTTAATTTTCTGGTCAAACAACTGCAGCGGATTCAGCTCTGGCAACTCGGCCTGAAACCGAAATAAATACTTGCGGTTAAAGTACAACAAAATGCCCAAAGTCAGTGCCAGTGCACTCATCATCAAAGGTAAATTGATACCATGCCAAATCGACAAGCTGTACTCTGGCAAAGGCCCACCTAATGCAGCGCTAGAGGCGACAGCTAATAAGTCACCTACTATATATTGCGGGGCCAGACCAACCAGAATACAAAGTGCCACTAAAATCTCGACCGGCACCCGCATATAACGGGGAGGTTCATGCGGAGTGCGGGGCAACCCTTTTGGCTGGCCATTAAAAAACACGTCATGAATAAAACGGGCGGAATAAGCCACAGACAAGGTTGCTGCGATAGTGGCCAGCACAGGGATCAACCAGGACAAAGCCCCCAGTACTTCCTGGTGCAGAGTTTCAGCAAAAAACATTTCTTTGGATAAAAAGCCATTCAATAAAGGCACACCAGCCATAGAAGCAGAAGCCACCATGGCTAAGGTGGCTGTAACCGGCATAAATTGCCAGAGACCGTTCAGTTTTCGCATGTCACGCGAGCCGGATTCATGATCAATAATACCGGCTGCCATAAATAACGAAGCTTTAAAAATAGCGTGGTTAATAATATGGAAAATTGCCGCTACCGTCGCCAGGTCGGTATCTAAACCCAGCAGTAACGTGATTAAACCTAAATGACTGATCGTAGAATAAGCCAGCAAGCCTTTTAAATCGTGCTGGAATAACGCCAGATAAGCGCCAACCAGCAGAGTCGTCATACCGGTGATCGTCACCAGCAGGAACCATAAATCTGTGCCTGCTAATAACGGATACATTCGCGCCAGTAAGAAAATACCGGCCTTGACCATAGTGGCCGAATGCAGATAAGCACTGACCGGTGTTGGCGCCGACATTGCATTAGGTAACCAAAAATGAAATGGAAACTGCGCTGATTTGGTAAAAGCCCCCAGCAACACCAGAATTAAAATCACCGGATACAAGCTGTGTTGTTGCAACACTTCAGCTTGAGATAACACCACATCCAGCTCATAACTACCCAGTACCTGGCCTATCAATAAAATACCGGCTAATAAAGCCAAACCACCAAAACCCGTGATGGTTAAGGCCATACGGGCACCTAAACGAGCATCAGCTCTGTGCCACCAAAAGCTAATGAGTAAAAAGGAACTGATACTGGTCAGCTCCCAGAATACCCACAGCTGCAACAGGTTATTCGATAACACTATGCCAAGCATGGCCGTCATAAACAGCATCAGGAAGCCATAAAAACGTGCCATCGAGTCTTTTTCAGATAAATAGTAGCGAGCGTACAAAATGACCAGCAAGCCAATGCCAAGGATCAGCAAGACAAACAGTAGTGATAAGCCATCCAGCCGGAAACTTAAAGACAGACCCAAAGTTTCGACCCAAGGCAATGTGTAAAATAAGGTTTCGCCAGAAAACACTGCAGGCGCAAGCTGTAGCACTAATACCAAAGCCGCCACGGGTAAAAAGGCAGTTGCAAGTGCACTGTAGCTGCGTGACCAGCGAGCTGTCAGCACAGGCACGAGAGAACCAACCAGGGGAAACAACACTAAAAACAGAAGTTCGATCATGTACTTACGTCCTCTTTGCGGGCTGAGTTGCGTTCACTGTGCTTAACAAAGAAAACAACCTGGGCAGTATGGCAAGCAGCAAACAGCTTTAGCGCCAGACAGAGGGTGAAATACCCTGAAAATTTTACATGCTGTACTTTATACCTGTCTGAATACAAGCTGTCCAGACGTTCAGGCTAATGACAAGCTGAAGTGGGAAAAACAGAGGATCAGAGGTACATACCTCTGATCCATAACAAATTAATGTCCGCTAGCTACCGCAGCGGCAGCCGCTGCAGCATCATAAGGATGGATCCAACCAGCGGCATACATCCAATGCGTCACTTCAGGTAACAGGAAAGTCGTGCTGAGCAAACCCACTATAGCCAGCACTATGGTGTAAGGCACTGCCATCCAAACCATTTTCATATAAGACAGACGAATAAGCGGAGCTAAAGCGCTGGTCAGCAGGAATAAAAATGCAGCCTGACCATTAGGTGTTGCCACGCTTGGCAGGTTTGTACCTGCGTTAATAGCAATGGCCAGCATTTCAAACTGTTCACGACTGATATTACCAGCCTGCCATGCGGCTTTTACTTCGTTGATATACACAGTCCCCACGAAGACGTTATCGCTGACCATAGACAACAAACCATTGGCCAGGAACAGCACCGCAGTCTGCTGCTGCCCATCAAAGGTCAATACAAAATCAATCACAGGTTTAAATAAGTGCTGGTCAATAATCACAGCAACTACAGCAAAAAATACCACCAATAAAGAAGTGAATGGCAAGGCCTCCTGAAAAGCTTTACCAATAGCATGTTCATCGGTCACGCCACAAAAGGTGGTCGCTAGAATAATCACCATTAAGCCAATTAAACCAACAGAAGCTAAATGCAAACTTAAACAAATAATCAGCAGAATGGAGATAATACTTTGCACCCACAATTTGCTGATATCAGACGCCGTCATACGTTCGGTCTGGTAGTTATCATAAGCAATCAATACATCCTGCACAGCCACAGGCAAACGTACGCCAAAATCAAATAAACGGAATTTTTCCAATACGATAGTCGTCAGTAAACCTGCAATTAACACTGGAATACTAATCGCAGCCATACGCAAGGCAAACTCGCCAAAACCCCAACCTACAGCTTCAGCAATAATAAGGTTTTGCGGCTCACCCACCATAGTAGATACACCACCCAGCGCAGTACCTACGCCGGCATGCATTAACAAGTTACGCAGGAAGCCACGAAACGCATCTAAATCAGCCCTGGATAATTCAGCAACTTCATGATCTTCGTTGTGATTGTGTGGGTCGGGGAATTTTTTGCCTGAAGATATTTTGTGGTAAATCGCATAAAAACCTATACCCACAGCAATAATAACAGCGACTACAGTTAAAGCATCAAGGAAGGCCGACAAAAAGGCAGCCATACACACAAAAGCCAAAGACAGACGAGTTTTAGAACGCACGCGGATCAACAACTTAGTAAACACAAACAACAGCAAGTCTTTGACAAAGTGAATACCTGCCACCATAAAAACCAGCAGTAAAATCACCTCAATATTCAGTTCAATTTCATGCATCACTTTCGTGGTGCTGGTCATACCTATCGCAATAGCCTGCAATACCAGCAAACCACCGGGCTGGAGCGGATAGCACTTCAATGCCATCGCCAAAGTAAATATAAATTCAACGACTAAAACCCAGCCGGCAAGATAAGGGTTTTGTAAAAATAGAATGGGGTTAATAAACAAAAAAGCGATGATACATAACTTGTACCAGTTTGGCGCCTGCCCGAGAAAGTTATTGTACAAGGCCAAAGCCATGCCGGATGGTTTCATAGTGTTTACCCAAGTTCGGAGTGTTGCGTGTTGGATTTATGTTTTGTTATTTACCATAGTTCAAATCTGTGTAAAGGTAATGACAATTAGCACAGAAATTATCAGGTAGTTCAGTTTGTTATACCTAGCGCACCTGTTTTTGTCCAGACAGATTGTGGTAACCCGCCGACTAAAACAATAAATAAAAGATCAGCACTGGCAAAGCAACTCAATTTAACTAAAAACTGGCTTTTGCAGGTGAAATGTAACCTAAGTAACATAAAGTAAAGAAAACCCTAAAAAAATCTCAAATTAACAGCTTCCTGAGTTGTCACTCGCTAAAAAAGAAAGTAAAACATCAGGGCTTGTTTGAACTTTATTCACAAAAACAAAAATATCAGCTTAACTTAATTAAAGTAATTACTGCAGGAACTCATTATGGCAATACTCAATGTTGCAGAAGTCGCCGCCTTTTTAGGTATTCAGGAAATTCGTGTTGAACGTCTGGCTCGCGAAAATCTATTAGTTGCCAATGGTAAGGATGAACAAGGTAAACCTGTGTTCGATGAGGAAGATGTAAAACGCTACAAAATTCTGGCAGAACGATTAGGCGGACTTTAATATTCTACTTCTGAATAAGCCGCAGTAACAGCTGGTAACAGTCTGCTGCGGCTTGTTTGTATCTGGGGTCCTGATTTTCCAGTTCTTCCTGCCAGTACCATAACCAGCAAAAACCTGAATACACCACTTTAGCTAAGGCTAGCTTATCCAATAACTGTGTACTGCAAGCAGAACTGCGGAACGCTTTGTAACTATCCACTAGCTGCTGTTGTTCCTCGTCCGACAAATCAAACTGAACTATTAGCGCCACTAAATCAAATACCACATCAGCCAACTGGCAGTATTCAAAATCTATTAACCATAACTTGTTCTGCCACAGCAACATATTCTGCGCATGCAAATCCATATGGCAGAGGCCAATATCAGCTTGAAAATACTGCAGATCACGGGCAGCGGTGATCAAAGGTTGCCAGATTTTTTCCGCTGCAGTGGTCCAGTGCGGCTCCAACTGTTTTTTCAGCTGTTGTAAATAAAGCCAGGGGTCGAGCACTGCGGTTTGCACTGGTAACTGGTGCAAAGTCGCCAGCTTTTGTGCTAAGACGGCTAGGTTCTGCCGGATATAAGCACCTGAAGGAGCTTGAGCATCAGGTAAAAACTCAGTGATCAGCATGCGCTGATGATTGTTCAGACATAAAGGAGCCGGTGCCAACCCTGCAGCAGCTGCAGCGTGCTGACAACGTAATTCCTGTTGCCTGCACACACCTAAAACTGAAGGACCATAATGACGCAGCACATAATGCCCTCTGTCAGTCTGTACCTGATAGGAGCTGGTTCTTTTGCCCTGAGTTAACGCCTGCAACAGCACAGGCTTATGCTCGGCAAAAAACTCCAGCTGTTGGCATAAATGCCAGATCACGCGGGATGAGTCTGCTGTTGTTGCTGATAGCTGCTGCGCCATACAAAAAATCCGATCAAGGCAATGATGGTATAGAGTACAAAAAGTGCCGTCGTAAAATACAGATGTTTTTGTATATAAACATAAATACAGACGGCATCGATCACCACCCAGTACAACCAGTTCGACACCACTTTGCGAGCCACCAGATAAGTGGTCATCACACTAAAGGCTGTGGTTTGTGCATCTATATAAGCAAAATCAGCATGAGTGTACTGATCCATCAGATAACCCAGAACCACACCAGCAAGTGCAGTACCTGCAATTAAATTCAGATGAGTACCAGCTGACCATTCGGTCATGCCCGATTGCCCTGCTGGTAATTGCTGTTTCTGCTGACGCCAGCTGTACCAGCCATACAACGCCATTCCGGCATAATACAGCTGCAGCAACGCATCGGATAACAGTGCCGAATGCCACATAATATGGGTGTATAACACTGTACTGAGCAAAGCCGCTGGCCAGCACCATAAACTTTGTTTCATCGCCAGCAGCACATAAGCCAGCGCTGACAAAGTCGCTGCCAGCTCCAGCTGAGTCAAGGTTTGCCAGCCGCTAAACAGCTGCCACCAGGATTCCGTCATGGTCGCAAATCACCGTGTAGAAACTTCACCACAAACACCACTTTGCCGTAAGTTTCAAAAGACCAGCGAATGCCTTGCTGCAACAACGCCATCACTTCGTCGTAATCACCAAAAACTTGCGTGCTCAGTGTATTGGTGATCACCAACACGTTAGGATTGGTGTTTAGCAGTTCAATAAAACCTTTGATAGGCTCAATGTAATCACTGGTGAGTGGGTACTTACTGATTTCAATAGATAATTTCATCATCAATTCCTTAAACTTGGCTTAAAACTGGTAGCTGGCTGTCACACCAATACGGCGTGGTTCACCTAATTGTTCATAGGTATGAGGCTCGTAGTCATCACGTGGGTCGTTACCAAAATAAAAGCCCCGAACACCGTAGTCTTCATCCAGCGCATTGCGACTCCAGAGCGCCAGTTGCAGATCATCCCACTGGTACTGCAGGCGTAAATTCACTAAGTGCATTTGCTCTGAGCGGGAATCGTGGCTGTCGGAATAATAAAACGCAGCTTTACTTTGCACGCCCAGATTAAAACTCAAATCAGAGGTCAGTAACCACTCACTGTTGACACTGTATTGATACTTTGGCGCATGGGCTTGATCTCGCCCCGTCTTATCTACGCCCTCTTCCGTCACAAAACCACGGATTTCACTATCGAGCCAGGCTGCATTGGCAAACAAAGTCCAGCTATCCGTCAGTTGAACCCGACTTTCCACTTCCAGCCCATGATTACGGCCTGAAGCGGCGTTATCAATAAAACCAATAAAGGACTGATCACGGGTGACCCAACTATTGACCTGCATTTCATCACGCCACATGGCAAATAAAGCCACCCGACTGACGATCTTCTGATCAGCAGAACTCGCTTTGACACCAAACTCGGCATTCCATAAAGTCTCAGGTGAAAAATTGGCTTTGCTGTTTAAGTAGTCTGCCAAATCCTCAGAGCCGCTGCCCTGCGCTTTACCCAGAGCTTCACCATTGACGCCACCCGCTTTGTAACCTCTTGAACCCAACAAATAAAGGCTTGTTGAATCGGTAAGCGCTAAACTTAAGCTCAGTTTGCCGCCCCACATCAGTTCGTCGTTTTGCTGAGCAATGCCATTGCTGTCACTGTATTCATCGTCATAACGTTCAGCGCGGGCACCAGAAGTTAAACTCCAGCCATCCCCTAAATCGCTGGTCCACTCCCCAAATAACGCCAGGTTCTGGCGTTTAAAATCACTGAAAAACTGTGCAGCCTGCCATAAATCCCAGTTCCAGAATTGACGTTCTAACTCAGTTTGCTGACCACTGGCATACCAGCCGGCAACCCAATTCGCTTGATCTTTGCCTAAAAAGCGCTGTTCCAGACTCCACTGATCACGCTGTCGTAAATATCTGTCTGTCGTGGCATAGCCATCAGGGTGAATACCTTCATAACTCCAGTCTTCGTCAAAGCCATAGTCGGTATCGGCAGTCAGGCCACTCAACTGCGTATAGACATTAGCCCAACTTAAACCCTGATAATCCGCTTTGATAGCTAAAGCGCGGCTTTGCTGTTCATCTTGCCCTGGTTTATCCGATAAGGTGGTGCGGTTGCGATCTAAAGAAAACACATCGTAGCCATTATTGATATCGCGGTAATGACCAATAAAATCCAGCGTCAGATCGCTCGTCGCCAGATAACGCAGTGCAGCACGGGCTGAGGTTTCGTCAATATTGTTGGTATCGTCACGGTTTAAAAAGCTGTTGTCGATAAAGCCATCTGAGCTTTGATGATCAGCTGCTACACGATAAGCCCACTGGTCGTTTATCGCATTGCTATAAGCGCCGCTCAGCTGGTAGCTATCGTAGTTGGCCAACGTAGTACTTAACAGGCCTTCACCTTCAAAGCTCGGAGCATTAGAAGTTAAATTCAGCATACCGGCCATCGCATTGGCGCCAAAGCGGGTAGCTTCCGGGCCGCGGAATATTTCCACTTGCTGCACATCAGCCAAAGAGCTGACACCTAAAGCTGAATAATCAATACCATCAATCAATACACCCACCGAAGGATTAATACTGTCGACAAACTCACTGCGCTCGCCTATACCACGAATTTGTAAAAAACGGCCACGGGACGCACCAGCCGAAAAGTTTACGTTGGCGGCTTGTTGCAACAAATCATCTAAATGTTGGGCGTTCTGGCGGCTGATATCCTGTTGACTCAACACCAGGATACTACCAGGCAACTTTTGTAACTGCTGCTGCCGGAAATCACCTTGCACCAGAATACGCTCTACAGCCTGTTCGGACGCAGGGCTTTCTTCAGCACTTACAGTTGTGGATAAGGCGGCCAGAATGGCCAAGGATAAATAAGAAACTCGAGACATATGATTCTACTCCATATCGAAAAGTAGGATCACCAAAGCAAAAGGAATACAGAAGTACCATCCCTCCGCCGGTATGATCCGGATCAGGTTCGAAGGGTTCGCGTTTGACGGCGTCTCAGCTAAAAGCACCCCTTGGTTCGCGGCGGAGTGTAACGGCTTTTTTTCAGACAGGCAATTGCCAGATCTGCACCTTTATGCAGATCTGGCTTACGAATTAAACCAAAGCAGGTAAATACCAGCTGGCAATAGAGAAATAAATCACGACGCCAGCCACGTCGGCGATAGAGGTGATCAGAGGTCCGCTGGCGGTTGCCGGGTCCATACCAAAACGGCTGAGTAAAAAGGGTAAAGACAAGCCAACTAAACTGCCAACCAGTACCACTATCAGCATAGTGGCAGCGACCACCAGTGCTATATCCAGCCCACCACGCCAGTAGCCCAGCGCATACACAGCAATAGCCATAGTGATACCTAATAAACCCGCTACCAGCACTTCTTTGCCGAGCATCTTGCCCCAGTGGCGTAACTTAATGTCGCCAGTGGCTAAAGCCCGTACCATCAAAGTACCAGCCTGAGCGCCGGCATTACCGCTGCTTGCAATCAATAACGGCAGGAAAAACAGCAAGGCTATATGTTCAGAAATAATTTGCTCAAAAGCGGCTAAACCAGCACCTGAGAAGATATTGCCAAATACCAACACCACCAGCCACACCACGCGTTTGCGATATAACAGGCTGATTTTGGCATCTCTGACACTGCCTTCCAGCTTGCCGATAGTGGCTGTTTTGTGAAAATCTTCAGTCGCTTCGGCGGCAGCTACGTCCATCGCGTCATCGTGCGTGACAATACCGACTAACTGTCCTTGCGCATTCACGACAGGAATAGCAATTAAATCGTACTTAGCCACCAGTGACGCTACTTCTTCCTGTGCTGTATCAACATGAACGTGAATAGGGTCGTGTTTCATCACATCATCAACCAGCGCATAAGTCGGTGCCAGAATCAGCTCGCGCAACGACAAAGCGCCAATCAAAGTGCGGTCCTGATCCACTACATAAGACAGGTAAATGGTTTCTTTATCCGGCGCTTCGTTTCTCAGTACTTCAATAGCTTGGGTAGCCGTTAAATCCGGCGACAACATGGCGTAATCCGAACTCATAATGGCGCCGGCTGTGCCTTCTGAATAAGCCGACAAGCTTAATACATCGTCACGCTCAGCCTGAGCTAAAGCGGGTAACAAAGCTTGTTTTTGCGCGTCAGACAACTTATTGAATAAATCTGCCCGTTCGTCAGACGACATCTGACGAATCACAGGGGTGAAGTCCTGGCGACTAACGTTATGCGCCAGTTCAACTTGTTTGTCTTCGGGTAAATAGCTGAAGACGTCTGCTTGTGTGCTTAATGGAAAACAACTTAACAGTTGCCACACATGCTCTGTGGAAAACTCAGCCAAAGCACCAGCTAAGTCGGCTGCGTGAGTATCAGCCAGACGAACAGATAAAACGGACAGGTCGCCACTCTCCAGAGCAGCACGTAATGTATGGATCAGAACTAAGGGTTCCATGTTTTCACCTCGAACTACGGGCCGTAGTCGCAAGGTTCAGACAAACCAGCGGTCTACAGCAAAACTACAGGGTTAAGTTGTATGTCAGGCCAGGCCTGTGACTGGGTACGTCCATAAAAACGGAACTCTCCTATGCAAACGGGAAGGAATATCAGCTTAACTTATTGCTGATACAGCGAAAAACGAGCATCATTTTACTCCTGTAACCACTTAACCTCAACTTAATAACGGTTATAAGTGCGTGATTTAGTTCAGGCTATACCCGAACGTCAAAAGGACACAACATGTTTGCTGAAAATCAGGCTTTATGGTGGCAACCTCAAACGCTGCTGAATGAACAAAGCTGTAAAATTCAGCTGGGGCCTTTGCAAATTTTTTTGCAACGTAAGGCAGGCGAATGGCGACTCGCAACAGAACAACTGACGCAGGCGGAGCACCAGCATGTGGAATCACAGCTGCTGGCTCAATGGCCGCAACACCGGCTGGCAAACCGTTTTGTATTTGAACATGAACCATTGCAGTTTTGCCTGAAGCCGGTGCTGGCAGACCGGCCTGTGGTGGTTAAAACTCACCAGCCCGTTTATGTGCCACCTGGCGAACAAGTCACTTTTTTTATCAGTAGCCCTGTCAGTATTCGTATTGAACTACAGCAACCCGCTTTATTGCTGCAGGAAGTACAGACACAACGCTTATCCGACACCTGGTTTGGCCCAAATACACAAATAGGCGAACTCTGTTATGCCGATAAAACTCAGGCCAGACACAGCAAAGAAGAACTGCCCAGACGAGTGCATAAAGCCGTTACCCCTGTCACGGTGAAAAACAACTCCAGCCAGATGATGAGCATTGAAAAACTCAGCTTACCTGTACCTTATTTATCATTGTATGGCCTGGCCGATGGCAGTTTGTGGACCGATCAGGTGTTGCTGGATCATCAGGATGATGCCGAACTGAGCCGACTACAAATCAGTAAACAAATGCCGGCAGGTTCAGATGGCGCAGAACGTTTAGCCAAACCACGTTTGTATATGGAAAAACATGGCCTGTTCCGTGCTTTTAGTGATTTATTTGCTCATGCTGCAAGCAGAGGTTCTTTATGATTGACCTGATCATTAACTACTTGGATTCCGATAAGTTTTTCTCTTTGCTACAGGCAGGCCTGTTGTTTACAGTCGGCTTTTTAGCTGCCAGTTTATTGGCCCGCGCTACCTATAAAATCTGCTTAAAACGTTTTAGCCCGCATCATGCCAGTTTAAGCCGTCGCTTAGTGTACTGGCTGGTATTGGCTTTATTTATTGCCAGCGGTTTAAAACAGTTAGGTTTTAACTTAGGTGTATTGCTGGGTGCTGCAGGGGTGCTTTCTGTCGCTATCGGCTTTGCTTCTCAAACCTCAGTGTCGAACCTGATCAGCGGTTTATTTTTAATTGGCGAACGGCCTTTTCAGATTGGCGATACCATTCAGGTGGGCAATACCACAGGTGAAATTCTGTCCATTGACCTGCTGTCCATCAAATTACGGACTTTCGATAACCTATTTGTGCGCATTCCCAACGAAAGTCTGATAAAAACCGAAGTCACCAACTTAACCCGCTTTCCTATTCGCAGGCTGGATTTAAAAATTGGCGTGGCCTACAAAGAAAACATCAGTCAGGTCCGGCAAGTATTGCTACAGGTGGCTGAACAAAACCCTTTAAGTCTGGATGAACCAAACCCGGTGTTTCAGTTTTTAAGCTTTGCCGAGTCTTCGTTGGATTTACAGTTTTCGGTCTGGACCAGAAAAGAAAACTACAGAGAACTGCGCACCTCGTTACTGGAAGAAATCAAACTGGCCTTTGATCAGCAAGGTATTGATCTGCCCTTCCCGCAACGGGAGCTCAGCCTGAGCCAAGGCACTTTGGCTCTGTTACGGCCAGAACAAAACACTAAAACTCAAGGATAAGCAGCCAGGGAACAGAAATGATCTAAGTCTTTTTCCTATCTTATCCGGAAAATTGTGTCATGATAAAACCCAATCAACAGGAATGGATGTTGTAGTCTTGACGATGCTGAAGATGTATAGACTTAGGTTACTGAAGCCGCTAACCGCAGTTGTTGCTATGTTGCTGTTTAGTGTAACTAGCCCAACTTTGGCATCAGAGTTATGCTCTTTGGTAGAAACTAATACTGATTTTAGCGCCTATCAGGGACAGACCATTTCAGAAATTCGCTTTATCCGCAACGATGTGTTTGATCTGGAACAGCCCAACACCTACTGGTTTCACCGCTTCGCTAACCGCACCCATATGATTACCACTGAAGCTACGCTACAGGAAGACGTCCTATTTAAAGTGGGAGAGCCATTGGATGCCGACAGTCTGGCAGAAACAGAACGCCTGTTAAGAACACGACGGTATTTGCGTAAGGTCGAAGTGCGGGTGACTCATCAATGTCCGGATCAGCAAGTTGTTGTCACGGTCAGCAGCTGGGATAACTGGTCGCTTTTACCTAAAATATCCGCCAGCCGCGAAGGAGGAGAAAGCCGTTCTACTTTCGGCCTGGCTGAAGATAACCTGTTCGGTTCTGGTAACAAAATCAACCTCGATTACGAACACGACAGCGAACGCACCAGCTACTTACTAAATTTCAGCTCTCCCAATATGTTTGGCAGCCACTGGGGGTTAAATACCCGTTACGCTGATAAGTCCGATGGGGAGTCTTATTTAATTGCGGTCGAAAAACCTTTTTATCGCCTGAATGCGCCCTGGTCTTTTGCCCTGACTCTGGATCAGGACAGCCAGGATATTAACGAGTACCTGCTGGGCGACGAAACCAACGAATTTCAGAAGCAAAAAAGGTTCTTTGATATTCAGGGTGGCTTGAAAGTATCCGCTGCTAACAACTGGGTACAACGCGTTTTTGTGGGGGCTACCCACAACGAAGTAAAGTTTGAAGAAACACCAGATACCTTGTTTGGTACACCAGTACAACGGGATTTGTCTCAATTTTGGCTGGCCTGGCAGTACTTAGAATCAGACTACCGACAGATGTTTAATATCTACCAATTTAACCGGGTAGAAGACATCAACTTAGGCTGGCAGGCTGATGTAAAACTGGCTTATCTGGCGCCTATGCTGGGCGCTGACGATCAGGGCTGGCAAATCACGGCTTCGACCTATAAAGCCACAGAATTAAATGCATATAACTATTTGCTGACCTCAGCCTCAGCCAGTCAGCTGGAACAGGCAGACCTCAGCCAAACCTTGTTAAAAAGCCATATGATGTGGATCCACAAGTTTGACCCGCAGCATAGTCTGGTCGGTCAGCTGACTTACCAATACGGCAATGATTTGTTTCGTGATGAGCGCTTAAGTTTAGGCGGTGACACTGGCTTAAGAGCTTTCCCTTTGTATTATCAAACAGGCGAACGTCTGGCGCTGGCCACCATGGAATACCGCTATTACAGCAACTTATCCATAGCGCAGATTTTTGATGTAGGGTATGCCACTTTTGCCGACATGGGTCGCACTTGGGGTGACAACCCGGATTTACCGGGCAGCTCAGGCGATCAAACCTTGTATGGCATAGGTGCCGGCATACGTTTGCTATCAAGCCACAGCAGCCGCGGCACCATGATCCATATCGACCTGACCAAAGCTTATGGCGGCGACGACGACTTATCCGGCTTTGAATGGCGAGTATTGGCTAAACAGAGTTTCTAGTGTTCGCCCTGACAAGCCGGACAATACACTGTGCTGCGCTGCCCTAAACGTATTTCTTGTAATTCAGTCTGACAGCTGAAACATTCCTCACCGCCACGACCATAGACCAAAAGTTGCTGGGCAAAATAGCCCGGCTTGCCATCAGTTTGGCTAAAGTCTTTTAAAGTAGTGCCGCCCTGAGTGATGGCTTTAGCCAAAATTTGTTTCACCACCTGTACCAGCAGTTCAGCTTTTGCTGCGGTGAGTTGATTCGCTGGCATTTTTGGATGAATACCAGCCTGAAACAAAGCTTCATTGGCATAGATATTACCCACTCCAACCACCACATGATTGTCCATCAACACCAGTTTGATGGCGCTACTGCGTTTTTGACAAGCGGCCAGCAACATAGCGGCATGGAAATCACCCAGCAAAGGCTCAGGCCCTAAGTTCGCCATCAGCGTATGCACACTGTCTTTCGGCTGCCACAGCACAGCACCAAAACGTCGGGTATCGTTTAAGCGCAGCAACAAACCATTGCTCAGATGAATATCCACATGATCATGTTTGCCGGCAGGAGTGCTCCGGGGCACCACTTTCAGATGACCTGACATGCCCAAGTGAATAATCAATTCGCCTTCCGGCAAGTGAATTAACAGGTATTTAGCTCGTCTTGTTACATCAAGTACAGGCTGCTGGCTAATCTGCAACACTTCATCTGGTATTAACCAGCGCAGCTGGCGCTGCCGCACCACCACTTTTTCAATACGTTGCTGCTGTAAATGCGGGCTAATGCCTAAACGGGAGACTTCTACTTCTGGTAATTCTGGCATAACACCCTCAACGTAAAACGGCTGGAAATAACAACTCGGCCTGGCCTGGTGGTAAGCGATACCACAGATCCGTGTCTACAGCTTTTAACCAATAATACTCACCCGCCTGATACAACTGCCATTGCTGCTGCGCAGGTTTGCCAGTCAGCCAGACTGACACTTGAGTCACAAACACTGGGTTAATAGGATCAAGCGGGGATTTTTCCGGCAAGGTGGCTTGCTGCCAGTGTTGCAACAAGACCGCCAACTGCTCTTCTGTCAGCGCTGCAGGTTGTGAACGCCAATTTGGCCCTGCCCGCTCAATCTGATGCTGCGGAAAATGCAAAGCTAACAACGTCTGATTTGTTGAAATAAGCTGAGCTTGTGGCTCGTTGCGGGACTGCTTTAAGTATTCAGGCAAACCAATAAACAGGGCGACTAAAATCACCACTGTATAAATCATGACGTTATTCCAGCCTTTTTGACTTAAACGGATCATAAAGATAAAAACCGGTGCAGAAGAAAAACAGCAGTGTAAACCAGAGTCAGGCAGAACAACCAGAAAAACGTAACAGGAAAGAGTTTACTGTAGATATAACAAAATCGTCAGGAACGATTTTGAACATTGGAGCGAAGCGACGATGGCCCGACAGGGTGAGCGCCATGGATGGCGGCGAATAAAAACCCGACTTGCGTCGGGTTTTTTAAGTTCAATTACTTGATTTTCGCTTCTTTGAAAATCACGTGCTTACGCACTTTAGGATCGAACTTTTTGATTTCCATTTTTTCCGGCATGGTGCGTTTGTTCTTCGTAGTTGTATAGAAGAAGCCAGTACCAGCAGAAGAAACTAAACGAATTTTATCGCGCATAATTTAATTCCTTAAACCTTCTGACCTTTAGCACGCAGATCGGCTAAAACAGTATCGATGCCATTTTTGTCGATAATACGCATACCACGAGTGGAGATACGTAAAGTCACAAAACGGTTTTCGCTTTCAACCCAGAAACGGTGAGTTTGCAGGTTAGGCAGGAAACGGCGCTTAGTTGCGTTGTTGGCGTGTGAACGACGGTTACCTACCATCGGACCCTTACCAGTGATTTGGCACACTCTAGACATGTCAATGTTTCTCCAAAATTACTTCAGCTCGAGCTTCGTTCATCCTTCTGGCCAAGAAGAATGCCCCGGATTTCTGAAAGGGCGCAATTTATACACGAAAGCCTGATCAAATTCAAGCAAATCTGTACGGTTCAGGCGATCGTTTGCACATCCAAACTTCAGACCTTTATAGCCAGCCGCGTTCGGCAAAGGAAATAACCTCTGCATCACCTACCACAAAATGATCCAGCAACTTAATGTCGACAAGAGACATGGCTTGAGTCAGGCGTTCCGTTATAACCCGATCGGCACGGCTCGGCTCTGCAACTCCGGATGGATGATTGTGAGCCAAAATAACGGCGGCGGCATTATGCGCTAAAGCACTCTGAACTACAATACGCGGATACACAGGAGATGCATCAATAGTGCCGAAAAATAACGGCTCGGCGCAAATTAGCCGGTGTTGGCTGTCTAAATACAACAACATAAAAACTTCACGTTTTTGCGAAGCCAAACTTTGTTGCAGATAACGCTTCACCATAGCGGGTTCGGTAAAGACAGTATCCCGCTGCATGCTTTGCACCATATAACGCTTACTTAACTCCATAACCGCTTGTAATTGCACATATTTTGCCTGACCTAAACCGTGGCCTTTGCAAAAGTCAGCCTGACTGGCTGCTAACAAAGGTCGAAGCCCACCAAACTGATGCAATAAAGTGCGCGACAATTCCACCGCATCCATACCGGCCACACCGGTACGTAAAAAAATAGCCAGCAATTCGCCGTCCGATAAATGTTCTGCGCCATGCGCCAGCAGTTTTTCTCTTGGCCTTTCACCTTCAGGCCAGCTTTTGATACTCATCTTCGCCTCCTTGAGTTTTTGTTTTCCTTCATCTTTCCGTGTTATCTTAACGCCAACTTAACCACTTTTTGCTGCGACAGACATGGCACTATTACTGGCAGGAAAACGCATTTTATTAGGCATTAGCGGCGGTATTGCCGCTTACAAAAGTGCCGACTTAATTCGCCGTCTGAAAGAACGTGGCGCTGAAGTACGGGTCATTCAAACCGACGCAGCGCGCGAATTTATTACGCCTTTAACTTTGCAGGCCTTATCCGGTCACCCGGTGGCCAACAGCCTGCTCGACCCTGCTGCTGAAGCTGCTATGGGCCATATTGAGCTAGCCAAATGGGCCGATTTATTACTGATAGCCCCAGCTTCGGCTGATTTAATTGCCCGCTTAGCTCATGGTCTGGCCAACGACTTGTTGAGCACTTGTGTGCTGGCCACTGATGCCCCAGTGGCGGTTGCTCCTGCAATGAATCAGCAGATGTATAAAAATATAGCCACCAAACACAACATAGACACACTAAAGTCACGTAATTTTTACATTTGGGGCCCAGCAGCAGGCGAACAAGCTTGTGGTGATGTCGGTATGGGCCGGATGTTAGAACCTTTGCAGCTGGTGGATTTAGTACTTGAGCATTTTGCGCCGCGAGTTCAGCCTTTAACTGGCGTATCGCTGGTGATTACTGCAGGCCCTACCCGCGAGCCGATAGATCCTGTGCGTTATATCTCCAATCACAGCTCGGGCAAAATGGGTTTTGCATTAGCTGAAGCTGCTGTGCAATTGGGCGCAAAGGTCACTTTAATTGCAGGACCAGTGCAGCTTAAGACTCCTGATCAGGTAAAACGTATTGACGTGGTCACAGCCGCAGAGATGTATCAGGTCGCATTAGAGCAGGCGACCAGCGCAAGCATCTTTATTGGCTGCGCCGCTGTAGCAGATTATAAAGTGGCTCAGGTTGCAGAACAGAAGCTGAAAAAGACCAGCGACGACAGCACCAGCCTGACGCTAGTGAAAAACCCGGACATTATTGCCGCTGTGGCCGCATTAAAGTCACAACGTCCTTTTACTGTAGGTTTTGCCGCTGAAACTCAGGACGTCGCCAATTATGCCCGCCAGAAACTGGCGAAGAAAAAACTGGACTTGATTTGCGCCAACGACGTATCCCTATCGAACCAGGGCTTTAACAGCGAACACAATACTCTCACTGTATTTTGGGCAGACGGCGAACAGCAGTTTGGCTTACAACCCAAAACAGAGCTGGCACACCAACTTCTTTTATTGATTAACGAGCGTTATCTGCATGAAAAAAGCCATTGATTTAAAAATTCTCGACCCACGTATCGGCACTGAATTCCCATTACCGGCTTATGCCACACCGGGCAGCGCTGGTTTAGATTTACGGGCTTGTCTGGATGCAGAAGTACAATTGGCTCCTGGCCAAACCAGACTGATCCCAACAGGTTTGGCTATTCATATTGGTGACGCAAATTTATGCGCCACTATACTGCCACGCTCTGGTTTAGGTCATAAACACGGCATAGTGCTGGGTAATTTAGTAGGTTTAATCGACTCGGATTATCAGGGCCAGCTGATGGTTTCTATGTGGAACCGTTCGCAGGAACACTTCACTATTAACCCTGGCGATCGTATCGCTCAGCTGGTGTTTATGCCGGTCGTACAGGCAGAATTTAATATAGTTTCAGATTTTGACGCTTCAGACAGAGGCGAAGGTGGATTTGGTCACTCAGGCCGGGCTTGATTAACCTGAACTAGGGATAAGCAGTGCCACTGAACGAGCATCTTTTCGCGCCTCTCGGCGTTGCTTTGTCTAGCCATAGACTGCTATGGCGTACAACAAAGCGCCTTGAGATCCACAAAAATCTGCGTATTCAGTAAGGAAAGAGTTTTTTGTCTTAAATGCATTTCCCTATCTAATTGATTTAGGAAGTAAAAATAAATAAATTTCGACACTCATTATCCCAAGTTCAGGTTAATTTGTGACAAGGATATCCATGGCAACGACAAAACGTCCCAACCGCAAAGAAGATATTTTGCAGGCTCTGGCCGCTATGCTGCAAAGCCATGCGGGCCAGCGTATCACCACAGCAGCTTTGGCTGCTCAGGTGGGTGTATCCGAAGCGGCTTTGTATCGGCATTTCCCCAGCAAAGCCCGGATGTTTGAAGGCTTGATCGACTTTATTGAAGACACCTTGTTGTCGCGTATTAATGCGATAGTGCAGGAGCACAAACAAACAGAGCAGCGTATCGAGCTGATTATGCAACTGTTGCTGATCTTCGCCGAGCGTAACCCTGGTATCTGCCGTATTCTGACCGGCGATGCCTTACAGGGTGAACAGGAGCGTTTGCAGGAGCGCATCAGCGCCTTGTATGAAAAGCTGGAAACTCAGTTAAAACAATGTTTACGCGAACGTAAGTTACGTGAAGGCAAAAGTTTTACTGTGGATGAAGGTGATTTAGCCAACCTGTTGCTGGGTATTTGTGAAGGTAAAATGCAGCAGTTTGTCCGCTCAGGTTTTGCCCGCTTGCCAACAGCTCAGTGGCCTAATCAATGGGCTTTGCTGCAGAAAACCTTATTCACGGTTTAAAGATTGCTGTTTAAAAGCTACAGATAAAAAAACCGGTCAGTTTTGAAGTTGACCGGTTTTTTATTGTTTAAATCTGCTTAGCTAAATTTCTGCCAGATAGCGGCTGCCCAGACTAGAGTGACAAAAGCCAAGGCTGAAGTCACAGCAGCTGAGCCCATATCTTTAGCCCGGCCTGATAATTCATGCCGCTCTAAACTGACACGGTCGGTTAAGGCTTCAATGGCTGAGTTGAGTAACTCAACAATAATCACCAGTAACCAAACCCCCATCAAAATAGCAAAGTGACCAAAATCAGCAGCTAAATACCAGGCAAAAGGAATAGCAGCTAAAGTAAGCCCGGCTTCCTGACGAAAGGCTGCTTCGTTCACCCAAGCTGCAGTAAAACCTTTACGGCTACAATCCGCAGCTTTAATAATACGTCCAAAACCTGTGCCGTTTGGCTTACTCATACTTAGTCCTTAAACTAGCTCACGCCATATTGGGCACGGTAGGCAGACACAGCTTCTAAATACTGGGCCAGCTCTGGTTTGCCTTGCAGGTAGTTGATTAAGTCGTTTAAACAAATGATAGACACCACTTGAGTGCCAAAGTCGCGTTCGACTTCCTGAATAGCTGAAAGTTCGCCCTGACCTTTTTCCTGACGATCGAGCGCAATCAACACACCACTTAAACTGGCGCCCTGTGCCTGAATGAGCTGCATTGACTCGCGAATCGCAGTACCAGCCGTGATCACATCATCCACCAGCATCACTTTACCCTGTAAAGGCGAACCCACTAAGTTGCCGCCTTCACCATGGGTTTTGGCTTCTTTGCGGTTAAAACAATAAGGCACATCTTTACCATACTGATCAAACAACGCCACAGCTGTGGTAGTCGCAATAGGAATACCTTTGTAGGCAGGGCCAAACAGCAGGTCAAACTCTACGCCAGCATCTTCTAAAGCCGCGGCATAAAACCGGCCTAAACGGGCTAAATCGCCGCCTGTATTAAATAAACCTGCGTTAAAAAAGTACGGGCTGGTACGGCCGGATTTCAGCGTAAAACTACCAAACTTCAGTACCTGACGCGACAATGCAAATTCAATAAAGTCTTTTTGAAACTGTTTCATAACTTAGTGTGACCTCAAAACCTTAAGTGAAACTTAAGCTAAAACGCGTTTTTGTTCGTCGATAATTTCACGGATGGCGTGTTTGCCTAATTCCATCATCTGCTGCATTTCTTCAAAGCTAAATGGCGCTTCTTCGGCCGTGCCCTGAATTTCGATGATTTTGCCGGTTTCAGTCATGACGATGTTCATATCAGTTTCAGCGTTTGAATCTTCGGCGTAGTCTAAATCGGCAACGGCAGTGCCTTTATAAACACCCACAGAAACCGCAGCGACCATAAAATTCAACGGGTTGGTTTTGATCATGCCTTTAGCGCGCATAAAATTCAGCGCATCTACTAAAGCCACACAAGCACCGGTAATAGAGGCAGTGCGGGTGCCACCATCGGCCTGGATCACGTCACAGTCGATAGTAATAGTGTTTTCACCCAACAGCTTTAAATCCACAGCAGTACGTAAAGCACGGCCAATCAGGCGCTGAATTTCCATAGTACGGCCACCCTGCTTACCACGAGCCGCTTCACGGTCGTTACGGGTATGAGTTGCGCGTGGCAACATGCCATATTCAGCTGTGATCCAGCCTTTGCCCTGGCCTTTCATAAAACGTGGCACACCTTCAATCACGCTGGCAGTACAAATAACTTTGGTGTTACCAAACTCAACCAATACTGAACCTTCAGCATGAGCCGTAAATTGACGGGTGAAAGTAATAGGACGAATTTGACTCGCTGTTCTGCCGCTAGGACGCATGGTGAAGCCTCAACCTGATATTAAAAGTGCTTCATTATAGGGATTTCACCCTTGCTGTGCCATCTATACGCTAAGTAAATGCGGCAAGGCGTTTTTTGCATCAAAGCTGTGACAGGATCTCATCGCACATTTCATCGCAGAGCGCAGGCTACAAAGTTGCCGCTTCAGATGCGACGGCCAGATTAGACGAATCATGCCTGAACTGGGTTTTACCCAAAGTAAGTGGAGTTGCAACGCGACGACTGATGAACGAGTCCCCATGAGCATAGGCGACTATGTGATTGGGGCGAGAGAACTCAGTCAACAAAGTTGCAGCTTCAATTAAGACGGGTATACTCGGCATTATTTTGTTTTTCAGGACACCATTATGATCCACAGTATGACCGCTTATGCCCGCCACGAAATTCGTGCCAGCTGGGGCAATGCCGTTTGGGAAATCCGCTCAGTTAACCAACGTTATCTGGAAAGCTATTTCCGCCTGCCAGAACAGTTTCGTTGCTTAGAAGGTTTATTACGCGACAAACTGCGGCAGAAACTGCACCGCGGCAAACTGGAAATCAACCTGAAATACAGCGCTTCAAACACTGCTGGCGAGTTAAAAATTAACGAAGCTTTGGCCAAACAACTGATGCAAAGCGCCAGTGTATTAGCCGAGCAAAGCGGCAAAGCCCAGTTAAACGTGGTCGATATTCTGCGTTGGCCTGGTGTGATGGAAACTCAGGAAGAAGACATCGACAGCTTACAAGCCGAACTAATGGCCGCCTTTGACGCCGCCTTAGTCGACTTTGTCGCAGGCCGTGGCCGTGAAGGTGTAGCGATAGAGCAAATGATCCGCGACCGTCTGGATCAAATCTCCACTCATGTCAGCACCTTACGCACCCATTTACCTCAAGCCCTGCAATGGCAACGCGACAAAATGTTAAACCGCTTACAAGAAGTAAAAGCCGAACTGGACCAAAACCGCCTCGAGCAGGAAATGGCCTTTTTAGCCCAGAAATCTGACGTGGCAGAAGAGCTGGACCGTTTAGAAGCTCATATCAAAGAAACCCGCCACAGCCTAAAACAAGGCGGAGCCATAGGTCGCCGCCTTGACTTTATGATGCAGGAATTCAACCGCGAAGCGAACACTCTGTCCTCTAAAGCAATCTCAACCGAAATAACCAATACAGCGGTGGAGCTGAAGGTTTTAATTGAGCAGATGAGAGAGCAAATTCAAAATATAGAATGATGTTTCAGGGGGATGCTTTAGTTGTTCGCGGCCTCTAATGTTTATTATTTTCAATAACTTGGGGCGGCCTTGGTTTCCCAGGGTCGCATCAGGGCACACAGTGAAACACAAAATTTCGGCGAGCATATTGGCGATCTAAATTAATCGCTTCCTTTCCAGTTGGCGAGTACATAGTTTTATGTGTATGCTCGTAGGCATCTATAATTAATAGGCCGCCACTGCATATGCCAAAATTAACATCCACACAACTCGACCGAGCAATCAAGGATGGCACTCCCAAAAGGCTGAGCGATGGGAATGGACTTCAGTTCACTTTGCCTAAAAAAGGGGAGGCTTACTGGGTATATCGTTATACGGACATTCACAAAAAACGCAGGGAAATTACCATTGGTAAATATTCCCAAATGAAGCTGCCGGAAGCTCGCTCTGAAGCAAGCAAATTAAAGTTAAGCCAGACTAAAGGTGCCGACCCACTTTTAGAAAAAAGAAGGGCTGAATATACAGAGATTAATTGCTGTGATGCCCTGTTTGACGACTGGTATGAAACAGATTTAGTTAAGCGAGTAAAACACCCTAATATCCCGCTTCGTGTCTATAGAAAAGACATTAGTCCAGTAATAGGCAGAATACCGGTAGCAAAAGTTAACCCACTTGATATTAGGAAAGTCATTGATGAAGTTGTTAAGAGTGGTAGGAAAACGGTTGCCAATGATACGTTAATGTATATGAAACAACTTTTTCGTCATGGGATCAAACTTGGTTTAGCCACTTTTAACCCTGCTGCTTCATTTACCATTCATGATGCTGGAGGTATTGAGGAGTCAAAAGACAGAGCTTTAACCATCGATGAAATAGCCAAATCATTTGCTGTATTTCGTGAAAACATTAGTAGCTTTGGTTATGAGAATTACTACTCGTGCTGTCTATTTTTAATGCTTGGTGTAAGGAAATCTGAACTCTGCGAAGCGAAGTGGATTGAATTCGATATGGATTCTGCTGTCTGGAACCTTCCTAAAGAACGAATCAAAACTGGCGCACCTATCTCTATTCCTCTACCTACACAGGCCGTTAAATTGTTACATGTGTTAAAAGTACGGGCTGGTTTCTCTGAATATGTATTCCCACCTCGCAGAGCCAGCGGAAAACTCCACATGGGTTCAGATACGCTAAATCGCGCTATAACAAAGCTGTTTGGACACGAAGCAGGTAGGAAGGTACAACCAACAAATAAAATGGGAGATCTCCAACATTTTTCAGTTCATGACATTCGAAGGACGTTCAGAAGCTTAGCAGCCATGTTACGTATCAGAGGCGAGGTTGCAGAGCGTTGTTTGAATCACAAACTTAAAGGTGTGGAGGGGATCTATAACAGGCACGATTACTTTGAAGAGAGAAAAGAGGCACACCAAAAAATATCAGATCTTGTTGAGCCATTTCTTAAAATAAACTTAGATTATTTTTAATGCAATCAACTATTTTTTTAAAAATCTAAGTCTGGACGCTTCAATATAGCAAGTTACTCTAAAATGCTCAAACTATGTAGGCAGTCATAACTTAGCGATTAATATAAGTAAGACATATCACACATGTGATATGTCTTACTTATTTAACAACCAAATTTCTACTTAAATTTAAATTCAAAAAATCATTCATTCTTTGATATTAAATCTAACAGCAAGGTCGGCAACAAATCGTATAGGTTCTCCGAGAAATCTATGGTACCCATTCTAGATATCTTTATTTTACCTTTCACACCGTTATTGAAGAAGCTAAACCTCATACCCTTGCAGGTGTATCTATTATGACTGAAGCGCTGCTCAAGAGCTAGCAATGCATTTGTTCTTGATTTCAAGGTTAATTCGCCAGAGTTATTTTCATCAAATAAGATGTTTGAAACTGTAATTTCGTTGACGTTAAATTCAGTCAAGTTTGGCGATGCCTTAAATGCATTATAAAAAGAAATAACGTCAAAAAATACGTTCGATACGTAAACTTGAGGACCCAAAGATTCAGAAATTTTGCTTATAAAGCTTCTTAGTGACTTTGGTGGGTTATTAACACACAAAACAATTGACTTACCATTCAAAAAGAAAATAGAAAAATCAAACTTAATCACTTTAACTGTTTCATAAGTAAACAATTCACCGTTCGGGAGTGAATACTTGACCACCTCATCGTATTTCTCAAAGTAGGAACACTTAGATTGGCTTTCATCAAATGAATGAACATCGAAGCCATAACTAGAATCTTTAGATATTGGGAATTTTAATAAAACCTCTGAGAAAGCTAAAGAATCTATGTTACATATAAATTTTATCCATTTACTATTCATCACCTTTACCTGCTATTTTTAACAATGCCTGTTTAGCAGCGTGTTCTATCGACTTGTTAAATAATTGCTCTTGGTGAGTAGTTAATGCTTTTCTAGATTTAGAATATTGCCCGTCTGAGACATATGAATAGAATCCTTTTGCCAAGTACGAAAAATCATCTTTTTCTTCTGGATCTGAAAACTGAACTTCAAACTCGTATATATCACCATCAATAAGAGAATTTACTGATATAGAACGCCAAACTATCTTAGACAAATAGAATTCTTTCTGATAAAACTGTCTCAACACTTCTGACTGTAAAACATTTTGCCCCTTCAAAGACGCCTTAGAAATATGTGTACCCAAGGTGATGGTGTCCGACTCATCATCAGATTCCCCCTCATTAATCTCATCTTCCTTGGGATGGTACACATAAACATCCGTAACATCCTTTAGCTTATAACCTTCGATCCCATTAATTATAGCTGTAAAGAAATCAGTAACTTTATTATGGTCACTGATATGGGAAAGATTAATTCTACTAGTTTGGAGCTCTCTTCCAGTTTGTTGCTCGACCTCTGCTATCAAAAGAGCTTGCCACTCTTCAACAGTTTTATTTTGTGGGTGACGAACAGTAACACCATCCTCTTCAATGTCTAAAGTAATAGTAGCAACTTTTTTTGTAACTTGTTTGAACTCTGAATTACCGTAATTAAAGTCTTCATAATCAATTTTTAAGTTATATGACTTACCATCATCAGAAATAATAGATTCACAGCGAGCGCCTTGACTTACGATTGTATCTGTTATTTTGCTAATCGAAGCCTCGATTACATCCTTGTCAATAGTTTCCGAAATAGTTGTACATGTCGTTTTTTCTCGCCTTGTATTTGTACCTATAAGATTTGAAAGCCGCTTATAGTCAAAATAACTGTGCGTAAACATAGAAAAATGCGTTGCTAAATCTTTTCTCTGAGTGTTCGTAGATGTCAATATGCCGCGAGATAAGAATAACTCTTTTAACTCAGCATTTGTAACTTTTGATTGATTCACTGCATCAAACATAGCTTTATCGCTAACACTGAATATACTGCCTCTCATTCTACAGTCCTCCAACCAACGTCCACTTCACTCAATATAGTTTTTATTTGACTTATCGTATGAAAATTTTTCCGTATCTCTTCAAGTCTGTTTTTCTTGTATTCATCAAACCCCCATGCAGCACTATACTCGTTAATTGCATTCCTGAAAGACGTTGTTATGTTGAGGCTTTTATCAAAATGAGCGCATCTAATTTTAATAGAAGCTGAACTGTCCAGCATCTGATTTCTAGAAAGAGTATCAAGTAGGTAAATAAACTCGTCCGTAGTTTCACCTCGGCCATTGTAATAGACGACAAACCCTGCATTTTCTACCACCACATTCGCATTATTCATAACAGCATCATGGCCTATGATAAGAAAATCAGAGCACAGCATTTCGATAGATGCAGCTCGTTCGTATTTATTAAAGTGCGTTTTATGTAAAAATAGCTCAGGGTAATAAAACCAATGCCTTGATTCATCTAAATGTGGAAACTTTCGACTACTAATTAGAGTGTGGAGATCAGTAATAATAGTATATAGATATGATATCCTCAGCGGCTCAATAATATGTAATATTTGATTTTTCTTTAGGGGAATGGATGCTGGGTCGATGATCTGCTTTTTTTCATCAGCTTTTTTATGAAAGAAAGTGGAGTAAAATTCTCTATCAAAGTTCCCTGTATGGTTATAAACAAACAAAAGTGAGCGTATATCTAACGGTTCTGGAAACTGGGCATAACGTTGTTGCCACTCTTTACTTAACCTTGCACACTCAATCGTCTTTGCTAATGATTTGAGCGCATTACGAACCTTGATGGTACTGATAGTTCCAGCGGCATAGCTTTTCAGGTCGGTATTTAATAGCACTCGCTTACCGGTGTAGGGATCGAGATAATGAAAGACAACATCAACAGGATGAGTATACGTATCTTTTGAACCATGTTCTGTTGGCTTCTTGCATTCGAAATTTACATTGTAAAGAGAGATTCTCTCCCACCTAAAGACATCGAAAATCTCTTTAGACACAATTTCTGCCATTTTGCCTATATTTTCCGTTTCAGCCACGTAGAAGCTCCATCTGCTATAAAATGATTCTATAAAAATAAGATTGATTAAAACACACAAAAATATAATGCACCCATGCATCGTTTTTTGGATTTAGCCAACGGTTTGAACCAAACAAAAGCGATTTTTTGTACCAAGGCACATTGTTCTGTTATTTACACAATTACATGCATCTAAAGATGCACGTTAATACCTATTAACGTGCATGCCGAAGTCTGTCTGCTGATAGCATAACCGTAGCTTCCGTAATCCGTTACTACGCGCTTACTTTCAGCGTTATGGTGCGTACAGCCAGTTCCATGCACACAAACCAGCTTTTTAGTTCCTGTTCCAAAGTAGTACTTTGTACACCTTTTGGCAATGATTTTGCTTAGTTTTTGGAGTGGGTATGGCGAAGCGCTCAAACCGACCTGATTAGCCTTAGAAATACCTAAATTTGACAAACTCGCACCTTATTCAGGTAAATGCTGTGCTAGTCTTAATTACAAGGTAACGATCAAGGAGTAGATCATGGTAGGTACTATAGTTTTCCCCCTTTTGCTTGCAACACTGGGTCTTGTCATTGGCATCTGCATTAGACTATCAATCGCCGTAGGCCAGTTGAAGCTCGTTGGACAGCTTGCGCCTCTTAAGACATACGAACGCTATGCGTACTATGTGCTTACAACCATCCTGTGTGTAATCTTCTATTTCAATGCGCCTGTGCTATTCGTCCAATTTTACGGGTTGCCGGAATCAGTCCAGGTATTAGGTTTGTGGCTAGAGGTGAGTGTTTGTTTTTGTCTGTGCGTCTCATCCTTTCTTGGCATAAAGGCGACTGACAAAGTACTGACATCTAAAGACTATGCTTAACAGCAACTTGTTATTGCAATAATTCATTCATCCCATTGAAAAATAGAACAAAACAAGTGCAAGATTTTGATTAGCTGATATTCTGCTTTGCAACGAATTTTTCATTTGTTGGGGTAAACTATGAGTATCTTATTAGACAAACGTGAACTAAAGAAAGCAGCAAAAGAACTTACTGTTGCTAAGATCAACGAAGTAATTGCTACACTTAGTGAAGTCCTTTCCGAACGCCAACGGGAAGTTGAGACTATTGAAAAACTGAAGGCTTTAGCGAAAGAGCAAGGCTTTTCTCTTGAACAACTGGGCTATACGTTGTCGAATGATTCAATTATTTCCTCTGATACGAGTGACAATTCTGAAAAACCATCTGGCCGCCCTACCAAACCTAAATTCAAAACAATTAATCCAACCAGTCAGTCTTTCTATATTGAAGAAGGTAAGCTTTGCCTGCTGAAAACACACACGATGAAAAAAGGATTGATTGATCGAGGTATAGATGTATTCGCGTATGCAAAATTAGACAGTCAGTTTGAGGCTCAAATACAACCACTGATTGATTTAGCAACAGCGCAAGCCACACAGAGCTTCAACGCTAAAGTCGATATCTGGAACGAGTGGGCTATGGATAATAACGAAGAGATTTTAGAAAAACGCTAATTCAGGTCTAACAGACTGAGCTGCTTGAAATTTACAAGCGGCTCAGACTTTTGCAACTAGTCGATTGCAGATTTTTAGATAATCTAAAGATATAAATTTAAAGGGCTCATAAAGCCTGCCGCAATTGATATTAATTAATAGACACTTTTTATCAGAATACGGCCTTTGCCTTCGACCAAAAGTGGGTATAAATAGGCGCCATCTTGCCAGACATCGTTTGTAACCTGAAATAACGGTGGTTTATATCTGGAAAGATATTTACAGTACCTCCTCAATGATCTGATCTAGACGTTCTTGGTTAAACTCGACGAAATCAACCATATTCGCCATAGCGATAAGTTGGTCTCTTGTAGGATAACGCAACGTTCTCAGATCTGTTGCATTGACTTGAGTATGGCCATTCATTTGACGGAAATACTTATCCACTAAAGTACTGTTAAGAAAAACCCAAAGACCTTTTGCTAGATCATCGTCTAGCGGTTCTCCATGCGCGTGAAAATAATTCGTCTTGTTCTCAAAACCTACAACCTCAACATCAGCTAAGCTTGCTCTATAGATTGAAGCAACTATTCGACGTTTCTCTTCTTTCGCCGTGAGTCTGCGGGTTAAAACATAAGTCCCGTTTTTTACCATAAGGTTTGAAGTGCTTTCGTTGTTCAACAATGCATTGGGCTTTTTTGCATCCGCCATAGGCCATTCGATAGAACATTTCTGTAAATGTTGAGGAAAAATTAGAGGCACTGAACCATCTACTAAATTTCTGCTTAAATTTTCTCTAGTTCGAAAATCGACAACTTTGCCAGTACTTGCTTGAATACCGAGATCTTCCAGTGAGCATGGCATCTCGCCTGCAATGTCGGCTACATTCTTTTCTTCATCATTCGAGATGATATGAATAAAACGTTCTGGATTATTTTCACTGACAACTTTAGAAAAAGGCACTTCATAAACCATCGGATTTGGATCTTCGGCACAAGAGCTGGATGTTACTATAACCGTATCTCTCTGAGCCTCACCTTTCGTTAAGTGATAAACAACGTTCTCTTGGAGCACTTTATCTGCTTTAAATGCTGATTTTCTGCTATTAAACACATGAATCTTATTTATAGAACAAGAGTTCAACAGAAGTCTACGGAAATCGTTGAAATAAGGTCCGTTACAAAATGAACGAGGAGTAATTGCTACAAGCTCTCCACCGTCTTCTAAAAGCTTTACCGCCAACCCTACAAATGCTGAATAAAGATTACCTGTTTCAAATGAGACCTTTCGTAAAGCTGCCCTTTCTGTGCCATTCGCTGCAATTTTCAAATAAGGGGGGTTAAGAATTGCCTTATTGTATTTCGGTATAAATTCTTCATTCAAGAGAGCTTCTACAGAATGCTGAATAAAATCTGCTTCAATTATGGTTTGCTCCCAACGAACAACATTAGTTTCACATTCGTTGGAACAGTGCTCTAATGTGTCAGATAGATACTTAACCATTACGTTCGATAATTCAAAACACGTTGAACTGATGCTCGTCGATTCGCTTTTAACACGTTCCACGAATGCAGCAGTTAATGATCCAACTCCTGCTCCTGCATCCAAGATACGGTGCTCACCTCGTATATTTTCAAACATATCAGCAAGCAGCTTCGACACTGCGGAAGACGACATAAACTGACCTAGTTTTCCTCTAAGCTTTTCATCAAGTTTGCCATTTGCTTCAATTCGGTTTGCATCGGCGATGTCATTTAGACTTAGGGTCAAGTTACTAGCTAATTCAGTCATACATGTTCATTTATACAGTGATTTGATGTTGGTCAGTTTCGCAAAAAACCTGCACAAAAGAAAGAAAAAACCTGCACAAAAAGGAAGAAAAAAAAATTAACTTAGGTTAACTTGTTAAACCATTACTTTGACTCCTGAATTCTAAAGAAAATGAGAGACGAGAAACTAAGACAAGCAAAGGAAATTCTTAAATCGTTGGGATTGCCAAAAGCCCAATGTAACGATAGATCTGCCTGGATCTTTTTAGCGCTTGCTAATGTTCGACCTAATGACGATTGGAATGTAGCTTCTTCGATGCTACTCCCAACTGTCGATATTATGAACTTTATACGCACAGAATATGGTAAGGATTATAAACCTAACTCACGAGAAACCGTTAGAAGACAAACTCTTCATCAATTTGATCAAGCACAAATTGTTGATAGAAATCGTGATGATCCTGCAAGAGCAACGAACAGCAAAGATAATAACTACTCCTTGAATCAACCTATAATTGAAATTTTACATGCCTATCCAAATGGTGAATGGAAAAAATTAGTTCAACAATTTCATGCTGTTGTTCCCACTCTTCAAGCTATGTATGAGAGAACTGTAAGTAAAGAAAAAATCCCTATTCATTTGCCTGATGGTACTGAAATAAAGCTATCACCAGGCGCTCACAACAAACTTCATGCTGACATTGTTCATGAATTTTGTCCTCGATTTGTGGGTGATGGTGGGAAGGTGCTCTATATCGGTGATACAGCAAGCAGCCGAGATGAAGGGGGTAAACATATGATTTTAGAGACGGAATATCTTAAATCATTAAATGTTCCTCCAATGTCGCACGACAAATTGCCTGATGTCGTTGTTTATGATGAAAAGCGGCAATGGCTGTTTTTAATCGAAGCAGTAACAAGTCATGGACCAGTTAGCCCTAAGCGATGGCTTGAGCTCGAGGATGCTTTAAAAGGTTGTTCTGTCGGTCGAGTTTATGTAACGGCATTCCCACACCGAGCTGAGTTTAGAAAAAATGCTGCTGATATTGCTTGGGAAACAGAAGTTTGGATTGCTGATAATCCAGATCATATGATTCATTTCAATGGTGATCGATTCTTAGGGCCGCATACGAGTGTGCGAGGCTAAAAATGTCCAGTAAGATCAACCAGTATGAGTGGATTATCCTTGATGTGCCTCAATGGGCCGAGGATAGAGCTATTGAACATAGAAAAAGACGAGATGAGATCTACGGGAACATTTATGGTGAGGAAAGTACTGATGAGCGATGGGTTGGTGACCTTGGGGAGTACGTCTTTAAATCATTTCTGAATAGTAGAAATGTAGACAAGGCAACTTCTAAGTGGATTTTGGATGAGGCAGCTGGCAAAGCGGACTTTATACTGGGTGGTGGGTTTTTAGTCGATGTAAAAACAGTTAAAAGAAAAGTCGCAGTGAAACCTAGTTATACAGCGCAAATTACCGCGCAGCATATTAATGAACGTGTGCATCACTATTTTTTCATGTCTTATCAACCAAGTGTAAGAAAAATGACCCTTTTAGGAGGCATTTCTAAAGAAGAATTTAAAAAATCTGCGATTTACTATGGCGAAGGGGAACAGGTTCATCAAGATTACATTATTCGTTCTGGGCATGAAATATACAATATTGAAGTGACAAAACTAATTCCTCCTGATAGATGGTTAACTCAGGTTTTAGCTGAAATTAGTTAAACACAGTTTACTGCATAATAATATTGAGTGTACCAATTTGAGTTTATTGTTGCCAAATGGCTTGTCTGTATGAATACCAAACAACCACAGTGAATCGCGACCAGTAATCTGGAAACTTTCAAACAGTTCTTGTTAACGGTTCTCGTACTCTACCATCGACAGATAATTGTTAATTGTTGTCTGCTTTATAACTAAGAGTGGGCTCTGGGGTTGCATAGGGAGAGACGACTATAGTTGGCACACAGCTAGGCATCAACTGCCCCTTTTCTGTTTCAGTCGTTCTCTCTGTATGCGAATATAACTTGCAACTGCGATCTGCGTACCAAGGTGTAATCCCTGAGTCAACACCATGTGTTCACCCGTTTCTTCGTCAAAGTACGACTCATATTGAGTGTATAAGCCCATTAGAGATACAGATTTTGCTAAGGAAACAGCAGAGCTAACCAGACAGCAAATTTTACAACAAGCTGGCACAACCATACTGAGCCAAGCTAACCAGCGTCCACAGGCTGCGTTGAATTTACTTGGATAAAGCCTTTAGGCTTTTGATTAGATAGTCATTCATCGAACGAAAACTGACTCAGTGCCCTTAGTTAAACAATAAATGAAAAAAAATATAATCCATCATAGCTATGGTGCTAAGCATAATCTATGAATTCAAAAAATAGTGAAAGCAAAATTAGTGTTAGGGATAAACTTTGTAACTACAAAGTCTCTATCAACAATACTTATGTTACACACATAATCTTTGATCTCTGCTTTGGACATACTAGATTTTGGATGAATACCAACCACCCAAAATGCCCGCATATCTATTTCTGATGCTTTCGCACAACGAATCTTCTCTGCATCTTTCATCATGTTAGAGAAGCATGATTTAGGTGAGGTATGTTGCTTAAACTCAAGGACAATATAGCGATCAATAGCATAACCTTTGCGTCTGAATACAAAGTCTGCCGCTAGTCTGGTACGGTTTTTATTCTTCCTTTTGTCGATCAGTATTTGCCGCTCACGCTTCCATTCAAGATCATCACCATAAGTTAGAGATAAAAAAGTTGCAAATTCTACTTGTAACCAAACTTCCCAACCAGAGATCTCCTCATACGCTATGGTAGCAAGACTATGCTGGATCTTCTTTTGGGCGAAAAAATCTTCAAGTAAAGAAATACTAAATTGAAAGTCGTCCACTACATTTATTCCTAGGGCTTATCAGCTACGCTCCTTTCGAACGCCTCCACTTCTCTCATCATAACCAAGCTTGATAATGTCCACTTCAACCATTTTCCCCAAATCTAATATGAAGCCTCCCATTTGAATTGAGCCTAAACTATTGACATAGTTTTTAAATTTTCTTTCATATTCAAGTGAATACTTTTCGAAGATAAAACTAAGGCGAACTTTATTTTCTAAATAAAATGTATGAAATCCATTCGTCAATATATAACGGATCTGAGGTTCACTCAATTCTGACATAAGTATCGGCGAAAACATTTTTAACGAGTCAGTAAATTTTGTATATGATTTCCATTGTGCGAATTTCAGTTTATTTTCTCTGTCTTTCGAATTTAGCTTATTTCGAACAATTGTAACTTCCAGTCTAGTGACAATCCCATTTTTTTTGTAGAACGTTTTATCTCTCCCTGTAAACACCCTCTCTTTTGTTTTGTCATACACCTTAACTTCTCTGGATTTATCTTTTGAAAGTTCTATAGTTTCGACCAATCGATTGATATTTTCATAGTTGTGAACCCGAATGTCTTTTTCTCGCTGTCCCTTGCCTATAAAAAATAAAAAAGATGGAATATCTTTAAAATCTATATATTGTTCAAACTCATTTACTCTAGCATTCTTAAATACGTGCCCTACCAATGACGGAGGAACGTTCTCAATGATTAAGCAGAGTAAATTTAAAGCTTGTTCTCTGTGCTTTGAAAAGTTAAATGAGACCTTTATGTTATGCTCTCTCCTCTTATCCTTCTGGTCGAAGAACACGCTTATGCTTGAGTCAACATCTATCCATCTGAGTATTATATGATTCTTGAAGTAAACACCTTCATCATATCCACCACGACAATCACCAAATTCAATTTTCGAACAACCTAGACTCTTGTATTTTTCAACTAGAACATCTTTTATTCTGCTAGCAGAAGTACGCGACACTGGAAACAATATGGTCATTTTATCAATACCAAACGGACCAATATTTACGCTTCCTAATTGCCTAACCATGCAATCATGAAGTCCTTGCAAAAATAATTCATCATGAGTCAAAGCAATCAATTTCTCTACGCAGTGCCTTTTGTACTTACCGCCATCATAGTGTTCAGAGTAGAAGTCTCTAATGGCTTTTAAATAGTATTCTTCACTCATAGAACTCTCTGTATCAAACCACTAATACACACCAAAAAGTACACCTTATTAAAGGGTTATCTAGCTATAGTGTGGCGAAAACAGGAGTTTTATCAACCTTTATTTTTTGGTAAAATGGGGAAGTAAAACAGAGGGGAATTCGATGATTACAGCATGTGCTTACACGCTGTATCTGGATAAACTTTCTTCTACAAGTCAGCGTTCAATTCACTCCCAACTTCGAAGTATCGGCCAACGTATGGGCTGGTCTTCTGAAGACATTGCTACACGATTTCAGTCTATTGATTACCAAACTGCGATGCAGATCCGAGCCATGCTTGTTTCTGCTCGTTGTTCTGCGCGTTCTATAAACCGTGCCATGACTGCTATCAAAGGGATCGTAAAAATTGCGGTGATTTTAGGAAAAGTTGATCAGTTACAGTCCTTACAGATCCAAAGTATCACCAATTTAAAGCATGGCGAATATAAAGGCTCAGCCCTTACTGCAGAGCAAGCCACTGCATTGTTAGTCGTGCTAAAGAAAGCCAACACAGCCTTAGAGATCAGAAACGCAGCCATCACGACTGTACTTCTCGGTACTGGCCTGCGAAGAAGTGAAGTGTGCATGGTGAAGCTTCAGCAGTTAAAGCCAGAGGAACGCACCTTGTTTGTTGCCAAGGGCAAAGGCAATAAGACTCGAACGGTATTTCTACCTCAGTGGGTTTTTCCCTTTCTTGAACGTTGGCTTGTACTCCGTGGCAAACAGCAAGGCTATTTGTTTTGCGGTGTAGGAATGCAGCATAACCACGCAGCAGACAGCACACAAAAGAAAGAGTTCTCCCCAGTGTCTAGACAGGACAGCACTCTTTTAAATCGCCTGAACGCTGTTCCAAGGGTTGTGCCTTTGCAGGTTGATTCAGCGTTAGATAGTTCAACGATTTACAGAATTGTACAAAGTCTGACAAAGGCGATTGGACTGGAGGATATCTCCCCACATGACTTGCGACGAACCTTTATCACCCGATTGCTTGAACAGAATGTGGATATCAACACGGTACGGCAAATGGCAGGTCACGCCAGCATTGCAACCACAACTATCTACGACAAGCGTGATCAGCGCTTTATGAAACATGCAGCGGAAACACTGCATTACCAACAACCGACTGAGGAAACTTACACATGATAAGAACAGGTTTCAGGTCTGGTTTTGAATACCTCGCCTGCGAGTATGCCTATCAGTATTTAACACTTGGGGTCTTTGAAGACCTCGACGAAATCTTTACCCCTTTGATGGCATCAAAGTTAGCGGGTAACAAAACACTGCGATCAAAAAAGTTGGATGTTGAGCAACGAATTGGTGCACTACTTCACAAAGACCGAGCGAAAGACAAAACAGAGATCATCAGAAAAAATGCAGCACTGATCTGCAGAGCCTTTGAACTACCACTAAAGAGCGTTGCTTTGTTGGAGTTCATTCTGTTGCTGAATTCTAACCCTGCATTTCTTAGTTTTATATCGTCATTGGATGCACATGACTACTCAGAACAAATGGGAATGTTGACCTGTGAAATACTAGAGATCTCACATGATATTGCTTGCGAAACGATCGAACGTTTGCATGCAGATGGCTTCATTCAGGGGAGCACTCTTACTCCAGTAGCAGAGCTGATAATTCCCAAAAATCTGATGAATAGCTTAAAACAACGTGTGCTAGCCACCAAAGAAGAACTGTTGGACAGTGTATTAATAGAGAGCAAACAACCAAAGTTTGCATTGGATCAGTTTCCGCATGTGAATACGGAACTGATCCACTCATTTTTTAAAAATGCCACGCAGAAACGCCAACTCGGAATAAATCTACTTTTGCATGGTGAACCTGGCACCGGAAAAACTGAATTTGCGCGAAGTCTTGCGCGTGTGTGTGGACGTAAACTTTTTGAAGTTCAGGCGATCACTGTGCGTTATGGACAATTTGAAGATGAATTACACAACACAAAAGCAAGCAGACAACGTTTGAATTACTTGTTGTTGCTGCAAAAACTACTCTGTGATGCTGAAAACACGGTTTTATTGATAGATGAGTGTGAAAACATTTTTTCATCTTCTGATGAATTTTATTCGAAAGAATTACTACATCGTGTTTTAGAAGTAACAAAAGTTCCGTGCATTTGGATCACTAATCACGTTGGCATGATTGAACACAGCTACATTCGTCGGTTTAGTTTAGTTGCTGAAGTGTCTGCACCAGATCGATCAGTCATGCTGAACATTGCTAAAGAGTTGTGTAAAGGCTTGCGTGTTTCTCAATCTTTTATTCAACGATTGGGATCAATCAAAAATATGTCACCGGCGTTAATAGCCAACGGAAGTCATGTTGCAAAGACCATTGGTGTGCGTCAGCAGGAAGCAGAGTCGATCATTGAAGAAGTAGTGGAGAACTCCCTTCGTGCAAGTGAACTTTGGAATAACGAGATCTCCTATTCGCAACAGATGCAATTTGAACCGGATTTTCTAAATTTTAAGCAATCAGTTGAAACGGTGGATCACATTCGCCACGCAATTTCTGCAGGGCATCCAATACGGGTTTTATTGTGTGGACCGCCTGGAACTGGAAAAACTGCCTTTGCTCACTTTATGGCTGAAACTTTTAAGCGCGATTTAATGCGGGTGAAATGCTCAGATGTGTTGGATAAATATGTTGGCGAAAGTGAGAAGAACATCGCCAATCTATTCAGAAAAGCACATAGAGAGAAACAGCTGTTGCTGTTGGATGAAGTAGACAGTTTGTTAGCCAGCAGAGAACGATTACAAGCACATCATGAAACTCAGCTCGTGAACGAATTGCTAACGCAAATAGAGTGTTTTACTCAGCCTTTATTTGCAGCCACAAACTTTGAATCGTCGCTAGATAAAGCGGTATTGCGTCGATTCGATTTCAAGCTTGAATGTGACTATTTGACTCCGGAGCAAGTGATTGCCCTGTACAAGAAAGTACTTCAGCTCAAGCAAATAAGCGCTGAAGAGGAACACCAGTTACGTGTATTACGCAATCTTACCCCAGGTGATTTTGCGATTTTATCACGCCGTATACTGTTCCAGCCTCTTCAGAACCACCGACTTTCAGCTGCCACTGTGTTAGCTGAAGAAAACAACCGTAAATCAACCACAACAACGATTGGCTTCGTTAAGTAAGCCATTGTAAGGAACTACCATGACTACAAACGTATTGAGTTCGCTCAAGGTGATTGCTCGCCCTGAAATCGCGTCAAAACTACCTGTATTAGCTAAACGCATGAAATTGATAGAGCGTTTAGAAGAACAATCTGCAATGGCCGTTGCGCTGCGTGATAAGCAACCATTCACGGCATTTAAAGATAAAACGGTTAAGGATGAAGAAAGTGGGGAAAAAACGACGATCAAAGTGCCTAGAAAAATCCGGCCTTGGTACTTTGAAAACAGCGGTCATTATTACTTTGAGGTAAAACTCGGAGGGAAAGCATGGGAAATAGAACCAAACAAGCCAACTATCGACGTAGGAGATCTCCCTAACCTTCCTGAGGTAATAAAGATCATTATTTCAGCGGTGGAAAAAGGGGAATTAGATACTTACCTGTTATCTGCAAACGAAGAAGAAACCAAACAGGTTCAAGCTGCAGATCTTGAAACGAAAAACGTTAAGCCCCCCAGCAAAGTCCAAAAGGCGTAACATAGGTAAAACAAACTGTAGTCGCTCATATCTGGTCTGACTGTTTAGCCGAAAGGTTCCAATCTAAGCTGGCAATCAGTTATGAGCGAAAAGCAGAAAAAATGCTGCCTGCATGGGCTGAAAAACCAGAGCAAAGCAGCTTTTATTGGTGCATCTGCTTTGTTATGCTTGATCGTCATGCTCATTAATAATTTTTTCAGCTAAATACTTGCGCCCAGAAGTAGTAATTTCATAGCCATCCTCTCCTTCGTCCGATTCTGCAGATTTTTTAAGAAGACCTTTCGATACTAAGTAATTAAGTATTGTCACTGCATACTCTACAGTAACATCATTATCCCCAATAATGTCACTTGGAATGTAGTAATAGTCATCTTCAAGCTTTGAAAAGTACCCCAAAACAGTCTCTTGTTCTTCGTTTAATTCAATATTCTCAGAAGGTCGTTTTGCCTCAAACGTTAATATTTTTTTGTATAGCCGTGCATTGTCGGATTTTAAGCTATTTATTATTTTTTCAAGATCTTCTTTTTCTTGATTATGATCGACGATAACTGTTCTAATTTTCGTTTCTTTGTCTAAAAGCTCTTTACGAATAGCAATAGACCGTTCTACTGAAAGCGGCTCAGACATAGAAAGATTATTTTTAGACTTTATTTTTTGAGAAGAAGTCCATTCCCAGATATAAAATGGGATAAATGAAACAAGCGGATAGGCTAAGCAAAAAATCGAGCTATATAAGAGTGGATAGAAAACATTTTTATCGAAGTCTTTAAAGTTGCAATCTATATATGTCAGCTTATCTTCAATAGTTGATCCTGAAAGAAGAAAATAAGCTATACCCTCCCAATTAAAGATAAACCAGAAAACAGCAATAGTACCGAGGATTGGACTACTAACCCTCTCGTATAGCTGCGCTTTTAATGATGTACTTAGTTCCTGAAACATGTGCTTTCCATAAATCTAAAGATATATAACTATCCGTTTTCAAAGACAGCCCGCAAGTCAAACATTTCTCTGCTGTCTTTCATGGTCTTTGCTCATACCAAACTAACGCTGATGTACCTCTATTTCAACAGGTTTTTCTGAAATCAGTAAATTTGAGTCCGCCAAAATTTATACAGGCAACTCAAGCTGGTTATATGGGAATTTAACCAGTGGTTTGGGTCAATTAAGGGAGTGATGAATAGGCATTTATCAGAACGCCGAATGTCCGCAATAGGCACAAAGCCACGCTCCGACGAAGTGGTGTGGTGCGATTAATTTGCAACAAGTGGTAAGGAACGGTTGCAATGAGGTGGTAAATTAAATGCAATTATCCAGATTGCCTTACAGGTATGCCCTTGGCAGTAATGTGACTCAACCAAAGACCACATATTGCTCGCAACATATTCCTGTTGCTCATCAGTGACATCTAAGTCACATACTGCTTCATAATTTGAACTTGTAACGTCTTCCAGTGTGATACTCATGACTTTCCTTAGCTCTAACGCCCGCATTTGGGGCCGTAGTGAAGCGCAGCGCAACGGAGGTCCCAGCCCCGCAGGGGCGAACAACATGCGTTTGTTATGCTAAATTTGGCCACTTCGACCTGTGCCAATAAATTAATGATGAATTAAGGTTTGGGTTTCGTGGAATTCCATTGGTATCAAAATATGACAACCACTCACGAATGCAGCCGGAATAGAATTCATAGAGCGATAAAGAACTCCCATCTGTAAAGTTGATTTCATAACTAGGCGTCTCTATGGACATCTCATTCCGCTTTTCTTCACTATTCTTCGCGTTTTCTAACTCTTTAGCGATATCTTGATTTGAACGAAGCTCGATAATAGACGATACAGCCTTATTTACATTAGCAACAGTAGGAGCGTACATCGTTATTGTGAAATGCTTATTTGCATTTGCTATGTCTTTCGCCGCTTTCAAGCAACGGATTGAATCCCATGTCGATACTAGAGTTTTCTTGTTCGATTCTTGATTTAAATATTTTATGCACCAATCCCGCATTGAATTAGCAGTGACAGAAAAATTGACGACTAAATCTGACAAACGTTCTTGATCATCTTCATAAACTATCTCATTCGCCTCACGAAAGAGCTTTTTTAATAGATCACCAGGCTCATTCGCCGATTGTAAAAGTGACATAGTTTCTCCTCAGTGAGCATAACGTTGTGTTCAACCGCAGTTTGTAAGTGGCGCATTGCGATAAACTTTGCGCAGCAATTCGCTAAATGCGCTACTTGCAAACTGTCGAGGGGAGACGCGAAGCGCCGGAACGGTGTTGGAACACTTTGTTATAACTCTAAATCACTCCACTCTGAAAGAGAGGGAAGTTCACTTCCCGGATTTTCATGTTTATAGTTATCGGCATATGCTTTTGCAAGATCGCAATCCACCTTCTCTCCTGTTTCAGAACAAACTTTGGTTCTAGTTACATAATAGTAGATATTCATTTTATTTTTGTCATTGCTGCAAAGAAGCTCCCATTTCTGATACTTAAAATCTAGGTCTACTATGCCATTTTTCGATATAAAAGATTCGTAGCCGCCATAGGCGCCGTATCCATTCTTTGCATTGTATTCGCCACAAACAATGTCTTCGCTAAACTCTTCAATGTTTTGAAATTTTACGCTATCGGGGTCTTTCATTTTGTCTTCTACAGCACTTTTTGCATCGTATATATTTTTACTATCGCAGCCGGATAAAAATGAAATTGCGCATAAAATACAAAGTCTTGCCAGCATGATTTTAGTCCTTAGCAGTTCCCTTTCGGGATAATGTTCGTGAGGTTGGTTTTTTATAACTTTTGCAGCAGCGGAGAGCAACGCGAATCCGCTGCCTGCACTTGTTAGGTTGTTATTTACGCTCAAATTTTACAATTTTATCTTTCCTAACATCGTAGTAAATAACGCCATTTTTATATGACTCATCAGTTTCATCTTTATTTTTCCGATATGTTGATGAGTGCTGCATATAAAAACGGTACAAGCCAGATGTTACATCCAAATCATTTTTAGCCAGGTAGTATCTATTTAGGTCTTCATTTTTATTTTTTAAATAGGCTTTTGCAGCTTCAAATGCCTTAATTTCCAGCTCAGTCTTAGCATTGAATGACCAAAAAGCAGTCATCCCATCTGGAATTGGAACAGCTCTGTCTGACCTTACCAGAGGACTAGCCAACAAAATTAGCAGTATTACGAAGTACTTCATTTTAAACCTAACAATCCGTTTTCAAAGGCAGCCTGCCCGCAAGTCGAACATTTTTACGCCTTCTTTCCTGAATTTAACTCATACCAAACTAACTCTGATGTACCTCTATTTCAACAGGTTTTTCTGAAATCAGTAAATTTGAATCCGACAAAATTTATACAGGCAGTAAGCTAGTTGTTCTTGAATTCACTCAAGCTGGATACTTGGTAATTTATCCAGTGGTTTGGGCTAATAAAGGGAGTGATGAATAGGTATTTATCACAACGCCGAATGTCCGCAATTGGCACTAAACAGACTATCAGATAGAGTCGAAACATTGCCCCCTTCTAAATCCTTGTTAAAAAATTACTTTTTTCAAATATCCCTCTTTCAAGCACCTCTAGGTCAACTGTATTTTCTGATCTTCCGTTCATTTTTTTACATTTTTTGACACTTTCTTTTTCTGTTTACGGTCCTTTTTCGATGCCATAGATTGTTCTTTGCGTGAGAGTTCTCCCTCAGGTAACTTACTTGTCGTAGAATGGACTTCAGCGGCGTTAGTTTGCATGCCCTTTTTTAAGGAAAAATAAGGCACATCGAAACTATCCAAGAGTTGATTCAGGTTATCATTAAAAGAACCTTCCATATGATTAGCATCAAAAAGTTCGCTAACCCTACGAAAAGTGGTCATTTTTAACGTAACTTTTTTCTCACCTTCTGATTTCAAACGCTTTTTGTATGCGTCATTGATATGTGATTTTAATTTTTGGTTTTGAAAAAGCTCAGAGAATTCATCCAGTATTTTGTTTATTTTAGTAACAAAGTAAGGTAATTGCTCTACAGAAAACTTGTTCGAGGTGAGTTCTTTCATGTTGTCATTAAAAAGTGCGAATAACTCAATTTTTTTTTCTAGTTTTGAGCTGTCATCATCTATTTTCGCATCATCTGCGGCCTCAAGTAGTTTGCGCCTAATTTCCTTAAATGAGCTTTGTAGCACCTCTAATTTCACATTTACCATTGCACACATCTCCTTTATTGGGTGTCTGTAGTGGTTACAGACTACAACCCAATGGTTAAAAAACACAAGGAGAACTCTGTTCAGTTAAAGAGTCATTTGGTGCGAAATCGTGTTTAGAGCAAAGTTTGATAGTAAGAGAATTTAGCTTCCTAAGCTCGTTATGGAGCTTTGTAGCACTCTCTGTACCTGAACTTTGTAATACTTTCAGTTTAACTTGTGGCATAAATAAATGTTCCATATAGTTCAGGAGTTAAATGAGAGACTGCAACGCGTAGGTACGCAAATTCAAGGTAATATCTGTTAGACATTATGCTTATATAAAGTCAAAAATATGGTGTTGCAGATTTTTGGGTTGGAAAAGTGCTGTAGCAACTTTCCTTATGCTAAATAATAAAGATTTGGAATATCTAAAGAGTACCTATGCCAACACCCAAACCGTTAGTGGTCACAAGCCCTGCAGCTGCTGCTATCATGCAAAAATCTGCCACCACAAAAGAGCAACTCGCTTTACAGAGAAGAGCTAGTCGCTCAGTAATAAGCACTAAGTTAGAGCCATATATAGCACCCTCCGCAGAAGAACGAATTGAAGCTCTCACGATGGCTCAAACAACCGATAGGGTTATACACGAAAAAGAACGAGCCCAGCTGACAACTATTTCACGAACTACGTGGTATAGGTTAGAGTTGCTCAATCAAGTGCCAAAGGGTGGCACTATTGGTAAAAAAAAGTGCTGGATGATTTCAGATATCTACGTGTATCTTTACCGCACAATTGGAGCCGGGGTCTTGTCACATAAGGGTTAGCGCATTTCGCGCCCCTTGAAAATACGTCGAAGTAGATGCTTACAGTTTTATGGCGAGCATATTGGCGATCTAACGGCATAATCTAGATAATAACTTATTGATATTAAACAGATAAAAACCAATAATGCGCGAGCAAATTCAAAATATTGAGTAGCATCAAGGCATATCAAATTAGATTTGATTTGGCAATAAAATCAATCACTTAACAATATATGATTAAATAAATCTACTACCCACCGAAAGCAATAAATAGCTGGTGGGTATGAGCGCAGCTTAAACCAAGAGTTTGGCGTAAAAAGTATTTATAGTCATCATGACTATTTTGCAGACAGAAAAGAAATATTAATCTCACATCCCAAAGACTTACTCCCATCACCTAATAATGCCCGTTATGGAAACATAAATTTCTTGATTCACAATGTGTTATCCACATATATTGTTTGAAAATTGCCCCTAAGCACACAATACCCTAAGGCAGAAAATCATGGCGGATACCTATCAGTTTCAAGTAGAGGAGAAAAACTTTCGCCCTAGAGCGAGAATAATGGAGCTGTTAGGTGAACAATTAATCAAAAACCATACTCTTGCCTTATTCGAATTGATTAAAAACTCCTATGATGCTGATGCTAGTGAAGTCACCTTGCTTCTCTTAAATGTTGACCAAGAAGATGGTGAAATAGAGATTAAAGATGATGGCCAAGGGATGGATTTTAATACCGTTGTAAATATATGGATGGAACCCGCAAATGGTCACAAAGGGGAAGCAAGAAAGAACGGTATTCGAACTGTAAAAGGAAGGCTCCCCGTTGGTGAAAAAGGAGTGGGGAGATTTGCAGTTCATAGGCTAGGCTCGGTAGTGGAGCTAGTGACTAAAGCTCCAGGGCAGCCTGAAGTGTACGTTAAAATTGACTGGCGGAGTCTTGAACAGCACAAATACTTAGATGAAGCGTTAATCACCATACAGGAACGAACACCTGAAGTATTTACAGGTAGCACTAAAGGAACTCGGATAACTATTTCCAGCCTAAAACAGAGCTGGCGTAGGGGGGACATTCGTAAGCTATACCGTTCAGTCCTCGGGATGACAAGTGGAAAAGTAGCCGAAGATGATCAATCTAAATTTTCTGTAGATTTTGTCATCGAACCAGACAAAAAATGGCTTGATGGTTTTTTTGACCCTGAAACAGCCAAAGATCAAGCTATGTTTAAAATGACGTTTTGTCTGGATGATTCTGGTTTCAGTTACGAGTATACATTTTTACCACTAGCAGCGCTCCAAGCTGACTATCCACAGTTAATCAAGTCAAGAACTGCAAAGGAATCAAGAAGCTACCCAGAGTTTTTTGTAAAATCAACACCTGGCGAGGAAAGTTGGAATAAAAGAAGCAAGAGAGAAAGCCGCCCATTGCTTGGAAAATCTAAAGATGGGCAAATTGGGCTTGGTATAGGTCCGCTCACCGGTTCAATTATTGGTTTTGATTTGGATAGAAATATCAAAGACAGATATCTAAAAGATGAAATGTCAGGGCTATCCGATTTCCTCAAAAACCAAGGCGGTATGCGTGTGTATAGGGATGGCTTGCGGGTGTATAACTATGGTGAACCAGGTGACGATTGGTTAGGTCTGGATCACAGACGAATTCAACGACCGACAGGAAAGCTAAGCAATCAATTAATGTTAGGCGAAGTTCACCTGAAACTTGAAGATAGTTTTAATCTTCAGGAAAAAACCAATCGGGAAGGCTTTATTGAAAATGATGCCTACTACGAGCTTCAATACGCCATGATCTGCATACTTACCGAATTTGAAGCAGAGAGAAATAAGGACAAACTAATTCTTCGAGATGTATTGTCGCTTCCACCTGGTCAAGAACATTCTGAACCACGCAAAAGAAGAACAACAGATGAATTACTAGATGACCTAAAGGCTGTCGTTATAGAAAAGAAACTACAACCTGAAATTGGTAATTTGGTAGAACAAGTTACTAAGTCATACTTAGAAACAAAAAATACTCTTTTAGCTTCAGCTGGAGCAGGCTTAGGTCTAGTAACAGTATTTCATGAATTAGAGAGAGGGGTAAGGAACCTTCATCACTCAATTTCTTCGGATGTCAGTATAGATCAATTAAAGGAACAATCTAAAGGATTGATCTCCCTACTCCAAGGTGCCATGTATATGGTTAGCAAAGGGAAAATGGAAAAGGTCTCTGCGGCTCGCTTGGTTAAATTTGCATGTCTTACTCAAGAACTTCGTTTTTTACACCACAAAATTAGATTTATCAACGGATTTGAGAATTTAGCGGATCAAGATTTTGAGATTAGTGGCATACGTAGAATGTTAACTGCAACACTAGTTAACCTAATTGACAACGCTATCTACTGGTCCTCTCAAACTGAAGCAAAAGAGGCTGTTATTTGGATTGGTCCAAATCATGATTTAGAGGGGCCTGCGATCATCGTTGCAGACAATGGACCTGGGTTTATAGATGGAGCAGAGGATGTTGTTCAGCCTTTTTTCTCAAGAAAAACCGATGGGATGGGCATAGGACTCTACTATAGCGACATGATTATGAAGTCTCATCAAGGAAGACTTAGTTTTCCTGAGCGAAACGCTGTAGAGGTCCCTTCTGCGTGCACTGGTGCAACCGTTGCGATGGTCTTTAAAGGAAATAAAAATGCCTAACAGGAATAGGGTTTTAGTCATAGATGATAAACGCGAGGACGGCGAAGCTGTTGTACGTCGACTTTGGGAACATCAAGTGCCATGCTATTTTTTACATTATTCGGATGATGCTGTACTTGAATTGTCCCAAGAAAAAAGATTTACAGGTATCAGGATAATCTTTCAAGACATAGCACTGGTTAGTCATGCCCACCCAGGACATCTAGATTATACAGCTGCGGCTACAGGAATTAATCAGCTTTTACATAGTGACAATGGCCCATGGTTACTAGTTGCATGGTCAACATGGGGCGCTGATGGTGGTGATGGTGCTGGAGAGCGATATGCGAGAGAGCTATTTGAGCATTTACAAGAGAGACTTCCTCAAGGTATTAGACCTTTTAAGCATGTCGTTTTAGACAAGTCTCCTTATACTTCCAATGGAATGCATAGCTCTGTTAAAACCGAGGATGAACTCAATCAAGATGAAAAACAGCGACTTCTAAATTCCATTCAAGAAGTTATCTTGTCGGTTAGTAACTTAGCTGTGCTAAGTCAGTGGGAACATGATGTTAGAGCTAGCGCATCAAAAATTGTGCATGACTTATGGAACACAGCTGAATCACCGAACCATGGCCAAGCAGATCAACTCTTAGGTGGACTGCTTTATAATCTTGCCAAAGCGGAAGATGGTACTTTAAGAGAGGAGAATGATATTTCGCACCCTCTCTATCAGATTCTATCTAAGTTGCTCTACGATAAATCAAACCACTTGATATCCTCACCGGTCCAAGTTGTAAACCCGCAAAGACAAAACATCCCCAAGGATCAGCTTAATACAATGCTTCATTGGGATGGTTCTGTTGGCCAGACTTCACCTGGAAGTATCTACAAATGGCCACTTGATACTCAAGTCGATTTAGGAACATTGAAGGTGTCGAATTTGAATTTTAAAGAGTTTATTCTGGATACCTTCGTTAAGGCAGATAACAATAAACGAAAAGCCGCAAGTAATGATGCTAATTTTCTAGTCAACGCTACCTTGGTGTTAATTGATATCACTCCTGCATGTGACCATGCAAATAGCAAGGCGTTTTGGAGGCGATTTTTGGTTGGAGTAAAGGTGATGGAAGTGGGACTATCTCACTTTGTTGCTGGAGGTAAACTTTCAGGAGAACACTTGAAAGAAACCCCAATGTTTGAGGTTATAGGCGAGAAATTTAAGTTTATTTTTAATTCAAAACTAGTGCTCTCTCTTTCTGATGCAAATGAATACCAATCAATCAGAACTGCAGAGCCTGTAGATCCCTTCTTAACGGATGTGAGCAAGTTAGAGTGCGTGGGGCGTATTCGAGATGAATTGTTAAAAGATATCCAATCTTGGTATGGACGGATGGCTACTCGGCCAGGAATTGTTTCTCTGTGAGCATTGAAAACAGATTGTTAAATGGTACATAGCCACTTCTGTATAGCAGACGCAGAGCCAATTCGTGTCTTCAGTGCATGAACAATATCAACGGCAGCAATCACTACAACGGGGTGTCCGTCTTCCTTTAGTTCCGCATATGCTTGTTTGGCTAAATAAGATGTTGTTACCAGCACCCCGAATTGCCTATGTCTTAACCTAGAAATTAGCCTAGATAGCTCTGCTACACCGACACCAGATCCAGGTTTATAGCATTTTGCCTCTAAAGCGAATTCGACTTCGATAGAGCTAGAACCGTAACCTATTCTGTAGGTGCCAATCGCATCTCTACCTCCATCCCTCCAAGGCCGCGTGACTTCGCACTCGCCAATATCAGACATCATTAATTTTGCAAGTTCAACTGCACATTTTTCAAATTCAAATGGTTCAGTTTTATACCGTTCATACACCAATGAAAGAATTGCTTGCCCCTCTTCATCATTAGGTAACTGCTGTTCTTTGCTTCGTATATCTAGTGTATGAGGAGCAAGTAAAGGCAAATATTTACGACTTCTTAACCAATCAATCCAAGGTGTCGGTGCGTGTAAAGAAGATTGAGCCTTTCCTTTCTGAATATCTTCTATCCATTTGCGTGGAACTACAGGTACATCTAATACAGTAAAAACTGCTCGGTAATTTTGGAACCGTTCATTTTTATGGCCTTTAGCTCTCCATATTGCAACTAAGTCTTCATCAGGACCGAGACTCTGAGAGCCTGGCACTGCGATCCCTAAAAAACGAACATCCCTATACACTCCTGTTCCACCAAAAAGCAAAATTACAGGAAAGTTGGTCAATGCAACTTCTTGATGACGTGCGTCAAAAAGGTTTCTAAGAATTAAGTTACCCTGCCGCGGTGTATCATGGATATCACCGACCTTTTTATTATCACCGTAGTAAGTAAAAAGGCCTCTTTCTGTGTCTAAATGGTCAGGCCAATCTGAGTCATTAAAGTTTGTTTTCAGTACTAGCAGCTTTAGCGTCTCGGTTCCAGGACGTTGTCCCAAATGACGAAAACCTGCACCGTTATCAACACCTAATAGTTTTGGCAGAGGGTCATCAGACGCATTCCCATTTCTGGAACCACCATAAACTTGATCAACAATCAAATCACAGTTAGACAATTCCATTTAAGACGCAAGCTCCATTTCATTTGAATGCGTTTGCATGATCTTGGTAAAAATAGCTTCCATCACCGGTGAACAAACACCATTCCCACATAACTTCACTTTATTTCTTCGACTTCCATGCGGAAGCTGATGTTTTGCTCCAGCGCCCATGGCTTTTAAAAGCTCAGGTGGTTGAAGCATTCTTAAGTAAGGTATGTCGTCTTGCCACGTAACCAAACCGAACCTATCCAAAGTTGTTACAGTGCGTAGTGGCGCATCTAAAGATTGCCATCCGCCAGCATAATCAGAACCGTAATAGACAATAATAAAATCTTTTTTTCTACCTAGTTCTTTCATTGCTTTTTCGGCACGTTCAATTGTTGCCAATGCTCGACCGGATTTATACAAAGGACTACTTTTGTATTGCCCCGTCCAGTCAATAACGTGTCTTGCAGACTTTTTCTTACTGTGTAAGACACTAATAAGATCCTGAGCAGTTATTTCGGTTCCTTGTTTGTCACAAACGAGAAACATGCGCTTACGTGCTTGAGGAGTTCCAAAATCAGCGGAGTTGAGTAAAAGGTCATTGACCTTGTATCCATAATTTTCAATCGAAGATACCAACTCACTGTGTCTACCCCATTTCTTCATGCGACTGACATTCTCAACAATCAGCCAACGAGGTTCCATTGCTTCAAGCCAAGGTATAATTCCAATTGCAGTCTCTTTACTTTTTTCAGAGCCAGGTTTTGCTCCCCTTGCAATTGAGTGAGAGGTACATTCAGGAGACGTCAACAGAACATCCGGCTTGTAAAGCCGAGCTAATTCATAAGGATTTAGGTTTTCGATTGGAGAACAAATCACTTCAGCCATTGGAAAATTGCTTTTATAAGTATCTGCAGCGAGATCCCAGGCATCAACTGCTAAAATGGGTTCAGCTCCTGCGGATACTGCTCCTCGACCTCCAAAACCTCCACCGCAAAACAAGTCCACAAACTTAATCATGTAATACTGCCTCTATCCATTTACCAGAATATTACCAGGTTTATCTAGAAAGAGCTTTCTTTATTCCACAAAAAGCGACACCCAGATTCCTAACAGAATATATCAGTTCAGAGTGAAGCTAGCGAAACCCCGCCTTACAGAAAACTACTGTGATGTCATGCAATTGTTAGAGCTGACCTGCGCGCTTGGACTTGGTTATCACCAATTTGCGTTCTCTTACTGAATCTCACCAGCACAGCTAAGGATGCTTCCTAATAAAGCATCCCTACAACACCTGCTTAAAAGCAAAACCGGACTATATTCCCATTGAACCCACCTAAATAGGGAATATAGTCCTAGTTTTGCCTAAATGGTTTTAGTTGTTCTACAACAACTAAAGTAAAACTACTTACAAAGCCCCCGCGGCAATAAGCCCGCAGCTTTATACGCATCATCAATCAGTTGCATTTGGTCGATTGCGTCGCGGCCACCTGTCAGCGGTTTGGTTTCACCTTTGATGCAGGCGACGACGTGAGCCAGTTGGTGGTCGTAGGTGGAGTCGCCGTTCATTTGATAGTCGTGGGCTTCGCCGTATTTGGTGAGTCGTAAGTGGTGGCCCTGATGTGGGGCGACCAGGTTAAAGACTTCAAGTTGGGCTTTGTCGCCTTCGAGGCACAAATAAGCGTCGTGCTGGCGGTTTAAATGTTCGCTCATCGAGCAGCCGACATAACAAAGCGGGCCATTCGGGAACTGCAAACGAAGCTCAAAAGCGCTGTCGAGTTGAGGTTTAGGGCAAATGGCGTCGGCCCATAAAATCTCTGGCGTGCTGCCAAATAAAGTGCGTAACCAGTGCAGTGGGTAGCAGCCTAAATCCATTAAAGCACCACCACCTAAAGGCACGTTATGACGCAAAGAGCCTGGAGTTTCGGCAATACGCACTGAAAAATTGCTGCGTACTGTGTGAATAGTGCCAAGTTCGCCACTGGCCACTAAACGCTGAACTTCGGCAAAAACCGGATGAAAGCGGTAGTGATACCCTTCAATTAGTAAACGGCCACTGCTTTCTGCGGCCGCGACCATGGCTTGCGCTTCTGTAGCGTCCATGGCAAAAGGCTTTTCGCACAAGACGTGTTTGCCATGCAGCAGAGCTTTAATGGACCACTGGGCATGCAAAGACGGCGGTAAAGCGTTGTAAATCAGGTCGATATCATCACGGGCCAATAGCTCGTCATAACTGCCTAAAGCCAGTTCTATATCAAACTGCTGGGCAAAAGCCTGAGCTTTTTCAAGATTCGATGCAGCCACTGCTGCAATGACTACATCAGAGCGCAAGGCAGCAGGCTGAATAATAGCCCGATCGGCAATGCGTGCTGCACCTAATAAACCTATACGGATCATAGCTATTCCTTTTATTTAGCCCCTTGCCTTTTTGCTCTTCACACCCTGCCTTAAAGCGGTAATTGCAGCAGTAACTGATAACTTTGGCCTGCTGTGATATTACGTACCGCCAACTCCGCCTGCTGCACACCATCCAGCCAGAGTGTTGGAGCTTTGACACCAGCAACACGTTCAAACCGGATATGGAAGTCTGCGCCACGGAAACGGCGTAAAACAGAGGCTTTGCTCCAACTGGCTGGCAGTTGAGGCGCCAAAGTTAAACCTTGTTGGTCGCCTTTCACGCCAAACAAACCTTCGACTAAACAACGATACACCCAGTGCACTGTGCCTGTATTAAACAGCTGGCTGGAGCGACCTGCAGTGCGCGGTAATGTCTGGTAAGCGCCACGGTAATAATTTGGAATAAATACCGGCAACTGACCACGTTGTAACTGATCCTGCGGATCGTCCGACGGCAGCATTTGTTTTAATACCAGATAGGCTTTGTCGGCTTGATTGACCTGATACAAAGCGAACAGATAAAAAGCCGCAGCGTGGTTATAGACTGAGCCGTTTTCTGCCGAACCCGGGTATTTTTGTGTGACACGGCCTACGTCTTCACGCATGGCTGTATAAGCAGGCGCCAGCATTTGCGGACCATAAGGCGTATGCAATTGCTGCTCGACGGCTTTTAACAGTTGCTGCTGTTGTTCGCTGTTGGCGGCACCACTCAATAATGCCCAGCTTTGTGGGTTCAGATAAATACGGCCTTCGGTATCTTTGCTGATGCCAAACACCACGTTATCGTCTGTGATACCACGGCCATACCAGTTGCCATCCCATAAATACTTATTTACCGCGGCATTAAATTCACTGGCCTGTTGCTGATACAAAGCAGCTTGTTCGTCAAAATTTAAATCACGGCAAATTTGCGCCCAAACATTCAGTGCATAAGCTGCTGCTAAGCTCAACCAACCCGACACACCTTTGCCTTTGTAACCCACCATATTCATTGGGTCACACCAGTCGCCTTGCTCAATATAACTTAAGCAACGCTCGTCTTTTTTCAGCCATAACCAACCCATAGCGCGGTGGATATGTTCAGCCACAGTGTGTTGCTCGGCAGAATCTTTATAGGCTACTTTTTCGCTTAAAAGCGCATAGTCATTGGTTTCAGCCAGATAAGCACTGATACAGACAGGTAACCAGACACATTGGTCGGTATGAGGCACCTGGTTGATGTACTTCAGTTCAGCGTCTTTGTGCAGCAGGATACCGTCTGGCATTTCGCCTGACAGATGTTGCTGCGACAGCGCTGTTAAAAAGGCCTGACGTGCCACAGCAGGAGCCAGATAGCTCATGCCCATATTGTCCTGCAGATAATTACGGGTTTGTGGATCTGTAGTTAAGCGGTTCACGTCGCCGTGGTAATACACCTGACGCGCCAGCCAGTGGTTAACATAGTTATTCAGCTCCTGGTCCGGCGTATCTATTTCTAAGCACGGCACAGCCTGGGCTACATAAGCCGCATAAGCCTGTTGGATCTGGCCGAAGCTCTCTGGCGTACCAAACACCTCCTGACGAATTTGCGCAACTTCTGCTTTGTCATAAGCAGGACCAAACACAAAACGGTATTGCTCGGTTTGGCCTTTGGCTAAAGACACTCTGTATTGCATCACACAAGCTGGCGTTTCGTAATCCGAATCACCACAAGCTAAAAACGGCTGTTGCACTGCAGAAGGTGCATGTAAACCGCCCTGCCCTTCGAACTGTTGCTGGTTCACTTCCCAGAAATCCGGTGTGCGCTCGGCCAACAAGAAAGTTTTGTCTTTTAAGAACTTGTTTTTAAAGTAATCCGGATACTTTTGATAAGGCGTCACTGACGAGCAGATAATAGCTTTTAAATCCGCATCATAACGGCCAGACTGGTTCATCCAGGACATATAACCGACCGGGAAATACGGGTACAAGCTTAAAGAACGGTTCTGAGTTGAATCGTTGCGAACCGTCAGCTGCCATAACTCCAGCGGTTGATCCGGAGTTAAGGTTAATAACCATTCCACAGTTAAACCTGAGTCCAGCGTGAGCTGCCAGCGGATATCCGACTGGCCTGCTGAAAACACAAAGTTTTGGGCTTCTTTGCGCACAGGCTCGTAAGGCACAGACCAAATTTCACCGCTGTTTTCATCTTTGATATAAACAAAACGACCCGGATGATGAGCGTAATACGGCTGCTCCGGCTGCATAAAAGTTTTAGCTTCTAAGTTCGGCGCATGGGCATATTTGGCTGGTTCTGGCTGCATAAACTGCGCTGTAGCATAACCACGGCAGTTTTGCTGGATCATCATCACCTTGTTCCATAAAAAGCCCGCAGCCTGTGGCATCGCAGTGGCGCTGTACAATTCATAACGCTGGCCGTTTTCTGTGGCTTGCATCAACTTCTTCATAGTTACTCCGACACTCCGACTACTGCCGCTTCTGTCTTATGGGATGGGGCATGTGCTGTTTTGCGCTGGTCCAATTCCTGTTGAATGGTCAGCAATTGTTTTTCATCTAAATGGTAAAAGCGCATGACAAAAGCAGCCAAAAAGGCCACTAAGCCTGGGATCACGGACACCATGAGTAAAATACCCATTTGTGAGCCCGCACTTTGTTCAGTGTTGGCGACATAACCTATCAACGCCAATAACCAGCCAATCACAGCGGAGGCAATAGCACCGCCGAGTTTTTGCGAAAAGGTAGCGGCTGAAAAGGTCATGGCTGTAGCACGGCGGCCAGTGCGCCATTCGTTGTAATCTGCGGTGTCGGCATACATAGAAAAAGCCAGTGGCGATTTAGGTCCTAACACAAAACCTATAGCCAGGTTGATGGCAAAAATTAAACCTATCTGATCGGCTGGAACAAAAAACAAGCTGATAGAGAATAATCCGGCCAGACTCATCAGCAACATCATCAGCGGCTTTTTATCCATAAACTTCGTCATTAAAGGCGTAGATGCCGCACCTAAAGCCAAAGCCAGCATGTAAGAAGATAAAAACTCGCCGACCAGCTCAGGCCGCATTACATAGTATTTAAAGTAATAAGTGCCACTGCTGGCGCGCATGGTAATAGTGATCATAATGATCAGCGCCAGACTAAACAGTACCAGCCAGGGTTTGTTGTTTTTTAAATCGAGCAAATCCTGTTTCACGGCATTGTTGGTTTCACTAACAGGCTGAATACGTTCTTTGGTGCTGGCAAAAGTAAATAAAAACAGCAAAGCAGCAGCTATACCAAACACGCCCATAGTCAGCTGCCAGCCTAAAACTTCATCGCCCTGACCTAATAAAACCACCAGCTTAGGCGTTAAATAAGTCACCAGAATACCGCCGGTAAAACCGCCGATAAAACGGAAGCTAACTAAAGTAGTGCGTTCCTGACTATTGCGGGTCATCACACCAGACAAGGCTGAATAAGGAATATTGATAGCTGTGTAGGTCAGCATCAGCAGGCTATAAGTGCAATAAGCCCATACCAGTTTACCGCCTGGGCCTAAATCCGGCGTGCTGTAGGTCAACACACCAGCACCAGCAAGAGGTAAAGCGAGCCACAATAAATAAGGCCGGAATTTACCAAAACGGCTTTTGGTTCTGTCCGCTATAGCACCCATCATTGGGTCGGTAAACGCATCGATGATTTTAGTGATCAGCATCATGGTGCCGGCGGCAGCCGCTGAAATACCAAACACATCGGTATAAAAAATCAATAAAAAGGCCGAAATATTAGCCCAATAGAAGTTAAAACCCATATCGCCGACGCCGTAACCGAGCTTTTCGCGCAGCTTTAGCTTGTCTTGAGGTACCGCAGTTTCTGTTGTCACTTTGTCACCCTGTCGTTGTTTTGTTGTTTTGATTCAAAGATTTATTGACCATGCGCCAGCCAATGATGGCCAGTCGTGATCGCTTGTTATAGTCGTTGCTCTATTTTTAAAATGACTTGCAGCATCAGCTCGTTGACGCTTTGACTGATATCCAGACACAGCACATCAGCTTCCTGCTCTACCGATTCCATAGTAGCCAGCTGGCTTTGCAGCATAGACACAGGCATAAAATGGTTTTGCCGCTGCGCCAGTCGTTCGGCCAGCAATTCAACACTGCCTTGTAAATATATGAACTGTGGGTTGGAAGCAGCCTGACGAATGCGCTCACGATGCTTACGGATTAAACCTGAATAACTTAATACCACGGGCAGTTGTTTGGCTGCGCACTCTTGTAATGCTGCACATAAACGGCCGACCCATTGGTCACGCATTTCGCTGGTAATAGGAGTGCCTGACGCCATCATCTGTTTGGCTTCCAGGCTATGGAAATCATCACCTTCCAGATAATGCCAGCCCAGTTGCTCTGCAAGACGCAAAGCCAGCGTTGATTTGCCGCTACCGGCTACACCCATAATGATCAGACTTTGGTTTTTTGTTGTACTGCTTGCCTGCTTCTGAGCTGTTAGATCCTGTTGCATCAGATACGATCACACCTACTGTAAAAATGTGGCCTCAGCTTAATTCAGATAAAATGATAGCGCAACCATTTTGACTCAAACTGAGCTTTCAGTTATTGTTTTTTAAAAATAAAGAGAATGGTGCGATGAATAAAAAACCTAACCTGAAAGATGTGGCTAAAGTAGCAGGTGTCAGTGCTATTACTGTGTCGCGCGTGCTTAGTAATCCTGATAAAGTCTCAGAAAAACTGCGGACAAAAGTTGAACAGGCTGTGCATGAAATTGGTTATATCCGCAACCATGCTGCCAGTGCATTGGCTTCCCGTCGTTCAGGTGTGATTGCGGTTATCATTCCATCATTATCTAACATAGTTTTTAATGATGTTTTGCAGGGTATTTACAGCGCTGTGAAACAACATCATCTTCAGGTGGTATTAGGGGATTGCCATTATTCGCCTTTGGAAGAAGAAAAACTGATCGCTACTTTACTCAGTCAGTCGCCAGAAGGTTTTATTTTAACCGGCACAGATCAAACCGATTATGCCCGTAAATTACTGCAACAATCCGGCATTCCTATAGTGCAGCTGATGGAACTCAGCGACTGCCCTATTGATATGAATATTGGCTTTTCGCACTTTAATGCCGGGGTGGATATCACTAACCACTTGCTGCAAAAAGGCTATCGCAAACTAGGCTTTCTGGGCGCCCGCATGGATACCCGTACCCAGCAACGTTTAGCGGGTTTTAAAAAGGCGATAGCGGATTTTAAGCAGCCTTGTCAGAGTTATGTAGTCACCACCACTCAGTCTTCCTCGATACGTTTAGGTGGTCAGTTATTGCAGGCTGTGATGGCAGAATCTCAAGGGCAGTGTGATGCGATATTCTGCTGTAACGACGATTTGGCATTGGGTGCTTTGTTTGAAACCAAGCGTATGAACCTGAAAGTACCAGCAGATATTGCCATTTGTGGTTTTAACGATTTAGAAGCTTCAGCTTTGGTCGAACCTGCCATAACCAGCGTCGCCTCACCTCGTTTTGAGATGGGCCAGCAAGCTGTTGAATTACTGATGACGGCATCAGGTCAGGATAAAACCCATAAGCCACCTATAGATGTGGGTTATCGCATAGTGGAACGAGCTTCAACCTGACACAAGCAAATTCGGTGCTAAAAGTGCTCAGATGGAGTTCGAAATTCAACCTGAGCAACTATACAATTAAAGTTATTTCTCTGTTTTTTTCTCGATATAGTGATAGACACAGCGAATAGCCAACGACGCATACACTATGGCCCCAACAAAGGCGAAAAATTGGTCTGTTAGATAGCATTGATACCCAAAGCACAACACAGTGAAAATCATTAAGGCCAATACACCAGGTTGCTCTCGATAAACCGGATGGATAAATCGCATGATAAAAGCTTTCATTAGTGAATATTCCTATGACATTAACGACAAGTTTCAGAGCTGTGGCAACAGCCTTGCAGGCCGTATAAAACGTTGTGTAGCAAGCTAAAAGATAATCTGAAATTCGAAGAAACAGTTAACTTTCAACACCTTTACATCTTCGTACGTATTGGCAAACACAGTAACAACATCAACATACCTTACCGAGAAATGAGACGTCAATAAAAAAGGAACGGCTGCAGGGCGACACGCATTAACTGCGGTTTATTGAACGGAGAAAAGAATGGCACAGTTGTGCTAATGACAAAAAATCATAAAAAAGTACCAGCCGAAGCTGGTACTGATACCCCCAATTACCGGGAGGACCCGGACTCGCACAAGTCCGGGAGACAAGGGTAAAACATCAATAATGTTGGACGAATTATTCAAAAGCTACGTTAAAACGCACACCAAAGGTACGTGGTGATTGCCACATAAAGTTAGGTACTGCGTCACCGTGAGTACGGCCTTGATCGCTCTTAATATCGCGGTCAGTGACGTTATTCACGAAAGCTTCTGTAGACCAGTTGCCTTCTGAAGGTTCAAACGTCAGGCTTAAATCCACTTTGGTATAGGCATCCTGACGGTCGATATCAGCAGCGTAAGGCAGATTTTTGAAACCTTCAGGTCTGTCACCACGGTTGGCCGGGTCAAACCATACTTCGCTGGTGTAACCCACACGAATTCTTGGCTTTAACGTAGCGCCGCTTTCCAGACCAACAAAATGTTCGTAATTCACAGAAGCTGAGAATTCCGGAGCCATCACTAAATGGTTACCGCTGAAATCCAGCAGGTTAGGCAATGCAGGGTTACCTGCAGACGGGTTAAAGGCTAAACCATCACGGCCATATTTAGAATCTGTGGTCAGGAAGTCATCGTAAGTTGCATCCAGTACAGACATAGAACCACTTAACTCGCCATTTTCAATCACTAACCAACGGGCTTCTAATTCCAGACCATTGATAGTGGCTTTACCGGCGTTGGTTTTACGCAGTAAGTCAGCACCCGTATTGGTGACTACGTTACTGGTCACCTGTAAGTCGGTGTATTCAGTAGTGAACAACGCAGCAAATAACTGCAAAGTACCGTCCAGGAATAAACCTTTCATCCCCAATTCAATACTGGTGTTTTCTTCCGGCGCTACATAAGCGGCAGTACCTGCAGCTTCGTTATTGTTAGCAGCAATAATGGCATCCAGGTCTGCTTGCGTGAATGGACCAGTACCAGTGTATTTATTACCGTCCTGAATAGTACCGGACTTAAAGCCAGTGGCGTAGGAGGTGTAGAACATCACGTCATCTGTCATGTCCCATTCAACACGAGCCATACCTGTGGTTTTGCTCCACTCCGGGCTGGTGTCGTTGTAGGTATCGACCCAACATTGACCAGGTTGCACCAGGTTTTTGTTCGGGCCAAGACCATTCAGGATGCCTTCCGGATCCATGTACCCCAGGTTGTCCTGATTAGGGTCCATCACTTCAGTACGTTTTACATCAGGACACATGATGTTACGGCCACCTTTGTCCCAACGTTTATCGTTGGTGTAACGTAAGCCGGCACTCAAGCGCCAGTCGTCTGTCAGTTTATAAGTAGACTGAGCATAAATACTATTCGACTCTAAACCACGGTCTGGCTGACGATAAGTAGACCACAGGTTTTTGTTTGGCGTAGTGCCACCTTCGTAATCCACGTCAGGGTGTACTATGTCAAAAATAGTGTTGTTATTCTCTTTGAAGTAGAAGTAACCCACCATCCATTGAAAACGCTCAGCGTCGTCATTTTTAAACTGCAATTCATGTTGAGTAGCTTCGTGATCACATTCAACACAGCCGCCCCACTCATACTTAGTCAGGCTCCAGGTTCTGTCCCATACCGAAACACGAGACGTATCTGTGTAACCGCCTATGTAAGACAATTGCAGGCCCGAGTCAAAGTTGTAGTTGGCTCTGGTACGGAAGCTATCGCTGGTTGCGTCGTTAAAACCTGGCTCTTGTACATAAGAGCTGCGATCCGAACCACCGCTGATGGTTGGGATATTACCCGTGCCATTGTCGGTAAAGTTTTCGTAGGAGAAGGTTAAATCAAACTTGTCTGACGGCTGGTAAAAAGCGCTGAAACGCGCAGCGGCCAGATCGGTAGAACCGTATTTTTCACCCATGGCTGAACCTGGCAGGAAATCAACCACACCTTCCGATTGGTCCACAGCAGCAGCAACACGCACAGCTAAAGTATCGCTTAGTGGAATATTGACCATACCACGCATAGCACGGCGGTCGTAGTTGCCTAAAGTGATTTCGGCGTTGGCATCAAAACCATCCAGACGGGCTTTGGCAGTGTGTAAGTTCACTACACCACCAGTGGCATTACGGCCGAATAAAGTGCCTTGTGGACCACGTAAAATTTCAGCGCCTTCCAAATCAAACATCAAGGCAGAGGCGCCCTGAGAGCGGGCTGAATAGACACCATCTATATGGAAAGCGACTGCAGGGTCACCACTTTCGGTTTGGTCAGAAGAACCAATACCACGCACATACACCATAGGCGTATTTTGTGTGCCGTTTTGAGCAATTTGTAAACTAGGCACTATGCCCTGCAAATCATCCAGTTGTGCCACATGGTTTTCGTCCAGAGTTTTCTGGTCAAAGGCTGTTACCGCCAGTGGGGTTTCACGTAAGGTGGTTACCCTTTTGGTCGCGCTGATTTGAATCACTTCAATAGCACGGCCTTCATCATCTTTGCCATCGCTGCTATTTGTGGTTTCAGCCACTTGTGCAGCCACACCAAAAGCGCTGCAGAGTGCCAGTGTGGTGAGTAAATACGCCGGTTTTAATTTTAAAACTTTCACTTTGATTCCCCTATCCTGTCTGGATGTTTTTGTCAGCATGACAGCGCTAACACCTGTTGATTTTTTTTATTTGGTATCAGTGCAAGCGATAGGAAATCCAGGGCATCTCCTCTCGGGATTGCTGTTTGAATTGATTTCTTCCGCTTGTTTTTCATACCAAGGCTAAGCCTGGGCGATAAATTAGCCTCAGATAAATGATTGCGCAACCATTATTTAGATCTTTTTTGTGAAAATAAGCTGGGATCCGGATCTTTTACGACAGAATACGAACGGGGCAATAGCCGAAAAAACAGGCGATTATTGTGTGTATTTTCAGCAATCAGGCAGGTGTGAAGGAAAAAAAGTAAAAATGATAGCGCTATCAATTTATTAGATCAGAGCCAAATTAAACCTACAACTATGAATTTGACTCTGACCTAACTATCTATTTTTTCTGCAAAAAGGCTTTATCCAGCGCCAGAAATACCACTGGGGTCGTCAGCAGAGTTAATACCTGGCTAAAGGCCAAGCCACCCACCACTGCCACGCCTAAAGGTACCCGCAATTCAGCGCCTGTACCAAAGCCCATCATTAAAGGCACTGCGCCTAAAATAGCTGCCAGCGTGGTCATCATAATAGGGCGGAAACGCACTAAGCAGGCCTGATGTATCGCGTCTTTGGCTGACATGCCTTGTTCGCGCTGGGCTTGCAGCGCAAAGTCGACCATCAGAATGCCGTTTTTCTTCACTATGCCTATCAGCAAAATAATGCCAATAAGCGCCATAATGGAGAAATCCAGCTGCCAGGCCCACAGCAATAAAATGGCGCCTATAGCAGCCGAAGGCAAAGTTGACAAAATAGTCAGAGGGTGGACAAAACTCTCGTACAACACACCTAAAATGATATAGACCGCTAATAAAGCTGTGAAAATCAGCAAAGGTTGTGTCGCAAGAGAATCCTGAAAGGCCTGGGCTGCGCCTTGAAAAGATCCGGACACAGAGGCTGGCATTTGCAGCTCTGCTCTGGCCTGCTCTAACGCATTCACTGCATCTCCCAAAGCCACGCCAGCAGCCAGGTTAAATGACAAATTCGCTGCAGGTTGCATACCATTGTGAGCAATAACTACAGGACCGCTGGTGGCAGGTAGCACTTTCGCAAAAACCAATAAAGGCACCATCTCCCCAGTAGTGGGTGAACGTAAGTGGAAATAATTTAAGCTTTCTGCCGTGCCACGCTGTTCAGGGTCCAGCTCCAGTATTACGTTGTACTGGTTGGTTTCTGTCTGGTATTCGTTAATCTGGCGCTGGCCAAAGGCATCGTACAAGGCCTGATCCAAATCAGCAGCGGCAAAACCTAAACGCGCAGCTTCCTGCCTGTCCAGTTCCAGCCTGATAATATTGGCGTCCCACTGTAAGTCGTTGGATAAATCAGTAAACATAGGGTTTTGCCGCAGTTTTGCTGTTAAGGCCTGAGTCCAGGTCGCCAAGTCTTCACTGCTTAACGCCTTAAGCACATAACTGTATTGAGCACGGCCCGGGCCTGCCCCCAGGTTAATATCCTGAGCTGCCCGTAAAAACACCTGAAAACCCGGAATTTGAGCGAACTGCGGCCTTAGGCGGTCGATAATTTCACTGGCGCTGGCATCACGATCATCAGGGTCGCTTAACACCACCCAAACCCGGCCTGAACCTGTGGAATTATTACCACCCACCGCATGGTTAAAACCTGTGATATCCGGATCTTTTTTCAGAATTTCTTCTAACTGCTTATGTTTAACCACCATGTCTTCATAGGAAATATCAGAAGCAGCCTGCGTGATACCTATCACAAAACCTGTGTCCTGCAGTGGAAAAAAGCCTTTGGGTATCGCCATAAAACTGGCGACACTACCTGCCACTGTCAGGAAAAACACGCCAAGCATAATCCGCTGATGATCCAAAGCCCAGGTCAGCACTTTGTCATAACGTTTGACTAAGCGGTCAAAAAAGCCCGGATTGTTTGGGTCATGGGCTGGCGCTTTATCCATAAAAATAGAAGCTAAAGTAGGTGCCAGCGTTAAACAGACCACCACTGAAATCAAAATAGCGGCAGTGGCAGTTAACGAAAACTCTAAAAACAACTTACCGATAATACCGCCCATAAACAGCAGCGGTATAAAAGCGGCCACTAAAGACACGCTGATAGACACCACAGTAAAACCAATTTCCTGCGCACCTTTAAGCGCCGCAACCCTTTTGGTTTCGCCAGCTTCTAAATGCCTGTGTATGTTTTCAATCACCACTATGGCGTCGTCGACAATAAAACCAACGGCGATGACAATAGCAACCAAGGTGAGGTTGTTCAGACTAAAGCCTGCCAGATACATAAAAGCGCAGGTGCCAATCAAGGACACACCAAGCACAGCGGACACTATTAAGGTGGCAGACCACTGGCGTAAAAACGCCGCCATCACAGCAATAACAAGCACCACAGCAATAGCCAACGTCAGCTCTACTTCATGTAACGAAGAGCGGATAGTCCGGGTTCTGTCGTTAAAGACTTCTACTTTTACATCTGCAGGTAAAGCTGCGGTCAGTTGAGGTAACGCAGCACTGATACGGTCTGCTGTGGCTACTATATTCGCACCAGGCTGACGGCGAATAATTAACGCCACACCTGATTCGCCATTGGGCCAAATCTGCACAAAATCGTTTTCTGCGCCTAGTTTCACACTAGCTACATCACGCAAATACACAGGAGCACCGTCGTTATAACTGACGATTAAATCAGCATATTCATCGGCAGAAAAAATCTGATCATTCACCGCCAGAGTCGACACTCTGTTATCACCAAACAAAGCCCCTTTAGGTAAATTCACACTGGCACGTTGCACTGCAGCGCGAATATCCGCCAGCGTTAATCCCGCAGCAGCTAACACTTCAGGTTTAGCCTGAATACGAATGGCAGGTTTTTGCTGGCCGCCAATAAAAACTTCACCCACGCCGTTGATTTGGGTCATTTGGCGCGCCAGCACAGTTTCAGCTAAATCGCTGATTTCAGTACGGGATAAGGTTTCAGAGGTGACCCCAATAATTAAAATAGGACTGTCAGCCGGATTGACCTTACGCCAGGTGGGTAAGTTGGGCATATCAGGCAAACGGCCTGCCGCCTGATTCAATGCTGCCTGCACTTCCTGCGCTGCAGTATCGATATTTTTTTCCAGCACAAACTGCAACGTGATATTGACAGAGCCTAAGGCACTGCTTGATGTCATTTCGGTAATACCAGGCACCGAACTTAATGCCACTTCCAAAGGTGTCGCTACGGAAGACGCCATGGTCTCAGCACTGGCCCCCGGCAAACGGGCATCTACCTGTATGGTAGGAAAATCGGCTTCAGGTAAAGGTGCTACAGATAAACGAGGAAAGGCCAGGATCCCTAGTAACACCAAAGCAAAGGTAAGTAACACTGTGCCTATAGGGTGATCCATACACCAGGCAAATACACTGCGGCTTTTCATGCTTATTGCTCCGCAGCTGCAGTTTGAGGGGCGTCAGTCAGAATTTTCAGTTCAGCGCCTTTGCGCAAACGGCTCTGACCATCCACTATCACCTGCTGACCTGCTGTGAGCCCGGCCACTACCACCTGGTTTTTGTCCTGCAATACCACTTCAACAGCAGCAGTGGCTGCTTTACCTTGTTCATTAAACCAGACAAAAGAACCTTCTGGCCCTTGTTGCAACGCTTTCACCGGAATGGTTAAGACGTTATCTAACACTTTGCTTTGTAGAGCAATCACCACAGACTGGCTTGGCCATAAAGCAGCGTCAGGATTAGCAAAATCGGCTTTGACTCTGATGGTGCCTGTCGCTGAGGCCACTCTGTTGTCCACTACGGTAAGCTGGCCTTGCGCTAAAGGATCTGCACCTTCTTTTAAATAAGCCAGTACAGGCACAGTTTGTTTTTGGCGAATTTGCTGCGTCAACAGCTGTAACTCTGGTAAACGCGATTGGGGCAAGGAAATTTCAATACTGATAGGGTCCAGCTGCACTACAGAAAATAAACTACTGGCATCGCTGGTTCTGATGTAGTTGCCAGCATCGATATTACGTATACCGACCTGACCTGAAATAGGCGACACGATTTGGGTATAAGACAGTTCCACCTGCTGTGCGTTAATAGTGGCCTGCACGCTGCGCAGTTGTGCTTCCAATTGTTGTACTGTGGCTTGTTGCTGGTCGGCCATCTGCGCTGACACCGCCTGATCTTTGCGTAAATTCTGATAGCGTTTTAAATCAAGCTTCGCCACATCCAGCTGAGCTTGCACTACAGCTAACTGAGCTTTGGCTTGTTCATAAGCGGCTTTAATACTGCGATCATCAATCACCGCCAACAAGTCTCCGGCTTTAACCAACTGGCCCTCTTCCACCAGAATACGCTGCAATATGCCATCCACCTGAGGGCGAATTTCAACACTTTGTTGCGCTTTGACTTGTCCTATGGCCCGGATCCAGACAGGCACGCTCTGCTGTTGCACTAAAGCCGTTTTGACCGGCACAGCCGGGCCTTGTTGCGCCACCACAGCACAGCTCAGCCAAAGGCCGGATATCATCACTAGCTTTACCAATTTCATGCAAAAACTCCGTTTAATTCTGTAGTCAAAACAGCCTGATCAGGCCAGCTTAGCATAGCGAATACCAGCATAAGTGACAGCACTGTTTCTTCTGTTGATTCAATATTTTGTAGCATTCTGACAAGCTAAACGATTTGGGTTCCACAAAGGATCAGCCAATGCGGTCAGGTGCAAAAAAAAGCAGACCAGCAGAAGATTGTTTCACAGCGGCATTCACTCAGCTGTAAAACCCAAAAGATCCGCTATAGTTATTTAACCATTTATTAACAGGCGGAGTTCGGGATGAAACCGCTTTTGTCTATTCTGCTCTGTTGCAGTTTTACCCTGTTGGCTCAACAGCAATGGCCGGAAGCTGATTGCGTGAAAGCAGTAAAAAAACTGCAGCAGCTGGAACAAAAAATCAGCTCGGGTTACAGCCTAAAAGAAGCAGAGCAATTGAGCCTGGATCAGCGCCTGCTGGAAAAACAGCTGGACCAGTTTTGCCAAAAACCTGTCTTAGCCTCAGACCCGCAAAAAGCAAAAATAAAAAAAACGGCCAAAGTAAAAGCTGCGGCAGATCCTTTGGCCGATATAGCCAAAGGACCGCAGCTTTATGTCAGCTCAGTGTCGGTTAAAGCCCCTTATCAAGGGAAAAAACTGCAGGCATGGCTGGATTATTATTCCGAACCTAAAGAGTGTTTTGGTGTGCGGGACAGCAGGCAAATGGTATGGTGTGTGGAACAGCGCCAGCAAGCTAAAGCGAATTTTGAGCGACAATGGCAGCAAAAATTCGCACTATCGCAACCAGAATGATAAGCTCCGACCAGTTGAATTCTGGAGCTTACTTTTATGAACGCCTTAACTAAAGCCAACTTACAACTCTGGTGGTTTGGATTTCGTTATATCCCGCTGATAGGTTTTTGCAGACCAAAAATTCTGGAACTGACAGACGAACGCACTGTGATCCGGATGCCACACCACCGTCATACCAAAAACCATCTGGGCAGTATTTATTTTGGCGCTTTGGCGATAGGTGCCGATTTAGCCGGTGCTTTTTTAGTCTTTTACAAAGCGAGGCAGAAAAAACTGAATATTCATTTTGCCTTTAAAGATGTGCAGGGCGAGTTTTTAAAACGCCCGGAAGCTGCGGTACATTTCACCAGTGATGATGGAGCTTTAATCGATCAGATCATCCAGCAGTCACTGGATACAGGGGAGCGGATTAATCAGCCCGTCACTATTAATGTCACCTGCCCTTCATTGCATGGCGACGAGCTGATGGCAAAATTCACTTTAACTTTGTCAGTGAAAGCGAAAAAGAAATCCTGAACCAACACCAAGCCTTGTTTGCAGCTCAGCCCGGACAAGGCTAAAATCGCCTTTTGATTGTGAAGGTGGCAGGCATGCAGGACTTATTAGGTAACTTATTTATTATTTCAGCGCCAAGCGGGGCGGGAAAATCCACGCTGATTAATGCGCTGTTACAGCAACATGCCGATATGCAGCTGAGTGTGTCTCATACCACCCGCTCTCCACGCCCGGGCGAAAGTAACGGCGTGCAGTATCATTTCACTGATATCCCAGCCTTTAAACAACTGATTGCAGAAGACCAATTTATTGAGTGGGCTGAAGTCTTTGGCAATTATTACGGCACATCTAAAGCTGCTTTGGCTGATAAGCTGGCTCAGGGTATAGATGTGTTTTTAGATATCGACTGGCAAGGTGCCCGCCAGATTAAACAGCAACTGCCTTTTGTCACCAGCATTTTTATTCTGCCACCCAGTGTCGAAGCTTTAGAGCAACGCCTGAATCAACGCGGTCAGGACAGCGCTGAAGTCATTGCAGGACGTATGGCGAAAGCTCAGGACGAAATCAGTCATGCCGATGAATACGATTATTGGGTGGTGAATGATGATCTGCAACTGGCGCTGCAGCAGTTTTCCGGCATTATCCAGACTCAACGCTTAAAACAACAAAAGCAGGCGATACGGCAACAGAAGTTAATTTCTGGCCTGTTGGCGAACGAAACGAAATAGAGTAGACTATGCGGTCTTTATTCAGACCCAGATTAACCGGAGTGGCAGATGGCTCGCGTAACAGTTGAAGATGCAGTAAATAAAATTGGTAACCGCTTTGATTTAATTCTGGTGGCCTCACGTCGTGCCCGTCAGTTAGCTGTTGAAGGCAAAGAGCCAATGGTTGATCCGGAAAACGATAAGTCTACCGTGGTTGCCTTACGTGAAATCGAAAAAGGTTTTATCACCAACAGTATTCTGGACCAGCAGGAACGTCGTGAACAGTTACAGCAAGAAGCATCAGAAATGGCTGCAGTTGCTGCAATTATCGGTTCTGACGAATAATCTGAGCTTGTACCCTCTGCCAACGGTATCCGGCCGTTGGCAATAGTTTGAAATCCACGTATATTCAAAGGAACACGCCAAAGCGTTGTGCGTATTGGGGAGTTTCGGATGTATCTGTTTGAAGGCCTGAAAAATCAAATCAGTGCTTACCTGCCACCTGAGCAGGTCGTTCTGGTGCAACAGGCTTATGTTGTCGCCCGCGACGCGCACGCGCCACAAATTCGCTCCAGCGGCGAACCTTATATTACTCATCCTGTTGCAGTCACCAGTATCCTCGCTGAAATGCGGATGGATTACGAAACCTTAATGGCCGCGTTACTGCATGATGTGATTGAAGATACGCCGGTCAGCAAAGAAGACTTAACCCGAATGTTTGGCGAAACAGTGGCCGAACTGGTGCAGGGTGTCAGTAAACTCGACAAAGTAAAATTCAAAGATATCAAAGAGTTCGAAGTTACCAACCTGCAAAAAATGTTTATGGCAATGACGCAGGATATCCGCGTTATTCTGATTAAACTGGCCGACCGCACTCATAATATGCGCACTATAGGTGCACTCAAACCAGAAAAACGCCGTCGTATTGCCCGTGAAACTTTAGAACTCTATGCTCCTATCGCCAACCGTTTGGGTATTCACAATATTAAAAACGAGCTGGAAAACTGGGGCTTCCGCGCTTTATACCCAATGCGGTATCGCGCTTTAGAAACTGCAGTCAAACAGGCTCGTGGTAACCGCAAAGAAATTATTGAACGCATTCAGTCAGAAATAGAACAGCGTATTAAAGCCGCTGGTATTGAAGCTGAAGTGGCTGGTCGTGAAAAACATCTCTATAGCATCTATCGTAAGATGAAAAGCAAAGAGCTGATGTTTAACGATGTGATGGATATTTACGGTTTCCGTGTACTGATTAACAGCATAGACAACTGCTATCGCGTGTTAGGTGTAGTGCATAACCTGTTTAAGCCTATTGAAAGCCGCTTTAAAGACTATATCGCCATTCCAAAACAAAACGGTTACCAGTCCTTACACACCTCCCTGATTGGTCCACACGGTATTCCGGTGGAAATTCAGATGCGTACCCGCGAAATGGATGAAATGGCCGACAAAGGTATAGCGGCGCACTGGTCGTACAAAGGTGCAGGCGAAAACAAAAATACGACGGCGCAAATCCGTGCTCAGCGCTGGATGCAAAGTTTACTTGAACTGCAACAAAGCTCGGGCAACACCTACGAATTTGTCGAAAACGTAAAATCCGAGCTCTATCCGGATGAGCTTTATGTATTCAGCCCTAAAGGTCAGATTGTTGAATTACCTATAGGTGCCAATGCGGTCGATTTTGCCTACACCGTGCATACCGACATAGGCAACAGATGCGTAGGCGCACGGGTGGATCGTAAACCTTACCCACTGAATAAACCTTTAGAAACTGGCCAGACGGTAGAAATTATTACCAGCCCTGGTGGAAAACCTAATGCCAACTGGCTGAACCATGTCGTCACCAGCCGTGCTATTTTAGGTATTCGTAATTATCTGAAAAAACAGCAACTTAGTGAAGCCGTGGGTTTGGGTCGACGTTTACTGACTTCAGCTTTAGGTGATGTCAAACTGGAGAATATTCCGCCAGAACGTATCGAGCAGGTACTGCAAAGCACCACGCAAAAGTCGCTGGATGAACTGCTGGTTGAAATTGGTTTAGGTAATCAACTGCCTATAGCTGTGGCCCGTCGTTTAATGGGTGGTTTTGATTCTGGCGAAGAAGCTTTGCCAGCTGAAAATCCGGCGAATCAGAAAACCAAAGCTTTTATTATTGGCTCTGAAGGTATGTTACTCACCTTCGCCAAATGCTGCCGCCCTATTCCTGGTGATGAAATTGCCGCCAACGCGACACCGGGCAAAGGCCTGAACGTGCATAGGGTTGAATGCCGTAATATTCGTGGCTGGGAAAAAGAGCCGGGTAAATACTTCCCTGTGAAATGGGATAAAACCGGTGATAAACAGTTTTTATGTGATATCCGGGTCTTTATTGTCAACCAGCCCGGCGTGTTGGCCAAACTGACGACAGTGATAGCTTCACAGGATTCCAATATTCAGGACTTGTCGACCGACGACAGAGACACAGGCGAATATGTGATTAAGATCACCTTATCTGTGCGTGACCGTATTAATTTAGCTAACGTCATGCGCAAAATTCGTGTCTTGCCTGAAGTACTTAAAGTTTACAGAAGGAAATAATTGTTATGTCAAAAGTGATCATCAGTACAGATAAAGCCCCTGCCGCTATTGGTACATACAGTCAGGCCGTTAAAATTGGCACTACTGTGTATTTATCTGGTCAGATCCCTTTAGTACCAGAGACGATGCAAATGGTGTCTGAAAATTTCGCTGAACAAACCCAGCAGGTATTTGAAAACCTGACTGCCGTTTGCCAGGCCGCCGGTGGCAGCTTAAATGATATGGTCAAAGTAAATATCTTCCTGACTGATCTATCCAACTTCGCTACCGTTAATGAAATTATGAGCAAACATTTCAGCGCACCTTACCCGGCGCGCGCCGCAGTGCAGGTTAGTGCTTTACCCCGTGGTGCTCAGGTGGAAATTGACGGCGTGATGGAAGTGCCGTCTACGAATTAACAGGGATAGCAGCTGTTTTAGTCCTGTAAGGCAAAACTGAGTGAATAAAATCCTATGCTGTCTTTTGCTGTTAGTTTTTCCTCGTCTGGCAGCCGCAACAGAGATACCAGTCCTCACCTGGTGTCTGGATCATTTTTCACGTTTTCATGCCTATGAAACAGGCAAAGCTCCGTATGGGCCTTCTGTTGATTTAATGCAGGAGCTAGCCAAACGCGCAGCGTTTCAACTGCAATTCAGTCCTAAAACCCCTTCAGCCCGCTGCTTCCGCCAAATGCAGACGGGCGAAGCGGATTTAATGACTAATCTGAATTTTACTGAAGAAAGGGCAGACTATATGTTTCTGCTGCCCTACAACGAACGTATTCCTGAATCCTTGTATTTACAAGCCGGTGACCAGCGCCAAATCCGTAACTTTAACCAACTGCCCTCTTTAACTCTGGCTACAGTACGTAATTACGCCTATCACCCCAGCCTGATGCAACTGATTAAAACCTCTAAGCGCCATGTTGAAATTGACAGTATAGAAACCGGCTTTGAAATGTTACAACGTGGCAGAGTGGATGCGTTGGTGGCCCCCACGCAAAGCTCGCTGGATGTGATTGCAAGCCATGCAGATATGCATTTTCAGTTTCAAAGAGCGCCTGTCGATTTTTCAGTGGTCGAAAAACGTTTTATCAATATTGGTTTGTCGAAAAAGAGTCAGCACCTGGCACTAAAAGACCGCATCGAACAAGCCATAGCATCTATGGTGCAAGACGGCACAGTTAAAAAACTCTACGCCTTTGACCCACTCAAACATGGCCCTACCTACCTCGCTGGTTCACACGCTGAACAGCAAAAGTAGTCCCGAAACATAGCTAAAACAGCTCTGTGGCTATGCCTCCTGTCAATCACAGGTTAAACTGCCTGTTATCAGCCACTTAGCTTTTTAGCACCCTAAGGGATTCACGTTGACAGTAACAGCACTGGATAGCCTATCCGTCAGCCAGCTAAAAGGTGTTGGCGCCAAAGTCAGTGAACTGCTGCATAAGCTGGGTATTCAGAGTGTGCAGGATTTGCTGTTCCACTTGCCTTTACGTTACGAAGACCGCACCCGCCTCTACCCCATCGCCGACTTATGGCCGCAGCAAACCGCTACAGTGCAAGGCGAAGTGATCAGTAGTGAAATTACCTTTGGCAAAAGACGAAGCTGGCTGGTGTCCATGCGCGATGGTTCAGGTCATTTAACCCTGCGCTTTTTCCATTTTAATGCAGCACAAAAAAATGCCGTCATCCCAGGTGTCACCTTAAGGGTGTTTGGTGAAGTAAAACGGGGCATGCGGGGTTTTGAAATGATGCACCCCGAATACAAAGTACTAAAAGACGATCAGGATCAGGATGTGGCTGAAACCCTGACTCCAGTGTACCCAAGCACTGAAGGTTTAAAACAAAACAGCTGGCGCAATTTAACAGATGCGGCATTGCAGATACTGCAGCGCAGCAGCCCGACTGAATACTTAGCGCCAGTGCTGGGCCAGAACAGCTGGTCTTTGTCCGATGCGTTATTTTATCTGCACAGACCACCACCAGATGCATCCTTGCAACTCCTGGAACAAGGCCAACATCCGGCGCAGCAGCGACTGATTTTTGAAGAATTAGTCGCGCAGCAGCTATCGATGCTGCAATTACGCCAACAATGCCGCGTGCAACAAGGCCGCAGTTTTGTGGTGGATGAGCAGCAAAATCAGCAGTTTTTAGCAGCTTTACCTTTTGCGCCCACTGGTGCTCAGCAGCGGGTTATTACCGAAATCCGCCATGATTTAGCCCAAAGCGAACCTATGTTACGTTTAGTGCAAGGGGATGTAGGTTCAGGTAAAACGCTGGTCGCTGCTTTATCAGCTTTAACTGTATTGAGCCGTGGCGCTCAGGTGGCGTTGATGGCGCCAACAGAGCTGTTAGCAGAACAACACGCCAATACGTTTAAAGCCTGGCTGGAACCTTTGGGTTATCAAATAGCATGGCTGGCCGGCAAAGCCTCCGCCAAACAAAAACAACTGCAACTGGCGGCTATTCAAAGTGGCGAAGCGAAAATGGTGATCGGCACTCATGCCTTGTTTCAGCAGCAAGTGCAGTTTCAGCAACTGGCGTTAGTCATTATCGATGAGCAGCACAGATTTGGTGTACACCAGCGGCTGGAGCTACGCGAAAAAGGCGCTGATACTGGTTTTTACCCGCATCAACTGGTGATGACAGCCACGCCTATACCCCGCACTTTAGCCATGACAGCTTATGCCGATTTAGATACCTCTGTGATAGATGAACTGCCACCAGGCCGCACTCCTGTCACTACTGTGGTATTGCCAGACAGCCGCCGTGGTGAAGTGACAGAGCGGGTGCGTCAGGTGGTGCAGAATCAGGGCAGGCAAGCCTATTGGGTCTGTACTTTGATAGAAGAGTCAGAACAACTGCAATGTCAGGCTGCAGAAATGACAGCAGTTGAACTGACAGCTGCCTTACCGGATTTACGGATAGGTTTGGTGCATGGCCGTTTAAAAGCCGCTGAAAAACAGCAGGTGATGGCTGATTTTAAAGCCGGTGAACTGGATTTACTGGTAGCGACCACTGTGATTGAAGTTGGGGTGGATGTACCCAACGCCAGCTTAATGATTATTGAAAACCCGGAACGTTTAGGTTTAGCTCAATTGCACCAGTTAAGAGGCCGGGTCGGTCGTGGCAGTGCAGTCTCCCATTGTGTTTTGCTGTATCACGCACCTTTATCGCCAACAGCTCAGGCCCGCTTGTCTGTGCTTAGAGAAAGTAATGATGGTTTTGTGATAGCGCAACGAGATTTAGAAATTCGTGGCCCAGGTGAGCTGCTCGGCACCAAACAAACAGGCCAGGTGAGTTACCGCATCGCCGATTTGAGCCGGGATGCACAGCTTATCCCTGCAGCTCAACAAGCCGCTGCGTTACTATGGCAACAATACAACCAAAACTGCCCTCCCTTAATTCGCCGCTGGTTGGGATTCAAAGAAATCTACGCCCAAGCCTGACAATTCAATGACAATTTTCTACTTTGGATTACAGATACCTTAAATTTCCGTCGCTTATACTCATAATCAGGATGAATTTCAGCAAAAGGAAAATAGCTATTTGATGAAACCTCAAAGAAGGAAACAAAAATGCGATTATCCCGCACAGTGGCAATTATTGCTGTAGCAACGATCTGCAATCTTCATGCAAAACAACTCGAAAGCATTAAAGCATTCCAATCAGTCGAGTCCTATCAGGTTACATCTACAGCAAACAGAGAGTGGGACAGTTCAGTGAGTTTCGGCAACTGGCATACGGCAAAACCCGAACAAAATCCTGCCCCTGGCTTTGGTTTAACTATCTTGGGTTTACCATCAGAACATCAAATTCAGGGCTACCAATTAACTATTACCGATGGTCAGCAATGGCAGCATCTGGAATGTTTAGTTCGTAGTCATTTAGCCAAAATAGTTCACTGGCCAATGAACTCGAATACTGGCCAGAAACCTGCTTTGGCGTGCGGCATAAAAGGAATATCAGACGCAGCCTTTTACTTAACCCCTCAATGGGATCAACAATTTGTGGGACATACTGAATTATCTGACCGCTCCATTAAAATCCGCTCGTTGCACTTTTTGGAAAAGACGGCTTATCCGGCACTGGCCCCTGCTGGCTATCTGTTAACCGATGAACAGGGAGCAATAGCTCAGGTTGAGGTCGTGAGTGATGGCAGGGTATGGTTCAGACCAGGGTTAACAGCACAAACTCAGCTTGAATTAGCAGCCCGTATCACAGCTCTGCTATTGTTTAAGCCAAAGAACTCATAAACTGAACCAATTATGTTTCGCATTTTGCAGTTAGACCATGTAGTGCTTCGGGTGAAAGACCTGCAGTTAATGCTGGATTTTTATCAGCAGGTGCTGGGGTGCAGCTTAGAGCGGCAAGAAACACAATTAGGTTTATATCAGTTAAGAGCAGGCAATAGCCTGATTGATTTAGTGCCGGTCGAACAGCCACTGGGGCAACAAGGTGGTAAAGCGCCTGGCGCTGAGGGCCACAATATGGACCATTTGTGTTTGCGTATTGAGCCTTTTGAACCAGAAACTCTGCAACAGCATTTTCAAAGTAAAGGCGTCACAGCAGGGCCAGTGGAATCACGTTATGGCGCCGAAGGTAAGGGTCCGTCGATTTATATTCAGGACCCTGAAGGCAATACAGTCGAAATTAAAGGCCCGCCTTATTCCATCACCTGAACTGCTGGTTTTTTCCGTAAAGCCAGCCAGGCATCCAGTGAATAAACAATCAGCGCCAACCAGATAAAACCAAAAGTTACCAGCTTGGCCGAGGTTAACGTTTCGTTGTACAACCAAACCCCGAATACAAACATAAAACTCGGGCCTATGTACTGGAAAAAGCCCATAGTTGACAGTTGCAGCCGCTTCGCCGCCGCGATAAACAGCAATAAAGGTACTGTAGTGACAAAACCCGCAGCGATCAGCCATAAGTTTAAACTCCAGCTGTTTTGACTCAAATCAACTGCGCTGCTGTCGGCGAACTGCCACCAGTAGTACATAGCCAAAGGCAATAACAACAAGGATTCAATAAAAAGTCCGGTAATGGCATCTATCGCCAGCTTTTTGCGAAACAAGCCATAAAGCGCAAAGGTACAGGCCAGAGTTAAAGCTATCCAGGGCACAGAACCAAAAGTCACAAGTTGGATCAACACACCTGTTGCAGCCAGAGATAGCGCCAGCCATTGGAACTTACGCAAGCGTTCACCGAGGAAAAACATGCCAAGCAGCACATTCAACAAGGGATTAATGTAATAGCCCAGACTGGCATCCAGCATATGATGGTTATTGACCGCCCAGATAAATAAACCCCAGTTGCCGCCTAAAATTAACGAAGTGCCTAACAATGCCAGCACCAATTTCGGCTGGGTTAAAATTTGCCGCACTTTGTTCCATTGCTGCATCGCAAACACAATAAGCACCAGCAATACAAAAGACCAGACCACCCGATGGATCAAAATTTCCTGCGCAGGCACAAAATCAATTTGTTTAAAATAAAGCGGAGCTATACCCCACAAGGTATAAGCACTGGCAGCAAAGACGCCACCTATTTTTTGCGCCGGACTCAACGACATATCAACCACCTGTTCTTACTGAAGCCTGTCAGCTTAAGGCGGGCATTGTACTGGATGACTAGTGACTAAGTAATGGCGTATACCGCAGGAATAAAAAAGCTGGCCTTAAATCAAAAGAAATTGGCCGGAACTGAGTCCCGGCCAATTGCATCACTGCACAGATTGGTAACCTGAATCGATCCGGTTTAAATTCCGCATCTGTTGTCCCCTTGCTCTGTAATTCAGTTGTTGGACAGAAAGCTTAGCAACCGCTACCAACTGCCATACAGTCACGGATTGCTGTTTTCTTTGTTGGCATGCTGCAAAACTGATTTCAGATCTCCTTAGCAGTCAGGCTATCGCTGGCAGTTGAAACCTTTTTACGGCACCTTCCAGTGTTCCTGCCATAGCTGTAAGCTGTTGGCTGGCGGCAGCGACCTGGGTCACCAGCTCAGCATTATGTTCCGCAGCCTGATGCACCACACTGACACTGACGTTAATTTCTTCAATAGCACTGCTTTGCTGTTCGGCTGCACTGGCAATCTGCAGGCTCATATCCCGCACCTTATCAATCGATGTATTCACCTGTTGCATCAGAGCACTGGATTGACCTGAGAATGCGATAGTTTTGCCACCTAATTCGCTGCTTTGCTGCATCTTCAGCACGGCTTGCTGTGCACTGTGACGGAAAGTACTGATCATGGCTTCTATTTCAGTGGTTGAGGTTTGAGTGCGCTGCGCCAGGTGCCTGACCTCATCGGCCACTACGGAGAAACCTCGCCCTTGTTCACCCGCTCTGGCCGCTTCAATAGCAGCGTTTAAAGCCAGTAAATTGGTTTGATCCGCTATGGCCTTAATCACCACCAATACGGCACCTATGTTCTCACTGTTTTTCTCAAGTTCTGATAAAGAGGCTGAGCTTTCAGTTAAGCTTTTCACAAGCAATTCAGTGCTTTGCACTGCTTGCGTATTGATGGACTGACTGGAAACAGAATTCTGTGCCGCTTCTTCACTGGCACAATGAGTAGTGGAAACACTTTGTGCGACTTCATGGGCTGTAGCCGACATTTCGTGCATAGCAGCAGCAATTTGTTCCATTTGCATACTTTGTTGCTGCACGTTGTCTTGCACACCATGACTGCTGTCAGCCAATACAGTGGCTGCACCTGTAACTTCGACAGTGGAACGCTGCACCAGCACCAATAACTGCGCCAGATCTTGCCTGGTTTGCTCCATTAATGTCAGCATTTCGCCAATTTCTGCGGGCTCATCAGCCACAACAACGGTGCTCAGATTGCCTCGTTGCAACTCTTTTAAAGCTGCCATGGCTTTAGCCAAACCTCTTTGAATGGCGATGCGAGTTGAACGGCTGATCAGTATAGAAATCAACATCACCACTACAGCAGCTATCACCACCTGCTTTTCTAAGGATTTAGTTTGCTCGTCAATACTCTGAATTTCGGCTGCTGTGAAACTTTCTACGTTGTGCAATAAGGTTTTGATATCATTCATTAACTTGTTATCTATCTGTGCCAGCTCCACCTCCAGGTCCTGGGCTTGCTGCCCTGCCCCGGCACGCTGTATTAACTGTTCCGCAAGAAGGTCCCAGTCTGTGGACAACGTCTTTATCGAATGCAGCAATGCTATGTTTTTCTCCACCATAGCCAGTTGCTGATCCGTCATGCTTGCGGAAGGTTTCAGATATGGTTCAGCTTCGCGTAATGCATTTTTAAGCTGCGCAGAGCGATCGTTAAATTCTGCCTTGATGTGCTGAAACTCTGAGGTGCTTTGTGAGGACTGATGAGGGATATAACGCAGTTCTTTTTGTAACAACAACTCCTGAGCGTATTGCTGCTCGGTAATTTCCGTCAGTTTCTCAATGGCGGGAGTATCTCTGTGCACTACATCAGCGAGATGGGCTTCTATTTTAGCCAGCTGTATAAACACAAAAGCAGTCATGACAACTACTCCGACACAAATCACGCCAACAGATAGCATCAGTCTTTGCTTAATGGACAGCTGCATAGAGCCTCCCTCAAATTAAACCTGAATAAAAAAACATCCATGCGAAACAGAGTTACAACCGGGATTAATACAGAGCGACTGCGTCTGCAAAGCACTATCCCCACTTGCAATGGTTTCATTATTATCAATTTGTCCTATTTGTCAAATTAAAATCAGCAAACACCAACAGATTTATTGTCTGAAAAAAGGCAACAAAGATTAGGTATAGCTTATAGATGCAAGACGGGAGCAGAAATAAACAGAGGAAGTTAAGCCGGATCAACTAAGTGCTGTATTCCAGTGCTTTGGTATAAGAAGCCACTCTTCAAAATGTAGCTGGCAAAATGTCTGATGTTAGCCCACCAGATAAGTACCGGTACCCAAAGCGATGTGAGTGCCCTGCTCGTTGTGTAACTCCATACGGCACACACAGACTTTATTACCAGTGCGGATCACCTGAGCTGTAGCAATAAACTGCTGGCCACGACCAGGTCTTAAGTAGTCGGTGCGAATATCGATAGTGCTCATTTTTCCGAGCTTTTCTGCCAGTTCAGTGTCAGCTATATCGCCCAATCGGGTTAAGGCACTGGACACAGCCATTAATCCGCCCACCACATCCAGCACTGAAGCTATGACGCCACCATGTAAAATTTGCTGCACCGGATTACCCACCAACTGGCCCGCCCAATCAAAACGTACTTCCGCTTGTTGTTCATCAAAACGGGTAACTTTTAAACCTAACAACCTGTTAAAAGGCATCTGGTCAAAAGTATCGGCGATAAAAGGTAATAACTGATCGGCGTGCATAAGGTTCTCAACTTCACTGGTAAGAGCAGTATGCAATCTACTCCAGCAGAGCCAATGACACAATGCCCAAGACAGCATCTGTAGTTTTGATTACAATGCGCCAGTTTTTTCATAACGCAGCAGCGCACTTTGCCACAACTATTGTTCGACACCTTAAAACAAGCTTTTGGTTACAGCCAGTTCCGTCATGGACAACTGGAGGTGATCCAGGCTTGCCTGAGCGGTCAGGACACTTTTGTGTTAATGCCAACAGGTGGCGGAAAATCGCTGTGTTATCAGTTACCTGCTCTGCTGCTGCCTTATGTCACTGTGGTGGTCTCGCCTTTAATGTCGCTGATGAAAGATCAGGTCGACGCTTTGCAGGCCAATGGTATAGCGGCTGAATTTATTAACAGCAGCCAAAGCAGAGAAGAAATTCAGGATGTGATCCGCCGTTTACGCAATCAGCAACTCAAACTGTTGTATCTGGCGCCAGAGCGTTTGTTGCAACCGGACTTTATGGCACGCCTTGCGGAAGTGGGTGTTAGTTTGTTTGCGATAGACGAAGCACATTGTATTTCGCAGTGGGGTCACGACTTCAGGCCTCATTACACTGAACTGGCGCAGCTCAAGCAGTATTTCCCGCATGTGCCTATGATGGCGCTCACAGCCACAGCAGATCCGGCCACGCAAAAAGACATCAGCCGTCAGCTGAATTTACAGCAGCCTTATGTGTCAGTGGGCAGTTTTGACCGGCCTAATATCCGTTACACAGTACAGGAGAAATTCCGCCCGCTGGAACAAGTCGTCAGTTACCTGAAACAACAAGAACAACAAAGTGGCATTATTTATTGTGCGTCACGCCGCAAAGTGGATGAACTGACAGAACAACTTTCGGGCAAAGGTTTTCAGGTGGCTGCTTATCATGCCGGCTTAACCAATGAGCAGCGCAACTCAGTACAGGAAGCCTTTAAAAAAGACCAAATTCAGCTGATTATCGCCACTGTCGCTTTTGGTATGGGCGTCAATAAATCCAATATACGCTTTGTGATCCACTTTGAGCTGCCGCGCACTATCGAAGCTTATTATCAGGAAACAGGCCGGGCTGGCCGTGACGGTGTGCCAGCCGAAGCTTTGATGCTGGTTGACCCTGCAGATATAGCCAGGATGCGCAGCTGGATAGAAAAAGATGAAAACAACAGCAGAACCGAAGTGGCTTTGCAGCGCTTTAACCAGATGGCTGCTTTTGCTCAGGCTCAAACCTGCCGACGTTTAGTGCTGCTGAATTATTTTGGTGAGTCCAGCCAGAAACCTTGTGGCAACTGCGATATTTGTATAGACCCACCCAAGCAATTTGATGGCACAGAACTGGCCAGAAAAGCGCTGTCCTGTGTCTATCGTGTCAATCAAAGTTTTGGTATGAACCATGTGATCGACGTGTTACGTGGCAGTCAAACCAGTCGTATTCATGAACTGGGCCACGACAAGTTATCTACTTATGCCATAGGCAAAGATGAATCCCACGATTATTGGCTGAGTATTTTGCGCCAGTTAGTGCATTGTGGTTTATTACAACAAGATATCAGCCAGCATTCGGTACTCAAGCTGCAGGAAGCCGCCCGTGCAGTGCTACGCGCCGAGCAAACTCTGCAGCTGGCAGTGCCACGCTTAGTTCAAACCAAAGCCAGTAGCAGCAGTAAAACCACAGCGCCACAAAACTATGACCGTAAGCTGTTTGCCCGCTTAAAAGTGCTGCGTAAAGCCATTGCAGAACGAGACGACGTGCCACCTTTTGTGGTTTTCTCAGACGCAACGCTGATAGAAATGGCGCAGGCGTGCCCAACCAACAGCGTGGAGTTTTTAGCCATCAGTGGTGTAGGCCAAACTAAACTAGGCCGTTATGGCGCTGATTTCCTTGATTTAATCAGCGATTATTTAGCAGGCGATTAACCCTATTGACAGATGGATGTATCCCAAAAAGGCTAAGGATAGAGGTATGCAGAAACACAGTTTTCGTTTCATTGTTTTGCTGACGAGTGCGATGTTAATGGCTGGATGCAGTAGCTACGATCATAAGCAGGCAACTGATGATTTTTTCGAAGCGGCCAACAACAATTCTGAAGCCAACGGAAAAAATACAACTCAACATCAGCAAGATATAGAGCACTCAGTAATAGCTGACGGCATAGTGGGCGGCTTATATGTTGGTTTTCAATGGCTAAGTTCGTTAGGACAACCGGCAACAAAAAATTGAGCATTTGCCTGAATATCCATTCAGGCAAATGGGTTCAAAGTCACAGACAATATTATTTTCCGGCATTTAAACCTGAAAAATACGCCGCTAAATCCAGAATATCCGCATCAGACAAGCCAGCAGCCATAGGCGACATCACCGCATGTTTACGCACTCCGTCACGATAGGCTTTAATGGATGTCTCCAGATATTTCTGTTTTTGACCTGCCAGGTTAGGGTAATCCGGTAATACCGAAATCCCTTCAGCACCATGACAAGCAGAGCAGACTGCAGCTTTGGTTTTTCCAGCTACTGCATCCTGAGCTAAAACCGGTGCAGACAGCCCTACTAAAACTAATATTATCAAAGGTATAAATCGCATTATTATTATTCTCCCTGACGATGGACTTGGGTTTATTTTTACTGTGTTTTTTCCATTAAAGACCTAAGTACTTGTTTATACAAGCTGGATGACAAAATTCAGCCAAAGCACCAATAAAAAGCGCTTGAGCTAAGCAGATACAGCAAGGACAATGGGCCATTGCCGTTTTGGGGTTTGTTATGCCACTTCTTTTAAGTTCCACCTATGCATCAGCTTTACCCGATTTAGTCAGCGCAGTCAGCGTTACTGCTTTTGAGCAGCCAACACTTTTAGCCTACAGCGCTGACACCGCCGCTTTGTTACAACTCCCCGCTGCATTTTTTCAGCAACCTGATGCCGCTGACTACTTAAGTGGCAAAAAGTTGTTTGCAGGCAGCAAGCCGATAGCGCAAAAGTATGCTGGCCATCAGTTTGGTCAATACAATCCTGAATTAGGCGATGGCCGGGGTTTGCTATTAGGGGATGCCAAAGGCTCTGATGGTAAAAGCTATGACCTGCATTTAAAAGGCGCTGGCCGCACCCCTTATTCACGTTTTGGTGATGGCCGTGCTGTATTACGATCCAGCATTCGCGAATTTTTAGCCTCCGAAGCTATGTACCATTTGGGTATTCCAACCAGCAGAGCTTTAAGTCTGGTCGGTAGCAACGAGCCTGTACAACGAGAAACCATAGAACAAGGCGCCATGGTGATCCGGGTTTGCCCCAGCCATATCCGCTTTGGCCATTTTGAACACTGCTTTTATACCGGCGATAAAAACCAATTACAGCGCTTGGTCGATTTTACGCTGCAGCAGCATTTTCCGGATTGCGTGAACACAGAGAATCCAGCTTTGGCGATGCTACAACAAGTGGTAGTGCGCACGGCAGAGCTAATAAGCAAATGGCAGGCTGTAGGTTTTAATCATGGTGTGATGAATACCGACAATATGTCGATTTTAAGCCTCAGTTTTGACTATGGCCCTTATGCCTTCCTGGACGATTACGAACCGGGTTATATCTGCAATCACTCCGATCACAGCGGCCGTTATGCTTTTGACGAACAGCCAGGTATAGGCTTGTGGAATCTTAACGCCTTGGCTCATGCGTTATCACCTTTAATTGAGGTGGATGACTTACGCGCAGCTCTGGGGTTGTATGAACCAACTTTAGTCAGCCATTACATGGTTTTGATGGGGAAAAAGCTGGGCCTTGTCAGCACAGAGCCGACGGATCGCGCTTTAATAGGCCAATGGCTGGCGTTATTACAGCAACAAAAACAGGATTACACTTTAAGCTTTCGCCGTCTGGCTGATTTCTCTGATGACGCCAAAGGCTCCTCTATTCGCGATCATATGCTGGATCTGGAGGCTTTTGACCAATGGGCAGAATTATACCGCACGCGCCTGGCGAAGGAATCCGCTACAGCAACTGAACGTAAAACCCAAATGAACAGCATCAACCCTTTGTATATACTGCGGAACTATCTGGCACAACAAGCCATTGCAGCCGCAGAACAAGGGGATACAGCACCATTGCATGAACTGATGCAGGTGCTACAACAGCCTTATCAGCTACAGCCTGGTAAGGAAGCCTTTGCCGCGCCACCACCAGATTGGGGCAAAGGTATGGATATATCCTGTAGCAGTTAACGGAAGTTTTATGAATAACGAAACAACTAACAGTTTTATTGTACCAACTGATGAGACGCAGCTGTTGCTTGCGAAAATACGATGAGCAACACTGCTATCAACAGCTTTATTGTACAAATTGAAGATAAACAGCTGCTACTTACATCTTTATGGCCAATGCGGTTTGAACAAGTACTGCGATGTAAAGAGTGGTTTGAACACAGCGCGATCAAAGCCGGTACTTTAGCTTATGGTGCAGACAGGGTGGAGCTGGGATTAAACTTTGCTAATGAAGTATTTACCTTTTGTTACGAAGACTATAGCGAAAGTTTTTGGGTCACAGCTGACAGTGCTGGTGACGCTATGCTACTGTCAGAATTAGCAAAAGAATTCAGCAACTTGGAGATTAGATGACAGTAAAACTGCAGCATGGATTAAAGCTATGGTGGCTTATGCTGCTGATGTTTTGCAATGGTGCTTTTGCTTTTCATGCTCAGGTCAATAGTTTTGATAAACAGCTGGCCCGCCAGGAGCTGGGACCTGCGCTGTATTTTCAACAGACTCATAAAGCCTTACCGCTGGAAGAGCTGATTTTTGACCCGGAAAGACATCACGCTTTTCGTCTGGTCAGCGAATACAAAAAATCGCTGCAAAGTGCCGATCAGTCGCTGTGGTTGTTTACCCGTTTACATTACACAGGCCAGACCCCCATTCAGACCCTTGTACACTACGATTTTCCATTAGCTGATGTTGTGCAGGTGTATAGCTACAACAGGGCAAAAAATGATTTGCAGCTATTGAGCAGTACCGGCGCTTCAGTGCCTTTTTATCAACGTGCCCTCGCCTACCGCAGCTTTGCTTTTCCACTGAATTTTGAACCAGGTCAGGAACTGGACTTGTTTATCAAAATACAGGATGCAGCTATCGCCCCTGTAGAGCTGACATTATGGCAACACAATAATTTCGTGTTGGACCAACTCTATAAAAACATTCTGGATGGCCTGTTGTGTGGTGTTTTATTGCTGATGGCTATCTACAACCTGTTTTTGTATTTCTCGTTGAAACAACGGCTGTATTTGTATTATTCCGGCTTTTTTATTAACTGCGCTTTGGTGCTGGCAATTTTAAATGGTTTGGCTTTTGCGATGTTATGGCCTGATTATCCGGAAATTAATCAGGCTATTTTGTATGTTGCAGCAGGGGCGACCTTCACGTGCCTGACCCTCTTTAGCTGGCATGTACGCAAGCAACAGGGTGGTATTCTGGGACGGTTTGGTTTTTACCTGTGTTTAATCAGCGCCTTGTTATTACTGTTCAGCCCACTCTATGCCAATAACCAATTAAGGTTCTGGGGTTTGTTGGTGGTTACTGCTTTGTGTCTTGGCGTCAACACGCTGTTTGCACTGGTTTATGCCATCAAAGGGGATCGCACCGCTAAAACCTTTGCTTTAGGCTGGTCTTTTTTCTTTGGCTGTATAGTGGTACTGGCATTATCCCAGATAGGTTACTTACCAACAGCTCAGGCATGGCAATACCTGCTGTTAATGGCAGTCATGGGTAGTATGGCACTGATGAGTTTTAGCTTGCTGCAAAATATCAGAGGCGCCCAACAACAAAGTATCGATCATCAACGTATCGCCAACGCGCATTTGCAGCAGTATTACGACATCTACCACAATGCCGTTGAAGGTATGTTTACCAGTACCTTACAAGGCCAGTTAATTACTGCCAATCAGGCACTGCTGAGCATGCTGGGTTATCAAAGCCTGCAACAAATGCAACTGGATGTAGCAAAAACCGGCATGGCGCGTTATTACGCCAACCCGGAAGACAGAGCCCAAATGCTGAAACAACTGCAACTGGGTGATAATAAGAACTTTGAAATACGGGGTTTACGTGCTGATGGCTCGGCATTTTGGGCTTTAATGTCAGCACGGCTGGCTGAAGGTGACGGTGCGCAAACTGCTTATGTGCATGGCTCTATAGTGGATATCACTGCACATAAACAAAATACTGAACAGCTGGCTTACCTGGCAACTCACGACCCACTCACTTCTTTATACAACCGGCATTATTTTATTGAACAGCTGGAACAGACGCTGCGATTTGAGCATAAAGCCACACTGCTTTATCTGGATATAGACCAGTTTAAGCTGATCAATACCACCTGCGATCACAGAGCAGGTGACACCTTATTATGCCAAATCAGTAATCAGATGCAGCGGGTACTGGATGGCAGAGGTATTTTAGCCCGACTGGAAAGCGATGAATTTGTCGTGTTGTTACCTCACTTAACCAGCAATGAGGCTTTTGCTATAGCTCATCAACTGCTGGATACAGTGAAAGAATTCCGTTTTATCTGGCTGGATAGCGTGTTTCGCATCAGTGTAAGTATTGGTCTGGCAGAAAACTCAGACGGCAATAAAAATACAGAGCACTGGTTAAAACAGGCAGATTCAGCCTGCTTTGTCGCCAAGGAAAAAGGTCGTAACCGCATTCATATGTTTAATGCCGACGACGAAGAATTACAGCGCCATCAGTCTGAAATTCAGTGGCTAAAAACCTTACGCCAGGCACTGGAGCAAGATGACTTCGTGCTCTTTATGCAGCCTATTACTGCAATTCAGCAAGCTCAGTCTGGTTTGCATTATGAGTTGTTGCTGCGTTTATCTTTACCAGAACAAGGTTTAATAGCACCGGGCAATTTTTTAAGCTCGGCCGAGCGTTATGGCCTGATGCCACAAATAGACCGCTGGGTGATCCGCAACTATTTCCGTTGGCTGGCACAACAACCTGCCCATCTGGCGGAGTTGAATTTGGCCAATATCAATTTATCCGGCGCTTCGTTAACTGACCCACTGTTCAAAGCTTATGTCAGTTCATTGTTCCGCGAGTATCGCATTCCTTTTGCGAAAGTGTGTTTTGAAATCACCGAAAGTATGGCGATTTTAAACGTGCACCAGACACTGGATTTTATTTCCCACTTCAGAAATCTGGGCTGTAAGTTTGCTTTAGACGACTTTGGCAGTGGTTTTTCTTCTTATGGGTACCTGAAAAATTTCCCGGTCGACTTTGTCAAAATTGATGGCAGCTTTGTCCGCGACTTGCTGATCGACCCTTTTGACTGCGCCATAGTGCAGTCTATTCACGATATTGCCCGCGCTATGAACATTCAAACCGTAGCCGAATATGTTGAAAACATGGAGATTTGTCACAAGCTGACCGAAATGGGGATCGACTTCGCTCAAGGTTATGGTCTGGCCAAACCCCGCCCTTTATACCAGCAGGAATAACAGTTTATTCGCTGCTGTTTTTGCCACAAAAACTATATTTGTTTGCCCCTATTGCTGAGTCTCAAGAGCTGTCATTACAATAGCGCCCCGCCCCACTGGGGTAATGCTGTTTGTTCGGAGAACCTATGCAGCAGCTGCGCGACACCGCTTCCCGGTTAATGATCCTTAACGACGAAATTGCCCAGACTTATAGTCGTTATCAAAACGATCGTAAGCTGTTTTGCCGTAGTGGTTGTGGTGAATGTTGCCTGCATCCGGGCATTGAAGCTTCAGTGCTGGAAATGTTGCCTTTGGCTTTGCATTTGTATGATGCAGGCATAGCTGAAAGCACACTGGAGGCTTTGCAACAGCATGAGCAGGATGGCTGTTTTTTTTATCAGGCCTCCTCCGAAGATCGTAAAAGTGGCCAGTGTGGTGTTTACCCTTACCGCCCGGCAGTGTGTCGTATGTTTGGTGCTGCAGGCTATCGTGGCCGTGAAGGCGAAGTGTTGCTGTCGATTTGTAAAGTGATACGAGCTGATGAACCAGACGCAGTGATCGCGACACAACAAAGCTTGAGCAGCGAAACCCCACCTATGATGCGTAACCACAAAGCCCAAATTGCCCAGCTGGATTACGAGCTCAGCAAAGAAAACATGCCGATTAAACAAGCGACAGCAGCTGCGTTGGAAAAAGTGTTAACCAAAGCCTATTACGCTTCTTTTGCTGAGTAGCCCCTTAGCTTTTCACCGGAACTGCAGCTGGTTCTCTAGCCACTGCTTCCTGAGCAACAACTGGTTTCTCTGCATTCTGTTCAGGCTTTTTATCCGGTTGTTTGTCCGGCTCTTTATCCAAAACAGGAATTAAAGCTGCCACATTCGCATGGGGGATCAGCTTGACCTGATCCTGATGGTAAATCCATAAGTAGCTGACGGTACGGGTAATAATCTGCACTTCATTCAACTGCCTGATTTCTTTGCCACCGGGATGGATAGGATAAATCAGGCTGAGCTGATATTGTCCGGTTTGATGGGTTTTAATGGCTTCGCTTAGTTTTGGTGTGTCTGAGCTACTAAAAAACACCAAATAAAAGACAAAAGCACTTAACCCCCACACCCAATTCGGCAGAAACGAGCTTGAACGATAGTACTTATCTATCCATAAGGCATACCGCGGGTACTTTTTCCTGCTTAGGCGCTCAAACCAAATGGTAAATGCTACAGAACAAATTCCTGTCATTAAATAAATTGCGGTTTGTGGATGAGCAATAGCTGCCAGCAAAAAGTCACTTAACTCAAGATAAGGCAAGGCATTAAACTGGAACTTATCCAATAAGGATATAGTAAAAATCAGCCCCATAATGCTCGCTGTCAAATAACCAAAGGTTAAAGCCAAACTAGGATGCTTTAGGAAAAAGCGGCGTAAATTTCTTAGTTCAGCATCAGACTGTTGGTCCATTTGTTGGCCATAACTTAGCTCGGCCACTTCAGCAGGTAAGTCAGTAGTGTCCGTCGTCCGTTTTAACTCATCCATGGCAAAATCTTATTTACATGATCATTACATGACTTTAAAGCAGCCCGCATCACAGAGCAATAACAAAATATCGTTAAGCTTTTGCTCTGTATCCGGTTGCCAGAGATGGCTCAAAGGCGCTGCAAAAATTGTTTGGCGTAGCTCAGTGCTGTGTCGGTGTGGCTAAAATGTTGTGGCTTGTGCGAATGCTGGTATTTCATTTCCAGCAACTGCTGCTGAATAGGGTTTAGGCCAATAAAACAGCGTAACACGCAGCCATATTGATCTTCCCATGCACTAAAGTCTGTCATCATACTGATGGCATCTGGCGTTGCCAGCTCCCAGCCTTGCATATCCATAACCCTGGCCCATTTTTTACCGGCGAATCCTTGTACCGCAGCTTTTAAATCTTCAATGAGTTGCTCTGAGCCTTCTTTATTCCAGGCTCCCTGAATTTCACACAACAAAACTTCGCCTTGAGGTGTGACACTGAATTTACCATGGGCAATAGAATCGGTCATTGGTACTGCTCCTGTTCACTAACCATTTGAGTATAGACAGCTTTAGTCATCACCCAAATCAGTCAGCGCATAACGTTCAATTTTCTTCAGTAACCCCTGACGGGAAATACCCAAAGCTCGCGAGGCCTGGCTCTTATTGCCTTTATATTGGGTCATCGCCTGCTGAATTAAACGGATCTCCAGAGCTTTCACCTGTTCATCCAGACTGCTTAAGTCAGATCCAAGCACCAGTTCAGTGTCTGTATCCATGCTTTGATGCTCCAGATGCAGCAACTGAATATCGGCAACCCGGATCACACCTTGCTGTGCTATAGCAGCGACGCTTTCCAGCGTATTCTTTAACTCGCGTACATTACCAGGCCAGTGCTTTTGCAAAAACCAACTGATCGCAGCAGATTCCAGCTGAAGCTTCTGGCCATACTGCGCACTGAGTTGCTCCAGAAAAAACTGAATAAGCAGTGGAATATCTTCGCGCCGCTCATCCAAAGCCACAGTTTCGATAGTGACGCCTTTGATACGATAATACAGATCTTCGCGAAATTTACCCTGCTTGACTAAATCCGGCAGATTAGCGTTGGTCGCAGATACTAAGCGGATATCAATTTTTTGCTGCTCTCGTCCGCCGACCGGATAAAAAGTACCTTCCTGCAACACCCGCAGCAATTTCACCTGCATCGCGAGTGGCATTTCACCTATTTCATCGAGGAACAAAGTACCGCCATCGGCCAGTTTTAATAAGCCTTGCCGGTCTTTATCTGCGCCGGTAAAAGCCCCTTTGACATAACCAAACAGCTCACTTTCTAATAAATCAGCCGGAATAGCGCCACAATGCACTGAGACAAAAGCCCTGTCTGCGCGAGGGCTGAGTTCATGCAAAGCTCGCGAAATCACTTCTTTACCAGTACCGGACGGTCCTGTCACCAACACCCGAACTTCGGTTGGTGCTATACGTTGCACTAAGGTACGAACCGTCTCCATATGCCGCGAATGACCAGCTAACTTCGGCAAAAAGCTATGCTGCTGTAAACCTTGCTTTAACTGCCGTACTTCTTTTTCCAGCTGATGTTTAGTGATAGCGCGTTTCACCACTACAGCCAGTAATTCCGGGTCTATTGGCTTGGCAATAAAATCCCATGCACCTTGCGCTATGGCCTGCAATGCCAGCTCCCGATCAGCATGGCCGGTTAAAATAATCACAGGCCGAGTGGAAAACTCTGGCACGGAAGCCAAGGTATGGGCCGGGTCAAATTGAGGAGGTAAAGCCAGATCGAGTAAAATTAAATCTGCATCAAACTGCTGTAGTTTAGTGCGGGTTTCGTCCAGATTAGCGGCTCCGGCCACCTGATACCCCTGTTGCTGTAAAAAACGTTCCGCTAATAAACGAAAGGCAGGCTCATCATCGACAATTAAAATACGCGCCTGATTAGGCGTTGTTGCGCTAAACATGGGGGATATCCTTTGGAAACAAAAGTTCAAAACTGACAGGCCAACCCAAATCAGTACGGAAGCTGATCTGGCCCTGATGGGCATCCATAATACGTTTGACTATGGCTAAGCCTAAACCGCTGCCACCACTGCGTTTACTGATAAAAGGCCGGAATAATTGTTCGGTGGTTAAGCTGAGATCCAAAACAGGGCCATTGTTATGCACCCGCACCCGGATCACATCCCCGACAAGGGCCACTTCGACACTCAAGGTCGCATCGGCCTGATTACGTAAAAAAGCATTGGCGTTATCAAACAAGTTTAAGAACACCTGCTGCACTCTGTGCTGATCAGCCCGCAGCATCAGGCCGGAAGGGACTTTCAGTTCAAGTTTGACCTGCTGCCAGTCAAACTGTTGCAACAAGCTTTGCAGCAAAGGCTCCAGCTCAATCTGGTTATATTGCAACTGCAAACGGCCTGAGTACACCAGCATATCGGAAATCAGCCGGTCAGCTCTTTTCAGTTGCTGCTGAATATGGCCCCGCAATTCAGCATCAACACCAGCGGATGCCATAGAAATAATATTCAGCGGGTTACGTAATTCGTGCGCCATCGAAGCTGCCAGCGCACCCATTTCCACCAGATGCTGCTGCGACAACTGCTGCTTTTCAGCTTCGGCCAGCTGCAACGACTGCGCCAATAGCTCACAGCTACTACCAAGCAATGAGCCAAACACCTGAGCGACTAAACGGATACCGGGCGTCATATCATCCCAGCCCAGCAACTCCACCTGCCATCGCCCTTGCTGGGTATAACAACGGATTTTTAACTGGCTTTCACTGACAAACAGGCCTGAAGCTGCTGGCAATTCGACTTGTACATTTTGCTTAAGCGCAGCAGAGAGCAACTCTGATGCTTTTTCGCTTAACCCGAGCCAGTTCTGACACAACCCCAATTGCTGACGCCAGGTGTTGATCAACGCCTGATCCAAAGTAGCTCCAGGGTAAATTAAACGTTCAGCCAGTTTGGCGACAGGCCGGTAACAGGCAGCGGTAAGCAACAGCACCAGACTGGAGTACAACCACAACTGCCATCCAGGCACGTTTGCCAGCGCTTTCATACCCAACTGACCAAAAATGGAGCTGACCAAAGCCATCAGCAGCAGCAATAACAAGGACATCACCAGCCAGAGCAAAGCTCTGTTTGCCAGCGCATTCACCGCCAGCATCTGGTAACGCACCACGCCATAGACCAGCAAAACCGGATAGCTTGGCAACAACAACATAGGGTAAGGGAACCAATCCAGGCCAAAAGAAGGGAAGACCACAGGAGTCGCCAGTAATAAACCCCAACCCCCTGCTAAAAACATTGCGACAATAGAGCGCTTTTTATTGCCCTGATGATAACGCCAGCCATACCACAACACGGCATGGGCCAGAATACCAAGAGCGACTGTATACAGCAGATTTAAAAAACCGTAGGAGTGAAACACAAAAACCTGGCCCAAAGCTATGCTTTGCAGCACATCACCGGCGTCCAGACTCCAGCTCAGCAGCACAACCAGTGCGGTCAAAAAATACAACCAGCCAATATGGCGTCGCGCCCAGCTTAACCAAGGGGCTTTTACCTGATCCTGTTCAACAAACCTCAAAGCAAAATGCAGGAAAAAGGTCGGCATCAGTGGATTGGCCAATAACAGGTAACGTCCCAGCTCTGGCTGGTCGTGTATGACAAAAACATGACCTAAACACCAAAGCGCCATCATGGCACCAAAGCCTGCTAAACCAGCCAGTGTCTGCTGATAACGGGAATGCCACCAGAGCCAACCCGACATCAATGCAGCGCAGCCACTGCTGACTAACATCATCAACTCAAAAGCTAAAATCAAATCCACAGCTCACCGTCAACGTTGTTGTCATTACTTTGGCTTTAAATCGTAAATCAAGTTGACACTCACTGCAAATCTTAAATTTTATTGATTTAGAATCATAAAGTTACAAATAAATAAAATTATGGCCTGATTCTGGCAATACAGGGATAAGCAGCGTTCTTGCTGCATAACTTGTCAACAAAGAGAACATTATGCCAGACCTGTCTATTCTTGCTGCCGAACTGCTGACCATGTTGCTGTTATTGTCTGTGGCGCTTGCGCCTGCTGTGCTAAGCCGAGTCAAAGCCCCTAAATAACGAGGTTTGTATGGAACTTGATGTCAGTATCCTCTCGCGTATCCAGTTTGCCTTTACCGTAAGCTTCCATATTATTTTTCCGTCCATCACCATAGGTTTAGCTACGCTGATTGCTATTTGGGAAGGCTTATGGCTGAAAACCGGTAACCCACAGTATCTGCAACTGGCCAAGTTCTGGATCAAACCTTTTGCTATTACCTTTGGTATGGGCGTGGTATCCGGCATAGTGCTGTCATACGAGTTTGGTACCAACTTCTCTAAATTTTCTGAAATCGCAGGCGCTGTGCTTGGGCCTCTGATGGCTTACGAAGTACTGACTGCTTTTTTCCTCGAAGCAGGCTTTTTAGGTGTCATGCTATTTGGCTGGCAACGCGTCAGCGCCAAAATGCACTTTTTCGCCACAGTCACAGTAGCTATAGGCACCTGGATTTCTGCTTTCTGGATCATCGCCGCCAACTCCTGGATGCAAACGCCACAAGGCCATCAGATAGTCGACGGTAAATTTGAAGTCGTCAGCTGGCTTGAAGTCATTTTTAACCCCTCTATGCCCTATCGTTTAGTGCATATGTTACTAGCCGCTTTAATTACCGCAACTTTTGTAGTGATGGCCACTCACGCCTGGTATTTACGAAAAGGCCAGCATAAAGAATTTGGCCGCAAAGGTTTATCGATGATGTTGTGGTTCGCTTTAGTGCTGACACCACTACAAGCCTGGGTGGGTGACTTACATGGCTTAAACGTGAAAGAACATCAACCGGTGAAACTGGCTGCGATGGAAGGGATCTGGCCAGAAAAAGAAGCCAATGTACCGCTGCTACTGTTTGCATTGCCTGATATGAAAGCCGAAGAAAACCACTATGAAGTTGCAGTGCCTGGTGTGGCTAGCCTGATCTTAACCCACGACTGGCATGGTGAATTGCAAGGTTTAAAATCTGTCCCGGCAGAGGACAGACCTAATGTGCCTATGGTGTTCTTTAGCTTCCGCATTATGGTCGGTCTTGGCATGCTGATGATAGGTGTTGCAGTGCTGGGCGCTTACCTGCGCTGGCGTGGCACTTTGTATCAAAGTAACTGGTTCCTTTGGCCAGTCAGCTTTATGGCCCCCACAGGTGTTATTGCTGTGCTAGCCGGCTGGTATGTAGTGGAAATTGGTCGTCAGCCCTGGATTATTTATGGTCTGGTGCGTACCAGTGAGATTGTCAGCCCCTTACCTGCTGAGCGGGTGCTGTTCTCGCTGACCTTGTTTGTCTTGACCTACAGCCTGCTGTTTGGTGTCTATCTGTACTTTATGCGCAAGCTGATCAAAAAAGGCCCGGCCCCTATAGAACATCTGGAACAACAACGCATTGGTGTCAAAGCCTCAGGTTACGCCCTGTCTTTTACCAAAGCTTTAGCAACTGACGCTGATGCAACTTCAACAAAAGGAGCCAACTAATGGAGCTGGAACTGAGTTTAAGCCTGTTTTATTTGCTACTGCTTGGCTTTGCCATTCTGATGTATGTGCTGCTGGATGGTTTTGACTTGGGTATGGGCATTTTGTATCCATGGTTTGATACGGACGCCGAACACGATCATTTAATGCGTTCCATTGCCCACGTCTGGGATGGCAATGAAACCTGGCTGGTATTTGGTGGGGTGATTTTATTTGGTGCTTTCCCTGCCGCTTATGCCTCTATCGCCTCTACGTTTTATCTGCCAATTATGCTGATGCTGATAGGTTTGATTTTCCGCGGTGTAGCTTTTGAATACCGTTTTAAATCAGATACTTCAAAAAGATATTGGAATACTGCCTTTGCTGTTGGCTCCAGCCTGGCCGCTTTTTGCCAGGGTCTGATGCTGGGTACTTTAGTGCAGGGTGTACCGGCTGATTTTATTCATCAGTCCAGTTTCAATTGGCTTAGCCCGTTCAGCTTGTTTTGTGGTTTAGCTGTGATGGCCGGTTATGCACTGCTGGCCTGTTGTTATCTGGTGATGAAAAGCCGTGGTGAACTGCAACAAAAAGCAGCGCGTTATGGCCAACGTTTACTACTGATTGTGATGTTATCCATGCTGCTGGTCAGCTTATGGACAGTCTGGATTGAGCCGGAAATCCGGGCTCGTTGGTTTGGCGGCTGGCATGCTTTATGGTTAATCCCACTGCCTCTGTTGTCGGTGCTTGCCGCCCGTTTATTATTCCGTGACTTAGGCCGGGTGAATCGCAGCCATAAAGCGGAAACTGCAGTGCATGAACGCCATGAAGAGCGGCCATTCTGGCTGGCGTCGGGTTTGTTCCTGCTGGCCTTTGTTGGCTTATTGGTTAGCGTATTCCCTTATCTGTTGCCTCGCCAGTTAACCTATATGGAGGCCGCAGCCCCGGATAGTAGTTTGATCTTTATGTTGCCTGGCATCTTCATTTTTGTACCGCTGATTTGCGCCTATACGTTGTGGGGCTACAAAATTTTCGCCGGCAAAGTGGAAGATTATCAGGAGGGCTACTGATGAAATTTATCGGAAAAAAATTATCTCAAACCCAGTGGTTTGTCGTTTTATACCTGTCTGGCTTTTTAACTTTAACTTTAATTGCCTGGCTATTAAAACAAGGAATGAAGTTTTTATAAGCGTTTAAAAATCAAGCATTTTTGCTCAAAAAATAACAGGCTTTTATTGATCTGACACAAAAAAAGTGTTGATCAAGCAGCCTGTTATTTTCATTTTTTTCATTTTTTTATTTGCATTTTAAAAAACACTGCTGCTATAGTCAGGCAAAGACCGAGCTGTTTTGGTCCTTACTTGGTGCGAAAGATGAAGTATTTAAGTTTTATCGCAGTGTTGTTTTACCTGAGTTTGCTGTTTCCTACGGCAGGCCACTCTGCATCCAGCAGTTGGGTAGACTTACAACAAGCGAATAAAAACTTCACAGTCGCCCTGGTGGCATCAGCCACCCATTCCTCGGTAGACTTAACAGAAACACCAACTGATGACGATAAAAGCTCTGTCAGCTGGAATAGCTTTGAATTTCCTGCAGCGCAGAATCGGTTTTATCAACAACCAGAAACTAGCTTCAATACAGTTCAGCAAAGCTGTTATGCAGCGCGTGCCCCACCTTTATACCTCTCTTAATTCATTGAAATAGTCAGAGTTTCAGGCTTTACAGCCGCCAGATCTGACGACATCCATTGATTGTATTGATATCCGGTTCGCTGCCTCTGAGCGGACTGACGAGAGGTTTCTATGAAAAAGTTAAATTTATTCAACGTTGATGTAATAGATCATTTAGTTCAGCCAGCCGAATTTGCTGAAGCAAATTTAAACTCAGCAGCGCTGGATTTCCTGTCTGACTTTAAAACCAACAGCCCTATGATGATTGATGCCAGTACCTGTGCAGTCGAAGCAGAGGATATGATGAATCATGAACATACCAAATTAAAACTGGTGATAGACGCCAATCAGGAAATGATTGGTTTAATCAGCTACGAACAGTTGTCTATCCAGAATGTGCTGCAACGTTTAGGCAAAGGCGTCAACCGCACTGACCTGACCGTAGCCGATTTAATGCGTCCACGCGACGAAATTAAAGCGCTGGCTTATCAACAAATTAAACACTGCACTATTGGTGATGTACTGAACACGCTGCAACACAATGGCGAACAGTATTGTTTAGTGATCGATACCGAATCTCACCACATCCGGGGAGTGATATCAGCAAGCGATATCGCCGGCCGTTTGCATATTCCGGTTCATATTGAAAAAGCACCGACTTTTTTAAATATTTTCGACCGTATGTATGCCTGATCGACCTTTATCGGGTAGTTAACTCGGCCCGGTAAAGCATGTTTTCTTCCTGGTTTTCCCCGTTTCGTAGTCATTCCCGCGAAACGGGGTTTTTGAAAGCCGCCACAGAGCACAGGTACCTCCAAAGACCTCCCCTCTGCCTGCATTGCTGGTTCATGGCGGCGTTTTACTTTCCAACAGGCACAAATACCTCCAAAGACCTGCTTCCACACTGCTGTGATTTCTCAGTTCATGGCGGCGTTTTCCACAATGAAGATTTATGTCTTCAATTCAAAGAATCACCCGAAATAAACACCATCCCCCAGTGATTTCGCTAAAGCTTTCTTGTTTGCGGCAGATACATAAGCATCAGGTTTAACTGCTGTTGATAAGGAGATACAAATGAACGAAGCCAGCCGCTTACAAAGAATGCGTGAACTTGGAGTACGTCTCCAGGAGCTGCGTTTGCTGCCTTCGCATTCTGTAAACTCTTATGCCGGAGCAGCTATTAACTTCTTGTTCCAGAACTATCAAATTGAAAAGCCTGCAGGCGCACCTTTGGATGTGACCCTACGAGCTTTAGCTACAGGCCTTGCCTTAAGACACAATATGCAAACCAGGCCGGACCCGGACAAAGTGATCGACTTTTTCTGTCGCCATTATCAGGTGCATTAACCAGCTCCTGCTCCGACTAAAGCTGCTGAAAAGCGGCTTTTTGCGTTAAAATTCAGGCTTTTGACCAACATCTGCTTTGGCTTTATCCTCTACACTGCTGCTTATATTTTATTACTTGGTTATGCTGATGCGAAGCAACCTGGATTGGTTTCGTCATGCGTTTGCTTATGAATGTGGCGCTATAGTTCTGAGAACTTTATGCACTTTGGCTGTGGCGGATACAGCTCTTGGCAGCGCTTCTGCTTTTTCGTTATTCAGCTCATTTACTGTGTTTTTGCTGACCTTAACTCACACCAAAGTTTTTGATTCCTTGTTATGGCGCTCCACTGGCTCTTTAGCCAAAACAGGCAAAGTGCGGCTTTTGCATTGCGTCAGTTATGAACTGGCCGGCGCAGCACTTAGCATTCCTTTGACCTTATGGCTGCTGGATTTTAATCTGACTCAGGCTTTATGGCGGGAAGCCTTGATGTTTATCGTGTTTTTGTTGTACACCTATCTGTATAACTATGGCTACGATCGTTTATTTCCGGTACCTCATGCTCAGCCTGTCGATTCGCGCTTATAACCCTGAACCTCAAAGCCACAGCCATGATCACCATCAACTGGTGTTGCCTTTGGCTGGCCGGTTAAATCTGCTGATCGATCAGCAACAATTTCAGGTGGGTACTGCAGAATGCTTGGTGATACCAGCTGGCACTGAACATGGGTTTTCTGCCGCAGAACAATGCCGGTTTTTAGTCGTAGATTTAACGTATTTACCGGCACATTTGCTGCATTTAGCCCAACCGGTGTTTCAACTGTCGGATCGGATGCAGCCTTACTTATTGGTGTTAGAACAGCTGTTAGTGCAACAAAATCAGCAACTATTGCCAGCAGCACAACAGTTTTTTCTACAGTTACTGGAAGCAGAACAGCCAGCACCAGCAGTGGACAAAAGAGTACGTCAGGCCCTGCTTTATATGCAGGACCATCTGGCAGAAAAGTTAGATTTAGTCATGCTAGCCAGCAAAGCCAGTTTGAGTCTGAGTCAGTTTAAACAACTATTTCGCCAGCAGTTAGGCCAGAGCCCAGGTCAGTATTTAACGGCTTTACGCATGCAACACAGCCGTACTTTATTGTTATTTTCCAATTTATCAGTGCAGCAAATAGCACTGGAGTGCGGCTATCAATCGGCTTCTGCCTTTAGTGCGCGATTTTCGCAGCACACAGGTCAAAGTCCTTTGCACTATCGGGGTTCTGCTAAAGCTTAAGCAGCTCAACTGCACCACGTTTTTGCATAGTGACATAAAGTAAGCTTGGGTCTTTTTGTGAAAAAGTCACATTGGTCGGAAACTCGCCTTTGAGCTTATATTCCTTCAGCAACTTGCCATCCGGGCTGACTTTGGCAATCACACCTTTACCATAACGGGCTATATATAAATTGCCGCTGGCATCGGTACGCATGCCGTCCAAACCAAAATCCGGGAACTGGATCAGCAATCTTTTATTGCTGGCCTGAAGCTTTTTATCCAGGTCGAATACCCAGACCTTACGCTGCGCGCTTTCGTTGACATAAAGCCTGGTCTGATCCGGACTTATTTCCACACCATTAGTGGTGCCCATGTCTTTTTCAACCAGACTGGAGCTGCCATCTGTTTCAATACGCCACAGCTGGCCTTTGCTGTTTTTCCAGTCCGGATCGCTGGCAAAAATAACGCCATTATTAGCTATGGTTAAATCGTTGGGTTGAAACATCAAAGGCTGATGAGCATGCAACTCCAGCTTTTTACCGTCATAACGCCAGATATTGTGCCCGGTATAATCCGCTATATACATCAGGCCTTTTTGATCAAATCTTATACCGTTGCCAATACTGCCTTTGGGTAAAGTTAGCGCCAACGACACTTCGCCTTGTGGACTGACCTTGCCAATAGTGCCTTCGACACCATAATTCACCGCATACAAATAACCGCTTTTGTCTGTAGCCGGGCCTTCGATTGTTGCATGAAAAACGCCATCAGGCACAAAATCGGTACTGTCGATTTGTGTTGTTGCCTGCACAGCCACGCCAGAGACAGAGACAGAGAGTAATAGAATCAGTAATTTACATTTCATCGGTTGTGTCCTTTGCAGCTTACGCCGGTTTTATACCCTGGGCAAACCTCAATAACTGTTCCGGGTCATAACGGCCTTTCAACTGCTGTAGTTTTTCATAATGACGACCATAATAAGCTTCAGACCAGTTTTTAATCAAAGCATCTGTGTAGTTTAAGTAGGCACCACCGGTACTATAAGGTTGCATCACTGTCCGCATATGATTGACCCAAAGCGCGGCGCCCCGCATTAACTTTTCATCAGCCCCAACAGGGCGGCTGACCAGATACTGAGCACTAAAAAGCGCGTCTCTGTGCGCAAAAGCTGTGTGATCTGCAGGCACAGAACTGATAGCTCCCCCCATCAGGGTCAGTAAAATACCGCCGGATAATCCTTGTTGCTGACGCTGCTGCACCTGCCCCAATAAAGCTTCCAATCCGGCTCTGCTGATGGCTTTATTAAAAAAGTCGGAGCTGCCCGCCATAGCCACACGTTTCAGTTTCGCCTGCTCTGATTGATGTGGCAGTTTGCACTCTGGCATCTCCAAACCAGCACAGTCGGTCAGCATATATTCGCGGTAATTGTGCAGTACCACATCCTGCTCTACAGGTTGTACCGGCAAACGTCTTAACCAGTTTACCCATTGCTGCTGTAACAGTTTAATTTGGCCTAAACTGGTCACCCGTATTTGCAGCACAGGCTCATGGCCCTGTTCGCCGCTCCACCATAAGGCAGCTTGCGACCACAAAGCTTCAGGTAGCTGGCGACTCCAGTGTTGCCATAAATTCAGCACCGGCAAAGCGTCTTTTAACGCAAAATAAGCATGGCAACTTAAAATATCGCTGGTGGCAAAAGTCTGAAACTTCAGGCGGGTGACTATACCAAACTGACCACCACCTCCTCCTCTCAAGCCCCAGAATAAATCAGCGTTTTGTTGCTCATTACAACGCAGCACTTCGCCATCCACAGTCACCAGTTCAGCTTCCAGCAAGGCGTCACAAGTTAAGCCGTACAAACGGTCGGCAATGCCAAAACCTCCGCCCTGAGTTAAACCGGCAATACCTACGCCAACACAGCTGCCACCCGGGATAGAGCGGCCTTTTTTACTCAACTGATCATAAATATCGCCCAGCTTGGCCCCAGCCCCTATCCAGGCTGTGTCGTCTTCAGCTTTATGCTGAATATCCGCCATTAAAGTTAAATCCAGTAAAATGCCTTTAGTGCTCGAATAACCGGCATAGTTATGACCGCCACTACGGCCTGTGATTGGCAATTGAAACCAGCGGGCAAAAGCTAAAATCTGCTGCACATCAGCTGTGTTGGCACAACGGGCTATCACCGCAGGAATAATGCTGTCGTAACGGGAGTTGGCGGCTTTATAAAAACGACTAAAACCGGCATCTGCAGGAAACAATAACTGGCCGGAAAAGTTCGCTTTTAGCTGCTGCCAGTCGGAGCTTTCAGGCAAAGCCTTGGTTGGGCTAAACTGGCAGCCGGCTACAGTGGCTAAAGCAGCCGCACTGCTTAAAGTTAAAAAATGACGTCTGTCCAAAAGAAAGTCTTTTCAAAATGAGAACCGCAGGCAAATTAGCATAAATTGGCGGGATCTTCTTGTGGCTGAGTTGAAATGCTATTGGGATAGAATAAAAAGAGGAGCAGTAGTGATGAGTCTGCAAACACTAAAACAACGTGCTTTAGATAATCCTGCAGTGAAAGCTGAATACGAGCAGTTGGAGGCTGAATTTAGTTTTATCGATCAACAATTGCCAATGATCTTCCAAGTCGGGAACTCTCAGAGCAAACCGGGTAAACATACGGATGCAAAAGATCAATCTCAGCCCATTAGAAATGGAAAAAGATAACTCCAAACTCAGCTGCTCTTCGCTGGTGAAATATGCCCATTCCTGTGGTTGCGCTATCGATTAAAGCTCATAAGATTTAATGAGAACGACAAGCAACCTTAGCAAGATAAATGGCCGTAAATTAAAGTTTGCTAATCACAGTATGTTTTCCGACTTAACATTGAGAAAATCACACAAATAAGGAACAAAAGAATAGGAGATGTTTCTGCCACACTGAATACATAACCATATAAATTAACACAAATGAATCGACATTACTAAATAAATTATATAGTTCGCCTTAAAAGCTCAATCTTAACTTTAAAATATTTTTTAAAACTTTCACTATACATCGACTCATCCACAGCCCCAGTTAATTTATCAAGGATGGTGTTATAACTTTCTTTGTCATACACCAACAATGCCAACCCACGTTGCATGTTAATAAGGTATGAAGTTAAATAAAAGTCAACACTTGCATCAGGTAAATACCCCTTCACGAAATAAATCATAACATTACTGTAGTCCATCATTAGCGATTTCAATATATTTAAATTAAAAGCAAGTTCTCTATCAATTTTTGATGACATATCGCTCTCGCGAACAGCTTTATAATAAGCATTTCTTAAATCATCAATTCCAATCGCAATATCATAAAACGAATATACACCCTCATTAAGCGAGATGAATTTCACATTAATCGCATGTTCAATTTCTTTTCTTACAGAATCAAGCACTTGAACAGATTGTTGCAAAGTAAATATCTGCCTTTGAAGCTCCAGAGCTTCAAGTTGTTTGTCTGAAATCTCTCTCTGGGCATCAGCTGACCGCTTTAACTCAGCTCTAGAGTCAGACAGTTCATATATCTGCAGCTTTATACTCCAAACTATCAGCAATATTGCAGAGAAGCTAAGCAAAGGATTCATCACTCCTCCGACAAAATCACCAAACAGCCCAAATATCTCCTGAGATCCATACAAACCATTAAAATTGCTGAAGTAAACCCAACAAACAGTAGAAAAAATTATAAAAACAAATAGGAATAAGAATGAAACTTTCAAACGATAATTAGACTCTATAAAATTACTCATCAATCGCTCCTTATCCATTTGTTATTTACTATTTACTTAAAGATAATAACGTTACAACTGGTTTCTAGCTGTTGCAACCGTTGATGTGTCTTTTTCCTTATTGGTATTAAGCTGTTCGCTCGGTTTTCTGTCAGTGATTCCCCCCAAGTGCTGGATCATTTTCGGACTAACATACTTTGAGATTTTTTGCAACACATCTTTCTTTGACCTTATCTTAAAATACCTACATACAAAGCTCCAACAAACAAACTTTCAGAAAAGTTGTCACTGAACTCAGACGTGCATAAGATAAAGTATGCTTTTGAGCGTATTTAGATGTTTATATTTCTTGTAAACACTCCCTGTTTCTCTATGTATTTGCTTCAGGACTTCCTAGGCTATAATTGTTAACATTGTGTTTGACATAGCAACGTTCGATTTCGTTGGTATGTTTAATTTTTGGCGAAACATTTATACCTTATTTCTATGCTGTTTACTTTTTACATAAAGCTCAACAATCTTTAGAGTTAGAGGGAAACTTTAAGCCGGTGATTACCACAAATTAGCTCGCAGAAACCACAAGTCCAAAACCACGCACCCACCAATTTTCCCTTGCCGCCTGAAAAAAAGCTGTTTATGCTGGCTGCACTTAGCTTGTCGGAGTGCTGCACAAACCTTGTTTGTCAGCTGAGACCGCCCTTGGGCGGAATCCGTGGAACCTGAACAGGATAATACCTGCGGAGGGAAACAAGAGCGCTAATAGCGGCGGTGATCCGTCTGCCTGTTGGCGCACTCATTCGGCTCATCTGTTGATGGCTGTCCACGCTTTTCCCAAGCTCTGTTGAAAATTAACTATTTAATTATTTCACCGGAGTTTATATGTCAGAAAATCAAAACCGTCGCGCCACCCGCGCTGCCGCCGAACAATTTATTCAGCAGTTTCAGGGTCAGCCTTATCCCGCCAGCCGTAAGGTCTATATCGAAGGCGAATTGCCCGGCGTGAAAGTGGGCATGCGTGAAATTGAACTGCAGCCCAGTTTAATTGGCGGCACCAAAGACAATCCGTTATTTCAGCCCAATACCCCGGTTCGGGTCTACGACAGCTCCGGCCCTTATTCCTGCCCTGATGCTCAAATAGATATCCGTAAAGGTTTGCCAGCCCTTCGTACCGACTGGATAAAACAGCGTGGCGATACGGAGCTGGTGACCGACTTTGGCTCTGCCTACAGCAAAGAGCAGTGGTTGGATGAAAGCCTGCAAAGCTTAAGATTCGAGGCTTTAACAGAAAGACGCAAAGCCAAAACAGGCGTAGCCGTCACTCAACTGGCCTACGCTCGTCGTGGCATTATTACGCCGGAAATGGAATACGTAGCCATTCGGGAAAACTTAAGCCGCGCTAATCTGGCTGCGGCAACTGAAGCCAGAACACAGCATCAGGGCCAGAGTTTTGGTGCTAACTTACCCAAACAAATTACCGCTGAATTTGTCCGGCAGGAAATAGCGGCAGGCCGCGCCATTTTGCCCGCCAATATCAATCACCCTGAAATTGAACCTATGATTATTGGCCGTAACTTTCTGGTGAAGGTGAACGCCAATATCGGCAATTCAGCGGTCAGTTCGTCCATCGAAGAAGAAGTGGAAAAGCTGCTATGGGCCGCCCGTTGGGGCGCAGATACAGTGATGGATTTATCCACTGGCCGTTATATTCATCAAACCCGCGAATGGATTATCCGCAACAGCCCTGTACCTATTGGCACTGTGCCTTTGTATCAGGCGCTGGAAAAAGTGGGCGGTATAGCCGAAGACTTAAGCTGGGAATTATTCCGCGACACCTTAATTGAGCAGGCCGAACAAGGGGTGGATTATTTTACTATTCATGCCGGAGTGCGCTTAGCTTATGTACCTATGACGGCCAAACGCCTGACTGGCATAGTATCCCGTGGCGGTTCTATTATGGCCAAATGGTGTCTGGCGCATCATAAGGAAAACTTTTTATATCAACATTTTGACGATATCTGCGACATTATGCGCGCTTACGATATCAGCTTTAGTTTGGGTGATGGTTTGCGCCCCGGTTCTATTGCCGATGCCAATGACGAAGCTCAGTTTGCCGAGCTGAAAACCTTAGGTGAACTGACACACCGCGCCTGGGCTAAAGATGTGCAGGTGATGGTGGAAGGCCCTGGCCATGTGCCTATGCAGCTTATTCGTGAAAATATGCAGTTGCAGCTGGAATACTGCGCCGAAGCACCTTTTTATACTTTAGGCCCACTGACCACTGATATAGCACCGGGTTACGATCATCTGACGTCCGCCATTGGTGCTGCTCAGATTGGCTGGTATGGCTGCGCTATGCTTTGTTATGTCACACCCAAAGAGCATTTGGGTTTACCTGATAAAAACGATGTCAAAGAAGGCATGATTGCCTACAAAATTGCTGCCCACGCTGCCGATTTAGCTAAAGGCCACCCCGGCGCACAAATTCGGGATGATGCGTTATCCAAAGCCCGTTTTGAGTTCCGCTGGCAGGATCAGTTTAATTTAAGCTTAGACCCGGAACGCGCCCGCTCTTACCACGATCAAACCCTGCCACAGGAATCCGGCAAAGTGGCGCACTTTTGTTCTATGTGCGGCCCTAAGTTTTGTTCGATGAAAATCAGTCAGGATGTACGCGACTATGCGGCCAGTATTGAAGTACAGCAGATAGGCGCTGAATTACAGCAAGCAGAAATGCAGAAAAAAGCGCAGCAGTTCCGCGGATCTGGGGCAGAGCTGTATCACGGTACTGATACACAGCTGGAGGAACCTGCGCTATGAGCCAAACGCTGCTGATCCTCGGTGGCGGCTTAATGGGACGATTATGCGCTTTGGCTTTGTCCGACCCCGGACTTTGGCCAAAGCCAGCCCGTATTCGCCTGCTGGAAAAGGGGAGTTTTACCCCTGACCAAAAGCTGTATCAACCCAAAGCAGCTTTTACGGCTGCGGCTATGTTGTCGCCTTTAGCTGAGTCTGTGCTTTTGGAGCAGGATTTAGTTGAACTGGGTTATCGCAGTATGCAGCTTTGGCAACAGCTGCAACAGCAGTTGCCGGACTTTGGCCTGCAACACCAAGGCGCTTTGCTGCTGGCACACCCACAGCAACAGCACCTGTTATTACATTTGGCCAGCCAAATCAAAACCCAGCCACACCATAAGCCCAAATGGCTGACTAAAACCGAACTGACCCAACTGGAGCCGTCGTTAGCGGCTCGTTTTCAGCATTGTTGTTATTTGCCAGGCGAAGGGCAGCTGGATAATCAGGCTTTTTTACAGCATTCCCTGCAGCTATTGCAGCAAAGAGGTGTGTCGCTGGAAGCTCAATCCACTGTTGAGTTTAAAGCCAACCACCTCTGGTGTAACGGTGAGTTACAGCACGCTGATTTGGTGATTGATTGCCGGGGTTTAGGCGCATCCACTGAATTACCACAATTGCGGCCAGTACGGGGGGAAGTGCTAAGAGTGAAAGCACCAGCAGTAAAACTTAGCCGCCCTGTGCGGTTATTCCATCCCCGTTATGCGCTTTACATAGCACCCAAAGGCGACGGCATTTTTGTGGTGGGCGCGACAGAGTTGGAATCATCCGATCAATCTGGCCCTTCAGTGCGTTCGACGCTGGAACTGCTTTCGGCCTTATATTCAGTAGACCCTGCTTTTGCTGATGCGGAGATTTTAAGCGTACAGGCTTCGGCCCGCCCTGCTTTGCCGGATAACAGACCAGCTATTTCCCATCAGCCCGGCCTGATTAGGGTGAATGGTTTATACCGTCACGGTTATTTATTAGGTCCGGCTTTGGCTGAACAAGTGGCCCAGCTGGCTTTGCTGCAGTTCAGCGGAACTAAGGAGCTTTGTTATGGCTGAGCATATGAACACAGAGCTAAGCATCTGGCTGAATGGTAAAACCGAAATCTTAAACTCCTGCCAGTTAAGCGATCTGTTACCACGCTTTAAAGCCCCTTTTGCAGTGGCTTTAAATGGCCGTTTTATTGCCGCAGTTCAGTATCCAGATATTGCGCTTAAAGCCGGTGATCAGCTGGATATTGTTAGCCCTATAGCCGGAGGTTAAGCATGCAATCCGAATTTAATATTTACGGCGAAACCCTGAGCAGCCGGCTGATTTTAGGCAGCGCCCTCTATCCAAACCCGACGATGATGCAGCAGGCATTACAACAAAGTGGCTGCGAAGCTGTGACTTTAAGCCTGCGTCGGCAAGCGCCTGAACAGCAAGGCGGCGAGCAGTTCTGGCAACTGATCCGCGACTTAAAACTCAGGCTATTGCCCAATACCGCGGGTTGCCACTCAGTACAACAAGCTGTGACTTTGGCGCAGATGTCGCGGGAAATATTCCAGACCAACTGGATAAAACTGGAGCTGATAGGTGATGACTACAACCTTCAGCCCGACCCCATTTTATTGTTACAAGCGGGCGAACAACTGCTGGCGGATGGTTTTGAGGTCTTGCCTTATTGCACAGACGATTTGGTGCTGTGCAAAAGACTGTATGAACTCGGCTGCAAAGTGTTGATGCCCTGGGCTGCTCCTATAGGTTCGGGTTTAGGAGTGCTCAACCCTTATGCACTGCGGACTTTACGAGAGCGTTTACCGGACGCTACTTTAATAGTGGATGCAGGTTTAGGTTTGCCCAGTCACGCCTGCCAGGTAATGGAAATGGGCTTTGATGGTGTATTACTGAATTCTGCCGTAGCTTTGGCCAAAGACCCTGTATTGATGGCTAAGGCTTTTTCTCAGGCTGTATCCGCAGGTCGCTCAGCATTTTTAGCGGGTGCCATGCCGAAACAGGACTTCGCCAGCCCTTCTACACCTGTGCTTGGTATGCCGTTTTGGTTGCAGGAGGCGCCATGATTCAAGCAACTCATGCAGCAAATCAGGCAACAATCCTCTGGAGCATAGCAGGCTCAGACAATAGCGCAGGCGCTGGTATTCAGGCTGATTTAAAAACTATTCAGAGTTTTTCCACGCCAGAGCAGCCCTTGCACTTATGCACTTTAGTGACAGCTATTACCGCCCAGCATAGTTCAGGTGTTGATGCCTGCATGGCGGTCTCTGCTGAGTTGCTGCACCAACAAGCTATGGCTCTACTCAAAGATGCGAAGCCTTCAGTGATTAAAATTGGGTTGTTGGTCAATTCTGCTCAGGTGCTTTGGCTGACGGATTTAGTCAGGCAACTCAGGCACCAACAACCTGACTTACTGGTGATTTACGATCCTGTCGCTATCAGCAGTTCAGGCTCAACTATGGCAGAGCCCGATTTATATCAGGCGGTGATGCAACATTTATTGCCACAGCTGGATCTGCTGACACCCAACCTGCCAGAACAGGAAGCTTTAGCTCAAAACTCCGATATGAAAGAGGCTGTAGAGCTGCTATTCAAAGCCGGCGTAAAAGCAGTTCTGGTAAAAGGCGGCCATGCGGAGACGACCGTGTGCACCGATCAGCTTTTTATCGGCGCTGATTTTCGCTACCGCGGTTATCCGGCTTATACCCATCAGATCCGCCTTCGCAGCCAACGCCAACAGCATGCTTTTAACCATGGTACAGGTTGTTGTTTTAGCAGTGCTTTGGCGGCAACTTTGGCTTTAGGTTATGCGTTGGAAGATGCTTTTGTGGTAGCGAAAACTTATATCAATCAAGGATTAAGCCTGCCTGTTGTCATCACAGAGTGTTCAGGCACTTTAGGTACTTTGGGCCACTGGGGTTTTCCAGCCAAGCCGGAGTATTTACCAGAGTTGCTCACTGAACATCTGCAACCACAGACCCAGACCTTTGCGCCTTTAAAAGCAGCTTTAGGTTTGTATGTGATAGTGCCTTCAGTTACCGAGTTACAAAGAGCCTTAGCGGCCGGAGTAAAAACCCTGCAGCTACGGATAAAAAATACAGATCAGCAGCTACGCCAACAGATCAAAGAGGCAATTCAGCTTTGTCAGCACCCTGATATTCAGCTGTTTATCAACGATCATTGGCAACTAGCTTTGGAGCTTGGCGCTTATGGTGTGCATTTAGGTCAGGAAGACATTGATCAAGCCAACTTAGCAGCTTTGCAACAAGCCGGACTGCGGTTGGGTGTTTCCAGCCATAGTTTTTATAAACTTTTAAGAGCGCTGCAACTCAAGCCCAGTTATCTGGCGATAGGTGCAGTTTTTGCTACCCAAACTAAAAACATGGGCGGTAAGTTACAGGGGCTACAGAAACTGGCCCGTTACACTGCGTTATTCCCACAGATCCCTTTGGTAGCTATTGGCGGCATTAATGAAACTAATGCCAAAGCTGTGTTGGCGACCGGTATCAGGCACATAGCTGTAGTACAGGCTTTTGCGAATGCTGCAGAGCCAAAACTTTGGGTGCAACAGATGCAACAGTTAATCAGCGAGGCCCAACTGGAGCAAAAGCCATGCTCACTGATTTAGAATTTATCCGTTATAGCCGCCAGCTGATGTTGCCGGATTTTGGCGAAACAGCTCAACTGAAGCTAAAACAAAGCAAAGTGCTGCTAATTGGCTGTGGTGGATTAGGCAATGCCGCCAGCCAGTATCTGGTGTCGTCAGGTATTGGCCAACTGACGATTGTCGATGGCGATAAAGTGGAATTATCCAACCTGCAACGGCAACTATTATTCCGTGACAGCGACAAAGGTTTTAACAAAGCCAAAATGGCGGCACACCAGCTTAAACAGCTCAATCCACATGTGCAGATCAAGCCAGTTGAACGGCATTTTAGCGCCGACAATGCTGCAACTTTATTGGCAAATACGGACTGGGTATTAGACTGCACTGATAACTTCAAAAGCCGAAAGCTTATCAATCAGCTCTGTCAGCACCATCAAATCAGCCTGATAAGCGCAGCCGCTATAGCCCAACAAGGCCAGTTGATGCTCTGGCCTTTTGCGCTCAACCAAAGCGCCTGCTACTGCTGCTTATTCCCGGATTTAAACGACCAATCCGGTAATTGCAGCAGCTTAGGAGTGTTGGCTCCTTTGCTTGGAATTATCGGTTCTATGCAAGCCATGTTGCTGATACAGCAAATTATTCAACCGGACCACCAGGCAAAATTTTGGCAGTTCGAAGGCAAAGAGTTCCGACTGATAAGCTATAACCTGCCTGCTCAAACCTGTAGTTGTGGTATTGAACAATCAGCGTGAAATGTATTTAAGCCGAGTTCGGTATCAAGAGTGTCGAACTCGGGTTGGTTCGAGCAGATACAGCATCATCTGCAGTATGCCAAGCCAATTATCAAATTTTTTTTGAAACTGATTCAGGATATTGCTTCTTTTACTGTCCAATCATAACTTCTATTCTACAGCATCAGACAAGCGGCATGCAGCCGCCTTATTTCAGTGTGAACGGAGCATAAAATGTTGTATGTACTGGCAGAAATTCAGGCCAAACCTGGCAAAGCAGAGATAGTAAAACAAGCGTTGTTGCAGTTGCTTGAACCAACACGACAGGAAGAAGGGTGTCAGCAGTATGACTTATTTGCAGACGAAAACGTTGAAGGGCTATTTCTGATGCAGGAGATCTGGACCACTGAGCAAGCATTGGAAGGGCATAACAATACTGCTCATTTGCGTGGCTTTGGTGACTACTGCAAACAACAGGATGCGTTACAGCAGGTGACATTAAGACGACTTGGGTTTATTGCCTAAATTCATTAGGCTGCAAAAGGCGTAACACCTCTTGCAGCCTTTGGAACAAAACTAGGGTTTAATATCAGTATCTTCGGCAGGGGTCTCTGCTTTAGCTTTTTTGCGTTTATAGACTTTACTGCCCAAAGCACCTAAAGCGATCAGAATATAAACGCCAAATTTTTTCAGAAACAAAACTGCTGCTGCAATCAAACCTGTTTTCATCGCGACCTTACCAGCAACCAATGCGCCAAGACCATAAGCGGCGACCTGATCAACATCGGCATCAAAATCTTCGTAACGTGCGCCCCTGTTGAACTCTGCCAGCGCCAGTACAGATCCAATGTTTTCCTCAATCATGGTTTTTTGGTCCATGTCAGCGATAAAGTTTAGCACCAACACCCCTTTACGCCCCAGCACTCGAATGTTGTAGTTCAGTGTAGTGCCTTCAACCTTGCCGAACTTAATTTCCTTTGCCCAGTGCAACTTACGCTCTTCTTTGTCATAAAAAGGCTTAGCCGCCCACCCGACTAGCTCCAGGCTGTCATAACCTTCACTGACTCTGGTTTTGCTGGCTTCTTCAGTTTCCTCTTTCATTTGCACCAGTAAGTCGTCATAGTTGATTTCGTCAGCATCAGCATCCGATACATAACCTTCTTCGACATACTCAATGGTCACAGCCCAGGCGTCACCATAAAAAGGTGGGATAGCAGAAGGAACCAACATACCTAAAGTGGAGGTCCCCATACCTTTAGGGTTGCCCCACATATCCACCAATACAGTCTCTGCATCTTTAGGACTCAAATAATAAAAACTCTCGGGCACATTTAAACTGGCCACAGCTTCAGGCAACTGAATTTCACCTTGCATGCGGTTCAGCGATTCCCATACTTTAGTGGCCTCAGCCAGGTATTTTTCTTGTTCAGCTGTCAATTTCTGCTCTTCAGCAGAACCAGACATAGCGAAAAAAAGGCAAAACGCAACGAGCAGATTTTTCATGGATCATCCTTAATCAACCGGAGCCAAAGCCGGCAGAACCTATAGTGAGGGCGTTACAGAGACAGGTTTAGGCTGCAACTGCATTGTTGAAATACAACGCGTAAAGAGCCGATTCAACGACTGAAGTGGTTGTAAGTTTCTAAGTTACAACCATAGATGTCTGTCGGCAATATGATTGACGGGAAATTTATAGGGTGCAGCTTAAAGAATGAAATGAATAACTAAAAAGCAGATCGTCACCGCCCACCCGCCAAATCAATAAAAGTGCCGGTCGCATAAGAAGCCTGCTCAGATAACAGCCATAAAATCGCTTGTGCAACTTCTTCCGGCTGCCCGCCTCTTTTCATCGGAATGCTATCTTTGACCCGACCAACCCGATCAGGCTCACCGCCGCTGGCATGAATATCAGTGTAGATAAAACCTGGCCGGACTGAATTCACACGAATGCCTTGATCGGCGACTTCTTTGGACAATCCAAGAGTGAAACTATCCAAAGCACCTTTGGACGCAGCGTAATCAATGTATTCACCCGGTGCACCTAAACGAGACGCCACAGAAGACACATTCACAATAGCGCCGCCTTTAGCCCCCAGTTTTACCGACATCCGCTTTACAGCTTCGCGCGCACATAACATAGGGCCCATCACATTAGCAGCAAATACCCGCTGCAAACGGCCTTGATCCATATCCAGCAGGCTGCTTTGCTGTTCCAGAATGCCAGCATTATTCACCAGTGCATTCACAGGCCCCAGCTCTTGATCAACACGTTCAAATAAAGCCACTATTTCTGCTTCAACAGCAAGATCCGCCTGCATCGCTATGGCAATACCGCCCAAAGCCTGGATTTCGGCAACCACAGCATCAGCAGCCTGTTGATTATGAAGATAATTTACACAAACCGCGTACCCCTGAGTTGCAGCAAGTTTTGCAGTAGCAGCACCAATCCCTCTGCTGCCTCCTGTAACAATCAGAATTTTTTTCATTTTATTTCTTAAATATCAGCTCAAACCCGTTTAAAACCAATCCTGAATCCACCCCAATGCCGGCCTTTGACCATAATAGGCACTGATAAATCATGCAAAATTTCGCCTGTGTCACGTTTATAGGTTTGCAGCAGCATAGGCTGAGTATTGCTACCACAGCGGCTGCCGGTGCGGTCACCAAAAACTCTTTTGGTGCGGTTTTGCAGCAAATCTTTTTCGTAATTCCCTGTGAGCGCCTGACTGTATTTTTTATTATGAGTCGGGAAATAGCCCTTACGATCCACTCCACCAGCGTACAGCACATTGCTATGGCGCTCTAAAATAGGCTCCTGGATCAAAGGGAAAAACTGGTCGGTAAAGCTGTCGTAAGCGGTATGGAATTTTTGTGGATTAGTATTGGCGATGGCCTGGTACTGCTCGGCAAATAACTGTTGTTCCGTCAGCTTGCCCTCGCTTAACGCTTTTTCAAATAAAGCGCCTATAGCTGTGGCTGCTTGCTGAGCTTCTTTGAGTACAGGGTTAAAGAAACTTTGCTCGGTAACAGTGCTGAGCTCACGGTAAATACTTTCAGTTTCTACTGATAATTCAATGGCTTGATCGGCCACTGTGCTGCCTTTATGTTCTATCGCTGATAAGGCTTTATTAATACTCTGAATAGACTGGCCCAATTGCTGGCTGGTGTTTTCCAACCCAGTACTGACCTGCTCTATTTGCTCCAGCGCAGCGGACACCTGCCCTACTTCGGTATTGATGCCGTTAAAACCTGCGGCCACACTTTGTAATTCCTGCTGCACATCACCACTTAACAGCACCAACTGCGCCATGACATCAGCGGTTTGCTCGCTCTGGCTACGAATATCAGCCAACATTTTCGCGATGTCTTTGGTCGCTTCTGAGGTTTTACCTGCCAGAGCCCGCACTTCATCAGCCACTACCGCAAAACCACGACCTTGTTCGCCTGCCCTGGCGGCTTCAATAGCGGCGTTAAGCGCCAATAAGTTGGTTTGATTGGCCACACCTGTGATCACTTCAGTAATACGCTGAATATCATCGGCACTGCCCTTAAGTTGCTCCAACCGGGCAGCAGCATCGCTAACTGCATTAGCTAACTGGTTGATGTTACCAACACTTTTTTGCAGGCGCTGATCGGCTGCACTGCAGGCATTGGCGGTGTGGGTAATGCTATGGCTGATTTGCTGCAGATTATCAGTCAGTTGACCGCTGGTATCAGCTAAGCCAGTAGCTGCGCTGCCAATCTGTCCGCAGTCGTCGCCACTGTGTTTGATGTCTTTAATTAAACCATCGATATAAAAAGAAACTTCTGCCGCACCTATCGCCATTTTTGATGTGGCCTCGGTGATGTGATGAGCGCTGTCGGCCAGCGCATTGGATTCATTTTGTGGCTGAACTTCTGGTTGTTGACGGCCGGACCACAGAAGAAAACCACTTACAGCCAACAGATTCAACAGCACCAATACCCAGCTATTGAAATCCAGCCACAGGTACAACACCTGCGCCGTCAGCCAGAGCACAACAAAAATCACTGCAGCACGTACATTTTCCATAACGACTTCCCATTCGACAAAGGCCAGAGACAAGATGGCAGAAGAAAACATGACAGAGCTGAGCACTCTGCGGTATTTCGGTTCTGGCAGTGTTTCTGTTATGTCAGCCACTGTCAAACCATCCTCGGGGGAATGCGACTAAAGTCTATGGCCTTTAGTTAAAAGCAACCTATTGCCGAACAGGAAAACCGCTGTCCATCCAGGCCTGCATACCACCTGCTATGGAGTATAAGTCACGAAACCCCATACGTTGCAGCGACTCCACAGCTAAAGCAGAGCGGGCGCCTGAGCGGCAAATTAAATACAAAGGTTCACTCGCCAGTTCTGTTAAAGCGACAACTGCATCCTTATGCTCTGCAACAGCAGGATGCTGCGGCAACTGCATTTCCAGCACCCCACGCGGCATATTGACGGCAGTAGGAATATGACCAGTGGCAAACTCCGCAGGTTCACGCACATCAATAATACGAGCCAGACTGGTTTGTAATAAAGCAGCCAACTGCTGCACCGTCAGTTCCTGAATTTTAGCTTTGGCTTCAGCGACAAGCTGGGGTCCGGTTTTCATAAAGGCGGTCCTGTGTTGTGAGTTGGATTTACTATATACCGAAATACAGTAGAGGTGGAGTTATGGGCAGACGGTTCAGACGTGCCAGATACTCCACGACCCCAAAGCGAAAACGAGTCTGAGGGGGGGTGTGGAAGAATCAGCGCCCCTCAGCTAATTGCTGTAAAAACTGCAACCGTTGTTTTTCTTCGTCACTTAACACAAAAGGCTCGTCGCTGAGTTGACCAAAGTTAATGGCCTCCACCACAAAACCTGGCTCTTTGCTGTCGCCGTATCTGTTGGCTTCACCTGGCATGGCGGAGCGTAATTCCAGCACAAAAGTACCCAGCCAATAAGGACCAGCTTGTTGCTGCAATACCTGTTTAAAAGCCCGTAGTTCGAGCTTGGCTGAACCTTCCGTCAAGTACTCTTCTGCTGTCAGCACAGCTAAAGGCTGTTTGTTTTCAGTAAATAAATTAGCTCTTAAGCGGTACATACCAGCTTTTTTTACATTCAGATTTACTGGTATTACTAAATCAGCGCCACGCGAACTGCTGCTACCAATGCCAGTGATAGTGGCAACCGGATAGCTGTAGTCCAGTCCGGTTTGTAGTTGTTGGGTTTTACCTTCAGCTTCAAATAACACCAACAACTCCATAGCTCCATCCCAGCTTTCAGTGGCATCAAACTGATGTGCCCATTCAGTGTAATCTGTACCTGCTGTTAAATCGGCTTGTGCCAGCACTTTACCGCTTTGTTGTTGACGTAATTCTGCTTTTACATTTTGTGGCGATAAGCCAGCCATCACCAATTTAAACACCACAGCTTCAGGGTAACTGAATCGGTATTTAGGCAAGACCAGACTGGCGCTGGCGCCACCTTCCAGTGGCAAGGCTACAGTATCAAAGTGATTGGGGTTCAGCAGTTGATGATCGGCCGAAGTTAAAGGTCTGGAATAGGATGGATAGCTGAGTTCAGCCGCATAAGCCTGAGATAACAAGCTAAAACTTTGTTGCAATTCTTCTTGCTGATACTGATCCATCTGCACCGGTGCGGCCGTTTGCGCCACAGCTTTTGGCTGGGGTTCAGCAATGGCATCAGGCTGTGGTTTATCCAACACCACAACAGCAGTTTCAGCTTTGGGCCAAAACCAAAAAGCTGCCAGTGCCATCAGCACCAGCAGGCTTAACAAAACTTTCTTCAGCATTAATCAGCAGCCTGACTGACTAGAGACGACATACTCTGGCGATCTGAGCCTGTCACCAATAAATAGTTCGAGGCAAAGACCCACCAACCGCGTTTTTGCTGATAAGTCTGGAACTGCAAAGCTTCGTTATTTAAGTAATTGGCTCTGGCATTGGCTGCAGTCACTTCACCATCGCGACTGTCTTCAATCAGACCACTGTGGCTATAGTCATTGCCCATCAGCATGGGGTAGTGATAAGGCATAAAGCCCTTAACGCCACTGCTTTGACTGGCCAGTTTGCCATCAAAAGCCACGCTGGCGCTGCAACTATCAAAAGAACCGACAGCAGAGGAGCCACAGGTCGAATGACTGGCGACTACACCATCATCAGTGCCAGGTAAAAATGGCCCTGTGGCATTTAAAAAATCAGAGCCAGCGCCAGCAAAACGTAAACGTGGCACCCGGCTGGTGGGGAAACTGGCCAGCTGGCGAGCCGTATTCACCCTTAAGTCGTTCAGCACACCAATATTCGAAGGTGATGGCATCTGGCCTAACCACAAAGATAAAGCTGCACGTAAGGCCGCATCTGTCCAGTTGCCCCCTCCAGCTACATTGACGGCTAAATCAGCCAATTCCACCCCACCGCCAGCGCCTGCGAAGTCAAAACTGGCGATAATATTCAGCGGCTGTAAGCCGGCGTTTTTAAGCCATAAAGCCTGGTTATCGATGATATAACGGGTAACTAAATCACCTGTGGAGTGGCTAACAAAAATACAACCGCTGTTGCAAGTGCCAGCGCGGGACAGCTGCTGCAATTTAGGCCAGACATAATCTGTGGCAATTTTGCCTGTTATACGTTCTTGTGAAGGCCAATCGATACGGGCATCAGCGCGGCTTAACCAAAAACCAGCCCAATAGTCGGCGCCGTTGCTGCTGACATCAGCGCCTACAGGTCGGTCGGCTAAATTAGCAGGTTGAAAACCATGCACCAAGACTACAGGATGACCATTTAATGCAGCAGAAAGAGGTAAGCTCAGCAGCGCCAAGCCAGCTGCTGCCATTTTCAGTAGTTTCATTCGTTTGTCCTTGTTCTTGTCTTTGTGAATTTATTGTTTTATTTGCATCATTTCCGTGATGCCAAGTTACAAATCCCAGTACAAGATAGAACAGCTAAATGACAATGCAATGCTGTATTTGCTGTAAATGGCGCAGATTAAGCAGCAAAGCTACAGTGTTGTGTTTGAATTTCAAGTCACAGCAATTGTTAACAAATAGCTAAAACTTCAGGCCGAAGCGGCGGCCAGACCAGTGAAATGATGAGTTTGAATTGGGCTGTTGTTTAAAGTGATTACTCAAATTATTTTTTGAGTCTGGTTAAATCAACTAGCATTGCTTAATACGTTGCTTCAATAACTTTAGACGTCAACTTAAGGGCTAAGAAAACGCAGCTCAGAGCCAATATAACAATAACCAGCACCAGTTTTACCATATCCATTTTCTTTAATTCGAGAACTAAATCCGTAGTTTCAAGCATATAAACCTCCACTATTTGTGAGACACGCAGCCATTTAAACAGCACAACGCTAACTTTATGAATTAAAGCGTTTTGCTGATTAATGAAAACACTCAAAGCAGTAAACAGGCTGCTTCTATAGTGCGTGTTTATTCAAAGAGACAGCAGAAGCCACTATATTCGCCAATTTAGCGCGCAGGTCGGTGATGGAGGTATCGCGGTTTGGGTGAACTCTGTTGGATAACAGAATGATATAGGTGCGGCTGGCCGGGTCTAGCCAGATACTGGTGCCGGTAAAACCTGTGTGGCCAAAAGATCCCTGAGGTAATAAATCACCTTTAGGTGCCGAGTACGCTGTTTGCATATCCCAGCCTAAAGCCCGGCTTTGGTTGCCAATAACGACCGGAGTTAATAAACGTTGCACCGCCAGTGGAGACAACACTTTTTGGCCTTTTCGCTCGCCGCCGTTTAATAGCATTTGGGCAAATAAGGCGAGATCGTCCGCTGTACCAAAAACACCCGCATGACCAGCTACTCCGCCTAAGCGCAAGGCTGTTGGGTCGTGCACTACCGCATGTAAATAAGGCTGAGCGTAATTTGGCAGTAGCTTTTGATAATCCACATCGCCTCTCAGGTTTTCGGTCGGGGCTATACGTTGTATATAAGCAGTATCTTGCGAAGGCCTTTCTAAAGGCAAATAGCGGCTGTCTTTCATCTTTAATGGCTGAAAAATGCGTTGCTGTACTAATAGATCCAAAGGCTGTTTTGTGACCTGTTCAACCACCAGGCCCAATAAAATAAAGCCTATATCTGAATACACAAACTGCTGATCGGGTTTGGTTTTTAACTGCAACTTTGCAAGCGCAGCATCTAAACCAGCCTTGCCCTGCCAGAATTCACGTCGGTCAAAACCATCAGCCAAACCTGAACTGTGGGTTAGCAATTGCAGCATAGTGATTTTCTTCACTTCAGCATCGTTAAGTTGCTGCAGGTATTTGCCGACAGGGTCTGTAAGTCTTAACTCGCCCTGCTCCACCAGCTGCATAATTAAGGTTGTTGTCACTAGGGGCTTAGTTAAGGAGGCTAAATCAAAGACTGTATCTGGTGTAGTCACAGCGGCTGCAGGCGAATAGGTTTTAAAGCCAAAAGCTTTGCGATACAAAACCTGTTCGCCACGCCCTACCAGCACCACAGCACCGGGTAATTGCTTATCTGCAATAGCCTTTTCTACCAAAGGCGCTATGCGATCATAAGGTTCAGTTGCCAGAACTGCAGAACTGACAGCACAGAGCAAGAAAAATACTATGCTTTTGATTTTCATAAACTTTTCCCTCCCTGCTGTGACCTACTCACTAAACAATGCTAATAAGTCCTGGGCTTCGCCCTGCCAGATATGGCTTTGACCCAGACTGAAAATCTGATCAGCCAAGCCTTGTTTAAACTGCTGTAACTGCTGCACTTTTTCTTCCACAGTTTTGCTGATAATCAGCTTATACACAAATACCTGCTTATCCTGGCCTATACGATAGGCCCTGTCTGTCGCCTGATTTTCTGCTGCCGGATTCCACCATGGGTCGTAGTGAATCACAGTATCAGCTGCTGTCAGGTTTAAGCCTGTGCCGCCAGCTTTTAAGCTGATTAAAAATACCGAATTATCACCCTGTTGGAACTCATCTATTTGTTCCTGGCGTTTTTTAGTCTGGCCTGTCAGCTTACTGTAGCTGATATCCATATACTGCAGTTCCTGCTCTATCAGGCTCAGCATGCTGGAAAACTGACTGAAGATCAGTACTTTACGGCCTTCTTCAATCATCTCAGGCAAAGTGTCCCGCAGCCACTGCAACTTGGCATTATTCTGCACCAACTGTGCCTGCTCTATTGGCAATAACCGCGCATCACAACAGGCCTGACGTAGTTTTAACAGCGCATCCAGATACTCCATCTGACTGGCGGCTACGCCTTTGCGTAGAAACATTTCCCGTACTTTGGTTTCCATAATTAAACGGATGCTTTCGTACAGGTTGCGCTGATCTGACTCCATATCCAGCAGCTGCAGAATTTCGGTTTTATCCGGTAATTCTGTCGCGACCTGCTTTTTAGTACGGCGTAACATAAAAGGTGCAATACGCTGACGCAATGCGTGTGCCCTTTCTGCATCGGCTGATTTTTCTATTGGTTTGCGGAACACCTGAGTAAAACGAGCTTCTGTGCCTAATAAACCAGGCAAGACAAAATCAAATAAAGCTTTGAGTTCACCTAAATGGTTTTCCAGCGGTGTGCCTGTTAACGCCAGCTTAAAGTCGGCTTTCACTAAACGAGCACTTTGTGCCGACTGCGAACCGGCATTTTTAATATGCTGGGCTTCATCCAGCGCCATCAGGCTAAAGTGATGGGTCTGGTAATAAGCTAAATCCCGCACCAACAGCGGATAGCTGGTGACTATTAAGTCGTATTTTTCTAACTGGTCAAACAGCGCCTGACGTTTAGGGCCGTACAAAGTCAGTACTTTCAGTGAAGGTGCAAAACGTGCCGCTTCCTGCGCCCAGTTGCCCAATAAACTGGTAGGACAGACGATTAAAGCCGGATGTTTCAGTAAACCCAACTCTTGCTGACGCAGCAAAAACGCCAGCGTTTGTACAGTTTTACCCAAGCCCATATCGTCGGCCAGAATGCCACCCAAACCAAAACGGCGCAGGAAACAAAGCCAGCTTAAACCCTGCTGCTGATAAGGTCGCAGCTGAGCTTTTAAAGTGAGCGGCGCTGGGACATCTTCAATGCCATCAAACTGATGCAGTTGAGTCACCAACTGCTGCAAACGACCGGCATTTAGGTAACGGATTTCTTCAGCGCCAGGGCCTGGCAATAAGGCGGCTTTGTAATCCGGTAATTCTATTTCGCTGGGGGCTTTTTTCAGGTTTAACAGTTCAACTATGGTGTCAATTAACGGCTGTATCAGGCTAACCGGCAAAGGCAATTTGCCTTGAGGTAAACTGAGCCATAAGGTTTCATCGGCCGCTGGCAAACCAAAACTACGTAACCACTGGGTGATTAAAGGCAAGAGCGGAATTTGCTGGCCATCAATTTCGACCTGAATAGCTAAACCAAAACCACCAGTGTGTTTGTCTGTCACTTCCAGATAAGCTTTGGCGTGGATCACCGCCTGATTAAAGGCTTTGTCCTGTTCAATACGCCAACCTTGTTGCTTTAACTCTGGAATGGCTTGCAACAAAGGCTGCCACAGCAGCGGGTTTTCCGGCCCTTCGCCACAGTCAAAATAAGGTGTTGTAGAGTGCTCAACAGGCACGGAGCGCAAGCCATACTGAGATAAAGTTTCCAGCGCTTTAATTTCACTGTCACGGTCACGACGGATAAAGACCGTCTGGTTATCCAGTTGCAACTGAGTTTGGGATTGCTGTAAATCCAGTGGCAATAAATGCGGGCCATACGCCATCTGTAACACAGCCACAGCTTTGCTGACTTTATTTTTTTGCGTCAGTAACTTCAGCTGTAATACAGGCACTGGTTTGCTTTCAATTTTCTGCACCGCGCTGTCGTCCGGCATAGGTAAATTGAGCTTAGGGAAAATTTGCTGCAGCCGTTTCATACTGTCCGGCAATACGGCAGCTGGCACAGGAGGCATGCGCATTAACAGCTTCAGTTCACGACCCGTGATGGTGCTTTCGAGTAAACCCAGCTGATTATTGACTAAATCGAGGTAACAAGGCGGATCGGTATACACCAGTTCCAGTTCGCGATCTTTAGGCATTAATTGCAGTAACTGCCAGCCGGCTTTGCTTTTTAACCAGCGTAATTGCAGTGGCAAAGTATCCCCCCAGAATAGCTCCCGGCGTTCTTCATCCAGCACACAACGGCCCGTTTCCAGCATTTTTAAAAGCAGCTGATAACCCCACTGATCTTCCAGCAAAGCCTGACGGCGTAAATCAAACGCAAAAAACTGCTGTAATAACCGGTAGTCATCTTCGGCCAGCCATAAAGGCCGGATTTGGCCGGAAAGCTCACTTTGAGCAATAATTTTGCCTTTGCTGAAACTGCCATTTTTAGCTTGTTTCACCCTTTTGGGTAGCAGCTGTAAACCTAAACTACTGGGGCGCAGTTCATACAACACCGTATCTTCGGTGGTATTGGCTGCAACCGGAGGATTGTATTGTTCGGCCTCGCTAAACCATTGGTTAAGCTGTCGCACAGGTTGTTGCACCGACTTTTGTTGCAGTTGATCCAGTTGGTGTTTCAGCTTCAGCAATGCTGCCAGTACATGCTTGCATCTGTTGCCTTCTGAGCAAGTACAAGAATCCGTCATTTGTACCTGACCATCGCGCTCGGATATAGAAATCAGCTGTTTAAAAGGACTAAAGCCATCACCCCAAACCTGACTGCGGATTTGAGAAAAGTCAGCTTCATAATCCAGCTGCACTACTTTACCAGCCAAAAAATAAGCCCGCGCCTTATGAAAGGTGGCAGGGTGAAACCAGAGTTGTAACTGCTCTGCAGAGACAGGAAAAACAAAATCAGCCGTCATACGCCAAATTTTTTAAAACCAAATGGCGTTTATGCTACCTCAAATTACAAGGCAGCCATAGCTGGCATTTGCAATTGCAGCTTCCCAACTCAGACGACAGCCTGGCAGCACAATATAGAAGTTGAAATATTGCTTTGCTAATGTTGCTGCATCAGGAGAACAAAATATAAACAACCCCCTGATAGTGCTAGAAAAATGATTGACGTCTCCCAACAGCAGAGTATGATTTTGTTACAACTTAAAAAGGATGATCGAAGAATGGATGCAAAGTCGCTAACCTCGCGTTTTAAAACCTCTATTTTAGTTTCTGCAGTTTGTGTCGCTTTAGGTAGCTGTGCCCAAACCGGCGAACAAGCCAATCGAGTGGGTGAAAAGTATGGCCGGACAGCTGTTGGCTGTGTCGGTGGTACTCTGATTGGGGGCCTGGCAGGCGCTTTACTGGGAGGCCGTGATGGTGCGCTCAAAGGCGCGGCTGCAGGCCTGGCCGTCGGTTGTCTTGCTGGCCATATGTGGGATAAAAGAGAAAAAGATCTGCAACGCCTCGCTGCTGAAGAAAATATGAAAATCCAGATGGAACGGGTTTATCAGGCGCCGTCAGAAGATCCACTGCAAGCGAAAAAGTTAGCTAAAAAAGACGACAAAAAACCACCTCAAAACGACACTGTAGGTTTAGTTGCACAAATTGAAGACAGCTCTATGTTTGCGGTGAACAGCGCAACCTTGACGGAGTCCGGTGTTCGTCAACTTGAGAAGCTGGCCGCCTTAGTGGCGAACGCACGTAAAGGTGAAGGCACAGAAAAAGCACCTATTCTGGTGATTGGCCATACAGATAACACTGGCAGCGCCGAATACAATCAAACCTTATCAGAACAAAGAGCTAAAGCTGTAGTCAGCTTATTGGCTAAACAAGGCTTTGATGCCGAACAGTTGTATTTTCAAGGCGCTGGTGAAGGCCGGCCTTTAGCTGACAATGGCACTCAGACTGGCCGTGATATGAATCGTCGTGTCGAGCTGGTGGAGCTTAAAGATGAAGAAATGCTGCAAAAACGCATCGCATCTGAACAGCACAATCCACGTTATATTCAGCAGTCTACTGCCCACCTGAATCAGGTTCCGTATAACCCACAGCCCCAGCAAACCGCTTCAGCCAGCACTGCAAAACCTAAAGCAACAGCTGGTAGCAAAACCAAAAGTTCAGCCCAGGCTAAAGCGTCAGCCAAAGGTGTAGATTTTGGTGGCCAACCTGCCGCTAAAGATAGCTGGGAGCTGGCTTCCAGATTTACTCCAAATTATCAGGGTGGAACTGGTTTGTTCAGCTCAGCAGTCGCTAATGATGCACCTATACGTTCGTGCTCGAATGATAGTCAGCCAGTGATAGGCGAAGTGAAAAACTTAGCAGGAAAAACCTTAGCTCAATACAAAACTACTGAATTTGTGCCGGGTATGAATGGCAAAGTATGGGCGGCAAAAGTGAATGGCCATGTGGTGTACATTAACCCGGTCGCGGTTTTAGCAGAAAGCAATCAGGTGGCGGCACAGCCAATGGTGGCTTTTACTCAGAACTACAGCAAAAAGAATGCTGAAATTACAGGTCAGTATCAGGGACATGCCACTGTCTATCCTGGCCTGAAAAATATGCTGATGCGTATTTTTATTACGGACAATAAGGCACCTATCCAATGTCTGGATCTCTTATTGCCTTATGGTGGCAGTAAAGCTTCAGATGGCACTTTGTATTATCCAAAACAAAATCAAACTTACGTTGCTGATTACAGACCACGCAATACAGATATATAAATCGGGAAACTAAAAAAATGGATGAGTTGAAGTTATTTCTTGCAGCCTACTGGCAACTGATTACAGCATTTGTCACTTTTATGCTGTTTGTTCTGGCCGTTAAAGTCTGGTGGTCTGAAGTTAAGTATTTTATGATGAGACTGAGCTGGTCTCTTCCTGTTATCGGAAAAATAGCTCGCCAAGGCGGTAAATCTCAAGCACTTGAAGCGGATGGCTGGTACGGTATCGAAAAACGGGTATGTGGTGAGTTTTATCTCCACTACGATAGCTTTGAACAAAACCCTGATTATTATGACAAATGTGATGATTATCTGAATAAAGTGGAAGAAAGTGGCCGCTCAGAAAAAGGACCATTTTTATGGACACTGATCATTGGTTTGATTTTGCTTGAGGCCGTTGGTTTTGCTTACGTATTGGCACCTTTTATGGCTAAAAATGCGTCGAGCAATGAGCAAACTATGCTGGCTTGGTTTGTTGCGTTTTTATTATCCATCGCCGCAGTGTTCCTGACCGAACTAACAGGGAAAGAGTGGCATAAAAATAGCTTACTGAAAAAAATCCGTGGCTGGTGGGAGATTGAGTCGAATCAGGGTCACTTAACACCAGACTCCAATATATCCATTAAAACTACATATAAAGACAACGATAGTCCGAAATTTCAACAGGTACTAAATCGGGTCTCCGCAAATACCAATGTAATGCCAAACTATACGGCTACTGTTGTCACCTTGGCTTATATATGTTTCCTGGCAGTAGGTGCCTATTTAGTTCGTAGCTATACCCTGGATGCTGAAAACACCGAAATGGTTAATCAAGCGGTCATGTATGAGCAAGTCGCAGCTGACGACCCAATGGCTCTGCTGGAGCAAAGTGCAGCCAGTGATGACGATATAGCCTTGCCTGCAGAACTGGCAAAAGTGAATGACGCTGCCACTGAAAAAGCAGAAGATGAAGCAACTTCGGCACGTTCAAGCGCTAGTCGCGTTACTTTTATTATTTTGTCAGTGATTTTTGTGATGATTCAGGTGGTAGGTATTTATTTTGGTTATGCCTTCAGCTTTGCGGGCAAAGAGTCCATAAAAGCGCGTAACTACACCAAAAACTTCAATAGCTCAGAAGAACTGAACGCTTGGCTGACACTGAAAAAAGATAAAATCGCTTCTCAGGCTGAAGCGTATTTACAGCAACTGCGTGCCAAAATGAGCCGCAGACCTGTGATTTCCTCTAACGAACAAAGAGCACTGCAGTTAGGCAGCACTGAGCGGACTTTCAACCATTATCTGGCGCTAAAACCTATACAAGACCAAATAAAAGCCACGCCTCCGGCAATGATGCAATCTGCTCCCTCAGCTCCGGAAGATAGCCATATACCTGCGCCTCCCGCACAGCAGGCATCAGCTCCGGCAGCGACTCCACTGCAAACTCAGGCTACAGAACAAAGTCTGCCTGCTGAACTGGCGGATATTGACCTGACTAAATTGAGTGAAGAGGATTTAGCTGTGCTGGCCGAAGACTTTGAGCTGGACTTAGCCTGGCTAAAAAAACAACAACGCCTTGCAACTATTAAAAACAAATCAAGGACTACTTCATGATGAAAACAGGATTAGTCCTGTTGCTGGGTGCTTTATGCGCCCAGCCGTTATGGGCTGCAGAACGTAACGATATTAAAAGCTGTTACGACAGACTGGGGATCACTGAAAAACCAGAACCATCAGGCCGTGAGCTGGTGATGGTGATAGATGAAACCACCCAGTTGCCTGTCAGCTTAAAGAAGGAAGCTTTAAGTCATCTGATCCGTTTTGTAAAACCAGGTGATGCAGTGAAGTTGTATCGCTTTTCAGCTTATTTGCCAGATAGCCATATGGCACTGGTATTTGCCGGAAAACTGGAATCTCAGCTATCGCAGGAGCAGCGAGACAGTACAGGACAAAACAGCCTACGTCAGTTGGATAAATGTATAACAGCGCAACAAAAGTATTTTCAAACTTTAATTGCCAAAGGTCTGGCCAACAGCTTTGGCAGTGAAGATAAAAAGATTGCTAAAAGCGAGATTTTCTTTAGCCTGAAACAAATTGGCCACGACTGGAAAAACTCACAAGCTCAGGACAAAGTGCTGTTTTTAGTCTCAGATATGTTGGAAAACTCTGATTTCAGCAGTTTTTATCAAAACAACCAGATTAAAACCATCAACCCTGAACTTGAGCTTGCCAAAGTTTATAAGAACCAGCTGCAGGCCGAGTTTCCTCAAGTACGGGTTTACGTGCATGCAGCGGGCCTGGTGCCAAATGATGTGAAGCACGGTTATCGTTCCGGTAAAACTATGCAGAGCCTGCAAAGCTTCTGGCAGGAGTATTTCTCTCAGGCAGGCGCCAGCTTAGAGGGTTTTGGCAGCCCATCATTGACCACGGATTTAAGATAAAATTATCCATACCACGGCACTGCCATCAGTGCCGTTAGTCCTCAGCTGACAAAGTAGTCAGTACCACATGCCTTTTGATGTCTTTGAGCAAAATCCCGCATTTAAACAGCTGTTTATGGATTTGTTTCTGAAAATACAGATCTAGCTTTTGTTCCAGTGCAGCAGCAAGAGCCGTTGCAGAATTAAACTGGCAACGTACCAGCAAAGAGCCCGGGAAGTTTTCAAATTCCATGCTAAACCAGCAGCCAACAAAGTCTGGATATAAAGTTGCGGCGGTCTGCTCAACGGCCTCCAGCGATTTCAGTACATTGGCTTGCTGTTTTTGCTGCACCACACTTAATTTTTTTGCCATTTTTATTCACGCCTATGCTTTTATAGACTGGATTATGCCATGGTTTACCATGATAAAGGCTTAGCCTTTGCACCCTGAGCTCTGCAACTGTTACTGCACCCTCTGTAAATTTTACCATCAACCTGGGTAATGCCAAGACAGCCTGCGTTCATAAAACATGTATAAAATAAGCGATAACAATAACTTAAAGTATAAAACCTACTATTGGCATGATGCTGGCTTAGTGTACAAAGTACCGTCAACTAGTGCATAAGCACTTTTAACTGGGTGCTGAAGCACCGGGGAGCAATTATGTTAGGCTGGGCTTTAACCTTTTTTATTGTGGCCATAGTGGCCGGTATTCTGGGTTTTGGTGGCATTGCAGGCGCTGCAGCAGGTATAGCAAAAATTATATTTATGATTTTTGTGGTATTGCTGGTTATTTCACTGTTAGCAAATGCACTGCGTGGCAAAACCCCTAAATTGTAATTGGCCCCAAGCGGCTGAAGGAGAATGGAATGAAAACTCAAAGCGCATTATTCAAAATGGTATTGGCTGTGATGCTGGCGACCTCTATCGCCGCCTGTAGTGAAAGCGATGCGGAGAAAGCAGAAGACAGAATGGAAGAGTTAAAAGCTCAGGTTGAAGATAAAGCTGAGCAAGCCACTGACAAACTGGAAGAAGCCGCAGACAAAACTGCAGATGCAATGGAAGACGCTGCAGACAAAACAGCAGAGAAAGCGAAAGAGCTGTGTGAAGCAGCCAAGGAAAAGGCTGACGCCAAAGACAAAGACTGTTAATTTTGTGAGGCGGGGTTTATCCCCGCCTTTCTTCTGCCTGATGGATAGCAGTCAGAAACCTCAACTTTCCTGCTGATACTTTTCCAGTTTGTTATAAAGCGTTTTAACACTAATACCCAGCTGTTGTGCTGTTTCCGTTTTATTACCGCAGTTGCGCTCCAATGCAGCAAAAATAGCAGCCTTTTCAAGCTCCTCCAACGGCATATCTGCCGGAATATCTGTCACTGCGGCCGAAGAAGGCACGGCAAGCTCCAGCAGCAAATGATCGGGTTCAATCAGTTTGTCGGCCAGAATAAAAGCCCGCTCCACGGCATGCTTCAGCTCACGCACATTACCGGGCCAGGAATGCTGTTTAATCACAGACAAAGCAGCTTCAGACAATTGCTTTTGTTGTTTTTCACGGGCATTGCAATAGGCCAGAAAATGTTGAGCCAAACCTGCAATATCGCCTTCGCGCTCGCGCAAAGCAGGCACTTTTACCGGGAACTGCGATAGTCTGAAATACAAATCTTCCCGAAAAATACCATCAGCCACAGCTTGTAACGGATCGCGGTTCGTTGCGGCTATCACTCTGACATTGGCCATACAGACTTTATTACTGCCTACTGGTCTGTATTCACCGCTCTCCAGCACCCGCAGTAACTTCACCTGCTGCTCCAACGGCATTTCTGTTACTTCATCCAAAAATAAAGTGCCTTGTTCTGCCTGCGCAAACACGCCCTGATGATCACGCAAAGCTCCGGTGAACGATCCTTTCACATGACCAAAGAGTTCGCTGTCGATGAGTTCCGAACTTAAAGCGCCACAGTTGATAGCAATAAAAGGTTTGTCTGCCCTGTGACTGGCTAAATGCAGGGTATTAGCAACCAACTCTTTGCCTGCGCCACTTTCACCGACGATAAAAACGTTGGCTTCAGTCACTGCAACTTTGCGAACTGTTTTATAAAGCTCCAACATGGCGGCTGAAGAGCCAACCAATAGACCAAACTGGTCCAGATCGCTGCTTTGTATTTTACGTTTTACCGCGACAGAGGATAACTGCTGATAAAAATCCTGCACCGCATCCAGTACAGACGTCATATCAAGCGGTTGACGGAAATGATAGCCAGCACCACAGCGCATCAGTTGATCCAACGCCAGATCGGGGATCCCTTTGCTGACCAAAATAAAATCGATTTCTGCCAGCACATGGCTTTGCTGCAACAGCTCGTATTGAGCCTGTTCCAGATTGTCGATTTCAATAAAGGCTAAGTCACAGGGTTGTCTGAGTAGTTGTTCCGCCCAGCATTCGTCCGGCTGACTTTTACAAATCACAAAACGCCGGACACTATCTGACTGCAGTAACTGTGTGGTTAATTCCGGGTCCTGCACATGCAGGAACAATAAAGGCTGGGTCATAAATACTTTCCGTAGTTTAAGACTGTAAATTTAACAGGGGTCCTGAGTAAAACTTACCGACTGGCGCTCAGCTTCCCGGATAGAAAAAATCAAAAATATCTATACATCATAAACTTACATCTTGGTACATGAATTGATTATGAATCTGCATGGTTTTATTTGGCCATGGAGTACCAAAATCATGACACCCACATTTTTAAGCAAGGTCCCTACAGTACAACATACACAGCTAGTGGCCGCCTTAAGCCGTTTATTTACAAGGGCTAAAACTTTTTACCAGCATAGTGCAGAAACAGCAGGGCCTGGTAATCTGCGCCGGCAATTTGCTGCACTGGCAGAGCTGCATCAGCACATCTTATATCTGTTTCCAGCACCTGATGGCCTGACGACTGATGTAGAAGTTTTGGCTGAACTTAATCATTGGTATAGCGACACATTAAAACAGACCTCGCTGGCCACTATACAACAGCAACTTGCCAAACAACTGCAGCTGCAAAAAGCACTGATCAGAAACTGCGACTTGCGCCAGCACCAAAAAACCTTATTGCATTTTACCGCCAGTTTGCAAATAGCAGCCGATCAACTGGCAGAGATAAAAGCCTGCTGAACTGGTGTGAAACTTTTACCGATCAGCCAGACAAAATTACAAACATAAAATTAACATCAGATGAACCAAAAAATATAGTTTTTATAAATCAACAACTTAATTTTTGGCATCAAACTGGCAACCGCTATTTGTCTCACTAACAAAAGGAGCGACACAATGAAACGCACAACATTAGCAGTGATGATCACTTTAACTTTAGCTTCAGTATCAGCCATGGCGGCCAATGACTGGAAAGATGCAACTAAAGATGCCTGGATAGACGGCAAGGCGGAAACGACCTTGTTGCTCAATGGCAACCTGAACTCATTTACCATCGACACTCATGTAAAAAATGGGGTTGTTACCTTAACAGGTGAAGTGGAAAGCGATGTGGATAAAGCCTTGGCTGCAGAGCTGGTGGAAGGCCTTGAAGGCGTCAGCTCAGTAGAAAATAAACTGATGGTGAAAAATGACAGCAAGGGCAATACAGACCCAAAACACACCAGCGCGCTGAAAGACGCCAAAATAGCAACAGTGGTGAAAACCAGTTTGCTATTTGAACCAGAAACCAGTGGCACCAGCATTGATGTGGATGTAAACAACAGCGTAGTGACGCTGAGCGGTGTGGTTGATTCCGATGCGGAAAAAGATCTGGCCGTTGCCAAAGCCAAAAACACCAAAGACGTGGTGAACGTGGTCGATAAGCTTACAGTCTCAAAAGGCTAAGCCCTTAACGCCAAAGCCGGTCATCATTGACCGGCTTTTTTATTTCCGCGATACCATTTAGCTTTTTTATCGCTCTGCAGCTTCAGTTCGGCGCCTTTCATAAATCAAAGCTTGATCAGTTCCACATCATGTAATAATGTAAGTTACATGAAAAGTGATAATAAACTCTCGTCCATTTTGCATGTCATTCTGCATCTGGCTGAACACAATCAAGCAATGACCTCAGACACGCTTGCGCTTTATCTGAAAACGAATCCTGTCGTGATACGCCGCATGATGGCGGGCTTACGCCAAGCCGGATTAGTAGTCTCAGTCAAAGGCCATGGCGGGGGCTGGACTATGGCAAAACCGCTGGCGGCTATTAGCCTGCAGGATGTGTATCAGGCACTTGGCGCACCACGATTATTTGCTCAGGGCTATCGACAGGAAGCTCCACAATGCCTTATCGAACAAGCAGTCAATTCGTCACTGGATTCTGCTTTTGCGGCAGCAGAACAACAACTGCTGCAGAAATTTGGCAGTGTCAGTCTCGCTGATATAGCAGCTGATTTTGCACTCAGACGCCAACAACATCTGGCACAAACCTCACAAGAGTAAGCAGATATGGATCTTGATGTAATCATCGTAGGAGGCAGCTACGCCGGCATGGCGGCTGCTTTGCAGTTAGTACGTGCTCGTAGATCAGTGCTGATCATAGACGCAGGCAGCAGACGCAACAGATTTGCTGATAGTTCACACGGCTTTTTAACTCAGGACGGCAATAGCCCAGCTGCTATAGCGGCCACAGCCAAAGCTCAGCTGCTGGCCTATCCGACGGTGCAATGGCTGGACGCTTGCGCCATCAATGCCAGCAAAATCGCATCTGGTTTTCAGGTGAATACTGACACACAAAGCTATCAGGCCAAACGATTAATACTGGCGACAGGTGTGACCGATCAGCTTCCTGAAATTCCAGGCCTGGCAGAACGTTGGGGCAAAAGTATTTTTCATTGCCCTTATTGCCATGGCTACGAGCTGGATCAAGGCCCCATTGGAGTAGTAGCAGCCAGTCCACTCGCCTTGCATCACGCGCTGATGCTGCCGGATTGGGGACCAACCACTTTATTCACTAATGAATGTTTTGAACCAGACACAGAACAAAAAGCGCAACTGCTTGCCCGGGGTGTAGTGATTGAATCGGGTAAAGTGCTGCAGATTTCAGGCAAGGCGGATGTGCATTTAGCCACAGGCAAAACATTGCAAATGGCAGGCCTTTTTACCCAGCCCAGCACCACAGTCAACAGCCCATTCGCAGAACAGTTAGGTTGCCAGTTTGAACAAGGCCCAATGGGTGCATTTATTCAAACCAGCGCCAGCAAAGAAACCACTGTACCGGGCGTATTTGCCTGTGGCGATAACGCCCGTATGGCAGGATCAGTGGCCATTGCCATAGGAGATGGCTCACTGGCCGGAGCCATGGCGCATCAGTCCCTGCTCTTTGGCACTATCAGCCACTAAGATTACAACTTAAAGCGGGTCACCAGCTCATTTAAGTCAATGGCCAGTCGCGACAGCTCGTGAGCTGAAGCGCTGGTTTGATTGGCGCCAGCCGCAGACTGAGTGGCCAGATCGCTGATATTCACAATGTTTCGATCAACCTCGCGTGCCACTTTAGCTTGTTCTTCGGCGGCACTGGCGATCACCAGATTACTGTCGTTAATTTTGTTAATTTGATCGGTAATAGTTGCCAGGGCCAATCCGGCTGCCGTTGATACTTTCAGCGCTTCTTCTGCCGTTAGACTACTTTGCTGCATAGCTTCGACTGCATTGCTGGTTTCAGTGCGGATTTGCGTCACTATGGCTTCAATTTCACGGGTAGAAAGCTGAGTGCGGTGTGCTAAAGCCCTGACTTCATCAGCCACTACCGCAAAGCCGCGCCCTGCTTCACCGGCCCTGGCCGCCTCAATGGCTGCATTTAATGCCAGCAAATTGGTTTGTTCGGCAATGGCGCGGATCACATCCAGCACAGTACCAATTTGCTGCGACTGTGAAGCTAGCTTTTGCACCAGTTCAGAGGTTTCTGCCACTTCTTTGTTCATACGATGAATAGAATTGACGGTATTTTCCACCTGCTGCCGGCCTTCATGCGCCGCTTTGGCTGATTCCGCCGAAGCTTCTGATGTCGAGGTTGCGGTATGAGCCACTTCGTCCACGGCCGAACTCATTTCAGTAATAGCTGTAGCTGCTTGCTGAATTTCATCATTCTGACGCTGCAAACCTCTGGATGCATCGTCTGTCACTGAATTCAGCTCTTCAGCAGCAGAAGCCAGCTGAGTTGAGGAGTTAGAAATATGCAGTAACGCATCCCGTAAATTCTGTTGCATCAAGGCCAATGCAGACAACAATCTGCTGGTTTCGTCCTGCCCTGACACCTCAATGGCCTTAGTCAGATCGCCTTTAGCTACAGTTTCAGCCAGAAACAAGGCCTCTGTGATAGGAGTGGTAATACTGGTTGTTAATAACAAGGCAACACTGATACTGATGACTAAAGCGGCAACAATGGCAGCAATGACCAGCCATTGGCTGCTTTGGTAAGTTGCAAAAGACTCTTCGCTGATCTTCATCGAAATCGTTTTATTCAGTTCAGCCAAACTCACCAGTTCTTCTGTCATTTCATTGGAGTAACTATTTAATTGCTCTAACTGACTCAGTGCACTGCTTTTATCCCCATCCAGTAAAAATGCCACCACCTTTTGCTGACCATTTTCATAACTGGCTTTAGCCTGCAGAAACTTGTTGTAGACCTGACGTTCCTGCTCCGAACTGATCAAGGCCTCATAGTCACGCTGGTAGCGGGCTACATCCTCTTTCACTTTATCCAGTCGGACTAATGTATCGGTTTCAGCTTTGGCATTTTCCGCAGCCATCAGCCGCAATGTAAAGACCCGGATCCGCATCATATTCAGGTTCAGATTGGACAAGGTATCCAGACTTGGGATCACTTCTTTTTCAATAGTATCAGCAACCTGACGCATGGAAGACATGCTGCTTAAGGCAAAAAAGCCCTGCAGCAAAACCAGACATGTGATCAGTGCAAAACCGGCCAGCAACCTGCTGCGGATCCCTACTTTTCGTATCAACATAAAACCCTCAACCTTATTTCAATGGGTAATCAAAAGCCGCTCAGCTCAAGGCTTATCAGCCAGTTTTTTTCGAGTATTCAGCAGTGCGATGGCAAAACCAGACAAGGCAAGCGCCAGGCCTGCGTATTGAGTCATACCAGGTAACTGGCCGGAAAAAGGCATGCCAATGCCTAAAGCAATGACAGGAGATAAAGCCGGAAAAATAGCGGCACGCCGCATGCCCAGACAAAGCGCAGCCTTGGAAAAAGCAAACAAAGCCACCACGCCGGATAAAACACCCTGCACCAGCACTTGTTCCCATAACAGAGCGGAGTCCATCATCAGTAAGTACCATGGGCCTTTAAACAGCAGATAAAGCGGGATATAAAACAAAGCAGAATAAACAGAGACCAGGATCAGAGCAGACATAGCTGAAATATGCCAAAGCCTCACCAGCAGGATAAATACAGCCAGCATTACCCCTGAGGCAGCAAACATCAGATCATCATAGAAATAATGTAAACCAGACTGCCAACCGGGTTCAACAATCAGCATCAAACCACAAAGCAGAATAACCACCCCAGTGATCCATGGCCAACCGAACCTTTCTTTCAGGATCAAGGCAGAGAGCAGCATACTGAACAAAATCAGCACCGTCAGTTGCACAAAAGCACCATGAACTAAAGGAGAATCGCTATAACCTGCCAGAGCAAACCATAACAACAGCGGCCCGGCCAACAACGTCAGCACCATACTTTTATGCCAGTGTATGCGATATACGGCTTTATTCAGCACCAGCAAAGGGCAAAGCAGCAAGCCAGAAGTGCTGTAACGGATCAGCGCTATGTCCCAGGCGGACATTCCTTCAGCGATCCCCTGATAAGAAGCGGCCAGCCAGCCTCCCCACAACAGCGCAACGATAAGGCCGTAAAATAAGCCTTCAATCAGCTTGCCCTGTGGTATCTCACCTGCCGTTGTTTTGTGGTCCATATGCTGTTCCGTGCCCAGTCCGCTGACATCCTGAAAACCGGATACATCAACGAGACGATGGTCAAAGCTAAAGAACCGCTTGTTTTCGTTCCCTGATCTATCTGGCTTTACTGCAAAGCCAAAGTCATTACGTTTTAAAATTGAGGAAAAATGTAACGTAAGTCATTGATACAGATCAAGTTTTTAATGTTTTTATCCATAAATGTCGTTTTAATGACAAAAAATTTGCCATTAGTCGCTAATTAGGAACACTCTGACGCAAGAGTTATGCAGCTGGCACAAAAAGATTTCATCGTGCCAATACTGCAATTCATGGCTTTTTTTCGGTAATTAGTCTGTTGTCCGATAAAACCCCAGAAATAAACCCGCAGTGATCACAGTAAAACCAAGCCACTGACTTAACGCCGGAATTTGATGAAATAGCACAATACCTAACAACATAGTGACAGCTGGCGAAAAAGCCGGGAATAACACCGCTTTCTCTACGCCGAGGTACTGCACAGCTTTGCTGAAGGCAAACAAAGCCAATACGCCAGACAAGACCCCCTGAAACAACAGCTGCTCAATCAGTTGATCAAAATCCAGCATCGACATATGCAAAGGACCATGCAGCAGCAAATACAGCGGACAATAAATCAGTGCGGATAACACAGCTACCACCACAGTGGCCGCTAAAGCGTCCACCCGCCAGTACCAGATCAACGTCAAAAACAGCGCCCACATCACTCCGGCAACAGCAAAAAGTAAATCCCCTGTCCATAACTCACTGACATCACCTTGTGATGGCAGTAAAGGACCAGCCACAGCTGCAAGACCAACAAATAGCACTAACAAACCTGCCAGATAGCTAAACTTAGGTTTTTCTTTACCGCGCCACAACACAATAAGCAGGCAGGATAAAATCAGCGCCAAGGCCTGGATCACTGTGCCGTGGATCAATGGGGCATAGATAAAACCATGCACAGCCAGAATGGCAAATACAGGCCCGGCCAACAGCGTTAGCACCACAGAACGCTGCCAGCCCACTTTTCGAAACATATTGCTCAGCGCCAGCAAAGGGAGCAGTAATAAACCAGACGTCAGGTAACGCAAAAAAGCCAGGTCTTCTGCGCTAAAACCATCTGCAACCCCCTGACTGGATACGGCCATGTAAGAACCCCAAATGCAGGAGCCAATTAGTCCGTACACCACACCGGCAAAATCGTTTTGCTCTGTTCTTTGCTGCAATTTGTAGCTGTTGTTCATATCAACACCCCACTTAAACGGCTGACCTAACTTTGACCATATTTCAGTTGCACAACCTGTGCTGTCTCACGCTGGTTGGTCAAAGAGAAATCCAGAAAAGCTACAGGACTCAAAGGTTTGGCATAACAATAACCCTGCACTTCATCACAACCTCGGGCACGCAATACATCGGCAGTGGCAGTGTCTTCAACCCCTTCAGCTATAGCTTTCAGATTAAAGCTGTGCGCCAGCGTGATAATGGACTGCACTATGGCTTCATCATCCGGATTGCGGGCTATGCCCTTGACAAAAGACTGATCAATTTTCAGCTTGTCGACAGCAAAACGTTTCAGGTAGGCCATGTTGGAATAACCTGTGCCAAAATCATCGATAGATAACTTCACCCCTAAGGCTTTCAACTGGGAGATAATCAGCATCACGCGTTCTGAATCCTGCAATAACATGGATTCTGTCAGCTCTAATTCCAGCAAATGTGCAGGTAAGCCTGATTCTTCAAGCGCCTGCCGCACTTCCGCTACTAAATCGCCCTGACGAAACTGCACAGCGGAACAATTTACAGCCACCACAAAAGGCGCCAGTCCTTGCTTGCGCCATAACATGGCTTGCTGACACACTTCGCGAATTAACCAGTTACTGATTGGAATAATCATACCGTTGGCTTCAGATGCAGGAATAAACTCGGCAGGCGATATCAATCCTTCCTCCGGATGCTGCCAACGCAATAAAGCTTCGGCTCCGATAATGCGGCCTGTGTGCAAGTCCAGTTGCGGCTGATACTGGATAAAAAGTTGATTCTTAGTTAAGGCCTGACGTAAATCGGTTTGCAGCATCAGGCGGCGTAACCCCTGCTCCCCCATAGTTCTGTGGTAAAACCTGTAGGTATTACGGCCATCTTCTTTGGCTTTATACAACGCCATATCTGCGGCTTTAAGCAATGCTTCAAAATCAGCGCCATGCAATACATGAATAGCTACACCTATGGATGGTGTCACTGATACCTTCTGTGCTTCTAACTGCAGGGGTTGTTGTACTTGTGTGATAATGTCCTGCAATAACTGTTTCAGCTCTTCGTGCTGCTGCGCAATACGCACCAGCAGCAGATATTCGTCCCCACCCAATCTGGCCACAGTGTCAATGCGGCTTTTAAAAGACAACAAACGTTTAGCCACTGCATGCAATACAGCGTCACCTGCGTAATGCCCCAGCGAGTCGTTAATGTTTTTGAAGTTATCTAAATCCAGATACAGCAGAGCGATATGACCATCCTGACCATCAACTCCAGCTTGCAGCTGCTCAAATCTGTCTTTCAGTAACCAGCGATTGGGCAGGCCTGTTAATGCATCGTGATAGGCCATGTAACTGATGCGTTGCTCCTGATCTTTTCGCTCAGAAATATCCTGCAAGGTCACCACAGCCCCTATTAACTGCTGGTTTTTAGTATTCGGATAAGCTCTGATCTCCACCTGGATCTGCTGCTGACGGGCATCAATAAAGCTATGGTCGTCACAATAAAACTCTTTGCCCTGACGTATTTGACTCAACAATCTGCCCATCAGATCAGTACGCTCGCCGTTATGATCGACAAAATGTAGATCAAGCACTTTGGAGGATAAGTCTGTGTCTTTGGCATAACCAAACAACTGCACACAACTCTGGTTACTGAAAGAGCATTCACCACGTAAATTCAGACCAAAAATAGGGTGGCCCACTGAATGCAGTAACAAGCGGATATATTCTTCTTTTGCCTGTAATTCTTTGGCAGAACCTTGTTCTTTCGCTCTGGTCTTTTGCAGGCGGCGACTGAAGATAAAGCTCAGCAGACAAATCAGCACAGATAACACTGTCGCCAGCGCCGAACTTAAATACCACTCGGCCAGATAGTCTTTAGTGGCATAACCTGTGACGACCACAAAAGGGTAAGAACCTACTCGCTTGAAGCCATACAAACGTTTCACTGCATCCACTCTGGAGTGCATAAAAAGCACGCCTTCGTTTTGGCCCTCAGCCAGTTGTTGGTCAATTAAATCGGCTTCATAACGTGGCATTTTTTCTGTCCACTGTGGTTGGCGTACCACTGTCGCAGGCGGGTCTATGCGGCGCAGAGTTAACACACCTGCAGTTCCCAATTCCACCTGAGCAAATAGTTTCTGAATGGCGTCCAATCGCACTGAAGTCGCCACCCAACCATTCAATTCATGCCGGGTATTAAACAAAGGCACGGCCAGCGCCAGCCTGTTATCTGAATTTTGTTCAAACAGCAGTGCAGGTAATTTAGGCGCATTGACCAGCGCCGGTATTTGCGAAAAATACAGGTTTTTAATGCCAGGCTCAGTGCTGAGCAAAGCTGAGCCATAGGTGCTCAATAAAGTCAGAGGGGGCAGTTCAGGGAAGCGGCTGGTCAGATTCTGTAGGTGCTGACGCAGCTTATCCTGCTCCAGCTGACTTTTATCCAGCAAAGTGGTATCCAGCATCTGGGCCACACTGCTCAACTGAGTTTGGACTGGATGCAATAAACCGGCATTGAGTCTGGATTCCAAAGTCAGATTGATATTGTGTAAATCTGCCGTAGCCTGACGTTCAGTCTGCAGATAAGAAATCAGCAAAAAACCACACAACAACAAGCCAATACACAGATATAAAATAAGCCATAAACCAGTTTTAGCGGCAGGAGCGACCACCAAATGGCGGCTATCCGCTGCAGCAACAGGGACGGGATAATTTTCTAATGTCACAGGGAAATTGATACTGTTCATAGTGATGTCCTGCTGAACCTCTGCAGACCCTTATGCCTTCACAAGGGTCCATCCGTTCAGACCTTGAAGTTAAAAGGCGAAACGGTCGACCAAACCTGCCAGGTTCACCGCCAGTTTGGATAACTCCTGACTGGCTTGCGAAGTCTGGCTGGCACCAGCCGCAGTTTGAGTGGATAAATCACGGATTTTTAACAGGCTTTGGTCTACTTCGCGTGCCACTAAAGCTTGCTGTTCAGTCGCACCAGCTATGGCCAGGTTGCGTTCGTTAATCTGCGAAATAGCCAGGGTGATCTGGCGTAATGCCTGATCTGCCGCCTTGGCTTGCTCTAGTGTGGCTTCGGCTTGCTGTGCACTGAATTGCAGTGAATGCACTGTGTCATCGGTTTGGTGCTGCACTGTGTTGATCATGTTTTCAATTTCCAGCGTGGACTGCTGAGTGCGCTGCGCCAACGAACGCACTTCATCGGCCACTACCGCAAAACCACGACCACTTTCGCCTGCTCTGGCCGCTTCAATAGCGGCGTTTAATGCCAGCAGATTGGTTTGGTCGGCAATGGTGCGAATGACTTCCAACACTTTGCTGATGCTTTGGGTATGAGTGGCCAGAGTTTCGGCTTTATGAGAAACCGACATTACATTGGTGACCAAATCTTCAATCAGACTGATGGACTGAGCCACACGCTGATTACCATCTTTGGCTTCGCGGTCAGACAATTGCGACAGCTCTGATGTGGACACTGCGTTGCCTGCCACTTCATTCACTGCACAAGTCATTTGTGACATGGCTGTGGCAGTCAGTTCAATTTCATTACTTTGCTGCTGTAAATCGTTGGTGCTGCTCCAAATCACTGTATTCATTTCTTCAGTGGCTGAAGCCAGTTGCACCGCCGAATCACGGATATTTTCAATCACATCTTTCAGGTTTTTCCGCATCACATTCATCGAGCGCAGTAAAAACGCAGGTTCATCATTGCCGTTGCAATCTATGGCCTGGCTTAAATCGCCGTTGGCGATCGTTTCAGCGGCATACAGAGCTTTGCGGATAGGTAACACAATACTGCGGGTCAACACCACAGCCAGCACTATGGTTAGGACCACGGCCAGCAATAAGGTAAGACGTACCAACAAAGAAGACTGTTCGAAGTTTTGCTCATTACCAGCAGCAGCCTGAGCTGAACCTGCTTTGTTGTAGGCAATCAGCTTTTCTAAGTTCAGGCTGATACTGGCCCCCCCGTCACTCAACTGACGGCTTAACGATTCAGCTTCAGCGTCCGTCAGATTGTGCTGCTCGGCCAGACTGATCAGCTGATTTAAATCATCAAAATATAAAGTCAGACTGCGTTCCAGAGCCGTCATAGTCGCAAGCTCAGTGTCTGCCAGATCCCGAAGTTTGTATTTCTCTTCCAGTTGCACAATATCTGCTGTCGCCTGATTAATCAGATCCCGGCTTTTTGCTCTGACAGCATCATCTTTACTGGCTCTGAATCTTTGCCCCTCCAGCCGCACTGTACCAATTTTGTTATTCAGTTCCAGTAAAGTGCTGATGCCTGCTAACCAGTGCTGATCGATATCTTTGGTCGCCTGATTCAGCGCCTGCATTTGCGACAAACTGAAAAAACCTAAAAACAACATCACCAGTGTCAGTAATGCAAAACCACTGGCCGCTCTTTTTCCGATGCTTATTTTTCTTAATAACATGAGACGCTCCTCACAACATCAAACTCTGGGTTCAGCCATAGCGCTCTGGATATGGCGGATAATGGGCCAACAGACTGAACCTTGTGACCTTGAGTTAATGCTAGGGCAAGGGCGAAGCTGAAACACTTCTACCCGGGGTAAAGCGAACTAGGGAAATGGTTTAGGCAATTAAAACCTTGGTATAGGTAGCGGTCAAAAATAGCTGGAAGTGGTGATTTTATAGCAAAGTTTCCAGCACTTTCAGCATCTCTTGCGAGCTAAAAGGTTTGCTGAGGAAAGCGCTGGCACCAAGTGATAATGCCTTTTGTCTCAGGCTGTCTTCAAAAAATGCGGTCAGTAAAATAACTGGAACAGGTGGGCTCATCTGCTGCAATAAGCCCAACACTTCAAAACCACTCATGGCTGGCATTTGTACATCAGAAATAACGCAGGACACTTGAGCCAAATGCTCAGACAGCAATAATTGTGGGCCTGTCGAGAAGGTTTCAACTTTAAATCCAAGGCTACGGAGAAAACTGCCCAACGCTATACGGACAGAATCATCATCATCAAGCACATAAATTAAAGGCTGTTTCAACTGCATACTCCAGGTAGCCAACAAAACTCAAACTGCGTTTTGTTTTTAACAGGAGCCCAGTTTAACCAACAAAGCAGAAGCGGACCATTATACCGGGGTATTAACTTTGATTCAGACCAAGCAGCCCGGCCATGCGGACCAATTCAGCAAAATTTTTCGCCAGCATTTTTTTCATCATATTACCGCGGTGAATTTTTACCGTGATCAAACTTAAATTCAGTTGGTCTGCGATTTGTTTGTTCAGCAGGCCTGATACAGCCATCCGCATCACTTGTTGCTCCCTGTTGGTTAAAGAGCTGAAGCATTGACGCAGTTCATCAGACACAGAATCAGCAGCCATACGTTGCTGATCTTTTTGCAAAGCTGTGGCTATGGCATCCAGTAAATCCTGTTCACGGAAGGGTTTGGCCAGAAAATCCACAGCACCGGATTTCATTGCTTTTACCGTCATAGGAATATCGCCATGGCCTGTGATAAAAATCACAGGTAAGTCGATACCCTTTTCCAGTAACTGACGATGAAAATCCAAACCATTGGCAAACTGCAGCCGCACATCGAGGATCAAACAGCTGGGCACTGCTGCTAAACTGATTTGCTGAAATTCAGCCACGGTCGCAAACACTTGGGCTTTTAAGCCCACTGAACGCAATAAACTGCTTAATGAATCCCGCACAGCAGGATCATCATCCAGTACATAAACGATCGGCAGCTTAGCCTCAGCTATAAGTTTGCTCACGAAGCATCAGCCAGCAGTTGCGGTAATTGCAGATAAAACACTGCTCCTGGCGGTTCTTTTTGCTCCGCCCATAACAAGCCATGATGCGCTTCTGCAATACTGCGGCAAATAGATAAGCCCATGCCCATACCTTCTGATTTTGTGCTGTAGAATGCATCAAATAATAATGGATAATTGGCTGCTGTAATACCAGTACCTGAATCAACCACACTTAGTCGCCAGTTTTGCTGATCGGCTTGCAGGCTGATCGTTAAATACCGCTCGGATACAACTGTTTGTTCCATCGCCTGAATTGCATTCACCAGCAAGTTAATCAACACCTGCTGTAACTGAATTTTATCTCCGGCCACCCAGGCCTGGATATCGGGTAACTGTAAATTGCTTTGAATATGGTGACGTTGCAATTCTTTTTCCAGCAACAACACGGACTCAGAAATCACCTCACGTAAATCCAGCTGCAGCAGAGTCACAGTGCCTTTTTTTGATAAAGTGCGGATACGTTTGACGACTTCAGCCGCCCTGTGTGCTTCTTTGACTATGGCGGTGACACAAGAATTTATTTCAGGTAAATCGGGTTCTGGCCTGTTCATCCAACGCAATGAAGCTTCGGCACTCATGCTGATGGACGCCAAAGGCTGATTAATTTCATGGGCGAGTGATGCGGACATCTGACCTAAAGTACTCAATCTATTGGCCTGTTCCAGCGCCAATTGCAACACCCGCAGTTTATCTTCTGATAAACGGCTTTCGGTCAGGTCGTTGTTACTGATCAAAATAGACTGGGCTTTACCTTTGCCATCCAAAGCCAAAGACCAGCGACTGGCCACGACCACTTGCCTTCCGGATTGATGTAGTTCGGTCAGCTCCCCTTCAAAATGACCACTAGTAATCAATTGCTGCATCGCGCTTTCTGGTGTGTTAAGCAACTGACATAAGGTTTTGCCAATAGCCTGCTCTTTGCTCCAGCCATATAAGCTGCACGCCCCCTTATTCCAGCTCGTGATCACGCCATTCATATCACAGGTTAAAATAGCGTCATGAGTTTGCGACAGTAAATACACTTGCTGTTGCAGCAAAGCTTTCGCATTCTGGCTTTTTAGTGCCAGCACTGTGGTAATAGCAATAGCCGCCAGGCTAATCAAACAACGGGCAAAAGCTGAACTGTGCAAGGTTGCGCCATGCGACATAAAAAACGCTGTCAGAGTCAGTAGCATACAAAGAATGCTGACCGCTATCACACCACGTTTTGAAAACAACTCTGCGGCCATTAATACGACGATAACGTAAAGCACAGCCACAGCAATTTGCAATGACGTAATGGTATCTGCAACAAAAATAGCTGCAGTAACAGCAGCACCAAACACATACATCAAAGTGCTGACAGAGCGATGTTTAACCGGCATTCGTTTTTTTAACCCTTTTGTGAGCCTGAACCGCGTTTCTACTATCAGCGAGACACAAGTAAAACACCAGTATACCAAGGTATAAAAGTACGGTTAGGGACAAAACAAGGGAGCCATCAAAGCTCCCTTGTTTATTAATGCAGGGTTGAATTCTTTGCTTAAGATCGCAAAAAGGCCAATAAATCCTGATTGATCTGGTCTTTATTGGTTGAAGGTAAGCCATGAGATCCACCCGGATAAAGCTTCAAAGTGGCATTTTTCAACAGTTTGGCTGCAGCTACAGCTGTAGTTTCAGCTGGCACTATCTGATCGTCATCACCGTGGATCACTAAGGCCGGTACATCAACCTTTTTCAGATCTTCAGTAAAATCTGATTCTGAAAATTGTTTAATGCAGTCATACACATTTTTTAAGCCAGCCAACATACCCTGATAACAAAACACATCCTGCAAGGCTGTGGAGACCACAACGTCCGGTCGGTTAAAACCAAAAAATGGTACTGTTAAATCTCGGAAAAACTGATGACGATTGGCTAAAACACCAGCACGAATACCGTCAAACACTTCCATAGGCACGCCATTCGGGTTGTTTGCTGATACACCCATTTGTGGTGTAACAGCCCCGACTAACACCAGACCTTTGACCCGTGATGATCCATGACGGCCGACATAACGTGTGACTTCACCACCACCAGTAGAATGGCCCACCAGAGTGACATCTTTTAAATCCAGTGTTTCAATTAAGCTGGCTAAATCATCAGCATAAGTATCCATATCATTGCCTGTCCATGCCTGCTCTGAACGGCCATGGCCGCGACGGTCATGTGCAACACAGCGATATCCCTGCGATGCCAGAAAAAACATCTGATCGTCCCAGGCATCAGAGCTCAGCGGCCAGCCATGGCTAAACACCACCACAGGGCCTGTCCCCCAATCCTTGTAATAAATCTTAGTGCCGTCTTTTGCGCTAATAGTTGCCATCCGATCATTCCTTATTCATCTAGTGGTTGCAGATTCAGGTGTGTTCTGGCCTCTGCCAGATCAGCTGCACTGATACTAGAGCAAGCAACAACAGCCACATATTATGCCTATGTATAGGTACATTTAATTGCCAGACTCAGTAGAGTAATACAGGAGAAATTCTTTAGTGTGGATCTGAGAAGCGGAAGGCGGATTGAATGGGTAAAAACAGACTGGAAACCCTGTTTGACGGGGTGCTCGCCATTATTATCACTATTATGGTTCTGGAAATGCACATTCCATCCGGGCACAACATGGACGCCTTATGGCCTTTGGCACCGGTGATTTTCAGTTATGTGATGAGTTTTATCTACTTAGGTATTTACTGGAATAACCATCATCATATGTTGTATGTCTGCGACAAAGTGACAGGCTCTATCCTTTGGGCCAACCTGCATTTGTTATTCTGGTTATCCCTGATCCCCTTTACCACGGCATGGATGGGAGAAAGTAAGTTTTCAGCCCAGCCGGTCGCGCTTTATGGTTTTGTGTTGCTGATGACCTCTTTTGCTTATTGGATGTTGCAACACCGGATTATAGTGTCGCAAGGCGGGCAATCGAGGCTGAAGTACGCCGTGGGGAACGACTGGAAAGGCCGTTTATCTATGTTATTTTATTTAGTCGGCACTTTATTGTCTTTTGTCTCGCAGTGGCTGGCTTTAGCCATTTACATCGCCATCGCCATCCTCTGGCTGATCCCGGACCAGCGCATAGAGCGCAGTCTGGAACATGATGCCAACTAGCCAGAACTCTTAGCGACCTCTGGCCTGAGCTATATGTAAACGTTCAGTGATCCGCACCAGATCGGTAATAGATTTGGTGCGCATTTTGTTCATAATCTGCTTTTTGTGCACCTTGATGGTAATTTCGCTAACCGCTAATTCAGCTGCAATTTGTTTGATCAGCAAACCACCAATAATAAACTCCAGTACCTGCTGCTCACGGGGAGTCAGCAAATTGTAACGGGCAGCCAGCTCACACTGCTCAACACGATGCTGCAGATTGGCCTGATCAGATGTTAAGGCTTCTGCCACAGCGGCCAATAACGTATCCGGGCACACAGGTTTGGTTAAAAACTCACGAGCGCCTGACTTCATCGCCTGTACACTCAGAGGAATAGATCCATACCCTGTGATAAAAATCACCGGCATTCTGGCTTCCTTGCTGGCCAGTTGTTCAATAATGTCCATACCAGTAGTGTCGGGCATTTGCATGTCCAGCAGCAAACAAGCCGGGGTGTCTGGCATGGTGCTGTTCAAAAAATCTGTGCCTGATGCAAAATCACGCACAGTGTAATCCGCCGACTCTAACAGCCTGACCAGTGCAGTACGCACAGGTTCTTCATCTTCCACTACTATCACCAAGCCGCTCATTGATGTCCTCCGTCCAAGGGCTTACCTTTAATCTTTTACCAAAGGCATAAAGAATGAAAATACAGTGCCCACAGGCTGGCGGGCTGCTGCAGATAACTTACCGCCATGCATCTCAACAATAGACTGACAAATGGTCAGCCCCATGCCCATACCGTCTTTTTTTGTTGTATAAAAGGCATCAAACAGCCGATCTTTTACCTCGTTATTAATGCCTGGTCCTGTGTCTTCAACCCAAATAAAAATAGCCTGATCTTCTTCTGTAAAAGTAGAAATGGTTAACACTCTTGGCCTGTCACTGACTTCACCCATAGCTTCAATGGCATTCATCACCAGATTCAGCATCACTTGCTGCAACTGCACCATGTCACCCAGAATATCTGACCACTGCGCATCCAGATGCAAGACTAAAGATACATGGCGACGTTCGATTTCACTGCGGGCTATGGCTAAAATATGATTCAGCACATCATGTATATCCAGCACCGTCAGCACTGCTTTGGTATTTTTCGTTAAAGCCCGCAGGCTTTGCACAATTTGGCCTGCTCTTTGGCCCTCAGTGGCTATAGCCTGCAAGCTGGCGCTAACCTGTTGTAAGTCAGGCGTGTTGCGGTGTAACCAGCGTAAACCGGCTCCGGCGTTGGCAACAATAGACATTAAAGGCTGATTAATTTCATGGGCAATAGAGGACGTCAGTTGTCCTATGGTGGTAATGCGGGACACTCGGGCTAAATCGTCCTGCGCTGCACGTAAGGCATCTTCGGAAGCACGCCGCGCTGTTACATCAATTACAGTACCAACATAATCAATCAGTTTGTCGGTGCCAAACACCGGACTGCCCTGCCCTGTCAGGTATAAAATACTGCCATCGGCTTTGACAATACGGTATTCCACCTTAATAGCGGTCTCCATCTGCACAGAACGATTAATTTTTTCCAGCACAGATTTTTTATCATCAGGGTGAATGCAAGCAGCAAAATCAGCAAACAAAATAGTGCGCCGCTGTGGGTCTAAACCAAAGATACGACAAAACTCTTCTGAGCAAAGCAAGGTGTTTTTATTCAGCTCCCAGCGCCAGCTGCCGGTTCTGCTGATTTGTTCGCCTAATGCCAGCGAAGTATCAGCTACACGCAATGCGCGCTCCAACTGCTGACGTTGTTGATTCACTTCTTCTATGCTGCTGTATAATCGGGTCGTTTCTATCGACACTGCGGCATGGGCGGCCAAAAATTTCAGTACATTCAGGTACTCTTCGTTCAGTTGTCCGTCTTTTGCCCTGAGTTCAATATAGAACATGGCGATTAACTTACCTTGCCTGATCATGGGCAAACAAAGGGCGGTAATACCGGAAAAACGCTGAAAATAAGGGTCCAGATCATAAGGTGTGCTTTGCTGACCTGCTTTGACATACAACAGTTTTTGCGTCCGAATCGCGGTATTGATCAAGGATGTTGGCAAGTCATCCCAGTTCGCTTCATTATGCAGAGTTTCAATTAAGACTCCTGCTGTCGTGGTTTGCGCTCTGGCTTCCACAATCAGACTATCGCCTTTAAGTTTGAGCAATAACACACGCTGCGCGCCAGCTTGTTCAACAATAATGGTTAACAGCACCTGTAATAACTTCGAATACTCTACTTGTTCTGTAATTGCCCTGGATGCTCTGAGCAAATTAGATAAGTAGCGGCCACTGGCGCTTTCAGAAATAGACAATGGCGTAGAGCCACCAGGTAACTCAGCAATACCGGAATCAATACAAAACTTCTCCAGTTGCCGGACTTTACTTTGAGCCGACCACTGCTGATAACAAATCACGGCCTGCTGTAAATAGGCAGCTGCTGCTGTTAATTGGCCATGCTCTACCGCCAATCTGCCCGCTCGTTCAAAAGCTAAAGCTTTGTAGTGGATAAAGTCTTTGTTTTTATAACTGGCGACCACAGCCTCAAAAGCTGTCATGGCTTTAAAGATTTCGCCATCAAAACGCCACAACTCAGCCTGAAGAATGGCGGCTTTATCGGCAAAGTTCGTTGGATTAAGCTCCGCCCATTGCTGAATGTGCATTTGATGCAGCTCAAGTTTTTGTCTGAGCTCTGCATTGAGTTCAGTTTCAGATGCCATCAGCGCCATAGCGCTGAAAAAATGATAATCCAGTAGATGAATATGAGCAGGAGCCGACCAGCTATAGCCGCCCGCCTTGTTCAGACAAAACACAGCGTCCTGGTATTCAGCGGCAAAATAATGTGACATGCCTTTGTATAACCAATACCAGAACACCAAAGTCGACATGCGCTCTGACAACTCATCTTCACTCAGATGCTGAATAGCCGACATTAAGTTATGGCCTGAAAACACATTACCTTTGCCAAGGTGCAGGTTTTCAATAAAAGCCTGCTGAACCGACAAAATCAGCTCTACATCATAAAAAGCCACTTTTTTGCTGAACACTAATCCACGGCGGGATTCCGCCAGCACTTTATCCAGAGGCTGACCAAGGCTGAACAGATTAGCCACCTGGTGGCAGGATGCAAAACAGGCTGTAGCCAAATCACCGTGCGCTACACCAGCAGAGAACCCCGCATGGGCGCAATCTATGGCAAAAGACAAAGGCTGGGTCCAGACGCTGACCTGATCCAGAGTCAGCAGGGTTTTCGCTTCATACCCGGCAAACTGATGGCTGGCGACCAAAGAGCGGGCCAGCTGGCAATAAGCCATCCCCTCTTCGTACTCGCCATATCTGTGGCCTATCAAAACTCCAAACCAGCCTAAAGCCGCAGCAGAAGCTCCGGTAATGCCATAGTCCAGCGCCAATTCGAGCGCATAACACAGCTGAATAAAATGCAGATTTTCATTAGTAAAGCTGGCTGGAACAGACAAAGCGGCTAACAAGCCTGATATGGCTTCGACTTGTGGGTCACTCATTAATGGCAGCTGCAAAAAGCTTTGTCGAAAGTCATGCTCCAGCCGCTGTTTCAGTTGATGGTAAGCTCTAAGGCAGTCCGCATTTGTGGGAGCCGGGCTCAGGACAATATCAAACACCTGCAAGCCTTTTAACGCCACATCCACAGCATCCTGATAAGCAGAACGGCGCAGGCACAGTTCGGTATAAAGCTGGTAGGCTTGTGCATTTTGTATCACACCGACATTCAGTTGCAGCACTTCAGCCAGAATAATGGGCACTGCTTCTAACTGCCCTGTCAGCATTTCGCAGTCGGCCTGTTCCAGCCGTAATGAGGCTAAAATCTGTTTATGATCCTGGCTGCTGTCACTGATCAGAGTGCTGGCAAAACGGATAAAATACAAAGCAGACTGGCAAGAATTGGCTCGTTTCGCTTTTTGTGCCGCAGTTAAAGCGCAATGCAAAATATGCTGGCGTTCTGCCGGGTTGGTCAACAGCGCAGAGGCCAGAGATAAATGCTCGATGGCACGAAAGAGTTCATCATCCCGTTCGCTTGCGATGGCATGACGAAGTAATTGTCGGCCAATCATCAGGTCAAACCGACAGATTTCCTCCTTGCTAATCAGCGCTTTAGTGGCGCTATGCACTAAGTCATGAAAAAATGCATAACCCGTCTCGGTTTTATACAACACGTCGCTACGTAAAGCGCTCTGGATGCGGCGCTGTACTTCTTCAGGTGTTAACTCAAACAGATCAGCAAGAAAACTCAGCTCGGTCTGACGGCCAATACAGGCAATACCAATAAGCAGCTGCTGAGTTTCAGCAGCGAGTAACTGATAACGTTGCAGAATATCTTGTGCCACGTTGTCGGTATAAGCTATGGCCTCAATAGCCTTCAGATCACAAAGCCAACTGCTGGTGTATGGCTCCCGGCTCACCAAACCTTTTTGCACCAGAGTTTTTAAAAACTGAGTGACAAAAAATGGATTCCCTAAGGTTTTGGCAAGCACCAGAGGGGCGAGATTCAGCACTTTGGGGTGAGTGGTCTGGAAGGTGCCTGCAATAATTTTTGTGACCTGAGCATTATCCAGCGGCTTTAGCTGCAGATCACAGACCCAGACTGCCTTTGGATCTGTTAATACTGCACGGAACACCGAGGTTTCACCACAATCACGCCCTCCAAGCACCAGCAGCAAAGGCAAAGACGACGGTTCCGAAATCAGTTGAATAACAAAGTTCTGGCTAGCCTGATCCAACCACTGAATATCATCCACCACCAGCACAAAAGGACTGTCTGGCATAGCAAGAGCCTGTATCAGTTTTTGCAGCACCAGCCTTGAGCAGTCGCGCCGTTCAACCAGCACAGAGTTGTCCGGGGCGGAACTACAGAGTGAAGCCAGCTCTGGTAATAAACTGATAGCTCTGTCCAAACATGATGAAAGGCTATGCTCTAATCGTTGTTGCCAGAATTCGCGTTCCGGCGCTGGCTGTTTTAAAAGCTCTTTGATGCAAAGCCGGAATGCCTGAATTAAGGTAATGTAAGGTACATCATTTCTGTACTGCTCAGCTTTGCCAACAGCAACAGACAACCCAGCCACTTTTAAATCAGCCACAAAAGCCTGTATCAGTGACGACTTCCCCATACCTGCAGCACCAGTCAGAAAAACTACTGCTTTATGCTGATTTACCCTGCTTTGATGTAAGGCCGAATGTAATACTTCAGCTTCCTGTTGCCGTAAATACAAGCTGTCAGGGATATGTAAGCTGGTGGGAGCATGAAACTGCCCCAAAGGAAAAGGGCTGACATCGGCCGTTTCCCGCCAGATTTTGTGGCAATAAAGCAAATCAGCTTCCAAAGCAGCAGCGGATTGATAACGTTGCTCTGGATCTTTTTCCAGTAACTTCAGCACCAGCTTCGACAGCCAGGCCGGAATACCTAAAGTCAGGATATGAGGCTCTTTGACGTCACAGACCAAATGGCAATGCATCCAGTCTTGTGGATCAGCGGTTTCACTCAACTCAAAGGGTAAACGTCCGGTTAGCAGTTCATACAGCACAACACCAACAGAATAGAGTTCACTACGACAATCTATAGGGTCAGCACTTAAGCCTGTGTGCTCCGGAGATATATAGGCCAGTGAACAGCTGGAAAACGGCACAGCTAAAGCTGCGTCTGTACTGCCAATGCGCTCTGCAAAGCCAAAACCACTGAAACGGATCAGGCCTTCCTGATCAATCAACAAAGAGGCGGGTTTAATGTCTCTGTGTAGTAAGCCTGCACTGTGCAGGGATTTTAATAATGCGGTGATTTGCAATGCCAGCGGGAAAAAAAACTCCAGCGCACAACTGCCTTTAAAACGACGGTTTAACGCTTCAGCCTGATAATCTTCGTATACCAGGACTGGCTGACCTTCAAAAAAAGTTGAAGCAACAGGGCAGATAGCCCATGCAGGGTCTAACAAAGCAGCTAATGAAAACTCATTTTGTAACTGCTGGCTGACTTCAGTTTCCTGCTCAGTGGTAGCAGCTTTAGCTATGACTACAGCAGAATTTGCCTGTATGGGTGAAGTGCCACGGCTATAGGAAATACCACAAACTTGCCGTAACAGTTTAAATTCAAACGCCTTCAGATCCAGTTTATCCATTGACCCAGCTTCTTTTTTCCATGCCACTTAAGGGCCAATGCGTTGAAGTTCAGGCCTTGACTATATCGTCTATAGTGTTCAGCAAAAGTTCTACATCCACAGGTTTAGGTAAAAATAACAATGCGCCGGCGCGTGCGATACGCAACTGGGTATTCAAATCCGCATGACCTGAAATAAAGACTGTAGGGATAGTCACCCCTGTAGCACGCAATTGTTCAAATAATTCAATACCACTGATGCCCTTGAGCTTGACATCAAGCACCATAAAGTTGATGTCATTTAGGGTGTCACTTTGCAATACAGCTTCCGCTGATTCAAATAATAGCGTTTTATAGCTCACTGAACGTAATAAGTTATTCAATGCTGTCCGGACAGACAAATCATCATCGACAATCGCAATCAGAGTTCCTGTACCATCAAGTTCCTGCATATGATTCCCGTACTACTATGAGAGTAAAGATTCTTTTGAGTCCGCAGCCTTGAATAGGTTGTTGCAATCATTCAGCGCTGGCCGAATCAACACATCAGGTGTCAGACATCGTCTTTAGGAGTAGTGTCTTTTGCCGTTTCAGCTTTTGCGATTAAAGTCACAGGCGCACCGGTGATTTTAGGGACACATTCTGTTTTAAACCATAACATAGTCACAGGCTGACCTGCGATCCATTGTTTAACCACAGGCACAATTTGTTCGCCAATCAGCATGCCAAGCAAACCTAACAATGCAATAGCGGGCGGAGCTGGTGAACGCACTTGCATCAGGGCATAAATAATACCGACCAGTAAACCGGCACCAAGTGACAACAGATATAATTTCATACATAACTCCATTGGCAGAACAGCCTGAAAGGTTCAGGGCATCTGGCTTTCCCCACCAAATCCCCTGAATAGGGCGCTGTGTTTTATTGACTGACAATTAAACTTTGGTGCAGCAAAGATCAACTGTCAGCCCCACAGCAAAGTTATTTAGCAGCGACCGGCGCCAGCGTTTCATGGGTGCTGACTGTGCGTTGAGGTGCTTTATGCACCATGGTGTAGGCGTAATCCACACCCATACCGTAAGCACCTGAATGCTCTTTCACCAAAGTGGTCACAGCATCGTAGGTATCTTTATGTGCCCAATCGCGTTGCCATTCCAGCAATACCTGTTGCCAGGTCATAGGCACAACACCGGCCTGAACCATACGCTGCATGGCGTAATCATGGGCTTCTTTTGTAGTACCACCTGAAGCATCAGCCACCATATAAATTTCGTAGTCACCTTCGAGCATGGCGCACAAAGCAAAAGTTGTGTTACACACTTCAGTCCATAAACCTGCCACTACCACTTTCTTTTTGCCGTTTTTAGCTAAAGCATCACGAACTTTCTGGTCGTCCCATGAGTTCATTGAGGTGCGTTCCAGAATCTGCTTACCAGGAAATACATCCAGTAATTCAGGATAGGTGTACCCGGAAAACCCCTGGGTTTCCACTGTAGTGATGGTGGTAGGAATGTTGAAAATTTTGGCCGCTTTGGCCAGACCTACCGTATTGTTTTTCATGGTTTGTCTGTCCATCGACTGCACACCAAAGGCCATTTGTGGCTGATGGTCGATAAAAATCAGCTGACAGTTATGTGGAGTCAGTACTTCAAGTTTAGGGTTTGCCATTTAGATAATTCCTTCTATAGCCAATCACGGTGTAAAAACAGACCGCGTACTGACCTGATTAATAAGCCAACTTCCGCAAAACACAGCTTCAGCAACGAAAAACAACAGCAAGCTATGCCCGCTCAGTGAGGATGCGGCGCAAAAACGAAGCGACAACATCAGCTATCACTCCCTGGTTGCCACCGCCTAGTCTGAATAAATCATCAGAGCTGAACACATACTAGAAGTGCATCTGGCCTTTCACCATTATCTGTTTGTATAGCTAGACTGACCCTCGAATTTTTCCCACACTCAAGCCACTGAAAAAGTTTTTACCGCCCCCAAAGCCCAGCTAAAGCTGGTAGCACTGGGCTGCGATTCACCAAGGAGCATGCCAATGGATAAGTCTTCAAACCAGGATCTAATTCTAATCAACGGTCGTTTTCATACCATGGATAATGAACAACCTGTCGCCAGCGCCGTATTAATCCGCGACGGCAAGTTTGTTGAAGTGGGTGCTACAGCTGAAGTGTTGCGTCATCAGACTGAACAAAGTCAGGTGATTGATCTGAAAAATCATACCGTGATCCCAGGCTTAAACGACTCTCACCTGCACCTGATCCGCGGCGGTTTAAACTACAATCTGGAATTACGCTGGGAAGGAGTGCCTTCTGTGGTGGATGCACTGGCCATGCTAAGAATTCAGGCCGAACGCACACCTCATCCGCAGTGGGTGCGGGTAGTAGGTGGCTGGACAGAGTTTCAGTTTGCCGAAAAACGTATGCCCAGCCTGGATGAAATTAATAAAGCAGCACCGGACACTCCGGTGTTTTTATTGCACTTGTACGACCGGGCTTTATTAAACCGCGCCGCCTTAAAAGCTGTGGGCTATACCAAAGACACACCCAATCCTCCTGGTGGTGAAATTCAGCGGGATGCCAAAGGCAACCCGACCGGCATGCTGATAGCCCGGCCTAATGCGATGATTTTGTATGCAACGCTGGCGAAAGGCCCTACTTTGCCTTTATCCCATCAAATCAACTCGACCCGGCAATTTATGCGTGAACTCAATCGCTTAGGTGTAACCAGTGCTATTGATGCAGGCGGCGGTTTCCAGAATTACCCTGATGATTATCAGGTGGTGGAACAACTGGCTAAAGAAGGTCAGCTGACAGTGCGTATCGCCTATAACCTCTTTACGCAAAACAAAGGCGCTGAACTGCAAGACTTCCAGAAATGGACGGAGATGGTGACCCCAGGTCAGGGCGATGATTTTTACCGCCACAATGGCGCAGGCGAAATGCTGGTGTTCTCCGCCGCCGACTTTGAAGACTTTGTCGAACCCAGACCTGATTTAGCCGACAACATGGAGCAGCAACTGGAACAAGTAGTACGGCATCTGGTGGAAAACCGCTGGCCCTTCCGTTTGCACGCTACCTACAACGAATCCATCAGCCGTATGCTAGATGTGTTTGAAAAAGTAAATAAAGACACCCCATTTAACGGCTTGCGCTGGTTATTCGACCATGCCGAAACTATCACTGAAAAAAATATCGAACGGGTGCGGGCTTTAGGTGGCGGTATCGCCATTCAGCATCGTATGGCTTTTCAGGGTGAATATTTTGTCCGCCGCTATGGCCAGCAGGCGGCACAAAATACGCCACCTGTAGCCCGAATGTTAGAAATGGGCGTGCCAGTCGGCGGCGGCACAGATGCCACCCGGGTTGCCAGCCATAACCCATGGACAGCTTTGTATTGGTTAGTATCAGGTAAAACTGTAGGCGGCACTCCTTTGTATCTGGATAAAGACTGCTTACCGCGCGATACCGCGCTGGAACTCTGGACTGCGGGCAGCGCCTGGTTTTCTGGTGAAGCAGGTAAAAAAGGCCGGATCAAAGCGGGCCAGTTAGCAGATTTAGCTGTATTAAGTGCTGACTTTTTTAACGTACCTGAAGAAGAAATCAAAGGTATTGAGTCAGTAATGACAGTAGTTGATGGCAAAGTGGTGTACGCCGTCAGCGACTTCGCAGGCCATGGCCCGGCGCCTATTCCGGTGATCCCTGAATGGTCTCCTGTCACTTTAGTGCCTGGTCACGCTCGTGTGCATCCGCTGATCAGTTCTTTACCTCATCAGTGCGCCGGAGCCTGTGGAGTGCACGCGCATTCACATGATGTGGCGCGTCGTTCCGATATGCCAGTGTCGGACCATAACTCGTTTTGGGGTGTGTTAGGTTGCAGCTGTTTTGCTTTCTAAGGACAGGAGCTGAACTGATGAAACTAACCACCCCGACTTTTTTACAACAGCCTGATTTAGGCCTGCTGTTTTTACGCCTCAGCGGCTCCTTACTGGTGCTGCTGATCCACGGCTGGCCTAAGCTGTTGCATTGGCAAACCGAATTACAGCTGATTGACGACCCGCTGCATTTAGGCAAAACCGTGACCTTGGCCTGTGCACTTTTTGCTGAAGTGATCTGCCCTCTGGCCATTATGGCCGGAGTCTGGACCCGGCTGGCTTGCCTGCCCTTCTTGTTTTTATTACTGGTGTCTATGCTGCTGGTCCACGCAGACTGGACTCTGGAGCAAGGCCAATTCGGCTGGCTGCTGATTATCCTCTTTAGCACCATAGCTTTGGCAGGACCTGGTCGTTTTGTGATTTTCCCAGCTAAAAAAGGACAAGCCGTATGAGCATCGAATCTAAACACCGTTTTCAGGCCGTCAGCCTGGGCTTTTTGGCAGGTTATGTGAATACCTTAGGTTTTGTCGCTTTGTTTGGTTTATTGACGGCTCTTGTCACAGGTAACTTTGTACTGATAGGTGCCAGTTTAGTCAGTGAATCCAGCTCGGTCGTATTGATGAAGTTCCTGGCTTTTCCGGCTTTTATTCTGGGTATAGCAGCTATTCGTATCCTGACGATTTGGCTGGATACTAAACAGCAGCAAAATTTGCAAATCCAACTGACCGTTATACTGCAGTTAGTGCTGCTGGTCGCTTTTATGGTTGTAGGCTTAGTGGCCGCACCTTTTGGAAAAGAACCCAGCACTCTGGCCATGATCTGCGGTATGTTGGGTGCAGCTGCTATGGGTGCACACAGCGCTTATACCCGCTTGCTGCTGCCCCATCTGGCCCCCACTTCTATGATGACAGGCAATGTGACTCAAATCGTACTGGATCTGATAGAGCTGATGTTAGGTAAGGGCGATGCCGCCACCAAAACAAGAATTTCTAAATCCTTCTGGCCTATGGCTGCCTTTGCTACTGGGGCTATTGTGGCCGGCTTTTGTTATATACAGGCTGGTTTCTGGGCTTTATTAGTGCCCATCGGCATTCTGGCATGGCTGCTACGCAAAGAACATTATTGCAACCTCGAAGCAGGGCAGTCCTGATGCAAGTAAAAGCTCTTACTTCTGTAGCATTAATGAGTACTGCTGGCTTTAGCTCAAACCTTGTTGCAGTGGAACTGGAAGGTTTTATTAAACATCAGGATATTTATCAGCAGGAACTGACAGATGCCGATCATCATGCCTTACTCAGCAGGTTTTTAATCCGGCAAAGCTGGCAAACATCAGAAAACAGCAGTTTGCTGCTGGAAGGGATTAGCGCTTATGACTCCAGCTACAACAATCAGATTTACTCGGTAGAACGTAATACTGCAGATATTCACCAGCTGATTTTTAAAACTACTGTGGCCAACACTAATGTCAGCTTAGGTCGTCATGTCTGGTCCGTAGGCAATCAGCGCCAGCTGGGTAAAAGAGAAGGTACTAACGTCAGGCGACGTTTTGACGGAGTGTTGTTAGAGCAGCAATTCAGCAGCGATACCACAGTGTCGTTGTATCATGGCTACAGCGTAAAAAGTAAAGCTAAGGCTTTGGATGACAACAGAGATGCGGATTTAACCGCAAGCGGTATCATTTTTCAAAAGCAGCAACTGCTGGTTCACGCTCTGAATTATCGCGACAGCCGTGGCCAAAGTCAGGATGACATTTATGCGATAGAAACTGAATATCAGCAAAAAGTGGACGCTTTTGAAGGTTTTTACCAGTTGATTTATCAGTTTGGTGATCGCGGCCCACAACAACTCTCTGCCTGGTTTAGCCAACTGGAATGGGCTTACACAGTGGCACAGCACCGGCTGTCGTTCACTGCCAGTTATGCTTCGGGCGGCAGCGCACAAGATGCGGACAGCCACGAGTTTCAGCCGCTTTTTGCTAAAGCTCCTTATTACTCAGAAGCAGGTGTATTTGCCACCACCAATATTCAGCATATAGGGTTTGGCTGGCTTTATCCGCTGACAGAAAACTTTAGCCTGGGGCTGGATGCGAAAAAACTCTACCGTGTTCAACAAAACGGCGCTATTTACGGCCCTGGCCAAAGCCTGTTACTGCCAGCCAATCAGCCATCGGGCAAAGCCTTGGCGAATAACTACAGCTTTAAATCAGAGTATAAATTCAGCCCGCATATCAGCTTAGAACTGGTAGCGAGCTTTATTGATATCCAAAACGGCAGCAATCAAAGCCCAGCTCTTCGCAATAGCAGCTTTTTTGAGACTATGCTGCATTACCGATTTTAACCTGATTAAGGCTTAGCCTTTGCAGCCGGATCAACTGGAACTGGTACACCTTTGCTATGCCATTTCATTACCACAAACTTCAGCGGTACTTTGCCTGTATTGCGGATACCATGCGAATCCCAAGGCGCTGCATATAAAATATCGCCAGCCTTAGCAGGAATATCTTTGTCTTTCAGCGACCAGACACCTTCGCCTTCAACCACCATCAGATACTCTTCTTCGGCATGAATATGAGGTGGATGAATTTCTTTACCAGGCTCAATCACAGCCACACCAGTCAGTGCATCCTGGGTACCAAAAGTAGGTTTGGTAAAGTAGCTATAAAACACATAACCATCACCCTTCTCGGCTTTGGCTTCTGATTGCTGCATAATTTGCGACGGCTGATCCGGATCTGCCGCTACAGTACTCAGGCAAGTTAAAGCCAATCCGGCCACTAATCCCAACTTTAATTTGAACATCCTTACTTCCTCCTGCTGAATTATCTTGCCTTTACACTGCCCTGAAATGAAGTGGAGGTCAAACAGCTATTGGTCTGATCTGTGGAGCTAGATTTATAGAATTAGGCTGGCTTGATGAAAGCGAAATTGAAGCTATAAGGTTCAGGTGAGGGTGATCAGACGAAAAAGTTTAATTGGCAACGGGATAAAAATTTACACCAACCCTACTGATATGCTCAATCAAACCTGGGTTAGTTATATGATGAAACAGCGACAAATCAAACTGATAAGGGGTATTGAGTTCATCCAGTTGGTTTTCAATTTGCAGTAACAGGGCTGTGTCAGCAGCAGGGTCTGTTTTTAAGGTCAGATCAATATCCGAACCTTCTCTGAAATTCCCTTTAGCGCGAGAGCCATATAAAACAGCAGATCTCACTTGTGGATACTGCGACAGCACCAGTTGAATAGCCTGAACGACCTGTGCGGGTAAACCGTAGCTGCAAACGTTATTCATAAGCGGCTGCTTTGTCTGCCAATTGCTGCTTTAACGCCAGCAGAGCCGGGTAATAACGCTGGATCACCTCAAGTGCAATTTCATCGGCGGTATTCTTATTATAAGAATGCACTGTATGCTGGCGGCTTTTAATCATATCCATCCAAAGCTGCCCTTCCGTGACTAAACCACGATTAAAAGCGGTGCGAAAAGCATCTCTGCTACCCTGAATATCTTCAGTGTCACCCTGATAGCTATAAAAGTCCTTAATCACATTCCAGGCTAATTCATAGTTGTATTCAAAAGCCTGGATGAGCCCTTGCTGCTCTAAATCTGATAAAGCGCGTTGTTTAGACAAAATGACAGCCTGTTCCAGTTGCACCATGGAACGTTTGAAGTTGTCCAACCTTTGTAGCCAGCGAATATCCTCAGCCATCATATTTCCTGTCTATTAATACTCTCTGTCTACTATAGCAAAACAACTAACAATACTGCCCCGCTACCCAACCTGAAGCCCAAGCCCATTGAAAATTGTAGCCTCCTAACCAACCAGTGACGTCTACCACTTCGCCGACAAAATACAGGCCTGGTTGTTTTTTTGCTTCCATGGTTTTGGACGAGAGTTCGTTGGTGTCGACACCACCTAAAGTCACTTCGGCTGTGCGGTAGCCTTCGGTGCCGTTGGGTTTAAATACATAGTGCGTCAGGCTGTCGGCTAAACGCTGAATAGATTTGGCATGCAGTGCTTTAATAGCCTGATTTTGAAATACATTCAGTTCCAGCAGTTTTTCGACTAAACGTTTTGGCAACAAACGCGACAGTATAGTTTTGAGTTCCTGCTCAGGGTGTTTTTGCTGCTGCTCCAGCAGGAATTCGTTTAAATCCTGCTGCGGCGATAAGTTAATAATCAGCTCGTCGCCCGGTTGCCAGAAGCTGGAGATTTGCAAAATAGCAGGGCCACTTAAGCCCCTGTGGGTAAACAGCATATCTTCCGGGAACACCACGTCATTGGCTTCGGCCGTGACAGGTAAAGACACACCGCTGATTTCTTCAAATACCGCTTTGTCGGCTGGCTGCCAGGTCAGTGGCACTAAAGCAGCACGCACTGGCAATACGTTTAAACCAAACTGTTCAGCCAGCTGAAATCCATAAGCTGTGGCGCCTAAATTTGGCAAACTTAAACCACCGGAAGCCACCACTAAACTCTGACAGCTACGGCTAAGTTGTGGCGTAGTGACTGTATAGACACCATCGACAAAACTAACGTTTTGAATATCCTGCTGCAATGCTATAGACACACCAGCCTTGTCACATTCTTGTTGCAGCATATCGACAATGTCTTTGGCGCTGTCGTCACAAAACAGCTGGCCCAGCGTTTTTTCGTGATAAGCAATACCGTATTGCTGCACCAAAGCGATAAAATCCCATTGGGTATAACGACTTAACGCCGACTTACAAAAATGTGGGTTTTGCGATAAAAAATTAGCCGGGCTGGCGTAGATATTGGTGAAGTTACAGCGGCCACCACCAGACATCAGAATTTTGCGGCCTATACGTTTGCCGTTATCCAGCACCAGGGTTTTACGGCCTCTTTTGGCCGCTTCAATAGCGCTGAATAAACCTGCTGCGCCTGCCCCTATGATGATCACGTCCCACTGCTGCATTAGTTTGTACTCTGTATGTTTTGGTTTATGTGGATCTGGCCCGCTTGCTGATAACCCAGCTCAAGCGCGGCGAATTGGTCCTGCTGCCAATGAAAGACTGGCAACTGCTGTTTTTCTTTATTTAACGAGCGTAATAGACGCTGCAGATTCTGTGTTTTCCAGCTTTGTTCCGGAAAGTCTGCTGCTGTGCGAATAGCGCATTTATCAAAGTCGATTAGCCAAAACTGACCTTGCTGATCCAGCAAAATATTGTGGCAGTTTAAATCGGAGTGATACACCTGATGCTGATGAAAAGAGGCTATTAATGCACCCAGCTGTTGCCATTCGGCAGTAGTTAAAGGCCGTTGTTGCAGCAGATGAGCCAAGTCTGTGGCACCAGAGATACGTTCAATAAGGATATCAGCGCTATAGCTAAACCCGTGCTTTTGATACAAAGCAGCGCAAGGCCGTGGCACAGGCAACCCCCATAAGCGCATTTGCCAGAGTAAACTAAATTCCGCCATAGCCCGGCTTTGGGCTGCAGGCTCTGGCCAGAACTTATCTTTGTTCAGTTTGCCGACTAAACCACCACGGTAATAATGCCGCAGTACCGCCTCTTTGCCGTTTTGCTGGCGGATAAACCAAACTGTATTACGGCCTTTGGATTGGCCAATGACTAAGCCCTGTTGGTGCCAAAATTCAGGTTGGAAATACGCCACCTCAAAGTTCGGAGAAAAGTGCGGGTCAAACCAGGCTAAAGCATTGTCTGAATTTAACTTTTTAATTTCAGCCATGGGCAACAGCTCTCGTACTTTTGCCATCATCCGCGCAACAGCACCTTGTTGTTGCTGATAGAGTTTTAAACCCTTTTCACCTGTCTGAATGACCAGTTCTGGTTGCTGGATCAGTTGAGTCACAGTGCTGACCAGATCCGCCACTGTAGTGACCTGAAAATAGGCTTGCTGTTGTTGCAGCAACTGAAATACCAGCTGGAAATTAAACACATAAGGGCCGGATAACACGGCTTTGCCAAAAGCCATAGCTTCCAGCGGATTATGACCACCACGTTCAATCAGACTGCCACCGATAAAAACAAAGTCGGCCAGTTGATACCAGCTTAATAACTCGCCCATCGAATCGCCAAGCCACACTTCAGTACTGGCATCTGGTAAACCATTCAGGCTACGGCGCACAAACTTCAGTTGCTGCTGTTGTAACAACTGAGCGACCAAATCAAAACGCTCCGGATGCCGTGGTACCAGCACCAGCAACAACTGGGGGAACTGCACTTTTAACTGCTGATACGCCTGAATAAGCAGCTCATCTTCACCAGCATGAGTGCTGCCTGCCACCCAGAGGGTGCGGCCTTGCAGCAGAGGTTTTAAGCTATGCGCCAATTGGGTGCTAGTTTTTGGCACATCCAGTTCAAATTTTAAATTACCTGCTACCTGCACATCTTTAGCACCCAAAGCCCTAAAACGGCGGGCACTGGCTTTATCCTGCGTCAGAATTTGGCTGATGTTCTGCAGCATAGGCTGAGTTAAAGCACTAAAACGCCGATACCCTTTGGCTGAACGTGCCGATAAACGCGCATTGACCACCAAAGTTGGAATAGAGAGCGCTTTGCAATTCGCTACCAGATTAGGCCAAAGCTCAGTTTCTAAAATCAGCAACAACTGCGGCTGCATCCACTTTAGCCAAAGACGCATCAGCACAGGGTAATCAAAAGGCAGGTAACAATGCGCAACGGTTCTGCCCAGTTCCTGCTGCTCTACCTGCAATTTTTGAATAGCAGCAGAAGCCGTAGGTGTGGTGCAGGTAATGGTCAGAGGCAAATGTGGATACTGCAACAACAGCTGTTTAATCAATGGTTTGGCAGCGTTAAACTCCCCTACTGAGACTGTATGAAGCACTATGCCGTCTTTGGCTGACACTGCTGGCAGCTTCAAAGCAAAACGTTCAGCAAAACGCTGGCGATAAGCCGGATATTTGCGCGAGCGTAGCAGCAAATACAGCAGTAACAGCGGAGTCAGCGTCAGAATCAGGGCGCTGTACAACAGTCTTAACAGGAAAAAGCCGGCTTGCATTTAGTTTTTTGCTTTGGCTTTTGCATCAGCCACCATAGTGGCTAAAGCGGCGTATTTATGAAAAGCATACTGGCCCAGCACTATAGCCATCAGTAAACCACGCCAACCGTCGAGAAAACCCAAACGCAGCACATACTGCTGAATAAAGTCAGTGAAAAACCGCAAAATGGCAAAACCCAAACTGGCCTTTTTACCACGGGCAAATTTATCTTCAGCGCCTAAACAAGCATATTTCACATGCTTCTCCTGACAATGCTGATAACTGCGCCAGCTGTGGTGAATAATGGCCGACTTCAGTACCCGCACTTTTTCATAAGGCAATAACAGGGTTTCGTGCACCTGACGGTCTTTAAAACTAGCGCCTGTTTTTAAAAACAATTTGCCTTGTGGTGTGGAGTAACGACCATGTTTCAGCAACTTGCCAAAAAAATAAGTGTGCCATGGCATTTTGATAAAGTTGGCATCCAGATCTGGCTCCGCCAATACCTGATCAATTTCTACTTTCAGTTCAGGTGTCAGCACTTCGTCGGCGTCGATGCTCAATACCCAATCATGTTCACACCAGGCTAAAGCACGGTTGCGCTGCGGACCAAAACCAGGCCAGTCGGTTTGATAGACTTTGTCGGCGTATTTTTCGGCGATTTCTACTGTTCTGTCTTTACTGCCGGAATCGACCACTATCAGTTGATCAACCCAGCCAGCAAGCGACTGTAAACAAGCTTCAATGCGGTCTTCTTCATTACAGGAGATAACAAAACAGGAAATTTTACGGCTACGCATGCTTAAACCTCTTCCTGCTTGGCTGGAGTAAACTGAACCTGTGACAGATCACCAGAGACGTGGTTATTGCGGATAGATTTCAGCTGGAACCGGTATTTCAGGTTACGCCAAAACGAAGTGCCGCCTTTACGGGTGCCGCCACTCATTTTGTCAATTTCGCTTTCAAAACGGCTGGCCGACCATAAACGGTAAGGCAACATCGAATACACAGTCAGGTTCAGCTCAGGGTAAAACTGCAGATCAACATCAACAGGGCGGAAAAACTTTGGCCGGCTCAACAACTTTTTTGCACCTTCCAGCGTTAACGCATAACCCGTGGTGCAGTTGGGCACTTTGGCAAAATTCACCAGGCTATAACCATCTCCCAGATCTTTTTTCTGCTCACCAGTGCCTGCTCTGTCATCGGCTAATTTGATCATATCCCAGTGTTTTAATTGGGTGATTTTTTCCAGCACTGTCAGAAATTCAGGCTCTAAATCTATATCGTCTTCCAGAATAAAGGCTATGGCGATATTTTCATCCACCATACGCTGCCATAAAGTGCGGTGACTTAAATAACAGCCAATTTCGCCTGGCGACAAAGGACGACGGAATTTCTTCTGGTTTAATGCAGGATCATAACAAGCTGCAACTTCAGCCTGGCTTAGGTTTTTGCCATAAATAGCGCTGAAGCGTTCAGCATCCAAACCCAGCTTATGCAGCTGCTTTTTGGCTGATTCATAACGCTCAGGGTTGGAATCCAGATTAATTAACCAGATTGGGTATCCTGCAAACTGTCCCATGTTTTTCTTCCACTTTATTCTGCTTCTATGCAACGATTTTACCTGAACGCCTTCTAAAGACAGAGCTTTTTTTCCCGCAATAGCCCTGAAGACAGAGCCCATGGATAAAAAGTTCTTTTGCAATAACTAAGATCCGTTAAAATGCCTTATTCATTGAGCTAAACCGAGCCTCCTATGTCAGATGTAAAATCCAATTTAAAAAGCAGCTTTTTAGATAGTTTAAAACGTCACCGTGACGCCTTTGCCACAGTAGAAGCCTATCATGAGCAAGCGATGCAGCTGTTGAACGCAGTGCAGAACTGCTTACAACAGGGCGGCAAAGTAGTATGGATGGGGAATGGCGGCAGCGCGGCCGACAGCCAGCATTTAGCTGCTGAGTTTATGGTGAGATACAAAGCAGAACGTGGCCCGCTGGCTTCTATCGCCTTAACAACAGACACTTCTATTCTGACTGCACACGCCAACGACTACCATTTTGACAGCGTGTTTGAGCGCCAAGTGTTAGGTTTAGTCCGACCACAAGACGTGGTGATTGGCCTGACAACTTCAGGTAAAAGCCCAAATATCAATTTAGCGTTAAAAGCCGCCAATGACTTAGGCGCTTTTACAGTAGCCCTGACTGGTCGTGATGGTGGTTTAGTTAAAGACATTGCCAAGCTGCCTATTATTGTCAAAAACGACGAAACAGCCCGTATTCAGGAAGTGCATATGTTTATTGGCCACTGGCTCTGTGAAGCGCTGGATTTAGCCATTACGGGAAACAACTAATGATTAACCTGAGCCTGCTGCAAAATTTGTCTTCTGCTTCTGTGCTGGTGGTCGGTGATGTGATGCTGGACCGCTATTTTAATGGCGACTCGCAGCGTATATCGCCTGAAGCCCCGGTGCCTGTGGTGAAAATCAGCAAAATAGAAGACAAAGCCGGTGGCGCTGCCAACGTGGCACGTAATATCGCCCATCTGGACGGTAAAGTAGGCTTGTTAGGTATTATTGGTAACGACAGCGCTGGCGAATCCTTGCAGCAGTTGCTGGCGGGTGAACAAATTCATTCCGAGCTGTTTAGCCAGGATCATAAACCTACCATTGCCAAAATGCGGGTGGTGTCACGCCAACAGCAAATAGTGCGGCTGGATCAGGAAGAAATGTTCAGCAGCGAAGATGCCGAACTCTTGGCAGAGCGTTTTGCCGCCGTGTATCAAAACTACGATGTGATCCTGTTCAGTGATTACAACAAAGGCTCGTTGCAGCAGATTTCTAAAATGATCAAACTGGCCAAAGCGGCTGGCAAAACTGTATTGGTCGACCCAAAACAAGCGGATTTGTCGGTGTACGCCGGTGCTGATGTGATTACGCCAAATTTAGGTGAATTTAAAACCGCAGGCGGCAAAACAGCTTCAGTGGAAGAAATGCTCAGTTCAGCCCGTGAGCTGATGCAAAAAGCAGGTTTAGCCTCGATTTTATTAACCCGCAGCGAACAAGGCATGAGCCTTATTACCGCCACTGAACATTTCCACTTCCCGGCCCAGGTGTTGGAAGTCAGCGATGTAACAGGTGCTGGTGATACCGTAATAGCCACTTTAGCTGTGATGTTAAGTGCTGGCATGTCCTTACATGACGCTACTCAGCTGGCGAACTTAGCGGCTGGCATAGTGGTAGGCAAAGTGGGCGCAGCGACAGTTTCTCCCGAAGAGCTGGCCGCTAAGCTGAACAAAGATTTATTCCGTCAGGGCGATTTTTACCAGACGCCTTTTGACAAAGTACTGCAGCATATTAAGTTTGCCCGTCAAAACGGCGAACGTATTGTTTTTACCAATGGCTGCTTTGATATTTTACATGCAGGTCATGTGCGTTATTTAGCTCAGGCCAAAGCTTTGGGTGACCGTTTAGTGGTGGGCCTGAATTCAGATGCTTCAGTGCGCCGATTAAAAGGCGAACAGCGCCCTATCAATACGTTGGAAGACCGCGCCACAGTACTGGCAAGTTTGGCCAGTGTCGACTGGGTGGTGCCTTTTGGTGATGATGCAGCAGAAAACGATACGCCGTTACAATTAATCAGCACTATTTTGCCTGACGTCTTAGTCAAAGGCGGCGACTACAGCATTGCAACCATAGTAGGTGCGGACGTAGTGATAGCTCATGGTGGTGAAGTGCAGGTGCTGACTTTTGTCGATGGCCGCTCCACCAGCAAAGTAATACGGAAAATCCAGGACTTGCAGGGAAATAACTGAGTTGTCGCAGCCCATAAAATCTATTTGTATTCTGCGTTTATCCGCTATTGGTGATGTCTGCAATGCAGTCTCTGTGGTGCAATCTATTCAGCGTCAGCATCCACAAGCGCAGATCACCTGGATTATCGGCAAAATCGAAGCGCGTTTGCTGGAAGGTTTGCCCGGTGTGCGTTTTGTGGTCTTTGATAAAAAGCTGGGCAAAGCCGCCTACAGCCAGCTAAAGCAGGATTTAAAAAACGATTATTTTGATGTGCTGCTGCATATGCAGGTGGCCTTTCGCGCTAATGTCGCTTCACTTTGTATCAAGGCGCGTAAAAAAATTGGTTTCGACTGGCATACCGCCAAAGAGTTACATGCGCTTTTTATGCGTCACCGTATAGAGCCAGCACCACGCAGTCATGTATTGGATGGTTTTCGCCAGTTTGCTAAAGCTATTGGGGTGTCAGAACAAGAACTTGGCCAGACTCCAACATGGCGACTGCCTATTCCTGAAGCGGATGAGTTATGGGCAAAACAGCAGTTAGCTGCAACCGGCAACTCACGCGTCTTGATCATCAGCCCAGCAGCCTCTAAAGCCGAACGCAACTGGCTACCAGAACGTTATGCGGCTTTGGCAGATTATGCGCACGCTAAGGGCTTTGCTGTGATCTTATGTGGTGGCCCGACAGAGCTGGAACGCACTTTAAGCCAGGCCATTCTGGCATCGGCTCAGCATCCCATCACAGACCTGACCGGCAAAACCAATTTAAAACAGCTGCTGGCGTTGTTAAAACACGCCAGTTTAGTGTTGGCGCCAGATACAGGCCCTACTCATATGGCGGTAGCTGTTGGCACTCCGGTCATTGGTTTGTATGGCCACAGCAATCCGGATCGCACAGGCCCTTATTTGTTCCGTCAGTATGTGGTCGAGGTCTATCACCAGTCTTTGCTGGAGCAGCAAGGCAAAACGGCTGCAGAACTGAAATGGGGCACCCGCGTTAAAGGCAGCGATATTATGCAAAAAATTGCTGTTGAGGCTGTAACCGCTATGTTCGATAAAGTAGTGACAGAGCAGCAATTATGAAAAAGATGCAAAAAGCCGCGTTTCTGGACAGAGACGGTGTGATTAACGTCGATCACGGTTACGTCAGTAGCCCGGACCAGTTCGAGTTTATCGACGGTGTGTTTGACGCTTGCCGTCATTTGCAACAACAGGGTTATTTACTGATAGTGGTCACTAACCAATCCGGTATAGGCCGTGGTTATTATAACGAGCAGCAGTTTCATGGCTTAACAGACTGGATGAAAGCTCAGTTTGAGGCTCATGGCGTGACTCTGACCGATGTATTCTTTTGCCCTCATCATCCGGTTAATGCCACCCCACCTTATCAAATCGACTGCGATTGCCGTAAACCAGCCCCTGGTATGTTATTGCAGGCCATAAACAAGTATCAGATTGACCCAAACCAAAGCCTGATGTTAGGTGATAAAAAAGCCGATATGCAGGCGGCGAAAGCTGCTGGTGTTGGCCGTAAAGTACTGGTGTTATCCGGCCAAAGCCTGACAGCAGAAGACCAAGCCAGCGCCGATGAAGTCTGGCCTTCGATTAAAACGGCTTTGGAATTAGTAACCAACTAAGCTTCTGACCTGCCCATTTACAAGGAATGTAATGCGAAAACTTTTAGCCTTGTCTTTAGCGTTACTCATATGCGGCGGCCTGTTTTTTATAGGTACGAACAACATCAGTACCCCGCCTCAAATTCAGCAAAGCTCTGATATTCAAGTGCAAAGCCCAGCTTCCTTACCCGTTGAGAAAGTAGTGGTCACACAACCCAATTCCAATCCTTCAGCACCAGAACCAGCTGAACAGATGGTCGTGATTGAACGAACAGACTGGAAACTGGATCAGCCTCTGCGTACTCAACTGACAAGACTGAAAAATCGGGCAGACCAAGGCGATCTGCAGGCTTCCTATAGTCTGGCAATGAACCTGAGGTTTTGTAGCATGGCGCCACTGGATGAAACCGACTTAGAAGCTCGTTTGCAGCAGGCCTATCAGTATAAAGACGATGGCGTTGCTATAGCTGACATCAAAGAACGCTATGAGTTTTGTGAAGGAATAAACCAACAGCAACGCGATGAGTTTTACGCTTATTTAGAAACTGCAGCCAAAGCGGGTTATGTCTATGCTCAGGAGGAGATAGCCGCAGTCACGCCGGAGCTGTTTATGCAATTGGCTGATGCAACAGAGCTTGAACGCGGCGCTTATATCCAAAAACGGCAAGACTTTATTCAGCTACAGCTTTCATTATTGGAGTCCGCATCGCAGCACGGCAGCATCAAAGCGCTGATCACCCTGTCGAATATGCATCACTCACAAAACTATGGCGAACATGGCCGTGCTAAGTCCTACGCCTTTAACCTGCTGATCCTGGAACTGGCGGACGACAATGAATTGCAAAGCAGATACTCATGGTTTGTACAACGTCGTCAGTCAGAACTCACACCAGAGCAGATCGAACAAGCCCACACTTTGTCACAGCAATGGCTGGCAACGATCAAAGCCAATGGCACTCTTTATCTGCAGTGATGTATCTGCTGTGACCATCTGCCCTCTTCGCCTTTTGTTTGCTTCAGGCTTAGATTAACAATCCTGCTGACCAAGAATTTTAGTCCGGCAGACATCCAGAATTTCGTCTGCCAAAGCTGAGTCATCAGGACAGGCTCGTGACAACACTATGGCGCCAACAACCTGCGCAATGGCTGCTATTCTTCTGGCCCGGCTTTCGCGCTGCTCAGTTTCGCTCAAGTGTTTATCTTTGTTTGCTAAAGTCGCCAGTTGATTTTCGATTCCAACCGCAAACGTTTGTTTGATCAATTCAGGCTGGCGACCAGCATCTGCGCTTAGTGCGGCCATAGTGCAGCCGTTACCCGGCGTATCCCTATGCTCGCGGGACAGGTACTGCTTTACAAAGTCAGTAATATCGATTTGTGATGTTTGTTCAGCAGATTTTGCAAAGCTGCATGCTGCCGCTTCAGCCATCAAGTCAGCCTTTGAACCAAAGTGCTTGTAGAAGCCACCATGAGTAAAACCTGCTGTGGCCATTAACTCCGCTACCCCCACACCGTCATAACCGCGTTCGCGAAATAACACCGAGGCAGTCTCAACAATACGCTCACGATTTTCTCGTACCTGCGCCTTTGTCACCTTCATAGCCGTTACACCTCCTGAAAAAAGTGACCACAGTATACTTTGATTATGATCATAATCAAAGCGTTTGACATTTTAGATTACGACCATCATCATTAAAGTCATTCACTATCCAGCTACCGGAAAACAGAAGACATGACTAACGCGACTTTATTTCAACCCTATCAGCTTGGCCCAATTACTCTTGCCAATCGTGTGGTGATGGCACCACTGACCCGGAACCGTGCAGAAGAGGGATTGGTGCCCAGCCGTTTTGCCGCTACCTATTATGCGCAACGCGCTTCCGCTGGCCTGATCATCACTGAAGCAACACAAATCTCAGCACAAGCCCAGGGCTATCAGGATACGCCAGGCCTTTTCACTCAGGCCCAGATCGATGGCTGGCGAGCAGTAACAGATGCAGTGCATGCCAAAGGCGGAAAAATCTTCGTCCAGCTATGGCACGTAGGCAGGATATCTCATGTTGACTTGCAGCCAGATGGAGCAGCACCAGTAGCGCCTTCGGCCATCAGAGCCGAGACGAAAACCTTTGTGAATAATGGCTTCCACGATGTATCTGCGCCACGCGCCCTGGAACTTGAGGAAATCCCAGGCATTATCGAAGACTTTCGTCAGGCTGCCGCCAATGCCATGGCAGCAGGATTTGATGGCGTTGAGATCCATGGTGCAAATGGCTATCTGCTGGAGCAATTTCTGAAGGACGGAGCCAATCAGCGCACTGACGCCTATGGCGGTTCTATTGACAATCGAGCCCGTCTGTTGCTGGAAGTGACAGCGGCCGTGGTAAACCAGATAGGCGCAGAACGCACTGGTGTGCGTATTTCCCCAGTCTCACCAGCTAATGCAATTTCATGCACTAATCCGCAGCAACAATATGATTATGTTGCGGAGCAACTCAGCGCTTTAGGTGCGGTGTATCTGCATGTTGTCGAAGGGGCGACAGGTGGTCCAAGAGATATCGCACCTTTTAACTACGATTCGCTACGCCAACGCTTCAAACAAACTTACATCGGCAATAACGGTTACAACGCTGAGCTGGCTTCAGCTCAGTTAGCTGAGAGTAAGGCTGACTTATTTGCCTTTGGCCGTCCATTTATAGCCAACCCAGATTTGGTCGAGCGATTAAAAACCGGCGCAGCTTTAAACGCTCTGGATGCCACAACACTTTATGGTGGCGGTGCTAAAGGATACACAGACTACCCAACACTAGCCGAAGCAGCTCTTTAGATAACTATTTGTGAGTAACATAACATGACGACATCTTCTGTTCTTATCACTGGCGCTTCTACTGGTATTGGCGCTGTCTACGCAGATCGCTTCGCACGTCGCGGTCATAACCTTGTACTGGTTGCACGCGACCAGACCAAGCTAGAGGCACTCGCTGCACGTTTACGACAAAACTACAGCATTGATGTTGATGTATTGCCGGCAGATCTGACGAAAGCCAGCGATCTTGCCAAGGTAGAAAGAAGGCTAAAAGACGACTTCCGCATCGATACTCTGATTAACAACGCTGGCATAGCGCAGTCTGGTGGCTTTGTTGCACAAACATCAGACGCTATAGATCAACTGATTGCACTGAATACAACAGCATTAACAAAGCTGGCAGCAGCTATAGCGCCTCGATTGGTGCAAGCCGGTAAAGGCTCGATCGTCAACATAGGCTCAGTTGTTGGCCTGGCTCCTGAGTTTGGTATGTCAGTGTATGGCGCAACAAAAGCCTTTGTGCTGTTCCTGTCTCAAGGTATGAGTCTGGAGTTGGCACCAAAAGGTGTTTATGTCCAGGCTGTGCTGCCAGCCGGAACTTACACCGAGATTTGGCAACGCGCCGGGATCGACATCAGTAACTTCTCACAAATGATGCAGGTAGATGAGCTGGTCGACGCAGCTTTGGTTGGCTTTGACCGTCGTGAGCTGGTCACTATCCCACCACTGCACAATGCAGCACGCTGGGACAGCCTCGATGCAACACGGCAAGCGCTGCTTTCTGATCTTAAACAAGCCGAAGCCGCTGAGCGCTACAAAACGGCTTAACTGAGCACTTATTGAAGGAATGTACGTTATGACGACTAAACCTGTAGCGCTGGTCACTGGCGCATCCTCTGGTATAGGTGAAGCATCAGCCAAAAAGTTGTTGGCAGCAGGCTACATTGTATATGGCACCAGCCGACGTGGCGGCAAAGCAGGCGAAGGGCTTTTCCCTATGTTGGAGCTTGATGTCACAGACGACGCCTCCGTTGAAGCAGCGGTTAATGAATTGATGCGGCGGGAAGGTCGCATCGATCTTCTGGTCAATAACGCAGGTTTTGGCGTCGCACCAGCAGGAGCTGAAGAGAGCTCACTGCAACAGGCCCAAAGCATTTTCGACACCAACTTCTTTGGCATAGTTCGCATGACCCGCGCCGTTGTGCCTCATATGCGTCGCCAAGGCAGCGGACGAATTATTAATATAGGTTCGATCATTGGTTTGGTGCCTATGCCCTACGTGGCACTTTATGCTGCTAGCAAACATGCGGTTGAGGGGTATTCAGAATCTCTGGATCACGAATTGCGAACCCGTGGCATCCGGGTTTCAGTAATTGAACCCGCCTTTACCAAAACTCAGTTTGAAGCAAACAACGTCGAACCTGATGCCAAGCTGCCAGAGTATGAATTAATCCGCGCTAACTTGACTAAAGTCGTCACTCAGGCGATGGAAGCTGGTGATAGCCCGGATCTGGTGGCAGAGGTTGTTCTTAAAGCGGCTCAGGCAACCACTCCAAAGCGGCGCTATACCGCGGGCAAAGCTGCAGGCCAGCTAAAGTTTTTACGCCAATTTGCACCAACCTCAGTATTGGATAAAGGCCTGCGTAAAACTCTGCAACTGGATACAGACGAGAACGGCATATGACATTCCGACACTTAGCAATACTCACCTCAGTGCTGTTATTTGGCTTAAGTGCGACGTGGATGTTCGCTCCTGAACTAATGTTAACGCAATGGGGAGTGCAGTTTTCCGATGGCGCAGCCTTAGTCAGTCGTCGTGCAGCTGCTTTTTATGCAGGTATAGCTCTGATGCTGCTATTGGCCCGAAATACAGAAGCATCAAAGGCCCGCTCTGCTCTGGCTACAGGTATTAGTTTGACCTGTTTGATCCTTGCAATACTTGGGATTTTAGAATGGCAGTCTGCCTCAGCCACAGCTCAAATCCTGGTTGCCGTATGCCTTGAAATCATTTTAGCGGCCGCGTTCTTACTCAGTAACAAAGCTAAATAACAGGGCGAACTAACCAATGACCAAATCAACCTGTACCAGATCAACTTACACCAAGGGAGTGTGAAGAAATGAATAATCAAACCATGCAGGCACTCACCTTTAAACGTTATGGTAAGTCACCTGAAGTTGGACTCAGCGCCGCACCCCGCCCTGCAGCACTGAATGCCAATGAACTACTGGTACAGGTACATGCAGCCGCCCTGAACCCTATTGATAATATGATTCTGACCGGCATGTTTAAACCTGTTTTGCACTTTCAACTGCCAGCCACCATAGGCAGCGATCTGGCTGGTGTGGTGCTTGAAGTTGGCAGTAATGTAACTCGTTTTAAGCCGGGTGATGCTGTGTTCGCCAGCATCTTCGATACTGGCACTGGTTCTGTCGCCGAATTCGCTGTGGTTGCGGAAAGTGCGGCAGCACTAAAACCTGCCAATCTGGATTTTATCCAAGCGGCATCCATTCCTATGGTAGGCCTTACCTCATGGCAAGCCTTAAAAGAGCGGGCAGGAATTCAGCCAGGTCAGAAAGTATTTATTCCAGCAGGATCAGGTGGCATCGGCACTTTTGCGATCCAGTTGGCCAAGTATTTTGGCTCTAAAGTGGCCACGACCACCAGCAGCAAAAACCTGGCATTAGTAAAAAGTCTTGGTGCCGACCAGGCAATTGACTATACCCAACAAGAATTCGACAAAATACTGCTGGGTTACGACATGGTACTTGGCACTATCAAGGGGGATGTTATAGAGAAATCTATCGGTATTCTTAAGCCCGGAAGTAAAATTGTCTCCCTGGTCGGCCCGCTGGATAAAGCCTTTGCTCAAGCCAGACGGTTGAACTTTGTGCTGAAATTTGTCTTTGGTTTGATGAGTCGTAAAATCATAGCGCAAGCCAGAAAACGTCAGATCAGCTATTCATTTTTGTTTGTACGTCCTGATGGCTCTCAACTCAGCGATATCAGCACACTGCTTGAAGCTGAACAGGTTAAACCCGTGATCGACAAAGTGTTTCCGTTTGAGCAAGCAAAAGATGCGCTGGCTTACCTGGCGCAAGGCCGTGCCAAAGGCAAAGTGGTGATAAAAATCCTATGATGGGGAGGCGCTATGTTTAATGCATGCGCCAGTACCCGTTACGGTGGTGCGGCCACAGCTTGTGGTTTAGCAAAGGGCATGGATTTCCCAGTCACGGTAGCACCCTTTATTTTACGCGGAGTTACCTTATACGGTATTGATAGTGTGATGCGCCCACTTGCCGACCGTATTGAAGCCTGGCAATGTCTGAGCGAATTGCGGCAGCCAGACGATTTTGACCAGATCGCACAGTGATCAGTCTGAACCAGGTAGTTTCAACCGCAGCCCTGTTATTACAAGGCAAAATCCAGGGCCGGGTTATTGTGAAAAGCTAAGCTGTACAACCTAAGCAGAGGACAGCTATCACAAAAGATGGGTTACACCAGCTCTAACATCACTTCAGCTTTACTGACTTCAAACTGTTTAGGTTCATCGACATTCAGCGCTGTCACTACGGCATTCTCCACAACCATAGCGTAACGTTTGGAGCGCACACCACCAAAATCGCCGGTCTCCACATCTAAACCAATAGCTTTGGCGAACTTGCCTGCACCGTCTGCTAAAAACACAATGTCAGTAGCGTTATGAGCTTTGCCCCAGGCATCCATCACATAAGCGTCATTGACCGAAGTACAGATAATACGGTCCACGCCTTTGTCAAAAAACTGCTGAGCATGTTCGATAAAACCTGGTAAATGAGCCGCGCTGCAGGTAGGAGTAAAAGCGCCTGGTACGGCAAATAACACCACTTTTTCGCCTTTAAAAACTTCAGTGGTGGTCAGGTTCACCGGGCCATTGTCGGTTAAACGTGCAAAAGTTACTTCGGGTAAGGTATCGCCAATTTTGATCATAAATTTATCCCTTTTTAATCCAGCTAATTCAGTTATTCCCGTTGATTTAGTTAATCCAGGGCTGCTTTGACATACACATCAAATCTGTTCGCTTTGCCGGTAATTTGCATGCTGGGTTTTTGCCCTGCTAAAAACTCTGCATAACCAGGTCGCTTCACTACCACTCTTTTGCTGGCCAGTTGCCATGCCAGCGGAAACAACGCATCTGCGTCGTCATCCGTACCAACCACCTGATGAAAAGCCTGCATTTCTTTTTTCACCAAAGCCGACTTTTCACGGGCCGGAAACATAGGGTCTAAATACACCACATCCGGGCTTGGTAATTGAGTTAACGCCTGCTGTGAGGCTGCAAATACCAGGTGCATTCGTTCTGGCAACCAATGGGCTAATTCTGGATCAAGGGCTGCGCGACGTAAACCATCAGCTAATAAAGCTGCTACAGCGGGCTGACGTTCTACTAATGTTACTTTGGCGCCAAGGCTTGCCAGTACTAAGGCGTCACGCCCCAAACCTGCCGTTGCATCCACTACTGTTAAACCCGGCTTTTTGGTTAAGCCCACAGCTTTGGCTATGGCTTCACTTTTACCTCCACCAAATTTACGTCTGTAGTTGGCTGCGCCACTGGCAAAGTCGACCAGTATATCGCCTTGTTTATTTAACTCTGTGTTGCGTAACACCAAGGCATCGCCTGTCCAGCATAAATACCAGCCTTCAGGGGATGCTGTGGCCGATAAGCCATAGTTCTGTTGCAGGCTAGCTGCAAGATCAGGCGGGAAATCAGGACATGCAAAAAAACAGGTGCCAGGCATAAGCTCTTAATTCGGGTCAGTTTCAATTAAATTCAGAATTTAATTTTACTCTGACCCGAATTAAAGATCTGCTCTATTTTACAACTTGCGGATGTTATCTGCGCCGTCGCGGTCTATCAGGCGGACAAAAGGATCAACACCTACGTACAGAGGTTTCTTATCCAGCACCAGCTCAATGCTGTTTTCTCCTGTCACCAACTGATGTTTCTTCAGATAAATCACGCCACTTTCACCCGTGGTTTGATCCGGGTCGACACTGAACACACCAATATCGATTTGCTCAGCCAGCGCTTGGGTAGTTTCAACCCCTTTGTCATCAGCCACTAACTTGTCGGCATGCAGAATCAAATTCAGTTGGAACTTGCCATCGGCCAATTCAGTCACTTTGGCGTCTTTCACCCGTAAATCATATAAGGTGATGTTATTAAACAAGTCGTCAATAAAAGTCTTTTCTTCCGCCGCTGTGTTTTGGCTTAAGTAGCTGACCAAATCCAAAGTAGTTGGGAAAGGGTCATTACGGTAACGGTAACGTTCGTTAAAGGCCTTTAAGTTGGCATTTAAGCGCTCTTCACCTAAACGGTCTTTAATCGCCATCATCACCACTGAACCTTTTTGGTAATGAATATAACCCTGGCCTTCAGAACGTAATAAAGGTTGCTCTCCAAGGCGTTCGGTAGAACGGCCCTGTAAATAGCGGTCTAACTCAATTTTCAGGAATTTACGGATCTTGTCGGCACCGTATTTTTTCTCCATCACCATCAAAGCTGAATACTGCGACAAACTTTCCGAAATCACTGCACTACCCTGCACATCAGCAGCACCCACCTGATGCCCCCACCATTGGTGCGCCACTTCATGAGCCGTAACGTAATACACAGGATCGATATTTTCCGGATCACGCAGGTCGGTAATAAAGCCGATTTGCTCAGAGTAAGGCACTGTATTGGCAAAACTCTGGGCAAAACTGCGGTAACCAGGGAACTCGATAATACGCAGCTGTTTGTGCTGGTAAGGACCAAAAGCAGCAGTGAAGTAGTCTATCGAATCTTTCACTGACTCCACCATACGCTCTACGTTCCACGGGTGGCCTTTGTGGTAATACACTTCAATAGCCACGCCATTGTGCTGCGCTTTTTTCACTTCATAACGGCCTGAGCTGATGGAGTAGAAATTCACCATAGGCTGGTCCATTTTGTAGCTGAAGTAATTACGGCCATCCTGTTGCCATTGTTTTTGCAGATAACCTGGGGTTAAAGCTACTTGATCAGCTTCAGTGGATACTGTTGCTTCAAACTGAATAAAATCACCATCAGCGCCAAAGAAGTTCTGCGTATAAAACTTAGAATCTTCCAGCTTATTGGCGCGCTCGTTTGGCTCTAAATCACGTTTTAAGCGCTCGTGTCTGTCTTGCAGCTCGAAACCGTCCTGATAACCAAAAGTTGGCAATAATTCTCTGTTGTTGATAAAAGTGCCGTTTTCAACCACAGACGAATCAAAACCTGTTTCGCGCAGCCCCCGGGATTCACGGGTCAGTTCAATGACACCTGCAACTGTAGCACCAGGAGCGACCGGAGTGCTGAAGGTTAACCATGAAGTACGGAATTTAGCGTCCCGCTCTCCCAGGCTGGCGCCTTCAATAGTCACTGTCATTTGCTGAGTATTCTCAGGCCAGTTCACCAGTAGCTTTTCAACAGGCTGTTGCGATTTGTTTTGCCACTGAATTTGCATCCTGGCTACGACTTTCTGCTCTGATGGATACAGGTCAATTTGCGCATTTACGCTGGTAGTGACTAACACAGGTAAAGTTGCATACTGAATAAAGGCTTTTTCATACTCTGCCTGTAAATCCGTGGTTTCTTCAGCGGTCACGTAGTTATTCAGCACTATGGTTTGCTGATAAATAAAAGCTCCAGTGCCTAGCGCAACCACTGCAGATACAGCAATAACGGCTTTGCCGGTTTTACCTAAGTGGTAACCCAGTTTGCTCCAGCGTACTTTCAGGCTTTGCAGCGGCCCTCTGTGGTATAAGCCGTAACCCAGTACAAATAAAATGCTGCTGATAGCTCCCCAATACAACATATACACCGAATGGGTCGTTAAGCTGCTGGCATATTGATTCAGGTCAGAAAAACCTATGGAGGGTGAAGAGCTGAAGTTATATAGGCTGTGACCTAAACCCCAGGATGCCATCACCATGGTGCTTAAGAAATAGCCAACAAAAAGCCCCATACCGACAAATTTATTCGGGCTTAACACCTGCAGGAAAAACGCCAGCACAGCACTCATGATAAAAGGCAGCAGGAAGAAAAAGCCTAAACGGATCAGATACTGCACCAGTTCAAAGTTTTCAATGCCTTTAATCAGCTGGTAACTGATAGTGGTTAAAATACCGATCACAATCAAAGTTGCCATCACCAGCGCCATAGCCAGTAACTTGGCGGTCCAGAAAGTCAAATTCGGCACTGGCATAGTATCGATAATATCGCCCATACCACTATTGCGTTCACGCCACACCACTTCAGCACTGTAATAGACAATGACAATAATCATCAACAAGCTGACAGAACCAATCACATGACCCACCATGGTCTGAGTCAGAGGCCAGTTTGAGGTGCCGTACCAGCCAAAGTCAGCAAAAAGCGGACCGATCAGCTGGGCTATAGTAATTAAACCAAGGATCACAAAAGGTGCAGTCAACAACACTTGCTTTACTTCAAACCTTAACCGAACCCAAAAGGCCGGTAGAAGTGCTGTTGCAGAGGATTTTCTTTGCAAGGTTTCCAGTGACAGCTCAGGCTGTTTCAGTTCAGCTTTTTTAGATTTTTTTCTGTCTTTCCTGTCCAGTGAAGGCAATTTAAATAAACCGGAAAACGCCAGTAAGACGACAGCGACACCCAGCCATAACAAGCGGTTTTGCAGTAATACGCCTTCAAAATCAATCAGCAGCGTGTTTTTCTCCTGAATAGTCCAGTAACGGGTGACATCTAAAAAGGTACGTAAACCAAAAGGATCTAACAAGGCAGCCCAAACCCGGTATTCAGGTAAACGCGCCACTGAACCAGAGACTATATAAAGCACCAGCAATACTACAGCAATCAGATACAACGCCATCATGGAGCGGAAACGTGCTGCTATGGCATAAAACAGAGCTGAGATGATAAAAAAGCTCGGAACAGATAACACCACAAAGTTATAGGCATAAGCCCACAGATCTGTTGGCCCAAACCGGCTGGCATCAACCCATGGCATAAAGCTCGCCAGTAACATACCCAATGGCACAGCGATATAGACCAATAACACCACCAGATAGCTGCCAAAAAAACGGCCAAACTGGTAAGCAAAAGGCGACACAGGTTTGCTGTAGATCAGCTCTTCCATCTGATGCTGCTGATTGCGAACAGCGCTGCTACCCACAAAATTCACCACCAAAAACATGGCAAATAAACTTAAAGTCAGCAGCGTCTGGCCTATGGCGAAAGGGCCATTTTTAAACACCTCGCCACCACCGCCTATAGTGACATTGTCTGAGGCGACAGATAAAAAGCTGACTAAAAACAGCAATAAACTGACGACATAAAAAGAGGGCTGGCTCAGATAATAGCGCAGCTCAAAGCGGGTCATTAAACCAAACATAACCTCTCCTAAGCCGCAGCTTGTGCTGAGCGATGATTGGATAAACAGGAGAAGTACACATCTTCCAGACCAGCCGCAGTAGGCGCAAAACCTTCAGGTGCTTGCTCTGCAAATACATGCAATACAGTACGGCCAGCAAACAGGCGCTTGGAGATCACAGGCAAGACTTTTTCCAGTTCAGCCGCTTCCTGTTGTGACACTGTTTTAGTCCAGATCTGGCCGCCCACCTGTTGAATCAAATCCAGTGGGTTGCCTTGCAATAAAATCTGCCCACCAGCCAATACCGCCATAGCAGGGCAAAGCTCTGCCACGTCATCGACGATGTGAGTGGATAAAATGATGACTTTTTCTTCACCCAAACTGACCAACAGGTTATGAAATCTGTTGCGCTCTTCCGGATCCAAACCTGCGGTGGGTTCATCGACAATCAATAAGTCCGGGTTACCCAACAAAGCCTGAGCTATACCAAAACGCTGGCGCATACCACCGGAGAAACCGCTGACGGCTTTGTCTTTATGCTGAAATAAGTTGGTATGAGCCAATAAGCCTTCAACCAGCTCTTTACGCTCTTTTTTCTGCGTAAAGCCTTTGAGCACAGCCAGATGATCCAGCAGTTCAAAAGCGCTGATACGTGGATAGACGCTAAAATCTTGTGGCAGATAACCTAAAGTTTTACGTAATGCCTGCGGGTCTTTTAATACATCAATACCATTAAACAGGATGCTGCCACTGTCGGGCTGCTGCAAAGTAGCGATAGTGCGCATTAACGAAGATTTACCAGCGCCATTAGGACCTAACAGGCCAAACATACCTTTGCTGATGGATAAATTGACGTTATTCAGCGCTTTAACGCCATTGTCGTACGTTTTGGTCAGGCCTTGAATTTCCAGCATAGGGAGAACTCCATGTTGTAGTAATGATTACATCAAACTAACATGGAGCATGCTGATTAGTAACTCATCAATGAGTTACAAATGAAGTGAAGTTGTAACAAGTTATTAAAAGGTCAGAGTTTGCTCTGACCTTTTCATCTACATCTTGAGGCCTACATAGTTATCACCGCAGCTAAAAGCCACAACTTTACTGATCTCCTGCAGGCTTAACCCAGACTCTTGCTGCCACACATTAAATTGCTGTTGAATGGCTTTTTGGTTTTTCTGACTGCTCAGGCCGCCTTCTACCACACCAAAGTTACGCAAATAAGCTTCTAAATCCTGACTGAGAATAAAGGTATCTTTACCCAGCACACGTAAGGCATAAGCCCCTGTATTCCCCCCCAGACGAGCCCCATGTTTCTTTAAATAACCCCATAAGCCAATAATATCTTCGCCAGGCCACTGGGCTAAAAAGGCACCAAAACTGCCATATTTGTCAGCCACCTGCTGGATCATCAAGGCATTGTCGCGTATGGCAAATACTTTGGTGGCATTGCGGATAATACGGGGATCTGTAGCTTTGGCCGCTAACATTTCATCACTCATCAGCAGCATTTTTTCAGGTTCAAAACCAAAAAACAGTTCTTCAAAACCAGGCCACTTTTTCTCCACCACAGACCAGACAAAACCTGACTGAAAAATCTTTTTGCTGAACTCACTTAAACATTCAGCATCCGTCAGCTGTTGTAACTGAGCAGCAGTGCGGGGTTTTGATAACAAAGCCTGCAATGCTGCTTTGCCACCTTTGCGCTCTGCGGCACGTTGATAAATCAGTTCAAACTTTTCAACAAAAGCCATCAAGGCCTCTCCATTAATTAGTGTCATGTAGGGGCGCGGGCTTGTCCCCGCCCGTACCTGTTCGGGCGAGGATCTCCATCAACTAAGCTGCTATACCCATATGTCGCAGCAAAGCCGCATTAGACGGCTCACGCCCACGGAAGGCTTTAAACAGCTCCATAGGTTCTGCGCTACCACCTTTTTCTAAAATGCAGTGCAGGAAATCCTGACCCACAGCAGCATTAAAAATACCTTCTTCTTCAAAACGGCCAAAGGCATCGGCAGACAATACTTCGGCCCATAAATAGCTGTAATAACCAGCGCCATAACCCCCAGCAAAGATATGGCTAAACCCATGCTGGAAGCGGTTAAAACGCGGCGGCATGATCACAGAGACCTGCTGGCGTACATCATCCAAAATGTGCTGCACACGACCGCCCAAAGCCGGGTCGTATTCGGCATGCAAACGGAAATCAAACAAGGCAAATTCCAGCTGACGCACTAAAAAAAACGCCGATTGGAAGTTTTTCGCGGCCAGCATTTTATCCAGCATATCTTGTGGCAAGGCTTCGCCTGTCTGGTAATGACCCGAAATTAACGCCAAAGCTTCTGGCTGCCAGCACCAGTTTTCTAAAAACTGGCTGGGTAATTCCACAGCGTCCCATGCCACACCGCTGATACCAGCCACATCAGACGCATCCACTTGGGTCAGCATATGGTGTAAACCATGACCAAACTCATGGAACAAAGTGACGACTTCGTCATGGGTAAATAACGCAGGTTTGCCACCTACAGGTTTATTAAAGTTACAGGTTAAATAAGCCACTGGATGCTGCAGGCTGCCATCGGCTTTCCAGCGTCGGCCCTGACAATCGTCCATCCAGGCCCCACCGCGTTTTTTTGCACGAGCGTATAAATCCAGATAAAAACTGCCGCGCAGCTCACCTTTGGCGTCGAAAATATCGTAGAAGCTCACATCCGGATGCCAGACATCGACGCCTTCACGTTTTTGTACGCTGATGCCAAACAATTTAGCTAACACGCTGAATAAACCCGGTACCACTTTGCTTTCCGGGAAATAAGGCCGCAAAGCTTCGTCAGAAATGGAGTATTTGGCCTGCTTTAACTTTTCAGAGTAATAAGTCACATCCCAGGAATTTAACTCGTCCACGCCAAATTCAGCTTTGACAAAAGCTTTTAACTCGGCCAGATCCTGCAAGGCCTGAGGTTTAGCACGACGGGCTAAATCAGCTAAAAACTCCAGCACCTGAGCCGGGCTTTCTGCCATTTTGGTCGCCAGTGATTCTTCTGCCGCATTATCAAAGTCCAGCAACTGCGCCAGTTCATGACGCAAAGCTAAGGTTTCTTCAATAATAGCGCTGTTATCAAACTGACCAGCCGTTGGGCCTTGATCGGAAGCTCGGGTGCAATAGGCCTGATATAACTCAGCGCGTAAATCACTATTGTCGGCATACGTCAAAATAGCGATATAGCTTGGGAATTCCAGCGTAAACACCCAACCGGATAATTCTTTTTGCGCCGCTGCTTCAGCCGCTGCCAATTTTGCATCTTCAGGCAAACCTGCCAGCAAGCTTTCATCTTCAATATGTTTAAACCAGGCTTGAGTGGCATCCAAAGTATTGTTAGAAAAACTCGAGGCTAAGTCGGATGAACGACTTTGAATTTCGCCGTAGCGCTGCTTTTTCTCATCCGACAAACCAATACCGGACAACTTAAAATCACGTAAGGCGTTTTGAATCACTTTTTGCTGCGCTGCAGTTAAAGTGGCGTATTCAGCGCTTTGCGACAGCTTTAAATAGGCCTGATACAAACCTTCGTGCTGGCCGACATAAGTGCTGAAATCAGATAACAGCGGCAGGCAGCTTTCGTAAGCTTCACGTAATTCGGGGCTGTTTTTTACCGAATTTAAATGCGACACAGGCGACCAGAATTTGCCAAGCTCATCGCTGTTTTCTTCCAACGCCACTATCAGCGACTGCCAGCTTGGGTTTGGCTCTTTCACTACAGCTTCGATATCTGCAGTGCACGCAGCGATCAACTGCTCTACGCGGGCTTTGATTTGGCTTGGTTCAATTTGACTAAATACAGGTAAGGCTTGGGTCATAGTTTATCTCTGTCTGGCCTTTGAAAAAGTGGCGTTTAATGTAACGCTGGGTATAACAGCAGTATTGGGGCTTTTATAACATTCTCAAGCAGTTTACTGCAGCAGCAGGGCAGATTTATCCGCTGCTTTGGTAAAAACGCCTTGAGTTCGACCACAATACCCTCATATTAAAACTCAACAAAACAACAACAAGGCAGACCAACATGACTGAACATTTTGACTATATCGCCATAGGTGGCGGCAGCGGCGGTATCGCCAGCGCCAACAGAGCGGCCAGTCATGGCCAGAAATGCGCCATTATCGAAGCAAAATATTTAGGCGGCACCTGCGTCAATGTAGGTTGTGTGCCAAAAAAAGCTATGTGGTTTGCTGGTCAAATTGCCGATGCCATGAAATACGCGCCGGATTATGGTTTAGATGTTGAAATGCCGGCTTTAAATTGGGCCAAATTAGTAGAAAGCCGCGAAGCTTACATCTCCAGAATTCATGGCTCTTACGACAGAGTGCTGGCGAAAAACGGCGTTACTGTTATTCGTGGTTTCGCCCGTTTTGTCGATACCCCCTCTACCCACAAGCATACGGTAGAAGTGGATGGCAAGCTGTATAGCGCTGACCATATTACGATAGCCACTGGTGGTCGTCCTGTGCGCCCTGTTTTACCGGGAGCAGAACTTGGTATAGACAGCGATGGCTTTTTTGCCTTACAAAGCCAGCCCAAACGGGTTGTTGTGGTAGGTGCTGGTTATATTGCGGTAGAAATTGCCGGCGTGATGCAAGCCTTGGGCAGTGAAACCCATTTATTAGTGCGTAAAGACAAACCACTGCGTAGCTTCGACCCTATGTTATCCGACACTTTAGCCGAACTGATGACCAAAGATGGTCCGAAACTACACACCCATACCGAAGTGAGTTCTGTCAGTAAAAACGCCGATGGTTCTTTAACTGTGCAACTGTCCACTGGCAGCAGCCTCACTGTGGATTGCCTGATTTGGGCTATAGGTCGAGAACCGGCCAATGACCAACTGCAGCTGGAAAAAGCTGGTGTGAAGTTGGATAGCGAAGGTTTTATTCCAACAGATGAGTATCAGAATACTAACGTTCCTGGCATTTATGCGGTGGGTGATAACACAGGCCGTCTGGCGTTAACTCCGGTGGCAGTAGCAGCCGGACGTCGTTTGTCCGAGCGGTTATTTAATAACAAGCCAGACAGCAAACTGGATTACAACACAGTGCCAACAGTGGTGTTTTCGCACCCTCCTATCGGCACTATAGGTTTAACCGAAGACGAAGCCCGTCAGCAATTTGGTGATGACCAGGTTAAAGTCTATCGCAGCGAATTTGCTGCTATGTACACGGCTTTAACCCAGCATCGTCAGCTCACCCGAATGAAACTGGTATGCGCTGGCCCGACTGAAAAAGTAGTAGGCTTGCATGTGATAGGTTTTGGCGCTGATGAAATGCTGCAAGGGTTTGGTGTGGCTATCAAAATGGGCGCCACCAAAGCCGACTTTGATAACTGTGTGGCTATACACCCGACGTCTTCAGAAGAGTTTGTTACTCTTAGATAATTCAATATTCTGCAGTGAGTACTGAAAGGGATCAGGCGCTACGCCTGATCCCAAATGCAGAACTATTTAGCGTCCACCCTGCCATAGCGGTCTGAAAACCGGACTATGTCGTCTTCTCCTAAGTAAGTACCGGATTGCACTTCAATCAGCTCCAGCGGGATTTTCCCCGGATTTTCCAGCGCATGCACAGCTCCCAGTGGGATATATACAGACTGGTTTTCTGACAGCAAGGTATCTGCGCCATCTATGCTGACTAAAGCTGTACCAGCAACCACTATCCAGTGCTCTGCTCTGTGGTGATGCATTTGTACCGACAGTTTTTGGCCCGGATGAACGGTAATATGTTTGACCTGATAACGTTGGCCTTGATCAATGGAGTCATATTTACCCCAGGGTCTGTACACCTCACGGTGAATTTTATGCTCACTACGACCCAGATCTTTCAGTTGCTGCACTATGGATTTGACATCCTGCACTCTGTCTTTGGCAGCCACCAGTACTGCGTCTTTGGTTTGCACCACGACGATATTCTGCAGCCCAACAGTGGCCACTAACCCTGTTTCAGCAAACACATAGTTATCCTTGCTGTCACAACTCAGCACATCGCCTTTGTGTACATTACCCTGAGTGTTTTTTTCAGAAATATCCCACAAGGAAGACCAACTGCCGACATCGCTCCAGTTTGCGTCTAACGGCACGACCACAGCAGCAGCGGTTTTTTCCATCACAGCGTAGTCAATAGACTCAGACGGACAAGCTAAAAAGGCCTGTTGATTGACGCGGATAAAATCCAGATCCGGATCCACTTCTGCCATCGCCTGCTCGCAAGCCGCATAAATATCAGGCCTGTGCTGTTTCAACTCGGCCAGATAACGGCTGGCTTTAAACAAAAACATGCCGCTGTTCCAGTAATAATCACCACTGCTTAAATAGTCTAAAGCGGTTTCAAGCTTAGGCTTTTCAACAAACTGTGCCACCTGATAAGCCACACCAGAGTTCAGCTCTTTGCGCTGCCCCCTTTTTATATAGCCATAACCGGTTTCCGCAGCGGTCGGTACAATACCGAAAGTGACTAATTGATCCGCATTGGCAAATTCGGTCGCCGCCACAACAGCCTGTTGAAAGGCATCAACATCTGCAATGACATGATCGGCAGCCAGCACCAGCAACAATGGGTCCTGCCCTTTTTTAATCGCAGTCAAAGCAGCAAGAGCTATAGCAGGTGCTGTGTTTCGCCCTGCAGGCTCCAATATAATATTATGATTTAACTGCTTTATTTGCCTCAGCTGTTCGGCAGCGACAAATCGGTGGTCTTCGTTACAAATCACCAGCGCAGCTTCCGCATTCAGTCCCTGCAACCTCATTACAGTGGCTTGTAGCATGGTCAGGGCACCATCGAGCTTTAAAAACTGCTTTGGCATCAAATCACGGGACAAGGGCCACAGTCTGCTACCAGAACCGCCCGCCATAATCACAGGTAAAATCATTATTAATCCTTGTCTAGTCAGGTGATGAGTTGTTTTATCTGCAGAGAAATACAGTGTAACTGCAGATGCAGCGGCAACACAGGGAAACTTTTTTGCGTTTTATTTATCGAAAGCGGCTCAATACGGTAAAAAATCACAATTGCGCAACATTTTTGTTTGATACCCAATCGGGGTTACGTTTAAAATCGAGTTACATATATTATACAAAGTTAATGTACTGTTCAGCGGCTTTTGATGCTGAACTGTTGCATCGGTACTTCAAAACGTGACACCAGCTCGGGCTCTGCTTTAAAAAAGTCTGAATACTGGTCCTCTGTGCACTAAGTTGCCATGCTGTGACCACATATTTTCCAATGGGTTTAGAAAAACCTGATTAATTATGACAGGAGTTCTTTATGGCGATTAGTGCAGTTTTGCCATTAAAAGCAAGTGGTAGCTACGACGTCAACGATTTAAAGCGCGCTCATATCTTATTTACTTCATTACAAACCTTTGTTGCTGCAGGCACTATCTCCGAGATTTTTGTACTGGTACCGGCTGCTGAAGTAGAACTGGTGCAACAGGAATACGCCTGCTGGCAATCACTGAACATTAAAGTGATGGCCGAGGATGATTTATTACCTGAATTTAAAAAGTATCCAAAAATGCGAGGCTGGCGCAAACAACAGCTGTTGAAAATTGCCATAGCCAATTTAGTCGAAAATGAGTTTTATCTGACCTTGGATGCCGACGTGATTTGCCTGAAACCTTTGGATGAAAGCAAACTTATTATCGATGGCAAAGCCTTACTGCAATACGAACAAAGAGCACAGCACCCTAAATGGTGGAAATCCTCAGCCCGTATTTTGAATATGAGTCCGGATGTAGGGCCAAAAGAGTTGGGTATGACGGTCACTCCGGCCTTGATGTCCAGAACCTTAAGCCAAAAGCTGATGATGGAGTTGTCACCTAACAAAGCAGGTGAAAACTGGGTAGATGCTTTGTGTTCACTGCATGATCCGGCGAATCCTAAAAATTGGTGGATCGGCCGTTTCTTAAAACTGAAATGGACTGAGTATTCGCTGTATTACCTCTGTGCAATGAAACTGGGTTTGCTGGAGCAGTACCATATTATTGCAGGCACAGCTCAAACTCCGGCTTTGTTACTGATCCATGATTCACACCCTTATGAATCATGGAATATAGCGGGCAGCTTCGATTTGGCTAACCCCGGGCTGTTTTGTGTGGTAGGCAGTAAAACCCGGCTGCCTCCAAAAGAAGTCTGGCTTAAAGTAGCGCCTTTTATTCAAGGTTGTGCTGTGCAGCCTCCTTTATAAATCCTACAAATAATGTTCCCCGATTGAATCTGCTTGCTATAGTCAACACAGATCTGTCGGGGAGTCATCTATGCGCTTTTTATTACTCTGCCTGTTTTGTTTTCAGTGCAGTACTTGTCTGGCCGCTATACCGCAAATTGAGGTAGGCGCATCCAATAATTTGCCCCTTGATCACCCCAGCATTTTATTAATGGAAAAGGCCTATCAGCAATTAGGTTATCAGATGAAACTGGTGGTTATGCCGCTGGAGCGCAGTGCTTACGAAAGCAATAAAGGCCAACTGCTGGATGCGGAACTAAGTCGCACAGAAGAAGCTGCCGCCATGCTACCCAATATGCTCAGAGTAAAAGTGCCTATAGGGCATATCCGTATTACCGCGTTTAGTCGTAATACGGCCATAAAGATCGATAACTGGCAGGATTTGTCTGCCTGGCGGGTCGATGTTTTGCGGGGTATTTATCTGGCAAAAATTAATATGCAGGGCCAGAGCTACACCGAAGTAAATCATATTCCGCAAGCCATACAACGGCTGTTATCTGGCAGAACTGATATTGCAGTGCTGTTGGGAGATGAAACAGAATGGTTGTTACAACAAGATCTGGCTCTGCCTATCTACAGCATTCAGCCGGATCTGGCTAAAACCGAAATTTTTCACTACGTACATCAACGTCATGCGGCTTTAGTTCCACAATTAGAAGCCGCATTACGTCAGTTAACTGCCCAGGCTCAGCGATAAGACTTGAAGCGTGCTGCATCCAGTATCGCGAACAAATGAGCGATAGCGCCAATAATGGCAGGGATAATTAGCCACCACAGCGCATAACCCACCACTGTGATTGCAAAAAATAAAATAGCGGCTATTAAACGGCCTTGTAACAGTTGACCTAAACCCGGGATAAACAAACTACATAGTGCGGCCAATACATTGCCGCCTGATCCTTGTCCTGACATGAATTTTCACTCCGATTCGCTGTGGCCTCAGCTTAACAAAGCAGACTCAAAACTGGCAGACTTTTTTGTCACAAAAAATATCAAGGGCGGTAAAAACCGCCCTTGATATGCACATAACCAGAACTCAGAACTCGTAACGTAAGCTCACCAGCCAGCTATTTACATCATTAGGTTTAAGATTCAGCTGCTGATAACCTACACCCACTTTCCAGCCTGCCGCCAGTTGATAGTTCAACTGAACACCAAGGTAGATATCTGTGCCATCAGTTTCAGATTTCAGCACAGTATCATCCATACGGCTTTCTATTTCAGAATCCCAAAACAGCACACCTAATGGCACTTCTAAGTTCCATTGTTCGTTTTGCCACAAGCTAAAGCGCACCGCTGCAGTAAAACCATCCACCAATACCGGACTAACGGCTTTCACCACTTCGTGGTATTGCTGCGGGGTCAGGCTTTCTGCGCTGATTTGGCTGCTGGCTTCGCCCAAATCCAGATACCCAGCTTCCAGCGCAACATAAGGGTGTACTTGATAACCTAAAGTAAAACCATAGGAACTATCGCTGTCGTCAAACCCAGTGATAGTTCCGTCTGGTAATTGTTCCACCAGACGGCTTTGCTTCTGATCGGCATTACTCTGTCCTGCAGAAGCTTGCAAATACCAGTCAGCGCCCTGACTAAAAGGGCTGAAAGACAACAGCACTGCTGCTGCAACTGCCAGCATTGAACGGCGACGTAACACCACAGCTCCCGCTAATACAATCACCATCCACATGGTCATACTACCCCCACTTGATTTGTTATCTACAACGACAGGCTGATAAGCACGCACTGTCACGCTGACCTGTGCTGTTGCTTCACCACCAACTCCATCTGTTATTCTGTAGCTGATGGTATCCACCCCATCAAAACCCACTTTAGGCGTATAACGCAGACGCTGATCCGCCTCAATACTTACGGTTCCCTGCACTGCACTAGCGCTGCTTACCATCAGAGTATTGCCATCTTCGTCACTATCGTTGGCCAGTACAGCAATCAGCACGACGGTTTTATCATCCGTAGACGCCACATCATTTACTGCTACTGGCGAACTGTTTCCTGAAACGCTGATAACTAATTCACTGCTGGCCGTACCCCCTTTGCCGTCAGTGATGTTGTAAATCACAGTATCAGTACCAATAAAGTCCGGGTTGGGCGTATAGCTCAATTGTTGATTGGCCAGAATGGTCACAGTACCAAAACTACCTATTGCCTGACTGACAGTTAAACTATCTCCGTCAGGATCGGTGTCATTCGCCAGCACATTCACATCCACCGGAGTATCTACCCGGGTTGAAGCTTGATCTGCCACTGCCACAGGCAGATTGTTACCATTGAGTTCAACGGCCACACCACCAGGGTCGACAATAGCACTGTTGGCAATGCCGTCGGCGTCGTTAGGACCACCATCTTCTACTGTGACCTGCACACACCAATGACCTTCAGTTAAACCTTCAGTCCATTCGGTACCACCAGGTGGTGGACAGAAGCCCCGTTCGCCCTGAGTACTGGCAATAGAGTTACGCTCATTGCTGACAAAATCGACCCAGCCAGCATCACTAAACTTGCGGTACACCGCATTAGCCGGCACTGGTAAACGTTGTGGTATCACCAGGCTGTAACTTTGGCCCTGTTCAGGTAAACCGTACGCGATAAAGTCAAAGATACCGCCGATATTGACAGCGACGTTATCTGTATCTATCGCGTCTTTGGCTATCTGCAAACCACCAGCATCAGTTTCAGCCGCTACAGTACCTAAGCGTAAACAAACACCAGGATCACCTTCAGCCACAAACTCAGTCTGGCCCAGCAATTCGGTTGGCATCACGTTACATTCGTTGATGGCGTCCATATAATCCGGAATACCATCACCGTCTGAGTCCGCAAAACCTTCCTGATCATCCGGCACTAAATCGCCATCCGTATCTTGAGTGCCAAGGGTTGGTAAGTTAGGCCTGATCACAATAAAGGCTCTGGCTGTGGTCGACAAATTAGGCGTACCACTATCAGTCGCTGTATAGCTGACCAGATACAAGCCTGGCCCTTGTTCAGCCGGATCAAAACTCAACTGAGTTTGATCCGAGGTCACATTGTCCAGACGCCCAAAGCTCCACACTCCAGTTACCTGATCCTGCACATTAGCGTCAGTGACAGTAGCGGTCACAGTCACCACTCCGGCACTTTCACTGATAGTCAGGCGACTTTCACCATTCTGCTGCACATCCAGCGCAACGACGGGAGCAATATTAGCTTCAGTCACTACAATACGGCTGGTACGCTGACTACCGCGATTAACACTGGCATCCAGGCTAATCACTATATCTTCCGTTCCTTCGGCCTGACCGTCTTCCAGCACAGTAAAGCGGATACTGGTACTCAATCCTGAGCTAATTTCGGCCACACCAGAGACCAGCGTGTGATCATTGCCGTCAGCTCTGCCACTGACAGTGTAAGGCACCAGCACAGGATAAACCGGCGCCGGACCATTCAGTATCACCTCAACCGCTACGTCAGTGCCTTCAGTCACCAGTTGATCTTTGCTTAACGAGATCAGCGGATTCACACTGACTTTTTGCGCTTTGGTTGCTGTATTGCCATCAGCATCAGTCGCTTGCCAGTAGACGATATGCTCGCCCGGTGCAAAGAACAGGCTACCATTGATTAACGACACCCGCAGACGGCGACCATTACGGTCTACTGCTGTTGCAGTGCCGATAGGTACGCGGGTAAATAAGGCAGTTGCATTCACTTCGATATCAGCAGGCACTGTAATCACTGGCAGGTCCGCGGCTGCGCCCCCTTCAATAATCAGGCTAACATCCGCGCTGGCGCGACCGCCGTTACCATCAGTCACTGTGTAACGCAGACTGACAGGTCCGACATAACGATCCGGTGCAGTAAGGGTTAAGCCTTGTGCATTAAAGCTAACAGTTCCAACACTGCTTGATGCGCCGTCAATAACCAATGTGTCATCATCAACATCAGAGTCATTAGCCAACACATTCAGCAAGTATTGATTGTTCGTCGTACGCTGCAGATTATAACTGTCATCCTCTACCACAGGATGATCATTCGCAGCGGTAACCGTCAGGCTCAAACTTGCAACATTCGAACTGAGCTCAGCATCTTTAGCAATAAAACCTATACTATCCGTGCCATTAAAGTCCGGCTCTGGTGTATAAATCAGTACAGCGCCCAGCAGCGTTGCAGTGCCATGTTCAGGCTGAGTGACAATTTCAAAAGTCAGTCTGTCCTGATCCGGATCCTGCGCTGTCAAAGTAACACTCAAAGAGGTGTCTTCTTCCAGCGTTGCAGAGCGGTCTGTTGTGGTCGGTGCATCATTGGTGTTAGTCACTGTCAGCGTAAAGGCTGGCAATGCTGCACTTAACTCACCATCCGATACTGAAATCACTATACCTGCTGTAGCACCCACATCCACATTAGCCGGAGTACCACTTAACGCACCTGTCGCTGTATTGAAGGTGGCCCAGCTTGGTTTATTGGCGATGCTAAAGGTTAAGGTGGTGCCTGTGTCTACATCCGCAGCTGTTGGGATAAAGCTATACACAGCACCCTGAGCGACGGTCACAGCCGGACTTCCTGTAATAGTCGGTGCATCATTGGTGTTAGTCACTGTCAGCGTAAAGGCTGGCAAGGCTGCACTTAATTCACCGTCCGATACTGAAATCACTATACCTACTGTAGCACCCACATCCACATTAGCCGGAGTACCACTTAACGCACCTGTCGCTGTATTGAAGGTGGCCCAGCTTGGTTTATTGGCGATGCTAAAGGTTAAGGTGGTACCTGTGTCTACATCCGCAGCTGTTGGGGTAAAGCTATACGCAGCCCCCTGAGCGACGGTCACAGCCGGATTTCCTGTAATAGTCGGTGCATCATTGGTGTTAGTCACTGTCAGCGTAAAGGCTGGCAATGCTGCACTTAACTCACCGTCCGATACTGAAATCACTATACCTGCTGTACCGCCCACATCCGCATTAGCCGGAGTACCACTTAACGCACCTGTCGCTGTATTGAAGGTGGCCCAGCTTGGTTTATTGGCGATGCTAAAGGTTAAGGTAGTGCCTGTGTCTACATCCGCAGCTGTTGGGATAAAGCTATACGCAGCACCCTGAGCGACGGTCACAGCCGGACTTCCAGCAATAGTCGGTGCATCATTGATATTAGCCACAATGACGTTAAAGCTCTGATCTGCAAATAAACCTGCTGCATCCGTCACTCTTAATGTCACTGTATGAGTGCCTACATCGCCACTGCCCGGAGTACCTGACAATACACCTGTGCCTGCATTAAAGTTTAGCCAGGCGGGTTTGGTCACCACTGAGCGGGTTAAGGTATCCCCTACATCCACATCAGTGCCTGCAAAGCTGTAGCTGTAAGCGGCCCCCTGAGTGGCAACTGTAACTGCAGCTGAGCTGACGACAGGTGCATCATTGGTATTAACCACTGTGATAGCAAAAGCAGGCAGTGACGCTGTCGCCGTGCCATCGCTGACACTGATCACTATGCCTGAGGTAGTGCCTACATGCTCATTACCTGGTGTTCCGCTCAGCGCACCAGTCGCAGTATTGAAGGTTGCCCACACTGGTTTATTACTGATACTGAACGTGAAAGTAGTACCAGTATCTGCATCGGTAGCAGCAGGTGTAAAGCTATATGGGCTGTCTTCATTGACTGAAGTAGCGGCAGTTCCTGAAATCACCGGAGTCGCGTTGTATAGTTTCACTACGGTCGCTGTGGCAGCCGCCCCTGTATTTCCAACGGTATCGGTCAGGCTCACGCTTAGTTGTAAAGTGCCTTCCGCCAGACCTGTCACGTTAATAGAGCCAATCTGCTGATTGGCTGCCATCACCACAGCTGTGCCTGTCACAGAATTCGTGCCGTCACTAATCACGTAAGTGTAAGTTGAGCCTACCTCAGCACCAGCAAACACAAAACTCATAGCGTTCTGATTTGCAGCATCAATACGGCTTTGCTGAATCGCTACGCTATAGCCTGACGGTGGCAATAAGTCGATCGTCAGTTCATTAACGGAAGCATCGGTGCCTATATTGCCTTGTGCATCTGTAGCACTAACAGCAACGTCGTACACACCATCAGTCAGTGCCGAAATTTGATTATCGGCCAAAGCCCAGTTGCCATTGCCGCTATTGGTTGGTACATAGGTTTGACCATTCACCACCAGGCTTAAAGTGGCAGTATTGTCGTTTACAGTGCCAGCCAAAGCAGGGGTAGAGTCCGCCGTTACCAGTGTTGTTACTGTCACAACAGGAGCTACAGAATCCTGAGTAATAGTTGGAACATCTGTCACAGTAGATACATTGCCAGCTTTGTCTTTAACAACAACTACAAAATTATTTGCCACATTCTGAGTAAGAGGAGCAGTCAGTGACCAGGTACCTGTGGCGGCAGATCCCACTACAGCGTTTGCCAACACTGTACTGTTATCAGCAACTCCATCGTTATCGGCATCGGCAAACAACTCGACTGTGACACCATCTTCTGCATGAGTCCCGCTAATCACCTGGTTGACTGTATTCACAGCTAAAGCCGTAGCCGGACTGGTAATCACAGCAGCGCCTGGAGCTATGGAATCTTCGGTAATAGTGGGCACATCCACAGCAGCTGAGATATTGCCTGCTGCATCTTCAGCTACAACCACATAATTATGTGCTGTATCCGCAGTTAAAGGTTGTAACAAGCTCCAATTGCCATCAGCATCAACTACAGCACCAGCCAAAACAGCACCGTCAGCAGTGCCATCGTTGCCTGTGTCTGTATAGAGGTTAATCGTCAGGCCAATTTCGCTATGAGTACCTTTAATCTGGTAATTTGCCGCATTCACAAATACAGCCTGAGCCGGGTCTGTCACCACTGAAATCACCGGAGCAGTGGTGTCCACCTGCGCGGCACTGTTATCAACACCAGTGAAGTTTAGAGTTGCAGCATTGTTGCCTGCATCTTTAATGGTAGCGCCGTTGAGCAGGGACAAACCATTAGTGGCGACTGAAACACCTGTACCAGTAGTATCCTCACCGGCCTGCACTGTATAACTGAAGGTTAAAACAGCACCCGCATGACCAGTTAATACCGCCTGACGAGAAGCCCCGCCAACATCAATAGTCAGACTGTAATTAGAATTAGCACTTGATAACACCAAAGCTTCGGTAAAAGTTAAAGTAACGCTGACGGTTTCACCGGCTTTATAACGTCCATCCGCAATAACCACAGCGCTGACAGCAGGTGCATTAGCATCTTTGACTATGGTATCTGTAACAGCAGAGCTGACGTTGCCATGCTCATCCGTTAAGGTCAGGCTAATGGTTAAGGTACCGTCAAGCAAGCTACTGACATTTAATCCACTGATGCTATCGCCAGTGGTATTCACTGTGCCAGAACCAGTTACCGCAGTACCGCCGCCAGAGCTGATGATACTGTAATTGGCGCCAAGAGCCGCAGTCTCAGTACCAGCAAAAGCCACAGTCACACTCAGGTTATTTTGATTACCCATATCCACAGCAGTCTGAGTGAAATCGACCGTAGTAAGATTTGGCGCCACTCTGTCAACCGTATGTGGTGTACCAGCACTATAAGCAGCCAATATATTGCCAGCTGCATCAGTGATATCGCTGGTCACGTGGTCCAGCCGTATAGTGCCGTTTCCTGTCAGACCACCGACTGTTACATCCACACTGCTACCCGAAGTTGCAGAAACTGCAGAAACTGAACCCGTAGTATCCACTGTCGTCAGGGTGAAATCGTTGGCAGATATATTATGTACAGTGTCGTTAAAGTTCACTTCGAAGACGACTGATGCTGCACCAGGTGTTGAACCTGAAGCAGGTGCATTAGTGCTGATTTGAGGTGCAGTACTGTCTATAGTTAGCTCTAACAGTGCAGATGCAGCAGAAATATTTCCGGCGACATCCTCTTCCACTATGCTGATGTTATGCACACCAGCCGCCAGAGCAGTGCCAACTGTATAACTCCAGACTCCGCTGCCATTGGCTGTCACATTACCCAATACACCGGCCACACTGGAGCTAACAGTCACTTTACTGTTTGGCTCGACAGTGCCTCCAAAGGTTGGGGTGGTATTTGTGGTTAAATTATCTGAATTGGAAATACCAGTGTCACTGCCATCCGCCAAATCAGGCGCAGCTGAAGTAGCGACTACAGTGTCAATCACAATGACTAAAGGTGTTGAAGCAACAGACTCGTTACCCGCTTCATCTTTAGCTTTGGCGGTCAGGCTATGAGTGCCATCAACTAGTGTGGAGCTTTGAATAGTCCAGACATTACAATCTACCGTGGCAGAGCCAAGTGGTGTAACCCCATCGGTGCCATACAAGGTAATTAAATCAACACCTGAGCCATTACCAAAAATAGTGGGGGTATTGTCATTGGTAATTCTGTCGACATTGCTGATACCACAATCTGAAGCAGCCTCCAAACCTAAGTTAGTAGGAGCTAAAGCGGCCACATTATCAACTTGATAGACATCAGCTCCAGCGATGGTGATACCCGCCATTGGAGAGTTCATCGCATTTCCCAAACCATCAACAATGCTGTAGCTAGCTGCCATCAGCAGAGCTACCACTCCATTGTGGCTGGCTAAAGTACCACCTGAAAAAGTCACATCGTATTCAGTAGCACTGTTGGCTACCAGCCCTGTTACGCTGGCACCAGATGCACTGAGCGTAAAATCGGCGGCATCCACCCCAGTCACAGCTTCGCTAAAAGTAACGCGCCAGGTCAGACTATCTGAATTGGTCCACAGAGTTGCAGGAGTAAGGCGTGTAGCAGTGCTAATCACAGGCCTGTTGGCATCTATCTCATCTGCGTTTTGGCTGATCGCATCGGTAAAGGCAAGCGAATTATTATCTGCTGAGTCTTTCAGTACCAAAGACACAGGCAAATCAGCACCAGCCGCAAAATCAGTGCCTGCCTCAGGAATTGTAAAACTTGCGGTGTAAGTCGTGTCATTCGTTTTACTGACACTCGCCAAATTGATGCCCGCTATAGAGCCGCTCACCAGAGTTAAAGTGTCGGTATCATCATCAACACCGATAGTGGCTGTCACCGAGTCTCCCACCTTCATTGGAACATTAGGGATAGTTACAGTACTAATAACTGGTGGCGTCTCGTCGTCATCATCCGTAATACTAACGCTTTGTTGCTGCGTACCATTTGCTAACGCGCTACCTCCTGTGACGTTAGTGATATCAATCAGAATGTTTTCTGCGCCTTCTTCGTCGCCATCGTCTGAAGCTTCAATACCTACGGCTGCATTGGCAGTTAAAGCACCTGCAGCTATGGTAATACTACTGCTGGGCGTATTGTAATCCACAGCTGTAGTAGCAGTACCAGCGTAACCCAGACTGACGACGACATCTTCATAGGTAGCATGGTTTAACGTAGCAGTAATACTTGAGGTACCCGCATGTTCAGCGATAGCGGAACTGCCCACACTTAAACTCACTACAGGTGCCGTTTCATTATCAACAATAGTGATGCTTTGCTGGCTGGTACTGCCTAGGGTTCCTACCGAAACGGTATCAATATCCGCGATCACAGTTTCGTTCGCCGCAGCGTCATACATGTTGTCATCTATGGCTGTCACAGTAGCTGTACCAGAACTGCTATTGGCTGTAATGCTAATACTGTCGGATTTGCTGTAATCCGTGCCTGCAGTAGCTGTGCCCGTGTAGGCCAGATTAACAGTGATAGCTGTAGGCCACTGGTTATTCAGACTGCCACTCAGACTAGCTGTTAAAGTGCTGCTGCCAGCATTTTCATTGATGCTGTTGCTGCTGGCACTTAAACTCACCTCAGGCAAGTTGGCAAAAATAGCATCGCTGCTTTGGCTGATAGCGGTGTTAAAGGTGGCGGAAGTGTTTCCCGTAGAATCTTTCAAAGTCAGACTCACAGGTATATTACTACCTGCAGCTCTGTCAGTTCCGCCATTTGTGACGCTAAAAGTGGCGGTATAACTGGTTGCGCTTTGTCTGGTCAGGCTGCCTAACGAATAACCATTAATAGTGCCACTAATACTGCCTGATCCGGTCGTGTAATCATCCAGATCGGACGACACGGTGATAGTCGCAATGACACTGTCTCCTACTTTATGAGCACTGTTTGGAATAGATACAGCAGTGATCACCGGGGGCAGATTATCTGTCACTGTAATAGTAAAAGCCTCAGAGATAGAGTTGGTGCCATCACTGGTTTGAATAAGTACAGAACGAGGACCAGCAGCTATAGCAGAAGGTGTGGTTGCAATCAGCTGATTACCACTGATAGTAAAGGAGCCATTGTCCGAATCACCCGCACCGCTCACCAAAGAGTAAGTAAAGCTGACGCTATCCAAATCAGTACTGCTTAAGGTACCAACCACAGTGCCGTTAGTTGCACTTTGGTTCAGAGTTTTAGGATTCAGATCTAAGTCTGTTGGGGCGTCGTTAACGGCTGTCACGCTAACCGTCTTGGTAGCTGCGAGGCTGTTATCTGTGCCGTCGTTTACGACAAAACTGATAGTCCTATTGCTGGTATTGGGGTTTTCAGAGCTGTTGCTGTAAGTCACAGAGCGCAGCGCAGTTTGATAGTTGGCGCCTGTAGCGCTGCCTGACAAAGTTAATACACCTGTACCTGCGTTGTAGCTACCCGTAATACCATTTTGGTTGGTAAAGGCCAGCACATCCTGGTCTGTCTGAAAACCACCTGTGATAGAAATCGTCGCAGACGACATATTAACGCTATCGATATCTGACAATGTCAGAACACTGTCAATAACCACTGGTGTGGAGGCTACATTATTGCCTTCAGTAAAAGCTGTGGTGCTACCAGAAGCCGTGACAACAGGAGCGTCGTTGACTGCAGTTGCTGTAAAACTAATAGTTCCATTGGCAGGCCCTGTATCGGCAGCATCACGAATTTGTGTGGCGATGCTGAAATTCTGGTCCCAATTGACCGCTGGAGAATATGATACTGCAGCCAATGCAGCATTCACATCGCTTACAGTACCAGAGGCAGTCCAAACACCAGCATTAAAGCTGGAGGTGACAGAACCAAAAGTGCCGGTTGTCAGAGAACCAGCACTACTGTTACTTAAAGTTAAAGTAGCGGTAATAGTGTCGCCACTATCTGCATCAGTGACTACTATGTCTGTGATCACAACTGCGCCACTATCTTCGGTAAAGTTAAGGTTCTGTGTCAGATTGGTGGCTGTAGGAGCCACGTTAGTAGGACCAATGCTATCGAAGGTAATTTTTTTGATATGCCCAAAAAAACCACTGTTTTGATTTACAGCAAAGGGAGCCCAACTGTTGTTAGTAATAGTCAGCGAGGTTGCACCTGCAGGCAATGAACTTAGGTCAATCGTCTGAGTTGTATAATTGTTACTGTACTTATCAGTAATAGTGACATTTAGACTGCCCCCATTATTTGTTGTAATAGTCGCAGGATCGCCGGAAGTAGAATAAATTTCAACTGAGCTTGGCTTAAATTCACTACCGTCTGTGAAACTCAGGGTAATAGAGCTCTCTGAGAAGCCAAAGTAAATTCCATCACCACCAAATACAGCTTCTACCCCCGTACTATTATAGGCTCCATTCACTGTCAGAGTGCGTCCTCCCTGCGTAACTTGAGCATCAATGCTTGCAGCTGCAGCATTATTGGTTCCATTTGGGGTAAATCGTCCATTATGAGTTCCTGCAGTTGTCACGGTCCAACTCGAACTCTGAAAAACAACAGGCGCTAATGTCGCGGAAAAATCTTTCAGTGCTTTTTCAGAGAAGGCTAATTCAGTCTCGATATTGCCACGCTGAACTTCTAAATCCCAATCGCCTCCCCGCTCGGAGTTACCAGTTTTGTTGTTCGATGCCGCTACATCGACATGAGTATTACTGCGGATGATATCCAGAAACGTTCCACCATTATCACTACTCGCCAAATCACAGCCGTAAAGAACCAAATCGGCGCCATGAATTAAAGCGGCATTTAATGAAGCAAAGATATCCTTCTCGCTGGTGAGCACAGCAGAATCTACACGGCTGTTACCCAAGAGCATTACGCCCTCTTCCGCATGCGACACAATATGCAGGCCTTTTAAGCCTTGGTAATTTTTTAGTATTGCTTTTAGCTGCGCCAATCCTGACTGGGAAGAACCTATTTCAACAATATCGACACCAGGTTTAATACTGCGGTAAAACAGCTCTTTATCCGGCACTGCTGCATCAATAATCACCAGCTCACGCACAGGCTGGGCTTTTATTAATTCAGGCCCGACCTCAGCATTTGTGGCTAAAGCAGCTGTCAATACCGGCATTTTTGGCTGATGTTGTACTGACCCAGTTAAATAATTGGCATAAGGCCGCTGTTCAGTAACAGCCAGATAACTGCGGTGGCTGGTGCTGTAGCTGGTGGCAGGCATGGCATAAGAGCCAAAAGGCAACAAAGCCACAGATAGATGACGTAATACTTTGGTATCCATAAGTCCAATCCTTGTAGCTGAGCGGCTTAAAGCGCAGCTGACGACTTTTTATTAGCGATGATGGCTGCTGCAGTTCCTGTCGTGTCCTGCCAAAAATCCATCTCCTGGTACTTTACAAATAAATCTGGCGGCAAAATGCTGCGCCGACTTTTAAACTCCACCTGCTTTTTCACTGCATGCAAGCCTTTTACCCCAAGTTTTTGGTCAAACTCATTTTCTTCGTAGTCCACCTGGCTGAAGTTATGCTTAAAGGTGGGCTCACCAATAAACTGATAAATCAGTTCCAGAGTACGCTCTGGGTGGCGGGTTAAAATATCGTAATCCACCAGCAACAACCGGTCGGAAAACTCGCCGTAATAAGCCTCTTTTAAGGCTGTCCAGGCTGAGCCCATAGTGCCACCCGCCTGAGCTAAAGCATCACAACGGCTGTACACCGTCTGGCGGGAAGAGGGATTAAACATCCGGCTGTAGTCAAAAGGGTTTTTGCGGTAAATAACTTCAAAGCTATCCATAATCCAGGCAGGGTTACGCACACAACAAATCACTTTAAAGTCGTCAAATAACTCGACCATCTGGTGTAGCCGTGCAGTCCATTGTCTGTTGGTATCAAAAATAACAGGCTGAGTTAAATCGGCATAATAGGCATCGAAGATAGCGCGACAAATGCGCTTTTTTTTCGCTTCATCAAAAAAGCTGTGCGACTCAGTATTGGCGCCCATTTGCTCTAAGGCGCCATTGACAAGCCCAGCGACTGGACTGGACATAGCAGCCCAAAAAGCGGGATTCTGCCGCAATATACCAGCAAGTAATGTTGAGCCAGAACGCGGCAAACCGGAAATAAAATGAAAACGCGCCACTGCAAATCCCTGTTGTACTTCTGTGGCCAAAAACTGATTCAGCCTCAATTCATTTTGCCTAAATTGTAATCACAACAGGTACTATCCGCCAGCCCTAAATGAAAATAATGAAAATATGTTGAAAAAACATACTGATATAATTAAAAACCTGCAGTAAGTTGATAAAAACATTAGCTTACTGCAGGTTTAAATAGCTAAACTTTTGATTTAGTTACGGGACGGGAACATACCAAATAATGCGATGCAAAACGGGATCACCAAAAAAGGTTGGCGGTTCTCATGCGCAGCACTGCTGCCCGTAACATTAAGCATAGTCGGAGCTAAAGGCACTAGCTGATTAGTCAGATTGCTGTAGGCATTTTGCCGGCTTACGCCATCTGATTGCTCTGACGCAGTCAGATATCCACTGGTGCCCGTCACGGTAATACTACCGGCAGCACCAATTTTTACTGTCATCAGATGGTTATGAGCAGGGATCTCTGTTTGAATTAAAACCACAGAGGCAGCTCCATCACTCTCCCCGACAACACGGGGGGTTAAACCCGGTCCATTACCCTGATGCATCATGGCGCGACCTTGTAAATTCGGTAAACCAAAGTTACTGGTGCCATTACCACCGTAATTGACCCCCAAGATGGAATACAAGGCTGTATTTTGCTGGATAGGCATCAACTGCCCCGCACAGTAGGCAAAGTTATGTGGCGCAAAACTATAAGGAAACTGCCGGATTTCCCCCACAAATGGTTCAGACATAATGCATCTCCTTAGTTACGTGAAGGGAAAATACCCTGTAAACATAAAATAAAACTCATCGCCAGAAACGGCATCATATTTTCGTGCGACTGACTACCACCAGTATTCCCTATCGCATTGGGTAATAGCTGCCCAGTACGTTGTACCGGTGTTGTCGGGGCAAAATAATGATATCCCTGACCAACCAACTGCCCTGAAGGGGTATTCAGGTTAGCTTCGGTGTTAGATACAGCTACTGTATGGGTATGTGCAGGAATTTGGGTGCTTAGCAAAGTCACAGTTTCAGTGCCATACATCTGGCCCTGTATTCTGGCGGTTAAACCAGGACCCGTGCCCTGACCTACAGGTATACGACCTCTGGCATCAGGTGCATTAAAAGTATTAACGCCATCCCCACCATAAGTAGTGCCTAACAGAGCATACAGCGCGTCGTACTGGGAAATGGCCAAACTTTGGCCGTTACAAAAGACCCAGTCTATTGGTGCAAAGGTGCCGGCGAACACCCGGACTTCACCCATAAAAGGTGCTGACATAATTTGGCTCTCCTAATTACGGGATGGAAATACGCCCTGCAGGGCAATAGAAAAACGCAGCACTAAACTGGGTTGCAAATTACTATGTGGTTGACTACCGCCACTTTCCGACAGAGCATCGGCTGCCAATGTCGTCAGATTGCTGTCGGGGGCCACATAATAAGAACCAACATCAGGTTTGGCGCAGATGTTTGGGCCTGCAGGAGGATTTGGGTTAGCTAAAGTACCGGTATCATTCTGCGCATAAAAAAGATGGTTATGCTGTGGTAGTTGAGAGGTAATCAGCGTTACATTCTCCAAACCACCGGGTTGACCTGAGGTATAAGTAATACCTGAACTTGGGTCTGTACCCGTACCTAAAGGCGTTCTGCCACGATAATCCGGCAATGCAAAAGTGGTAGTACCGTTGCCACCAAAAACAGTACCCAATAACGAAAAAAGCGCCTGATTTTGATTAATCGCCAACTGCTGACCGTTACAGTCAGCCCAATGCCTTGGGGCAAAGGGGATGGCGAACATTCTGACTTCACCTATATAAGGCATGGACATAATTATTGTTCTCCTGAAATGAAAGGAAACACTACAACTTCAGGTGCAAAACACAGCTCACCCTGCGCAGTGTCAGTTCTTTTTGCGCGATACCACAATTTGATACTTATCTGTTGCATTAGGCGACATAAACAGCTGCACTTCACCAAAAGACGGGTGGCTAAACAGATAATTACCACTGGGGCAATGCACCTCTGCTGCACTACTTAGATCAACCGAAAAAGCTTCATAGTCTTCAGTTGCAAAGCGGGGTAAAGAGACCTTGTCTACATTGAGCTGAACCACATTGTCGCTGCCATCCTTTAACTGGATCTGCTGGTTCAGCAAGGCCGTTAATGTATCGAAGTTAAATTGTTCCATTCTAGTTCCCAAATACCATGACCCTTTAGTCGCGCCAAATCAGCTTAGAAAAGTAAGCAGATAAAAGCCACTAAAAACTATACTTTTTAATAAGTTAATTTAAAAAGACACTCGCAATAATTTAGAGTTAAAACTCAAACAATGATTTTTTGTAAGGCAGGCGGATACCAGATCATCAGCTCGTATGGCTGTTGCACTGCTGTCGTCACAAACCCAAGCCGCTGGTACAAAACTTTGGCTACTGTATTTTCCTGCAACACGGTCAACGTCATAGGCACAGCCACTGCGGCTGAAGCCTGCTGAAAGGCCTGTACTACTGCAGCCCCTAAACCTTTGCCTCTGGCTGCCGGTATTAACGCCAGATCAATCAGCCGTACTTCGTTTGGGCCAAAGTCCAGCGTGGCTTTGCCTATAGCTTCGAGATGTTTTTCGATAATAAAATACATCGCATTCGGATACGCATCACCGTAGCCCTGAGTCTGAGCCCTGAATTGCATTTCCAGCAGCTCCGCTTTTTGTTCTGCGGATACATCCATCAGCCCCAAATCGTCCCTTGTGGATTGATACAAAGCTTCCAGAAACACCTTGTCTTTGCCATTGGCCGGGCGCACTGACAACCCATCTGGCAGTTGCAGCTTTTGCATAGCATATCCTTGTTTTATATTATGTTTTGGCCCAGCATAACCAAGTGGGTTTCAAATTACCAGCCGGTAGTTGCCGGGCTATACGATGAAAGGAAGAACTAATGACAGCGTATTTTGTTCTGTCCACAGGACGTTGTGGCACCCAATGGCTGGCCGATACCTTACAGCTGTGGTCTGACAATTTTGTCGCACGGCATGAGCCTTTGCATTTTCAGTATAGGCCCGATCTCAACAGTCCATCAGCCCCGCTCACCCACAATGCAGAACTGCTGAAATCCCATTTGGACTTTATCCGGCAACAAATAGCACAAGGTTACATTTATATTGAAACGGGTTTCCCGTGCTGGCGGCATTTGGACTGGTTTCAACAACATTTGGAGCAGGTAAAAGTGCTGCATATCCACCGCGACCCGCTGCAGTCTGTACACTCGTTATTAAAACTGAACGCCTTTGTGCCGCCTTTTTTGCCACATTTGCCGATCAAAAACCTGTATCTTCCGGCAGATGAGCAGGGTTTATTGCAGCAGCACAAAGCACTTTGGCCTGAATTAAATCCGGCGGAAAAGAACTTGTGGTATTGGGCTGAAGTACAGCATCAGGCTTTGCGTTATCAGCAGCACTGGCCAGAAGCCGACTGGCTCAGTCTGAGTTTTAGCCAGTTGTTTTCAGCAAAAAGTCAGCAGCAACTGGCCGCCTTTTTAGATATCCCCGCAGCAAGCCATTGGCCTGTGCAACAGAAGGTAGATCAGTTTGGTTTGGCTATGCAGTCGCAGCCACTGGAGTTTCCGCGACTCTGCCAGTTCGATCAAATCGCCCAACTGGCGCAACGTCTGGGTTATGCCAGTCCCTGGCCTGATAACAGCTGATAACAACGTCCCAGCCGCTGCCGGATCAGTTGTTGCTCCTGCGGCGTGAATTGCGTTGCCGGATCCTGCTTAGCAGCAATAAAAACGCTTTGCCGTGCCTTGGCATCCATAGTTCTGCGATCCTGCCAGAGCAAAGCCTGCTGTTTATCCAGTGAAGTACCTAGCAGTGTGGCTAGTTCAGTGGCTGAAGTTGTGACCAGTTGCTGATAATCCAGCACCAGCAGTGACTTTTCCTGTTGCAATTCCAGCATAAAATCCGCCATCTGCCGGACCACTTCGACTCTGTATTCCAATAAGCTCAGCCCTTTTTGAATGCCAGACCAGAGCTCTGGTTGTTGTCTCACCATATGCCGGCCTGATACACGCTGATGGGAAGCCAGAATAGCTTCAGGTTGGCGGATCAAACCCAGCAATCTGCTGCGAGGAAACACCGCAATCCATAACCGCCAATGCTGCAAATCCCAGGCATTGCATTTAATCACCAGCTTTTGCTCCTGATGCCTGAACCTGCCCTGTAACCGCACCAGCAAATCCAAACACAGCGCCTGATAGGGACTAAGTTCAGGGTCCTGTAACACATCACTGATCAGCATAGATTCCGACAAGACTTTCAGCTCTGGCTCCAACATCAGACAACCCGACACCAGCGTAGAACCACATCTGGACCAATGGAAGATCAGCAATTCAGGCTGCACCACAGGCAGGCTCTGTAGTTGCGCCAATAAAGGCTGTAGCTGTGTCACAGGCCGGATGAATTGCGCCAGCAAACTTTGCCGCCAGCTCACCAGATCATCTTCCAGAAAAGGCTGTTCAGGTTTTTGAAAAGCCGGGATCCATAGTAGTTGTTGCGCTGATCTTTTGTAGGCATAAGGAAACCAGTAACGGCTGAACAGTTCCAGATCAGGCTGCACCAGTTGCTGGTTTTGCTCGCGCAAAAATACCAACATTTGCTGAAAGTCCAGCTCTGGCCAGTGTAAAAAACCAGCCATCAGGCGGACAAAATGCTCCAGCCCTTCACAACCCCATAAAGAGCGCAATTGCACGTCATTGTGCAGCAGTTGCTGGTACAGCTGCGGCCTGTTCATGGCATGCTGGCCGATAACATTGTTGCCGGATACATATTGATGTATTGCACCATACGGGGCAAATGATGAAGGTTACGACTGGCGCCATGAGGCAAAGCCTGATGCCAGATAATTAAATCGCCAGCTTTGGCGGCTATGGCTTTAACCGGCCATTCAACCCAGTTTTGCTGCTGCAACTGCGTAGCCGATTTACCTGAGTTTCTGATCCAATCATCAATCTGGTGATGAAAACCCGGCACACAACTAAAAGCGCCTTGTAGCTCTTCGGTGTCCGTTAAATAAATTAGTCCTTGAGTGGCATAAGGCACTGGCGCTATCAGTTCCGCATCCCAATGCATATCGGGTCCGGGGAAAGACCAAAGCGCAGTTTCTGGTGGATTAAAACTCACTCTGTCTGTGGTCATGACTAAATCGGTGCGCTGCCAAAGCTGCTGAAAAATCTGCCGGATCAGCGGCACCTCACGATTGGCATCCAGCACAGGATGGCGAAACAGTTGCAGCATAATTTTCTGCATTTTGTCGGTTTTCTGATACCAGCTGTCTGGCCGCTGTGGATCCGCCTGTAAATACTGCCAAATCACCTCACGGCTTTGCCGGCATTGCTCTGCAGTTAATACGCCGGGGATCACCAGATAGCCCTCACGCTGCCAGAACTCTAATTGCTCAGCTGTCAGTACCACAGGCAGTGGCGTGGCGGATTGCTGCTGCAAATCACGCAGTTGCTGACTCAGCGCATGGACGTCCAGTTGCTGTAGATAAGGCGCTAAAAAGGCAGTAAAGTCGCTTAATCGGCTACAGCGATGTAAAGCCTGAATACCGGGTTCCAGCCCAATACCAGACAAATCCAGCAGAGCTTTATCCAGAACCCACTCCTCTGCAACATCGGCATGCAGCTTTTTATAGCGTTTAAGCATCGCCTTTTGCCATAACCTTTTGGCATGGAATAAACCAGCACAACTGGTGTCGTTACTATCGCACAAGGTTGGCCATAACTCGGTGTACTGAAATTCAAAGTCCGGTTCACCCAACTGCTGGTATTGAAAGCGCACAACCGAAGCTGGCTGCAGCATCAGTCGCTGTTTATAACGGGGTAAGGTAAGTTGTGACTGCTGTTCTTTAAGCCAGTGATCCCGGTACACTTGCACTTCTGTGGTTAACTTCAGATCCACTGGCCCTGCTTCAAACTCAGGCAAACGCAGTTCGCCAGAAAAAGCTGACTGATCTCCAGCAGCTAAAGTGCGGCATAAAGCTAAATCCAGCGTAAATAAAGGCCCAAGCCACAGCTGCTTTTTGTGCTGTTGTTCAGTCCATTCCAGATACGCATCCAGTTTAATTTGTTGTGGGATCAGCTGACCTTGTGGAGCTAAAAATTGCTGCAAATGACGAAACACCTGCACCTGAGGCTCCTGCTGCAAAAGATGTTTCATCGTCTCCGACAGGATCAAATCAAAGCTCTGTCCTGCTCTGGGTTGCCATGCTGTGGCATCGGCACAAACCCAGCCACAAATCCGATCTGATACAGCAAAACGATCGGTCAGACTTTTAAAACTTTGTAATGACCACTGATGAATGTCCAAAGCTGTGACCTGAAGCTGCTGTGCAGTAAACAGAGGTAACAAGGGTAATAACAGCCAGCCTAAGGGCCCTGTGCCTGCATACAATAAGCGCACCGGTTGAGTGGGTTTCAGCAGCAGCTGATCACAAATAGCCTGATACAGTCCTTGGGTAAAGACCCGGCCCCGTTCTGCGTCTTCCGCACATTGAGCTGCAGTAGTAGGTGAAACTGCCTTGCCATAAGCTGTAGCTGTTGCATCTGGATCGGTAAAAAACTCCGGATGTAATTCAAGCTCGATCAGGCCACACAATTGATGCAACACCGGGTCCACCAGTTGTTTGGATAAACCTGAAGACGGGCAATCCAGCAAAGCCCGGCCAAAACCTTCCAGGTCAGCACAGTTAAAGTGTTCTTTGTTCTGCTGCTTTTGCACAGACTTGCTCCTTCAGCCAAGGGGTCACCACACAGTCCAGCACCAGATTAATTCTGCTGCCAGCTCCAAGATTTTCGACGCTATGCGTTTGATCCGCATTGATGTACCAAATTTGCCCTTCCTGCATAGGCACAGTTTGCCCTGCGACATAAAAATAGAGCTGCGGGTTGGACTGTAGACATAAATGCAAACGGGCTTCGCCCTGTTCCAGACAAAGCCCATGATCGCGGTGCGGTTTGATCACAGCCTGTGAGTGTAGCCGCATCAAACGGGCCGCTTTGACAGGGCAAGGCCAACTGGTCAGAAAGTGTTTCAAAGCTGGAGCCAGTTCAAGCACAGGTAAATCTACCCAATGCTCAGCGTCTGTCAGAGTAAAACTTTGCAAAATACCGTGGGCATATTGATGTTCTGCGGCACAACGTAACGGCAGTACATCCCATTCGCCCTGATAATCCCGCCTGTTGACATGTTCTATCCATGGCTGCGCTTCCAGCAGCCGCAGTTCCTGTTGGATTTGCTGATAATTCTCTGCATATCCAAGGAAAGAAAAATGACAAATACTCATAGCTAAATCACTGGTTTTCCTCTATAAAATCCAGACTAACAGAAAAAAGGAACTTAGAAAGCTCTGGCCGGAAAATTCCTTTAGCCCACCAGGTATCACTTAGTTGGCAGCAAAGGTTTGGATTGCATGAATGAGTTAAAGCAGGTGCTGGATTTTTTCGACGCTATAGGTATCCACTACCAGTTGGAAGCTTTACCAGCATCCGGCTTTTTACCAGGCATTCTGATCAAAAATGGCACCTTGCTGATTGACCCGGAGCAACTGAGTTATCCGGGGGATTTATTGCACGAAGCCGGACATATAGCAGTGATGCCGACAGCAACCCGGCATCTGTTAAATGACAATGTGAATGAATCAGCAGGTCAGGGACCGGCAGAAGAAATGGCTGCTATTGCCTGGTCCTGGGCCGCATTGCGGCATTTAAACTTACCGCCGGAGTTTTTGTTTCATCCGGAAGGTTACAAAGGCGGCTCAGAGTCCTATATCGAAGCCTTTACGGCAAACAGCGGTTTCGGCCACCCTATGTTGAGCTGGTATGGCATGTGTAAACCTGCCGGTAGCGAAGCAGGTTATCCTCAGATGAACCTCTGGTTGAGACCTTAAACTTACTGCTGCAAAATAAAATGCAGCTGATTACGCACCGCTTCCGGGTCTAAGTGAGTAAAAGGCAAAATTAAATCCATCTTGCCGTTCTGGTCTAAATCAGCAGTGGACGCCAGCATACCGTTCAGAGGTATCGCCTGTTTTAATCTGATACTTTTGCTGCTGAATAGTTTTTCTTTGGCGCTTTGGTATACCTTCAGATGATCTTCATCCCCTATCATTAGCAAAGCCGGAGCCTGATCCGATACCAGCGCTTTTAGTACAGGTAAATTGACCTGTGCATTGCCAATACTGACCTGAGCTGTGGCGTCTTGCCGATACACAGGTTTATCCGGAAACTTGCCACTTTGCAGCTGTGGAAAAAACTGCAGCTCCATATTTGCAGTGCCTGCCAGTAAAGCACGTACTAAAGTACCAATGCCAAATTCAGCAGCAGGGGTGAAAAAATCCAGCTTTTTATCGTTATTTAAGTCGGTAAATACAGGTTCGGATTGAATACCTTTGGTGTTGATCAGTGCATCAGGTTCAGCTTTAAATTGCAGTCGGCCCTCTGACGTCTGGCCGTAATGGATACGATAGCTGTAGCTTTGCTCCACTGCATCAGCAAATTGCTCCTGGCGTACGATAAGGTCAGCGATAGTATCGTTATTGAGATCTTTCACCTCATATAACCTTTTAATAGATAAACCTTTGAAGCTGCGGCCATCACCGCCGCGCACTTCAGCCAAGGCGTCAGGTGTTAAACCCAATCCCAGCTCGATCACTTCCGCCTTAGCCGAAAAACCAGTTTCAGTTTGCAGGTACAACAGCAGGCTATCGTCAATCGCAAAGGCTATATCAGTGCGACCGTCCGCATTCCAATCAAGAAAACGGGCTTTACGGCTAATGTAATCCGGGTTTTCATCAAATAAACGGGATTTAGCATCCACTGCCAAAGAGTATTTAGTAAAACTACCGTCCTGTTGCTGTAGATAAACATGATGAGCATTAAAGTCAGGCACAATAAAGTCAGATAAACCGTCGTTATTGAAGTCATAGACAAAGTCCAGTTTCAGCAATCGTTTACCATCCACTGTGCGATACAAAGATTCGGTATTAAGCAAACGCTGCCAGCTGTTATCCTCAGGCTTAAAATAACTGATCCCTTCCACGCCTAATACGACAAGTCGCTCATTGGGCTGGCCTTTCACCTGAGCTTTATGAAAAAACTGTGCCTGTGTAGGGATAGGAACCTGCTTGGCACTATTGGTAGTTAAGTCGACCCAACTAAGCCAGCGACTATTGGATGAATGACCCGATTGCAACACAGCTTTGGCGCCGGGAATGAATAAGGTATCGCCATTGGCGGGGTGCTCCAGTTGCACCTGAACTTGTTTAAATTCTGACGCCATTAATGGTTCAGCGCTCATAATTGCAGTGACAACTAAACCAGCAAGATACTTCAACTTCATCATTCCCTTTGACTCCGATTTGTACAATACGAGATTCTTCTACGGTAAAAGCTGCTAATCGGAGGTTTAAGCCGGAAAAAAGTTCCTGCCCAACCTGATAACAGCGTAAAATATTGAATTGTTTTCTGTTCCAACCGCTAAGCGGCTAACCCAAGAGAGTTTTTATGTCGATAAACTGGTTCCCAGGCCATATGCACAAGGCCCGTAAAGAAATAGCCGAGGTTATGCCGCAGGTCGATATCATTATCGAAATGCTGGACGCCCGTATTCCTTTTTCCAGTGAAAACCCTTTGGTGCCAGAGCTGCGTGGCGACACTCCAGTGATCAAGGTACTGAACAAAGCTGACTTGGCAGATCCGGCTGTCACCGCCTTATGGGTGGAACGCTTCGAACAGGAAAAAGGTATTAAAGCCATCCCTATTAGTCAGCAAAACCCTGAACAAATCAAGGCTTTGTTACAGCTTTGCAACCAGATGCTGCCAGATCGTAATTTAGATATACGTGGTGCCCGCGCCATGATTATGGGGATTCCTAACGTAGGAAAATCCACCATCATCAATACATTGGCAGGCCGTACTATCGCCAAAACCGGCAATGAAGCGGGTGTAACGAAGATACAACAACGGATCAAACTGGATAACAATGTGATCCTGACAGACACCCCAGGTTTTTTATGGCCCAAGCTGAGCCCAGCCAGCTGTGGTTATCGTTTGGCGGTGACAGGCGCCATTAAAGACACCGCTTTTGATTACGCTGATATCGCCATTTTTGCCGCAGATTACTTACTCAAGGCTTACCCTCAACAAGTGATGGCGCGTTATCAGTTAAAAGAGCAGCCAGAAAATGACGTCGCGTTGTTAGACGCCTTGGGCGAACGCCGTGGTTGTATGCGCAAAGGTGGTGTGGTTGATTTACAAAAAGCAGGTTCGATTCTGATTACCGAATTACGTGCAGGCTTATTTGGTCCTGTCAGTCTGGAAACTCCGGATATGGTGACAGAGGAACTGCAGAATGCTAAGTTAGAGGAAGCCACCAGAGCTGCTGAAAAAGCCGAGCGGGAAAAAGTCCGTCAGCAAAAAGCCAAGAAAAAATACCGTTAGCCCGGCCGGTCCGGCAACGGACCAACCAGGGGTTCCTTATGTCTCGTTTTACACCTTCAGTGCTCAGTCTGTTACTGCTCAGCGGCTCTTTATCAGCCGCTCCTGTAGTGCTGCACAATATTCAGGGTTATGGCTTTGATGAAAAAGGCCAAGTCACCGAATTTAGCCATTTTGTCTTTGATAACCAGACAGGCAAAGTACTGGCTCGTGGTGATAAAGCCGCCATTGCCGCCTACGACAATGCAGAACAGATGGACGGCAAAGGCCAGACTTTGTTACCGGGCCTGATTGACGGCCATGGCCATGTACTGGGTTTAGGCCAAAATCTGAATCGGGTCGATTTGCGCTCCAGCAGCAGTGAAGCTCAGGCCGTGGCTCAGGTTGCAGCCTTTGCCAAAGCGCATCCGCAATCACAATGGATTTTAGGCGGAGGCTGGAATCAGGTGTTGTGGCCTACCCAGCAATTTCCCGGTAAAACTCTGCTGGACGAAAGTATGAAAGACAAACCAGTCTGGTTGACACGGGTGGATGCTCATGCCGGTTGGGCCAACAGTAAAGCTTTGCAATTGGCAGGCATCACCAAGGAAACCATAGATCCACCAGGTGGTGAAATTATCCGCGATGCAGAAGGCAATCCAACAGGTGTGTTAATAGACAACGCGATGTTATTGTTGGAAAAACAAATTCCGCAGCAATCTGAAGCCGAACGTTTAGCAGCATTAGATGCCGCTTTTGCACACTTATTGGCTTTGGGTATAACCTCTACTCACGATGCAGGAGTGGATCAGGCAAATCTGCAGAGTTATCAGCAACTGCGTAAAGACAACAAACTGCCGCTGCGTATTTACGCCATGTTATCGGCTACAGATCCACATTTAGCCGACTGGTTAAAAGCCGGCCCTATCCAGGATAAAGACGACATTTTTGTCGCCCGTTCAGTCAAAATTTATGGTGACGGCGCTTTAGGTAGCCGTGGTGCAGCTTTAATAGAACCTTATTCTGACCAGCCCGGCCAAAGAGGTTTATTTGTTACCCAACCAGATAAGTTAACAGCTGTGATGAAGCTGACTCTGGACGCAGGTTTTCAAACCAACGTGCATGCTATAGGTGATTTAACCAACCGCCTGGTGCTGGATAGGTTCGAACAACTGGCAAGCAAAGAACAGCTGGAACAAGGCCGCCACCGCATTGAGCATGCGCAGATTGTTTCACCTAAAGATATTCCACGTTTTGCCCAGCTGCATATTCTGCCCGCTATGCAACCGACCCACGCCACCTCAGATAAAAATATGGCAGCCGATCGCTTAGGCATAGCCCGTTTACGTGGCGCCTATGCCTGGAAAAGCTTTGTAGATCAGGGCAGTCGCATAGTGGCAGGCTCAGATTATCCGGTAGAGCTGGCAAATCCTTTTTATGGTATTCATGCTGCTGTGACCCGTCAGGATCAGCAAAACCAGCCTGTAGGTGGCTGGTTGCCAGAACAGCGTCTGACGTTAACTCAGGCGTTAAAATCTTTTACTCTGGATGCGGCTTATGGTGCCTTTCAGGATCAAAGCATGGGCTCGTTAGCCCCAGGTATGTGGGCTGACTTTATTTTGGTCGACCGCGATATTTTCAAAGTAGCCCCAGAAACTTTATGGCAAACCAAAGTGCAACAAAGCTGGGTAGCAGGACAACAGAAATATCAGGCCTCGATGTAGGCCTGCGAGAGCACGCAGTTAACGCGGCTGCGGTTTCAAGTAAGAAGGGTTTATGATTAGTCAGAAATGGTCGAAGCTTATCCGCTCCCTCCAGCAAAAAAAATACCGCAAAACCGAGCAGCTATTCTTCGTCGAAGGCGAAAAATCAGTGCTGGAATTGCTGCACAGCTCCTGGAAAGTGCGTGCTGTGTTTGGTACAGAGCAGTTTTTGCAGCAACACCATGCTCTTTGCGCTAAAGCCGACTTGGTACAGCAATGCACTGAACATGAGTTAGTGCAGGTGGGTACTTTTAGCAGCAACAACGCCGCTTTGGCCGTCGCTGAAATACCAGTAGCCCAACCATTTAAAGAGCGGCCAGGTGATTGGGTACTGGTGCTGGACCAAATCAACGACCCAGGTAATTTAGGTACTATTATCCGCGTTGCCGACTGGTATGGTATTCGCCACATTCTCTGCTCAGCTGACACAGTGGATTTATATAATCCCAAAGTGATAGCGGCGGCTAAAGGCTCGTTTTTGCGGGTGCAAATGTATTACCAGGAGTTATTGCCTGTCTTAGAGCAAAGCACCATGCCGGTGTATGGTGCTTATCTCGAAGGTGAGTCAGTGCATCAATTAAAGCTCAGCAAGGCTGGTGGTTATCTGGTGATGGGTAATGAAGCCAATGGCATTAGCCCTGCACTGAAACCTGTGATCAGCCACCCTGTCACTATCCCAAGTTTCAGCGACACAGAATCACTGAATGTAGGCATAGCCACTGCCATTTTATGTGACAACTTTAAACGTCTGTCGAGACTATAAAGCTTCTGAGTTATAGCGGATCCGTCTGTGAGTAAAGAGTCGGATCCGCTACACTAAGCGCTATTTCTTCTGCCCCGCTGAGGTTTTATGTTCCCCACCCTCGAAGATCATATTGGCCAGACGCCTTTAGTGCGGCTGCAACGTATGGCCAATCACACGCAAAGCACTGTGCTGTTAAAGCTTGAAGGTAATAATCCAGCTGGCTCAGTAAAAGACAGGCCTGCTCTTTTTATGTTGCAACAGGCCGAAGCCCGGGGGGACATCAAACCGGGCGACTGCCTGATTGAGGCCACCAGTGGCAATACCGGCATAGCTTTAGCGATGGCGGCTGCCATCAAAGGCTACAAGATGAAGCTGATTATGCCGGACAATATGACAGATGAACGTAAGGCATCGATGCGGGCTTATGGCGCAGAGCTGATTTTAGTCAGTAAAGAGCAAGGCATGGAATACGCCCGTGATTTAGCCAAACAAATGCAAGCTGAAGGTACGGGTTTAGTGCTGGATCAGTTTAATAACACCGACAATCCGGCGGCGCATTATGCCTCAACCGGCCCTGAGATCTGGCAACAAAGTCAGGGTAAAGTGACTCATTTTGTCTCCAGCATGGGCACCACAGGTACCATTATGGGGGTGTCGCGTTATCTGAAGCAGCACAACCCTGATATTCAAATCATAGGGTTGCAACCCGCCGAAGGCTGCAGTATTCCGGGTATACGCCGTTGGCCAGAAGCTTATTTACCAGGTTTTTATGAAAAGCAGCGGGTTGATCAGATCATCGATATTACCGCCGACCAAGCCTTAGCAACTATGCGTCAACTGGCACAACAGGAAGGTATCTTTTGTGGTGTCAGCTCTGGTGGCGCTGTCTATGCGGCATTACGTCTGGCCGAACAGCTGGATAACGCCGTGATAGTCGCCATTATCTGCGATAGGGGTGACCGTTATTTATCTTCAGGAATTTATTAGTGCCTTTTGAATATTTAGCTTTATTGGCTGCTGTGTGTTGGGCTGTCGGCAGTTTATTATCTGCCACCGCCTCCAGTCATTTAGGCGCTTTTGCCTTTACCCGCTGGCGCCTGGCTTGCGCGGCCAGCATGTTATGGCTCTGGGCTTTTTTGAGTGGTGGCTTTACAACTTTGGCTTTGCCTCAGCTACCACTATTGGCCATCTCGGCACTTATTGGTATTTTAGTTGGAGATACCTCCTTATTTGCTTCAATGAACAGATTAGGACCACGCCGTGCTGGTGTGTTATTTGCCACTCATGCGATGTTTTCGGTGCTGCTGGCTTATCTGTTTTTAGGCGAATCCATTTGGGGGTGGACTTTAGTTGGCTGCGGTTTGTTAAGTTCAGGGGTAATGACAGCCATAGTGCTAGGGCGCAGAGCAGAAGAGCAGCATCATTGGGAGTCGAATCAATCCCAACTTCGTTCTGGTATCGCCTTAGGTTTAACTTCAGCTTTATGCCAGGCCGCTTCGACCTTAATGTTAAAGCCCTTGATGGAAACTGACATCGATGCGGTCAGTGCTTCTGCAGTACGAATGACAGTCGCCTTATTTGCTCATCTATTGCTGTTCTGGGCAGGATTTAAGGTGGCTCGGGTTTATTTGCCTATGACGAAAAAAGTATTCGCTATGGTGTTTGTGAATGCGGGGCTGTCGATGGTGATTGGCATGACGTTAATTTTGCAGGCGCTAAAAACAGGGGACGCTGGTTTAATAGGTATGTTGTCGTCGGTAAGCCCTGTACTGGTCGTGCCTTTATTGTGGTTGGTTTATAAAAGACGCCCTGCTTTAGGAGCCTGGATAGGTGCCAGCCTGACAGTAGCTGGCACAGTGCTGATTTTGTGGCACTAGGCTTATCAAATAGCTTCCGGGATCTGGTTTCTGTGGTAATCAATCAGGCTTAAAATTTCAGCTAAAGCACCGGCATGGTTTGGCGTTAAAATGCCGTTGTGGCCAAAAATAATATCATCTGACACAGCCAATACCCAGACCGCCTGCATATTGGCGTCATCACAACTCTGAATAGTGCGACGTGCCTGTACCCTGGCACGGATACGCCAACCAGATCTATTCAACTGCATCATACAGCCCGGAATTGCATCATGCTGAGCTAAACTGCTGTGTAAATGGATAGGTGTTTCGCAGTTACCTCTGGGGCACTTATCAATATCGTGAGTGATAGCCCAGGAATTCCCTACAGCCTGCTCACCATCTTTTAAGAAGTTAAAGGCTTCTTTGACCGCAAAGTCACCTTTAGACTGCAATACCACCATGCTGGGCTTTTGCCGGTCGATGCTTAATAAAGTGTCGAGCGGTTTATATTCTTTGGCTGTTACAGCCGGGTTTAGCAGTAAATACAAATTCGGGTTGTCTTTACCCAGATCTATGGCTTTTTTCACTCGAATTTTACTGGAATGTAGGGCCACTGAGCCGCCTAAACTATGGCCAATAAAGATGTAACGCTTCAGCTGGCCTTGTTCAACCACAGCGTCCAACTTATCCAATAGCTGACTCACCCCTTGTTCGCCAACCAGACGAGATACTCTTTTACGTTGAAAAATGGTGGGAAAATCCAGAGGCTCCATCCAACCTTCGGCTTTATAAGATTCGTCCAGCCAGAGCGGGTCGTATTTATCCCCACGCCAACCCAGATAAAGACCTATCAGGTTCCGCTGAGGAGCAACTTGCTGTAACTCTTTGATATACCGTTGAAAAGCAACGAAGTTTGAATCTGTAGGTGCGGCATTCTGATGCCAGCCATGCACAAAGATCACCAGCTCTGCAGTGGCAGAATCCGGCTTTTTAATACGGTCAAACAGAGCTTGTTGTTGTTTTAAATCGTGAGGTTGACCTTCGTCGTTAAATTCAACGACATGAAAATTACTGTTTGCCGTATTTTCATCCGGGAAATGGTACTGCTGATCAGGAATAGGGGTGACAAAAGTGGAGATCAGGACCAGGGTTAACAACATCAATGGTGTTAATTTCAACCATGAACGCCAGCCAAGCCGGATCATTCTGAACCAAAGGTACTGTAACGCGCGAACTAAAATCAAACCACACCCAAAACTGCTGTAAAAACGGGCTGCATTATAGCCAAATAGGGGGGTAAAAGGTAGGTGGAATTGGTTGGGTGTTGTTGGGCAGAGGTAGTTTTTGGTTAGTTTAAAAGCGGATTGGAGTTGGATTCGGGTGCGGTGAACTACTTTGCTCACCCCTTCCATGGGGTTCGTCCCTGCGGGACCCGCCGTTGGCGGTCCAAATTGGCTCCCGGCCAATTTGTCGCATGGGGATGCCCTGCTCGGGTGGCTCACCACCGATTTCAACGTAAATAAAAAAGCCTCTCGCTTGCGCGAAGGGCTTTTCCATTTAATTGGGAGCCTGGCGGTGAACTACTCTCGCATGGCATCTGCCACACTACCATCGTCGCGGCTGCGTTTCACTTCTGAGTTCGGAATGGAGTCAGGTGGTTCCACAGCGCTATTGCCACCAGGCA